>Ga0209270_1000014_pt1 | contig 534528 bp, 444 predicted proteins | sample MTBAKSrepl1MetaG_FD_187456 | JGI IMG/M metagenome (GOLD analysis project Ga0209270, IMG submission 187456) | Enrichment culture microbial communities from Arthur Kill intertidal strait, New Jersey, USA, that are MTBE-degrading - MTBE-AKS1... | ecosystem: Environmental > Aquatic > Marine >...
ACCGCATCTTCCAGTTCTGTCTCGTCCAGGTCCGGATCCTCGACCCCGTCCTCCGACTCCACCTCCTCCAGGACCTCTTCCATGTCCAGGGCCGTTTCTTCCTCTGCATTCTCCGAGGTCGCTTCCGCCTCCTCGTCCACGATCTCGGTATCGAGCCCGTCCACCACCTCCAGATCATCGACCGCATCTTCCAGTTCTGTCTCGTCCAGGTCCGGATCCTCGACCCCGTCCTCCGACTCCACCTCCTCCAGGACCTCTTCCATGTCCAGGGCCGCTTCTTCCTCTGCATCCTCCAGAGTCGCTTCCGCCTCCTCGTCCACGATCTCGCTGTCGAGTCCCTCCACCACCTCCAGATCATCGACCGCAACTTCCAGTTCTGTCTCGTCCAGGTCCGGGTCCTCGACCCCGTCTTCCGACTCCACGAACTCCAGGACTTCCTCCACATCCGGACCGGACCCGGAATCACCCGCCTGTTCTCCCCGGCCTCCCGGCGGTAGATCGGCATTGCCAGGCCCTTCCACCACGCGGACACCTACTTGGCACGCCAATTCCCGGATCACCTCCCGCAGATGATCCCTCGCTGTCTTCTCGCTCTCATTCGCGATCTTATCATTCGATTCATCCACGCCGGTAAGGAGCGCTCGAATATCCTGAAGCACCTCGCCGATGCGATTCATGTCCAGCGGCCCTTGTCCCAGTCCGGACATGCTGCGAAGGGCCTTTAAAGCCTCGTCCTTGGCCTCGTCACATATGCTGAATGCGTTGTCCGGACCAATGATCACGCCTTCCGGATTTCCACCTGAACGATACTGCTCCATTAGATCGCTATTGACCGAACTGCGTAGACTGCTCAGGTTTCGCCGCCTCGAGATCAACACCCCATCCGGATCATCCGTGTTCCACAAGAGGCGGATCAGATCATCGTTCGCCACTCCCTGAGGGCCGCCGTTTTCCATCTGCCGGCAATAGATTCGGAACAGTGCCTCCACAAGCCGATACTTGGGCGAATGGTGGTTCCGGTATGAGAGGGCCCCGATGGCCTGCTGGATCCCCTCAATACTCAGTTCGGAGTGGATATGGAGGCTCGATTCGTTTTTTATGTGCATGAGACCTTCTCATTGTTCGATTTGACCGTGTCTATGGTACGCGATTTGCATATATTCAGAGACACCTCACGTACAGCGGTATCTGGTTGAATGAAATGCAATTGGCGGGCCAAACGAGTCCATGGGAATCCGGTCGGGCAGAGAGACAGGGATTTAATCACGGTTCGGGGAAACCCGGTCTTCCCTTTGGCCGGGAAAGGAGTCCTTTTCATGAAGGTCACTCATGACGAAGTCATTCGAAATGGAGAGCGGGAACTCATTGACGGCATCACGGCAGACCTCGACTGGGATGCGGTTGAGTCCCTGTTCAGGGAAAGACATCACCTTTCTTTGGGCGAGGATGTGTCTTACAAAAACGGAGATCTGGTGGTCCATGAAAACCGGGTCGCCTATCTCCTGGAATTCGAGGTGAAGGTGTGTCTTTCCATGCTCGTGGACCGTGAAGGGGACTGCGTCGGCATTCAGAGCGAGGCCTCGACACCCGAGACGCGTGCGTGGCCCTTGAGCGATCTCAACGAGGAACCCGAATCTCTTCCAGAAGACCAACACGTGACCGATGGTCTTCTCATGGCAGCTCAGGAAGAGGCGTGATTCAGACGGGTCGCCCGCAAAAGGGAATCGTGATCTGCGGTCCGCGGCCTGTGGCGATCACCACTGGAAAGCCGCCTTGGTGTCGGCGCTTTCCCTGATCCAGCAACCATTTTTTTCAAGGCCCTTACTTCCAAATGGACGATCCCACATCCACCACCGAATCCGATTCCCTGGCAATCCTCCATATCCTGGACCAGGTCCTTCTTCGGCATCTCGAACGGATCACCGGGACCAGCCGAGGGATTCAGGGTCTTCCCATGGACCTGCTGACCGTGACCTGTATCGTTCTGCTCATGGAAAACAGCGGGGAGGAAACCGATTCAGAAAATCCAGGAACCGGACTGGACCGGCAGGATTTCGAAGAAGAACTGAAGGAGATGGGGTTAGGCGATCCCGACATGCTCCGCCGGACACTGGAGGGAATGGCCTCGGCGGGCTACATCGATCCCGGAACAACAGAGCGGATTGTACCGGAAAAGCCGGCCTACTCCATGGCCCGCCTCCTGGAGCACGCCTTTCCAGGAATGCCCGGCATGAATCTGGTGGCCTATTTCGTCCAGACCCTGGATGAGGTGGAGACCGGACGTAAGACTCCTGCGGACGCCCTGGGCCAGCTCGACCAGATGCTTCGGCGTCATGGAGCCGCCCCCTTTCGAAGGCGGGACAGCGGGCGGCAGGCACCGGAAAAAGAAGCCTCTCCGCCCTCACACCTTTCAGCGCCTGCCTCCCCGGTCTCGCGAAGCGCTACCGTGTCGCCTGGATCCGGTGCATGGTCCGGTGCGAAAGGCTCCAACCGAGTCACGCAAGAAAGGCTCGTCTTCCGGTCCCCTCGACCATCCACCGGGATCTCGGACGGAGTGAAAGCCCCGTCGTTGACTCAACCCATGCCCGAGGAAAGCCTTTCGGCACCATCACAAGGCGTCGCACCGCCGTCTCCCGCCGTGCCGACCGATGTATCGGAAACCGGCCTTCTCGAAACTCGAAACGAGTCGCCATCCCTGAGAGAGCCTCCCGAGATCACGGAAAACGAACCGCCTCCGGTGGCTGTCCGGGAAACATCGTCTTCGACTCAACCGGGGGTCGAGTACGTCTCTTCGCCGTCGTCACAGTGCGGCGAACCATTGACTCCTTCACATCCCCACGAGGAACCGGAAGTCGTTCTTATCGAACCGCAGTGCGAAACCACATCCCTGGGAGAACCTCCCGAGACCACGGAAAACGGACCCATTCCGGAACCGGTCCCGAAGACCGAGTCGAGTTTTTCCGCCGATGCGGTGGTCTCCACCCTTCCAGCCACACCGATGCCTCCTTCGGATCCCCTTTCCGACGCGGATGCGGTCGATCCGGAAATCGATGTGGACGAGCAGATTGCCGCCTTTGAGGAGACCCTGGCCATGCAGTGCCCGGTGTGCCGGGAGGCGTCGGTGAAGGCTCGAAAGACGGCCAAGGGTCGCGTCTACTATCAGTGCGCAAGCGAACAGTGCATGTTCATCAGTTGGGGGCTCCCTCACCACATTCCCTGTCCTCGATGCGGGAACCCCTTTCTGGTGGAAGCCGCATCCGAAAGTGGAGAGAACTACCTGAAGTGCCCGCGAGCTACCTGCCGATACCAAGCGCCCCTGGGTACGGACACCGTCCCCGTGGAGGGAGGGGAGACCGAAAGCGGTTCGGTGGCTCCCCCGGTTCTAAAAGCAAAACGACGCGTGGTCAGAAGAAGAGTGGTGAGGAGAAAAAGGTAGTCGCCGGAGTGCCCGATCCTCCGGAGCCGTGGCCGGCGTTAGGAAAATCAACCCATTGCGTGAAGGTGGTCCCGAATCTGAGGGCCGAGTTCCGCGGACGCCACCAAGAGGTCTTCACGAATCATGGGGGTGTCCAGATACTCGTTCAGGAAGAACTCGCTTCCGTCCATTCGAAAAATCTTCGCCCCCGCAGCCTCGACAATCACACGGACCGCTCCCAGGTCGGCAAAGGAAAGGTTGTTGATCAGCGCCGCTTCGGCCCTTCCCAATGCAACGTAGCAGACATGAGCGGCTGTGCATCCCAGGCTTCGAATTTTACCCGGGAAGTCCGTCCGGTAATGCTGGTGAAACCGGGAATAGGTGAGCAGTACGCTCTCGTCACTGAGGACCTCCTGCCCGGACATCCGGATTTCTTGATTTCCGCGGAATGCGGAGTGATCGGCGCGCGCGTGGAAAAGATCACCGGTTGCCGGCATATACACCAGTCCGAGAACGGGCCAGTAGTTTTCGAGAAGGGCCAGGGAGGTAGCCCAGATGGGGATGCCCGCCTGAAAATTGGCCACCCCGTCCAAGGCGTCGTATACCCAAAGATAACGGGTCCCATCGTGGGTGTACCCCCGCTCCGCCTCCTCCCGATTGACGAAGACCCGGTGATCGGGAAACCGGGAGAACAGCCGATCCCGAAAAAGTTCGGTGAGGTGCAATCCGGCCTCAATAACCAGACCCTTGTCGAACTTTACACGGCTCTCCCCATGCCCGTAGAACTCCAGGGCCTTGTCCCCGCAAGTCCGGACAACGTCATGGGCAAAACCCGCCAGTTCCTCGATTCCGTAAGATTCGGTCACCGGGTTGTCTCCTCCCTTTTCTTTCTTCGTGATTTTCATGTCCTTCATGGTGAATAAAAGATATAATACGAGCCATAAAGACCAAATAATGCAAGGATAAATCGTCCGAGATTCGTTATCCAGAAGACGGAAGCGCTACATTCAAGACCGCTATCAAAGCATAAGACAGCGCCCGACACCTGTCAAGAACCGCCATGAAGAGGTTGATTTACAAGCCCACCGGGTTCTGATAAAGTCTGTCCATGATGAGTGCCCCCTCCTTTACCCAACCACGCGGTTTTCCTCTCGCGACGCCGGAGGTACGGATCCTTGCGGTGAACGGAAGCCCTAGAAAGGGAGGCAACTCCGAGAAACTCGCCGCACGCGCCCTCCTCCCGGCCGTAGAATTCGGGATCCCCGTCCATCAGGTGCGATTGTTCGATTACCGGTATGGGCCGTGTATCGGATGCGAACGTTGTCGAACAGACAAGGCCTGCACCGGCCTTCTGGACGGAATGCATTTACTCTACCCTCTGGTGGATCGATGCCTCGGCATGATCTGTATTTCTCCCGTCCACAACTACAACGTCACCGCATGGATGAAGGCCTTCCTGGATCGGCTCTACTGTTATTATGATTTCGGAAAGGCGCGTCCCGGGAAATGGTCCAGCCGTCTCGCAGGCCAGGGACGAAAAGCGGCCCTTGTCTCCGTGGGCGAACAGCACGGAAGCGAAGGAATCGGCGTGACACTAGAAGCCATGCGCCTCCCTCTCAACGCCCTTGGATACGATGTGGTTGACGAACTGCCCGTGACCGGAGTCTTTCCGCGGGGCAAAGTGGACCGAGTGCCGGATTCCATGGCCGGGGTCGAAGCCCTGGGCCGTCGACTGGCACAATCCCTGGAATCGGCCTGACCATAAGCATCATCATGGCAGAAGGAGCGCACATGGACGAAGAACCTCTGAACAGCCGGAACAGCAAGGAAAGCGAGCGCATCATGACGTTGCTGCTGGGGCTCCCCATCTTCAAGGGGCTTGACCCGGACCGCCTGAAAATCCTGGCGCCCCATTTCAATGTCATGGATCTCCCTGCGGGAGACACGCTCTTCCTGGAGGGCAGCACGAGCAGCTACGTCTGCTTCGTGGTCAAGGGTGCCCTGGACGTGCTCAAGCGAGTGGACGTCGGTGGGGATGTGGTGCTGACCACCCTCAGGGAAGGACGGTCCATCGGGGAGATGTCCATTATCGATGACTTTCCCCGGTCCGCCACGGTCAAGGCAAGAACAGACGCCACCCTGGTGATACTGACCAAGGACAGCTTCGATCGAATCGCAGCGGAGCGGCCTGACCTCGGTTTCGATATTCTCAAAGGACTGGCCCGACTCTTGAGCATGAACCTTCGAAAGACATCGGCGCGGCTGGCCGACTATATGCTCCCCCTAAGCTAGTTTCCATCCAGAAATGGTCTTTTTTGCCAATCTCGGCGTCAATCTGCGAGGTTGCTTGTGCGGCGTACTCCAGTACGCCTCCGCGCAACCTCTTGATTTCCTTGATCTTGGCAAAAAATCCTCATTTCTGAACCGGAAACCTGCTCGTGCCCAAAAGGCGTTTCTTTATGGGCACGAGCTAGTTTCCATCCAGAAATGGAGATCCTGTCTCCTGGTCCCGGCCTGTTCGGAGCGTAGGATCAGAAGTAGGCCGGCGGACGCAAAATGGCCTCAATGGCCTCTTCCGCCCGTGACGCCACCTGCGGATGGGTCTCCTGAAGGCCCGACACCTGCCGAAGATGGTCCGCGGTCCGCAGGATCAGGGACACCATGTCCCCATCATCCACCGGCACCGCAACGAGGAGTCGATCCCATGTGGCCCCGCCGGCCCACAGGAACAGGGCCACGGCCGGCCAGAAGAGGATGGGAGGATTTTCAAATCCCTTGATGGTCTTTTTCACGCGAATGCGTTCGATGGCATCCACCACCTGGGACCATCGACCCTCCAAGGGCTCCAGGTCCCCGGATTCGTCCGCCTGCACGATCACATCCACGGAGCGGTCCCAGACAAACGGCGCCATAATCCCGGCCAGCAGATCCGGGGTCGCACCGTCAAACGCCCCCTTGCGAATGGCCTCTGCAATGAGCAGCGGATGGTCCAACCTCAAACGGGACGCCCAGACGCCGTCTTCGGTCAGCCGATCCCTGTTGTCCACGAATCCCGTCTCCTTCAAAAACCGCAGGTGGCGCTTGAAGCTGAACCACAGTCCTTCGCTCGTACCCTCCAAGCGGGACCCGAATGCGCGCGCCTCACTCAGCATTCGTCGAAGGCGACGGTTTTTCGGAGTGTGACAGTCCTTGAACCTGGGGCACGCCTCACAGGGCAAAGATTCGGGGATATCCGTCGCCTTCCCCTCCCCTTCAGCAGACCTCGACTCGAGTTCCAGGACGTCGAGGGCATCGAGATCCAACTCCTCCACCAATCTGGACACACTCCGGGCCGAAGGATCCGGGGGAAGGTCGAGGACGCGATCGAACAGAAGTTGAATCCGGCGCGGACGAACCCTTCTGAGCCGTATTTTTCCCCCTTTTGTACGAAGCGGCCTTTCCAGATCCAGGGCCTCGCATATCACCTTGTCATCTTCCATGTGGTGTCCAAAAAGGAGGTGCACTCCTCCCTTCTGGTGCAGAAAAAGCCGGCCGCGCTCCAGGTAGATCTGCAGCGCCTTACGGTCATCGCGCTTTCGCCGGTCCCGTTTTCGTTCCCGCAAGGTCTTTCGAAGCTCATCCCTTCGCTCGATAGTGTCGAGTACCTCGAATGGATCCCCGATGTCGCACAGGCCTCCGGAGAGTTCCAAGGCCATGTCCTGAACGAGCCGTTCCCAGCGGTCGCGTGCCTCCGGGTCCAGAGTGCCGCGTTGAAACGATGCAAACGACTGCTCCAGCAGGGCCCGGGCCTCCTCCGGGTGATGGGACAGGAGCAGGTTCAAGACCATGGAGAAATTCACCTGGATGCGGCTTTCCAGAGGTTCCGGGGATGCGTGGACCAGGGAGAGTATGAGCCCGGGATCCAGGTGGGATCCAGGAAGCAGGACCGCAAACCCGATCCGGTCTTTCCCCCGCCGCCCGGCCCGTCCCACCATCTGATGAAAATCCCTTGCGGAAAGATCCCGGAATTCCCGCCCGTCGAATCGATCACTCTGGACGAGGACCACGGTACGGGCCGGAAAATTCACCCCTGCGGCCACGGTGGACGTGGAAAAAATGGCCTCCAGCAGGCCCCGTTGCATCATGGTCTCCACCAGGAGTTTCCACGCGGGAAGTTGCCCGGCGTGATGGGCCCCCACCAGTCCTTCCGTGAGGGATCGGGTATGCCGGTGACCTTTCAGGTGGGGATGTCTGGAGAAAAAGGACGACACCTCCGCCTGAATGCGTTCCCTGGCCTCCATGGATGCTCCGGAGCGATGGCAGGCAAGGAGCGCACGATCGCAATCCGCCCTGGACTTGAGGAAAAAGATCGCCGGAAGAAGATCGAGCCGTCGCAGGAGCCGGATCACGTCTCCATAGGCTGGAAAAAGCGTGCGCGCGTGCGGTCCGGTCTGCTCCTTTTTCCGCGCCTCCATGGCCTTTCTGACAGGGCCTGACAGTCCGCGGCGTCCACCCAGCGGACAGATGAGTCCATCGGGAAGGAGGAACAGCATTTCCAGGGGAACGGGACGCTCCTCCACCCGAACCACGCGGGCGGGAACACCCCGATTCTTCTCGAGCCACGCCGCGACCTCCTCCGCATTGGGGATCGTAGCCGATAGGAGGAGCAGCCTCACCCGGGACGGCATGTAAATCAGGGTTTCCTCCCAGACGACCCCACGGTCCGGATCGCTCAGGTAATGGGCCTCATCCAGGATGACCAGATCGGCATCCATATCGGCGCCCCGATACATGGCATCGTAGAGCTGGTTGCGAAGGATCTCGGTGGTCCCGACAAGAATCGGAGCGGAGGGATTTTCCTTACGGTCACCGGTCAGGATTCCGCACGAATCCGGACCGAAGGTATCCTTGAACTCTCGGTAGAGGGAGTTGGAAAGCGCTTTCAGCGGAGAGGCGTACCAGACGCGCATCCCATCGTTGAGGAGACGGCGGATGGCCTCCACGGCGATCCAGGTCTTTCCGGCACCGGTAGGTGCGCTCACGAGAACGTCCTGATCCCTGACCAACTCCAGGGCCTCGAGCTGGAAAGGATCGGGTCGAAAGTCTTTGGGGGCCGGTGTGCCGATTTCCTTGAACACGCGCTTGAGCCGGGGATCGATTCGGGGCCGGTCACAGGGGGTACGTGCCTTGCGCTGGATACCCCTCTGGGCCGATCCCCGTTTGGATGGCCGGCGGTCGGAGGATCGCGTTCGACTCATGGGGCGCCGCAATCAGGCCGCGGACATCGGAGCAGGAACCCTGCGTGTTCAGGAGACCAGTTCACGGGCAATCCGATCCATGTCCGCGAGATACGTGGACATGACGGGTGAGGGCGCGAGATCGTTCAAGGCCTGGAGGGCCTCGGAGAGTTCGGTGCCGCATCCTCGAGCGATCCGAAGACCGTTTCGTTCCACCACATCCACGCACTCCAGGACGAAGAGGCGTGCAGCGGCCTCCAGGAATTCCGTGCTTCGCCCTCCCGCCTCTCCTTTGGATGCCTTGGCACAGAGTGCGTTTCCCACCTCACACCAGGTCATCATGTCCGCGAGCAGGAACATGACGTGCTGGGACCGGGTGAGTTTCTGTTTTCGCGCGGCCTGAATAAACATGTTCAACGCACGCACCGCCTTTGCCAGGAAGGGCCCTCCGGTGGAGTCGGGCAGGGCATCGAGGTGATCCGCCATGGAGCCGTAATAGGCCCCCTTGGAGCGAACCGTTTCCCGCATTCGGAACATGGCGATGATGCTTCGCTGAATTTCACTGGTCCCCTCGAATATGGTGGTGATCTTGATGTCCCTCTTGATCTTCTCTACCTCGTACTCCCGGATGTAGCCATACCCACCCAGGGCCTGAATGGCATCGTTTGCAGCGGCGTCCCCGGCCTCCGTTGCAAAAAATTTGCAGATGGAGCCTTCCACTTGGAGATCCTCGTCTCCGCTGTCCAGGCGGTGGGCCGTCTCCTCGATACAGGCCCGCGCGGCCTCCAGTCGGACCGCATTGGGCACGAGCAGGCGATGGGTGTATCCCTGCTTTTCCGCCAGGGTAGTGCCGAACTGCACGCGCTCCTTGGCGTATCGAATCGCCTTGTCCAGGGCGGCCATGCCCCCTCCGAGACCGAAGGTCGCCACCATGAGACGCGTGTATCCGAAGACCTCGTTGGCCTGCTTGAGCCCCTGCCCCTCTTTTCCGCCCACCAGGTCTTCCACCGGGACGTAGAGGTCCTCCAGAATCAGCGGGCACGTGTCCGAGGCACGAATGCCGTGCTTGTCCTCGTGGGGACCCGGCGTCAGTCCTTCGCGGCCCGGTTCCACGACGAAAAACGAGGGGCCGTCCGGTGTGTCCGCCAGGATCGTGTAGAGTTGCGCCACCCCGCCGTTGGTGATGAACTGCTTCTGTCCGTTGAGACGGTATCCCTTCACCCGGCCTTCCTCATCCAGGACCCTCTCCGCCTTGGTCTTCAGTGCCTGGACATTGGATCCGGCCTCGGGTTCGGTCACTCCATAGGCGACGATCAGTCCCTCTTCCGCGATCCGGGTAATGTACTTCTGTTTCTGTTCTTCCGTGGCCCCCACGCGCAGCGGGTCCATGCCGAGACAGATGGCCAGGAAACCGGTGGCTACAGCCAGATCCATGTAAGCCATTCGCTCGGAGACCACGGCGATATCCATGGTCCCTGCACCGAGACCTCCGTATTCCTCCGGAATGAAGATGAGGTGAAGAGCCATGTCCGGGCCGAGCATGAACCGAATCAGATCCATGGGGAATTCCCCTTTACGGTCCATGTCCATCTTCGTCTCGACACTCAATCGGTCCCGCTCCAGCTTCCCGATGGTGTCCAGGACCATATTGAGTGTTTCAGGATCCATTCGATGCGTGTCGTTCTCCATTCCGTTTCCTTTTCCCATGGCAGAAACCGCGATTCGTTTCCCGGCCTTTGGCAAGGCAGGGCTGAAAATCTAACTCCCAACCTTAGATCACTCCAGGAACTCTAGGCACTTTAGGCACTCTAGGCACTTTAGCTCACTGATCTTCTTCCCACACCGGATCTCGCTTTTCCAGAAAGGCGGAGATGCCCTCCTTCGCATCCGGCAGCAGGGCATTGGCAGAAATTACTTCCCGGGCATAGTAATAGGCCCGCTCCTCATCCATGGGAACCTGGCGGTAAAAGGCCTGCTTTCCGATCCCCAGAGTGTTCAGGCTGTACCGGGCCATGTCCTTTGCCAGGCTCCACGTCTCATCCTCCAGCCGATCATCGGGGACCACGCGGTTGACGAGACCGTATTCACAGGCCTCTCGGGCCGAGACGAACCTCCCGGTCAGAAGCATCTCCAAGGCCCTCTTGCGGCCTACGTTTCGACTCAGGGGGATCATGGGGGTGGAGCAGAAGAGCCCGATGCGGACCCCGGGCGTCGCAAAACGCGCACCCTCTTCGGCCACCGCCAGATCGCAGGCGGCCACCAGTTGACAGCCTGCCGCAGTGGCCGTGCCGCGCACCTGGGCGATCACGGGCTGGGGAATCCGCTGGATCCGCATCATCAGTTCGAGGCAGGTCTCGAAGAGACGGTGAATATCGGGAAGTGCACCCTCGCGAATCTCGTTCAAGTCGTGACCAGCGCAAAAATGATCGCCCCGGCCGCGCACGATGAGCACCTTGGCGGATCGCTTCTTCCCCGCATCCCGCAGGCACTCGTCCATCTCGCGCAGCAGTTCCAGAGAGAGGGCGTTCCGTTTTTCCGGTCGATTCAACGTGATGGATCCGATTCGATCCCTTTCTTCATAGATGATGGTCCGATAGGCCACGGCTTTCTCCATGTCTCGCCTGCCATGTCAGGGCCCATATGGATCGACGGCTGAATCCAGCGTCTTACAGCCCTTAGTACTCGATCCCCTTCTGGGCCTTGATACCCTGGTGAAACGGATGCTTGATGTCATTCATCTCGGTGACGAGATCCGCTTCTGCCATCACGTCGGCGTGGGCGTTTCGCCCCGTCAGCACCACGTGGAGTTGCCTGGGCCGCTCTCGAAGAGCCGCGATGACATCCCCCACAGGCAACAGGCCGTAATCGATCACATAGTTGATCTCATCCAGGATGATCATGTCGTACTTGTCGGCGGCCATCTGGCGTTTGGCAAACTCCCAGGCCTCGGACACGGCCTCACGATCCTCGGGAGTAGGGCCTTCCCGGTCAAAGCGGATAAACCCCTTGCCCATGGGAACGATATCCAGAAAAGGGGCCAGCATCTCAGCGGCATCGAGCTCACCATATTTCCAGGATCCCTTGATGAACTGAATCATCAGGGTCTGGAACCCGTATCCCGCCCCTCTCAGGGCCAGGCCCAAGGCTGCGGTGGTTTTCCCCTTCCCCGATCCCGTATGCACGATGATCAGGCCCTTGCGCTCCGGTCGTCTCAACATGTCGTCACTCTCTCCTGATGGATGTCCACCCCGGTCAACCGGGCTCCAAAGAGCGCAGAGCCTGCGAATGCCACGGAATCATGACTGAATCCGGATGCTTTCGTTCAGCGTTGGAGCAGCGTTTCGATCCGGAAACCGGAAGGTCTTTCGGGACATGCGAGCACCTAACGCTGGATCGCATTCCTTCGGTACTGGAAATAGGCGTCCCTGAACGCCACATAAGGATCCAGGGCGGCCTTCTTGAGGTCTTCGTAATCCCCGATTCTCAGGGAGGTCTCGTTGACCCGGTCGTAGGTCTTGACCGCCAGGTTGTACTTGGTGCGGGGAACCATGTAGTTCAGAGGGTCGAGAAAGCTGTCCCCGATCATGCCGAGCGTGTCCCGCCCGCAGGAAGGCCCCAGAAAGGGCCAGTGGATGAAGATGGAGTGTTCCCAACCGTATGCGCCCAGGGTCTGCCCAAGGTCCTCATCGTACCTCTCCAGGTTCATGCCTTGGGAGGCCACGTCCAGGAGCCCTCCGAGTCCCACGGTCGTGTTCATGAAGAGACGCACGAATTCATAGCCGGCTTCGTCCACCTTGCCTTGAAGCAGGCAGTTGACCATGCGGATCGGGCCGGTCAGGTTGGTGAAAAAATTCCGTACGCCGACCCGGGCCGTCTCGGGTACCACGGTCTTGTAGCCTTGGGCCGCGGGTTTGAAGAACCAGAAATAGAGTTTGTCATTGAATTGAAAAAAGGCCCGGTTCATGGGTTCCAGTGGGTCGGAAATCACATAGGAGGATGTTTCGGGCTCCTCCGGCTCCCCCGCCCGATCCGTGGTGAGCCTCCCGGAATCCGAACCGGCGACCGGCGTCCCAGGGTCAGCCTGCGCCATCACCAAGCGTTCCGGCGATCGGGACCTCAGGGATTCATAGTCGCTATAAAACGCCTCCAGATCCAGGGGTTGGGAGCCTGCAGCAGGGGTCTTGCCGTCCGCGGTCTCCCCACATGCCCTGTCTCCGGCCGCGCAGCTCGCCCCCGATGCCTCCAGGACGAGCGCTGAAGACCCGCTGTCGGTCGTCGCATCGAGGGCTGAGGGACCGGCCACCGCCGGCGTGACGGAAACGACAGACCAGAGGATGAGAAACAGTAAGCCGGCAACACCATCGCCCCTTTTCATCGGTAGAACGCTCCTTTTGTCAGCGTACAGATTTCCGTGTCAACCAGAAGGACCACCGTCCCATCCATTCCAAATGCACGTTCTGGAGAAATCCGGAAATTTTCAGGAAGGATTGAAATAACCGTCCTCTGCCCCTGTCCTCAGTCCAGAAAAAAGCTATCCTTCCCTTTTACGACAGGGAAGATGTATTGGAAACCTCTTTTTGACGATCTTGCATCCAACCGATCGACCATCGCCGGACACCCGGCAAACCGTGGGCATGATCGATGCGGATGGTCATATTCAGGGCGTTTTGCGATCCCATCCATTTTTCGGACAAGGTTACCGGGAATTGCTCTCCAACTTGGCCTCCAATCGTTCCAGCAGCTCTTCGAACGGAGACTTGGAGAGAATCTGGCTGAATTGGGCACGGTAGTTCCGCACCATGCTCACGCCTTCGATCAGGACATCATAGACCAGCCAGACATGGTTCGCTTTCCGGACCCGGTATTCCACGCCAATCTCCTGGTTCTTTCGGGTCACGATTTTCACAAGGACAATGCCGCGGGCCCCATCCGTCTCTTCCCCAATATAGTTGATTTCCTGCCCGTTGTAATCCTCAACATGATCCATGTAGGTCCGTTCCATCAGTGCTGCGAAGAGCCGTGTGAACTCCATCTGTTGGCCCCGGCTCAACTCATTCCAGTGGCGCGTGAGAGAACTTCTGGCAATGGCCTCCCAGTCGAAACGCTCGTCTACAGCCGCTCGGATTCGCCGCCGTCGCTCCGCATCATTCTCCTTGCCCTGTAACTCGGGGGCCTGCAGGAGGCCGAGGATCTTGTCGGTGGTATTCCGAATCTCCTCCGTGGGTTGGCCGGCCCAAAGAGGGTTCGCAGAAAAAAGGATGCCGCACATCATCAGGATAACTGCCCGGTGTATCAAGGGTTGCATAGCTCTCACGCCTCATATCACGGTCTTCGAACGCTTCTCAGACATCGCCGAAAGCGAATTTTGATATCAATTGCTCCAAGTCAACGGCCGGTTCGGTCTCCCATATCCTTCCTCCCTCAGGAATGATGTCTTCAGTCCCTCCAGGCGTGATCTGAATGAATTTTTCACCGATCAGGCCCTTGGTCTTGATGGAGGCGATCGCATCCTCCCGAAGCTCGATTCCCTTCTGGACCTTCAAGATCACTTTGGCCTTGTAATCTTCCATGACCACGGCTCGGACCCTGCCCACTTCCACACCGGCGATCACCACGGAGGCCCCATCCCTCAGTCCGCCCGCATCCGTGAACAGGGCATAGACCTCATAGCCATCCCCGCCCAGGATCTCCATTTTGGCCAGGCGGACCGAGAGATAACCGAGGCAAAGAATGCCGGCAAGTATAAAGAGTCCCACGGATAGTTCAAGATCGATTTTTCGCATGTCTTCTCTCCCGTGAGGGATATGGAGGCCGTGAGCGGACAAAACTACTACTGTACGTCCATGGGGCCTTCGATCTCGCCTCGAACGAATTGGCGCACCAGAGGGTCATCGGACGAGAGGACGCCCTCCGGCGGGCCCTGAAACTGAACCCGGCCTTCGTGAAGCAATACCACACGGTCCACGATCTCAAAGACCTTATGGATTTCATGGGTCACGATGATTCCAGTGAACCGCATCTTTCGATGGAGTTCGTCAATGAGTTTAAGGATAGCGTTCCCCATGATGGGATCGAGTCCGGTCGTCGGTTCGTCAAACAGCATGATTTCGGGTTCACTGACCAGTTCCCGGGCCAGGGCCACCCTTTTCTGCATGCCGCCGCTCAATTGAGAGGGGTGCTTGTCTTCCGAGTCGGAAAGACCCACACGCCCGAGTTCCTCGCGGACCCGTTCCCGTATCTCCTCATCCTGCATCCGCGTCTTTTCCTGGAGTGGAAAGGCCACATTTTCCTGCACGGTCATGGAGTCAAAAAGGGCCCCCCCCTGAAACAGGAACCCCAGCTCCTCCCTTAGTCGAGCCAGGGCCTTTCCTTTGACCCGGGTCACATCCAGGCCCTGGATGAGCACCCGGCCCCTGTCCGGACGGAGGAGTCCGGCCACGTGCTTGAGCAGTACGCTTTTTCCACATCCACTCTTCCCGATGAGGGCCAGGAGTTCACCCCGTTGGACGTCCAGGGAGACTCCCCGGAGCACCGGCTGACCGTCAAAGGAGCGATGAAGGTCATCGATTCGAATCAGGACCTCGGGAGGTGCATCATGGCCGGCCTCTACCCTGTCTGCGCTTGTCTGCACGCCTTCTCCAACCGTTTTATCCAGTACCCCTTCAGTACGCCGGTCCGAATATATCCTCTCAGAAAAGAATGGACGTCACAAAATAGTCCCATACCAGAATCAGAACCGACGAGAGGACCACAGCCTGGGTGGTAGCCCGGCTGACCCCTTCGGCTCCGAACCCGGTGTGGATTCCCGTGTAATATCCTTTGAAGCAGCATATCCAGGCAATGATGACCCCGAAGCTGAAGGATTTGTACAGTCCTTCAGCCACATCCGAGGCATCCACATAATTCGCCATCTCCCCGAAATAGGTGCCGGAACTCACACCCAGGAGGTTGACTCCGACCATGTATCCCCCGAAAATGCCCACCACGTCGAAGACGGCTGTCAACAGGGGCAAGGCAATGGCCGCAGCAAGCAGGTTCGGTACCACCAGGTAGCGAAACGGGTTCAACCCCATCAGGGTCAAGGCGTCGATCTGATCGCTGATCCGCATAATCCCGATCTCAGCGGTCACCGCCGACCCCGCACGCCCCGTCACCATGAGCCCTGAGATCACCGGCCCCATTTCCTTGATGAGGGAGAGGGCGACCATGGGACCGAGAAAAGCCTCGGAACCGAAACGATTCAAGGTGTAGAACCCCTGCAGCCCCAACACCATGCCCGTGAAAAGCCCGGTCAGCAGGATCACCAGCATGGACTGCAACCCGATGAAATGGATCTGTTTCACCAGGCGTGACATCTTGATGGGGGGGAGAAAACAGAAGAGCACGGCCTGCCCGAAAAACAGGCCCATGAGGCCCATTCTTCGAATCACGGCCAGGGCGGAGGCCCCAAGTCCTCGTATGGTGCGTATGGCGTCCACGCTTCGAAACCGACCACCCTCCCTCAACGCATCGTTTTTCCATGCCCGTGTGCACGGGTTTTCGCCCGATCACCGAGCGGAGCGCAACGATCATCGCGGACGGAATACCGCGGGCCCTTCAAGGTCGGTACTGGATTATCATTGTTCTGCGTACCTTGACAACTCCAAAAGTAGGGTGTACGCCGCAACGATCGAAAGACGGGGGCGCAAACTGTGCCATACCACAATCGATTCAAAGATCCCTCAAACCCAGCGCGTTCAGGCGGAAAAGCAGGACTCGTGATAAGAAAGCCGCATGCGGTCCGTATCCAGCGTGGCTCGAATGCCAATGGGTAAAGGCTGGTTTCGTTCTCCGTGTCCCACAGGCAGGCCTTCGATCACGGGGATTCCGGAGGAGTCCAGATGCTCCATCAGGAGATCCAGAAAGGCTTCCCGCCGGTCTCCGGTCTCCGTGATGTCCCCTACCAGCAATCCTGCGATGCGTTCGAAGAGGCCGCTCAAGGCCAAGTGGGTCACCATTCGATCCATTTTATAGAGTGGTTCCCCGGTCTCCTCCAGGAACAGAATAGCGCCGGTCAGGTCGGGTATAAATCCGGTCCCCACCATGTCGTTCACCAGGCTCAGGTTCCCCCCGAAAACCGGACCGGAGCCCCTTCCGGGCCGAAGCACGCGGCCGTTCACAGACAAGTCGATCGCAGTTCCTCCCCGCTCCGCGGCCCACTGAAGCAGGATTTCGGGCCCATGTCCCCCGTCCCCGGCCATTCCCTTGACCACGGGGCCGTGTACCGAGACCAGTCCGGTTTTTGCATACAGTCCCCAGAGCAGGGATGTGACATCGCTGTATCCCATGACCAGCTTGGGGTTGGCGGCGATGAGACCGAAGTCGATATGTGGGAGCAGGCGAAGGCAACCGTATCCCCCCCGGGCGCAAAAAACGGCCCGAATATCCGGATGGGAGAACATGGTATGAAGGTCTTCCAGGCGGGCGGCATCGGTGCCGGCGGTGTAATCCAGGACGTCGTAGAGGTGGTCCCCGGGGACCGGCACCAGGCCGGAGGACTCGATGGTCCGAAGGCCGGAGATCAACTCCATGGGGGTGACCGGGCCGGCCGGTGCGATAATTCCAACCCGATCACCGGGTCTGAGGGCGGGGGGTTTGAGGGTCACCGGTTTCTCTTGAAGATGATCATCAGGCCTTCCAGGGTCAGGAATTCCTCCACCCGATCGATGGTCTCCGACTCCTGGGAGATGAGCGGAGCCAGTCCTCCGGTGGCGATCACGGCCAGGTCGTCGCCGCTCTCTTTTTTGATACGCCGGACAATGCCGTCCACGAGACCCGCATAGCCATAGACGATCCCCACGTTCATGGCACTGATCGTGTCCTTGGCAATGACCTGTTTAGGGTGTGCGAACAACTCCACACGCGGCAATTTAGACGCTTTCTGAAACAGGGCCTCACATGAGATGGTGATACCCGGGGCAATGGCACCCCCCTCGTAGGTCCCTTCCGCGGAGACAAAATCAAAGGTGGTGGCGGTCCCGAAATCCACAATGACCATGGCCCTGTGGTATTTTTCATACGCGGCCACGGCATTGACGATCCGGTCCGCACCTACTTCCCGTGGGTTGTCGTATTGAATCGGCATGCCCGTCTTGAGACCGGGTCCAACGATCATGGGGCGCACGCCGAAATACCGTCGGGCAAACTGTTCGATGGTGTTGAGAAGGGGGGGGACTACGCAGGATATGATAATGTTTTTAATCTGTTGAGAACGAATGTTTGAGTAAGAAAAGAGGTTCGCGATCAGGACACCCAGTTCATCGTCCGTGATGTCTTTTTCCGTACGAAGACGCCAGTAATGGAGAATCCGTTCCTCGTCCGTAACCCCGATCACGATGTTCGTGTTTCCAATGTCGATGCAAAGCAGCATGGGATGGACCGCCGTTTCTGAATGAGCCTCAAGAGGTATCCATGTGTTTTGAGCTAGTGCTCAGCATGCGTTTCTGGATGAGCACGAGCTAGAATCCGGCTAGCGTAGTACTCATTGCACCCCGTTTCACCGCGTCCACCATTCGCACCGTGTCCACGGCCATGGCCACATTGTGGACACGGACCATGTGGGTTCCGTTCATCACGCCGAGCGCCACGGCGGCCATGGTACCCGCATCCCGGCCGTCGGGTTCCTTTTCCAGGAGTGCACCGATAAAGGCCTTGCGGGAGCACCCCAGCACCACGGGTCGGGAAAGTTCACCGAGCACCCCCAGATCGCGTATGATTTGAAGATTGTGAGCAAAGGTCTTTCCGAAACCGATGCCCGGATCGATCAGCACGAAATCCCGTGGGATGCCGGCGTCCACGGCCCGCTGAACCGCTTCCGCCAAAAACGCGAGGATCTCGCCCATCAGATCGCTATATGTCGGGGCGTTCTGCATGTCTTTCGGCGTCCCCTTCATGTGCATGACCACGACAGGAACTCCGGCCTCTGCGACCACTGCGGCCATGTCCGGGTCAAACCTCAGGGCGCTCACGTCATTGACCATGCCGGCACCGGCCGCGACGGCGGCCCGCGCCACCTCGGCTTTGGTGGTGTCGATGCTGATGGGGATGGATACGTTCCGGGCGAGTGCCGAGATCACCGGCACCACACGCTCTTTCTCCTCCTCCGCAGAGACTTTTCGCGCGTAGGGGCGGGTGGATTCTCCTCCCACATCCAGGACATCGGCTCCCTGCCGGGCCATGGCCAGTCCGTGCTCGACGGCCCGATCCCGATCAAAATGGCGGCCACCATCGGCAAAGGAGTCCGGCGTCACGTTCAGGATGCCCATAACCAGGGTCCTTCGGCCGATGTCCAGGCAGTGATTCCTCCAGGCAAGCGGCCCCGGCCTACACAGGCTCACGCCCCGGTCTCCCGATTTTCCACGGCCTCGGCCTCCGGAGGAGAGGGGCCGTTGCCGAGGATCTCGTCCAGGTCCTTGCTGTCCAGGGTCTCACGCTCCAGCAAAGCGGCGGCGATGCGGTGGAGTGCGTCCAGATTGTCCCGAATCAGGGTGTTGGTCTTTTCATAGGACCCGGTCACGATGGACCGGACCTCTTCATCGATCTTCTGGGCGGTCTCTTCACTGTAATCCCGATGCTGGGCGATCTCGCGTCCGAGAAAGATCTGCTCATCCTTCTTTCCGAAGGTCAGGGGGCCGAGGTTTTCGCTCATGCCGTATTCGCAGACCATCTTGCGGGCCAGGTCCGAGGCCCGCTCGATGTCGTTTCCGGCGCCGGTGGTCTGCATGCCGAGGACGAGCATCTCCGCCGCCCTTCCCCCCATGAGAATGCAGATGGTATCCAGCAGGAACCCTTTTGAATAGGTGTGTTTCTCATCCATGGGGAGCTGCTGGGTCAGGCCCAGGGCACGGCCCCGGGGAATGATCGTCACCTTGTGGATGGGGTCCGAGCCGGGCAGAAGCTTGGCCACCAGGGCGTGCCCCCCTTCGTGATACGCGGTGGTCCGTTTCTCTTGGTCGCTGATGATCATGGTCCTTCGTTCGGCGCCCATCATGACCTTGTCTTTGGCGTCCTCGAAGTCGACCATCTCCACGTGTTCCTTGTTACGCCTTGCGGCCATGAGCGCCGCCTCGTTGACCATGTTCTCCAGGTCCGCGCCGGTGAAACCGGGGGTCCCTCTCGCCAGCGTGTGAAGGTCCACGTTTTCGTCCAGGATGGTCTTCCGGGAGTGGACCCGAAGAATCCCCTCACGGCCTTTGATATCGGGCACCGGGACGACCACCTGCCGGTCGAACCGGCCGGGGCGCATGAGGGCCGGGTCCAGCACGTCCGGGCGGTTGGTTGCAGAAATCAGAATCACCCCTTCGTTCGACTCGAATCCGTCCATCTCCACGAGAAGCTGATTCAAGGTCTGTTCGCGCTCATCGTGGCCTCCTCCGAGGCCTGCGCCCCGATGTCGTCCTACCGCATCGATCTCGTCGATGAAGATGATGCACGGCGCGTTCTTTTTGCCCTGGACAAAGAGATCCCTCACTCGAGAGGCCCCAACGCCCACGAACATCTCCACGAAATCGGAACCGCTGATGCTGAAAAAGGGCACACCGGCCTCCCCGGCGATGGCACGGGCCAGCAGCGTCTTTCCGGTCCCGGGAGAACCCACCAGAAGAACTCCTTTGGGAATCCGTCCACCGAGGCGGGTAAACCTCTTTGGATCCCGGAGGAATTCAATGATCTCTTGAAGTTCGTCCTTGGCCTCGTCAATGCCGGCCACGTCCTCGAAGGTCACCTTTTCCTGGGATTCGGACATGAGACGTGCCTTGCTCTTTCCGAAGGAGAGGGCCTTGCCTCCTCCCACCTGCATCTGCCGCATAAAAAAAATCCATACGCCGATCAGGAGAAGCATGGGCACCCAGGAGAGCAACACCTGGAACCAGGGGCTTTCTTCCGGAGGTTTGGCCGCGATCTGTACGCCTTTATTCCGCAAAAGCTGAATCAACTCAGGGTCTTTGGGCGCATAGGTCTTGAAGGGACCCTGGGCGGAATCGCCGGTGATGTGATCGCCCTGAATAACGACCTGCGCCACACTCCCACTCTCCACCATGGCCAGAAACTCGCTGTAGCCGACGGTGAGGCGACCCCTTTCGGGCTGGTTGAAAATCTGGAACAGCATGACCATCATCAGACTGATGACCAGCCACAGGGCGAGATTTTTATAAAACGGATTCAACGGTAGGAGACCTTCCTTTCTGGGTCATTCATGGACATAAACTAATATTATAATCACGATCGATCAGAATTCACCACATTTTTCCTGAGTACGGCTTCCGGTCCCGCCGTCGCCTTCGGAATTTCAACAGGTCTGAAGACGCCTGTGCGTTCCTGCGCCTTGGTTCACGGCGGTCCGATTCATCATAGAAGATTTTCCGGGCAGGGCTAAGTAGGCTTCTCCATAAGTACTGCGACAAATCACACCCATCATTTTACCACTGCCTCCTTCGTGTTCTTCGTGCCCTTCGTGGTGAAACAGATGCTTTTTATACCACGAAGATCACGAAGTTCACAAAGAGGGGGAAGAAGGATACATAATCATATTTGCGGAACCATGCACTAAGGGAAATGGCCGGCAGACTCAGCGCCTGGAAAATATCCGTCTCCATTCTCGCGCGGAAGGAAAGCCGGTTTCAGAAGAGGCGGTCCGCGTATATCCGGGGCATGCCCGCAGCGATGATCGCCTCGGCGGTCTTCCGGATATCGTAGGAGATGAACCGGGCCTCGAGCGTTCGATTTTCCGGCTCCCAGATCAGGTACTTGGCCCGATTATCTCCGTCCCGGGGCTGTCCGACGCTCCCCGCATTGATCAGCCAGGGGCCTGTTTCATTCATCGCGTGCCAGCCGGGACCGAGTTTGCGAACAACGAGGCCCTCCTGTTCCCGGCCCAGAAGCACCAGGTCGTGTGTGTGACCTACAAAACAGATCCTCTCTCGCATCCCGCGCAGGAGGTCTTCCTTCTCTTCCATGGAGAGGTGGAACAGATAGGTCACCACATCGTCGGGCGGGCATCCGTGGACAAACCGGCAACCCCCTTCCAGCCAGTAAAACGGGAGAGAACGGCAGTAGGTGAGGACTTCCTCGGACAGGAGTTCTTCGGTCCGTTCGAGGGCCAATCGGGCCATGGGATTGAACCAGTTCCGATTCACGGGGTCCATCAGACCCCACTCATGGTTTCCCATGACCGACGGAATCCCGCGTTTCTGCAGGAGACGCACGACCATATCCGGCTCAGGACCGTATCCCACATTGTCGCCCAGCGAAACGGCACCGTCAATATGCTGACGGTCCAAATCCAGAAGGACCTCCCGAAAGGCCTCGAGGTTGCCGTGTATGTCGGATAGGATGGCGATACGCATGGCCGGGAAATATTCTCTTTTTTCACAGAAAAGTCAAACAGTCAATTCAGACTCTTCCACAAAGGCCGCGGGTTCCGTGAAGCAGAACACCTTCACCCACCATCATCACGGCCTTTCACCACCCACCAACCGGCCGTGCCGTCCACCTCGGTCCACTGTGGACAACCACCGGCGGACTGTGATAAGACACACGGTCATACCGGCACTCCAACGGCGACCTCGAACCTTTTGTCCGGCTTAGAGATATGCATAGACATCGGACCATTCTTGTGACCGGCGGGGCCGGCTTTATCGGAACCAATTTTGTCCGGCACGTGCTGGAAAGGCATACCCACTGGCGCGTGGTCAATTTGGACATGCTGACCTATGCCGGCAATCCCGGCAATTTTCATGACCTGGGCCGGACCCCCGCAGAAAGGCACCAACTCGTTCCCGGAGACATTCGAGACGCCTCCCTCTTGACGCGTCTGTTTCATGAATGCAACCCTCATGCCGTGGTCCACTTTGCAGCGGAATCCCACGTGGACCGCTCCATTCTCGGTCCAGCTGCCTTTGTGGACACCAACGTGGTGGGCACCTTCCGACTGCTTCAGACCGCCCTGGATCACTGGTCCGCTTCAGGCCGGCCCGAGGATTTCCGGTTCCTCCACGTGTCCACGGACGAGGTCTACGGCAGCCTGTCCCCGGACGCGGACCCGTTCACCGAGAACCACCCCTATGATCCGTCCAGCCCATATTCCGCATCCAAGGCCGCATCCGACCATTTTGCCAAGGCCTATTTCCGGACATACGGCCTCCCGGTCCTGGTCACCAACTGCTCGAACAATTACGGGCCGTTTCAGTTTCCGGAAAAACTCATTCCCCTTGCCCTTCTCAATCTCCTTCACAGCGAACCCGTTCCCGTGTATGGGGACGGGACCAATGTGCGGGACTGGCTCTACGTAACCGACCACTGCGACGCCCTGATGCGCGTACTGGACGCCGGGACCCCGGGAGAGACCTACAACATCGGCGGAAATGCGGAACGCACGAATCTCCAGGTCATCCGCCTCCTCATGGAACTGGTGGACAGCCGGCTCGGCCGGTCCGTCCGAGGGACGTTTGAGGACCGTATCCGGTTCGTCCGGGACCGGCCCGGGCACGATCGACGCTACGCCATGGACATCACCAAGATTGAACGCGAACTCTCGTGGCGACCGGCCCACACCTTTGAGCAAGGCATGGAACGCACAGTGACATGGTACCTGGATCACCCGGATTGGGTCGAGAGCATTCAGACGGGAGCATACCAGGAGTGGATTCGAAGGAACTACCAGGAGGCGAAGTGAAAGGCATTATCCTGGCCGGGGGATCGGGCACCCGGCTCTATCCGATCACCCAGGGCGTGAGCAAGCAGATGCTCCCGGTCTATGACAAACCCATGATCTATTATCCTCTCTCGGTGCTCATGCTGGCGGGTATTCGGGAGATTCTGATTATCTCCACGCCCGTGGACCTGCCTCGGTTTCACGACCTGCTTCAAGACGGATCCCAGTGGGGACTGGACTTCCACTTCGCGGAACAGCCCCGCCCCGAAGGACTGGCCCAGGCCTTTATTATCGGCCGGGATTTCGTGGGCCGTGATGCGGTGTGCATGATTCTCGGAGACAACATTTTTTTCGGCCACGGATTGCCGGAAGGCCTGAAGCGTGCCGCCGCGCGGACGAACGGGGCCACCGTCTTTGCCTACTGGGTGAGCGATCCACAGCGTTACGGGGTCCTGGCCTTTGATGAGAGTGACCGGCCCGCAGGTATCGAGGAGAAGCCGGTTCGCCCGCCGTCCAACTGGGCCGTGACCGGGCTCTATTTTTACGACAACCGTGTTCTGGACATCGCCGCCGAATTGCGCCCCTCGGCCCGCGGGGAACTGGAAATCACGGACGTGAACCGGGTCTACCTGGAGAGCGGCGATCTGGCCGTTGAAAAGCTGGGTCGGGGAATCGCCTGGCTGGACACCGGGACCCACGAAAGTCTTCTTCAGGCCTCCCAGTTTATCCAGGTCATTCAGGAGCGGCAGGGTCTCCATGTGGCCTGTGTGGAGGAGATCGCCTATCGCACGGGGACCATCGATGCGGTCCAACTGGAGCGGCTGGCCCGGCCTCTATCGAAAAACGATTACGGCCGATACCTCCTGAGCCTGCTTGAGATCGGAGCACCACCCGATGAGAGTTGAACCCGCATCCCTGGCCGACGTCCTCATCGTGTTTCCGGACGTATACCCGGACAGCCGGGGCCTGTTCATGGAGACCTACCGCGCGGAGCGCTACGCCCAGCAGGGTATCGAAGTCCATTTTGAGCAGGACAACCTCTCCCGATCCAGGCGGAACACTCTCCGCGGGCTCCACTTTCAGCATCCCCGGCCCCAGGCCAAGCTGATCCAGGCGGTTCAAGGGGAGATCTTCGATGTGTGCGTGGACATCCGCCGGGGCTCCCCCGGGTTCGGCCGCTGGTTCGGGATGCGCCTCTCATCCCGCGAGCCCTGTCAGATATTCATACCCGAGGGGTTTGCCCACGGATTCTGCACCCTCACCGAGGATACTGTCATCCTGTACAAGTGCAGTGATGTGCATGTGCCGGAGTTCGATTCGGGCATCCTCTGGTCCGACCCGGACCTCGGGATCGACTGGCCTGTCAAAGACCCCCTCCTCTCCCCCAAGGACGGCAACCATTCCCGCCTTCGGGACATGCCCGCGGACCGGCTCCCCACGTACACGGGAACGACCCCATGAACCTGAGGATTCTCCTCTGCGGGTCAGGCGGCCAGCTCGGCCGGGAGATTCAACAGGCCGCTGTCGAGACCCGCGGCGGACTGGATATCACCACCCTGGACCGGACCGCCCTGGACATCACGAAACGTAAAGCGGTTCAAAGGGCCCTTTCCACCCACCGCCCCTCCCTGCTCATCAACGCGGCCGCATACACCGACGTGGACCGGGCCGAGAGCGAACCCGAACAGGCCCTTGCGGTAAACCGGGACGGTGCGGGTCACCTGGCCATGGCCTGCGCCGGAGCCGGGATCCCCCTGATCCATGTCTCCACGGACTATGTTTTCGACGGCAGGAGCCGATGCCCTTACCAGGAGATGGACCCGGTCTCCCCTCTGAACGTCTACGGCCGAACCAAGGCCGAGGGAGAAGCCGTGATCAGGGCGTCCCTTCGAGAGCACATCATCATCCGCACCTCATGGCTCTTTGCAGCCCAGGGCCGCAACTTTCTCACCACCATGCTCCGGCTGGGCAGAGAACGGGAGGCGCTTTCCATCGTGAACGACCAGGAGGGATGCCCCACCTTTGCCGGCGATCTGGCCCACGCCATCCTGCAGATCGCAGCATCCCTGATCCACTCCGATTCCCCTTGGGGGACCTTTCACATCTGCAACAGCGGAGAGACCACCTGGTATGGATTGGCCCGGTCGATCTTCGACCTTGCGCCACCCACTCTGGGAATCTGTGTCAAAAATCTGACTCCCATTCCTACTGAGGACTTCCCCACTGCGGCGGAACGCCCCCGCTACTCGGTCCTGGACTGCCGTAAGGCCGATAAGAGATTCGGGATCGAACTGCCGCCGTGGCGATCGGGCGTGGAACGGGCGTTAAAGGTCTTTCAGGCGCACACCCCGTAGCGTGTGGTTTTACAGAAGGCTGCGTGATGTGGATGGCTTCGCAAGATGGCATCTATGCCGTCACGTCGAGTTCCTGGACCGTACCGGCCGTGCCGTCCTCCCGCAAAAAGATCCCGTGCCGGGCAATGCGGCCTTCCAGGTGGTTGGACGAGTCCTTGAGGTCGAAAGGGGCATCCAGGTTGCCGAGAAAGATGGCGCCCACGCCCCGCTCCCTCAGGCCGCTCCATCGCTCGCCGGACTCGTCCATCTCCCAGAGGGTCAGCCGGTCAAAGACGTCATCCCCTTCATCGATCCACCCATTCCCGTCCCGGTCCATTTCGGCCAGTTCCGCAAACCCGCTCCCGGTTCCGGGGCCGAACAGTTCGGTCCCGTTATCGATGCTCCCGTTTTCGTCCCGGTCCAGGGCCAGATACGCACTCCCCTGTGCCAGTCCGGGCATGGCGTCGTCCGTCCCGTCCGCATCCAGGTCAAAGGCGAACCGGAGATTCGAAAGTTCGGCGGCCCCACCACCGTAGTTGATCACCAGGGGATCGATCAGGGCCGGGTCACCCGCCTGAATGCGGATGTGGTGATGTTCCATGAACTCGCGGCTCATGTGAAGTTCGAGCTGAAATGCGATCTCCCGGCCATCGGTCGTGCGAACGACACCCGCAGCAGCGAGGGAGACCTCTTCCTGCTCCCGGAAGGTGCGGCTCTCTTCATAGATCATTCCCCAACCAGCCCTCTGGGGCGCACCTTCCGCAGGCGTCGCATCCGCAGGCGCCTCCGCTGACTCCCGCGTCAGGCTGGAGGGGTCCAGGAGATGGACCTTGCGTCCGGAAAGGATCTCCACCAGCAGGGCCTTGAGGGAATGACGAAACCCCTGGTCCGGGTCACCCTCGATGGAAGGGATTTCACAATCACTGCACTCCCTGGCCTTGGAAGAAATGGTGGCACGATCATGGGAAGGGATGCTTCGTACCATGACCTGCATCGATTCATGTTCCTCCACTGTCTTGAGGCTGGATCGCTTTGCCGCCATGCCCACCCATGATTCGGAGATTCTCATGATGCCTCCTCTGTAACCACCCCGACGGGACAGGTTCCGATTTCGTCTTGTATCGGCAGGAGACCTTCAAATAATAAATCATAGGCACACCATGGCACCCGGGTTTCCAGGGATTTCATGGTTGGCTGAAACAACTTGAATGAACCACCCCGCCGCAAGCCGCTGGGTATCCATAAAAGCATTGAACGCCCCAAGGGGCGGGGAATTGAACCCATTGGGACTAAACGACCCCATTCGATTTGCCTGGAAAGTCGTCGATGACTCAAGACGCGCCTTTCTTCCTTGACAGGGCTACAACCCGTTTGCCAGAATCGCACCTGCTGTTCGTCCATTCAATGAATGGATGTTAAGCGCCCGCCCATCCGTAACCCGGCAAAGACTGCCGAAACATTGACATGCCTTTCCTGCATGCAGGGGCCCCCTGCCACAGGATACGCTGAAACAAGTTGATTCTCTTAGTTATTTCCAGCTTTCCTCAATTGAGCACGATATTTGCATTACCGTCCAGTCACTGAACGAACATCCGGCCCCATGCAGGAGACTCACTGGTGATCGAACCGTTTGACATCCGGTTTTTAAGCCCAACCAAGGTGTTTCGTCGCCTCTCCGTCCTCATGGCCATCCATGATGACGCCAAGACGAGCCAGCACCGAATCGCATCCAAGACCAACCTCAGCAGCTCCATGGTCAACAACTATATCAAGGCGTTCCGTAAGACCGGGCTGGTCGAGATCACAGGAAAAACAAACCGATCTCAGCGCTACCATTTGACACCGGAAGGCGAAAGGGAACTGGTCACCCTGCTCCTGGATTATTCCGCCGAGATCGTCCGGCTCTACGGCAATGCCAAGCGGGAGCTGACCGAACGTCTCAACGGCATTCACCAGGAGGGGATCGTCTCCGTGGCCTTGTTCGGGGCCGCCGAGACTGCGGAGATCGTCTATGCGGCTCTCCGTGAAAGCGGCCTCACGGTCAAAGGCATTGTGGACAGCAGTACCCGCAAGCAAGGAACACGTTTCAACGGATTTCTGATCCAGCCCCCGGAAGATCTGAGAGAGATGGATGCGGATGCCGTGGTCATCACCTCATTTGCCAGACAACAGGAAATTCGGGACCGCATTCGAGAGATCCTGGGGCCGAATGCCAACATCAAGATGCTGACGGAGTTCTAGGAGCGAAAATGCGAATCCTGATCACCGGAATCACGGGCCTGGCCGGCAGTCATCTGGCGGAGCACCTGCTCCGAACCCCCGACAACCAGGTGCACGGCACCATCCGCTGGCGGAGCAACCGGGAGAACATCGTAGAATTTGAAAGAAAACTGGTTCTTCACGAGTGCGATCTCAAAGACCCCTATGCCGTGCTTCGGGTCATGAAGACCGTCCGACCTCAACGGATCTTTCACCTGGCGTCCCAGAGCAATGTGGCGTCCAGTTGGAACTCTCCCCGGGAGACCCTGGTCAACAACATCACGGCCCAGTTGAACCTGTTCGAGGCGGTTCGCCAGGAACCGATCGAAGGACTCCGAATCCACGTTTCCGGCAGCTCCGAGGAGTACGGCCTGGTCCATGAACACGAACTCCCCGTCCGGGAGAGCAACCCCCTTCGGCCCCTCAGCCCATACGCCGTCAGCAAAGTAACGCAGGACACCCTTGCCTTTCAGTACCACAAAAGTCACGGCCTCCACATTGTGCGCACACGGGCCTTCAACCACACGGGCCCCCGGCAGAGCGACGTGTTCGTGGTCTCCAACTTCGCCCGGCAGATCGTGGAGATCGAACAGGGCCTGCGCGAGCCCGTGGTCCGCGTGGGCAATCTGGATGCCCAGCGCGATTTTACGGACATCCGCGACGTGGTGAGGGCCTATGACCTGGCCCTGGACCGATGCGAACCCGGCGAGGTCTACAACATCGGCTCGGGACGGGCGCGGAGCATCAAGCAGGTCCTGACCGGTCTTCTCGGCATGAGCCGGCTGATCATCCGCGTGGAACAGGACCCTACCCGCATGCGTCCTTCGGACATTCCCAAGCTGGTGGGAGACATCACCAAGTTCAAAAAGGACACCCACTGGGAACCCCGGATCTCCTTTGAACAAACGCTTCGGGATCTGCTCGATTACTGGCGGGACCGATTGGCTGTGCCCGGCATCCGCCATGGAGACGGCTCAACGAAAGTCCCATTCCCGGCAGGCGAGGCAAAACGGATGAAGGAGGCGTAGGAATTCCCTCATGACCCGGTACGTTCCAACGCATGACACCTTTTCCACCATTCAGATCGGCGGACGCCGAATCGGCCGGGACCATCCCACCTACGTGATCGCCGAGATCGGCATCAACCACAATGGGGATCCGGCCGTTGCCCGGCAGCTCATCGACATGGCAGCAGACGCCCGAGTCGACGCGGTGAAATTCCAGAAACGCCATCTTCCCAGCCTGTACAGCGAGGACGTCCTCGAACAGACCGGGCGGTTTGAACAGAATTTTCAGTACATGATCCCGATCCTCAAGCAGGTGGAGCTCTCCGAAAACGACATGGCTGAGCTGAAGACCTATGCCGAGGATCGAGGCCTCGAATTTCTGTGTACCCCCTTTGATCAGAACAGCGCAGACTTCCTGGACGCCTTGGGTGTCAACGGGTTCAAGATCGCGTCTGCCGACCTCAACAACCTCGACCTCTTGGAGCACGTGGCATCCAAGGGAAGGCCCATGCTGGTCTCCACGGGGATGTCTTACTGGGACGAGATCGAGGCGGCGGTCGCCCTCCTCAAGCAGTCTGAAACCCCCTTTGCCCTGCTCCACTGCCGAAGCGTCTACCCGGTCTGGCCCCGGGAAGTGAATCTCCGCATGATCAACCGACTGGAGCAATTCGGCGTGCCCGTGGGGTACTCGGGGCATGACATCGGCATCACCATTCCGCTGGTGGCCGCGTCCATGGGCGCTTGCATCATCGAGAAGCACATCACCCTGGACAAAAAGATGCCGGGCCCCGACCACAAGATCAGCCTGGAGGGATTCGAACTCAAGCGACTCGTCCGGGACATCCGAGTGGCGGATCAGGCCATGGGACGGCAAAAACGCTTTCTCCTCCGGGGGGAGATCCTGAATCGCGAACTCTTCGGCAAGAGCCTGACCGCCGCCGTACCCATTGGCAAGGGGACACCCATCACCCGCGACATGATCCGCGTTCAAGGCCCCGGCAAGGGGGTGGCGCCCCACCGGATGAACGATCTCATCGGGCGCCGGGCCCAGCGGGACCTGGTGCAAGGCGATTTTTTCCTGGACCAGGACCTGAACGGCGGGCCGCCCTCCGGGTTTTCCCACGCCCTCAAGGGGCGATGGGGCCTGATCTGCCGATTCAGCGATATGGACGATATGCTGGCCTACAAACCCCGGTTGATCGAATTCCATCTCACCGAACGGGATGTTCAACTCGTACCGGAATTCAGTGGGACCTTTGACCAGGAACTCGTGGTTCATACGCCGGAGTACATCGGAGAGCGCCTCTTGGACCTTTGCTCCCCGGACGGAAAGATCCTGGATCCATCCCTTTCCATGGTCCAGCAGACCATCGAACTGACTCATGCCATGGCCCCCCACTTTGCGGGCCGTCCCAAGGTCATTGTCCATCCCGGGGCCATGAGCCTGAACCAGAAACTGGATAAAGAGGCTCTAAGGCGCGCCCTGCTGCGCTCCACACAGGCCATTGATCCCGGAGACACGGAGCTTCTCTTCGAGAACCTTCCGCCCTACCCCTGGTATTTCGGGGGGCAGTGGAAGGGAAACTACTTCATGGACGCCGAGGAAATCCGCTCGTTCTGCGAGGAGACCGGAGTAGGCCTCTGTTTCGACCTCTCCCACGCGGCCCTCTACTGCAATGCCAAAGAGAAGGATCTGGCAACCTTTATTCGAGTGGTCATGTCGTTCATCCGTCACATCCACTTTGCAGACGGGTATGGCCTGGATGGAGAGGGAGTACAACTCGGCCAGGGGGAGATCGATCTGGAGAGAATCCTGCCCCTTTTTTCGGATTATGAAGGGACATGGGTCCCCGAGATCTGGCGCGGGCATCTGAACAGCGGTCAGGGTTTTATCCAGGCGCTTGAGGTCCTCGGCCGTTTCGACCTCTGATACTGGAACGCACTTGGTTTTTCCTCAAGTTCCTTTAAGAAAGGACCGATCTCAAAAACAACCATTCAGTGAATGGACAGAGCATCGGCCCTAAAGATCGACGTTTTACCGGATCAGGCTATTTCGAGTTAAATTATTACTTTTCATTGTTTTTACATATATTTATTGTGGATAACCCCATGGAATCCAAGGGGCGGAGCTGTAGATAAATCCCAGGAATATCATCCCATGAATATCCTGATGATTGCAGACAACGACCCGGCCGGAATGGGCATTGCTTTTACCAACGCCATTAATCGGCACAGCGAACACAAATGCCGCCTGATTACACGTAAGACGCTGTATAATTTCGATTACCAAAAAGATATCCACATCCCGGACCTGACCCCTGATGGGTTCGACCAGGTCTCAGACCTCCTCAATAAAACGGACATCATTCACTTTCACACACTGGTGGATGAGACCTGGGATCTTGGACCCATACACATCAAGGACTACATCAAAGGCAAGACAATCCTCCATCACCACCATGGTCACCCTGCTTTTCGCTCAAACCCTGAAAAATTTCGAGATAAATACAGACAATTGAAAAGAAAAGCCTTGGTAAGCACCCCCGACCTGCTCAAACTGCTCCCGGAGGCCTCCTGGATGCCCAACCTGGTCCCCATTGATGATCCGTTCCTCAAACCCAACAACCATCCGAAAAACGGAAAGGTGAGGGTGGGACAGTCCCCCACCAGAAAGGATCTCAAGAACACCCAGGAGTTTTTGTCCGTTGTCGCGGAACTTCAATCCAGTTTTCCTTCCCTGGAATGCAAGATCATGGAGATGCTCCCCCATAGGCAATGCCTCATTGAAAAGAATTCATGCCACATCATATTTGACCACATGCAGGGATATTACGGAGTCTCGTCGCTGGAGTCCCTCTCCCAGGGAAAGCCTGTCATTGCAGGGCTCGACGACTGGAACCGGAAAACTATCTTGGAGTTCTTCAGCAGCGAAGAACTGCCCTGGGTCCTCGCCGCAAATGCCACCGAGTTAAAAACCGCCATTAAGAATTTGATCGAGTCTAAAGCGCTGAGAGAGCAAGCAGGAAAACGATCCAGATATTTTATGGAGACCTTCTGGAATGAGAATAAGGTGGTCAATGCACTCATGAATTCCTACGAAAGACATTCATCATGAACATCGGCATCATTGGTTACGGCAAAATGGGGCGGCTCCGGCATGCAGTCGTTAACACCACAGGCCCACATCGAGTAGTTCATGTCTGTGACCCGATCTCGGTCTCCGGGAATTTTCGATACAGCCCTGACCCGCATGAAGTCTGGACCGATCCTGAACTTGATGCCGTGTTTATCTGCACGCCCAATTGTTTCATTAAGGACTATGTGGTTCGTGCCCTGGATGCGGGCAAGCACGTATTTGCCGAAAAACCGCCCGGCACATCATCCCGGGACGTCCTGGACATGATGGAAGCGGAAAAACGCAATCCGAATCTGAAGCTGATGTTCGGTTTCAATCATCGGTATCACGGGAGTGTCATGGAGGCCCGCAATCGCATAGCCTCAGGTGAATTCGGGAAAATTCTATGGATGAGGGGGCGTTACGGCAAGAGTGTTGACAAGGCGTTTTTCGATAACTGGCGGGCATCTCGAGAGACGGCCGGGGGTGGCATCCTAATGGATCAAGGCATCCACATGCTTGATCTCCTCATGTGGTTCGCAACAGGTTTTGATGAAGTGAAAAGCTTTTGCTCCAGCCTTTATTGGAAACTGGACGTGGAAGACAATGTTTTCGCCCTGCTAAAAAACAACACAAATCAGATCATCGCTTCACTTCATTCAACCATGACTCAGTGGCGGCACCTGTTCTCGCTGGAAATCTTCCTGGAACAGGGCTACATGGTGATCAACGGTTTGGTCACCTCGTCCATGACCTACGCCACAACCTGGGGCAAAGAGGTCCTCACCATCGCAAAGAACCGCACTCCTCCCCCTCAGGCCCGGCATGCGCAGGAAGAACGCTTTGTATACGAGGAAGATGTTTCCTGGTCAGCCGAGTTGGAGGATTTTTTTCATGCTATTGGATCCGACAGTCTCATCCCCAATGGATCGATAGAGGACAGTCTCGCGTTGATGGAGATGATAGAGCGGATCTATGAAAATGGACAATGATGGGAATCATGTCATGCAACCCAAGGTCCTAATCGGCACCTCCTCCTTCGGGAAGCTCGACCCTTCCCCCATCCGGAAGCTTGAGCGTCACGGGCTGAAAGTCATCCCCAATCCTGTTCAGAGAAAGTTGACTCGTCAAGAACTGCTGGACTTACTGCCGGGCGTGGAAGGCCTGATTGCGGGCCTGGAGAGCCTGGACCGAGAGGTGCTACAGACTTCAGATCTCAAGGTGATCTCCAGGTGTGGCTCGGGCATCTCCAACGTGGATGTGGAGGCCTGCAAGGATCAGGGGATCGTGTTCAAGTACACGCCATACGGACCCACCCAGGCCGTCGCTGAATTGACCCTGGCCATGACGATCATGCTGCTGAGGGACGCCTGGACCATGCATGCCAGCCTGGCAGACGGGATCTGGGACAAACGGGTGGGGTTTCAGCTTGCGGAAAAGACCGTAGTCATTGTGGGCTTCGGCAAAATTGGCCGCCGCACGGCTTCTCTGTTGGCTCCTTTTGCCGTCAAGTTGATTGTTGTAGACCCGCTCCTAGACACCGAATCGGAAGGTTTCCGAACTCTGGATCTGCACGAGGCACTCCCGCTGGCGGATGTTGTGGTCTTGCACGCTAGCGGAGAGGAAGAGATTATCGGCGAAAAGGAATTTTCCATGATGAAAGACGGCATTTTCCTGTGCAATGCGGCCCGCGGGCAGAACCTGAACGAGGCGGCCCTGACCTCGGCCCTGGACAGCGGGAAAGTCGCAGGGGCGTGGATCGACAGTTACTGTGAGGAACCCTACTGCGGACCACTTTGCGCACATCCCCGTGTGCTGCACACACCCCATGTGGGTTCATACACCCGGGAAGGCCGTTTGAACATGGAACTGGAAGCGGCGCAGAACCTGATCGATGGGTTGCGAGAAAAAAATGTCTTGAAGGGTATTCAGGCCGGAGGCTTGCTTTGAACATCGCCATGGTCTCCCATTTCGGGCCGGGCTATTCCGGAGGAAGAATCTATGCCTGGTTTCTTTTAGAGACACTGGCGATGCTCGGACACGGCGTCACCGTCTATGGAGATGACAAGCCGGATTTCCTTGATGAATTTTCTTACTTCCCGACACACGACCGAATCCGCTTTGAAAAGGCCCCGCACTTCTCTCACCGAATGGCCGACGACCACGACGTGTTGTTCTGTATTCCAGATCTCGTCGGCCACTGGGCCATGTATTTCAATGTGATCAGCTATGTGAAAGAGCATTCATGCAAATTTGTCCTGGTCTCATTTGAAACCCCCAATTGGAAGCAGTTAGAGCATCCCGCAGAACACACCGTCTCCGAGGAATACGGTTCCCTGGAGGCTGCCCGCTATGCGGATGTAATCCTATCCATCTCCAAGCTTTCCCGGGAAATGGCAAAGCGGTTTTTTGTACAATCTCCTGCGGAGTTCGACTATCTCTGTCCTCCCATCCATTGCCGGATCGCAGACTCCGTTCCCGATCCCCCCAAAAGGGATAAGCGGGTCCTGATCATTTCCCGCTTTACTCCTCGCTACAAAAACGCCCACCGGTTCGTGGAGATCCTCAGCGAGGCGTGCCGGGGCTTTGAATTCGTCCTTCTCGAGAACGGGTTGATGAATGCTGCAACCTTGGAGGCCTACGGGGCTGCTTGCCGCAGGTACGGAGCAACCTTTCATACCGCAAAAGCCGTTCGTGAAAGAGAGAAGTTCGAGCTGATCAAGAGCTCCGTCCTCACCGTGTACCCATCCACTTTCGAAGGGTACGGGCTTCCGCCGGTGGAGTCTCTGTACTGTGAGGTTCCGTGTGTCGCTTTTGAATTGCCCGTGCTTCGCCAGGTTCATGGAAATGATTTGATCTATGCACGAAAAGGAAATTTTGCCGACTTTCGAAACACCCTTGCAGGCGCGTTGACCTACCCCAATCGGCACACCGTGGACAAAACGAAACTCCAGTGCAATCCGGATGTCGAAAGCTTCGCCGACGGCCTCTCACGAATCATGCAGCGTCTGGAGGGGCCTCATTTCTGAATTGCTCAACATCCTCTGTGTGTTCACCAAGGAACAGCAGACCCTTCACAAGCACCTCCCGAACCGGGTGACCGAGGCCTCTGACGGGCTGGCGGGTGTTCGGTTCCTGTCCCCTCCTCACGTTCCGCAGGGGGCCTTCATGTACGGCATATCGCCTCACCGGGTTCCAGCGGACGTGCATCCCGTTCCCAGCGAACCCTTGCGCGAAGCCTTGGCAACCACCCATTGCCCCTGGGTCCTTTTGATGGACGGATCTGTCCATCTCTGCGCGGAGGACATTCGCCGTCTTGTGGCTGCAGTGCGCGAGCTGAAAGACGGGGAGGGCCTCGCCCTTCCCGTGCGCTACAACTTCTGCCCCGATGGGCCGCTGACCGCGCTCTTCCGTGACGGAACCCCGAGATTCGAGTTCGGGGTCCTGCCGACCCCGATCCTGAAGGCCGTCCTGGACACCACAGAATCCATCTACACCGGGGACGTGCTGCTGTCGGAATTCGCCGTGCGCCGGGACGTCGATCTGCGGGTTGCCGACTTTGGTCTGAACCGTTTTCCCGAGCGCGTGCTCATGATGCGGGGAAGAATCTCCCGAAGGATCGGAGGGCTCGGCTGTCCCGGTGACGTATCTCTGAGCGACGACTACCACCGGCATTTCCCGAACCGGAAGCACGACGGAGAACGTGTATCCGCCTTTCGCGCCGCCATGAGAGAAGGAGAGATCGCACGGATGAAAGGGACCTCGGATGCCAGCATTCGCTCCGGCCTGCTGGACCATCTTCAAAGCCTCCGACCGGACCTGGCGGCGAAGCTTCAGGAACACCCCGTCCAGCACACGATCCTCAAGTGGATGGCCGCCTTTGAACCGTGCATGGATCTCTTCGAATGCCGGCTCAACCTCCTGAATGCCCTGGTTCTGATGAAGCACCCGGAGATCCGCAAGGGAGTTCGGCTCGGTGACAGGGAGTTCTGGTCCGCATTCACGCGGTACACGCTGAACGATACCTTCATGATGCACAAGCTCCTCTTCCTGAAAGTGTAGAACACGCATGGGGACGATTCTCATCACCAACCTCGCACCCATCGACGCAACCGCCGCAAAGATGTTCGAGGCGCTCTTCGATGCATCTCTTCAGAAAGGCCACACCTGCGTTTTCTGGTCCTGCATCCATCGAAAAGAGCACTCGCCGTTCTACCTTCCCATGCGGTGGGACATCGGTCTCTGGGAAGACCTGTTTTTCAAGGACGTTTTGAAAGGCTACTCGGGAGAGGCCCCGGCCGAAGCGGCCGAAGTCTGGCTCCCCCGATTGGACAGGCTCTGCAAGCAGTCCGCTCCCCGCGGTAAGCGAAGCCGCCTCCTCGAGACCGCCTATGCCGTAAGCCGGAGCATCCTGGATCGAATTTGCCCCGACATCCTCCTTTCCTGGAACCCCCTTTGTCCACACACCGGCATTTTGACCGACCTGTGCCGGAACCGGGGGATTCCGGTCTATCTGCTGGAAAGGGGGCCGCTCCCGTCAACGTGGTATTTCGAACCGGGTGGGCTTGTGGGACACAGCGTCCTGGCCGATGTGTCCCTGGAGTCCCTCATCCCGGAAGAGCAATGGCCCGGCTATGCCCGGTTCGGGAAGCAGACGCTGGAGGAACTCGACTTTGAGGCCTTCAACTGCTACCCCCAGTCCACAGGGACCGCGACGTTTCACAGTCTCATCCGGAACATATCGAAGACGAAGACAGGCCCCAAGATCGCGTTCTTTCCGCCGGACGACACCTCCCTCGGATTCACGCCTGAAGATCACGAGGACCGCAGGAAGCACCTCCCCGGATACGCGTCCAGCTATGAAGCCGCTCTGGCCCTGGCGCGGGGCAATCCCGGCGGCATGACCCTGTTCAAGCCGCACCCGTCTTTCCTGGAAGAAGACCTTCCGGAGGAGGGCGCACACGGGTTGCTGAAGGTGGAAGAGGATTTTCGCCGGATGATCCAGTGGGCGGATGTCGTGGGGACCTCCGGCAGCGGGTTGCAGCTGGTGGCGCTGGCCGCGGGCAAACCCGTCGTCTCCACGGGCAGGGATCTACTCACTGGGAAAGGCATCACCTATGAGGCAAGGCGCCCCGATCAGGCGGCTGACGCTGTTTCCCAGGCGGCTACTCGGGACGGTTTCCAGGAAAGGATCGACCGCTTCCACACATTCATCGGATACCTGGTGCGGCACTTCCTTTTAAGCATGGACCTGCCCGGAGGGTTGAGGCCGGGACCCGCTCTGAAAGCGATGCTGGCCGAGCAGGATCCACCCGGCCCGGGCGTCGATCTCCGGTCCGTGCGCGGGAAGCTGGCAACCCCTGAGGGAATGCGTTTGACGTGAGTGCAGTCGCGAAATCATGACCAGACCATCCTTTTGCAGCACGGATTCGACCCAGGCCCTGCAAGCCATCAAGGATTGCGGGGGAACACTGGTGCTGGATTTCGATTACAACCTGTATCTGGGCAACTCCACCGAGGATTTCCTGGGAACGCTCCGCCCCGCATGGCTGGCTTATGCTCTCATCAACGTCATCGCCTTTTCCGTCCGCGTCTTCGGCCCGTTCTGGGGGATCTCCGTCGCGATCTGGCGTGATTACCTCTGGGCTTACGCAACCTGGCTCTTGTTCCCCTGGTCCCTGTTGAGATGGCCGAGGCAGGCCCGCGGACTGGCGAGCCGGAAATTCAACCAAAAGATGGTGGACGCCATTCAGACATCTGAAGCCGAACGCATCATCGTCATCAGCTTCGGGTACGAGCACGTGCAGCGTGCCCTGCTGCAGGCCCTGCCCTTTGACGTGGAACTCATCGCCTCAAAGGTCGGATTCTCGTCCAGGAACCTTCGTGTCGCCACCAAACGCCGTGCCCTCCTGGCCGTCACCAGCAGGGATGAGCTGGCTGATGCGGTGTTTGTCACCGACTCCAAGGACGATATCGACCTGCTTGAACTCATCGATCATTCTTATTGCGTGCCGTGGACTCGGACGGCCCCGTTCCCCTTTGCCAATGTCTACGTGCCGTTCCGTTACACCGCCCAGGGCAAGTATGCCGTCCCGGACATCCTCTGGAACCAGCAGTTCACAGAGGATTTCATGGTCCTACTGTTGGCCTATGCCGCCTCGGCATCCACACTTCTGGCCCTGCCGCTGCTGTTCGTCTCGTTCTTCTGCGTCTACGAGATGGGGTATTACGAGAACAACACCTTGGCGGTCTCAAAGGAGGAAAACCCCACCCTTTCGGCCGATCACACTGCTTTCGGGGCTTACCGCATCTACCTCAGGGGCACGATCTGGGCCGTTGCAACAGGTGTACTGGGCTGCCTCGTCCTGGGTGTGGACGAAAAAAGCGTTGTGCACTGGGGCATGATTCTACTGGTCACCCGCGGGATCTTCCACCTGTTCAACCGCCTTCAACCCAGAGACCGCATCTTCGTCTTCCCGTTCCTCCAGATCGCCAAGACATTCTCGTTCGCCCCAGTGCTGGGCCTCGGCCCGGCCGGCGCGCTGCTCCTGTTTTCCCAGGTCATGCGGCAGACCACCAATTACATGATCTACCGGAACGAGGGGAACACGCGCGTTTTTCGGCGGCAAGCCCACAGACTGCTGATCTTCGTCATGGGTACGGTGGTTCTGGTCCTCGCAGGACACACAGCCATCCTCCACGACTGGCGGTATTTCGTCTGTCTGGCCTGGTGCGTTTACCGTGTGCTCCGGGAACATTACGGACACGGGCTCAGGCCTGTCCGAGTCGTTCTGAGAAAAACACGTATGCGAAGCTGATCACCCCTGAAGAGGAAATCCTTGTGGATTGTTTCGACAACCTGAAAAAACGGCATCTTGATCGGATCTACGCCGACCAGGCGAGCGGTGAAAGCGGCACCTCCCTGCATGAGGGGCATCCGTCTCCCGGTGTCCAGGGGATGCATTCCAGGCGTAGAACGCCTCCTTCCGTCGTGATGGTCTTCACAAAACCTTTGTGGCCCATCGAACACGGGAACCAGCGGCGTGCCCAAAACGTTCTGCGCTGGCTCAAGGATAACGGCTATCGCAACATCCTGCTCATGCCGGGGAACGAAAACACGCCCACAGAACCCGTCAGTCAGGGGCAGCCGCTGGTGGATGAACTGATTGTCGTCAATCCGAAAGACTGGAAAGACCGGGTCTGGAACAAGACCCACCTCCACGAAAGGGACGTCAAAGCGGAAAAGGCGCTCGAGTTCTTCAGAGATCGCATCTGGTGCTCCGATGCGATGCGCCTGGCCGTGAGCGAGACCTGCCGAAGGGTTGCTCCTCTGGCGGTCATCGCGAATTATATCTTCATGGCCCCTGCATTTCAGGGAATTCTGGACGGTACGCTGCGCATCATCGATACCCACGATACGTTTTCCAGGCAGGCCGAGAAGGTCTCGGCCCGTGGCGTGGAGGCCCCATTGGCCTGCTCCCCTGAAATCGAGAGGAATGCGCTTCTTGCAGCCGACGTCATCATGGCCATTCAGCGAGAAGAGCAAAGCTACCTTTCCGGGCTCGTGCCCGAACGGGACGTGATCACAGTGGGGATCTCGCATGATCAACCCGTTCGTGCGACACCCGACGTGCAGGAAAAAACGATCCTTTTTGTGGGTTCTTCCAACCATCCGAATCAGGACGGCATTCGCTATTTTTTGGACGGGGTCTGGCCCCTCATTTTGGAGAGGGTGCCCACCGCCAAACTCCGCGTGGCCGGCCGTATCTGCGATGTTCTGGACGCGGCGAACGACGGCGTCGAGCTCTTGGGGTATTGCATGGACCTCGGCAAAGTCTACGCCGAGGCCGAACTGGTCATCAACGCCACCCGTGTCGGTACCGGGTTGAAAGTCAAGTCTGTGGAGGCCATTGCCCATGGAAAACCCCTCGTGGCTTGGCCCGACGGCCTGGAAGGACTGCCGCGTGCGAGGGACCTCCCGTTTTCCGAGGCCGATACAGAAGCGGACTTCGCGAACGCCGTAATACGAATTCTCTCCGATCCGCCCTATCGTCACACATTGGAGGACAACGCATACGTGTATGCACGTGAACACTTCACATCATCCGCCGTATTCCGAGGGCTTCAACGGATGCTCGACACCTGGACGATGAAGGGGCCCCGAAATGACGGCAACCGTCAGATGCAAGCCTGAGATCGTGGTGACCCATCAACGGGCAATCACCGAAACGGGATACGTGTACCTGAGTGGGTCTGTTGAAGGCCTCCGGGATCCGACAACTCTCCGTCTGGTGCAGGACAATGAGGTCCTTTCTGAATGCCGCATTCCAAGGAGCTTGACTGGCTCCGGAACGTGGACCATGGAACGCTTTTCTACTGCCGCTTTGAAACTTCGCGGCCAGAGGCTCACCCTCCTGCTGGGATCGGAAATCGTTGCGGAGAAATCTCTGACACTTCGTGAAGACCACCGACTGCGGAGGGTCATTGGTGCGCTCAAGCGAAGACAAACCGTCAAAAGATTCGGCTTGGATGGCAGTACCCGGACTGATAACGAATCCGCGCTCGCCGCTCTCAAAACGAGCGCCGTTCAGCTGGTGTGTGAGCGTCTTGGAACCAAGGAGCTGCGGAAGTGGATGGCCGACGTAGACTATGGGGGGGCACTATCCAGCCTATGTCCAGGAGTTCCCTCCCGGGCGGCTGCTGGGGGCCAAAGCCGCACAGCACTACCTTTCCATCCGTCTCTCCCAGCCGACCCAGGAAACCGTGTTCATGGATGCGGCGAGTTCCGGATCGCCGTTTTGGAGGATCATCCAGAGAGTCTGTGGGGTCTCCACCGCTTTCCGCCAAGATCTGAACTTCCGGGAAGGCGTTCACGGAGACACCATCGGCAGCAATGCCGCTGAGATCCCATTACCGAATGGTTGCCTGAGCCTGGTCACAAGCCACTGTTCCTGGGAGCACTTCGAAGGGAACACTGATGTGGCTTTTCTTGAGGAATGCGCGAGATTGCTCCGTCCCGGCGGCACCATGGTCATTGTTCCTCTCTACTTCGCGGATCGTTACGCCATTCAAACATCTCCTCATGTGTGGAGCAGCAAATACTCGAAGAACAGCGATTGTCCGGAATTCGATGAAACGTCTTCCATTTATCTTCGTGAAGAAATCCGCCAACGGCAGTCCAAATACTATACAGCGCCCGTATTGATCGAGCGGGTTCTCGAGCCTCTTTCCGATCGCTTTGACTTTCAAGTCCATCACTTTGAGAATTATCGAGAAATCGATGGCTGCCCCGCATTCGCTCTAAAAGCCATAAAGACATGAGCCTTCCAAAACCCATCCCAAGCCGCGCTCTCATCGGGAAAGACAACGTGATCACCCGCACGGCTGAGATATCCTCTTCCCTGGAGATCTCCACCGGTAGCGATGGCCGATCCGCCCTCGACCTCATGGCTGTCATTCCGGCCCGGGGATCCAGCAAAGGCATTCCCCGGAAGAACATCGCCTCAGTTGGGGGTGTGCCGCTGATCGCCTATTCCATTATGGCCGCGAGAAACTGCAGATTCATCCAACGCGTTCTTGTCTCCACGGACTGCCCTCGCATTGCCGCCATTGCCAGGGAATGGGGAGCCGAGGTCCCTTTCCTTCGGCCGAGTCAACTGGCTGGAGACCGCGCGGTGATCGGGGACGCCCTCAAACATATCTTCCGCGAACTGTCGGCCCGTGAGCAGATCCTTCCCAAGGCCTACGTGCTCTTGTATCCCACCAACCCCTTCAGGACTGCCGAACTCATGGATACGCTTTGCGAGAAGCTTCTGAGTGGCTACGACCGGGTATTTACGGCCAGAGCTATCGGCGTCAAAAGGCACAAGTACTTTGCCGTAAATGCCCATGGGAAACTGATTGGACTAGACGCGGAGGCTGTCGGCCGACGCTATTATAGAAGGTACGGCCTGTTTGACGGCATCAACCGTTCCGGTTCCGCCCATGGCAGGAGCTACACGTACATCATACGATCCCCTATAGAGCTGGTGGATATCGACACACCGGCCGATCTCGCAACAGCCAACCGGATTCTTGAAAGAGGGGACTTCACCGCTCCATGAGCCTTCGTAGCCTGATTGTCGTGATCCCTCATTTCCCGTTGAAGCCCGCATACGGTCATACAACGCGACTGCAGCGTACGGTGGAGCGGGTGCTGAAGGAGGGGGTTGGAGACATTCGAATCGTCACCTCAGAACAGACGTTCTTTCCGGACCCAAGGGTCACGGTCCACCGGATCGAAACGGCTCGAGAAGATGACACGGATTTCCCGCGGGGGTGGATGGCGGCCGCAAAAATAACCGCAGCATCGACTCCTGGACATCCCCTCCTGATCATCCACGATGAAATCGGCGACACGCACCCGTGGTGTATCGGCAAAGCTCTTCATACCATGGCCGAAGAAAAACCCCAGGTGTTGATCTCTGTCGTCCCGAGCGTCGATCACCCTTGTCAAATCGAAAGCTATTTCGACGTATTCTGTAGCGTAGCGTTTCTGAAGGTCGATGAGGCGGCGCCCGACTTGCGGGCCGCCCTCGAGGTCGGGCTCGAAGAGATACCTCAACACTGGATCTCTCGGCCGATCACCCTGCCCCCTTTCTGTCATCCCCCGGTGAATCCTTCAGTGGCGTCCCTTTTCGAGTACCAGCACTGGAGCCGGTGGGTCCCCTTATCCCTCACGAGGCACGCTTCCCCTGCGTCCTTGTACAGCAAGGTCTTTTTTTGGTTTGAAGGACCGGGCGTTGTACGACAAATCCAGTTCTCCCCTATGGTTCCGGCGGCCCTGCCCCTCGCCCTTCCTGTGGCCTATGCGCCGGTCTTCTTGGCCAGACGGGATGGAGGGTACCGGGCCTTCATCAGCGCAAGGGTCACTGGTGCGATGGAGATCTGCTTCTTTCCCATGACCCGAACGGCCAATCCCCTGCTGCGAATCGCCATCGAAGAGAGGGGAAAGAAGCAGGGAGCTCTGGATCTCAGCGGTGAAGCCTTCCGGCACGCCTTCGACCGATCCGGTGAGGTGATCGACGACGTATTCCTCTGCAACCTTTTGCGGGATTCGACGCTTCCCGAAACCGATATCCCGCTGCCATTCCTTCCCCGTCACGCGACTTGGGAAACGGATCCGGTCTCCTCCCACAAAAGGAATGCTTTGACCGGACAAGTAATTCACGGTCGCCAGGAATTCCCGCCCGTTTATGAAAACACCCGCGCTTTCCTGGGACTTTCGGAGGCCTTTGCCTCTGATCCCGAGTGTGCGCTTTCTAACGGCGATATCCGCTACCTGACCCTATCCGATTTCGAAAAGCTGCCGGACCAGGGGAGCGCACATTGATCAGGGCCTCTTCCCATCTCATGCGAATCCATGATCGAATTCATTCCGCCCGAATCCAGGCAAAAACCGGCGCAAATGCCCGGGCGAAAAGCGACCTAGTGGAAGCGGTGAGAGAGCTCGAACGGCTCCAGTGGATTGTCGGGAGGCAGGGGCTGGAATCGGAGTTCCTGGCCTCCCTAGCCTCGCGGAATGGGCAGAAAAATCACCCCCAGGTCCGTATGGCTGCCAGCTTTGCCCATGCCGAGAGGGAGAAGGCCATCGCGTCTCTGGGACGTTCCGATTCTTCAGGGGCTCTTGCGGCCGTTTTGGTCGAAACCTGGGCGAACGCCGCCCGGATGGATCGAGTAGCCGCCCTGGATGACCTGCTCGCCGCTTGGAGGGGGAGCGGCTTGCTCTCCTGGCTCTTCGATCTTGGGGTGCACTACGCATCCGAGGGCCGGGTTCCGGAGGCCGAGCACGCCGTTCGGAAGGGTTACGCCTTGTGTGGGTTCATGGACGGTCTAGCTTCCATTGCCGCCCGAGCTCACACGCCCCGCATGCGGTTCGACGAGGCCGCGCACTTGTACAGGGAAGACGATGCAACGGGCAGGCTATCGCCCAAGGCCATGCTGGATTATGCAGAGGTTCTGGCGGGCGTCTTTCGAGAACAGGAAGCCGAGACCGTTGTGGAAAAGGCCTACGCGAGCTCTTCAGAACTGGTTGGAGGCTTTTCGCGGTTGGCTTGGATGCGACACGGTCGGTTGGCATTTGAGCCGGAAATCGCGGCACGCCTCATCTTTCGCGACATCGAACTCGGCCGGTTCGGCGGGGGGACAAAAACCGTCGCCTTGGGACTACTGGCTGCGGCGGGCCAAATAGACCTCGCTCTGCAGCTCGCAGAAGACCCCAACGGCGCCGTCTCTGGCAACGACGAGGCACAAGTCCTCTGGTACCACCACGCCCTCCTTCGTGAAGAGAGATCCGCCTCTGCCCCCAGAATCCTGGAGCTCTACTACGACGGCGCTCTGTCGGGTGGGGGGCTCACCTATGCGGCCGCCCATTTGGCCGGATCTGGCGATTTGGCTGCAGCCCGCGACGTCATTCGCCAGTACCACCGAAGCGGGAACGCCTTCGGCGGCCACACAGTGATCGCCCTCTCCCACTGGCTGCGATTCGAGGACTATTCCGTCTTTAAAGAGTTCTTTTCCCTTGACCTGGATCAAGACCGTCTCGTGACCTTCATGCGCATCGCGCATCTTCTTTTCCTGGATCCGATGTCGAATGAAGCCCTCTGGGATAGCCATTTGAAGGCGCTGCGCGGGGAACCAGCCGTGAACCTGCTCTTGTGCCGCTCCTGGCTCCGGAGGTACGGCGTTCCCGAAGAGACGCTGAAGGCCTTGTTCTCGTCCGGCAGGGTCTCAGCCATACAGGACGCCCTGGCCGCAAAAGGTTGCCATGACCGCCCGTGACCTTCAAACCCGCCAGCCGAGCTGCCTCGTGCAGGATGCGGTGAATGCCGCGGCCAACGGCGATCTGGAACTCGCCCGAAGGCTTGTCGACGCCGCATACGAATCCACCGAAGACGTCCGGGACGGTCACGGCAGGATTCACTGGCGGTACTATTGGCCTCGGGGAAACTTCGAAGAGGTGATCAAAGGCTTTGAACAAGACATCGAGTTGGGACGCTTGAGCGCAAGCTGGTGGGTAAATCTGGGCATGGCGAAAGCCCGAATGGGGAATCTGGAGCCTGCAGAGGAAGCCGTCCGCATCGCCTATCGGGAGCACCCTGGGGTAAAAGACGGCTTCTCCCTGGTGGGTTGGCAGTGGTTTTGGCCCAGGCGGGAATATGACGAGTTGCTGAAGAGCTTTCTTCGGGATGAGGCCCTTCACCGACTGACTCCCAGACAACGCTGCCTGCAGGCAAAAGTCTACGCCGTGGCAGGACACATTGACAAGGCCGTAGCCTGTGCGGACAAGGCCTATTCAGCGGACGACGATTTGACGGACTGCCTGCTTGAAGCCGCCAAGCTGGTGCTGGCCCTGCAAGGCTCGCGAACGGCCGCCCTCCGACTCATGGAAATGGATGAGAAAAACGGCCGATTGTCTTCGGGCGGAAGGCTTCTCCTGGCTGAAGCTCTGGCCCTTTCGAGTGCCTTGGACGCGAAGCAGGAGATTCGATGCGAAAAGGCCCTAGCGCTAGTGGAAACGGCCTATTCCGCCATGCCCGAACTCAAAGATGGATATGCAAACGTTGCCCGGGGCCTCTCATGGGTTGAAGGGGCCGAATCGGTCACACCGCTCTATCGGCTCGACATGGACACCCACCATCTCTCCCAAAGGGGTTTCCGGAACTATCTTCAACACGTGTTCATGGCTTTCGGTGAAGAAGCTGCAAGAAAGCTGGCGGAGGAGGGCTATTCCCGCGATGCCGGCTGGCGCGGGGGGTTTTCCACTCTGGGCATGTGTTTGCTGAAACACGGCGAACCGGGCAAAGCCATTGAATGCTTCAAACGCGATTTGGACCTGGGGCGCGCCCTCCTCGAAATCGTCATTCAAGGGATGTCCATGCTCCCGGCGAGCGAGGCTATGGATCGACTCGCCTCGTTGGTCCGCGCCCAAGCTGGAAATCGGAATGCCCTGACCGTCTATATGGACGGCCTTCAGGCCCTGAAGGCAGGCTCCGAGCCTCCCTCTGCGGATTTCCCCATGAATGATCTCCCGGCCGGCGACCCTCACCGCTGGCTAGGCGCGATGGCGCCGTGGAAGAGCACGCACTCCTGCACGCAATTCGCGCGCGATCAATACGCAAAGAACCTGGAGCTGAGAGATGGCCTTTCCTGTGCTGCCAGATCCGCCCTCTATGCAGGCCGCAAGTCCAAGGCCATTGAGCTGTTTGAAGCGGACCGTCGGCTGAAGAGGATTGAACCGGACTCTCTTCTCCAGTACGCTGAGGTCCTGAGACAGGAAGGCGATAAGGATCTCAGCGGTAGTCTCCTTGAAGAAGCCCTCCACATGTATGGATTGCCGGTGGATCCCTGGCTGTCGAAAAACCGCGGCTGCCACAACCTCGAGCGATGCTTCGTGGTGGGAACTGGACCGAGCATGCAGCAAATAGACTGCAGCCTGCTGACGGGGCAAACGGTTTTTGCCGTTAACGGAGCCATCTATCTGGATCACCTGGAACCGACCTATTTTGTATCGGTCTCCGACATGTTCTGGAGACACCACCTCCAGGCAATTCATGAGCTGAAATTCCGCCGGTTCCTGCCCCATTGGATGCGAGGCCCTCTCGATTCAGAAAGCCCTACCAGCTGGCTGAACGCTCCCATGCCAAGGACGACGGACGCCATCGGACAGCCCATGGGCAACCCGCTCTTCTTTTCCGAGCAAGCAGAGCGGTTCATCGCCCTGGGAGGCACGGTCATGTTTGTCTGCCTGCAACTGGCATGGCACATGGGGTTTCATGAAATCATCTTCCTGGGCCTCGACCACAACTACGGCACATCCGCCGGACACACCCCCGGAGGAGCTGAGCTCCGAGCCGATCGGTTCAGTGAAGCGCATTTCATGAAGCAGTACTATCGGGGAGGCTTTTTCAACCTGGACGTTTTTGGAATGGAACGGGCCTATTCCCTCGGGCTGGAGCAATTCGAACGGAGCGGGGGACGCATTCTGAACGCCACCCCCGGGACCAGGCTTGACACCTATCCCAAAGTCGCATTGGAGAGCATTCTGTGATGAACCCCGCAACCGGCCCAAAGGGCGTATTGTTCTTTGACTTCGACGGCGTTATTCTCGATTCGGTGCATGTCAAGGCCGACGCCTTTGAGAAGCTCTTTGCCGAGTACGGTCCAGACGTGGCCCGGAAGGTCCGCGAACACCATCTCACCCACAGTGGCATGAGTCGGTACGACAAGTTCCGTCACCATTATGAGGTCCTGCTCGGCCGGACATTTACAGAACGGGACAACCGATTCCTCGATCGTGAATTCTCACGCCTGGTTTCCGAGGGGCTTGAGCAGGCACAGTTCATTCCCGGCGTGCTGGACTTGCTTCAATGGGCAGCTCGAACGGGCTTTCCGGCCTACGTAGTTTCCGCGGCACCCCGATCGGAACTCCTGGATATCTGCGAGAAACGGGGAATTCGGGACCTGTTCGATGAGGTGTACGGCCTGCCACGCAAAAAGACCGAAGCGATAGCCCATGTTCTGAGGAAGCGCGGGGCAGCCCCTAAGCGCTGCGTCCTATTCGGTGATTCGCTGTCGGATCTTCAAGCCGCTCTCGAAAGCGGTCTGCATTTTGTGGGCATCAACGCCCTTAATCCCAAATATTTTCTCGAGCATGGCGTCCCATGCCTGAAGGATTTCTGTGAACTAGACAGGGACGCCCTTCCGGCTCGACAGGAAAAGGAGTATTGAGCGTGCGCGTGCTGCTGTTGGGCGGAAGCGGATATATCGCCAGCAGAACCCTTGAGTTTCTTGTACCCGAACACACGGTGACCATTGCCGATCTATCTCCCCCGCGTCGAGACACAGCGCAGGCCTCTTTCATCTCCTGCGACATCACAGACGTTGCGGCGGTCTGGGAAGCGGTCGACGGTGCCGATGTGGTGTACAACTTTGCAGCCTGTTCCAGCCTAGAGAGCTGCAATGCGGATCCGTGTCGAGCCATCGATGTCAACCTCCGTGGGCATGTGAATGCTCTTCAAGCGTGTACGGCGAGCAACACTCCCAAGAAATACATTCTCGCCAGCAGCGTCTACTCCCTGTCCAAGTACGGTGGGGTATATGGCACCACCAAACGCGCGAGCGAAGAGCTGGTCCTGCACTATCATCACGAACATGGACTGCCTTTTGTGGTGCTTCGCTACGGGACCATCTACGGACCGGAAGAAGGCCAGGGCAACAGTCTCTATTATCTGATCCATCAGGCCCTAGCCGATCGGCGCATCGAGTACAACGGATCCGGGCGGGAGCTGAGGGAATACATTCACATCGATGATGCAGCGCGACTGACCGCGGACATGATCCATGACCGATTTCTCAATGAGTTCTACACGGTAACCGGACCTCACCCCTATGCCGTGGCCGACATCATTGAGCTGCTCCGAGAAATCCTGGACGAGGACATCGAGATCGTCTATCGCGAAAGGCCAGGGAAATACCACTACGCCAGAACACCGGCCAATCTGCGCAGCATCCTTGCCAAAAAGATTTTCAGCGATCGCTACGTAGACATTCATCAAGGGCTTCTGGATGCGATCCAAAAAATCCATGGAGAGATTCATGAAAAAGACCAGCGCTTGCATTGTTCCGATTAAAAGCAGGAGTACTCGCGTGCCGGGCAAGAATGTTCGCCTTTTGGGCGGTAAGCCGGTGTACGAGCACATGCTGGATCACATCCTGGAGGCGGACTGCTTCGATGCATTCTACGTCGATACGGACAACGAGGTGATCCGTGAATACCTGGACTACCTCGGGATCGGTCACATCGAGCGACTCGCAGTGCTTGCGGAAGACGACGCGAACGGCAACGATCTTCTCGTTCACCACCAGCAGGCGGCCCCGGGTTTCGACTACTATTTCCAACTCTATGTCACGGCCCCCTTCCTCACCAGCGAAAACATCCGCTTCTGCCATCACTTCCTCATGAACACGGAGGAACATGATTCCATCGTGACGGCTACTGAGGAAACGGGGTGGTACTGGATGGGGGGCCAGCCCGTGAACTTCAGGCCAGGCATCCTGCCGCGCAGCCAGGATGCCCCGAAGGTCTACAAGGAAACCACGGGGCTTTACGGCATCACAGCGAAGGCGCTGGCCCGTTACCACTGCCGAATCGGCGCCTCACCCTACCTGCATATCGTTCCCCATCACGAAGCGGTGGACCTGGATACCGAAGCGGACTTCGCGTACGCCGAGTACCTCCTTGCCAATCCTTGAACCGAAAGCCTCTTTGAAAAATGACCGGCTCTCCTGAACGCATCGCAATGATTCCCGCCCGCATGGGCAGCAAGCGGATTCCCATGAAAAACATACGCCTTCTATGCGGTAAGCCGCTCATTCAATACGCCATAGAGGGCACCAAGGCCTCCGGCTGCTTTGACGAAATCTGGGTCAACTCGGAAAGCAAAAGGCTGGCCGAACTGGCTTCGGCCTGCGGGGTTCGGTTCCACCAGCGGCCCGCCCATCTCGCCACGGATACAGCCACGAATCAGGATTTCACGACGGAGTTCCTGCAGCGCCACCCTTGCCGATATGTGGTCATGGTGAACCCCACGTCCCCCCTCCTTGGCCCAGAAACCATCCGGCGATTCTGCAAGACCCTTGAGACGAACCGTTTCGATACGCTTCTGACCGTGGTTGAGGAGCGAGCGGAGTGCTTTTTTCGGGAAGAACCAGTCAATTTTTCCCCTCAAAGAAAGATCAATAGTCAGGATCTGCAGCCAGTACAGAAGGTCGTCTGGGCCTTGACCGCCTGGAGACGAAAGCCCTTCCTGGATTTGGCGGAACGCGGGGAGTGCGGCGTGTTCGGCGGAAGGCTGGGCCGGTTCTCCATTCCCTTGCGGGAGTCTTGCGACATCGACACGGAGGAAGAATGGGACCAAGCCAAGGGTATGCTTCTTGCAGAAAAGTCCAACAAGGCCGGACCCAAGGAAGGGCCGGAAAAGCCAGTGTACTGGAGGAATCCCCATGGAAGCCAAGAATCAGGTTGAACGCTGGACGTTCTTCAGATCCTACCTAGACGATTTGTACGAAGCCCTGAGTCGAATGGAGGTCACGGATCATCGAGGGGTGATGCAGGATCAAGAGAACGCCATTCTGCACCTTTGCCAAATGTGTCACGACATCAAACTGGCCGGAAAAACTATGTATTTCATCGGAAACGGGGCCAGCGCCACCATGGCATCCCACATGGCGGCCGATTTCAGCAAAAACTGCGGGTGTCGTGCCATGGCCTTCAACGACATCGCCCTGATGACCGCTGTGAGCAATGACATCCATTACGAGGACTGCTTTGCCGTGCCGTTGACCCGTTTCGCCGACCGTGGGGACCTACTCATCACGGTGAGCAGCTCCGGCAACTCTCCCAACGTGATCAATGCCATCAACCGTGCCCGGGTCATGGATCTGCCGGTGATCACCATCTCGGGAATGAATGCGGACAACCGGTCCCGCACCCTGGGAAATCTTAATTTCTGGGTTCCGGCGGCAGGATACGGAATAGTCGAGGCCAGTCACCAGACCCTGCTGCACTGCTGGTTGGACACCTACTTGAACCTGTATGTTGACTAGCACCATCCATCAAGACGCCCCTCTTCTGGCCAACCGGGCCTGCAATGCCGTGCTCGAGGCCGTAAGAATCCTGTCTGCTTCGAAGGCCCGCAACGGAGGCGTGCTGCTGGAGGAAGGCCGGGACATCAAACTGGAGGCGGACCTCCTCCTTAGCCGTGAGCTCACCAGCCGCTTGACAGGGGCCACCGGAATCCCCTGTGTGTGCGAAGAGGACCTGGAAAGCCACGGAATCCCTGAAACCGGGCCCGTCTGGATTGTGGATCCGCTGGATGGAAGCATGAATTTTTCACGAGGGCTGCCCCTTTACGGAGTGTCCGTTGCCCTCTGGCAAAACGGCGACCCCTTCATCGGCATCATTCACGATATGGAAAGGCTTCGGACACTTTGCGCCTGGAACGGAAGGGCGTGGGCGGGTGAAACCGCCCTGAGCATCGGAACGGTGCAGACCATGGACCGGGCCGTCCTCGCAACAGGGTTTCCAGTGATGATGGACACCTCCCCGGACACGGTGAAGGCGTTCCTGACTTTTGCCAGTCGCTTCAAAAAGGTGCGTATGCTTGGGACAGCGGCGCTGTCCATGGCCTGGGTGGCCGAAGGCCGACTGGACGCCTATTTCGAGAGAGACATCATGGTCTGGGATGTTGCTGCAGGTGCGGCGCTTGTCCGCGGAGCCGGAGGGATGTGCGTCATGCGCCAGGGAAGGCATCCCATGAGTCTGGACGTGGTGGCCGCCAATCCGGCGCTCACGTCTGCCATGCAGAGGGCGCTGGGATGGCGCTGAACCGTGGGGACCTTCCCCTGTTGAATCTTTCTGCTTTTCTTCGGTGAACCGAATGAAGAACAAACTCGGCATCATTTGGCTGGTCGATGACAAACCGGAACAGCGTAGCCGCTTTTATCGAAGCTATCAGACGGCGTGCTATCATATGCCGGAAATCAGCAAGACCGTTTTTTATACAGGTCAACCTACAGGAATCGAAGGATGTGAGATAGCACTTCAAACAAAATATGAATCTTTTGCAGCCAAATTCGATGCCTGGAAAGCCTCTCCTTACGATAATACGTTGTTTTTGGACAATGACACATTTGTCTTAATGGATCTATCAAAATACATACAAAGCAATGAATATGTTACGGCTTTGCCATATCCTAATAAGTTCGAGAAATCAAAGATAAGGATCCTTAAAAATACCGATGCGCCAAATGTTTGGAGAAATGTGAACTCAGGTGTTGTTATATTCACCAAAAAATTCATGATTGACTATGGAAAAATATGGAATAAGTTCGGCGACATTGTTTTGAATTTACCAGGAAAAGATCAATGCCTGTTTTCAATGTGTTTAGCAACTTTCAATAAAAAATGGTACCCCATGATGAATCTCCAAATCACAACAACGCCCTTTGCCGTTGAATTCATTAGACGATACCGAAACGTCCCTCAAACGCCTGAGATGGGAAGGGTCCCCCTTTCCCTGATCCTTGATGCCTATGTGTTCCACTACACGGCTGACAAGGAAGAATTCATGACGCTCTTTGAAAACACATTCAGCTACCATCTTATCACGGATCCATCCAGGGGTCCCCAGGGCATGGACGACCTAGACCGCGTCATGCAAGAAGATCTTGTTCACGGAAAGCGATTCTCTGCTTATGATTCGAATCCACATTCCACCCGTCCCGTATCAGGCAGCGAAAACCAGACGCGGTCGATGGGCGGCGTTTCCGGAGGAACTCCCTGGAAGATACATTGAACCGGCCTTGGAGATTGGACCCCATCCCACAAACCCACAGCACGGCCGCCCGTCATCCGGCTTCAGGCCCCGTAACGCAGTGTGGCCCTTCCCTGTGGTGCTCGAAAAGGCCGGGCTCCGCCTTGAACCGTTCAAGGGGCCTGCCGAACTTCACCAGCAGCCGTCCCGAAGCGGACGACAAGGACAATCCGGGGAGGCCGGAGAAGACCGCTCCGCCCAAATCCATGAAGGAGCTCGCCAACCGGCACGCCGGAGAGAGGGCCTTCGTCCTCGGCAACGGTCCCAGCCTTCGGATCAGCGACCTGGATCGGCTTTTCGGAGAGATCACCTTTGCCTGCAACAAGATCTACCTCGCGTTTCCGGAGACCGCCTGGCGGCCCACCTACTACACGGTCGAGGATCACCTCGTGGCGCAACAGAACCACGAGGAGATCGAAGCCATGGAGGGTGTAAGCTCCAAGCTCTTTCCGCACACCCTGGCCCTGCACGGCGTCCACTTTTCCAACAGCCTGATCTATCCTTTCATCTGGAAGGACGTCTATCCCTCCCTGCCGAATTTCAGCGACGATGCAGTGCGGGGGCTTCACTGGGGCTCCACAGTGGTGTATACAATGCTTCAGCTCGCTGCATTCATGGGTGTTCGTGAAGTCTACTTGTTGGGCGTCGATTTCAGCTTCACGATTCCTTCGAGAAGCGAAGGGACAACCGGAAAGTTCAAGATTTACGTCTCCGAAGGAGAGCGTAATCACTTCCACCCGGACTATCGAAAACCCGGAGAACACTGGCACCAGCCGAACCTCGATTATCAGGAGAAATCTTTTCTTTCCGCACGCAACTATTTTGAAAGCCACGGCGGCAGCATTTTCAATGCGACCCGCGGGGGATGCTTGGAGTGCCTGCCCCGAACAGCTCTGGACTCTCTTTTCTCTTCATGAGCGACATGCCCATTCTACAGAGGCTTCGAATTCCAAGGACCCCTGAGGAACTGCCCCTATACGCAAAACCGGGGGTTGACGCCGATATCTCGGATCAAAGCTGGATCTTGCGACGTGGAGCCGAGCTGTCTCTTGATTCCTTTTTCAATGCCTGTTTCATCGGGGACAACGGTTGGCCCTCGCAAATCGCCTCCGGAGTCTCCTGCAACCTACATCTGAAGGGTGATTTTCTTATCCGATTGTGCGTTCGGGAAACGCACGGCATGGAAAGAACGATCCTCAAGACCGAGGTGCGCGGGTGTGAAGCGGAGCGGCCAATCAACCTTCCCTTTGAGCAGCTCGGGATGGATTTTGAGCCGTGCCGTGTTTTTCCCCGTGTTATGGCCCTTTCCAATGATGCGGTATTCCAAGGGGGAAACTATTGTTGCTTAATAAAAGGCAAACCGGTAACTCTTGGGGTCGTAATATGCACATACAAAAGAGAACAGGTGGCTATACGTAACGCCCGCATCCTGGCAGCGGACCGCGATTTGATCAATGCCAGAATACAAATCGTGCTGGTTGATAACGCAAGCACTATCAATCCTGAAGAACTGCCCGAAGGCGTGGTGCTGCTCAAAAACAAAAACCTAGGTGGAGCTGGCGGATTCAGCAGAGGGCTGGTCGAATTGCTCGAAGGGCAAGCCTGCAGCCACGTTGTCCTCATGGATGACGACATCCAATTGGATACGGAAGCTGTTTTCCGCTGCCTTAATCATTTCCGTTACCATCCGGAAGGGCTGGCGATTGCGGGGATCCTTCTTGATGAAGACAAGCCCTCATTGATTCAGGAGGCGGGGGCATGGATGAATGATTCGGGTTCACCTCTGGTGGTTCGCCCCGGGTTCACAGGTGCTGACCTGGCCGAACCATTCACCCTGGATGCCTTGCATAGTGCACCTCAACCGGAGTACGGCGGGTTTTGGTTCTTTGCGTTTCCCTTGAGCCTGGTACAACAGCGCCTGCTGCTGCCTTTTTTCATCAAAGGCGATGACGTGGAATTCGGACTTCGCCTACAAAAAGAGGGAATAGGATGCAGATTACTGCTGGGAGTCGGAGTGCGACATCCTGGCTTCTTGAATTCCTTTGATATGACCAAGCGCTATTTCTGGGTTCGAAACATGCTCATCGTTGAGATGCTTCATGGACATCGTTCCGCTTTGGATTTGATTAAGCCTTTGTTGTCCGAGGCATTCAGGGAGTGGCGTCGCGGGCGTCAAGCCCACGAAAAAGCCCTTGTGCGCGGAATGAATGATTTTCTTAACGGCCCCGACTGGCTGGAGCGTTCAGACAACAGCCACCTAGCCTTTTCCCTTAAAGAAGAGCAAGTACACTTGCGCGATATGTCCGAGAAAAAGGAAATCGCCTTGCTGTTCCTCCAGGCGATCTTCTGCTGCCTGAAGATGGCGTTTTCAGCCAAGAGGCTGCGCGCCGCCTGGCGGCGCAAAGCACCGACTCTTGCTTCAAGAGAGAGATGGAAGGCACAGTTTTCAAAATGAAAAGCCTTACCTATGATGGAGCATATCCTTCATCCGATGGCCACCATGAACTCATCTCCGTGGTTGTCGCCACCTATAATCAGGCTCAGTATCTGCCCATTACACTCGATTCCATCTGGTTTCAGAGTTACCCCAACATGGAGATCATTGTGGTCAACGATGGTTCGACGGATGCCACCCGGGAAGTCCTCTCGAGGTATCTTGAAGCCGTTGAAAACGAAAAGGTGTCTTTCGCCTCCAACTACAATGAGGAGACCGGTCTCATTGAACGGATATGGCACGACCGGTACCCAAAAGAAGGCAGAAGGCTCGTGCTCATCGAACATGAAAACAATCGCGGCCTTTCTGCAGGACTGAACACCGGTTTCCAACAGGCCGGCGGGCGTTTGTGCACCTTCATCGCCTCAGACGATATGCTCCTGCCCACCATGCTGTCCGACCTGAAGCAAGCCATGGACGAGACAGGCGCTGATTTCGCCTATGCAGACATGCACATCGTGGATGATCAGGGTCATATTCTTCGTCGTTTTTCCCTGCCTGAATACTCCTTTGAAAACACCTTCTGCCATTGGTATCTCTGCGGGATCTGCAAGCTCTATCGTCGCTCGCTGCATGATTCCGCCGGTTTTTATGACGAGCGCATCAAACCTCAAGACCATGACATGTATCTGCGGTTTGCCATGAACGGCGCCACGTTTGTCCATGTGCCCAAGGTCCTCGCCAATGTGAGAGATCACGGTCAAGGCCAGAGGCAGGTCCATAATCATTCCCACGCCAACTGGAATCGACTTTTCAAAGAATCTTCACAGCTTGTCACCAAGGCAAGAGAATTTGCTCGAAACCCTGAAAAAGCGGTTCTGCAACGGAACGGGTAAGTCGTGGGCACCTTTATTCATGTAAAAACGATGGGCGCTCCCACCCTCATGGCCAAACCGGCCTCTCTATGACCCCGATCGAACACCTCATCATCGGGGCCGGCCCGACAGGACTTGGCGCCGCCATTCGCCTGCAGGAGTTGGGGTGTCGTGATTTCCTGGTGCTCGAGTCCAATCCGCATGTCGGAGGGCTTGCCGCGAGCTACACCGACACGGAAGGCTTTACCTGGGACGTGGGCGGTCATGTCCTCTTTTCCGAGTCCCGGGCCTTTCTTCAGCGCATACGGAGCATCATGAACGGGGACCTGCTGGAACACGAACAGAGGGCCCGCATCCGTATGGGGAGCCGATGGATCGACTATCCCTTTCAGAACCACATCGACCAATTGCCGCAAAAGGAGGCTCAGGAGTGTTTGGAAGGCATGATTGAGGCCCGAAAGACCCATCCTCACCCTTCTCCCGACCTCCCTTTCGATGCGTGGATGGAAGCCGCGTTCGGGAATGACATCTGCCGGCTCTTCATGAGACCCTACAACCGAAAGGTCTGGGCCGTTCCGCTTCGCACCATGGCAAGCCATTGGATTGGCAGCCGGGTCAGCCTACCCCACCTGGAAGACCTCAAGAGTCAGATGGGAGGCGACACCCCGATTCGGACATGGGGACCGAACAGTACGTTTCTGTACCCTCTGAGAGGGGGTGCGGGCGATATCTTTCAGCGTGTCGGCCAACGGGTCCAGGAGCACATTCTCACAGGACATGCAGCCGCTGAGGTGGACCTGAACCGAAAAATCCTTCGCACGTCAAACGGCCGTCGGTTTCAATACACCCACCTCCTGAACACGTCCCCCCTGGACCGCTTTGTCACCACACTCGCCCAACCTGTGAATGGGTTGGTCCGTAGTGCTGTGGATCGATTGAAGCATAACGGTGTGGCCGTCATCGGTGTAGGCACTCATCGGTACCGGCCCGGCAACGCCACATGGATGTACTTTCCAGACGGGAAATGTCCCTTTTATCGGGTCACGAACCTGCACAACTATTCCCCTCACATGACGCCCCACAACGACACATGCATGGCCCTGTTGTCGGAAGTCTCCTTTTCCGGCCACCGCCCCCTTCCGTCATCCAGTCTGGCAGAGAGGGTCCTCAGCGGTTTGAAGCAGGCAGGACTCTATGCCCCGTCCGCCCAACCCTTGTCCACCTGGGAACGGATAGAAGAGTATGGATATCCCATTCCCAGCCTGGAACGGGACCGTGCCCTGGCCACGATTCACCCTTTCCTCGAGGACAAGGGCGTTTTCTCCAGGGGCCGTTTCGGCGGATGGAAGTATGAGATCGGCAACATGGATCACTCCTTCATTCAGGGCATGGAATGGGCGGAGCGCGTCATCGAGGGGAAAGAGGAGCGTATGTACGCACGCAGCCTTTCTCAATATGATGAGGACCCCACGTCCACCGGAACGAGAGAGGTGTGACCCCGTGAACGTCCTTGTTTTCAGTCAACCGGGCAACCCGTTCGCGTCCGTCATGGCCGATATCGCCGAGGCTGCACGCGGTCTTGAATGGAACGTAACCGTGTGCGATCTGGATCGATTCTCGAAAAATGCCTCACATCCGCCGGACATGATCTTCCTGCAGGGGACAACTTTTCTTTCCGCTGAAGAACTCCCCACCCCATCGCCATCGAAAAACCCATTTCACGGTCTCAGGGATCTCCCCTCGGTCTGCTTCGTTTTCGAGCCCGAACCACCCTTTGGAAAAGACTATATGGAAGAAAGCGACCACCGCTTCTTTCAAGCGGTTCAGGGCCCGGATGCCCTCTTTCTCTCCCCGGATCGGGGCCTCGTCAAGCGCATGAAGGACCTTGGACTAAACAAGGCCTTTTCTTTTCCAGAGACAGGCCTGTGTGAGGTCGCTCCGATCATCGAGCAGTTCTTTCGGGAGCATCTCCTCTTCAAAAAAATCGAGGGCATGTTCACGGGAGACGCGACACACGACTTCCAGCTTCTGAGCCACGGAGCGGTGGCCGAAACCGTACAATATAACGGCGATTATTACGTCTACCGCCTCGCATCGCTTGCCATGGACATGGGTGAGTCCAGCCTGGCCTCGGAGTACATTCACATGGCCCTGGAGGTGAATCCGGCTTACCTGGAGGCTCGGCGCCTGGCACTGGAGATTCATCCATAGGGGCCATACCGCCTCCCCTTTTCCATTCCCGCACAGCACGGGACCTTCGCTCGTTACGGCACCGGCCTTTTTTCACTGCGCGCAATCCACTCTCCATCCCACCAGAAAACAACAACATTCAAAACAGGTAACGGAGATCCTTCATGAATGAATTCAAAGAACTCCTCATCGGATGCGGTTCCCGCCGCGAAAAATACCTTTTCGAGGGGGACAACCGCTCGTTTCACGACCTGACCACCCTGGATGGGAACGCGGACCATCGTCCCGACGTGGTCCACGACCTCAACGTGCATCCTCTCCCCTTTGAGGACAACACCTTTCATGAAATCCATGCCTATGAGGTCCTGGAGCATCTGGGTTCCCAGGGTGACTACGCCTTCTTCTTTGCCGAGTTCACCGAATACTGGAGGATCCTCAAGCCGGATGGACGTTTCTTTGCAACCGTTCCGGCCGCTGAATCCCCCTGGGTGTGGGGAGACCCCTCGCACACCCGGTTCTTCGCGCCGCCCTGGCTCCTTTTCCTCTCGCAGCGGGCCTATGACGAGCAAATCGGCTGCACGGGTATGAGCGATTTCCGCTACCTCTACAAGGCGGACTTCATCACCGAGTATACGAACACGATGAACAACGGGGAGACCTTCGCCTTCGTGCTGAGGGCCGTGAAGCCCTCATGAGTCGGCTGCTGAAACACCTCCGCGCCATTCGCGTACCGCTGGCATGAAGATCCTCTTCATCAACGCACCCATTCGCCTGGACGCCCGCCCCAACTGCATCCCCTATGGCCTCGCCACCATGGCGAGCGTCCTTCGCAACGACGGCCACCAGGTGGACATCCTGGACATCAACGCCTTTCGTCCCTCCCGGGGGGAGGTCATCGCGGATCTGAAACGCCGGGACTGGGACTTGGCCGGGCTTTCCGGCCTCATCACCACCTTCGAGTTTCAGCGCTGGCTCATTCCCCGGCTCAAGGAATTGCACCCCGCCGCTCCGGTGGTCTCCGGAGGTGGACTGGCCACGTCCAGCAGTGATCTTCTCTTTCGCTCCGCCCCGGTGGACATCGCCGCCCTGGGAGAGGGCGAGGAGACCATGAAGGAACTCTGTAGCTCTCTAATACAGGGAGAGGATCCGGGTGGAATTTCCGGGATCGGATTCAGGCAAAACGGGAACGTGGTCTACACCGCACCCCGGGAAAACATACCGGACCTGGATGCCATCCCCTTCCCCGCCTGGGACCTCCTCCCCATGGAGATCTATCTTGAAAACCCCATCTGGGGGGATGCGGCCCACAACTCGTCCGGTTTCCGAAGCGATGTCCGCATCACGCGGAGCATGAACATCATTGCTAGCCGCGGGTGCCCCTTTGCCTGCAACTACTGCTACCACCTCTTCGGCCGCTCCAATTACCGGTTCCGCAGTGCAGAAAACATCGTCTCGGAGATGGAGGCCCTGGTGGACCGTTACGGCGTGGATTTCATCGGGTTCGTGGACGACAACATGATGGCCTCGGAGACCCATCTCCTGGCCTTTTGCGATCTTCTGGAGAAGAAGCGACTGCCGGTCACCTGGGGATGTCACGGCCGGGTGACGAGCGCCAGACCACAGATCCTTGCGCGAATGGCCGAGACCGGCTGCGTCTGGATCGGGTACGGCATCGAGTCCGGAAGCCAGCGCATGCTGGACGCCATGAACAAGAGGGCCCGGGTGGAGCAGGCAAAGAAGGCCATAGAGAACACGCGAAGGGCCGGTATCTTTCCCAACACCACATTCATCTTCGGGTACCCGGGCGAGACGCGGGAGACCATTCAGGAGACCGTGGATTTCAAACGCGACCTCGGCATTCGGTGCAGCAGCTTTTTCGCCACCCCTTACCCCGGCACACCTCTCTACGAGCGGGTGTCCGAAAGGATTCCCGACGAGGAGGCCTTTGTGGAGCATCTCGGAAACGCCACGGAGTTCACCATCAACCTGACCGATTTTGACGATGACACCCTGTTCCGGCTGAAGCGGGCCATGGATGACAACCGGGATGTGATCGGCGCGGAGGCCCACCTATGACGGAGAAGCGTTTCGGTTCCCTCGACACCTTTGTGGAGGTCGGGGACTGGACCTATCGCATGGGCCGTCCCGTAGCCAACGAGGGATTCCTTCAGGCCCTGCTCACCCACGGCACATTCGACACCTACGAGTTTTTCTGCCCGGACCTCCATCATATGGACGCATTCATGCAACGGGTGGAAGAACTCGTACCCGATTCCACATGCCTCACCCGAGTCAAGCCCAGCCTGCAGATCGCCCTTCCGGAATCCCTTCAGTCCACCGAGTACCACGCCTTTCACCTAGGGGATTTCACCTATGCCATGCCCCGCCTTGTGGCCCTGAGAAACCGCATTGCGGCTAAACCCTTCCCCGTCACGGGGATCACCCATTCCCTGGACGCCGTGCGCATGGCCCTTCGCTATCTGGAACTGACCCTTTCCGGCCTCGGTCCATGGGACGGCATTGTCTGTACCAGCGGGGCTGCAGAAGAGGCCGTAAAAAGAGGGTTTGAATGGGTTCGGGAGCAGGGAGGGCCCGGGCTGATCGGAAACGCGCCAAAGAATGTCCCGACCTTGGAACGGATTCCATTGGGCATCGACGACGTCTTCTTTGACCAAGGAGACCGCGCTGCGGCCAGGGACTACTTTCGAATCCCGGAGGACACAGTGGTGGGGCTGAGCGTGGGGCGGTTCTCTCTTCGCCAGAAGGCGGACTGGTCCCCGGTCCTGGAACAGCTTGCCCGGATGGCCGTTGCAGGGAAACTGGAACGGTTCCTCCTCCTGATCGCCGGTGGGGCTGAACCTGCGGAGGTGAAGATGCTGGAGACCCTCATCTCCCGAACGGGCCTCAAAGACAAGGTTATGCTTTTTCCCAATTTCCCGGCTGAAACCAAGACCACCCTGTACCAGGCTGCCGACTTCTACGTCTCCCTGGTGGACAACTACCAGGAGACCTTCGGCCTCAATATTGTGGAGGCCCTGGCCTCCGGTCTTCCCGTGATCTGCTCGGATTTCAGCGGATATCGGGAACTCGTGGAACCCGACGAGAACGGCCTGTTGATTCCTACCACGGCCCCTGCCCAGCTCCCCGGATTTCTCAAGGACGGGCTCGCAATACTCGATCCCTCCATGGCGAGGCTTTACCGGGCCCAAACAGTGGCACTGGACCTTCAGCACTTGGAACGAGCCATGGTCAGCCTGATTGAAAACGGGCCGCTGAGAAGACGGATGAGTGAAAATGCCAGGCAGAGCGCTGGCGGCTTTCAATGGGCTGCCATCATCCCCAAATACGAGGCCTTCTGGCAACGGCTGTCGGACAAGGCCCGGGCAAACCCCTCCTCTCCGATTTCTCAGGGCGCCGGTCTGCTTCTCGGGGATATGGACGCCCTCTTTTCCCACTACCCATCCCATCTCCTGCACGATGACCAGACCCTGGAACTCACGGACGCGGGCCGAGGCAGGACGCCCGGTGAGGTGGGCCTGGTTCGGTATGAAGACGTGGCGGTCTGCCTCTTCCCGGAACTCGAGTCGCTGATCCTCAATCTACTTGAACACCGGAACCTGACTGTCCGCGATATTCAAGAGACTGCCAGCGAGAGGATGGGAGCCTCCCCCGGCCAGACGCTCTTTCATATCCTCTGGCTGATGAAGCACGGCGTTCTCAGGACCGAAGAAAACGCGGTGTCATCGCCTGCGTCTGCTGTGATATAAGAAGATGGTAGAATACAGCAAAGGGGGGAATAACGCATGGACCGCATTCTTGTAGGCCGGGGAGAAAACCCCGTCCACCTCCTGGCGAAGTACGGCAACCGGCACGGCATGATCGCCGGGGCCACGGGCACGGGCAAGACCGTGTCCCTGCTCGTTCTCGCGGAGGGCTTCTCCCGCCTGGGAGTGCCCGTATTCATGGCCGATGCCAAGGGAGACGTCTCCGGCCTAGCCGTGGCCGGTTCCCTGAATGAACGGATCACGAAGCGGGTCGCCGAAATCGGCATGGACGATTACACGACGGAAGGAAGCCCTGTCGTCTTCTGGGATCTGTTCGGTCAGGCCGGACACCCGGTTCGCACCACGATCAGCGAGATCGGCCCCACCCTTCTCTCTCGGATTCTGGAACTCAACGATACCCAGAACGGGGTCATGGACGTGGCCTTCCGGCTCGTGGACGACCAGGGCCTTCTTCTCCTGGACCTGGACGACCTGAGGGCGGTTCTAAATTTCATGACCGCCGAGCGAAAACAGATTTCCGCGGCCTACGGCCTGGTAAGCCCCCAGTCCATCGCCGCCATTCAGCGCTCCATCCTGTCTCTTGAACAGCAGGGGGGACGGAACCTTCTCGGCGAACCGGCCCTGGATCTGACGGACCTCATGCGCACCGACCTTTCGGGACGGGGCATCATCCATATCCTCGCTGCGGACAAGCTGATCCTCAAGCCGCGTCTCTACTCGACCTTTCTTCTCTGGCTCCTGTCCGAGCTCTTCGAAAACCTTCCCGAGGTCGGCGACCTGGACCGGCCCCGTCTGGTCTTCTTTTTCGACGAGGCCCATCTCCTTTTCAGCGACGCTCCCCCGGCCCTGCTTCAGCGGGTGGAACAGGTGGTCCGGCTCATCCGTTCCAAGGGCGTGGGTGTGTACTTCTGCTCCCAGTATCCCGATGACGTGCCTGAGGATATTCTCGGGCAGCTCGGCAACCGGATTCAGCATGCCCTGAGGGCCCATACCCCCCGGGACCAGAAGGCCGTGCGGGCCGCGGCCGAGACCTTTGTCCCCCGTCCCGGCCTGGACGTCATTCGGGCCATCTCCAGCATGGCCGTAGGTGAGGCCCTGGTCTCCACCCTGGGGGACCGGGGCGTCCCTTCATCGGTGGAACACACCCTCATCTGCCCGCCCCGCTGCCGCATGGGCCCGGCCACGCCCGAGGAACGGGCTGCCGTCATGCTCCGCAGTCCTGTAGGCATGAAATACGACCATCCGGTGAACCGTGAATCGGCCTACGAAATACTGTCCCAAAAGGCCGCGGCTCGTGAGGAGGTCGTCAAAAACCCGGCCAAGCCCGAGGACCGAGGATGGCTCGGCAATGTCCTGTGGGGAACGAACCGGAGACAAGGCATGATCGAAACCATGGCCAAACAGGCCGCCCGGACCGTGGGGAGCACCATCGGCCGCCAGATCCTGCGGGGCATCCTGGGTGGCATTCTGGGGGGTCGGAAGTGAAAGAGGCCCTGTTCCCCGCGGAATTCGTGAAGGAGACCGAATGAAGGCCCTGGCCTTCATTCGGCAGCCGTCCTTTGCCAAGTACATCATGGTGGACCTGGCCATGGCCTTTCGCGGAATCGGCTGGAACGTCCACTGGCTGGACCTGGAACACCGGGTGCGGGAGGCCCTCCCGTCCGGTCCCGAAGGAATCGAGGCCCTCATCGAAGAAATCCAGCGGGATACGGCGGCCTTTGACCCCGGCCTGGTCCTTTCCTACGGTGTGGAGTACCTCTGCGACGGGACCCGGGTCTTCGGGCAGCCGTTCACCCGGCCTCTCCATGCATTACTTCAACGGCCGTGCGTCCATTTTTTCTTCGATTTCGACAGCCCGTTCGATGTGACGGACCCCGCGGACATGGATGCGGAATTCCTGCGCCGGATTCAGGGACCGGATTTCCTCTTCTTCTGCTGGGACCGGGAGGCCTTGGCCCGCATGAAGGCCCTCGGTTTGACCCAATCCTTCTATTTCCCCATGGCCGTCAACCCCAAGGCGTTCCATCGAATCGATCCCGCATCTCCTGAACTCCACCCCTACCGAAGCAACATCGTCTTCGCCGGTGGCCCCACCTCGGAGAGGATCGCCCACCTGGAATGCCTGTCCGACCTCGGTCTCTCGGTCTACGGGTACGGGGAAGACGAGTGGAAGTCGAACCCGGCCCTCGCTCCCTGCTGGCATCCCCCCATTGCGGATCGCGAGACCCTGAATCTCTGTTACAACGCGGCGCGGATCAGCGTGAACATCACCCGGCCTCACGGATTCACCAGCCTGAACATGCGGGTCTACGAGGCCATGGCCGCGGGAAGCCTGATGCTCACGGACGAGAAGAGCGATGCCCGCCGCCTGTTCGAGGAAGGGGAGGAAATGGTCATCTATCACTCCCTGGACGACCTGCGCGAAAAAGTCCTCTGGTTCCTGGAGCACGAAACGGAGCGTGTTCGAATCGCTGAAGCGGGCCGGAGGCGGGTGCTTCGGGATCACACCTACGACGCCCGGGCCCGTGACGCCGCTCCGCTGATCGAGCAGTTCTATCGCGAGCACCTCCTCTTCCGCCGAATCGATGCCATAGCCGAAACCCGTCCCGCTCATGCCTTCGAACTCCTGAAGCAGGATGCGCTTGCCGATGCCATCCGTCTCCATATGGACCACTATGCCTTTTGTCTGGCTGACCTGGCCCGCCGGAATGGAGATACATCCCTCGCCCGGCGGTATGCCCAGACCGCGCTCGACGCCAACCCCGGTCACCTGGAGGCCCGCCGGCTCCTGGAAACGGTCTTCGGGCCTGGGGGACCGGCGGGCACTTCCAAGCCCCACCCCCCCGCGTGACCGGTTCCCTCCCAAATCACCCCCATGGACGCGTGATTCGAATCCTCACATCCTGCCCGGCCACCGAGACCGTGCGGACCGATGTCCTGGTCGTCGGCTCGGGCGCAGCCGGGATTCGAGCCGCCCTCGCGGCCGCCCAAGAGGGGGCCTCCGTGTTGCTGGTGTCGAGCACCCCCTCCGGTGAAGGGGGAAGTTCCTTCCGCAGCGTCTCCGGGGGCTGGGGCATGCAGGCCCTCCTGGGTGAGGAACGGACCGACGCAGCCCTCGAGGCCTTCTACGACGACATCATCCGTGCTGGCCTGGACATGGCCGACCCTCTCCTGGTCCGTATCCTGGTGGAGGAATCCGGGTCCTGCCTTCTTGACCTGATCGCCATGGGGCTCCGCTTTCGAAGAGACGCCGCCGGCCGATTCATTCAAATCCCAGGGTGCTTCAGCAGCGAGAGGCGTGCCGTTATCGCTGAATCCATGGAAAACATTCGACAGACGTTCATGTCGGCCCTTCGACGCGCTCCGGTCGAGACCCTCCCGGGGGAGGTCTTGGAACTTCTGGTCTCCCACGGACGATGCTGGGGGGCCTGGGTCCTCCACGAGACCGGGACCCTTTTCCGAATCGCGGCCCCTGCCACCATCCTGGCCACCGGAGGGGGTGCAGGCATCTTCCCCCACCGCCTGGTGTCCGGCGCCCAGGTGGGGACAGGCGTTTCCCTGGCTCTGGCGGCCGGGGCGGAGGTCCGGAATCTGGAGTTCATCCAGTTCATGCTCGTCCTTCGGAATCGGGAGGAGATGGTCTTTCTCCCCCTTCCGGAACTGGGCGAGTCCGGGTGTCTGGTCACGGAGCAGGGGCTGGACATCCTGGATGCCTACATACCCGACCCGTCCCTGCGGACCCGGGCACTGAAGGACCGCCAGACCCATTACCCATTCAGCACTCGGGACGCATCCTATCTGGTGGACCTGGCCGTGGCCCGGGAAAACGCCGCCTGCCGCCCGGTCTTTCGAACCACCGCGGCCGACTCCCCGGCGCAACCCAGAGTCCTTCACGCGGCCCATGCCTTCAACGGCGGCATTCGAATCGACGAGCGGGCCGCAACCAACCTCCCCGGTCTCTTTGCGGCCGGCGAGTCCGCAGCCGGGCCCCACGGGGCCGACCGCATCGGCGGCTGCATGATCGCCGCCACCCAGGTCTTCGGCCGGCGGGCCGGACGCTTTGCCGCACGGCAGGCCCGTGAGGCGCGTCGGGTCCCGGACCGCCTTCCGGACCTTGGGCTCCTCGGACGAAGGAGGCTCCATAGCCACACTCCTCAGCCCTACCGTGAACTCGAGACCGAGGCCCGCGCGCTCTTTGATGCCTCGCTCTCGGTCATTCGAGACGGATCCGGCCTGCGCCGCTGCCTAACCAGAATCCACGAAATAAAACAGGAGGCCGGTGAACTTACGTGGCACGACCCGGATTCCCTTCGACGCCTTCACCGCCTCGATACCTGCCTGGTCACCGGAGAGGCCGTGGCCCGGGCGGCCCTCTCCCGGTCCCGGTCCCTGGGGAGCCATCTGCGGGTGGACCAATTACCCGCCCTCTCCCCTTAGCTCTTCCCGCCCGCTCTGCTCCTTCCGACGTTTCCCCTCCCCTTCCAGGCCCCTTCCGGCCACTCCCATCCCGGCTCCATATTCACGCTTTCCCGAACCCCCAGAAACAAGGCCCGATTTCAGCACGAATATTGCATGTTCATCCCGGCAGTTCCCTGACGATCATTCGACGGCCAATGGATGTCGCCTTCCGGGCCACGGGCCGTCCATGCCAAAGACACACCCCCTTCCCCGCTTCACGGAAGGGACAGGAGAAATCGATGTCAAACCGCTTCGAATCGAACCTCAGGATATTGAGACAGAGACGCCCACAGATCGCCTCTCTACTGGAGGAGCCCCTTCTCGATCTCCCCCTTCGGGCCGAACCAGGCGAGGCGGGATGGCCCCTCCTGACCCTGCTCACCGCCGATCACGAGCGGATCCCGCTCTACCACCCCCGTGCGCCTGTGGAAGCGATCGAGGCCGAACTCGGCGAACGGACATTCCGAGCGGAAGACGCAACGGTCCTTTTCGGATTCGGGCTCGGGTATCACGCCGAAGCGATCGCACGGAGGATGGAGATGGACCACCAACTCTTCGTGATCGAACCCGTACCATCCGTTTTCGGCTGCGCCATGAGGGAGAGGGACCTTCGTTCCATACTGGAGCACGACCGGATCCATATCTTTGTGGGTACCGGCCTTTCCGGACTGTACGAGATCATGGAATACCACCTCCTGCGCATCGTGGCGGGGAGCCTGAACGAACTCACCGTCACGGGGCTGGCGCGCGCCTTCCCTGAACCCTATGCCGAGGCCGTGGATCAGGTCGCCAAGATCCGTTCTCACCTGGAATTCAGCTACCGCTTCAATGTGGACAACCACCTTCTGCTCCAAAATCTCATCGAGAACGCCGGTTTCCTAAAAGAATGCGGGGACATGGCTGCCCTGGCGGGGGTCCTCGAAGGAAGACCCGCCCTGGTCGTCTCCGGCGGTCCATCCCTTTCCCGCAACATCCATCATCTGGCCGGGGCCGCCGGCAAGGCCTGCCTGATCTGTGTGGATACGGCCCTGAAGCCGCTGGTGGAGCGCGGCATTCGGCCGGATCTGGTGGTCTCGGCCGACCCGTTTCCTCAGAACGCCCGCAAGATCGAAGGGCTGTGCAATGGTGAAGAGATCCCGCTCCTCTTCGACATCGGTGTTCACCGGGCCATTCCCTCCTTTTTCCGTGGTCCGAAATTCGTCACATCCAGCCGGAACGCCCTGGCAAAATGGCTGGTTCGCCTCTCCGGTTTTCAGGAAAATTTCGGGCGATGCACGTCTGCAGCCCACCTCGCCTTTCACGCCGCCCGTCTCATGAAGGCAGATCCCATTGTGTTTGCAGGCCTGGACCTCGCATTTCCCGGAGGAAACCATCATGTGGAGGGCGCGTCCTTTACCTGGGCCCCTGCGGATGACAGCGCCTTTGTCATGGTTCCGGACGTTTTCGGCGGCATGGTCAAGACCGTTCCGGGATTCCAGGCCATGATCGGTCTCTTTGAACGTGAGATCGCCGAGACCCCGGTGCAATGCATCGACGCCACCGAGGGCGGAGCCCGTATCGAGGGAACCGACATCATGCCCTTGTCCGATGTAGCGGATACGTTCGGGCCTTCCCTGGATCCTCCGGTTCGATCCCGCCTGGAAAAGATCCACCACACACCCTCAAGGGAGGCAGGCGCGGCCTTGATGGAAGGTGTCCAGCGCCTCAGCACCGAATTGCGGACAGCCAAGTCAACGGCTCGAAAGGCCATTCCATTGATTGGAAAGGCCAAAAAATTGCTCGGTTTGAGCGAGATTTCCTCGTCTTCTTTTCAAAAAGCAGCCACTCGAATCGTGGAACTGGACCGGAAACTGGGACGCCTGACCCTCCTGGACGAGGCACTCATCGATTTCCGCGCTGAACTCGTGGCCTTTCAGTTTCTCCAGTCCTACCGCATTCAGAGGGAAAATCGACAGGCGCAAAACCTGGCCCTTACCCTGGAATCCATGGAGCGGTCGTTTCAGGACGCCTTAGTGCTTGCGGAGCAACTGCTGCCCCTTATCAGAGGTCTGAGTTTCGCAGGGCCGGTGGATCTCAGCCAAGACGGTTCCTCTGTTGAATGACCTTTTTCCTGAGTTCCATGCCGCATAAGCGGCCCTGGATACTCTTCGATCCATTGGCCATGCCCGTTCGGGATTCCGAGAGAGTCTTGTACCCACCCGAACACAGTCCTATTGCGCCCCAGCCCATACCGGACAGTTCCCGGCCTCTCGCCTGTCGCCCTTGAGTATTCCACCGCGGGGCCGGGAATCCTCCTCCGCTCGTAAAAAAAGTTTAAGGTTTTTCCTGCGCCTCCCGATAGGAGAGTCAAAGGCCGAAAACAACATCCGGAAAGGGGGGATGGGACAGAAGGAAGACGACCACGGCCGAACCGAGACAAAGGCAAGGATGCCGAAATGGAGCGGGACGAAAACCCTCTCCACCAACAAACAAATCAAGGAGGATACATACCATGGGACTTCGAATCAACACCAACGTTGCCGCATTCAACGCTCACCGTCAGCTCACCGCCTCGGACAGCGCCCTGGGGAAATCCCTGGAGAGGCTGTCTTCCGGTCTTCGAATCAACAAGGCCATGGATGACGTAGCCGGTCTCGCCATTGCCAACGCCTTCCGGACCGAGGTGAGAGGCCTTCGCATGGCTCAGCAGAACGCCGCCCAGGCCACATCCATGCTCCAGGTGGCGGACGGCGCGGCCGGACAGATCGAGACCATTCTCGAGCGGCTCAAGGAACTGGCCACCACCGCGGCCTCGGACAACACGGACGCGTCGGGGCGTGAGGCCCTGAACGACGAGGCGGCCGAACTGCTGGAGGAAATCAACCGGATCGCCAACGACACGCAGTACGCTGGGAACGACCTGATCAATGGCAGCGGGACGAGCATGGACTTCCAGATCGGCTCGGCCAACACGGCCACCGAGGATCAGATCAACGTCGACTTCTCCTCGATCAGCTTCACCACGACCAGCCTTCAGGTCAACGCCATGGACCTCACGACCAAAACAAACGCTCAGTCCGCCATCACCAACGTGGACAAGGGCGTGAGCGTGGCCGGTGCGGGCATGGGGACCATCGGCGCGGCCCAGAGCCGGCTCTCCTTCGCCTCGGCCAACCTGGCCAACACCATCGAGAACCTGGCGGCCTCCGAGTCCACCATTCGGGACGCGGACATGGCCTTTGAGATGGTCGCCTTCACCCGGAACCAGATCATGCTCCAGGCGGGTACCGCCATGCTGGCCCAGGCCAATATGGCGCCCCAGAGCGTCCTGTCGCTCTTCGGCTAGGCCGACATTCCACGGACCTGAGGTCCTTCCGACCTCAGGTCCCTTACCCGAAAAACTCACACCTCGAGCCGCCTTTCGGATGTCCCGAAAGGCGGCTTTTTTGCATACCCATTGGTGGAATCCTCATGCGTCCGGCCGGAGTTCTTGGCAGGCGGAAAAATGCTCAAGTCGCGGACCTAAAAGACCGATACAATGAGTAACACAGGGGAACGGGGTTACCCCTTCATCTTGGATCCAATCGACGGAGAAACGACACCATGAGCACGGCGTCCATCAGCGGCCTCTCTTCGGGAATCGACTGGCAGAGCATGATCGACCAACTCAGGAACATCGAGTACAACCGGATCACGCTTCTCACCCAGGAAAAGGCCACCTACCAGAGCAAGCTGACCGCCTGGCAGGGCATCAACACCAAGCTCCTTTCCCTGAAGACTGCGACCGACGCCCTGAACCGGAGTTCCGACTTCAACGTCTTCACGACGTCCCTGACCTCCAACTCCGACACCGAGGCCACGAATCTCCTGAGCGCAAGCGCAGGTGAGGACGCCGCACCCGGCTCCTACAATATCGTGGTCAATTCCGTGGCAACGGCCCAGAAACTCTCGTCGGAAAGCTATGCCAACGCCACCACCGAACTGGGGCTTTCCGGCGACATCCTCGTCGGTGGGCGATCGGTGAGTGTCAGCGCCACAGACACGCTCAGGGGTTTGCGAGACAAGATCAATGCAGTGAACACCGGCACCAACGCCTCGGGCGTCACCGCATCTATTGTGGATTACGGGACCGAGGGCACCCGCCTCATTCTCACGAGCGACGATGCCGGGGCAACCGGAATCCAGATCCTGAACGGCGGGAGTGCAGACATCCTGGGGAGCCTGGGTCTTGTGGACGCCTCGGCCAAGACCGCGAAAAACGCCGTCACCGGCGGAAACCAGAGCGATGCCCTGGCTTATGCCGATCGCGCCGTGGGAGGGAGCGATGTCCTCAACCTCTCCAGCGCCCAGAGCGGCACCGTGGATATCACTATCAACGGGAACACCCAGAGCGTGGCCATGGATCTCGCCACGGATTCGCTCAACGAGATTCGCGACGCCATCAACACGGCCTTCAGCGGCACATTCACGTCAGACCCGGCATCGGTGGTCTCCGAGACAGAAGACGGCACGACCACCTACCGACTCCTCATCGAGGGATCCACCATCACCTACACAGACGCCAACAACATGCTCGAGACCTTGGGCGTTCTGGAGAGAGCCGGTGCCTCAGATGTCCGAGGAGTGACCGGTGACGTGGCCAATACCGCGTCGGGCACGGCCATTACCGCAGCCACCTCTTTCGACACTGTGGACGGCTACATCGACATCACCACCTCGGACACCATCACGCTCAGCGGGACCGATACCAGCGGGGCCGCCGTGAACACCGTGTTTTCCTTGTACGATGGCGGGGCCTACAAGACCGTGGGCGATCTCCTGACCGAGATCGAATCCGCATTCGGTGATGTGACCGCATCCATCACCGCGGACGGAAAGCTTCGGGTGGTGGACAACGAGATCAACGACACGGACCTTTCCGTGGTCCTGACACCGAGCGGCAGTTCATTGAGCTTCGATCAGGACACCAATTTGGGGGCTGTCGCTACCATTCGAAAGCGGGAACTCCAGGCCGGTGAAAACGCGGAGATTACGGTGGACGGGGTTACCGTGACTCCTTCCTCCAATACGGTGGAAGACGTGATCGAAGGTGTCACCCTGAATCTGAAAGCGGCCGATGCGGGCACCACCGTGACCCTGAACGTGGGGCGGGATGATGCGGCGATTATCGAAAAAGTCCAAGGGTTTGTATCAGCCTACAATGATGTCTTGACCGCCATTCAGGCCCAGACGAGCTATAATGAGGAGACCGGGAAGACCGGAGGACCGCTTTTCGGCGATTCCTCCCTGCGAACACTCCGATCCACGTTATCGAGTATCGTGCTCAACAAGGTCGCAGGCGTTTCGGACGACTTTTCCACCCTTGGTCTCGTGGGAATCTCCATCGGTTCGGACAGCAAACTCACCATGGATGAAGCCGTATTCGGGGACTATCTGGAAACGAATTTCGAGGACGTCCGTCGTCTCTTCGCAACGGACTGGTCTTCCACAAACAGTCACATCAGTTACACCTATCACACGACCAAAACACAGGCCGGCACCTATGACGTCAACATCAGCGGCGTGGATCCGGTGGACGGCTATTTCGTCACTCCCGGGGACGCGGAAGGCAGCACCACGTATCTCAAGGGCCTGTCCGGTGATGTGGAAGGGCTCCGCATCTCCTATGCGGGCACGGCCACAGGTAATGTGGGGACCTTCACCCTGACCTACGGAATCGCCGAACTCTTTGACCGAGCCCTTCAAGGCCTGACCGACAGTACCAACGGATTCGTGGCCACCAAGGAAGAATCCATTCAGGGGACCATGGACCGAATGGATGATCGAATCGCGGACATGGAAGACCGGGTCGAACGAAAAATGCAGACCATGACGAACCAGTTCATCGCCATGGAAAACGCCATGCGCACGCTGCAAAGCCAGAGCGCCTGGTTGTCATCCCAGATCGGGACCCTTTCTTCCGGGTGGGCGTAGTGAAGGGAAAAATGGCCATGGAATCATCCTTCAACCATTTCCCGAACAATGATGGCCACGCAAAAATTCAGATTCTCGCGCAAAGCCGCAAAGAGTGCAAAGTTAACCGGCTGATATTAAAAGATTTATTTCTTGGCGCCCTTGGCGGCTCTGCGAGAAAAACAGTTTGTGACTCTTCAACAATGACCTCTGCATTGGGTTAGGATGCAGCATGGAATAGGACAACCCATATTTTCCAGACCAAAAACCAGGGAGGGAAGCATGAACTACGGAAGGATGCTGGGGCAGTACGAGCGGACGAGCGTCGAATCGGCGAGCAAGGTGGAACTGGTGGTCCTGTGCTACGAAAAGGCGATTCAGTTCCTGGCCCAGGCCCGGCGTTACTATGAGGATCGGGAATTCGCAAAAAAAGGGATGGCCCTTCAAAAGGTCCTCAACATCATCAACGAACTGCAGGCCTCTCTGAATTTCGACCAGGGAGGCCAGATCGCCCGCAACCTGGATCGAACCTACTCCTACATTTCAGGGAGACTGCTCCTCGCCGATTTCAACATGGACCTCACGATCTTTGACGAGGTCATTCGCATCCTCAGCGAGCTGAAACAGGCCTGGGAATATGTCGCATCCAATGAAACGGGCGGAAAAGCCACACCGGTCACTTCGGAAACGGCAAAATCCCGAGAGATGGATCGGGCCGCGGCATGATGAATTCCCCGAACGCAGGGACCCGCAGTGCCATGTCGCCCCGTGCTCGCCCATTCACTGCGGGGTAACGCGATGTCACGATGCCGTAGAATGCATTCCCGCATCGAATATTGACCGACCATCACGGAGGATGGAGGGGAGGAGGTAAAACGCATGGAAGCTGTTGGATCCATCAAGACACACGAGATCAGGGCGGCAGAAGCGGTCCTGTCGGAAAGGCAGGAATCGCTGCAAAAGCAGGAAGAACCCAAGGCATCCAGAAGCCGAGACGTTTCGGGCGGGAAATCCACAGGGCAGAGCAGCGGCGTGGAGGACAGTCAAAAACGAATCGAGCGCATCGCCGATGCCATGGATAGCTTTGTCAAGTCCATCCAGCGCGACCTGGATATCCAGTTCGACAAAGGGACAGGACGCACGGTGGTCAGAGTCCTCTCACGGGAGACCGGAGAGGTAATTCGGGAGATCCCGCCCAAGGAACTCCTGGAACTGGCGTCCCGAATGGAGGAAATGGCCGGCTTGCTCCTGAACAAGAGCGCTTGACCTCCGGGTCTCTGTTTCGGCGCCGGTATCCATCATGACACTGAATGTCCTGATCGTTGACGATGACAAGCGCATGCGGTCCGTCCTCCGAAGCCTGCTGGCCGAGGAGGGACATGACGTGACTTCCTGCGCGGACGGCCTGGAGGCCATTTTCCGGTGCACCGAAACCTCCTATGACCTGGTAATCACCGACCTGATGATGCCCGGGGCCGGAGGAATGGAGGTTCTCAAGGCCTGCCGCAAGCGGCACCCGGAGACCCTGGTGGTGCTCATTACCGGGTTTGCCTCCCTGGAGACGGCCATTGAGGCCATTCGCGAGGGTGCCTACGACTACATCACCAAGCCGTTCAAGATGGAGGAGATGAAAATCGTCGTCAAAAACGCCGGGGAACAGATTCGCCTCCTGCGGGAAAACCGTCGTCTGATCGCGGAACTCCAGGAGGCCTATGAGCAGATTCGGATCGTCAAGAAAATCATGGGGGCAGGGCAATCCGATCATGTCGACGCCCATGCCTCCTCCGCGGCAGCCGGGCATAAGGAACCGTTGATCGCGGGCAGCATGCTTCCCCACTCCTATCTTGAAAACAGCCCGGGAGACAGGCAGGCGCTCACATCCGATCTCGAGCGTATCGCCTTGTTGAGGCAGCGGGGATTTCTGTCCGAGGAAGAATTCGAATTATGCAAGGAACGACTTCTGCAGCATCTGAAGCGGTGAGTCTGGACGGACTGGATTCGTTGAGGATCCTGGTCGTGGACGACGAACCCACGATCTGCGAGACCCTTCAACTCTATTTCCAGCATCTCGGAGTTCAGAATACCGATGCGGCGCACGATGGGAAAAGCGCCCTGGAATATCTCTCCACCCAGTCCTACGACTATGTCTTCCTCGATATCATGCTTCCCGGAATCACCGGCTTGGAGGTGTTGAAGACCCTTCAACGATGGCAGAAACTGGTGAACGTGATCATCATGACGGGCTATCCCTCCATGGAGATCGCCGTTGACGCCATGCACAGCGGCGCCTCGGACTTTCTGATCAAACCGTTCGGTTTTCAGGACATCAAACTGACGTTGAGTCGCATTCAGCGTCTTCACTCCCTGATGAAACGTAATTGGGAACTGCACCAGGAACTGGAAAAGAAAAAGGAGGTCGAAGAGCTCAACCGTCAATTGGAAAGACGGATCAAGCACCAGGCCTTGTTGTACGGAATCATCGACTCGCTCTCCAAGATCAATCGATCCGAAGATCTCTACCAGTTCATGGTCCGAAAGGCCGTGGAGTCGTGCAATGCGTCCAAGGCCTGCTTTCTCTTCTATGACTCGTCGAGCCCATCGCTGCTCGTACTGGCCCAACACGGCCTGAACGGCCTCTCCCCCGGGACCCGGGCCGACATCATCGCGGAATCCAACGGTGATCCCACCCTGGACACGGAATTCCTTCATTCCCACTTCGGCTCAACCAACGGTCGGGGAATGTCCCTGGATCGGGCCACACGTCAACACGGCGTGGTCGGTGTGCCTTTCAAGATTCGAAGTGAGCCTTTCGGTCTCCTTCTCGTGGGAGGCAAGCGCGAGGAGGCGGCCTTTGACCCGGAAGACCAGCTCGTTCTCGGGTTTCTGGCCGAAAAGACCGCCTTGAGCGTGGAAAACATCGCACTGTACGACAACCTGAAGCAGAGCTTCATCGCCTCTCTTCTCAGTCTGGTCAGCGCCATCGAGGCCAAGGACGCCTACACCCGGCAGCACTCCACCCGTGTGACCGATTATGCCGTGTCCATCGCCATGGAAATGGGCTGCCCCCCCGAAGACGTGGAACGCCTGCGATCCGCTGGTCCCCTTCACGACATCGGCAAAATCGGGATCAAGGACGATGTTTTGAACAAACCGGGCCGTCTCACGGACGAGGAGTTCGATCTCATCCGATCCCATCCGCTCATCGGGGTCAATATCGTTTCCCCCCTCGGGCTGGACGATCAGGAACTCTCCATCATTCGAAATCACCACGAACGGTGGGATGGAAAGGGATATCCGGACCACCTGAAAGGCGAGGCGATCCCCCTGTTGGCCCGTATTCTCGCCGTTGCAGACGCCTTTGACGCCATGAGTTCGGACCGGGCCTATCGGAGTTGCCTGCCCCTCCATGTCTGTCTGGGAGAGATCCGCGACAACAGCGGCGGTCAATTCGATCCCGACATCGTTCAGGTGGCCCTGGAGGTACTGGAAAAGAAACAGACCCCGGTGCCGTAACGGTTGCAACTCGGCGCGATATGTGCTTTCCTGAACTCCGTTCAAAGAGACGTGATCCGGGACGGTTCACCCCCGTTTCAGGATTCGATTTCGATCCCGATGGCGATTTCGACAGCCATGCGAACAAAGGCCAACCGATCCTGTCAGGGGGAAACGGATCGCCGTCTTGTTTCAATCGATCACACAACGGACACGCCATACGCATTCGACTCGGTTGGCTGAAGTACGGCGGGTAGGTTCACTGGAACACGACACAACAACTCCGCCGGCAGGACGGAGCGGCCGCGATGGAGGGAAAAGCCCATGGAATCCAGAAACCGAAGGAAATACTACCGCGCCAAGATCGTCCTTCCCGTAAGCTGGGAAGTCCTCCCCATGGAAGAAAAGGACCTTGTCGCAAAGGGCCTGGGAGCGACTCTACTCAAGAAAGGGCGTCTTAAAAGCCCCATTGACGAGTGTCTTGCACAGGCCGAACCCGGCACAGAGGCCAAACGGGTCTATCAGTGCCTCCAGCTCATCAACAACAAACTGAGCTTCATCATCGACCACCTCATGACCGCGGGCGGCGACCGCCGGCCCCTGGACGATGTCATCGAGATCAGCGGATCGGGCCTCAAGTTCGTTACGGACGAAGAACTGTCCACCGGCGATCTCCTGAGAATGCATCTCGTGATGCCCGAAAGCACCCACTACCAGACGGAACTCCTGGCCGAGGTCGTTCGTGTGGAGATACTGGAACGGGGACACCTGATCGCCGCCGGCATCGTTGCCATTGACGAGGAATCGCGTGACGCCATTGTTCAGGCCGTGTTTCGACAACAGCGACAGGACATTCGTCAAGGCAGGGACGAACCGCAGGGAGAACCCCTATGATCCGCCTTTCCCGGGACGACTTCGGCGAGATGCGGCGGCTTATTTCCGTGGGTAAGCTGCTCGGCGGCCTGATTCACAACCTGAACGGCCCTCTTCAGAACCTCAGTATGGACATGGACATGATCGGCTTTTCCATGCAGCAAGGTAACACAGGGACCGACGAACTCCTGAGGGATATTCGGACCCGGCTGGGCCGAATGGAACAGGAGTTGGAACGGATCAATCGCCTGATTCGGGTTTCCGGGGCACGAATATCCCCGGATGACGACGAGACAGGCTACATGAACCTGGACGACTTCCTCCGGGAGGAAATCGCCTTTCTCGATGCCAACCTCTATTTCAAGCATCGCGTGAAAAAGGAGATCGCCCTGGATGGCGACTTCCCTTCCATTCGAGTCCTGGCCAGGGGAACGGCCCCCTGCCTTCGCGGATTTCTGGAGTCCTTCGTGGAGGAAATGGAACGGATGGAACTGGGGGTTTTTTCGCTAAAAGGCTCCGGGAACGGATCCGGGGCGCGCATTCACTTCTATGCCGGTGAGGCGCCTTTTCCCGATTCTTTTACGAACATCCTGCGCCGCGACCTGCAGGAGGACACGGTCCTGGAAATCGCTCGCGAGCAGGTGGGAATCGCCCAGGCCGCGCTCCTCTTTCACGCGGCCAATATCACACCGCTGGTGGAATCGGGGCCTCAAGGGACCCACATCTCGCTGTCCCTGTGATGCCGCGCAACTAATCGTAGTCGCCTCTTCCGAACTTGGCCGCCTCCGTGCCGATGGTGACCGCCAGGTCCGACACCACGTCTCGAAGCGCCTCGGGCATGGCCGGATCCGCCTCCATTCGGCGCAGGCCGTCCATCCGCGCTTCCAGGTGCTCCACCAGCGGTTTCATCTCGGCGGTGGACAGGGACGGGTTGCCCAGATCCACGGCATAGCGATCGATCATGTCCAGAGTGTCTCGAATCTCCTGCAGGACCCGCTCTTTTGCGAGGGCCGGGTTCGATGTGTTGTCCACCCGCCCTGACCCTGCCATAATCTGCACACCGTCCAGGACAGGGACAGGTCCCGGCCCCGGAACCGAGTGCTGTCCCGCCGGGCTCTCCCCGCTCATCCGATTCATGATCTCCTGAAACGATCCAGCCCCATCCTCCCCGGTATGTCTCTTGCGAACGGAGGTATCCTGAATATGGCCATGTTGCGTCTCATTCACCTTCATTTTCTTATCTCCTTGAGCTACTCCATCCCTTTTTCAGCCTAAGCAGGAAGGCCATGGCCGTGTGGGTGCGTCCCCGACCTTCAGTCACCATGCCCCGATTCCCGTCCTCTCATCATGCAAAACAGCGGCCAAACGCCCCATGGGTCTGGCCGGATGATCCCCTGCGCTCATAGAGCGGCATAACATATTCAAATTTCAGACGAATGCATGGAGATCATCCAAGAGGCCGCCAACGGGCGTTTTCCTGTCAGGCCGTCTCCTGCCCACCCGATCCCGTAGACAGGCTTCGGCAGAGGAAACATGTTCCGCCCGAGGGAAAAAAGGACCGGGTTCCTCCGTAGAAGGCCCGGGGATGAGATCAAGGCAGCGATTCATTCCACCATACGCAGGGCAGTGGGAGCCACGTCGGAAAGGGGGGCGATCTTTTCCGCCGCCTCGCGCTTGATGGCCTCCTTGGGCATGCCGAATACGACGCACGTCTTTTCGTCCTGGGCCACCGTGCGGGCGCCGGCCTGCCTCATCTGCAGAAGGCCGTCCGCTCCATCCGCACCCATCCCGGTGAGGATAATGCCAATGGCATTGCTTCCAGCGTAGTCCGCCACGGACTTGAAGAGAACGTCCACCGAAGGCCTCTGGTGGTGGACCATGGGGCCGTTCTTGACCTGGACATAATAGCGTGCCCCACTCCGCCTGAGGAGCATGTGGAAATTGCCCGGGGCGATCAAGGCCTGGCCGTTGACGACAGAGTCCCCGTCCTGGGCCTCCTTCACGCGAATGGCGCAGAGCGAATCGAGGCGCTCCGCAAAGGATGTGGTGAACTTGGCCGGCATGTGCTGAACGATAATGATGCCCGGAGAATTGGGGGGCATGCCCATGAGGACGGTCTTGATCGCCTCGGTACCGCCGGTGGAGGCGCCGATGGCAATGACCTTGTTGGTGGTGGCGGACAGGGCCTTCGTAGCGATCATCTCTCTGGGCGGGCCCGAGGCTTCCGAGGCGGCATCCGTCCTAGCGGTCACATGGACATGGGCCACGGCTCGAATCTTGTCCGCGAGCTGAACGCTCATGTCTCCCACCGAATAGGAGGCCGAAGGCTTGCTGATCACCTCCAAGGCGCCCAGGGAAAGGGCCTCCATAGCCAGTTTACCTCCCTTTTTCGTCAGGGAACTGACGATGATGACCGGAAGAGGAAAGTACTTCATGAGCTTCTTCAGGAAGGTCAGCCCATCCATTCGGGGCATTTCGATGTCGAGCGTGATCACATCCGGTCTCAGTCGAACGATTTTGTCCCTGGCCACATAGGGGTCGGGCGCCGTCCCCACCACCTCGATCCCACGCTCCCGTGAGAGCTCTTCGGAGAGGACCTTGCGGACAATGGCCGAGTCATCGACCACCAATACACGGATGTCGTTTTTCATGTGACCTCAATTCAAGCCCGGGAACACGTCCGAGGCCTGGGAACCCGCTTCCACCAGCGCGGCAACCGGGACTTCCATCCCGGCAGGTTGTTCAGGACGGTATCAACCAGAGACCCAGATGGCTTTCCAGGGTGTCGATTCCCAGGAAAACGGCGTTATCGGCACGGTCCGGTGTCTCGCAGGCCGTTTTCACCGGTACGATCTCAGGTATTCCCAAATCGAAGACCGCCTTCTCGTCCAGGAGGCTGAAGGACCTTCCGGCGATCATGTTGATGATCTCCTTGGCGGTCTGGTCCACATGTTCCGAAGGAACCGCTTCCGGGTCCCCGCCCATGAAGTCCGCGGCCAGGTCGGCACCCAGTTTTCGAGGAATGAACAAGGCCATTTGCCCGGAAAGGGGCCCCTGGAAATCCAGACGGACGGCGATCAGCGGTTCAACTTCGGGATCCCAGATGTCAACCGGCGACGACGCGTCGGAGAAATCCAAGGGCAGAAAGAACATTTTTTCCAGAACCTCAGAAATCGAGGTCTTCATCGCCTTCCTCAGAAGATCTTTGTCCATCTTCGCCTTCTCCCATGATGCGGTTCAGTTTGGAGCAGACCTCCTCCGGGGTAAACGGCTTTCGTATGTACTCGATAATCCCGGCTTTCATAAACCGATCGATCCGCTCGCTGCTGCCTTCGGTGGTGACCATGACCACAGGCACGGATTTGAGGACATCGTCCTTTTTCATGGCCTCCAGCATCTCCAGGCCGTTCATCTCCGGCATGTTGTAGTCGGTCATCACCAGGTCCATCCATTCCCGGCGCAGGATCTCCAGAGCCTCCTTCCCGTTGGCGGCCTCGAAGAAAGCCCCCACATTGAATCCGGAGGCCTGGATGGTCTTCCGTATGACCGCCCTCATGGGTAACGAGTCATCCACGATCAGCACATTGTAGGCCATCTCTTCAACCTTTCTGAAAACCAATGGGGTCGTAACATGCCCGGAACCACGTCATCTGACCCTGCTATTCCAATGGGTACAGCCTCACCGGCATCGGTTAAGCGGGTTTACGGCCGGCGTTATGAGACAGCACCCTCGGTCTCATTCCGCACCGATAAGGTCTTCCACACGGGACATCCGCTCTCCGAACCCGGCGATCACTTCCTGAAAATCCCGGTCCGTGAACTCCAATTTCGCCACCACATCCTTGTGAAACCGGTAGGCCAGCCCATCCGATCCGACGCCGATCCCCATGGTCATGCACAAGGTGTCGGCCAGGTACACGACGGCGCACTCCATCGGATGCTTGGACTCCATGGGCACGTGGTGGTGTGCAATGATGTCCACCAGGTGATCGCTGAACTTCCATCGCTCGGCAATCATGGCGCCCAGCTCGGCGTGATCGATCCCCAAAACCCCTTTTTCCGCCTCCCGAAAACTGAAACCGTGTTGTGCAACGAGGAAATGGATCTTCTCGGACGACTCGGCCACGTGCTGGCTCAGGACCACCTTGCCGATGTCCTTGAGCAGGGCCGCGGTGAAAATGACATGGGCGTCGCCGATCCCCTTTTTTTCGGACAGGTCTCTCGCAATCAGCGAGGAGGAGACGGAATAGCGCCAGAGTTCTCCGCTTTCCAGATCGTATCCTTCCTGCACCTTGGCGAAGTTTCCGCTGCTCGCACCCAGGAGCACGAGATCCACCACCTTGTCCATGCCCAGGTAGACCACCGCCTGGTGGACCGACTCCACCGTCTTGCTGAGTCCGAAGTAGGCCGAATTGGCCGCCTTGAGGAGGTTGGCGGTCAGGACAGGATCGTGTTCAATGAGCGCGGAGAGCATACCCATGGAGCTCTTCGGATCGCCGGCCAGGGCCATAACCCTGTTGGCCACCTGGGGAATGGGGCTGAGCGTGTCGATTCCGGCCACAATGGCTCCGATATCCTTTTTCATACCTGAAACTCCCCCTTGCCGGAGACCTTCAGCAGGCATGAACCGTCCTTGATGGCCAGCTTGACGGTCCGGTTCGAATTGCCACCCACCTCTTCATGACTCACCATGACCCGGTTCTTCCAGAAAATCTTGCGCATGGCCATGTAGTTGCGCTTCCCGATATTGAAGAACCCCTGCTGATCCAGGATCTGGGCCCCTCCCGCGACGATGACCCGCATGTTTTTCTTGCTCGCGCCCAGACTGTAGGCCTCCTTGAACAGCGGTGCGATACCCGTGTCCGCGAACATGTAGGGTTTCACCTTGGCCTTGGCCGGATCCAGGGAAGAATCCGGAAGCATGTAGTGCAGAATCCCCCCCACCCGGACTGTCGGATCGTAAATGGCAATTCCGATGCACGACCCGAGGGAGTAAGTCACAAGCGTGGCCCCCGGATCGTTGCTCACCTTCATGTCGGCGACACCTACGGTTATATTCACGGCATTCGTCCCATTCTTCCCAAAGTAGCTACCGGATTCCCGTGTCTCTCCCTGTTCATCGCCGATGTGCAGGGAACAGAGGCATGCTTCATGAGGACTTCTCCAGAGGGTTCAGCGGACCGGTCTGCCGTTTCCCCGGGCCACGTCAAAGATCCCCGACATGTCCAGAATGAGGCCGACGCGGCCGTCACCCAGGATGGCGCCTCCGGCGATCCCCTTGATGTGCCTGAGTCCCCCTCCCAGGCTTTTGATCACGACCTCCTCCTTGCTGACAAGCTCGTCCAGAAGAAGGCACATCTTCCTGTCCTCGTGTTCCACGGCTACAACAAGGCCCTCCCAGGGCTCACTGGAGTCCGCTTTCACGTTGAAAAGCCGATCGAGTCGAACCAGGGGAATCAGGGTACCGCGAGTCTGGATCAGTTCGCCCTTCCCTTCCACAGTGGAATACTGCTCCCTGGTGGGACGAAAGGACTCCAGGATCGACAGGGCGGGAATGATGTAACGCTCCCGGCCCACGCGTACCAGCATGCCCTCAATGATGGCGAGCGTGAGTGGCAGGGTGATCACGAACGTGGACCCCTTTCCCGGCCTGGAATTGATCTCCACTCGGCCTCGAAGTCGTTCGATGGCCTTTTTCACCACATCCATGCCCACACCGCGCCCGGAAACATCCGTGACAGTCTCGGCCGTTGAGAATCCCGGATGAAAGATCAGTTCGTTGATCTCGGCCTCGGAGAGGTTGTGGTCTCCGGGAATGAGGCCCCGGGAAATCGCCTTTTCCAGGATGGCTTCCCGATGCAGACCCCGGCCGTCGTCCTCGATCTCGATCACAATGTTGCCGCCCCGGTGGAAGGCCCGAAGCCGAATCACTCCACGCCGTTCCTTGCCCACCGCCTCCCTGTCCTCCGGGCTCTCCAGGCCGTGGTCCGCAGCGTTTCGAATCATGTGGACCATAGGCTCGTAGAGTTCATCCACCACGTTCCGGTCGATCTCCGTGTCCTCTCCGAACATCTCGAGTCCCACTTCCTTGCCCGAATTCTTTGCAAGATCCCGGACCAGCCGGACCATCTTCTGGAAGGTGCTCTTGATGGGCACCATCCGCATGGACATGGCGGTTTTCTGCAACCCCGAAGTAATCTGGTTCAACTGGTTGAGGTTGTGATAGAGCTTCTGGTCGTTCCCGGCCGTGATATAGGGGTTCTGCCTGAGCATGGACTGTGCGATCACCAGTTCCCCGGTCAGGTCCACCATGTTGTCCAGTTTTCGTGTGTCCACCTTGACCTGGAGTTCCACCTGTCCCTTGCCGAAACGCTTCTGGTCCCGGAGTGCGGAGATGACTTCCTTGGACCCGGCCTTTTTCTCCTCCATGAGGATCTCGCCGATCCTTCGGCCCGGCTGGCTCTTCTGCTTTTTCAGACCCCGATCCAGGTCCTCCTTGGATATGGCTCCTTTTTGAACGAGGATCTCTCCAACCGGGCTCTTCCCCCACTTTTCCTGGTCCTCGTTCATCCGATTGATTTTTATAAGAAGCGGATCCATGTCCACCCGGCATGCCAGTGAACCGCCGCTCTTCAGGGCATCCTGTACGCCTTCGATCATCCGTTTCAGGGTGTCGATCGATTCGAGTACGATGTCGATAATCGCCTCGTTCACGACGATATCCCCGTTTCGGGCCTTGTCCAGCAGGTTCTCGGCCGCGTGGGAGAGACGGTTGATGGTCTTGAGGTTCAGGAATCCGCTCACCCCCTTGATCGTGTGAAACGGGCGGAAAATCGAATTGATGGTCTCCAAGTCCTCGGGGTTCTGTTCCAGGTTGATGAGATTGACTTCGATGGAGTCCAGATTTTCAGTGGACTCGGCCACGAAATCCTGAAGAATCTGACGGTCTTCTTCAGATAGATCGCTCACCAGAGGGGCGGTCTCCGAAGACTCATGGGGTTCAGAGGGCACTGGGGCCGTATCAGGCGCATCGTTCGATCGGGGTTCCGCTTCGTCCTCGAGGGCCCCTTCCGGAGCCACAGGTTCTCGCTTTTCCTGTTTTTCGTACAGGGACTGTCCTGTTTTCAGGAAAATTCTCAAGACGTCTTCCCGGGGCTTTTCGCCCTTCACCATGGACCGCTGAAATGACTGGAGCGCACTGATTCCTTCCTCCAGAGGGACCAGGTCCGCAGTCTCGGCCATAATCAACTGCTCCACGTAAGACCGGGTCGCCTGCACGCATTCGGCAAAGCGCTTTTCCTCCAACCCGTCCGCTTCCCTCTCCAACCCCTCCAGGGCGTTCATGATCTGCCCCAGGGCCGGGATATCCCCGCTCTCCAGCGTCACCACGTCCAGGGCGATCCGCTCCAACCGGGTTCCGATCTCCTCGATACGATCCAACATGTCCTCTTCCCCTCCCTCGGGCCCTGTGACATTGACGTCGGGCGACCATACCAACCGTCTGTTCTTTGACGCGGGCTTTCCACGCGGCCCGACGATGCAGCCGGACCCATGGACCCGCGACCCGTCATCCAGAAAAGCCCTTCGATCCGGGCCTATGAGAAGACCTTGGCCAGTTTTTCATTGAAGGTCTCTGGAGTGAACGGCTTGACAATGTAATTGCTGACGCCGGCCTTGACCGCCTCGATGACGTTCTCCTTCTGTCCCTCGGCGGTCACCATGATGAAAGGTGTCTGCTTCAGGTTTTCATCCGACCTGACGGCCTTGAGCAGGTCCAGCCCCGTCATCTTGGGCATGTTCCAGTCGGAAACGATCAGTCCGATGTTTTCTTTTTTCAGAGTGTCCAAGGCCGCACTTCCATCCTCGGCCTCGATGATGTTGCTGAAACCGAGCTGCTTCAAGACCCCTTTGACGATCCTTCGCATGGTGGCGAAGTCGTCCACCACCAACACCTTCATCGACGTATCAACGGCCATTCCATGTCCCTCCTCTGGTTCGTTTTCTCAAACATCCATTCATGCACCCGACCCTGACGGGCCTGTGGAGCGTGTCGCCATGCTACAACGTGGCCAGAAGCGCATCGATCCCTTCTTGATCGAGGCCCTCTCCTTCCGACTGGGGCCCCTTGAGAAAGCTCTTGTAATGCTCCACTTCCCGGTCGAGATCCTCGAATGGTATCGCGGGGTCTTCCTTGTGTCGCCTCATCTTGATACCGAAGGAGATGATGAGATCCTCGATGCGCATCTCCATGGTCTTCACAAGTTGGATAATCCGTTGAATCCGCTGTCCCACCAGGTCCTGAAAGCTAAGTGGTTCCATCATCTTCAGGCAAAGCCCTCCAATGGTTCGAAGGACATCCACCTGGTTTTTCAAGGCCTGTTCAAGGGCCTCCACATCGGGCCCGGGGTTATCGCCGGAGACGTCTTCCCCGTGTTCGCCCGGTCCTTTTTCGTGGAAGAGTTCCTTCAGCCGACCGCATAATTCTCCCAGACTTCGGGCGGCCTCATCCGCGGGCCCCACGTCACGACTCAGCTCTTCCATGGTGATCAGCCCCTCGGACAGGGCCGCCTCGACCGCGGGGATATCCGGATCCTGCGCCATGAGTTCGCGACCCGCATCCAGGCCGGGCATCACGAAATCCATGACCTGACGCGCCTCTTCCGGAAGCCGCGAACCCAGTTCCTTCATTTCCAGAAGGATCGCACCGGCCCGTTCCCAACGATGCGATGAATCCTCGGCTGTACCACGATCCAAGACGGCCCGTAGACGGGCCACCTGGGAATCGGCCAGGTCCATCTGCTCCTCATTGATGTCCATGATCTTCATGGTGCTCTTTTCTAGTGTATCGTTGATCCCTTCAAGTTGGTTGCTCGCCTCGGGAATGTCCTTGGAGGCGATCTCCAGAATGCCGGGCTCGATCCGTTTTTTGATGTCCCTTCGAAAATCAATCAGTTCCACTGCGATCTCCTTGATCTTACCGGAGAACTCGCTGGTCAATTCCTCGAAGAAATGGCCGTTGCGAAGGTTCTTGATCATATTTTTGACGTCTTGGAGTTCCTCGGACGAGATGTCGCCGGACTCCAGCCTGGCTTCGACCTTCTCCAGGCACAGATTCATCGCCTTTGGCGCCCGGGAGGAAGCGGGTACTGAAGAGTGCCTCACGCACAGGTGCTCGTCTCCCTCGATATCCGTTCCCATAACGAGGTTGTTGGGCAGCTCGGAGACCTCAAAGAGCATACGATGATCGGAAACGTTGAACGCCTCGGATGAATTCAAAACAATGAAGTACGGCTTGATGTTCGGCTGCGGTCCACATTCCACGGGATAGACGCCCCCATCCCATTCCAGGTAGAAGGTCCCGTTGTCCGAATGGACGACGTTGGCGCTGGAGAGCGGCAGAATCCTCTTCACGTGACCCACGTCAAACGCAATCTTCTTGAGATCGCCGTCCAGACTTCCCATCAATACATTGCTCATTCCCAGACCTCCGAATCGATATTCACGGCCTCGCAAAAACCCGCTCGAAAGCCGCTGGCACGCCGATAACCTGCTGAAATCAGAAGGCCGGATCTCTTGGTTCCGGGCGTTATACGACTCCATCGAAATCGAAGAACCAACGTTTCCAACGGAGTGCCCTTCCCAAACCACAGGACCTGAGTCCGGTCTCCCCGCTCACAGAAAACAGGATCTGTGAAAAACGGTCTCTCCCCATATGGTTTGAATAGCAAAACCCGTACCACGAACGCAGATCAACACAGCTGGTTCCGTAACCACCGACAGCCACAGCCGACCCATTCTCCGTCGCCACATGACCGACTCGGATGGTTCTTTTGACGCACTGCCATGCATTTGACGAAATGCCGGCAAAACACCTGCTTGGAAGAGCATGCCTTACCGCATCAGGGGGATTCGTGTCGGTGTTCCATCGCCGGCCTCCACGGCAACGGGCGTAAACACCACGAAGCGGATGGGGATGGACACGTCCTCTTGGGCGATGTTCCGCGTCTCGATCCGGCGGCCCGCGGACTCCGGCCGAAGAAGGATGTGTACACGGAACCGTTCCGACCCGCCCATGGCCTCCACTGTTTCTGGAAGCGTCTTCATCGCCCGTTTCAGTCTGGCCCGGTCTTTTTCCGTCATCTCCGCGCCGATACATTCCGTGCCTCGAGGAAGGGTCATGCCTCCCGGCCCGGGGCGAAACACGCCGTTGTTGCCGGCCGGTGACGACCGGGTCATGCTGCCCTCCACGGGCCAGCGGAAAATACCCTCCCCGTCGAACGTCGAGATCCGCTCATCCAGTCGACGTCGTGCCGACCGACGATCATTTTCCGAGAACATCTCCGATGGTTTGAAGGACGAGAAGGTAGGTCTTCCGAGGTTCCAGCAGAGATCCTCCACATCCTGGGCATCCGGCTCTTCTCCGCTGAGCGCGAAATAGCTGCAGAAGACCGTCTCTTCGTCCAGCAGAGGGAAATCCCCGGCGAATACCGTGTTGGCCGCCAGAATCAGCATGAGCACGACCGGGACCAACCGTCGGGGTGAGGGGCCTGAACGGTTCCTCAATGATTTCCTCCAGCCGGGCAGATCTTCATTCCACCTCATCCGGGGTAGTCCAGGATATAGTGGAGAGGATTGACGGCTCGATCTCCCTTGACAACACTGTAGTGAAGATGACTGCTGGTGGACAGGCCGGTATTTCCCACAAGACCGATGACATCGCCGCGTTGAACCGCCTCCCCTTGCTTCACGGACGCCTTGTGAAGGTGTCCGTAGATCGTTTTGAGGTCTTCCTTATGCTTGAGGACCAGGAAGTTCCCCAACCATCGGTCATGCCCCTGGTTGATCACAACTCCTGCAGCCGGCGCGACAACGCGGGTTCCGGTTCGCCCGATGATATCGATGCCGGCATGAAACTCGCTCTTCATGGTGAAGGGGTTTTTCCGCCAGCCGAACCCGGATGAGATCACCGGTTTGGGCGTATCCACCGGCATGATGCTCGGCGTCTCTTGCCAGGCGGCCGCCTGCCGAATCATGAGTTCGCCGAAGCTGTCGTAGTTCCCCGCTATGGTTTCCAGACGCCGGGACAGCCCTCGGGGCGCGGCGAGGTCTTTCCTGCCCGGAGAAGCACCGCCTTCAAGGCGAACGCCGTCCTCCTCCAGAGCAATCCGTTGAACGTCTCCTCCTCCAATGACCTGCCGCAAGTTCTGAAATCGGGCAAGCCCGAAGTATTCCCTGAGCTGCTCCTCTTTTTGGCTGATGTGAGCCAGTTCGCGTCGGATGTACTGAAGCCGGTCGATTTCTCCCTGAAGATGCACTCTCTTCTGCTCCAATTCCAGCATCCGTTCCGCCAGGGCTAGAATACCACCTTCCAACAGGGGAACGGCCGCCACGCATATCAGGAGCACCAAAGCGAGAAACCGGAGATAGACCGGGCTCAACAACGCGCTTCGGACCTTGCCGGAGCCGGCTTGAGGAATCCAAATAACGTGTGCTCGGTTCGTTTTCATGTCTTCACCACTTCACGAGGGATAGTTGAAGAATCCTGCCACCAGCCGAATGGAGTTTGCAGGCTGTGGGATGTGGATACCTTGCAGGCGATCCGCTTCGAAAGGCATATCAGGCCCTTGCACTCTTGGGTTAGATGCAATTCTCATGCCTTCTTTTCACACTCAGCCGTCCGATCCATGGCGAATGGAGGCGGTTCAAGAGAGATGTGCCTGGCAACATCGGCTTATCGTTCATCCTGATACGGATGCCAGTCACCCGTTCGAAGACGTTCCACCCGGAGTACGGCTACCTCATTCTCGACCGCATCAAAAATGATCTTTCGACCCAGTTCTCCGCCCACGTCCTCGGAAACCACGCGAATGCCGTGTCTGGCCAGGGTGCTCCGTGCCATGCGGACGTTCTCCCGTCCCACATCCTTGGAGGAGATTCTCCTGTTGTATGCCCCTCCAAAGAGTTGGGCCTCCAGGCATTTCAGGTTGGATCCCTCCTGAACCATCATCCGAATCAGCATGAGAGTGGATGCGTCCCCGTATCGAGCCGTGGGCTTTTCAGCGTTTTTGCAGGAGGGAAGCTGGAAGTGGTTGATTCCGCCGCTCCTCCGTTTGCGATCCCAGAGAATGACGGCCACGCAGGAACCCAGTACGGTGGAGACCACCGTGGGCGTCCTCGGCAGATAGATGTACCCGGGTTTCAGAAAGTAGTTGGTTGCCGCCGGCACATCCGAATGGTTGAACATGATGATCCCGAATTATTGAAATAAGTCTCTCTGTGATCTGTCCTGGGAAGATCCTCGACGTTCGAAATGCACGTTTCATGCCTGATCCACCTGTCACGATCAGTGTTGCAGGACGGAACTTGGGTGGAATCATGGTGTTTGAAAACCGGCATATCCGGAGGAGATTCCACCAGAATAACCGTCATTGATTTGACATGCACAGCTATCCATAAACGAAAGGGCCACCCCCGCGCATGAAAAGACATGGTCCACGATGGAAGATGACCTTTCCCCTTGATTCGCGAAGACGTTTTGCGTTAGGAATCAGGTGAAAAATCACATCAGCCCTGCCGAGCTGCATTCCACCCAAGGAGGCGATCATGCCCGGACACGAAATCATCGGGAACGAGGAACGGGAAGAGATCCTGGACGTCCTGTCCAGAAAAGTCCTTTTCCGCTATGAGTTTGATGCCCAGCGCCAGGGAATTTACAAGGTAGAGGCGTTTGAAAAGGCCTTTGCCGCCTATTGCGGGGTGAAGCATGCCCTCGCCGTATCATCGGGCACCGCCGCCCTTCGGGTGGCCTTGGCCGCCATGGGTATCGGGGCGGGCGACGAGGTAATCACACAGGGTTTCACGTTTGTGGCCACGTGGGAGGCGATCCTGGACGCGGGAGCCATTCCCGTGTTCGCCGAAATCGACAACACCCTCTGTCTGGATCCCCGGGATCTCGAGACCCGAATCACCCCCCGCACGCGCGCCGTCATTCCGGTTCACATGTGCGGGGCCCAGGCTCGAATTCCGGACATCCTTTCCGTGACCGGCCGTCACGGGCTCCACGTGCTCGAAGACACGGCCCAGTCCTGCGGAGGACGCTTGGGTGACCGGGCTCTCGGCTCATTCGGATCTGCAGGGACGTTTTCATTTGACTCTGTCAAGACCCTCACCACGGGCGAAGGGGGCATGGTGATCACCAACGACCAGGAACTGTTTCTTCGGGCCTCGGAGGTTCACGATCACGGGCATGATCATGACCCGTCCGTGGGCCGCGGCCTGGAAGGGCGCCGCTTCATGGGGCTGAACTACCGGATGATGGAACTCCAGGGCGCTCTCGGCCTGGCTCAACTCGAAAAACTCGAGCGGATCATCCTTCCCCGACAGCGGGCGAACAAAAGCGTGCTCAAGGAGTCGCTTCAGGCATACGACGGCGTCACCTTTCGAGACCTTCCCGACCCGGATGGCGACAGCGCCACCTTCCTCGTCTTCTTTTTGCCCACCGAGACCAAGGCCCGGGAATTCAACGCCGTCCTTGCCGAGGAAGGGGTCGGCGCGGTGTACTGGTACGACAATTCCTGGCACTACTATGAGCGCTGGGAACACCTTCTCCAGGGAAAAACCGCCCTTTCGAGCGGCTGGCCGTTTCGGACGGAAACCGGCGAATCCCGTTGCAGTTACGGTCCCGAAGCGCTTCCCCGCACCGCCGGTATTCTGTCCCGCGCCCTGACCGTTCCGATCCGGATTTTCATGGACGACCAGATTCCGATCCTGAAGAAGGCCTTTGAAAAGGCCGCCCGGAAGGTGCTTTGATTGAAGTGCCTCCCCGAGACGCGGACATCATGAAAATCGCCCTCAGCCAAATCAACCCGATCATCGGGCATTTCGAGCACAACATCGAACTGATGCGTTCGAGCGTGGAGCAGGCCCGGAAACACGGCTGTTCCCTCGTGGTCTTTCCGGAACTCAGCATCCCGGGATATCCGCCGCGGGACCTCCTGGAAAAACCGGCCTTTATTCAGGAAGGCCGGAATGCGCTGGAGCGGTTCGCCCGGGACATTCAGGGCATTCAGGTCCTTTGCGGCTGTGTGGAGCCGAGCGGTGAGACCGGCGGAGGGAGGCTTCTGAACAGCGCCGCCCTCCTGGGCGACGGGCGCATTCTGGCCCTTGGAGGAAAACGGCTGCTGCCCACCTACGACGTGTTCGACGAGACGCGCTACTTTGAACCGGCGTCCCAGAGCCTGAGGTTTCGGCTCCTTGGCAAGACCGTCGGCGTCACCATCTGCGAAGATATCTGGAACGTGGGGGACCTTCAAGGCATCCCCGGATACCCGGTGAACCCCGTCAAGGATCTGGCTGAGGCGGGAATGGACATGCTCGTCAACATATCCGCCTCACCCTACACCATGGACAAACCCGCCCTTCGAATGAATATCCTCAAAAGACTGTCTCGTTCCTACAACGTGCCCTTCCTGTATTGCAACCAGGTAGGCGGGAATGACGACCTCCTCTTTGACGGCTCCAGCATGGTGGTGGACAGGGACAGCCGGCTGGTCCTGGCCGCCCCCGAGTTCGAGTCCGCACTGCGGATCTGGGACACGGATTCGGACAGCGACGAGGTAGTGCATCCCTGGCTGGATCGCGTGCCATCCCTGCTCAAGGGCCTGATCATGGGGACGAGAGATTACGCCTTCAAATGCGGGTTTGCCCGGGCCCTGGTGGGTCTCAGCGGCGGGATCGACTCCGCCCTGGTGGCGGTGATCGCAGCCAGGGCCCTGGGACCTGAAAACGTCATGGGTGTTTCCATGCCGTCCATCTACACCTCATCCATGAGCCGCGAGGATGCCCGGGAACTGGCCTCAAACCTGGGCATTCGTTTCGAGGAGATCCCGATTCAGTCCATATTCAACCGATTCAAGGAGGATCTCTCCATTGTCTTCCGGGGCCTGGAGGAAGACGAGACCGAGGAAAACATTCAGGCCCGAATCCGCGGCACCCTGCTGATGGCCCTGTCCAACAAAATGAACCGGCTCCTGCTCACCACCGGGAACAAGTCCGAAATGGCCATGGGATACTGCACGCTTTACGGGGACATGAGCGGCGGTCTTGCCGTGATCTCGGACGTCCCCAAGACCCTCTGTTATGAGATCGCCCGGCACATCAACCGAAACGAAGCCGTCATCCCGGAGCGTATTCTCACGCGTCCCCCATCGGCCGAACTGCGACCGGACCAGACCGACCAGGACACCCTCCCTCCTTACGAAATCCTGGACCAAATCCTGGAAGGGGCCGTGGAGAAAAATCTCTCTCAGGAAGACCTGGTTGCCCGAGGTTTTGATCCGGGCACGGTCGCCGACGTCTTCCGCCGATTGAATCTCAACGAATACAAACGACGACAGGCCCCGCCCGGGCTCAAGGTGACCACCAAGGCCTTCGGCTATGGAAGGCGTTACCCCATCGCCCGCGGCGGAAAGGATTACTAATACCGTGAATCGTGGTTGTGAATGTGAATGTGAAAAAAAACGATAAAAAGGGAAAGCCGCTGCGTCGATTTCACGAATGATCAGCCTTCTCACTGACAGCGAACACCCAAAAGAAAGGACACCATGCGTTCCGATATCATGAAAAAGGGCCCGGAAAGGGCCCCCCACCGGTCCCTTTTCAAGGCCATGGGACTCACGGATACGGAAATCGAACGACCGCTCATCGGAGTGGCCAACTCCGCCAATGAACTCATACCCGGGCACATGCACCTGGGCGACCTGGCCGATGCAGTGAAGGCCGGCATCCGCATGGCCGGAGGCACGCCCCTCGCCTTTTCCACCATCGGCGTCTGCGACGGGATCGCCATGGGACACGCCGGCATGCGGTACTCTTTGGCCTCCCGTGAACTCATCGCCGACAGTGTGGAACTCACGGCCCGGGCCTACCCGTTCGACGGGCTGGTGGTCATTGCCAACTGTGACAAGATCGTACCCGGCATGCTCATGGCCATGTTGCGGCTCGATATTCCGGCCCTGCTCCTGAGCGGAGGCCCCATGCTCGCCGGCTGCTTCGGTGACCGGGCCGTAGATCTGGTCACCGTGTTCGAGGCCGTGGGGGCCAGGCACCGCGGAACCCTCAGCGAGGAGGCCTTCCGGGATCTCGAAGACCGCGCCTGCCCCGGTGCCGGGTCCTGTTCCGGCATGTTCACGGCCAACTCCATGAACTGCCTCTCCGAGGTGCTGGGCCTGGCCCTGCCCGGAAACGGCACCTTTCCGGCGGTGTCTGCGGCCCGGCGGCGTCTGGCCAAGGAGGCGGGCATGCGCGTCCTTTCCCTGGTGAAAGACGACGTGCGACCCCGCGCCATTGCCACGGAAGCCGCCTTTCGCAACACCATCTGCGTGGAAATGGCCCTGGGCAGCTCCACGAACACGGTCCTTCATCTCCCCGCCATTGCGTCCGAAGCGGGCCTGCGGCTCCCACTGGAGATCTTCAACGAGATCAGCGACAAGACACCGAACCTCTGCCGTATCGCACCCGCAGGCCCCCATCATCTGGAGGATCTGGACCGGGCCGGAGGCATATCGGCCGTGATGCACGAGTTGAGTCACAGGGAAGGCCTGCTCTCCCTGGATTTGACCACGGTGAGCGGTCAAACCATCGGAGAGATCGCTGCAAACGCCGAAAACAGGAACCCCGAGGTCATTCGCCCCCTGGACAGCCCCCACTCCCCGGACGGAGGCCTGTGCATTCTTCGCGGAAACCTGGCCCCGGAAGGCGCCGTGGTCAAGAAATCAGCGGTGGACCCGTCCATGCTCGTTCACGCAGGACCCGCCCGCCTGTTTGACTCCGAAGAGGAGGCCATGAAGGCCATTCTGGCAGGTGACATCCGGAAGGGAGACGTGGTGGTCATTCGCTACGAGGGTCCCAAGGGAGGTCCCGGGATGCGGGAGATGCTCTCCCCGACATCATCTCTTGCAGGAGTCGGCCTGGACAAGGATGTCGCCCTCATCACGGACGGCCGCTTCTCCGGAGGCACGCGCGGCGCGGCCATCGGGCACGTCTCACCCGAGGCCCAGGAGGGAGGACCTATCGCCGCCCTGAAGGAAGGGGATATCATCGAGATCGATATTCCGAAGCGGTCCCTCCGCGTCCGGCTCGATGACGATGAGATCCAGGGTCGTCTCGCCCAGTGGACCCAACCGCCCTACCGCGTCCGGGAGGGGTATCTGTACCGCTACGCCCGTCAGGTCACGTCCGCCTCGACGGGGGCGGTCTTCTCGGAACAGGGATGACCGTCTCCCGCCGAGCCGCCGAGATCGCCCGGGAGTGGACCCCCTGCGGTCTTTGCGGCTCTGCGAGAGACACTCTTCACTCCCCTGTCTTCGAACCAGGCCCCTACTTACCGCGGTTCTCAGGACGGAGCCTCCGTACGGCCTCGCCCGTCCGCCACATCTCGGACGAGTGAATCTCGTCCAGTTCCTTCTGGAGTTTCTCCCGGTAGTCCGGTGCGCTGTTGGAGTCAAGCACGATCTGCGTCTCCCGGCCCGAGGCCACGCTTTCGTAAAGCGTATCGAAAACCGGGGCCACCGCCTCCCGAAACCTGTGCCGCCAGTCCAGGGCCCCCCGCTGGGCCGTGGTGCTGCAGTTGGCGTACATCCAGTCCATGCCGTTTTCCGCCACCAGGCGGATCAGGCTCTGAGTGAGTTCCTCCACGGTCTCGTTAAAGGCCTCGCTCGGGCTGTGTCCGTGTTTTCGAAGAAGGGCGTATTGGGCCTCCATGACCCCGGCCAGGCATCCCATGAGCACGCCTCTCTCACCCACCAGGTCGCTGTAGACCTCTTTCTCAAATGTGGTGGGGAAGAGGTATCCCGAACCGATGGCGATTCCGGCGGCCAGGGCCCTCTCCTCGGCCCTTCCCGTGGCATCCTGGTACACGGCGAAACTGGCGTTGATCCCGCTGCCGTCCAGGAAGTTGGTTCGAACGGTCCGGCCCGACCCTTTCGGCGCCACCAGAATGACATCCACGTCGCCGGGCGGCACAACCCCTGTCTGATCGCCGTAGGTAATGGCAAAGCCGTGACTGAAATAGAGGGCATCACCCGCCTTGAGACGGGCCTTGACCTGCGGCCACACAGCCACCTGGCCGGCATCCGACACGAGAAACTGGACCATCGTACCCCGCTCGGCCGCCTCCTCAATGGGAAACAGGGTCTCCCCGGGCACGAACCCGTCACCGACCGCCTTTTTCCACGAGGCCCCTCCTTCCCTCTGGCCCACGATCACGCGAATCCCGTTGTCCCTCATGTTCATAGCCTGGCCGGGCCCCTGAACGCCATATCCCAGGACGGCCACAGTCTCGTCTTTCAGCACATCCCTGGCCCTGTCCAGTGAAAACTCGTCGGCTGTGACCACCGTCTCGATCACGCCCCCGAAATCGATTTCCGCCATGATCTTCTCCTTTCTTAACGATCCCATCATCAGGATGAATTCTGTTTGCTTTGATATCAAGCCGCGGTCCTTCCTGTTTCATCCGCTCGCCTGATTCCTTTCACCGTTTTCCCTGATCCTTCCTCCCTTCCCTGGCCAGGGCCACCACTCCCGTTCGGGCGATCTCCTTGATCCCCTGGGGACCCACCAGGTTCAGAAACGCCTCGATCTTTCCCTCATCACCCGTGATCTCTACGGTATAGAAATCCGAACTGACATCCACCACACGGCACCGAAAGATATCCACCATGCGAAGGATCTCCGCTCGATGTTCAGGCCGGGCCTTCACCTTGACCAGGGCCATCTCCCGGTGCACGTAGGGCGTGTCCTCGAAATCGATGACCTTGATCACGTTGATGATCTTGTTCAACTGCTTCTTGATCTGCTCCACGACGACCTGATCGCCCTTGGTCATCAGAGTAATTCGGCTGACCCCGCCTTCCGTGGTCTCGGCCACGGCGAGACTCTCGATATTGAAGCCCCGCCCGCTGAAGAGTCCGGAGATCCGGGCCAGGACCCCGGGCTCGTTCTGCACCAGCAGACTGAGTACGTGCTTTGTGCTCTGATTCTCATTCATGGATTGACTGCCTTTCTGCCGCATTCGGATTGGATCGGCGCCATCTCACGGCTCCCGAACTCGATGCAATCGGATCGAGGAAGTGGGACCCCTTTCTCTTTCTACACCAGCAGCATCTCGGTAATGGGCGCGCCCGCAGGGACCATGGGATAGACGCCTTCCTCGGGTTCCACGGCAAAATCCATGATCACGGGCCCTGGGGTTGAGAGTCCTTTTTGGAGCACGGTTTCCACATCTCCCGGTGTCACGGCGCGAAAGCCGGTTGCACCGTATGCCTCGGCAAGTTTCACGAAATCGGGCGCGTGAGACATCTCCGTACACGAATAGCAGCGGTTGTAAAACAGTTCCTGCCACTGCCTCACCATTCCAAGATACCCATTGTTCAGGATCACCACTTTCACGGGCAGATTGTACTGGACGGCCGTCGCCATCTCCTGAATGTTCATCTGGATGCTTCCGTCTCCTGCGATGTCCACCACCAGTTTTTCCGGTCTCGCGATCTGGGCTCCCAGGGCCGCGGGCAGGCCGAAGCCCATACAACCCAATCCACCCGAGGTAATGAAGCAGTTGGGATTGTTCAGGTGGTAGTACTGGGCCGCCCACATCTGATTCTGTCCCACCTCTGTGGTGATCACCGCGTCCCCGTCGGTGAGTCTGTGAAGCGTCTCAATCACGTACTGAGGCTTGATAACGTCCATCTGTTCATAGGAGAGACGCTTGGTGGCCTTCCATCCCTCGATGCGCTCCAGCCAGGATCGCCGTCGTTCTTCCAGGTCTCCCAGGTCCTCCTGTTCCAGCATGCGGAGGAGTTCTTGAAGCGTGCGCCTGCAGTCGCCCACGATGGGGACGGTCACCGGAATGGTTTTCCGAATGGAGGTGGGATCGATATCGATGTGGATGATCCGGGCGTTGGGTGCAAAGGCGTCCGTCCTGCCCGTGACCCGGTCGTCGAAACGAACACCCACGGCCACCATCAGGTCGCACTCAGACGAGGACATATTGGCCCGGTACGTCCCGTGCATGCCGATCATGCCGAGCCACCGGGGATCCTTTGCCGGGAATGCACCCAGGCCCATGAGAGTGGTGGTAATGGGCGCGTGGATCGTCTGAACGAATCGCGTGAGTTCCTCGGAGGCCTGTGAAAGGATCACGCCACCCCCGGCAAACACCATGGGCTTTTTTGATTTTTTGATCAGTTCAACTGCTTTTTTGAGTTGTCTCCGGTTTGGTTCGTACGTCGGACTGTAGGACTTGAGGCAGACCTCCTCGCCGGGGCGATACTCGGTCGTGGCCTGAATCAGGTCCTTGGGAAGATCCACCAGTACGGGTCCGGGCCTTCCGGATCGGGCGATGTGAAACGCCTCATGAAGGATGCGGGAGAGATCACGCACATCCTTCACGAGGTAATTGTGCTTGGTGCAGGGTCGGGTGATCCCGACGATATCGACTTCCTGAAAGGCATCGTTCCCGATGAGGCTTGTGGGCACCTGTCCTGTGAGCACCACCAGAGGGGACGAATCCATATAGGCCGTAGCGATTCCTGTGACCGTATTGGTGGCGCCGGGGCCGGAGGTCACGATACACACACCCACCTTTCCAGATGCACGGGCATATCCGTCCGCCGCGTGAACGGCCCCCTGCTCGTGCCGGGCCAGGATGTGGCGCAGGTCGGTCCGGCTCAACTCGTCGTAGATGTCGAGTACCGCGCCCCCGGGAAACCCGAAAACGCATTCCACTCCTTCACGACGCAGTACATCAAAAAGGATCTGGGCTCCTTTCAGTCTGAGATTCGTTCCCGCCTTCCGCCCCGTGCCGGCGTCTTCCGGGGCGATTCGTGGTGCCGGCTTGGCCTCTTCCTGTGGCCGTTTGAACGGTTGTTCTTTTTTCATGGCTTGGCTCGGTTTCATGTCGTGGCTCCGTTTCATGGTTCCCCCACGCCGGGGGATGTCTTCAATCGGGACCGATCCGCTGGCTTCTTCATGGCTATCCCGCGTGGTCTGTCTTCATGTCTTGAAAACAAAAAATCCGCTGTCGGGTGGGGCCTGGCAGCGGATCGTGAGTTCGAGAAATGGTGAGCAGAATCACGTCATGGTCAGGCCCCCGGAATTCAGTCCGAGTAGGCATACCGCGAGCAACAAGGATACAAGGACCCTTGCTGCGCGACTAATGAGGATAATGCCTCTGACCATGGGACTCATATGGTTTCCCGATTCCTCTTCACATGATAAACGAACACAACCTATCTCAAAAAAAAACACCGCTGTCAAGACCCGAATTGGACGGTCTCGCAAAAGCCGGAACGAAGTGTGACCCCATGCGGGGCGTTTGGGGACTCATTTGCTCTCGAAAACGGTCACACCGTCCCAGTCTTCCGGGGGCGGAGTATCCATATTCCGCCGAATGCGGTCCAGGTATACGCCGGCCGGCCCATCGTTCGGTTTCACATCCAGGACCCTGCGGAAAAGCGTCCCGGCGGCCTCCCAGTCCCGGTTCCTGTAACGCATCAGCCCTTCCTCGAAGACCTGTACGAAACCCTCCCGCTGGGAATCCGGTTCACTCTTCAGTCCGATCAACTCGTAAATGCGGACCGGCTTGGCCTTTCCCTTGACTCGCACGTAATCCAGCTCGCGGATCAGAAAGCGATCATCCAGACGGCCGGCTGTCTCGCCGCTCAAAAGGATGGTGGTCTTGTAGTGCTTGTTCAATCCTTCGAGTCGGGACGCCAAGTTCACGGTGTCACCGATGACGGTGTAGTCCATGAAGGTCTGGCTCCCCAGGTTTCCGGCCGTGACGGTCCCCGTGTTCAGGCCGAGGCCCATGGCCAGTCGTTCCACACCCTTGACCTCTCCTTTATCGCGGAGACGTTCCAGGGAACTCACCATATCCAAGGCGGTCAAGGCGCCGTGAATCGAGTGATCCGGGAGTTCACCCGGGGCACCAAAAAAGGCCATGATGGCGTCCCCGATCAGCTTGTCCAGGGTGCCGCCGTGACGGAACACGGCGGGAATCATGGCATCGAAATAGGTGTTCAAAAGGCGCCCCGTCTCCTGTGGAGTCAGGCTCTCGGAGATGGAGGTAAAACTTCGAAGGTCCGTGAAAAGTACGGTCACATCGACGCTTCGACCTTCCAGGCTCTGGTCGATGTTCCCGCGAAGGAGGTCCTCCACCACGCCTCTGGAGACGTATTTGCCGAAGAGGCCCGTCACCATGCGGTTCCGCCTTCGACTGTAGGACCACTGCACTCCGATTCCGAAGACATACTGGATTCCGAGGACCGCCAACCCCGGTGCCGCCTCCAGCCAGACGAGGCGCTGCACGAAGGTCCAGTGGGCCAAGGCCAGAATAGATGCCGAGAGCACCATGAGGATCCCTATTCCCCAGAAGGGACCGGGACGCTGCGGATAGAACAGGAGGCCGGCCACTCCGGAAAAAACCACCAGAAACAGGACGCTCACACGGCCTGCCGGAAGAATGTACGATTCCTGCAGAATGGTCTCAATGGCATGGGCGTGGCACGCCACTCCGGCCGTCTTTCCACCGAGATCCTCGGTGAGGATCTCGCCGAATACGTCCCCGAACCGTTCTTTGACGCCGGAGGTCCCGGAAAACGGGGTGGCGAACACGTCCTTGTCCGTTGCCAACGCGCTTCCAATCAACACGATCTTGCCCCGTACCGCGTCCGGAGGGAAGCGGTTCAACACCACATCCGCATAGGAAAGCCGGGCAAACGCCTCTTCCCGTCCGGTGTAATGGATCCGGAGATCCGGATAGGGAAGCCGGATCCGGTCCTCTTGCGGGCCTCCCATAAAAAAGTGGTCCGTTCTGGAAAAATCGAAGTCGAAATCCAGGTTCCGAAAGGCCCGGACCACCTCCAGGGAGAAGCTGGGGAAGACGGCGAGACCCCCCTCGATGGGCTTGACGCTCAAAAAGGGGATCTTTCTCAGGACCCCGTCCCGGTCCGGGACCATGTTGATAAACCCGTCACCAATCATGGCCTTCTGAAACAGGGGCAAGGGGCGCACCTCACTCCGACCCTCCACCGCCACAAACCAGGCGAGGACCACGTTTCCGCACCGCTCCATGGCGCCGGCCAAGGCCTGATCCTCGTCCGCATTCGAACCGGGAGCGAAAAAAACCACGTCCAGGCCGACCACATCTGCGCCGGCATGGCAGAGGTTTTCAAGGGCGGCGGCCATATGCTGTCTGCTCCACGACCCCTTTTTTCTCCCCAGCCGTTCGGCGCTCTCCTGGTCCATGAGGACCAGCGTGACGGTCCCGGATGAGGGTCGGGACCCCTTCCATCGGAAGTGAAGATCGTACAGAGAATGGTCGGCGCTACGAAACCCGTTCAGGCCGTAGGCCAGAAAGACAACAGATGTAATGAGGGTGGAGAGGACAACGGAAAGGACCAGGTGGATGCGAATCAGTCGCCTTTGGGGAGAACGGTTCTTTGACGATCGAGGCACGTGCGGTGATTCTCCCTGGCCTCCTGCAGGGTCGAGTGTCCCGCAGTCCAGTGCGTGGTGGAGGAAAACTCAGCGGGCGATGTCCATTCAGAGGGTCCCCGCTTTCGTGAAACAGCCGGGAGGATGCTGGGTAAACCGGTCGTTCACGGGGGAAGCGGTGCTCCGTTTGGTGAAACGGTTCGGCGCTTCGGGAAAACGGCCCTCGATCCCTCCCACGGTCCCGGCGACGATCACGATCACCCGGCACTCCTTGAGTATTCCGGTTGACTCATCCTTTTGGCGTATGCGGCGTGCATCGTCCTCGCTGATGATCAGATTCGTCTTCTTGAGGCCCTCGGCCCCGGCGGCGCTGGCGATCACGAAGGATCCCCGTTTTTTCCGTTCCTTTCCATCCTGGGCCCAGGCCCCCCTCAATGCAAACAGGGATCTCAGACGTGCAAGAAAAACCGGTCCAGAGGAAAGGCGTTCGTCATGAGCCCGATCCAGGACCACATAGCGCGTCATTCCGCGCTCCACCAGCGCCGCCTCGTGAACCGAACCCAGATCGTACACGGTCCCGCCCTCCCGGGTCCGGATCTGGGGAAACAGCGCGGGTTGAATGCGGTCAACGGCGGGAAGGTCACGCGCATCTACCACGAGCCAAGGCGTCTCTTCACCGGGAACCGAAGGCGGAACAGGCGTCTGAATGGGCAGCCGTTTCCATTCGGAATGATCACTTCGCAGCAGGGTCACCAGACGCCGGGTCAACCCTTCCACGCCGCGCAAGGGGGCACGGTAGGTGACGCGGGCATAGGAACGGCCTTCCTCATCGAGCCATGAGGTCTCGTGTTCCTCGTAGCGGACCAGGGCGCTCAACCGAATCTCCACGCGTCCCGAGGCCCCGAGACTCTCCAGAGTCTCCCGGTCGTCCAGACGAACCCCCGCCGCCACCTTGAGAATGGACTGAAGGGCCAGGGCCTGGGCCGCGCGCAGGGCCTTTGCCCTAGAGCCCTGGTTCAGGTGAGGGTATCCCTTGCCCACACCATAGACCACCCCCTCCTTCCAGTCGATACGTCCGTCCGGCAGCGGTTCCACGTAGGGCTGGAAAGGGACTTCCTCTCCGATCGCCGGATCGACACCGAGACACAGAAACATCGCCGCCAGCAAGGCGGCCGAGAACCCCTGCAAGCCATGGAACATTCGGAACGCCATGAGACGCTGGATCATGTTTCTTCCCGGTCCTACTTCTGTTTATCCAGGTCCTGGACGGCCCGCTGGACCAGTCTCTGGACCATGGTATCCAGGGTCACCTGTTTCGATTCGGATGAACTCGCACCCAGAATACCTACGGCTGAGGACCCCATTTCCATCTTTTCTTCAAAGTACCCGGTGGTCACCTGCTCCGTGGTGGAGGCATCCAGCACTTTGTACCGCAGGCCCACCACCCACACACCGGCAGCCTCGCCGGCCTCTACGGAAGAGACCGCCGTCCTCGTCACGCTCCCGCTTCGTCCGCCGATCACCGTGCCCAGAATGCTTCCCACCGCAGCCCCATCGAATCCCCTGGAGGCCTCGGCCACGGGCTCGGCCTTGAGAATGTCCAGTTTGACGAACCACTTGGTGGACTTGAATTTTCCCCGCTTGAACCGTTCCAGGGCCTGAGGATCCCCCATGTTCACCGCCAGGGTGACTTCGTCCACCAGGGGACCCAGGTCGGTCCGTTCAAGAACGCGGAAATTGGCGTTTCCCAGTTCCAGTTCAGCGTAGTCCGCGATGTTGTTGGATGTGATTTTCTGATAAAACGCAGCATTATTGCTTTTGATCTGACCGGGCAGGACAATCAGCACAGGACCCGGAATGTTCTTGTTCACATACTCACACGGCTGGTACATGGTTGCGTCGGCCTGAGCGTTGGCCCTGGCCGATGGGCTGCTCCCCGCGCCCGTGGTGGTGCAACCCGCGAAAAGACCCATGGTCAAAAGCACTGCTGCAAGTGTGGCAAGAAACCTCATGGAACCCTCCTCAAGCCTGGATGCCCGGCATGCGCCGGGTGGAAAAAATGCGTTGTTGTCTCAGACCCGGCTAAAACTCTTCCACCGCCTTCATTCCCCCGGCAGCGGGCGCGTCCTCTTCTGTCTCGGGGCCTGGCACCGCCGCGGGATTCATCTCCGCCACCTTCTGCAGGGTGGCGTCATCTTTCACCAGGCGCTCCAGCCGGCCGGCAGGCGCATCGGACAACGATGCCGGAGGCATCTCTTTGAACCTCCGAACCACGGTGTCTACAGCCTCCTCCGATCGAAATGCCACATCGACTGCATCGCCTCGTGCGGAGAGCAGGTGAAAGACCTTGCTTTTCAGTTTGCTGTTCAGTGGATGGACGACGGTATCGTTCACGATCTGCACAAAATTTCCGCCCTTGCCGGAGAACTCCACCTCAAAGACAGAGACCCCCTTGGCGTCGAAATCCCTCAAGTCCACGTTCAGCACCGGTCGAAGGCCGATCAGTTCTTTCTTGAGCAGCATGCCCATGTCGTAGTCGGGAAGGTCACTGACGCGGAACTGAAGAATCCGGGTCGGTCGCATGAGGTGGTCTTCGAAAAACTCCTGGGTGAATTCCTCTCCAATCAGTCGACCGATGTCCTCCAGGGCCTCGTCCTCGCTGGCCCATCCCTTGCTCTTGGGCACCTTGCTGTTGAAGTAGATCTCCTCCCCGGTGTCGTTCGCCTCGCACTTCACGGTCCAGGAGGTGAGGACGTATTTGGTGAGGTTGAGCCCCGACGCCTTGAGCCGAACGCTGCGGGCCATAAACTTGACCTCACTCCGAATGACAAAGTCCGAGTCCCCTTCGCCTCCTTCCTTCTCCGACCAGACCCGGTAACCGAAACCGGAGATCCGTTCCTTGAGGAGGTTCTCTGCAACGGCCGAACGCTCGGGCGACGCGTTGGTTCCCCGTTCCGCATCCCGGATGGTCACGGAGACGGCGATTCTGGGGTTCCCCCGCTCCTTGATGAGGTTGACCCGTTCCGCTCGGCTCATGTCCTGCACCGCGTCACGAACATTCGTGAGATAGACCTCGGCCTTCAGGAGCATGTGCATGAAGCCGTCCTCTCCTTCCCAGGGTTCGCTCTCCTTGATGACCTGCTTGATGAGTCCCTTGGAACGGGTGAGGACCCGGTCGTGGAGCAGTTCGTAATTTTCCACCAGGGTCGAACTCTCCACAAAGGTGCCTACGGCCTTTTCGATCACCTGCCGCCGAGCATCCTCCCGAAGCGCATCGATCAAGAGGCCTTTGTCCCTTTTGTAGGTATCCGCATGGGGATCGGCCAGGCCTTCCGCAGAGACGATGATGGTCTCCGGCCCTGCCGCCACCGGAACGGCCGTCAAGAAAACCAGGACGAGCCACAGGGCGGCAACCAGCGTCCCACGCGACTGTTTCCGCGTCTTGGACGAGACATGGATCCCGGTTCGGGTCTGATGATGGATCATCATGGACTCCCCCTATCCAGTTTTCAAATTGAAAACTTGCCAGTGCCCAATGATTGATTGTTGGATGGGCACTATCTAGCTCCAGCATTCAAACAGTAGTCATTGTATAGCCGGGCCACCGCCAGGTCGGCCTCACTCTGCACGATCTTTAGGGCGACCGCCATGGAATCCGCCCCGGAAAAGGACTCGCCTCCGGCCGTCACATGGGATAGGACCCGGCCGGACGAATCCACCAGGGTGAAGGCCATGGTCACGAATACCTCTTCGATGCGGACCACGGGGTTGACGCGGACTTTCGAACGAATCATGCCCCGGAGAAAGGTCCCGGCGCCGAGACGCTGAGCCGCTGTGGCTGCGGCGTCCACATCGTTGTTCAGGAAGGCACGGACCTCCTCCCGGGCGATCTGTGCCTGAATTTCCTCCTGCGTGTACGTGCGAAGCCCTAGGTCTTTCAGGCGGCGGCTGATCTCCAGGAACAGGGGACCGTACTTGCCGGGCTCATACAAAATCCCACCTTCTTCAACCTGCTCTCCGATGATCAGGGCGATCTTTCGGTTCTTCAACCTTTCATCGCAGGGCACGGTAAGAAGCCGGCGCACCTCTTGTTCGCGTTCACCGGCCTCTTGTTCACGGGCCCGGGCCTCCCCTTCCTCGCTCTCGCTGAAAGAGAATGCCGTGCATCGGGACGGCCCGAGAAGGGACAGGCCCATAAGGATGGACAGAAACAAAACCAAGGTTTTGGGAGTGTTCACGGCTCGAAATCCCTCGCCCGGGCCGCTCTAGGCCCTGAAGTGTGGCGTCATGCCATACGTTTGGATGGGATCGGTGGCCAAGATCCGCCATGCAGCGGACTGATTGTCCCTGGCACACCCGTTTGGAGGGTCATCATGCTCGGCGCCCGCATCCCCTGCATGGTTCGCGGATCCCTGTCCGCGGTCACGGCCTTCTCATCATCCGCAAGGGGAGTCCTGCTGCACCGGATTCACAGTAGCACTCGACGGAATTCTAACGGCGTACCGTTTGAAAGTCAAACCCTTTTCCCGCTCCAACTCCGCCGTGCACGGCCCTGGGTGTTCAAAAAAAACCACCGTATCGGATCGCCTCTGGGGGCTTGAAGATAAGGCCCCATTGCCCTATCATGACCTCCACCATGGAAAAAAAACTGCCACTCCAAAACATCGCCGTCATCCTGGTGGAGCCTCAGATCCCCGAAAACATCGGGGCCGCGGCCCGTGCCATGGTGAACATGGGCATTCGACACCTGTCGGTCGTTCGTCCGAAGAACTACGACCTCTCCCGTATCCTCAAGACCGCTACAGGGCCTTCAGCGGACCTGGTCCGGGGCATGGAAGTGCATGACGATCTGCTTCCCGCCATCGGCCCCTATGGATATGTGGCCGGCACCACGGCCCGCGTGGGCGCGCACCGTCCCACCCTGACGTCCCCCAGGGAACTGGCCCTTGACCTGATCCCCATCGCGCAAAACAATCGTGTGGCCCTGCTGTTCGGACCGGAAGACCGGGGACTGTCCAATGACCACCTTCGGTACTGCCACACCATCGCCACGGTTCACACGGCGAACTTCTCCTCTCTCAACCTGGCCCAGGCCGTCATGGTCTTCTGCTATGAGCTGTTTCTTGCCGCCCAGGCCCCTGTCGTCAAGGCCGAACCCCGATTGGCCAACAAATTCGAACTGGAGGGGATGTACGATCACCTCAAAGACGTGCTGTCCAAAATCGGTTTTCTGGACCCGCAGAACCCAGAGCACTGGATGCTCAACGTGCGCCGTTTTCTTTCCCGAACGCCGCTTCGAGCCCGCGAGGTGCGGGTGATTCGAGGGATCTGCCGGCAGATCGACTGGTATTCGAGCCGAGCGCAAGGGACGCACGAGGAAAAGGAGACCCGGCGCTAGCCGGTAAGCCGCTGAAAGGCGGGCTCGAATTCCCGCCAGAGTTCACAGCCGATCCTGCTCTGGGTCCTCACGATCCCTTCCAGGACCTCTTCGTCCGTGAGAGGATTGGAGAGTATGGCTCTCAGCACCACGATTCTCTGGGGTCGGTACGGGGTGGATTCCAGGGTGGTGCGGGAGACAAACGTGGTGTCGTCCCGTCGAATGGCCTTGTGCAGCTTCACGTTGAGGGCGTTGACCAGACAATTGACCTTTCGAAGGAGCCACTCCGGCTGCTCCATGCCCTCCCCGGAGAGGACCTTCTTTGCCTCCTTCGGCAGGAAGCGGTAATTGAGAATGAAGAGTTCCGGACGGTTCAGGACCTCGAAGCGTCCGTCCTCCTCCAGCAGTCTCTGGAAAGTGACGGTGTTCTTTCGCGCGCTCTCAAAGAGGAGCCGGTATCCCTGCCTTCCCAGGATTTTGAGTGCGGCCCACGGCTTCAGGGCGGCAAACGGCCGGGAACCCTCGATGGTAAATCGTCCCGTGTCCACGGAGTTCCTTCGAATAATGTAGTTCGAGGTGTGCTTCAGGTGGTTCAGGTCCCGCTCGTTCTGAAACAGTACGAGGCCCATGGTCATGGGACAGTAGAGGAGCTTGTGGGCGTCAATGGAAACCGAGTCCGCCATGTCAATGCCCCTGAACATGGGGCGGTATTCTTCCACGAGCAGGACGCTACCCCCCCAGCATGCATCCACATGAAAATGGGTCCCCACCTCCCGGCTGACCTCGGCAAGGGCCTGCAGGTCGTCGATGTTCCCGGTCTCCGTGGTCCCGGCAATGCCCACGACGGCCATGACCCGTTCATCCGGTTCCAGTGACCGAATCCGGCGTCTGAGTTTGGACTCGTCCATGCGGTTGTGGTCGTCCACGGGGACGCTCACCACGTTGTCCGATCCGATGCCCAGAAGGTTCGCCGCCTTGATAATGGAGTAGTGCCCCCTGGCGGAGACAAACACCAGGGCCCTCCGGCAGCCATAATGGTCCAGGCCGCGTGCCATGCCTTCCTTTCGAATCCCCCCGAACCCGTCTTCAGGGGGAAAGGCCTTTTCCCGGGCTACGGCCAAAGCGGTCATATTGGCCAGGGTCCCATCCGACGTGACATTGCCGAGACTCACCCTCGGATTCTGAACGTTCTTTTCGTAAAATCGGTCGGTCCCACCGAAGACCAGCCGGTGAAACCAGGTAACCAGCTCCTTTTCAACAAAACTGGAGGCCTTGGCCGTCTCGATTTTCACCTGATTCTGGTTCAGGGCGGCGATGATCATCTCCAGAAGGATCATGAAGTACGGGGTGGGGTTGATCATGTGGCCGATGTAGTAGGGGTTGCCCACCTTCACCGAATGAGCGACCACATGATCCCTGATCTCCTTGAGCACATCCTTGATCAGCATGGGTTGGGCGGGAACACTGGTACGGCTGAAGATCCGGCTCAAATCGGGGAGGGAAATACTGCTGTGTATGCCCCCCGCTTCCCGGAAAAAATCGTGAATCATCTGAAGGAGTTCGTCCCCGAACTCCAGGAACTTGTCCGGGGAATCCGGCATGATGAAGAGCTTCCGAAGCACCTCCATCGTGGCCTTGATCTCTCTTCCTGGGTCACTCATGCATGTCCATCCCCGTCCGTGAAGTGTTGCGGCATGGTGGAATACATTACGGAATCGCCAGCATGGCCTCCAGGGCCCGCCGGGCCCGTCCCCGCACCTCCTCGCTCACGGTAATAACCGGGGCCATCTCCTCCAGTGATTTCAGTAGCTCGGCCAACCCGGTCTTCTTCATATCCTTGCAGACCATATGAGGGTCCGCCGGGATGAATTCCTTTTGCGGATTGGCCCGGGAAAGGGGGTAGAGAATGCCCGCCTCTGTGCCGACAATGAACCTGTCATGAGGCGACGTCCGGGCCAGGGAAATCATCCCCGACGTACTCTGCACCGAATCGGCAAGATCCAGGACCTCGGGCCGGCACTCGGGATGGGCCATGAACAGGGCGTCCGGGTAGGCCTGCTTCACGCGACGCACACGATCCGCTGTCAGTCTCTCGTGCACAGGACAAAATCCGTTCCAGTAGTCCATGTCACGCCCGGTGACCCGAATGGTGTACTGGGCGAGGTTCCGGTCCGGTGTCATCAGCACGCGCAAGGAGGGACCGATACTGCGGGCCAACCGGACCGCATTGGCCGAGGTGCAGCAGAGATCGCTTTCCGCCTTGACCTCGGCGGTGGTGTTGACATAACTGAGTACAAAAAGATCCGGTTGCTCGGACTTCCTCCGCTTCACGTCCTCCACGGTGATCATGTCGGCCATGGGGCATCCTGCGTTTTCCACGGGCAGTATAACGGTCTTGTCCGGTGACAGGATGGCGGCTGTTTCGGCCATGAAACGGACACCACAAAAGACGATCACGTCTGCGTCAGTCTCTGCCGCTCGTCTGGAAAGCTCCAGGGAGTCGCCGCACATGTCCGCCACATCCTGGACCTCGGCTACCTCATAGTTGTGGGCGAGAATCACGGCATTGCGTTCTCTGGCCAATTCCCGAATCCGATGGTGCATGGCAGAATTCCCGTTCATGAGTCCCCCTCTCCTGCAGATCCATTACTTTCCCATGTCGAATAGGCGTTTTCTTCCTCAAAGTCAAGGACACCGCATGGGGAGACGGGAAGAAGAAACATCTCCATCGCATAGTATGTGGTGGCGGTTGCCCTGCGTTCGGTATTTCCCTTACCTTGAAACGCGCCTCTCAGGGGTCCCCATTCGAAATAGATATGGACATTGGGCCCCTATTGTGGTATAGTTCAGGTCAAATCATAACTTGGTCCCGACCCTGCACCGAGAAAAAGGGTTGCCTTTTTCCATGATCTATTGAGTATGAGGCATCCATCCTTCACGATGGTCATCCCATGACAGACCCGGAAAAAAGGGCCGCCGTCCGGAAGATTCACTCCGCACGTGGGGGCCACGACGCGATCGGAGAAAACGGCCTCAACTACCGGGAACTCTTCCACCGCGCACCCGCAGGCGTCGGCCTGGCCACACCGGAGGGCCGGGTGATCGCCTGCAACCCGGCCATGGAAACTCTTTTCGGATACACTGAAGCCGAACTCAAAGAGATTTCCTTGAAGGACCTGTACCAGGATCACGGATGCAGAAAGGAACTGCTCGATACCCTGGATCGCCATGGGGTCGTAAGCGGGTTCGAGGTCACGCTGATCCGAAAAGACGGGATCCCTTTCACCGCTTGCCTGACCATGACTCCGGTGCCCGTGGACGGAAAGACCTTTTTCCTGACCCTCTTGCAGGACGTCTCGGAACAGGCCAGGGCGAGAGAAAACCTGCAGGGCACCTATCGGGTCCTGGAGACGATCTTTGAAAACGCACATATGCAGATCGCCTACCTGGACCAGGATTTTTTCTTCATTCGGGTCAACGGTCCGTATGCCTCCTATCACGGCATGCATCCGGACGACCTCGCGGGGCGGCACTACTTCGATTTTCCCCGGCACCATGAAAATATGGAGGTATTCCGCCAAGTCCTTGAGACCGGTGAACCTCACATGGCCGTTGCCCAGGCGTTCGGATCCCACACAACCTCGAACCAGAAAGACATGACATACTGGGACTGGAGCCTGGTCCCGATCTTGGATGGGGACGGTCATTCGAGCGGTTTCATTCTGATGCTCAAGGATGTGAGCGAGCGCGTGAAGGCGGAACAGGCCCTTATCCGAAGCCAGGAGCAGCTGTATCAGGCCCAGAAGATGGAATCCCTCGGGGTCCTCGTTGCCGGAGTCGCCCATGAAATCAACAACCCGATCAATCAGATCATCTTCAACATTCCCCTCCTCAAAAGGGTGTGGGAGGATGTGTTACCGTTGATGAAAGCATGGACCCACGATCGACCTCCGCAGACCTATGGCGGCCTCTCATTGGATTTCATGGAGGACAACCTCCCCCAACTCCTGGACAACATGGACATGGCAGCCAACCGCATCGCCCGGATCGTGCACGATCTCAAGACCTTCTCCCGCGGGTCCGGTGCCGGCGAAAAGCAGGTCCTGTCCCTCAATACGGCGGTGGACAACGCCATTCGGCTCGCCCAGTCCACACTCCTGGAATCCGGGATCCAACTGACCCTGGATCTGGAGGACGACCTTCCTCCCATGAAAGGACATCTCCCTCACCTGGAACAGATCGTCCTTAATCTACTGATCAATGCGGTCGAGGCCGTGGGCGATCATCAGGGGGAAGTCGCCATTCGGACTCGGTCCCTGAACGGCGATCTGGTCCTCTCCGTTTTTGACAATGGCAAGGGCATTCCCCCCGGCATTGCCGACACCATTTTTGATCCCTTTGTCACCGATCGCCACCGGGAGGGTGGCACAGGGCTCGGACTCTCGGTCACTCGAAAACTCGTACATGGCCACGGAGCTGAAATCACATTCGACACCCGGGAGGGAGAGGGAACCACATTCATCGTCACTTTCCCATCCATTCAAAGGGATCAAGGATCCATCTGAAAGCACCCGTTCAGTAAAGCAGGCCCTTGAATCATGGAATCCATTCCCTCACATCATACTCCGATTCTGGTGGTAGACGACGATACGGGTTTGCTCCTGAGCATTCGGGCCATCCTGGAAAGTGCGGGACTCCCTCAGCCCGCCCTGATATCGGACGGGGACCGGGTCATGGATCTCCTGAAAACCCAATCGTTCCACCTCGTGCTCCTCGACCTCATCCTTCCCAAAATCAACGGCATCGATCTCCTTCGTCGAATGAAGCGCTCCCATCCCGATGTGGAGTGCCTGATCATAACGGCCGTGGACGACGTATCAACGGCCGTAGAGGCCATGAAATACGGGGCCTTTGACTACCTGATCAAGCCCATTCGAAGGGAAAAACTGATTATTTCCGTTCAGAACGCCCTCCAGCGGTTCGATCTCCTCCACAAGGTGAGTCTTCTGGAAGGAGGTCCTTTTTTTGAGGATCTCGCCAACCCGGAGGCATTCCGGGACATGATTGCCGAGTCCTCTTCCATGTCCCGGGTCTTTCACGAGGCCGAGATTTATGCGGCCAACGACTACAATCTTGTCCTGACCGGCGAGACCGGCGTGGGGAAGGACATGCTGGCCCGGATCATTCACGGCCTCAGCCGACGATCCGGAGGTCCCTTTACGCCCGTGAGTATGCCGGCCCTCAGTCAGACCCTCTTTGAGAACGATCTCTTCGGTCATTCCAAGGGGGCCTATACCGGAGCGTTCTCCGAGAAGAAGGGGTTTTTTGAAGAGGCGGACGGCGGCACCCTTTTTCTCGACGAAATCACGGAACTGGATCCCAAGCTCCAGGGAGCCATACTTCGAGTCATTCAGGAGCGGGAGTTGTACCGTCTTGGAAGCACCCGTGCCAAGAAAGTGGATGTGCGGATCATCGCCGCCTCCAACCGGGATCTGGCCAGAGAGGTGGCCAAGGGCCGCTTTCGCAGCGACCTGTACTATCGTCTCAATGTATGCCACATCCACATTCCTCCACTGCGCGAACGAAGAGAAGACATACTGCCCATTGCCAGGCATTTTCTGCGGAGGCACTCCAAGAATATTAATAAAAATATTAATGCGTTATCACAGGATCTTGCCGATCGACTTCAAGCCCATGACTTTCCAGGAAACGTCCGTGAGTTGGAAAACATCGTGGCCTCCGCCGTCCTCTCAGAGACCGGGGCCTTCTTGACTCTCGGTTCAACGGGATCCCATCTGGGTGATCCCGGCCCGACATTTCAGGATGAAATCCACCCGTTTCAAGCCCTCGGACAAGTCGAAAAGAATCATATTCTCCGCGTCCTCGATGCCGTCGACGGAAATCGTACTCAGGCGGCGCGGGTCCTGCGAATCGGTCTCCGTACACTCCAACGCAAACTCAAGTCCTATAAGGAATCTCAAGCCACGCCATAACGGCACACCAAGTCATTTTGGCATTATTTTTTTTTGTTATTATTTCAATCTGTTTTAATGTATCTAGGGTTTATGGCGCGTCAATCTGGCCTTGAACCAAGGCTATTTCTCCGAGTTCGCCCATTTTTATGCCCTTTGCAACACGTCTTCATCACATTGGGAATTCTCAATAAATAGCTCCTTACACCGAATCAGTGCCAAATGGGAACGATCCTTGCTATCTATATAAAAAGTGAGGAATCAGGTGGTTGTTTCCATAGTGCACCACAACTATTCTTAAGGTATAATTACCCTGTCAGGCATTTTTTTAGACGTTTTTTCATATAGAAACAGGCCGAGCAAGACGTTTTCTAAAACCCGACACAGTTGTCCAACGCAACCGCATGAAGGCGATGGGATGAAAAGGATTCTTCTTGTGGACGATGATCCCGGGGTGCGGAACGCCCTCAAAATCGGGCTCATCAGCTACGGTTTCGACGTGATGTCGGCGGAAAGCGGTATGCGTGCCATGCGAAGGATGGAAGAACTCCTCTCAGAAGCCAGGCCCGCACACCTTCTCGTCACGGACTTTCGCATGCAGGAAATGGACGGCCTTCAGTTGATACAAAAGGCCAAGGGACTCCAACCATCCCTGGTCACGATCCTCATTACAGGATATGGAAACGAGACTCTACGAGAGGAATGTGAGCGGTTCGGCGTGAATACATACATGGAAAAGCCCTTTACACCGGATGTCCTCGGCAGGAAGATCCACGAACTGCTTGAGACAGGGTGCGATGACCGGGACGGGTCGGACCGACCGGTTCCAAGTCAATCCGCGGTCATGGCCGGTAAAGAGTAGCTTCGCCCTCACCCATGGCCCGTGGGGTGGAAACCATCTTGATCACAAGCGAGGTATCACGAACCCTCTTTACCGCCCACGGATATCAGCGGGTCGTTTCATGAACGGGAGCGATGAGCCTCCCGAACATGTTTGTTTGGCATGATATTTGTATACGATTCTGGACACCCATTCACTGGTACCAAAGGAGAAAAACCATGGAAAAAGACATTCTAACCATTGAAGAAGCTGCGGAGTTTTTGAGACTGGGTAAGCGTTCCGTGTATAAATTGGCCAAGGCAGGCAAGATTCCCGCCAAAATGGTCTTGAACAAGTGGCGTTTTGAGCGGGAAGCCCTGCGAGAATGGGTGAGGCAGGGACAAAAGAAGTAATCCACCCCGCCTTTTTCATCCGCGCCACCATTCAAGCCCGGGATCTGCGGAGGACGGGAGTGGTTCATCCATGCCCTCCGCACCCCGGGGCGACCACCTCCAGCGGCCGCCTTCCGGCACAGCTTGACGGACAGCGGCGGATGACGCGATGGAGAGGGCCTTTAGGAGCCCATCACCATTCGCACCTACGGACATGCCCCAGGGTCTGCGGGACCCGCTCACGAAAAGCCGTGATCGGGGAAAGAGACCATCGTCCGAAGCTCATGTCCGGATCAGGACAGGCTGGTCGCCTCTTCACCGAGCCCCTCCCCTACGGTGTCGGTGGAGCGTGGTGTACTTCGGGCTGAATGGGTTGCACGTCCTGGGGAGAAGGCGCGAGCTCTCCCTGGCCGGCCTGTTCCTCCAGGGCGGCCCCGGGTTGCTCCAGCGGCGGCCCTGGTTTCGAGGATTTTTGGCCGGCCGAAGAACCGGATCTCATGGGCGAGGGCTCCGGCGGTGGCGGACATCCCATGGTGAAAAGCGCCAGCCATGCCGTCACAACCAAAACCGCCAAGATTTCCAGCCATCGTCTTTTCATGTTATCGGATTCTCCCGTCTTTTTTGTGATACAGTTACCTATCACACGACTTGGAAAAGATCAATCGTCATGAAAATGGTTCTCTTCACCATTCCCTGGGTGAACTATCCGGTGTACACCTACGGCGTGCTCGTGGGGTTCGCCTTCTTCACGATCTGGTTCTTCAGCCCGCGCCTGGCGGTCCGTACAGGCAACGACCCGCGGGTCCTCTCCATGGCGATTCTCGTGGCCGTTGTGCCATTTCTCCTGGGGGCCAGGTTCTTCGTCCTCTGGGCCAACCCGCACATTCCACGGACCCTGAACGATTTCCTCTACATCCGGGGCGGAGGGGTGGTCGCCTACGGCGGGTTCATCGCGGCCCTGGGGGCCGCCTTCGTTTACCTCAGAGCCATGGGCGCGAACACATGGCGCCTGGCGGACGCTGTGTCACCCTTCCTGATCCTCGCCCTCGGCATGGTGCGCATCGGGTGCTTCTGCTCGGGCTGCTGCTTTGGAAAGCCCACGGATTCGTTCCTGGGCCTTCGTTTCCCTCCCGGATCCATCGCCTTTGACCAGCACCTACACTTCGGACTGGCCGAGGTCTCGGCAACCGGCACCGTCCCTCTCCACCCGGTTCAGCTCTACGAGGCGGTATTCGATGGAACGCTGGCCGTTGTCCTTCTCACCATGCACCGCCGCCGCGAACGCGAAATCCGAGGTGAAGACCTTGCGGCCCCGCCCCGTCTTTCAGGAGACGGCAAGGACGGTCGGATTTTCTGGACTCTGACGGCCGCCTATGCCGTTGGACGTTTTTTTCTGGAGACCGTGCGAGACGACAGGCTTCGGGGAACCGTGTTCGGCGTGCTCACACAGAGTCAGTTCGTGGGACTCATCCTGATGGGCCTGGCGGCCTTTATGGTGATCTACTGGCTCCCCAGGCACCCCTACCGCCCCCGTAAGCCCCACGCCCCTGCCTGATCCTCCATGGCCCGGTACAATCTCTTTTGTACGACTGCAGGCTCCAACCCGGTGGATGGAAAACTCCCGGTTTCCTGTTCACTCAACGGGGAGATACACCCAGAAACTCCGTCAGGCGGGATCGGGACACCATGCCTTCCCGGAGCAGCGCCGGGGGATAGGAGGTGATGTCCAGGACAGTGGAGCCTATACCTCCGGGAGTCTCCCCTCCATCCAAAATGAGGTCAACATCGCGTCCCATGGAAGCCGCCACAGCCCCAGCCGTGCAGCACGGGGCCTCGCCGGACAGGTTGGCGCTCGTTCCGGTGATCGCGCCACCGAGGGTCCGGGCGACGGCGGTGGCCACGGGATGACTGGAGAGACGAAGCCCGATGGTCCCGGTGCCGGCTGTCAAAAGGGGGCTTACCCACGGTGCGGCCTCAAAGACCAGGGTGAGACCTCCAGGCCAGAAGCGCACCACAAGACGCCTAGCATATTCGGGGATGCGGACGGCGTACCGATCCACACTTTCCAATGCGGGAAGCAGCAGGAGCACGGGCTGGTCCGGCCTTCGCCCTTTCACCTGGAACAGCCGTCCCACGGCCCGTTCGCTCGTCATGTCCACGGCAAGACCATAAAAGGATTCCGTGGGAAGGGCGACCACACCCCCGGAAAGCAGGGCGATGCGGGCGGCATCCACTCCCGTTTTCCGTTCCCTCTCATGCTCCACCGTGACGGTCCGCGCCGTGGTCATCGCCTGCTGCCGCTTGGTTACCGGAGGTTACATCTCCAAGCCCCGATCCGCTTCCATCACGGATCGCGTCATCTCCTCCTGATATGCCTCCAACCGTTCCTTCACGCCCTTGTCTTTCAGGGCAAGAATCCTCGCGGCCAGCAACGCGGCGTTCTTGGCTCCGCCCTTTCCGAGGGCCACCGTAGCCACGGGAATGCCGGGAGGCATCTGCACGGTGGCGAGAAGGGCGTCCAACCCGTTCAGAGGCGATGATGCGATAGGGACACCGATGACCGGAAGGAGGGTGTGGGATGCCAGGACCCCGGCCAGGTGCGCGGCCCATCCGGCCCCGGCGACAATGACCTCCACACCCCTGTCCGCCGCCTCCCTGGCCAGGGACCTTGCCTGTTCCGGGGTCCGATGGGCGCTGACCACCCGAACCTCGTATTCGATTTTCAGGGACTTCAAGGTCTCCGTGCATCCCTTCATGACCTCGGCGTCCGAGACCGAACCCATGGCAACACAGACCTTTGGGCTTCCTTGAAACATCACGACCCCCTTTCCGCTGCCTGGTTACCGCCCGGAAATGGACTCATTTCTGAACGGGGGACTCGCAAGTGCACGGAAAACACGTGCAGGCGGGCCCTCCCTCACTGAATCGATGCATAGATCCCCTTCCGGTCCGGGAAAAATCAGGACGTTTTCTCTTTTGAGGCCGCCGCGCCCAAAAGGGGATAGATCACCATGCCGGACAGCCAGGCCATATCCTCGGCCGACAGATACGCGGAGGTGTTCCGATCAAAAAGGATATTCCCTTCCGGAGGAAATTCGTCATCTCCGGCCCACAATACCAGGGCCAGCCGAATCATGGGCAGGACGGGGACAGACACGGAGACGTCCCCCAGGTCGATCCGCTCGGCCCCGTAAAAGGATCTGGCAAGGTCGCCCATGAGATCGGGCCGACCTCCGAAGGTCTCGAGAAGGGGGATCTTGGCCCGGCGCTGAAAGGCGTCCAGGTAAAACATGCCGTCCGGGACATCCTGGTATGCCACCCATTCCCCGGTCAGCGGGACGCCACCGGACCTCCAGGCGCCTTCCAGGTAATGAAGCAGGAGAACCTGCTGCTGAATGGGAATCTCCTCTTCGACCGATCCCTCCCTGGAAAAGTCCATGCCCGGCCAGGAGAGGAGCCATCGCGCCCCCAGAAAATCGATGGCCAATCCAATCCGGTCATCGTCTCTGAAGACCTCGGCTCCGCAAACAGCCGCCAGGGCATCCGGATCCTTGTCCGCAAGGGTCTTTCGCGCCAATTCCGCCGCATTCCTGTAATCATCCACTCTCGCCATGGTATCTCCCTGCCCGGTATCAACGGTTGAGGTCAGGTCCGCATAGACCCCAACCGGATGGACTGCATTGGGTAAGAGGGCGTTGTTTCACAATCCTCAACAGGGCTGTTATAATGTATGCGAATATCCAATTGCAAGGCCGATGGCCTGCAAAGGAATCCCTTTTTCCCATTGTTCTGCACTATCCGGTCGGCCCATGAAGAAGCGGAAAAAACCCGACGGTTTCAATCCATTGTTCAAGGAGATGGAAATCCTCGTCCCATCCAGGGCCGAGGCACCACCTCCCCCTGTCCCGGACTCGGTGCCCCTTCCCGAGGAGAACAGGCTGTTTCTGGAGGCCGTAAGCGATGTAACACCACTGCCGAACCGGAAGAAAAAGGCATACCGAAATCCCCGGGCACTACGGGCCCCATCCCATCCTCCCCCGGACGAGGAGCAGGCGACCCTGGCCCACTTGAACGGGCTGGTCCAGGGTTCGGTCGACATGGATATCCGTTTTACGGATGAATACATGGAGGGGGCCGTAACGGGTGTGGGCAGGAAGGTCATGAAGCGTCTCAGACGAGGGGAGTTCCCGGTGCAGGATCACGTGGACCTTCATGGCATGACCAGGAACACGGCCCGGGATCGGGTGGGCGACTTCCTCATGGAGAGTCATAAAAAGGGGCTCAGGTGCGTACTCATCGTCCACGGCCGAGGCCTGAACTCCCCCTCCAGTGACCCTGTTCTGAAAAAACAGATCCCTCTCTGGTTCAGCCGCAGTCCCGTTCGAAAGGTGGTGCTGGCCTTTGCCACGGCAAGGCCGTACGATGGAGGCGCGGGTGCTGTGTATGTGTTGCTGCGGCAGCGTTGACCGGATTCCCCCCGGCAGGATCACTGGTCCTTTTTCAGGTCGAGGACTTTGGCCTGAATCTTCAGGGCCTTTTCGATAAGATATTCCACCCGCTTGTAATTCGGATCCATGCGCTGGACCACCTCCCACTCGCGAATGGCCTCTCGAAGCTTCTCCTGATTGAAATAGAGCATGCCGTTCCGGTAATGGACCTCTTTGTAAAGATCCTCACTCTTTCGAATGTTCTCATGGCATTGCATACAGTCGCCCTTGAATCGAAGAGAGGCCAGGAAGGCGTCCCTGGCGGCGAGGTATTCTTTTTTCGTCAACAGGGTTTCACCAAGACGGAACTGCGCCTTGAATGCGTAATCCCGTGCCACCCCGTCCTCGGGCCGAACCTCGAGAATCCGGGTGAGCACCTCGACGGCCTGCCGATCCTTGTTTTCCCTATAGAGTTCGATGCCGCGGGACCGGCATTCGTCGATCCATTCTCCTTCTTCTTCCGCCGAATCTCCCTCTGCGGGGAGGATTGCGGATGACTCCATCTCACCCCAATCCCAGAGACCGGAGTCGGGCGATATCTTCTCTTCCACTTGGACCTGGACATTGCTCGGAACAAAGGGGACCCCCTCGATCTCGGGAATCTTGAGTTCCTCTCCAGCCATGATCCGGGTGGCATCCTGAAGATTGTTATACCTGGCGATCTCCGGAAACAGTCGGTGATCCCCGTAATACCGTGCGGCCAGATGGGAGAGGCTCTCTCCCGGCAGGACGGTGTGAACCACATATCGACTGCTGCGGATACGCTTACGCGAGACAAGCATATCCGCCGCCTTCTCATGGTCGGAATAACACCTCAAAGCGACAAGGAAACGGCGCCGGGCATCCCCATATTTCCCTTGTTCGTGGAATGCCAGCCCGGCCCGGTAATGCTCTTCGGCCTGATGGATGAGGGCCGACTCGAGTTCCCGAGCCCTCTCCAGGGCCTCCACGTAGTCCTCTTTCACGGTCAGGGCGATCCGGTATTGACGCAAGGCCTCAATGGATTCTCCCTGGTCCTCCAGGGCCGTGCCACGCTCGAAAAAGACGGCCGCAAGCGCGTCTCGATCCGGGGCGGTTTCGGTCACCGGTGTTTCGGCGGCCGTTTTTCCGTCCAGCGTCACACACCCCATTCCCGGCACCAGAAGGATCAGGAAGAAAACCAGTGTCCACGTTCGGCATCCGCTCATGGCTCACCTTTTCCATGAAGACCGGTCGAACCCGCTTGTTCTATATGGGGCCTGGACGAGGCATGAACGAGCGACTCGGTCTCAAATGTCTTCAGGCAATCCTCAAAAGGAATGCCGCCCTTCCATAGCACCGGATTGCGTCTCAAATTGAGCGGGTCCGCAAAAAACGGGTTCGATCCCGGCCGGACCGTGAAACCCAGCCGGTACCCGAGGCTCTGGGAGAGTTGAAGGATCCCTGGGGTCACGTTGCCGTAAGGAAAGGCCAGCGCCATGGTATCCTGTCCCAATTCGGCGTCGATCACCTGCTTGGATTTCAGGAGTTCCTCTCTCAGACGATCCTGGTAGGCCTGATCGCTTTCCCCTTTCAACGGCTTCGTCAAATCGCAGTGCGTGACCGTGTGGGATCCTACCTCGAACCCGTTCGATTTCATTTCCCGGATCTGGTCCCAGGTGAGAGCCTTGGATCCGACGCCGATGAAATCCGTGTACACGAACAGGGCCGCCGTAAACCCGTGCTTACGAAGAATGGGGTAGGCCAGTTCGTATGTGGAGCTGTACCCGTCATCGATGGTGATGACCACGGCCTTTGCCGGAAGACCCCGGCGGTAATACAGAAATTCGTGCAGGTCATCCAGCGTAATGGACCGGTATCCCTGCTCGGCCAGCAAAGCCATCTGACGTTCGAACTCGTCCTCGGAAATGCACAACGCGTCTGTACATGCTGATGCAAACCGGTGATAAGAGAGGACAGGAATCGTCTGATACCCATTCCTTTCCAGTCCACCCGGGTTCTCTTCGCGCATGGGGATCACCACCACGTCGCCGGCATGGAACACGCTCCCGCCGTTGCACTCCTCAATGACCCAACCCCGGTTTCTACTCCCCAGATACTGCTCGGCCAGTGCCTCGGCGGAGGTGGTCTCTACAGGGAGAGCCACCACATAGCGACTCGATTGAAAGACCTGCGGACTCCGATCTCCCTGTACGGACGGCCCGGTCTGCTGCTGTTCCCCGCCCGTGGTGACACAGGAAGACAGGAGGAGCATTCCGACGATAAAGAGCGTCAACAGATCGGCCCGGCCACAAAACCGAACTGCGTCCCGAATCCCGTTCATACCACCGCCTCCCCTCCGGCGGGTTCACATGTCAATGACCGCCGCTTATACCAGGATATCATGTGTCCCACGCCGGCGAAACGGGAAAAGAGCCCCATTCGTTGGAGTCACTCTTCTGTGGATGAAGACGGAAGACCGACCTGAAGGGCTCTTCAGAGAGACAGTTCACCCGAGGCCCGGGGAACCGTTCAAACCAGGACACTGTAAATGGAGATGTCCGTACGCCGTCCTTTGACCGCCACCATCCCCCGCTCCTCAAAGCGCAATCCGTTCCTGTTTTTTATCATATCGAAGGTCTGCTTACTGATGAGGATCTCACCGGGCCGTGCCATGGCGGTCAGCCTTGAGGCCACATTGACATCGTCCCCCACGACCGTGTATTCCATGCGTTTCTCGGAGCCGAGATTCCCCGCCACCACAACCCCGGAATTCACCCCCACACCCACCTGAATCCCTTCCATCTCCCCCGCCCTCTCTTTTCCGATGGATTGGATGGCCTTCTGGATCTCCATGGCGGCGCGGACCGCCGAATCCGCATGACGCCGGTTGGCGATGGGGGCACCGAATACCGCCATGGCCTCGTCACCCACGAACTTGTTCACGTGCCCCCCATGGCTGATGACCACATCGGTGACCCGGGTGAAATAGTCGTTGAGCAGATCCACGATCCACGCCGGATCCTTGTCCTCGGAGATCGTGGTGAATCCTCGAATGTCTACAAAAAGAATCGATGCACTCACCCGCGACCCCTGCATCCACGGCCGTTCCGGGTGGGCAACGATCATGGCAACGATCTCCGGGGTGACGTATTTTCCAAACGAGTCCTGGATCCGTTCCTTGACACCCAAAGCCTCAGCCATGCGGTTGATGGCCAGCCCCAGTTCGCCCAGTTCGTCCTTCCGCTTCGTGTGGACCCGATAGTCGAAGTTCCCCATGCCGACGGCCATCACGCCGTCCCGAAGCTTGTTGATGGGCCGGGAAAAGTACAGACTCAAGGCCAGGCTGAGGAGAAGACCCGCCGCAACGCTGATCAAGGTCAGGTAAAAAAAGAAGACCTTCGCCTCACGAATGTTCTGGAGGATCCGGGCCGTGGACAGGCCCAGCCTCACATTCCCCACATTCAGGTTCTGGTAGGTCAGCGGAGTCTCGAACAGGAGGGTTTCCAGACCCTGGTAATGGAACGAACTCAGGATCACTCCATTGATCTGTCTCATGAACACCAGGTCCGGCGGTGCACTGTAGGCCCGGCCCACCAAATCCAGATTGCTGTGTGCCTGAATGACATTCCGGCTGTCGGTAACCATGGCGAACACCACCTGCTCATTCCGGGTGATGTCCTCCATCAGCTTGTACAGAGCCAGGTCTTCTTCGCTCAACAGCTTGTCGGGGGAGTTGGTGGTAAGGACGTGAATCATGCTCTCCCCCAGACCGATGAGCTGATCCACGAACTGGGCCTTTTCCTTTTCCAGCACCACAAAACCGATGACGGAGATCTCCAGAAGAATGAGGGCGGTAGAAAGGATGGCCAGCTTGATAAATATGGGAATGCGAAGGCCTGGTATGCCCCGGCGTTCGGGAACCTCTCTGCGTTCGTCTCCGGAGCGCCGCTCATCGCCGGAACGCCGCTCCGGTCCTCGCAGTGGAGAAAGAGACAGGCGACGCTCCTCGTCTGACCTTCGTTTGCGGCCGCTCCTGCGCTCCAGACCAGACCGGCGCTCGTCGCGGCGTTGTCCTTCTTTTTCCGTCAACAGCGCGTCCCGACGGCTTGGACGGGGCTGTCCAGAGACTGGCCGGGGATTCATGGAAGGGGTCCTCATCATCGCGATGCCGGGCGTCGAATACGCCCACCGGACAAGACGGTCGGGGGAACGTTGTCTCCGGAAATCGGGGTTGAACCGGCCGCTTCACTTCCGGAGACGCCAAGTCTTTAGATATAAGCGATAAATTGAATCATGTCAAATCCGTGTTTCGAGTATGGGGTCTCAACAGGACTCCGATGTGGGGTTCCGGAAACCGAATCAGACCCTGCCGACCTCTTCAAGCGGTTTGACATCCCGGACGATTTCTTCTAGTAACGGAAAGCAGACATGGTCCCTGAAAACTCCCTTTCATCAGGGCGTTCTTCCAGAACGGTCAAGACCCGCTGAAAACAGACGGAAGGATCTCACCCATGAAACTCGGCATCATCGGTCTACCCCTGGCCGGCAAAACCACCATCTTTGAAGCCCTGACTGGTGCGCGGGGTGAAGTTCCCCACCAGCAAGGCGGCCGCTCCGACCAACGTATCGGCACCGTGCGCGTGGCCGACAAGCGCGTGGATTTTTTATCGGACCTCTATCACCCCAAAAAAACGACGTACGCCCAGGTGGAGTATCTTCTCCCTGCCGCAGTCGCAGGTCCTTCCGCGGCCAAGTCCGACAGCGCACTGTGGAACCAGGTCCGTTCCTCGGACGCCCTCATTCACGTGGTGCGAAACTTTGAAGGGGCCCTCGGGGTCCCTCCTTCTCCGGAAACGGACTTTCAGTCTGTGGAAGAGGAAATGATCATTCAGGACCTCGCCGTGGTGGAGAAAAAGGTGGAACGTCTGGACATGGATGCCAAGCGCGGGAAGAAGGCGGACGAAGAGATTCGAGCGCTGATGGAGTCGTGCCGATCCCTGCTGGAGGACAACCGCCCTCTCCGTCTCGATGCGGAACTCACATCGACCCCCGCAATGCGCGGCTTCACCTTTTTGTCGGCCAAACCCCAACTCCTGATCGTGAACAACGCCGACGAGGACGAGACCATGCCCCCTTGGGACGCGCATCTCCTCGGTACGGATGTGCTTGTGGTACGTGGGGGACTTGAAAAGGAGATTGCGGCCCTTCCCTGTGAAGAGGCCGAAGAATTCATGATCGCCTATCACATCGAGACCTCCGCCTTGGACCGTGTCATTCGCTCTTCCTATGAACTCCTCAACCTGGTTTCTTTTTTCACGGTCGGGGAGGACGAGGTCAAGGCGTGGACCATTCCCCGGCTGACCCCGGCCCTCGAAGCGGCCGGGGCCATTCACTCCGATATCCAGCAGGGATTCATTCGAGCCGAGGTGCTGCCCTTCGAAGACCTGAAGCGTTGCGGAAGTTTTCAGGAGGCTAAAAAAGCGGGTCAGGTGAGGCTCGAAGGCAAAGAGTATGTCGTTCAGGACGGAGACATCGTCCATTTCCGATTCAACGTCTGATACTCGAACCGGCGGAAACGCCCTTTTCAGGAGAAAGGAACCGGGACATGGGAAAAAATCGCATCCGCGTGGGGATCATCGGCGCCGGTGGATACGGCGGGTGCGGGGCCGTGGAGATCCTGTGCCAACACCCCGATGCAGACATTGCCGTCCTCATCGACAAACAGGATATCGGCAGGCGGTACAGTGACCTCTATCCTCACCTCGAGGGGTTCTGTGATTTGCCGATCACGTCCCCTGAGGACGCGTCGCACTCTGCAGACGTTGACGTGGTCTTCTTCGCGACCCCCGACGGCGTAGGCCAGTCGGAAGCCGCAACCTGGCTCGAACATAAGGCCAAAATCGTCGATTACAGTGGTGATTTTCGGTTCGACACGCCCGAAGTGTACCGAAGCTATGCCTCTCGAATCGGACGAACAACGGAGCACGCGGCCCCGGGTCTTCTCAAGCAGGCCGTTTATGGTCTGGCCGAACTCCACCGGGACGAGATTTCCCGTTCCAGCGTGGTGGGGAATCCGGGTTGCTTCGCCGTGAGCTGCATCCTCGGGCTGGCCCCGGCTGTTCATGGGGGTTTCGTGGATCCGGAGTCCATCATTTGTGATGCCAAGACCGGCGTTTCAGGGGCCGGGAAGAACCCGTCTCCCACCTTTCACTTTCCGGCCCGCTACGAGGCCATGAACGCCTACAAGGTCTCGGGGCACCAGCATGTCTTCGAGATCGAGCGGGAACTGGGACTGCTGGCGAACCGGGACATCACCCTCACCTTCACGCCCCACGTGGTTCCCCTCTGCCGGGGGATTCTCTCCACCCTCTACGCCAGGCTCATCCCGGGGCATACGCCGTCCTCCGTGGAGGAGGCGTACCGCTCCTTTTTCGAAAAGGATGTCTTTGTCCGGGTCTTCGGCCCCTCAACGCCACTGACCAGCGTTCACGTTCGAGGCAGCAATTTCTGCAACCTCTCCGTCAACGTAGACGAACGTACGGGGACCTTGATCGTGGTGAGCATGATCGACAATCTGGTCAAGGGACAGGCGGGAAGTGCGGTCCAGAACATGAACCTGATGTTCGGGCTCGAGGAGACCGCCGGCCTGCTGAAACCGGGGCAGGTTCCCTGATCACCGATCCCTACTTGATGCACACCTTTCGGACCTGAATGAGGTCCGTCTGCCCCAGCAGGGCCTTTCGAATGCCGTCCTGCAGCAGGGTGGTCATGCCGTCCTTGACGGCCTGCCCCCTCAGTTCTTCCATTTTGGCGCGCACCTGAATGAGGTTTTTCATCTCATCCGTGCCGTCCAGGATCTCGTGCAGGCCCGTTCGACCCCGATAGCCTGTATTACCGCATTTAGCGCATCCCTTGGGTCGAAACAGCGTAAAATCGTCGTTGTACTCATACCCAAGCTTTTCAAACCCCTCACCGTGGGAGCGAACCAGGATGTCGTATTCGTCCCGTTCCGGATGGTACTTCTCCTTGCAGTCCTTGCACAAAGTCCTGACGAGACGCTGGGCCAGTACCCCCAGCATGGCGTCTGCAAAGTTGAATGGATCCATGCCCATGTCCAGCAGCCGCGTAATGGTCTCCGGCGCGCTGTTTGTGTGGAGCGTACTGAAGACGAGGTGGCCCGTAAGTGATGCCTCGATTCCCGTGGACACGGTTTCATGGTCGCGCATCTCGCCCACCATGATCACGTCCGGGTCCGCGCGGAGAAACGCGCGCATGGCCGTGGCAAAGTCAAACCCGATTCGAGGAAGGACCTGGACCTGTCTCAGGCCCTCCTGAGTGATCTCCACGGGATCCTCGGCGGTCCAGATCTTGGTCTCCGGCTTGTTGATGTGGTGCAGGGCCGCGTGAAGGGTGGTGGTCTTACCGCTGCCGGTGGGGCCCACCACGAGGACGATGCCGTACGGCTGGCTGATCATCCGGATGAAGACGTTGAAGTTGCGCTCGCTCATCCCCATCTTTTCGAGGGGAATGGGCTCGCCAGCGGCCAGGATCCGCATCACCACGTCTTCGGTCCCACCGGACGTGGGGATGGTGGCCACGCGGAGTTCGATATCCAGAGGGGCGTACCGCTTGAACTTGATCTTCCCATCCTGAGGGAGCCGCCTCTCTGAAATGTCGAGATCCGACATGATCTTGATCCGCGATACGATCGCCCGCTTGAAGGTATGGGGAATGGTCTGATAGACCTGACACGCGCCGTCCACGCGGAACCGGATGACCGAATTGGCCTTGCCCGGACGCGGTTCGATGTGAATATCCGATGCATTGCGGTTGTAACCGTCCACGATCATCTTGTTCACGAGCTGGACAATGGTCCCGTCTTCCTCGGAGACCCTTTCCATCTCGTCATCGTCCTCTTCCGAGAGCCCGTTGAGCTGGCCGAGAATGTCCTCAATGCTCCCCGAATTCTCGATCAACTCGGTCCGTTTCACATCGAAGAAGAGGTCGATCATGCTGTAGATGTCCTCCCGCAAGGACACGCAGTATTCGAATTCCTTTGCCGGGATAAGCCGCTTGATCGTGTCGCGGGCGGGAAGGTAATTGGGGTTCTCCATGGCGATGGTCACCACGTTCCCGGACTGGTTCACGGGCACGAACACGTTGTTCTTGAGAAAGGTGACCCTCAGCCCCTTCAGGAGCTGGCCCGGGATGACCATCTTGTCGTCGAACGGAACAAAGCGGGTGTTGAAAAAACTGGAAAGGGACTTCCCGATATCGTCCTTGCTCACGTGGAAATCCGACATGAGGATGGACTCCACCGGCTTCTTCATCTTTCGCGCGGTGATCATGGCGCTCTGAAGGTCTTTGTCTGTGATGATGTTGTTGCTGATGAGGTAATCAAACTTGGTGGGCTTGGTCTTCTTGGCCACCTTCTGGTTGTTGAAAAAGGCCACGCCCAGGACCTTTGCAATCTCAAGGACCGAGGCCTGGTCTTCCAGGGTGTAGTGATCCCCGTTTTTCTTGTTGATGAGCTGAATCACACCCAGGAGATACTTGTTGTATAAGATCGGCGCGGCCAGGACCTGCTTGGTCCGATAACCGGTCTTTTCATCCCAGGTCCGATCGAAACAGAGTTCCGGGTTGATCCGTTTCAATTCGTTCTGATCATAGGAATTGTAGATGTTGACCACCTTGCCGGATGCGGCGCAGTACCCCGATATGCTCTGGTTGGCAATGGGGACCCGGATTTCGTTGATCTCATCTCCGCTCTTGACCTTGGAAACGATCTGCTTGTTCGCGCCGTCCACGATATAGATGGTGATGCGGTCCGCATCAAAGAGGCCCAGAATCTCCGATTGCATATTGATTAAGATGTCATTCGTATCTTTCGCCGAATGAATCTTGTTGGTTATGGCATTCAGCCGCTTCTGAAATAGAAGCTGTTCTTCCAGGCTTTTTTCTTTACCCATGTTGATGTTCGGCCTCATGACGGTGGCAGACATGGTGTCCGGAAGTTCCCCCTGGTGCGGTGATTGACGATGTCGCAAAAACCCGCTCTACCGCCGCCGGTCAGCGTGTAACCGTTTGGTGAGCGTTTTTACGGTAAGTTGCTATTTTAAGTGTTTCCACCGATTATGCAACCGTTTTGTTGCATTTGCCGAATCCCTGGTCTATAATTCTCACCTTCCACGGTTTCGCAGAAGCCCTATCAACCGCAGCCTGCCAGGCTATAACGTGTCAAAACGATCGGGGCGGATCACTGGATATCCGTCAGGTTTTGCCGATCCATCCTCTTTCACGCCCCGAAACGGGCCGTTTATCCCGGAGCCGAGCCCTCATGCTGATCGACAGCCACGCCCACTTGGACATGCCGGATTTCGCCGAAGACCTCACCGCGGTCCTGGATCGCGCCGTCCAGGCCGGCGTCGGGGCCGTGGTCAGTGTGGGCATCGATGCCCATTCATCCCAACAGGCCGTGGCCCTGGCCACCGAGCACCCCATGCTCTTCGCGGCGGTTGGCTGCCACCCCCATCATGCCGATGAACAGGATCCGGACGACCTGGACCGCCTGATTGAACTGGCATCCAATCCCCGGGTGGCGGCCTGGGGAGAAATCGGGCTGGACTACTTTCGAAACCGCTCGAGCCGGCCCGGCCAGCTCCGGTGCTTTGAGCGTCAACTCGACATCGCCGTTGAACTCGGGCTTCCCGTGATCATTCATGACCGCGATGCCCATGATGACGTGCTCTCCTGCCTCAGGGCCATGGGTGACCGCGTTCCCCGTGGGGTCATTCACTGCTTCAGCGGCGACATAGCCCTGGCCCGGACTTTCCTGGACATGGGTTTTTACCTCTCCCTGCCGGGAACCGTCACCTTCCCCAAGGCGGCAATTGCAAGAGACGTGGCCGCCCAGGTCCCGCCGGACCGCCTGCTTCTGGAAACCGACGCCCCCTTTCTCGCTCCGGTGCCCTGCCGCGGAAAACGGAACGAACCGGCCTTCGTAGCCCATACCGCTCGTGAAATCGCGTCCATTCGAGGCGTCTCTTTTGAGGACCTGGCCCGTCAAACCTCCGATAACACTCGGGCGCTCTTTCATCTCCCCCCGGTGCTCCTGCCGGAAACCGGGAACTGAGGACCGGCGTTCCATGGCCTTTCCATTCATCAGCCCTGCCTTCCCTCTGGTTCTTGCCTCGGCCTCGCCCCGAAGGATGCGGCTGTTGGAGCAGATGGTTCTTCCTTTTGAAACCGCTTCCGCGGGTATCGAGGAAAAATCGAAGGAGAAACAACCTCAGATACTGACATGCATACTCGCCCGGAGAAAGGCAGAAGCCGCGCGCTTCTCCTTTCCGGATCGCTGGATTCTCGCCGCGGACACCGTGGTAGTCCTGAAAGACACCATCCTGGGAAAGCCTTCAGGCCCCGACGATGCCCGTCGCATGCTGGAGGCCTTGAGCGGAAGAGACCACACGGTGGTTACCGGCTTCACGGTCCTGGACCCTTCAGGCACGGCGGTCCGCAGCGAATCGGTCGAAACCATCGTCCGCTTCAAACACCTCACGGCTTCAGAAGTCGTGGGATATGTGAACACCGGAGAGCCCTTCGGAAAGGCCGGGGGGTATGCCATTCAGGGAATCGGAGCATTCATGGTGGAAGGTATGACCGGGTCCTACACGAACGTGGTGGGCCTCCCCCTATGCGCGGTGATCAAGGCGCTGATCACCGTGAAAGGGCTGGAGCGCTTTCCCTTTTCCGCATCCGCCTCTGACGGCTGATCTCCGAAAGGACGGCCCCGGCCGCAACCGCCACGTTGAGAGACTCCATCCGGCCCGATCCGGGAACGGCCACGATTTCGTGACACCTGGATCGCGCGTTCTGAGTGAGACCCCGGTCCTCTCGTCCCACCACCAGAACCGTGTCCCGGTTCCAGTCAAAGGTGTAGATGTCGGTCCGCCCGTCCCCGGCGGCCCCGATAATCCAGAACCCCTCTTGATCCAGGTCATCCAGGGCCCTGGCCATATTCACCACACGGGCGACCGGCAGAAGAAGGCTGGCCCCGGCTGAACGCTTGGCCACGCCTTCGCTGAGTCCAGCCGACCGATCCCGAGGGAGAACCAGCCCGTCGGCCCCGAAAAAGAGCGCCGTCCGAATCAAGGCGCCCAGATTCCCCTCGTCGGTGATGTGATCCGCCGCAATCAGGAGACGACTCCCCATATTTCCGCGTAGTGTGGCCAGAAGTTCATCCAGGTCCCGGTAGGAAGGGGCGGCCGCCACTGCGGCAAAGCCCTGATGCGCAACACCTGGAAGACGCCGGGAAAGGTCATCCTCGGTGCAGAATCGCAGAGGCACCTTAGCGGCCATGGCCAGTTCCTGGATTTTCCCGGCCCTCCCGGACGTTCCTTCTCCCGCAATCCATACCTCGGCTACTCGAGTCGAGGTCCGGGACAGGGCCTCACACACGGCGTGAAAACCAGGGATCATGTATTCTGCGGCCTTCCGGCTCATGGGACCTTCGTTTTTCGGTATGAAACCCCGGAACCTAGGACGGTCCGGAGGACGGCGTATCCGGGTAAGGACAGAGGATACCCTCAGCCTGGAGCTGCTGCATCAAGGCGGGAAGTCGTCGGACAGTCCGACACCGCTCCGCCCGAATAATGGAGGAGAGGTCCTCCACGGCATGTTCCAGGAGTTCGTTGACGACCAGGTAATCGTAGCGGTCGCAGTGCGCGATCTCCCGAGAGGCCTTCTCGATCCTGCCCGCCAAGGCATCCGCGTCCTCCGTACCCCGTCGCCGAAGGCGCTCCGTGAGGGCCTTCATGTCGGGGGGAAGAAAAAAGACGAGAATGCAGCCGTCCACGTTGCGGCGCAACTGGGCCGCACCCTGGACATCCACGTCCATGATGACATCCGTGCCCCTGGACGTCTTCTCCGTCAACTCCTTGAGCGATGTACCGTAGTATTCCCCATATACCTCGGCCCACTCCGCGAATGCCCCGTCTTCGATCATGGCACGGAAGACATCCCTGGCCACGAAGTGGTATTCCACACCGTTCGCCTCCCGGTTCCGGGGCCGCCTGCTGGTGTGTGACACGGAGTACTCCAACCCATTCATGCGTTCCCGGACCCGCTGAATGACCGTGGATTTTCCGACGCCCGACGGGCCGGAAACGACGAAGATTCGCCCACCCATGTTACTCCTCGACATCCTCCCGGCTCAGGCTCCCTTCCGGGCTGAAACGCTGAGCGATGGTCTCGGACTGAATGGCCGAGAGGACCACATGGTTGCTGTCCGTAATGATCACGGATCGCGTCTTTCTCCCCTGGGTGGCGTCGATGAGCCGTCGATCCTCCCGGGCCTCATCCCGTAGCCGCTTCACCGGCGCAGTATTGGGTGAAATGATGGCCACCACCCGCCTGGATACCACGGAGTTCCCGAAACCGATATTCACGAGCTTGGGACTCATGATCTGCCGCTCCTTTGCCCTGAATGGACTCACTCCACGTTCTGCACCTGCTCCCGCAGCTTCTCGATCTCCGCCTTGATCTCCACGACCGTGGAGGAAATACTTGCGTCGGAGGCCTTGGAGGCGATGGTGTTCACCTCCCGGTTGAGTTCCTGAATCAGGAAATCGAGCCGCCGGCCCACCGGCTCTCCGGCCTCCAGGTACATCTCGAACTGACTGAGATGACTTCGGCTTCGAACGATCTCCTCGGTGATGTCACTCCGTCCGGCAAAAAGGGCGACCTCCTGGGCCAGCCGGCCTTCCTCCAGCTCCAGTCCCCCGGTCAAATCGGCGACGCGTTCCTGAAGACGTTTTCGGACCTCTTCAATCACCCGGGGACAGCGTTCCTCCACACGGGTCAGGTGGTCCGCGATGAGGTTGAGCCGCCCTCGAAAGTCTTGCAGAATGGCCTGCCCTTCCTCCCGGCGCATCCGATCCACCTCGTCCAACGCCTTCACAAGCGCTTCGTGGATCAACGGCTCCACCTGGTCCAGGTCTTTTTCCACCGGCCGGACCGTCACCACGTCACGGTTCTGGCAGAGCGCCTCCGCGTGCACTGTCGGATCCGCACCGAAACGTTCATGAAGTTCGCGGTACACCTGGAAATAGGCCTGGGCCAGCGGCACATTCAGTTCCACCGTCACGTCGGGCTGCCCGCCCCGCGTTTCACTCTGGATCGATACCTCCACGCGCCCCCTTCCCATCCGGGATACCACCTGAGAGCGCAACCTTTCCTCCATAGGTTGGAGTGCTCTGGGCAGGCGCATGACCACATCGAGGAAGCGGTGGTTCACACATCGGATCTCCACTGTGACCCCGGTGCCTTCCACCTCACCTTCGCCACGGCCGAATGCCGTCATACTTTTCAAAACCATAGGTTGTTTTCCTTCATTCACGATCATCCACGGGCAGGCCTCTCAACCGTGCCTTGTATCGCCCCCTGAGCATATTGAAGTCCATGACGGCGTTCGGGTCGGCATAGTCGGGATAGGTCCAGGGAAGTGCGTGAAAGCCCTGACGGTGAAACACAAGCGTCAGATCGGCATAGATTCCCCGGGACAGATAGATCCGATGGGTATAATTTTTTCCCGTGGCCAGCACAAGGCGTTCCAGGCAGATGTACCCCGGATCGATATTGACGGCCCGGGGACCGTTCCCGCACATTCGGGATTCCAGACGGTTGGTCGCAAGTTTGGTTTCCACGAGTTCTTCGGGAGGCATGAGACGCTCGAATGCAGCAAACTTCCGGACCAGGGGGGCTCCCATTTCCCGTTCGTAGTAACGCGTGCGGTCGAACGCAAGCAGGGGGCTCGTCCAGTCCAGCGGGCCGAAAAACCCCACCATCTCTCCCAGTGCACGGTCAATGAGTGCCGACTTCGATGAGATGACACTGACGATCCGCTGCACGGCCTCGGGTTCCCTCGGCAGGCTCATAACGGTCCGGCTTACCCTCCACACAGGGGTCATTGAGGATACGGCATTTCATGCGATCTACGACGCCGGCACGGCTTCACGGCGCGGTATTTTACAGGGTGGATGCGCTCAACAGGGGGACGTCTCTCTCTTGACCCCTGCGGATGCTCCCGGATCATCCTGCCAGCGGCTCACGGCCCCCAGAAGCTCGGTCACCGAGACCGTGGACGTGCCGAACTCGCCCACGACGATGCCTGCGGCCACATTGGCGAGGATGGATGCGGACTTGAGGTCCATGCCGGCCGCCAGCCCCATGCAGACCGTGCTGATGACCGTATCTCCCGCCCCGGTGACGTCGAAGACCTTCCGGGCCACCGTGGGGATATGGCAGACGTCACCTCCCCGCTCAAAGAGGGTCATGCCGTCCTTGCCTTGAGTGATCAGGACGGAGCGGGCCTCCAGTTCCTCCAGCATGCGGTTCCCGGCCTTGAGCAGGGTCTCCTCATCCTCGATCTCCAGTCCGCAGTAGGCCCCGGCCTCATGGTGATTCGGCGTGATCACATGGACGCCCTTGTAGGTATCGAAATTGCCGGTCTTGGGATCCACGCCGAGGATAATGTCCGAATCCCACACCAGGCTTCGCAGCCCCTTCATCATGACGTCGGAAATAACACCTTTGCCGTAATCCGCCACAATGATCGCGTCAATATCGTTCCGGACCTCCCCGATAAACCGGAGAATCCGGTGGATTCCTTCCGGCTCGATCCGCTTCTGTTTCTCCCAATCGAATCGGACCACCTGCTGGTTGTTGGCGACAACCCGGGATTTGGAACTGGTGGGCCTGTCCTTGACGGTCACAATCCCGTCCACCGGAAGTCCCATGCCCTGAATCCGATCCACGATCTCCCGCCCGGCACGGTCATCCCCCACCACTCCGCAGAGGACCGCCCGCCCACCCAGCGACGCGATGTTGTTGAGAACATTGGCCGCACCGCCCAGCCGCTTGGTCTCCTGCTTGATTTGCACCACGGGAACCGGCGCCTCGGGAGAAATGCGCGACGCGGTTCCCCAGAGGTACTTGTCCATGATAATGTCGCCGATTACCAGTATCCTCGTACTGGTAAACCGGTCGATGTAGTCCTTAATGTCATTCAAACTGAATGGAATACCGGGTTCATTGATCATAATGATTCGATCCCGCTTTCTGCTGAATCTTTTCGTACCTCTCCCCTGTTGTTCGAGGACAGGACCTCGTCCTGTCGGCGGGCCTGCTTTCAGGAACGGGGAATCCTTTCCCGTACATCCAAAAAAGAGATGAGGTTATCTTCTTATCCCGTATTTGTCCACTTCATTTGAGAATGGAAGCATTGACATTTTCCCGACCCACCGGCTAATATTCCCCTCCAGTGTAGCGTCCGAAGCTGTGGCCTTCCACTGTGTTTCCGGTCCAACGGTAGAGGAGTTGAGGCCTTGAAAATCATCATCGTAGGTGCCGGGGAGGTGGGATTTCACATTGCAGAACGCCTCTCCATGGAGAACCAGGACGTCCTCCTGATCGACAAGGATCCGGACAAAATCACCCGGATCAACGAGGAACTGGACGTCCAGGCTGTTTTGGGTTCCGGCACCAGCCCCGGGATGCTCAAGGGCTCCGGCATCGCCGAGGCCGACATGCTGGTGGCCGCCACAGACAGCGACGAGGTGAACCTCATCGCCTGCATGCTCGCCCGCCACATCAATCCTTATGTGGTGAAAGTGGCCCGGCTGAGGAATCCCGAATACCTGCAGATGAAAGACCTCCTGGCGCAGGATGGCCTGGGAATCGATCACATCATCAATCCGGAATCCGTGGTGGTGGAGACCATTCGAAACCTGATGCTGGTCCCCGGGGCGTCCGATGTCATCGACTTCGTGGACGGACGCGTCAAACTCATCGGCTTCACCATCCTGCCGGACTCTCCCTTTGCGGGGAAAAAGCTCCTCTCCTTCCAAGGCACGGAAGGCACGTTTCTGGTGGGCGCCATTGTTCGGGGAACCCGGGTGTTCATCCCCCATGGGGAGGACACCATCCAGGCCGATGATCTGGTGTATGTGGTGACTCGCACCGATGAGCTTCAACGGACATGCCGGTTGTTCGGAATCAAGGACGAGGAACTGCGGAGGGTCATCATCGTGGGCGGAGGCCAGACCGGGACGGCCCTGGCCGAAGCCATGGACAAGACCCGAGTCTCCACCAAGCTCATCGACCGGAGCTCCCAGCGTTGCGAAGAGTTGGCCCAGGCCCTGAAAAACGTGATTGTCATCAACGGGGACGGCACCGATCGGGATCTTCTCCTGGAAGAAAACGTGGAGGGAGCCGATTTCCTCGTGGCCATTACCGGGGATGAGGAAAGCAATGTACTCATCTCGCTCCTGGCCAAAAGTCTGGGCGCCCGCAAGACCATCACCCGGATCAATAAATTGAGCTACATTCCACTGGTATCCGCCATAGGAATCGATACGGTGGTGAGTTCCCGGCTGTCCGCCGTCCGCGCCATCCTGCAGCACATCCGGCGGGGGAAGATCATCTCCGTGGCCCCCCTCAAGGGGGAACACGCCGAGGCCATCGAGGCGGAGGCCCTGGGTTCTTCGGATATCGTGAACAAGCCCCTGGCGCAAATCAAATTTCCCAAGGGGGCCATCATCGGAGCGGTGGTGCGGGGCGACAGCATCATCATTCCACGGGGAGACACGATCATTCAGGACAAGGACCGAGTCATCATCTTCGCGCTTCAAAAGGCCCTTCCCCGGTTGGAAAAGCTCCTTACCGTCAAGCTCGATTACTTCTAATGCATCCCAAGCCGATCCTCCATTTCATTGGCGTTCTGGTACTGGTCCTGGGAGTGTCCATGGCCGCGCCCCTGGGAGTCTCCCTCTTCTACGGGGACGGGTGTACCCATGCCATGGCACTGTCCATGGCATCTGCCTCCATGGCCGGGTTCCTGCTCTATTTTTTCACCCGAAGGCACAAGCAGGCGGTGCTCAACCATCGGGACGGCGTGGCCGTGGTCACGCTGGGCTGGGTGGCGGCTGCCTTCACGGGCACCCTCCCCTACCTGCTTTCCGGGGCCATTCCGGATTTCACCAACGCCTATTTCGAGTCCATCTCCGGATTCACTACCACCGGGGCCTCGATCCTCACGAATATCGAGGGGCTCCCCCGGAGCCTGCTCCTGTGGCGGAGCCTGACCCAATGGTTCGGAGGTATGGGGATTATCGTGCTGTCCGTGGCGATCCTGCCGTTCCTGGGGATCGGCGGCATGCAGCTCTACAAGGCGGAAGTGCCCAGCCCGGTGGTGGACAAGCTGAAACCCCGCATCTCGGAAACGGCCAAGACTCTGTGGAAGGTCTATATCCTGATCACCGGAATGGAAATCCTGCTGCTGATGGGCGGCGGCATGCCCTTGTTCGAGTCCGTGTGTCACGCCTTCTGTACCATGCCCACAGGCGGTTTCTCGCCCATGAACAACAGCATCGCCCATTACAACAGCCCCTATTTCGACGGGGTCATCCTCTTCTTCATGCTGCTTGCGGGAATCAACTTTTCTCTTCACTACCGGTTCATCAAGGGAGACGCTCTGGTGTTCGGCCGGGATCCGGAATGCCGCGTCTTTCTGACGATTTTTGCCACGCTCGCCCTGACCGTCGCCCTGGACATCCATGGCAGCGTCTACGAGACCCTCGGCGAGTCTTTCCGGTACGCCTCCTTCCAAGCGGGCTCCATCCTGACCACCACCGGTTTTGCCACCGCAGATTTCGACCAGTGGCCCACCTATTCCCGGTTGGCTCTCGTCCTATCCATGTTCCTGGGCGGCATGGCCGGGTCCACGGGAGGGGGCATGAAAACCATGCGGATCATGCTTCTCGCGAAACACGCCTACCGGGAGGTGTTTCGGATCATCCACCCCCATGCCGTCACCTCGGTGAAGCTCGGCGACCGGCCGGTCCCGGACGAGATCCTGAACTCCATCTGGGGATTCTTCCTGCTCTTCGTGGGCCTCTTCATTGTGGGCGTCCTGATCATGGCCGCCCTGGGCCTGGACATCGTCACGGCCTTTTCATCGGTGGCCGCGTCCATTGGAAACATCGGCCCCGGTCTCGGAGGCGTGGGACCCGTCCGGAACTTTCTCGACATTCCTCTGACGGGAAAGTGGGTGCTGGTCTTCTGCATGCTGCTTGGCCGACTGGAGATCTACACGGTCATCGTGCTGCTGGCGCCGGCATACTGGCGAAAATGACCGATCCCCCCATTGACCGTTCCGCAACATGAAGCGGCTGAAACGCATTCTTCCTGCCCAGGGCGGGGGAATCCCCAACCCCTCGATGAGGACGTTTCCTCCGAATCACCCGGACACCCACAGGGCCGCGTTTTCGATCTCCCGGAAGAGGCTCATGCTCACGGAGCCCATGAAGACCTTGTCCAGGATGCTCCGGTCGGCCCCGGCCCGGCCCACGGCCACAACCGCGTACCTTCCTTCTTCGGCCTCTCGATGAATGGCCTTGGCCGTGTTGGACGCCTCGATGGCCGAGGCCGTCACCCGGACGTTGGGCACCTTCTGCTTGGACAGCAGATCCTTGCCCTTGGCAATAATCGCGTCCGGGGACTCTTTCATGCTTCGTCCCTTGATCACAAGGATCTTGACGGGATGGGGCTCCTCGTTTCCCAGAATGAATCCCACGTGATCGGCCATACGATAGGACGTTTCGGTCCCGTCCAGGCAGAGAAGGACGCCTTTGCGCTCCGGATCGGGCCGGCGGCAGATCCATATGGGACAGTTCTGACGGCTTTCCAGGAGTTCCTTGGTCACGCTCCCGTCAAAGGCCTCTTCGAACCAGTTCAGACCTCGTTTCCCCAGCACAATGGCATCATAAAGCCCACGCTCGCCCTCCTCCAGGATATCTTTGGCCCTGGAGAACTGGCGTTTTTGGGCCTTGCTCTGAACGTTTTCTTCAGGAAAGCCCAGGGAAACGACCTCGGCCCGGGCCTCCTGAATCGCCTTCTTGGCCTTGGCCGCACCCTTTCTGGCCATGTCCTCCTGTTCCACGACCTTGTCATGCGTCTTCTCGCCGGACCAGACGGCCGGCGGCCTGGGAACGGTATAAAACAGGGTGAGCTTGACCTCCTCCTTTTTCCGGAAAAAGGCGGCCAAAAACCTTGCACCATGAAGTGAACCCTTTTGTTCGCTTACGGTCAACAGAAGATGCTTTTCCATGCCTACTCCTCCGCGTTGTCATTCTCCATGGGAACCGGATGAGCGCTTTCAGCGATCCCCTCCGTCAGTAGCTTTCCTGCACAGGGCCTTGTTTTTCCATAGGTTACGCGGAGTACCCGCGGTTTTGCAACCGAAAACGTGCACAACCATCCTTCCCCGCTTGACGCCCGCTCACCTCAACGGTATCCTCAAGTCTGGTTTCCCTTTGAGCCTTGCGACCCGATGGAAGGTGGAGAGGTGCGAATGATCTATACCGTCACACTGAACCCGGCCCTGGACCGGGCCATCACCATACAACGGCTCCTGGACGACGACACCACCCGGGTGATTTCCGAGAAATATTACGCTGCCGGCAAGGGAATCGATGTCTCACGCGTCATCACCGAACTGGGGGGAAAGAGTGTGGCCCTGGGGCTCCTGGGCGGCTACGACGGCCTCCACCTGGAAGGCCTCCTGATCAACGCCGGAGTCCTGATCAATTTCACCCACATCTCCGGGGAGACGCGAACCAACATCATTCTCAAGGAAGAAGAGCCGGACCGGCAGCACGTGATCAGCGCCTCGGGCCCCCGGATCGAGGCCGCCGAGATCGCGGATTTCTATCGAAACATCCTGGCCTTTCAGGACATGAACTACCTGGTGATGAGCGGGAGCCTTCCCCGGGGCGTCAGCCACAACCTCTACGGGCAGCTCATCCTGGCCGGACACAAAAAGAACGCCTTCACCATTCTGGACGCGGACGGAAAGGCCCTCAAGGAGTCCATCGCCAATCATCCCTCCTGCATCAAACCCAATATTCACGAGTTGTCCCGTCTCGTGGGTCGGGAAGTCAAGGGCGAATCCGAGATCCTCGAGGCATGCAGCGAACTGCACGAAAAGGGTCTTCCCCATGTGCTTGTATCCCGGGGAAAGGAAGGCCTGATCCTGTCCACGCACGATATGAGGCTCAAGGCCGTTGCCCCGCCTGTGGACGTGGACAGCCCGGTGGGAGCGGGCGACTCTGTGGTGGCCGGGTTCGTGCTGGCCCACTCCCGAAATCAGCCCCTGGCCGAGTGCCTGCGCCTCGCCTGTGCCGCCGGAACCGCTGCGGCCATGACGCCGGGCACCGAACTCTGTCACAAGGCCACCGTGGAGGAAACCCTGCCGCGAGTCGACATCCAGGAACTTTGAATAGGGAGAGCAGCCATGTTCGATTACAAGAACGTCCGGCCCGAACTGGAAGGCATGGGATTCAAGAACCTGGGAACGGTATACTGGAATCCCTCCACACCGCATCTCTACGAGCAGATCATTCGCCGAAGGGAGGGACTCATCGCTCACCTGGGGCCCGCCGTGGTGCGCACGGGACACCATGTGGGCCGATCCCCCCTGGACCGGTTCATCGTGAGGGAGCCCTCCAGCGAGGATAAAATCTGGTGGGGCGACGTGAACCGGGGCATTGATGAGGCCCATTTCACCAACCTCTTCTACCGTCTCACCGCCTATCTTCAGAACAAGGACGTCTTTGTTCAGGACTGCTATGTGGGGGCCGAACGGGCACACCGCATTCCCATCCGGGTGCTCACGGAAAGGGCCTGGCACAGCCTGTTCGCCCGGAACATGTTCATCCAGATCCAGACCCGGGAAGGTGCGGACGCCCACACCCCCCAGTTCACTGTGATCAACGTCCCGCGGTTCAACGCCATCCCCGAACTGGACGGCCTGCACTCCGAGGCCTTCGTCCTGATCCACCTCGGGAAAAAGCTCGTCCTCATCGGCGGTACGAGTTATGCGGGTGAAATCAAGAAATCCGTTTTCACCATGCTGAATTATTTCTATCCTCAAGAGTCCGTGCTCTCCATGCACTGCTCCGCCAATTTCGGCGACCGCGGGGATTCGGCCATCTTCTTCGGGCTCTCGGGTACGGGCAAGACCACCCTTTCCGCCGATCCGGACCGGACCCTGATCGGAGACGACGAACACGGATGGAGCGATGAGGGGATCTTCAACTTCGAGGGTGGATGTTACGCCAAGGTCATTCGCCTGTCCCGGGAGGCCGAACCGGAGATCTTCGAGACCACCCGGCGTTTCGGCACCATTCTCGAGAACGTGAGCATCGATCAGGACACCCGGCGCCTGGACATGGACGACGATTCACTGACCGAGAACACGAGGGCCGCCTATCCCATCAGCCACATTCCCAGCGCCTTTCGAGGAGGAGTCTGCGGGCATCCTGAGAACGTGATCATGCTCACATGCGATGCCTTCGGCGTCATGCCTCCGGTGGCAAGACTGAGCGTCGAGCAGGCGGTATACCACTTCCTGAGCGGCTACACGGCCAAGGTGGCCGGGACAGAGATCGGGATCAAGGAGCCCCAGGCCACGTTCAGTGCCTGTTTCGGGGCCCCCTTCATGGCGCTGCCCCCGACGGTCTACGCCGACCTGCTCACGAACAAGGTCCGAAAGCACGGTGCCCGGTGCTGGCTCGTGAACACGGGCTGGGCCGGAAACCCTTACGGTGAAGGCGATCGAATCGCCATTGCCCACTCCCGAGCGATCGTCAAGGCGATCCTGAGCGGAGACCTGGAGGACGGGGAATTCGAGACAGACCCGGTGTTCAAGCTCCGGATCCCCAAGTCTGTCCAGGGGGTTCCGGACGACATTCTCTTTCCTCGAAATGCCGCCCGCGACACGGCATCCTATGACGCGCGGGCAAACATGCTCGCCGGCCGGTTTCACGAGAACTTCACGCCGTTCGAGGCCAACGTGTCCGAGGACGTGAGAAAGATCGCACTGTAAGAATGCGGCTCGCAAACGACACCGGATTTTCCACCCTCTCCGGCGGGATATAAAAGGCGATCACGTGAAGTAAAGAAGGGGCGGGACTACCGTTCCACGGCCTGGCACTCCAGGCCTCGGGACCGGAGTTCGACGCAGAGAGCCTCGGCCCCCTCCATGGTGTAGAACGTCCCCGCATAGAGACGGTGCCCACCGTCCGTTTTGGTGATCCCATAGGGACGCCAGCCCATTGCGCGCAGGCGTTCCTCCATCGCAGCGGATACCCTCTTGTCCCGGAAGACCCCCGCCAGGGAGGCGAATCGTGTGCTTTTCACCTGCGCACCCTCGAGGCCTTCCGTCTTCAGGAATGCCGCGGCCTCCTTCCGTGAGGAGAAGTGGCCGGTGAACACCCGGTACCAGACCCCCTGCTCCTGGAGGTCCACCGGAACCCAGTACGCCTGAATACTCCGATCACGATACGTCTCCAGGGCGCGTTCGGCCCGGTCCTGTTCCTTGAACGAGGCGAGAAGAATACTCCAGGGGTAGCGCACATCCGAGGGCAGCGGGTCGGCCGTCTCGTTTACACGTGGCATCCCCGCTACGGATGCTCCTTCCATCCGCCTTGAAAAGGGCCCCGCATCGTCTTCGGGCTCAACGCCTTTTCCCGTCTCTACCGCCGGCGCGGAACCCGGAGGCTCCGGGGACGGATCCTGCTCTTCATTCGGGATGGCCTGTTCTTGTGGGGCAACAGCCGGGTCGGCATCGATAACCGGGACGCTCTGGTAGGTGTCGGTTTCCGATTTGGGTGAAGAGGGGCGTGAGGCGCCTTCCGGGGTGGAAGGGGCGAGCACCGGCGTGAGGTCTACGACCCCCAGGGAAAAAATGCCCGCGAGAACGCAGAGCACGGATAACCCGGTCAATATCGTCCCTGCTCGACCCATGACTCCTTTTCCGAAAGGCCTCTTACCGGCCCCTTGGCTGACGACGTCTTACGAAAGCGCGACGCGCCTGAGCATGCTCCTCATGCACGGCCTCGACATCGGTGGTGTGTGGAACCTCAGGTATTCCGTTTCGATCCTTGAAAAGCGACAACGCTTTAATCGGTTGGAATTCCAAGGGCACAGAGGAAAATTCCGGGCAGTCTTGTACGGAAAAAGTCCAACCAAGGGAACAGGGGGGGCAGGCCTTCAGACATACCCCCTGTCTTCGGTGGCGCGCCTGGCAGGATTCGAACCTGCGGCCTGCGGATTAGAAGTCCGCTGCTCTATCCAGCTGAGCTACAGGCGCGCGTCCCGATCCACGGACACCGGCCGGACTATGGAGGACCGGCGGTAGCCGCCGGAAGGTCAGATGAGTGGCGATGGTCGATCCCCTCATCCTGACAGGCGTTGATGCCCCGGCCGTCCTTCCCGTTCAGCACTTGACGAAGGAGAAAATTGGTGTTTCGCTCCAGGTGGTTCATGGTCTCGGCCAGGACCTTGAGTTGAGTCAGGATTTTTCTCGACCGATCCTTGGAGGGGATATCCAGCGACGGTTCTCCGAGGATCTCGATCAACCGATCCAGGATCCCCGCTTCGAATCTCTCGTGCTGCGTGTAGATGAGATCCACCCACTCCTCTTTCAGATGCTCCGGCATTCGGCTGTAGCCTTCTAGGATAGCGGGCTCCCGACCGTATCGCAGGGCCTTCTTGAGACGCTGAAGAGCTTCCAGAACCCGCGCCTTCTGTTCCTCGCCCGCAGCCACCTCATCAAATACCTGCGCCCAACGCTCCTCGATCTGCATGGAGACCCAGTTCTCTCCGATATCCGGTGGAAGCGAGAGTTCCAGAAAACGCTTGTGCACGTTGATCAAGTCACTACGCAAGGGCTCGTGGAGTTGATCCATGGCTTCGAGGATTTCGTTGAGTTCTCGCACGGCCTCGTGCTTTCCGTTCTTCTCATGCCGGTTTCGAAGAAGGAGCTCCTCCCACTGGTCCCGGAGGAAACCGATTTCCTGTTTGACCAGGGAAAAGATCAGTCCCGTCTTGGTGATGGCGTTTCGAAGGGAATCGGCCAGGATATTACAGGCATTCAACCGATCGCTGGCCAGTTGCTGCATGGCCATCATGGAATCCTGCCGGAACTGGTAGGAGAGCAGTTCCGTTCCCAATGCCCTCGAAAGCTTCTTGATGATCTTGGTCTCCTGGCTTCCGATGCGAATGGTCCTCGGGTGAAAGTGGATCTTGATGACCGCCACCACAGCATACTCACTGTCGGCCCAGAGGATCTCCCCTCGTTCATTCCTCGGGTATTCCAGGAGTGAATAAATGGTCTGGTTCAGGTCGGTCTTGCGGACCAGAACCGGCTCCATGTGATGGTAATCCTCCCATACTCCTTCCACTTGAAGGCGAACGCTGCGGTTGTCATTCAGCGGATCCTCGGCGGTCCAGCTCTTCTGCCGTTCCACACACCAGGCCATGGCCTCCAAGGGTCGGTCCACCTGGTCCCGATACTCGAGCCAGGGTTTCCCCGGCGAATTGTATTCAGACGCCTCGGGAAGGCCCCAGGAAATGGTTTCCCTGTTTTCGTCGATGTACCCGGATGTGACACGGGTAGCCGTCACTTCCGGCGGGCCGCCGATCCGATAAATGGTACCCTTGAAGGCATGGGGGAGACAAAGGAGGATCGTCTCGATCATGTCCTTGCACGCCTTTTCAAGCGTTGCTTGTTCAATGGTGATGGACACCGCGCTTCAGCCGAACCTCCAAATGAAGATGATCACACGATGCGCTTCCCGGCCTTTGAAGGGCACGGAAGTGAGGCCGGACGGGTTCGCCGGACTCTTTCACACCCGATTCAGCGCTCCGAATACGGTCCTTTATGACACCGGAAGATTCTGAAATTATAGTACGGTTTTAAAGGAAGAATACTTTAATGGTTTTGCATCGGTTGTCAACCCAAAACGGGAGAGCCTCTTCCGGGAATTCCCTCCTGTTCCGGGAATCCCCTCCTTGACAATACTCTACGCCACTGTCAGACTCGCATCATGCGTGACGCCAGCCTCATCATCGACCACATTCCGCCGCTCCAATCCCCCCTGCTCATCGCCGGATTTGAAGGGTGGGGAAACGCCCTGGACGTCTCCATCGGCATGGTCGATTTCATGATTCGCAGCCTGAAAGCAAAACCATTCGCTCACCTGGACCCGGATCCCTATTACCGTTACGACGAGCAACGTCCCAGGGTCCGGGTGGAGAATGGCCGCCTCACGGAACTCACCTCTCCGGCAGCCGAGTTCTTCTGCGTATCGCGAGCGGATGCGGGCCGGGACCTCATTCTCTTCCGTGCCACCGAACCCCATCTCCAGTGGTATCGCTTCACCTCGGACGTACTCTCCGTCTGCGAACAAACCGAAACCGCCACACTGATCACACTGGGAAGCATGTTTGACGACGTCCTCCATTCCTATACCAACGTCTCGGCCTTTGCATCACGCCGCGAACTCCTCTCCGGCCTGGAGAGAGCCTACCGAATCGCCCCGGTCAACTACAAGGGCCCTTCAGCCATCCACAGCATCCTTCACCAGGAGGCCGCAAAGCGCGGCTTGGACGCCTTGAGCTTCTGGTGCCACTGCCCCTATTACCTTCAGGGAACGACGCATTTCGGGCTTCTTTCTCACCTCGGTTCCCTGCTGGCCTCGTGGGGACGGTTTCGCCTGGACACGAAAGAACTGGACGAGACGTGGCGGGACCTGAACCGACAGATCCAGGAAATCATCGAAAAAAATCCGGAACTGCAACACATGATCACCGATCTTCGAAGGGCAAAGGTAAAGGGGTCTTGGGACGGGGCCAAGCGGCATGACAACGTCATCCACCTGGAGGATTTCCTCAAGCCCGGATGAGGAAACAGGGATGTTCGTCTTCCATTGGGAGGGATTGCGCTCAGTGAACGGCATCCTCTTTCACGCCGGTGAGTTCCCGAACCGCACGAACCAGGGCCGTTACGATCCCACCGGCGTTTCCCTGGAGAAACACGTCCGTCACGCTTCGCGTTAAGTGGGTCTCTTCCCGGTTGATCTCAATGAGCCTGGCGCCATGCTCACTCGCCAACATGGGTATGGTATTGGCCGGCGACACCAGGGCGGATGTGCCCACCACAAGCACGGCATCCGCCCTGGAAGCCAGATCAAACGACCGGTTCAGTGCCCCCATGGGAATGGATTCCCCGAAAAAGACCACATCCGGCTTGAGGGGCTTGCCGCAGGCGCATCGAGGCGTCCCTTCTTTCCGCTTTTGTTCAGTGGTGTACCGTTTCCCGCACCAGATGCACGAAAGGGTGCTCGAGTTTCCGTGATACTCGATCACGTTCTTCGATCCACCCAATTGATGAAGGTTATCGATATTCTGGGTAATGACGTGGTGTAGAAAACCCATGCGCTCCAGTTCGCCCATTCCCATGTGGGCCGCGTTGGGTCGAGCCTCTTCCACCAGGCTGGCCATATCCCGAAGCATGTTCCAGACCTTTTCCGGATCCCTCCTGAACGCCTCGATGGTGGCGTATTCCGCAGGGTCGTACCTGGCCCAGAGCCCCTCTGCGCTTCGAAAATCCGGTATGCCCGATTCCACGGAAACACCGGCGCCGGTAAGAGCCAGCGTCAGCCGGGAATGCACGAGGATCTCCGCCGCCGTTCGGATATTCGGATCCATAGGCCCCCTGTTGTCTCCTTCCGGCCGGGCATTCAGGCGCAAGAAGGCATTCGACACCGCTTGAAGCCTCCCATCGGGTGCAACCCTTTACAGAAGCTCCAGAATGATCCGTCCCTCGGAGTTGTTGTACTTTTTCACCCTTGCCCGAAGGCTTTTCTGCTCGCCAAAGATGTTCACCAGGCGGACGGTATCTCCGTCCACCTCCAGTTCATCCACGTTCTCCAGGACCTTCTCTTCTGATCCGTGTCGAAGAACAAAGGCATTCGCTTCACACATGATGGCTCTCCTTGATGTCAGGCATTTCCGACTCCACGGAAGGCCGCCGAAGAAAGGTTGCGGACGGTCTCCCTATGATGAAGGAATAGCGATGGATCGATCGCCGCTCGCGGATCCTCTGCCGGGGTGGTCTGCAAGCGGTGCACCTATCCGGCGCATCGTCAGTCCAGGGCCTCCAGGGCCTTCTGAAGGCAGGCCGTCGCCCGCTCCGAGTGCGCGGTCATGTCCCGGATTTGTCGTGCACTCTCAGTCTTTCCCGCCTCTTCCAGTTGATCGGCGAACTCGTTGTATTCCTCGTGGTGATGATGATTATGTTCAATCCAGTGTTCCAACCGGATTCTGGCCTTCTCTGTGAACTCCATCGCGTTGTCTCTCCTTGTTTTCCTGTCCCTGATACGCTCTTCCTTAACTTCTTAATATCAGGATATCACCCCCCTCCGACCGCTGTCAATATTCCGCCATTGCAGGGTTCACGCCGCACCGGGTACTTGAAAAAACGTCCCTTCCATACGAGTCTATGTCCCTTGTCCCGGGCCTGATATAGTACCCCCGACCCTCCCGTTGGATCGCTTGCGTAGCCGAGCCCACTCTGTCTCGCTTTTCATAAATCTTCCTACAATTGTATTGACTCCCTTTTTCCATCGGGGTACTATCGGTTGGATATTTCTTGAGGGAGGAGCAATATGCCGAATCAGGATATCTTGGAAGGCAAGCGGATTCTCATCGTAGACGATGAACCGGACATCCTCGAGACCCTCGAGGAACTGCTCGATATGTGCCTTATCGACACCGCCCCGAACTTTGAAACGGCCCGAAAATTCCTCGACAAGGAAACATATGACGCGGCCATTCTGGACATCATGGGCGTCCAGGGGTACGACCTTCTCAAGATCGCCACGCACAAAGGGATTCCGTGTCTCATGCTGACGGCTCACGCCCTCAGTCCGGACAACCTGGTCAAATCCTTGAAGGAAGGCGCTCAATCCTATGTTCCCAAAGACAAAATCACGGAGATCTCAACCTACGTAGCCGAGATCCTGGAGGCTGCCGAGCGCGGCGTCGGGGGAGAGGACATCCGGTGGTATCACCGGCTGAAGCCCTTTTTCGACCGAAAGTTCGGAACAGGATGGCGGAAGAAGGATCAGGATTTCTGGAAAGACTTCGACCGAAAGTACATCAGCAAGAAAGACGAACTCGAAGAAATCATGTAGCGGTCCCCCTGCCTCGGGGTCACGCGAAATGGACGGCTTCAGAAGGGGACCTCCACCACAAAAGTGGCCCCTTTGCCTTCATCGCTTTGAAGGGAGAGCCTTCCCTTCATGTCCTCCACGAGAACGGATACTCCTGCCAAGCCCAGGCCGTGCCCCCGTACACAGTGCTGTTCTCTCATGTCCATCTGAAAATAGCACTCGAAAATCTGCTTGTGGTAGACTTGGGGGATGCCCTGGCCGTCATCGCTCACGGTGATGACCAGTGAACCGTTCCGCCGCTCCACCTTCACCTCGACCCGTTCCCGGCGGTATTTGAGGGCGTTGGTCAGGAGGTTCCGAAGGATCTGCTTCATCTTGGATTCATCCAGGTTCACCTCCTCGTTCCAGAGATCCTCGCCAACACACAAGGATATGCCCTTTCCCTCGATGATCTCCCGCAGATTCCCGAGGGTGGAGCATTCCCGGATGGACTCAGCGGCCCCTTGATCCGTCAGATCGAAAATTTCCACCAGGGCCTGTTCGATGAAGTCGGAAATGCGAAAACGATCTTTGATGATAATCCCCAGATTCGAGCGCCCGATCTCCATGGCGTCGCTGACCAGGGATTTCGTGATCTTGGTGTTTCTAAGGATACGGTGAAGGACTCGCTTCTGCTTGTCCGTGAGAGGACCGTACTTCTCCTCTCTCTCCAGAATCGAGAGGACACCGGCCTCGATCACTGCAAGCGGGACCTTCAAGTCATGAATGAACAGGTCGAACTTGATTCTCTGGTTTCCCATTGGGTGATCTTGGTCTGCGGACGTTTCATCCGTCCCGGTGCGCACGTCAGGATTCACAGCAGCTTCCTCCGGTCGCGGTTTGACGAACAGCTTTCTAAAAAAGCCTTCTGGATTCATCACCTTCCGCTTCCGCGCATGGACAGAGGGTCCGTCGGGCGAGCGCCCTTGAGCCGAATCCCACGGAGATACGACCCCCGCAACCCGGTGTCCTAAAAAAGGACCCCCACGTACCCCACAAAGCTCGTATCCGGCCGGATATCGTAGCTCGTGAAGTATTCCAGTTCCACACCCTCACTCGCGCCCATCCGCCCCGCCGCCTCAATGGCCGCGGCTGCAGCCCCGGCGCAGCAGGCATTCCGGCTTTTCATAGCCTCGGAAAGGACGCCTTGCGCGTCCATGGCGAGCATTCGATCGATGACCCGTCTGTCGTTTTCTTTCTTGACCCAGTCCACGGCCCCCTCTCCCGACCCCTTGGGAGAGAAACCGTAGTTCATTCCGTAATGGGTCAGATCCGTGGACCCAACCACGAGGAGGCGTCGCCCCATGGACACGGCTATGTCCACGACTCGCCTGCCGACCTCCAGGGATTCCGGGTCCGGCGGGACACCCACCGGAACGATCCTGGCCCTCGGGAAAAAGTATCGGATAAAAGGCAGTTGCAACTCTATGGTGTTGTCCTGCTCATATCGTGTGGCCGTCTCCACGGTAAACTCAAACTCCAGGGTCAGCCTGGAAGCCACATCCCCATCGATCTGCAGGTTGCCCAGAGGGGTTTCCCACTCACCCTCTGTCATGATATATCGTCTGCTTCCTGGATGGAGATGGCGGCCGAAAAGGACGACCGTATCCGGTTCTTCGGAGCCACGAAGGCACTGCACCACGTTACACGCGGTCCGGCCCGAAAAAAACCACCCGGCATGGGGGACAATGCCTCCCACCCGAGGCGATCCATTGTCAGGACAGGGCCTGGCCGTCTCAGCGAACTCCTCGATCACCTTCTCGCAGTCGGAGCGATTGCCGGGGTACCAACTCCCTGCAAAATCCGCCCTCCGTGCAACCATGTCCCCTCCATTCGCGGGTCAACCGGATCGAGTCCCGCGTATTGCGATTCGACTGAATTATGAAGAATTTTTACCGTGGATGCAAGTTCATTGTTCCGCCGCTTCATTCCGGATGGGTCCGTCTTGAAGCGATCTACGCAACCTGATAGACTGCCCTCGCAACCCACGGGAAATCGAAAACGATCGGGGCACCCCTATTCCCGTCCGAGGTCCGCCCATTGCCCCAACAAGGAGGACGTTACCCTATGGCGATCACTGAATGGATCATTCGAATACCGGTGCTCCTGTTCGCCATCACCATCCATGAGTACGCCCACGGCAAGGCCGCGCTCTCCCTGGGGGACCCCACGGCCCGGGATGCGGGACGGCTCACCCTGAACCCCCTGCCCCATATCGATCCCCTGGGGGCCATCTGTCTCTTTCTCTTTCACTTCGGATGGGCCAAACCGGTCCCGGTGGACACCCGGTACTTCAAGAACCCGAGGCGGGATACGATTCTCATGTCCATCAGCGGACCCATGGCCAATTTTGCCGCCGCCTTTGTGGCCGGGCTCTTCATCCGATACCTGCTGCTGCCATGGGATGGGTACGCTATGCTGCTGGTCTACATGGTCTTCATGAACACGGGTCTCGGTCTCTTCAATCTCCTCCCCCTCCCTCCACTGGACGGGGCCCATGTGATGGAAAACCTCCTGCCCTCGCGTGCCGCCATGGCCTACCGCCGCGCAGGGCGGTATGCCCCTATGGTCCTGATCGGCGTTCTCCTGCTGGACCGGTTCACTCACCTCAACATCCTGGGGTCGCTCCTGTTGAAACCCATTGTGCTTCTTTCCTATGTGTTCGCCGGTCCCAACCTGTTCCGCCTCATATAGGCGTCATTGGGGGTTTGACAGCGCCTGGAAATTGATATAGACAACGGTCTTAAAACGACACCGCCCAGGTACCGGAAAGTTGTTTTGGAATGAACGAAAAGACCATTCCCAATGAAAATCCCGAGATCCTCCGCATTCAGGAGATCACGCGAAAACTCGATGGACTGAACCGTGAGGTCGATCACCTCCTCTCCAGGCTCCCCCTGCGCCGGCACGAAGAGGTGGCCCGTCTGAACCAACTCATTCACGCGCAGATCCAGCTCTCCTTCGATGCACCCCGAAGAGCGCTCCCCCCCCGGATCATGGTCTTTTACGAAAACGCCCGGGACAGGGCCTCTTTCCTTCGCCGGCGGTACAACGAGGCCCTCGTGAACGGTGCTCTTCGCAAACCGGACGATGAACCCCCATGAAGATCGTATTCATTACCACGGGCGGCACCATCGACAAGATCTACTTCGACCGAAAAAGCCGGTACGAGGTGGGGGAGCCCCGCATCGGGGAGGTCCTTCAGGACGCGAACGTGACCCTGGAATGGGAAGTCATCCCCCTGATGCGGAAAGACAGTCTCGACATGACGCGTGCCGACCGGCGTCTGATCGCCCGGACCATTCGCGACCATGCCAATGACCGGTTCGTGATCACCCATGGGACGGACACCATGGTGGAGACGGGAAAGGCCCTGATGGAAGTGAAGGACAAGACCATGGTCCTCACCGGCGCCATGCAGCCGGCAAGCTTTCGATTCACGGATGCGGTATTCAACATCGCCGCGGCCACCATGGCGGCCCAGTTGCTGGACAGGGGGGTCTACATCGCTATGAACGGGCGAATATTCAGGCCGGGGCAGGCCAGGAAAAACGTGGAAATGAACCGATTCGAGGAAACATCAGGATAACGGAGGGATCATGGAATCAGGAACGCCGTCCTGCCTGAAGCAGAAACACACCTTCATGGACTACCTGTATTGGACCCTGGCTCTCTCGGTGCCCCTGGTCACGGCGGCTATCGCCATGTTTCAGGCGTCCGTGACCTGGTTCATTGTCTACCTGGTCGCAGCGGTGGCCATTCTGCTGGTGGTCATGCGGGTCTTCTGCTCCCACTGCCCGCACTACACCACCGGGACGCGGGCCGTTCGGTGCATGTTTTTCTGGGGATTACCCAAGGTATTCCGGGAGAGGCCCGGCCCGTTGGCGTTATGGGAAAAGGGGGTCACCATGGCTGCAGCCGCGGTCCTGCTCCTGCTTCTCCCGGCTCCCGGGCTCCTGGAGCGGCCGGCCCTGCTCACGGTGTATATCCTGTCCCTGGCCGTATTCCTGCTCTCGGTCAGACGCCAGGAGTGCGGCAGGTGTATCTACTCCGAGTGTCCATCCAACCGCGTGCCACCGGAAGAACGGCCCCCGGCATGACGTCAGGCAAAAAAACGGCTGCGGGTGGCCTTCCCCTGGTGTAAAGGGGGCTTTCATCGGCGAAATCCGCGCAATCCACGCCAGAAAACGCCCTTTTGTTTTTGTTTTGTATTCGGTAGCACGCCTCACTTCTTGAGGATCACCGGTTCAGGCTCGTAACGCCCCTCCTTGACCTCTTCCCAGAACTCTTTTTCTCCCTTTTGCCACGTGGGGCCGAAGGCCGAGTCAAAGAATCCGCCCAGGCGCTGGAACACTCTGCGCCACAAGGCCCCGTGACTCATGGTGAGCACGCCTTCCAGCACAGGCACGAGTTCCGTCATCCTCTCCTTGGGCAGGTAGGCCCTGGCCCCGAGGTCGATGGACTGCTTGAGGGCCTCTACGCTGACCGCATGGGCCGTAAGCATGACCGCCGGAAAACCGAGATGGGTCGCCGCATTGAGAAGATCGAACCCTCGAACGCCCATGATATCCAGGACGACCGCGTCGTAGGTCCATGACCGCAGAAGTTGGTACCCGGTCTCGTAGTCCGTGGCCCTGTCCAGGGTCAGTCCTTCGAAATCCTCCAGCATCTCCTCCAGCGTGTCCAGGACATCCGGCTCATCATCCACGGCCAGAATCCGCTTTCCGTTCAATATGCTCTCTGCCATTCCTTCCTCCACTAAGGAATTTTGCGCCCGGGACCTCGACCCGGAATCGCTCCTCCGGCGGCCGGCCTCATCCTAGAGTGCGTGTCTTCTCCCGCGCATCTTTTCGAGCCACGGTCGGGAGTTCCCTGTCCGGACGGCCCAGGCAGATCACGGCCAGAGGAACCCTCTCCGGGCCGATCCCCAAAAGGGCGCTCAGATTGATCTTGTCATAGAGAGTGAACCAGAGGCTTCCCAGGCCCTCGGCATGGGCCGCCAGAAGCATGTTCTGAATCGCAGCGGCACACGCGTGCTGGTAGGCCGTGCCTCCTCCCGTCTGGAACTGGTCCACGCCGGTCTTGCCGGGGTTCCCGACCACGACCACGAGCACGGGAGCGGACTTCAGAAAGTCCAGTCTGTACTTGTCCAGCCAGCCCCAGCCGCTCTGCTCACGGGCCCATGTTCGGCAGCGGTCCGCCTCGTCGTACATCCTCTCCTTCGTGGCCGGATCCTTCACCACAATGAATTCCCAGGGCTGGGCATTCATGGGCGAAGGTGCCCAGACGGCCGCATTGAGGATACGATCGAGCTTTTCATCATCCACAGGGTCGGATGAAAAGGTCCGGCAACTTCTTCTCCCTTGTATGGCCTCGTACAGGTCCATCGGATACCTCCCTGCCGTATGAGAAGGGCTCGAGGCCATGATATCCTGTCCGGCCACCCGGCACAAACAGAAACTGAATCGAGCATCCTCTCGTATGGAACAAAATCATGAAAACGGTGAAATCCGCACAGCCGCCTCTTTCTTATCCTGCTTTTTTTGAGCCGCTCTGCACACGTCTCGCCTCTTCGTCCCGGATCTCCCGGCGCAGGAGCTTTCCCACCTTGCTTTTGGGAAGCATATCCCGGAACTCGATGTAGCCGGGCACCTTATAGGCCGCCAAGCGCTCCCGGCACCATCGGATGAGATCGGTCCCGCTCACTCCTCGGGCGTCCTCCTTGAGCACCACAATGGCCTTGATCCGCTCTCCCACCTTGCGATCCGGCACACCCACCACGCAGGCCCCGATCACGGTCGGGTGATCCTGGAGCACCGCCTCCACTTCCGAAGCCGAGACCCGGTAGCCCTTGTGCTTGATGATGTCCGCGGAGCGCTCCACATACACGAACTGGCCGTCGTCGTCCAACGTGACGAAGTCGCCCATCCGATAAAAGGTCTTTCCCTGGATCTGGACGTAGGACCGCTTCGTCTCGTCGGGTTTTTTCCAGTACTCCTTCAGGGTGTAAGGCGACGTGACCACCAGCTCCCCGCTTTCGCCGGGAGGAACCGGCTCCAGGGTCTCCGGATTCACCACCAGGCACTCCCGGCTGGCCAGGGGCTCCCCAATGGTCGTGGGCCGGGGATTTCCGTCAATCCTGCTGTAGGTCACGTGACCCGCCTCAGTGGATCCGTAGACCTGATAAATGGGAATGCCGAATCTCTCCTTCCACCTTCGGAAGACCTCTACGGGGAGCACGTCTCCTCCGCAGTAGCAGTAGGTGAGCGAGGAGAGATCGTATTGTTCCAGCCGGTCGTTCTCCAGAATCATGCGGTAGAGTGCGGGCACGCCGAGAAGCCACCGTGCCCGGCGACGTTCAATGGTCTCCAGAATGGCGTCCACCTGCGGGACCGGCATGAGGAGGACAGAATTGCCCCGGTTGAGGCCCAGGGCCATGCACATGCCCAGGGCCATGATATGGAACAGGGGGTTGACGGCGATGTACACATCGTCGCCTAACCCCAGGTGATCGCCCGCCACGTCCTCGGTCACATCATTCACGTAGCTCGTCATCCCGATGTGATTCCCCGGAACCCCCTTGGGAAAACCCGTGGTTCCGCCGGTGTACAGGACATAGGAGAGGTCCTTCCAGGGATCCAGATCTGGGATTTTTTTCAGCGGTTCATGCCGAAGAAGGGATCGAAACCGAAGCACCCGGTCGTCCCACTGCACCTTTCCCGTGGGAATTCGATCGAAAAGGACTCCCAGGATCCGTTTCCAGAGGGGAATCATGTCCACCAGGTTCGTCACAATGGCCCGTTTGAGCCCAGTCGTGGCGAAGATCTCCTGCACATAGCAGAAGTTCGTATCCTGGCAGATGATCGTCTCCGCGCCCGAATCCTTGACCATGTACTCGATCTCAAAACTCGTGTAAATGGGAGAGACCGGAACGAGCACAGCTCCGAGACGCTGAATCCCTAGAAAAGAGATCAGCCACTGTACGCAATTCGCCGTGTAGATCATGACCCGGTCACCCTTGTTCACTCCCAGATCGGCCAGGGCCCCGGCAAAGCGCTCGGTCAGGTCCCGAAGCCGCCGATACGTGAAAGAGGTGCCCAGATAGACGATAGCCGGGCGGTCCGGGAACTGTTCGCTCATACGATCGAAACGCGTGAAGGTGAGTTCTTTTTCCAACTCTTGCTCGGAAATTTTCATGGGCCGTCCCACTCCTGCGTGATGAAGACGCTTACTGCAAACTCCCACCCGGTTTATCCTCCACCCCGAAATACGCGGAGCGCACGTCCGGATTGTCCAGCATCTCCTGCCGGGTTCCCTCCATGACCGCTGTGCCGTTTTCCAGGATAAAGGCGTAGTCCACAATGGGGATCACCGGACGTGCGTACTGTTCCGTGACAATGATGGAAATCCCCGTCTGATTACGAATCTCCCGGACGGAACGCACCAGGACCGCCTGAATCAGAGGGCTCAATCCCATGAGGGGTTCGTCCAGCAGAAGGAGTCTCGGCTGGGCCATGAGGGCGCGGCCGATGGCGAGCATCTGCTGCTCCCCGCCACTCAGAAATCCACCCAACCGTTTCTTGAGTTTGACCAGGGCCGGAAACAGCTCAAAGACGTATTCCAGGGTCTCCGCGCCCTTTCCGTGCGAGGCGAGATATCCCCCGATGCGAAGGTTCTCCAGGACACTGCTCTCGTTGAATATTCGCCGGCGTTCCGGACAGAGGACAATGCCCAGGCGGGCCCGTTTGCTCGGTTTTAGAAGTGAGATGTCCTTTCCCATGTACTCGATTTTGCCGAGTACGGTGATCCGTTCCCCTCCGGCCATGATCTCTTTTTTTCGAATGTCCTCCATAATGCCGGACAGGGTGTACATGAGGGTGGACTTGCCTGCGCTGTTGGCACCGAACACTCCGATGATCCGGTTTTCATCGCAACGAATGCAGATGTTGTTCAGCGCCAGCATGTTCTCGTAAAAAACCATCAGGTCCGAGGCCTCAAGCATAGGTCATCACCTCCTCCACCTCTTCTGAACCGAAATAGGCCTTCTTGACCCGCTCATCCGCCATGACCTCCTTTGCCGTCCCCTCCATGAGCTTCTCTCCGAAATTGAGGACCATCACACGGTTGGCCACCTGGAACAGTTCCCGCAGACGGTGCTCCACCATGATCACGGTGATCCCTTCCATCTGAAAGCGCTCGATCAGGGGTACCATGCTCGCGATCTCGCTCATGCTCAGACCCGAAAAGACCTCGTCGCACAGGATGACCTCGGGCTGCAGGGCCAGGCACCGGGCGAGTTCCAGACGCTTGAGGTAACCGGTGGGCAGGCTGGAAGCGAGCTTGTAGGGGACGAAGGAGTCCCGTTCGAAACCGATCTCTTCCAGGATGTCGATGCCTACGGTGTTTCGATCTCCAAGGCGCCCTCCCCCCCGCCAGCCGCCGGTACGCCGTGCCCGCGGGGAAAAGAGCGGGATCACGAGGTTCTTATAGGCCGGCAGGCTGTAATAGGGCCGCATGATCTGAAAGGTCCGCGTCACACCCATGTCCGCAATCTTGTGCGGCGGCATGCCGCTGATCTCCTTGTCACGGAAGAGGACCTTTCCGGAACTCATCTTCACAAATCCGGTGATGCAATTCACCACGGTGGTCTTTCCCGAGCCGTTGGGACCGATGATGCCCAGGACCTCTCCTTTGTGGACATCGAAGCTCACCCGGTTCAGGGCGAGAATGCCGCCGAACGTCTTGGTCGCCTCCTGGATTCGAAGAATGGGACCTTCCTTCATACCTTCACCCACCTTTCGAACTGATGGTATTTACGCTGTCCATAGTTCATGATGCCTTCACTCCGAAAAACCACGAACGCCATGAGAATCAGGGAGTAGCAGACGATTCGAAGGGTTCCAAACTCCCGAAGAAGCTCGGAAATGGGCACCAGGATGAAGCACCCCAACACCGGACCCACCAGGGTCCCGCCGCCGCCTATGACCGTGGCTGCGATGGGGAGGATGGAGAAGTCCAGGGCGAAAAGGGAAATGCCTCCCCACATGTAGATGTGGACAATGCACGCCCCGCCCAGACACCCCATACACGACGCGATGAACACCGCTAAGGCCTTGAACACGGAAATATTCATACCCGACGCCTTCACCGCCTGGTCGTTGTCCATGACCGCCCGGAATACGAGCCCCAGGTCGGTGTTCACCAGACGCCTCAGACCGAACATCAAGAGGAGCACCATCCCGATCATGAAATACTGCTCCACCCACTGGTTGGGAAAGCTCTCCACTCCCATGATCCCGTCCGTTCCCCCGAAGATGTCCAGGGCCTCGATGACACGCATCAGGAACAACGGGTACATCAGGGTAACGATGGCGAAGTAGACCCCCCGGAGCGGCAGGCAGGGGAGAAGCAGTACGGTGCAGATCACCCCTCCGAGCACTGCGGCTATCGGTATGGCCACGAGCGGGGGTACTCCCATGGACGTGTTGAGCATGGCGGAAATGTAGCCGCCGGTTCCGATGAAAAATGCCCCGCCCAGGCTGACCAGTCCGACAAAGTGCGCCAGAAGATCGAAGCTCAGGGCGAGTAGGGCATAGATGCATACCACGGAGATCACTCGCTGCCAGTACATGCCCGGCATGAGAAAAGGCAGTGCGAGTATCCCGACGATGAGCAGCAGTCTGGGCGCCGTGAGGTAGCCGAGTTCCCGCCAGCTCATGAGGGCGTACAGGCTGTCCGCCCGTACCTTGATCCCCCGGTCCAACCGTTCCTTGCGTCGCTGTTCATTGCTCACGGATCACACCCTCTCTTCCAGTTCTTTCTGACGTCCGAACAGGCCGGAAGGCCGCAGGACCAGGGTGAAGATAATGGCCAGAAGAGCGACCACCATCTGAAAGTGGGCGCCCCACCAGATGACGGTCAGGATCTGGGCAAAACCGATGATAAAGGCCGCAACCACGGCGCCGACCCAACTGCCCAACCCGCCCACGATGCAGACCGCGATCGCCTGGATGAGCACGTCGTAGCCTTTCTCCACCACGATGTTCCCCAACGGGAGGAGCACCACTGCGGAAAGTCCGGCCAGCATGGATCCGAACGCCATGGCGACCACTGCCATCAGGTCGGAATCGATACCCAGCATCAGGGCCGCCCGCTCGTCCTGGGCCATGCCCCGAAGGGCCAGGCCGATCCGCGTGTAATGGGTGAAGAGCCAGAGGAAGGCCACCACGGCGAAACCGATCACCACCACGAGAAGACGGTGGTAGTCCACCGGGGTCCCCCCCAGCATGACACTCCCTTCCACAAAGGCCGGAAGCGTGTAGGTCATCCCTTTGAATCCGCCCCACCGAAATCCTTCGAGGATAGCCAGGCCGATGGCGTAGGAAGCGATGATCTCACTGATGGCCATGCCCCTCACTCGAATGAGGAAAAACTGATAGATCGCCGCTCCCAAAAGGCCCGTGACGATCATTGCCAGGGCTATGCTCACCACATAGTTCCACCCCAACCCCTTGAACAGGGTCCAGGTGAGAAAACCGGTCACCACATATAAGGCACCATGGGCGAAATTGGCCACCCGGCTGATGCCGTAGACCAGCGCAAACCCCAGGGCCATGAGGGCCAGGGAGATGCTGTTGACTGTTCCGTACACAAGGATGTCCATCATAAGCCGGTCCCCTCCCGCCCGGCGATCCTGCCCCCTGGAACACGACAAGGGGACGTTTCCGGGCGAGTCCTTTTCCAAGGGCCGTCCCGCCCGGCACCATTCGGGTCCGGGCGGGCGGCATCAGCTGTTCGTTTACTCTGCTTTCATCCAAGGCGGGAGGAGAATCTCGCCCATGGCGATGCTCTCCGGATAGACCACCACCCGCTTCTCACCCTGCCATTGCAGAATGCTGCCCACGGCCCCTTCCTTGGGGTCAGCAGCGGGAATCACCTGATGGTTCTTGGGATCGAACCGGATGCGGCCGTAGACGCCCATGAGGTCGGTCTGCTCCAGAGCCGTCACCACCTTGTCGGCATCCAGGGTTCCGGCACGTTCTATGGCGTCCTTGAGCACGTATACGGCCATATAACTGCTCGAGCCCCCGAGTCCCTCCGGCTCGATACCCCAACGCTCCTTGTAGGCGTTGTAGAATTTCATGGTCCAGGGCGTGGCCTCTGACGGGGCGTTTCCGGCATTGACCACGTTGCACAGGGTGTACTCACCCTTTCCTTCCGTGGCCTTCCAGAAACCGGGCTGTTCAGCAGCGGCCAGGGTGGAACCGAACGGGAGTGCCGGGAGCTTCATGTCATACCACTGCTTGAGCAGGACGGAACTCTCGGGCATGTCCATCCAGATGTTCAGAATCTGGGCATTCAGTCGCTTGGCCTTGAGCAGCCCCATGGAGAAATCGGTGCTCCCGGTGGGAAAGACCTCCATACCCAGGACCTCGAAACCCTTGCCGGCCGCCACTTTGCAGATAATCTCACCGGCTCCCCGGGCATGGGCCACGTCCTGCACCATGACGAAGATCTTGTTCAGGCCGTGGGTCTCCCGCAGTTTGATGAAATTGGCCATCATCTCGCCTACCAGTTGCACGGCCTCGCCGTGAATGCGGAAGCAGTATTTGTACTTGTCGTAATTCTCCGCCACCATGGCGCTGTATTTGGGCGTGAGCGAACCCGTGGTGAGAATGGAGACCTTTTTATGTTTGGAAAGGAGGGGCATGGCCGCCAGCGCCGCTTCGGATCGAACGGGCCCTCCCACGATGAAGTCGGCCTTCTTTTCCAGAATGAGCTTTTCCATGGCCAAGAGCGCCTCGCTCACGGGCACACCCGGCTCCAGGTCCCTGGTATCGATGACCTCCACGTTGAAGGGACGTTTGGTCCCTCCTACATCGACGCCTCCTTGGGCGTTGATCTCCTCAACAGCCAGCTTGACACCCCGTTCGGCACCCCACCCGTACAGAAACGCCGTGGACAGGGGACATCCGATGGTGACGGGGTCAGCCGCCATGGAAACCGCACCGGGCGCTACAAAGAACACCACCGTTGCCAGGATAACGAACAACCTCCATCCTTTGCCCTTCATCTCCATCCTCCTTTTTCAATGAGTTGTATGACGGTCTGGTGAATCACCGGGCTCAAGCTGGTATTCGAATATCTTTCGTTTCAGCCGGGAGAGCGGGATTCTGAGCAGGGCCGCAGCCTTACTCAGGTCCCAGGAGGTCTGAATGAGCACTCCCCTGATGTGTTCCTTTTCACGCTCTTTCAGTGTCAGGATCTTCATAAAGCCTGCCCTGAAGTCGCCTTCCTGGGCAATGCCCGAACACGTTCGATCAAGATCCGCGTCATGACTGTTTTTCACCCGCAGGCGGGCGGAAACCCGTGAATGACATGGCCCAACGATATGACACCGTTTTCGAAGTTCGCAGAAGCCGCGGTCAATGGCAGTCCGCGGCATGAACACACAGGGTGATGGATGGAAGGATCATGTTTCGTGCGCCCGGATCTGTGGCGGGTTCGAATCCCCCGTGAACAAAAACAGAATCAACTGCCGGGCGCGATGTCTGGGGACCCGCTGATTGTGGAAGGAGCGTAAGGCAAGGTTCGTGCCATTGGACAGGATGGTGGCGTTTCGAGACTAACCTGCTGATTACGCGGTATAAAGAAAAAAACCCAGGTTGAAATGATTTCCGCGGAAAGGATTCGCCGCACAAAAGATTTTACCGGGTAGAAAGAAGTTTACTGCCCTGTCCCGGCCCGTTCGTTGGCGCCGCTTGGAGGGTCAATGCCGTACCTGCGCATCTTACTTCGGAGGGTCGGAAGAGAGATCCCGAGCATTTTGGCTGACTTGGTACGATTCCACTGGTTCTGAACCAGGGTGTTTTCGATGTGTTCCTTTTCCACCTGAGGCAAGGAGTAGGCGGAAAGCCCTGCCGTGTCCGTGGTGCGCTTCATGCTGAGGATGGTCTCGATTTCTTCCAGAAAGATCACGCTCCCCCGAGCCCGTACCACGGCCTCCACGAGGATGTTCTCAAGCTCCCTGACGTTTCCTTCCCACCGGTGGGACGTGAGCCGTTCCATGACGCCTCGTTGGAGTTTGGTCACACGGGTTCCCAGTTCGAGGTTGATCTTCTGCAGGAAGTAGTCCACCAGACCCGGGATGTCTTCCAGCCGGTCCCTGAGCGGCGGTACGAAGATGTTCACCACACTCAGCCGAAAATAGAGGTCCTCCTTGAACCCTCCCTTGCGCACCAGAGCGGCAAGATCCCGGTTGGTGGCCGCAATGATCCGGCACCTGGATTTCAGGTTCTCCCGGCCGCCCACACGCATGTACTCGCGGCGTTCGAGAAAACCCAGGAGCTTCCCCTGCAGGCTCAGGGGGAGTTCCCCGACCTCGTCCAGGAGCAGGGTCCCGGCGCCGGCCAGCTCGATCCTTCCCGGTTTGGTATACGTCGCCCCGGTGAATGCCCCCTTTTCATGGCCGAAGAGCTCACTCTCCAGGAGGGTCTCCACCACGGCGGAGCAGTCCAGAGTGATGAACGGCTCGTGGCTGAACGGACCGTTTCGATGAATCACCCGGGCGACGAGTTCCTTGCCGGTCCCGGTCTCCCCCTGAATGCAGACAGAGGCTCGATTCTGGCACAGAAGACCGATCATCTTGAAAATCTCTTCCATCTTCTGGCTCTTGCCCACGATGATCTCCTGGCCCGGGAGCTGCACCAGGGTTTCTTCCAGTGGGGTCACCCGGTCCACCTCATAGATCTCCAGGGCCCTGTTCACGGCCTTTTCCACGTCATCCGGATCAAAGGGCTTATGAAAATAATCATACGCCCCTTTTTTCATGGCTTGTATGGTGCTTTCCATATCATGATATGCGGTGATCATGATGACCTTGGACGGGATATCCTGGTCCTTGATTCGACCGAGCACCTCAAGGCCGTCCATGTCCGGCAGGCGGATATCCAGAATCACCACCTCGGGCTCACAGCGGCGGAACAGATCCAGTCCCTCCTCGGCATTGGCAGCCTTATAGACATCATGCCCCTTCTCTCCCAGAAACATCTCCAGGGATTCGAGAATGGACAATTCATCATCGATGACCAGGATCTTGGACATGACCGTTTCCTCCGGGAAGACGTATGGTGAAACAGGCCCCTCTGGGGTGTACGTTCGTCACATGGATACTCCCACCATGGCCTTCGACGATCGCCTTGACATTGTTCAGCCCCAGGCCGGTCCCCTTGCTCTTGGTGGTGAAAAACGGTTTGAACAGACCGGCCGTTGCTTCCCGGGAAAGGCCGCGTCCTCGGTCCTCGATGGAGACCTCCACCCACGGCGCGCCGTTGTCCGGAAACAGCTGGGTCGAGACCAGCACCCGACCTCCCCTGTCGGAGGCCTCCACGGCATTCAGGAGCAGATTGATGAATGCCTGCTCCAGTTTTTCCCCGTCCGCCATGAGTTCGGGAATCCCGGGCTCCAGACGGCTGATGAGCTGAAGTTCCTTTTCCCGAAATTTCATATCGAGCGTTTCAAAACAGGAGACCAGGACCTGGTTGATATTCGATGGGCCCGGCCTGATCTGAAGGGGTTTGGCAAAGTCCAGGAGTTCGGTGAGGATCCGTTCCAGACGCATGACCTCTTTCAGGCAGATCTCGAGACGGCGCAGATCGTTCCCCTGAATATGCGGCCGGTTCTTGAGGATCTTGAGATTCATGTTCACCGAGGTCAGCGGGTTCCGAATCTCGTGGGAAAGGGACGCCGTGATCTCTCCGATATAGGCCATACGCTCGGCCTCCCGCATGCGCCGCTCCATCTTTACCCTCTCGGTGATGTCGCGACAGATCCCGATGCTCGACGGACGATGCTCGTACCGGGCATTCTTGGCCAGGATCTCCGTGGGGAAGCACTCCCCGGTCTTGGTCAGACGCAGGTATTCCAGGGTCCGGGGCGCCTTCCTGGAATCGGAGCTCTTTCGGTAGATCCCGATGATCCGTTCCCGGTCCTCCGGGCTGACAAACCCGTGGAATTCCCGCCCCACGATCTCAGACACCTCATACCCGTGCATCTCGCAGAATGCCTGGTTGGCAAATACGATCACCTCGTCCTGGATCACGAAGTACCCGTCGGTGATCTCCTCCACCAGGGTCTTGTACTTCAGCTCCGATTCCCGGAGCTGGCTGGTCCTCGCCTTGACCTGCTCCTCCAGAATCCGGTTGTGTTCAAGAATCTCTTTTTCGTGCATGCTCTGAAAGTGATGGCTGAATCGCTCGATGGTGTAGGTGAGGCACTTATTGATCTTGAGCATGCAGGAGAAGAAATCGTCGAACGGGGCGTTTTCCGCCAGAAGGGGAAGGACGATTATTCGGTACAGTTCAAAGGCCCTCTGGACGTTCTCCAGGGGAAAACCCGCCTCCAGCCGCATCCAGGTGATCTTGTCGATGAACCGGTTGATGGCCCGGAAATCCCCGTTCACCAGCACCTGGTGGTTCGCCTCGAATGCCTCGGTGATGGTGCCCATAAGCTCCCTGCGAGGCCGCCGCACATACTGATCGCCCACCTCGACCTTGAGCCTCAGGACCCACTCGAGGATGATTCTGGTTCTGTACTGTTGATGAAATTCGGAGAAGCTAAAGCCCATTCGGTCCCGACCGATCCCTCTTCTTATCGAATGATGGTCTCCGTCCTCCGGGTATACCCGAAGGGGTGGAACGGTCCCGTGTCCAAGCCGAGGGCAATCAACCCGGTATTCATACCACAGAAAAGCCCCGGCTGATTGGGCGCGAGAAGGGATGAGAGCCTTCCCTATCATCTCAGAGTGAATGATTCCTATCGTACCCTTTTTAATAGTTTTAAATAAATCTTATAAATAATATTTATGGCCTTTTTTTATGTTTTTTTAAGTCTTCTGGATAACAATAACGTATATGCCGTTACGTGTTGGCCATAAGAACCTCAATCACCAAAGGAGTACCGGAACTTCGCGGACTTGATAGTCCCTCGGGACCTCCCGTGTCACTCTTGATGGCCAACCGGATCCTTCTTTACGAAAAACATGAGCGCCAGTCCCGCAACGGCCACACAGATGTTGATCACAAAGGCGTGGTCGTAAACGCCGGTGGTATCCCTCAGGATCCCGGCCACCCAGTGTACCATGATGGCACCCAGCCCGTAAAACGGGGTCCATGCCCCGATGACCGTTCCCATGACCTCTTTGGGGAAGAAATCCCCGGCACAGGCGCTGTAGATGGGGAAGGTCACCCCGTAGAACACGGCCAAAAGACCCACAAAGACGGTGAGCGCGGTCCATGAGTTCCCTGAGAACAGGATCCCTGTCAGGGCAATGGCAATGAAGGTATTGGACAGGATGATGGTCTTCTTCCTGCCCAGGATGTCGGACAGGGGGAGTACGGTCAGGACGCCCAGGACCTGGCAGGTGCCGTGCACCGTGGCCAGGAGGCCGGCCTTTTCCAGGGGAAACCCGAGCTGATGTTCGGCATAATCGACCATGAAGGTGGTGATGCCGTACAGGCTGTACGAGATGCAGAAATAGGAGGCCCCGATCATCCAGAACGCCTTGGATTTCAGCACCGGAAACCGTCCGGTGGAAACCCCGGGATGGACCGGCGCCGGCCCCTGGGGTGCGGTTGTCCCGGGGTCACCCCAGGGACGCATGCCGGACGACTCGGGACTGCTTCTGAGCAAGAGGCCGTTTCCCAGGACCATGGCCAGGGCGGCCCCGCCCAGAAAAAACCATGAGTAACGCCAGGAATAATTCTGGACGATCCAGGGAAAGACAGCCCCCACCGTGGCGAATCCGAGTCCATAACCGGCCGAGAGGATCCCCAGGGCCAGACCCCGCCGCCTGGGGACGAACCAGCGCAGAACCACGGTGACCACGGGCGTCCACATGCCCGTGGCTCCCAATCCGGCCACGGCGTAGGACACACAGGCCCCGAGGAGGGAATTCACCGTGCCCATGGCCACAAGACCGATTCCCAACAACAGGGCACAGAACGTGATGATGCGGCGCGCGCCAAGCCGGTCCGTCAAGAAACCGGTCAGAGGCGTGACAGCGATGTACGTGAAGAGGTAGGCATTGTAGACCGATCCGCTGTCGGTCCGGCTGAAACCGAGGTGCTTGATCATCTCCGGAAGGATTACGCCGTACCCGAGCCTGGCCGAGTAGTTGATGAAGAGATCGATGAAACAGACGGCAAGGATCCCCCACGCCCAGTGAAACGGCCATTTTCGCATTCTGCGCCTCCTCCGTGATCTCTCCCGGTTTCCAAGAGCAACGTCTGCGTGTCCGGCTATGGATACCACAGACGGGCACGAGATGGAACCGGTCTGTTCACCGGGCATCGCGACCCATGGTCTGACGGGGATTTTGGGGGCCGAAGTCAAGAGCCGGCGCGTGGTTCTATCCTGCGGATGCATGATGGAAAACGACCCGCACCTCGAAAAGAACTCCACCAAACTGCTCTTGAATACGAACCGTTTATCGGTGTATGGCGGAATAGCGAGGACATGAAAGACAGCCGTTCATGGTCGAGAAATTGTCGTAAATCGAGATGGGAAGAAAAAGGACGATCAATTCAACGACATTTTACATCTGCTTTCATATCTAACTCTGAATTACATCATGCTCTTTTCATGGTGTGGCGTTTGTCCTCGAAGGAGTCGAGTGCATGGGGGTCATCACTGGACGCACCAGGACATCGCGATCCTTTTGAGGGCATACACGGTGGAATGCGCCCACCTCGCCTCCCTGAATGGTGTTGGGGGGCTGAAGAGGACCGGAGATCTCCCCACCGGATGAAAGGGAACGGGGCCTCTCCCCGGTCTCCATGGGGGCCTCGGCGTCGTCTTCACCTTCTGCAATGACGCCTGCCGGCACGCCATAGAGGTCCGCCAGCAGGGGAATCACCTCGTCCCGTGGACAGCCCGCGTCAAGGGCCTTCTCATATGCCCCGGCCGCATCGGTCTCCCGACCCAGGCGGATGTAGATCGCGCCGAGAGTCATGAATGCCTTTTGGCGCTCCGGACCTTCCGTATCCCGAACCGCTGACGTGAGGAGGCGTGCCGCCGGAAAGGCCCGGTCGTCATGCACTGCGAGGAGGTGGCCGTAGAACAGGGCACACATGGTCGATACGCCCCCTGAGCGGGCCCTCTCTTCTGCAAGGTCCAGGAGTCGACCCTGTTCCTGAAGGGACAAACACCCGGCTTGTCGGGCCAGGCCGGCCACGGATATGTCGTTGCTGAGCAGGGCCTCGACCTCTTCCTCTCTTCCCTCTAAAAGAAGCGCCATGACCCGGCCGGGATCCACCCCGCATACCTCCAGTTCCCGGCGCTCGTGAAGGCGCATACTCTCCAGGTACAGGGGCGTCAGCACCTTTTCAAGGTCCGGTTCCAGGGTCATGGCCCGTTCATAGCAGGCAGACGCCTCCTCGAATTCGGCCTGTACATAGGCGATGTTCCCCAGGGCGCCATGGCCCCGGGCGCCATCCGGATCGAGCCGTATGGCTTCGCTGTAGCATGTCTTGGCCTCGGTGTACTCCCCGCTTCGGTAGTGGGTGTCTCCCTCGTCCAGAAGATGCGCGGTCTCTCCCCGGTACCACTCGGACCGGATCGGACCGCAGCCCCAGGCCAGAAGAAGCACCAACAGAACAGCGATCCCTGTGCCTGAACGACGATGTTTTCGTTTATTCATGGCTCTTTCCTGATGTTCCGTCCCTATCCGGCGGATCGGCTAAAATCGCCATTCCAGTCCCCATTCCACCTGCTTTTCAGTCTCAAAGGCGGATCGGTTTCCCAGGGCCAGGTACGTACTCAACCGGTACCGGTGCAGCATCTCGGGTTCGAAGGCCACCCTTCCGAACAGGTTCACCCCGGTCTCGTTTCCCCGCCGGTTTCGCCGTGCCGACACATGGGCGCGAACCGGATCGATCCCCGCATCCACGCGAACACCGCTCTCCTCGTAAGGGGAGTTCGGAGAGGTCTCGATGGTCCGCCGGACATGCTCCACGGCGATTCGAAACAGGCGGTCCGACTCCTGAAAGCCCGTGTCGATTCGCCAGCGCCATGTCTCGGAGTTACGCATCCGCGTGGTGTTGACCTGCGCGTTGCTGGACCAGGACTCGGACCAGACGTGACGGGCGGTCACCATAACCGTGTGGGTCTCCGCCTCCCCCTCTTCGCGACCCAGCCAGCGAATGAGCACGCTGTCGCTTTTGGCCAGTCCCATCCGCACGGATGCGTCCCCCTCCCTGAGCGGCTCGCGGGTGCTCAGGCGCTCCAGCAAAAACCCTCGAACGCTGCATGCCACGGATTGGAAGACCCACAGGGGCTTGGGACGCACCACATCCACGCTCGAAAACAGGCCTCGTGCATCGGCCTGCACCCGCCGCAGGGGGTCTGCAAACGGGGCCGTGAAGTCTTCGCCCAGGTCCATGTATCCGCCGGATGCCCGGAGAGCCCCGCTGTCATGCTCCATTCCAAGGATCCAGCCCCTGTCCCGAATCCCTTGCGCATCTCGGGTCTTCACGACCTCCGCTTGAATCTTCGTGCCTTCACGGATGGGAACAGCGAGATCTACGGCACCGGCCAGGGCCCCTTCCCGGGACCCGTCCTCCTGGAAAAAGGCCTTGCGGCCCGTCATGATGAGACCCATGCGAGATTCCCGGGGCCCCTCCAGGCCGATCCGAAACGCCCCTCCCCGTTCCATGCTGTCCACATTCCCCTCGGCGGCAAACCCGATCAGATTCACATCCGCCCGGCCGAAATCATGATCCAGACGGGCCCCCACCTTTTTCCGCTCCGTCCGAAAGTCGCTGAAGAGCTTCATGGGATCGTCGAGGTTCCCGAGACCCTGCCGGAACACCCCTTTGATCCGGCCGTCCTTCCATGTCTTCTCGGCCATGGCGCTGCTTCCCTCATAGGAGGCATAACCGCTGTAGGGCCTGCGCATGGAGAACACGCCGTCGACCCGGTGGTCCTCCCCTTTCAAGCGAAGCCGGGTCCACACCCGATGCTCGCCGGACTCATCCACGTGTTCCGGGTCCTCCGAATTCCGCCGCCAGAATGTGGAGAGCGATCCGTCGATCCGGTGGTACGGCTCTTCCCGAGGGAGGAGATCGGGAGGGGGCATGAGCGGTTCCTCGGCCATGGCGGCGATACGCACCTCCACGACCCCTTCCTCCCTGTGCCCGTCATCGAACACCACACGGATCTCGAAACGGTATGGACCATCCGGTAGTGTCTCCCGGTTCTCGTCCAGGCCGCTCCACTCAAAGGCCTGATCCCCGGCCCGGAGTTCCACGAAGTTCATGCGCTCCGCCACCTGCCCCCGAAAATCCATCACCAGGACCTCCACCTCCGATGCGTCATTCAGGACGCGGTACTCGATCCGGATGGGTCCTTGCCGGGGGTCGAACACGCCCGCGTCGGTCTTGGGGAGGCGCAGGTCGTCCTGGGCATCAGAGGGCGCGGGAAACGTCATATGAATCAGGGACGCCGTCAGGAGGGCGAAAAGGATCATGCCGAAACGACCTATCGGGATCAGGCGTGAAAACGCCCAAGGCCATGATGTCCGGATGGTCGTTCCTGTTCGATTCACATCACGCGGGGCTCTCATGGGATCTCACGACCAGAAGACGTAGATGAATGTCACCGTATCCTCCACCGTGTCTCCATCAACCGTGGTCAGGGTCACGGTGATCGTGACGGTGGTCTCATGGTTGTTTCCCCAGCCGGGGCGGAACCAAGTGAGCAGGTTCACCGGTGAACCGCCTCCGGCCCAGAACGTCCCCTCACCCGTTGAATAACCGATGGGCACGGAAACGGTCTCCCCTTCCGCGCTCATGGAGGCCTGGAAATCAGCCACAGTGGAGCTGCCGGGGTTGAAATTCCCCAGAAGGAATCCCGGATCGAGCAGCAGGACGGCGCCCTGGGCCGGCTCCGTGATCGCGATCTCCGGCGGGACATACGGCATGGTGCGATGAACAAAGCCGGTATCCATACCCAAGGCGCCTGTTCGGTCCACGGCCTCGGCCTCGATCAGGTTGTCCCCCAGTTCCAGGGGCACGGTTTGGGAAAAGGTCCCGTCTCCCGGATTCCACGCGGCCGTATGCCCGGTCCCGTTGACCCGGACCATCACCTCGTCAATGATCGAGGCGGTGCTTGCGGCCGTGCCCGTGACCTCGATCTCCGTCTCCTCCGTGTGGGGCGGCAAGGGGTCCAGCGTGACCACGACCTCGCTGATCAGAGGGTTTTCCGGGTCGGGATCGATTGGGTTTGCCGAAGCCGGATCGGCCGGAGCCGGTCCTGTAGGTCCGGGACGGTTCGGGGACACGGCAAACGGCAGAGTGGGCCGGTATATGGGAAGGCGAAAATCGAGCAGCCAGGTCCCACCGCCTTCGGCCGTTGCCTCCAGGGTGAATAGGGCGTCGTGGGGATCGGAGGGGCGGGTATCCAGGAATCCCTCGTCAATGTGAATGTCAAATCCGTGAATCGGGGTAAGGGTCTCTCCCGGCTCCAGGGTCCCGTAGGCCACCTCATTCATTTCCACCACGATGTCCGGCTCATCCGATTCCAGACGGCCCACGACACCCGCAAGAGGTTCGGAGCCGTGCCGGGTCAGGGCCACGAACAACCGGATCGTCTCTCCAGGGTTGGCCCTGCCGTCGCCGTTGTGGTCCTGGAGTTCCCATAGGGTCACGTCCTCGATGGAAAGGTCGCCCGGGCCCGTATCATGGATCTCCAACCTTTCACCCGGGACAAAACGGAGAAGGGCTTCGTCGCTTTGGCCGTGGGCGTCCGTGGCCGTCAAGCGGGCCGTATGCGCGCCGGGGGAGATCTCCAGCGGACCGTCAGCGGCGAAATAGCCCGTTCGGGAATCGTAGTAGAGACGGCCGCGGTCCACGGGTTGCTCGTCCACGGTCAGATCGATCCCTTCAACGGTGAGATCGTTACCGCTGTCATGAATCAGGGCGGAGAAGGCCGGTCCTCCGGCACGCTGAAGTGATGTGGCAAGATGCCGGAAGTCCTCGATCTCCGGCGGAATGGATACATCAAATGCGACCGAGGCCTCGGAGGAGAGCCCGGCGAAGTCCGTGACCGCCAACCGGGCCATGTGAGGGCCCTCATCGATCACCGGACCGAAATCCACGCGGTCCGGTGAGATTCCTTCCCCGTAGCGGATTCCGATGGGGTGGATCTCTCTTTCGTCCAGCCAGGTCCTGGTCTTGCGGTGATCTATGCCCGAAGGGTCAAAGCAGGTCCCCCAGGGATAGGCCACGGGCCCTTTTTTGAGAATCTCCAGGGTGACATCCGGCGGATGGATCGGCGCCGTCACATCCAGCCAATAACGGCTCCGGTTCCCTGCGGCGTCCGTGGCGGTGATCTCGATTCTGAAGATCTCTGTCGCATTCCGAGATGCCTCACCCAGAAAAAGGCCGGTCAGGGTATCGAAGGAGAAGCGGCCACCCATTCGGTTGTAGGGGTTGAGATGGGGCTCCGGGTCGATCCGATAGTCGATTCGGAGTTCGGAGAGAGGCATGCCATGATCGTCGATGAGTGCAGTCACACGGTTTTCCCTCGGCAAAAAGGCGACTTCTCGAATCCGCGGAGCCAGGGTGTCGATCCAGGTCGTTCGGCACTCTTCCGTGTCTTCGTATTTCCACGAGTAACGCATTCCAGGAGGGTATTTGTCCGTGCACTCCTTTTCGGCCTGGATCCATGCCGGATTGGGCGCGGGCATGGGCAGGTTGGAGACCTTCACAGAAGACCCCGACCTGGGATTCGAAGCGGTGGGGGTGCCGAAGCGGGCACGGGCGGCATTCAAGCATCGGATCAGGGGAGGCTCTTTGGTGACAGGGAGCGTGGTTTTGATGCACTCGATCACCGCTTCCCGGCCGTCCTTATACTGCCCCAGGTACTGCCTGGATATGCGCTCCTCCATGGCGTTTGAAGGTCTGTACGATCCTGAGGAGGAACCCTCCTTCACCGTGACCGGATACGCTGCTCCCTGCCCCTCCACATCGAGTGAAGGCGGCGGTTGCCCGAAGATTCGGCAGGTGGCCGTGGATGTCTGCCCGGCCAGATCCGTGACCTTGAGAATCCCCGCCTGAATACCCACTGGCATGGGGAATGGGGCCTCCACGGTCCCTGCGGCCGGGTCGAATCCCGGATTCAGCGATCCTGTCCCGGATGCCAGCAATTCCATGACCAGATCTTCGGACGCAGTCCCCTGGTCGGACACCACGGCGCGAAAACACTCGTTCTCCCGGTCATAGTGAAAGTGGTCGATCCGGGGTGGATCCATCGTTACAAAGACATCCCCCGTCTTCAGAAGAGAACGGCCGCCGTCGCTCACGTCCCCTTCAGGCACATCTCCCCAACCCCACAGGGAGAGGGTGAGCCGGGTGGTATAGACATGAAGCCCCTCGGTCACGGGCAGCGAGGCCTCGTAGACTCCACTTGCGGTCTCGGTCAGCCAGATGCGCGTACCCTCCATGTCGAACCAGGAGTCTGCCGTGTCCAGACTCCCCGGTCCGGCCAGGAGAAATCGATAGGTCAGGAGTCCGTTCCGGACCTGGACCTCTTCCGAATACCCGGTCTCGGCATGAAGGGAGACCGGGATGCGGATGGTCTTCATGGGGCCGTCCGCAGTCATCTCTCGTTGGGTGACTTCGGGCTCCCCCTCCGGACAAGCCAGCTCGTAGTCGAAGATGACGGACTCGGGGTACTGAATCGTGATCCACCCCATGGACTCCCGGTCCTGGGGTGAAGAGACCTGGCTGATGCGGAACTCGAGCGCGGTCGTGTCCGGGGACCGTGGCATCTTTTCCACGCGGATGCACGGATGACGGCTGACGATCTCGAGTGCCTCGTAGACACTGGAATCCATGGGTCGGCCCTGAAGGGTGGACAGCTCCAGCCGGAGGACCACCGTTTGTCGGGATTGATCGAAACGGATCCAGTGAACGGATGTCTGAATGGGGAACGGAATGCGCTTCAGGACATGGAAATCCACCCAATCTCCATCCTCGGTCTCACAGTCCACGATCTCATGATTCCATTGGTCCTCCTCCGTCTCGACACGAAAGGAATGCTGCAATTCGGCCGGATTCCCGGCCCGATCCTGAACGGTCACCTGAAGAATCACGGCTTGATTGCTGTCCCATCGGGCCTCGGAGCTCGCAATCACCAGGGCATGCGCTCCTTCCGACTCGGTCCAATGCCACGCCGCATCTGTTCCGTTGATGGTGACCCGAAGCCCGCACTCCTCGGGGTCCGGCGAAATGCCGGCCCCTTGGTCCCGGCACCGGACCAGAAAGGTGTTTTGAGTGGGTTGAATGACGAAGGTATCGGGCTCAAGCAGTTCCAGTTCCGGGGGGGTGGTGTCGACGATGAACAGGGTCTCTTTCACGGGCAGGGACGTGCCGACGGTTCCAGAAGCCTCTGCCGTCGCCTTGTGTCTGCCGTCATCAAGGCCGGAGAAGGTCGCCGTAAGGGCCGCTTTTCCATCATCGGCCGGTACGATCTCATGGGGGACATCGATCCCGTTCACACGAATTCGGACCAGGTCTTTGCAACCGCTGCATACAAATCCGTCCGCTTCATCCGGAGATAGATCCACGTGAATCTCTCCGGAGCCAGAGGCCAGGCACGGAATGCTCGAATCGAGGGCATCGGCCGCATGCACCGTAGAAGGCATCCAGGCCCAAACAGAAACCAGGATGAACAGGGAAAGGAGAATCGGAATCACGTTATGGAACAGGGCATTCGGGGTATGACCGCCGGAATCCATCGGAAGACCTCACGGGGTCGCGAAAACCCCGGAAATAGGTTGTCTTTCCCTATTATTCCAAATCGTTATGGCAATACCACGGGCGCCGTAATCGGTTCTGCAAGACAGTCAACATCCCTTTCTTTTCACGTGGCATATCAACGACGTTGGGCCATTTTTGCCTTACAATGGCGCATGGTTTACCAAGATCCATGCCGAAAAATCGATTCTGATGGTCTGGGGAAGAAAAATTCAGGTATAAATAGAATCGTTATTTTTCAACTGACTGAAAAGAGGGATGGTTATCTGCAGATGGAAACATGAAAGCCTGTTTGCAATGATTCATTCGCTTTCATATGATTCAGTAGACGCCGTTTGAATGCACAGGAATTTGTGCATTTGTTACCAAAACCCGTGCATTGGATATAATTTGATCCATTTTTTCAATTGGTTACATCTATTTCTTCCCGGCCATAAAACAAACCGTAAAAATAAATCTAACTTATGGATATAAAAAGATATAAACCATTTCCAATGAACAGGATACCGTGCCACAAAAACACTCACTGACACAGAAAACCACCATCCCGTTGGCCTTGATTTTATATATCCAATTGGTTTTATTATTGTTTTATCGAAACCGGCAAAAGGCATTCGACATGCACACTATTCTGTGCATGATAGACGGGTTTTGGGGACCGGGAATCGGCATGAACTCAGGTCCGTCCGATGCTTCACCTTGAAACACGGGTCCGGGGCGCGTACAATTCCGGAATTCAAACGGGAGAATTCCGCCCACGCGGCCTCGGCTCGGAGGGATCGGTCTCGGTCTGCAATGAAACAGCACGCATGACCTTTTCCGCGGACAGGTCAGACCGGTCCGCCTCACCCCCACCTACGGGAGAATAGACATGCCCCACATCACCCGCGTTGCCGTCCTCTTCGGGGGGAGGTCCGCCGAACACGAGGTATCCCTCCAGTCCGCAAAGAACGTCATCGAGGCCGTCGATCGATCCCGTTACGAGGTGATCCCCGTGGGTATCGATCAGGAGGGGGCCTGGCACCTGTGCGACCCGTTCGATTACCTGGAGCACCCGGACGATCCCAGGCGCATCCGTCTGAAACTCCGACCCGGCGACCGTCTCGCCCTGGTCCCGGGCCAGCCCGGACAGCCCCTGGTCCGGGTGGGCACAGGGGAGCCCATCGGGTCTGTGGACGTGGTCTTTCCCGTGCTGCACGGTCCTCTGGGCGAAGACGGGACGGTCCAGGGGCTTCTCAAGATAGCCGATGTGGCCTTTGTGGGGGCGGGCGTTCTGGGCTCCTCCGTGGGCATGGACAAGGCGGTGATGAAGCGCCTTCTCACGGAGGCAGGAATTCCGGTGGCACGCTGTCGGACCGCGGACTGGCATGAAAGAGAGCGTCTCGACTTTGCCGGGATTCAGCGGGAACTGGGCCTGCCGCTCTTTGTGAAACCGGCCAACCTGGGTTCGTCCGTGGGCGTGAGCAAGGTGAAGGACCGCGCGACGTTCGAACGGGCGGTGCAGGAGGCGTTCCGGTTCGATGTACGGATTCTGGTGGAGGAATTCATCGCCGGGAGAGAGATTGAGTGCGCGGTCCTGGGCAACGAGGCCCCCGAGGCCTCCGTGGCCGGGGAGATCCTTCCCCATCACGAGTTTTATTCTTATGAGGCCAAGTACATCGACGAGAACGGCGCCGGCCTGGAGATCCCGGCCCGTATACCGCAGGAATCCATGGACCGGGTGCGGGCGCTTTCGGTCAAGGCCTTCCGAGCGCTTTCGTGCGAAGGCATGGCACGCGTGGATGGCTTTTTGCGGGAAAACGGTGACGTGGCAATCAATGAAATCAACACCATCCCGGGGTTCACCCGAATCAGCATGTACCCCAAGCTCTGGGACGCCAGCGGCGTCCCCTACCCCGAACTGATCCACCGCCTCATTCAACTCGGGATCGAGCGCCACGAACGGGAAAAGGCCCTGGAGACGACCTATTCGTTCACATAGCCTCAGACGAAAGGATGCCGTGCAACGCAGCCATGAATCTTTTACCGTGAAAAAGCCCCGGAGGTTGGCTCAAAGCCGAGCCTGAGGCAAAGGCATCAAGACACCGACTCAGTCCACCTCCCGAATCTTTTGAAGGTCATCGGAGTAGCCCAACATCACGAGCAGATCGTTCTCCTTGATCTCGTAACCCGGGGACGGCACCAGCGTGAACCTGGCCTTGTCCGCCTCCTTGACGGCCATCACGTGGACCCCGTAGGATGCCCGCAGATCCAGGTCCTTGAGGGTCTTGCCCACGAAGGACTTGGGCGGAGGCACCTGAACCAGATTGTACTCCTCCTCCAAAGGGATGTAGTCCATGATGTTGGGTCGCGACAAACCCCGGGCGATTCGGGCGGCCATGTCTTTTTCCGGATGCACCGTGGACGAGGCCCCCACCTTTTTCAGAATCACGGCATGATCCTCGTCCATGGATTTGGCGACGATGCTCTTGATGCCCATCTCTTTCAGATGATAACAGATCAATATGCTCGTGCTGATCTGGGAGCCGGTGCTCACTACCACCGTGTCCATCTCCTCCAGCCCCAGGGCCTTGAGCCTCTCCGGATCCGTGGCGTCCAGCACCATGGCCTGAGAGCAATGGGGGTCCATGGCCTGGACCCGGTCCCGGTTCCGGTCCACCGCAATCACCTCGTTGCCGTCCTCGAACAGATCCCTGGCCACATAGTACCCGAAACTTCCCAGACCGATGACCGCAAACCGTTTCATTCCATCCTCCTATCCGATCATCAGGTTTTCTTCCGCGTATTCGAAGCCGCCCCGGGCCATGGGTCCTGCCACGACGTAGGTAAAGACCGGGACCCCCACGCGGCCGATGAGCATCATGGCGATGATGACGACCTTACCCGGGGCCCCCAGACCCTCTGTGGTTCCCATACTGAGACCCACCGTTCCGAACGCCGACACCACCTCGAAGAGATAGGCCAGGAAGGTCTCCCCTGAGGCCTCGTCGTGGATCATCCGTCCCTGCTGGGCCCAGAGAAGCAGGAAGAGGGCTATGGCGATCAGGGCCACGGAAAGGAGAGTGACGATGACGCTCCGTGTCACGGTGTCGCGCGGAATGCTCTTGTAAAACATGTTCACCCGCATGTGCCCCCTGATCCGGCTCCAGGAAAAGGCCGTCAACACGGCCAGGGTCGTGGTCTTTACACCGCCGCCGCACGAGCCGGGCGACGCCCCGAAAAACATGAGAAAGATCATGAACGCCAGGACCGTGTGATTCAAGGCCCCGATGTCCACGGTGTTGAACCCGGCGGTGCGGCAGGTCACGGACTGGAACAGGGAGGCAAGAATCCGTTCTCCCACCTCTTCTCCCCCCATGGCCGTGCCGCCTGTGGCCAGGAACACCCCCGCACCGGAGAGGATGAGGACCCCACTGGTGAGAACCACGGTCTTGGCCTGAATCGAGATTCGCCATCGCTTTCCCGTGCGTTGCCGGGCGAGGGCAAGGAATTCATGGACTACAGGGAAACCGATGCCGCCCAGGATGATGAGGGCACAGGCGGTCCCGTTCAGAAGAAGGGAACCCCGGTACTGCATGAAACTATCATCAAGAAGAGAAAACCCGGCGTTGCAGAACGCCGAGACCGCATGAAACCCGGCCATGGCCAGGGCCCGGGGAAACGGGAGGTCCCCCCACCAGTGCAAAAGAAAGAGAACGACCCCGGCCCCTTCCACCGCGAACGTGAAGATGAGGATGGATCGAAGGACCTGGTAGATGTCCGTTCGGGGGGTGTGTGTAAAGAGTTCCTGAACCGCCATCCTCTGGTGAAAGCCGATCCTTCGTCCCACGAGGCGGAAGAGAATCACCGAGAGGGTCATGATCCCCAGTCCGCCCACCTGGATCATGCACAGGATGACCCCCTGGCCGAAGGGCGTAAAATGACTTCCCGTGTCCACCACGATCAGGCCGGTGACGCAGATGGCGGATGTGGCCGTAAAAATTGCGTCCAACAAGGGCAAACGGCCCTGCACCGAGGCACAGGGGAGCATGAGGAGCGCCGTTCCCAGGGCGATGGCGGTCAGGTAACCGTTCATCAGCAGAGCGGCCGGGTGGCTCCTGCGAATGCGTCGGGTTCCCCATTCCAGCATGAATCATCACCTGCGTGGCAAATCGAGTGATCTCGTGGAACACAACCGACTGTGACGTCCGGTACCGCCGGGAACGTGAATCAGTTCACGATCCAGACGGCCAGGCCTCGCCCCAGGTAGACCACTTTTTTGCTGACCCTTCCCATAAAAAACTGGCGAATCCTGGAATACCCTTTTCGCCCGATGACAACGGTCTTGTAGTCGCCCACCCGTGCCTCACCCACGATGGCGCCGGCCCGGCTTTCCACACCGGAAACGATCTTGGTGTCCACGAGGCCCCCCGACAATCCGGCCTTGGCGAGCCTGCCCCTGGCCTGTTCAAAGACCTCTTCCATGGCCTCACCGGCCAGGCGGATGAGCTTTTCGTCCGTGCCCCGTATGGCATGAAAAAGGAGGACCCGAGCGTCGCTGCCGGCCATCATCCGTGCGACGCACCCCACCGCGCGCATGGAATTGGGGGACCCGTCCAGCGCCACCAGAATGCTGTCCGGAGTGGATTCCTTCCCCACGAGGACCAGCGGGGCGAAATCCACTTTTTCAATCAATTTGGTCGAAACGCTCCCCAGCATGAGTTCCTTGATCTTGCCGCTGCTGCGTCGCCCTGCGGCAATGGCGTTGTAGGTCTTCCCTTCCTTGAGAATATCCCTCGCCACCCCCTGCCGCATTTTGCGGTTCATCACCACCACGGCCTCTTCGGGAAGACCACTCTTCAGAAGGATCCGCCTGGCTTCCTCCTGCTTTTCCTCCAGGGCCTGCCTGCTCTGGGTCTCCCACGCGTGGATTTCCCCGATCCGTCTGCTGAACTGAGGCATCTTCTGCAGATCCCAGAACCCTTCGGGGATCTCGCTGTAGACGCTGAAAAGGACCACCTTCATATTGCGGAAACCCGGGACCCGGCTCACATACCGGACCGTGTGCAGGGACCGTTCGGATCCATCCACGGCCACCAGTATTCGCTTGCGCCTTGTGCTCGGCATACTCAGTCCTCCTTCTTTGTGTTGGAATAGGTTCGGATGGAGTCTAAACGAGTCTCGCGATACACTCATTCTCCAGCCTCTTGAAAGGGGGAACGCCCTTATTGCCGGGGAACCAGGCCCTTTCTCAAGTAAATGAACCAGTAAACCAGGCCCACCATGACCGACCCGCCGATGATGTTGCCCAGGGTGACCGGCGTCGGGTTGTTCAGGAAAAAATCCCCTCGTATACCAGCACCCGGTTTGTCATTACGCTACGGGTGGTGATCTGCCGATTGGCCCAGGCCGTGACGACGAGGTTGTTTCCGGTGAAGAGCTTCGCCCCGGCCGGCATCACCAGGATCAGGCCCAATTAGGATCCACGTTTGACAGATCCTTCCCGTTCAGTGTCCCTGAAAGGTCATCCCACAAAACACTCGGTCTTCGGCTTTGGATACTCGCCATACAGTTCTCTTTTCCCTTTACCAAGATCAACCATGTAGAGAACCTCCGCCACTTTCCTCATGTTTTCCACCATCGTTTCTCGGCCCACTTCATTGCACTCACAGACACGGATGTACACGTGTCTCTTTCCTGACTCGTCATGAATCGTACTCATCATGCTCAGCACTCGACATCCGTGCTCCCATAGGACATCATAGACATCCCTCACTGCCCCGGGCTGGTCTGCCACTCGAAGTCCCCAGTGGATTCCTCCCTCTCCGGCCCCGGAGAGGGAGACCAACACCTTAAACAGGTCCTGCATGCTGATCGTTCCTGCAAAATGTCCCTGTTTGTCAACCACAGGAGCAACCATGATCCGATTCTTCAGCAGGATTTCCGCCGCTTCTTCGAGGGTGGCGTCCAGATCCACGGTGACCGGTCGGAGACATACAACGTCTTGAATTTTGACGTTCGATATGGCCTCCATGAGTTCGTAGAGGTCGAGCGGCACACCTGCCTTTTGAAAGGCACCTCTTAAGTCCCTTTCTGTAATCATTCCCATGGGTCGAGATTCACGAACCACGGCAATCGCTTCGAGACCTGCATCTTTCATCAGTCTATATGCCTGAAGGACGAATGAATCCGGGTTCAGTGAAGGCTCCCCTGTTCTCAACCAATTTTTTACCAGCATGACTCTTTTCCTCCTCGATACAACCCAGACCAGCCGGTTCTCATAGGACCAGAGAATAGCGTTTCATTGTGACACCACTTGAGTCGATGGATACAGGATTCAACCCGTTGAAATGGATAGGCCAGACGACCAGGTTCCGGGCCTTTTGTAAATCCATCATTTATTCATTTGGCGTTCCGTGTATTATAGTGGGTATGATCGGATTGAATCAAGGGGTAACCGTCCCCCTGAAACCGGTCCATTGGCCAACATGCACATACAGCCCGTAGCGCTGTCTACATACCCATGAGCCATCCGTCTGGTGACAAACCGTTACCGTGCCGTAATCACGGGTGCGGATCGTTGACATGCCATTGGATCAGGCCATACGTTTTGCCTTGACCCCCCACATGGACTGGCGCATCCCGAAACGGTCGGACATCGCCCCGGAGCCCAGTGACACGACCCGTTGAGCCGTGGAGGAGCGCATCCGTAATGCGTCCGGATCACCCTTACGACGCCAGCCCTCACAGCCTGCTCCAGGGAGCACGCTCTCCGGGAGTATTCCTCACCCGGTTTCTCAGGGTCCGCCCCGAGGAAGTGCGCATTCTGCTCTGGATCACCGCCATCCAGATCAGCATGAGTATCAGTAGTGTACTCATCAATAATCTGTCCCAGGCCACCTTCCTCAAACGCTTCGGCGTTCAATATCTCCCCCTGGTCTTTCTTATCGAAGCCGTGGTCACTTTTCTCTTGGCAAACAGTGTGGGGATCATGATGTCCCGGTTCCGCACACTGCGGGTCTTTACAGGATTACTCATCCTATTTGCAATCTCGGGAATCATTTTCCGCCTGCTGATTCCCCTGGGACATGACCTCATCTATCCCGCGCTCTATGTCTTCAAGAGCATGGCCATCGGCGTCCTGCCGATCCTTTACTGGGACATGGTCAGCGATCTCTTCACCACCCAACAGGGAAAACGCCTCTACACTCTCATCATCGCCGGAGGCATCCTGGGGACGACGGCGGGCAGTCTGATGACAGGGCGAATCTCCTTGTGGATCGGGGTGGACAACGTCTTATGGATCTACGCGGCCGGCATGGTCCTTGCCGCCTTGCTGAACGAGAATACAGAACGGGTCATCGGAGGTCCGGTGGACCCCCGCGTAGGCCGAAAACCGAAAGAGAAACGCCCGCCCTTCCTTCGAGAACTCCAGGAATTCATGGACTATGCCAGGCACTCTGTTCTGCTCAAGACCATGATCCTCCTCGTGGCAATTCCCAACATGGTCCTTCCCATATTGACCTACCAGTTCAATGTCAGCGTGGATGCCTTTTTTGCAACAGAACAAGGGGCCATCAACTTCTTCGGGCTTTTTCGCGGCATATCCAATGCAGTCATTTTCGGTGCCCTCATGGTGTCAAGCCGACTGGTCACCCGTTGGGGGATTCCCACGACCCTGCTGGTTCACCCCATTAACTACCTAATATCCTTTGTGGCCCTTTTTATCCGTTTTGACATCATTATGGCCGCATATGCCAGGTTCAGTACGGAACTTTTCAAAAGCACCCTGAACAACCCCGCCCGGGCTATTCTCTACAATTTCTTCCCCAAACGCATGCGAGGATTGGTCCGCGTTATTCTCAGAGGAAACGTGGTGCGGGGTGCCGACTTTGCAGGATCGGCCTTGCTTCTTATTGCATCCGGCCTCCTGGAACCCCGGTCTCTTTCCCTTGTGGCCGCTCCCCTGGTGATCATCTGGCTGTTCACCAATATTCGAATCAAAAAAGCATATTCCACCATACTTGTCCAGAGTCTCACTGAAAGACAGATAGACTGGAAAGGAATGGAGGACATGGATTTTCAGGCCTGGTTTCGAGATCCAAAGAGCCAGAAAAGCATATTTCAGGGCCTTCATTCACCAAACCCGGACGTCGTCCTCGTCAGCGGACAGATCCTGGGAAGAGCCAGGCCAAGGGGATGGACAGAGGCCATCATCGACACCATCGAAACAAAGCCGCCCCGTGTGCAGGGTCCGCTCTTGGATCTCCTCTCCAAAAAAGAAGCACCCCGAGTCCGCCATATCCTGGAAAGGCTGAAAGAGTTTGCGCCTCCTGAAACGTTGGCCTTACTCATTCGAGCCCTTGCACGAATGGACCCGTCCGGTTTCTTCCACGACCTCCAGGAATGGGCGTCCCATCCGGATCCGACGGTGAAGGAGGAGGCGATTGTGGGTCTCCACGCCGCAGGAGACAAACACGGCCTCGAAGCCTATTCCCGCCACGTGTCGAACCTTCTTCGTGGAGAGGACAACGAACGACACCTCGCCATACGGATTCTGGCCCGAACCGGAGATCCGCATTTTGAAGGATTGCTCCTGGACACAGCCCGCGACCCTGATCCTGAAAGACGATCTCTTGCTCTGGAGGGGCTGGGTCGGATGCAACACACCCAATCCCTGGAACTGGCCGGACAGGCCGTTGAAGACCCCGACCCGAGGGTGAGGCTCGCCGGCCTCAGTGTGTTTCGGGAACGAATGGATGAGGTGTCCATGGAAGTCATTGTCCGCCTTCTGGACGATGATGACTCCGGTGTTCGAAAAAATGCGGTAGACGCCGTCAGGAGACACGGCCCAACGGCAATCCCTCCGCTCCTGTCGGCCCTCACGGCTCCCTCGCGTGACCTGAGGGAACAGGCCCTGACCCTGCTGGAAGAGCAGGGACTTCCCCGGGCGGAGATCTCCCGGTTCGCACTGGATACCCTGCGGGACGCCTATACCCAGGCTGCTTTCATCCACGCCCTGGCTCGCGGGGACGCAGGGCCTGCCATGAAACATCTCATAATCCACCTTAGCCAGAGAATCCGAAACCTGGCAGAGACCGTACTTCGAGTCCTGGCAGCCGTCGACTTCGGTGACCGGAGGGGAGTGATCCTGAAAGCCATCCGCTCCAAAAATCAGCGTGATGTGGATGACGCCCTGGAAGCCCTGGAAAACTCCATCCACCCGGATATCCGTCTTCTCGTCTTTCCCCTGTTGAGAGGGGCGCCATTCGAGGATCTTATTCCATTTGCCCGGAGGAAGTTCACCGGGTTTGACGCACTTGAAGACACCTCCACACAGGATGTGCTCAGTGAACTCACCGAATCGAAAGACCCGTCCACACGAGTACTCGCCCTGGCCGCCTTCAGGGAGTCGGGGTATGGAGATGAACATCCCCCCATGGAATGCGACCTGATCCAGCGTCTTGAACTCCTACAACTGGTCCCCCTCTTCCGGGAGCTGAGCGTGGACGATCTGGTGGCCTTGAGCCGGGCACTCCAACCGGTGCACCTTTCATCAGGGATGGCTGTGATCCGGGAAGGCGATCCCGGGAATGCGCTCTACTTGATTCGGGAAGGAGAGATTTCCGTGATCAAGCATGCGGGGAAAAAACAAGAACACCTGCTGGCCCGCTTGGGGCGGGGAGAATTCATCGGGGAAATGTCCCTGATCGATCACGCCCCCCGCTCGGCTTCCGTACGGGCGGAGTCCGAGGCTGACCTTTTCTCACTTGAGGGGGCCCGATTCACCCGTCTCATGGAACGACGGCCCACCCTTCCCCTCACCGTCTGCCGGGTACTCGTACAACGAATCAACGAACTGGAAAGCCGGTTGATCGGAAAACAGCGCCGTAGCGCCTTCGAACCCCCTTGATATCCAGCTCTGTGTCGAGATACTCCAAGGGCGCTTTTTCGAAGGCCCTTTTCAAACCAGCCTCTCCCATGTATAATCGAAAAATGCGCTGAACATGGTATCAACCATCATTCGGCAACAGCAGAGCACGCCCTTCCCGCAGAGACCGACGGGCAAGCGCCCCTCTTCTGCAAATGAAAGGAAATCTCCCGGCCACCGGTGGGCTCGAATACGCAGAGGTCCTGTCATGTCCTTGTTCCAAAAACCCCTGTTCCGTGCCGTCCTCGTCTCTGCAGTCTGTGCATGCCTTCTCGTTTTCGGTCTCTTGACCCTGTCTCATGCCGGTCCTGCACCGAAGGCAGACTCAACGGTCCAGGAACTGGAATCGCTCGTTCAGACCATCGAAGACGAGGAACGGCGAAAAGTCCTGCTGGACCAGCTTCAAGCCCTGATCGAGGCACGGCGCGCCACTGAAAACGAGCAGGCCGCCCTGCAGAAGCCTGCGCGGGAGGCCGGTGCCGCCCAACTGTCCGAGGCCGTCTTTTCCCGGTTCGAGGATGCCATGGAGCGTATCGCGGCCTCGGCCCGGGAGACGGGGCATATGCTCTCAAACACGCCCGCCCACCTGAAGGAAGCTCGGGCCTACCTGTCCCGTCCCCAACAGAGGGAAGGTATCCTGCGGCTGCTGGCTGTTGCGCTCGGCGCCTTCATCGTGGCCCTGGTCTTCCGGCTCCTGCTCCGCAGGCGCATGCCGAAACCACCCCCAGCCGGTTCCCCCTGGCCTGTTCGCACTGCCTCTTCCGCCCGGGCCGGTATGCTTCATGCCCTTCCTTCAGGCCTGGGTCTCCTGTCGCTCTTCCTTTTTTTTCGATATTTACCCTGCCCGGCCCCGGGCCGCGCCATCCTCTTTCACCTCTTCATCGTACTCTTCGGTTACCGCGTGGTCATGGAGACGGCGCGCGCCCTGCTCTCTCCGGAGGAACCCGGCCTGCGAATCCTGCCGGTTCAGGACGACGGAGCCTACTATTACTGGGTCTGGGTACGGCGTTTCGCGAACTATACGGCCCTCTATTTCCTTGCCGTGGGAATACCGGCTCTCACCTCGTTTCCCGAGTCTCCGCTGGCCTTTATACGGGGACTGCTTCTCCTGGTATTCCCGGGCATGATCACGGCATTCGTCCTTCAGATCTCCAGGGATCTTCGAATGAGACATGCGGGCGGCCCGCCTCAGAAAACCTCGACAAGACCCGGAGATGCAAAAAGGAAACGCGCCGCCCTCCGATTCCTTCCGGCCCTTGCGATTATCTATGCGTGGGCCTTTTTTCTGATTCTGATCGCAAGCCGGGAAGAGGGAATGGATTTCATCTGGCGGGCCACCTTGGGAACCGCCGTTACCATACCGGCCCTGTGGGCCGGTCTTCGTCTTCTCGACTGGTTGTTTGACAAGCTTTTTGCCGTTCACCAACGGATACGAGACCGGGTCCCCGGGATCGAGGAACGAGCGGATCGGTACCTCATCATCGTCCGCAAGGTCTCGGCCGCCGTGTTGGTCCTGATCGGGGCAGGAGTGGTGGCCGAATTCTGGGGCCTTCCGGTCGCGGCCTTTGTGGCCTCTGAAGTGGGATCCCTGATCCTTCTTCGAGGGGCCGCCATCGCCGTCACCTTCGCCGTGATCATGACGGTTCTTCAGCTCAACCGGGTCGTGTCCGCATTCCTGCTTCGAGAACGGGGGGGCCGAACGGTCAGTCAGAAGACCCGGACACTGGTCCCCATGGTTCGTGCCGCCGTCAACATCGCTGCGGTCTTTGTGGGTGGCGTGGTCATTCTCGGTCGTATCGGCGTGGACACCACACCTATCCTGGCAGGAGCGGGCATCGTCGGGCTGGCCGTGGGCTTCGGATCCCAGACCCTGGTCAAGGACCTGATCAACGGACTCTTCATCCTGTTTGAAGAGAGTATCCGCGTGGGAGACTGGGCCCAGGTGGGGAACAAGGACGGCGAGGTGGAGGCCGTAGGTCTTCGCACGGTGCGTCTTCGCGACCTGCGTGGAAACGTCCACGTGATTCCCAACAGCGCCATCGACTCCGTGACCAACTACAGCAAGGACTTTTCACGAAGCGTCATGGATATCGGCGTGGCCTACCGGGAAGACATCGACCAGGTCATGGACATCCTCAAGGAACTGGGCCAAGAACTCCGGAAGGACCCGGAGTTCGGGGAGCACATCACGGGACCTCTTGAGGTCTTCGGGTTGGACCGATTCGAGGACTCGGCCATCATTGTTCGCATCCGGTTCAACACGAAACCGCTCAAGCAATGGGGTGTCAAACGGGAGTTTTACCGGCGCATGAAGCGGGTGTTCGACGAGCGCGGTATCGAGATCCCCTTTCCCCACCAGACCCTCTACATGGGCCAGCCCAAGGAAGGGAAGGCCCCGCCTCTGTACGTGCAACGGGTGGAAGGGCCGGACGATTCGGGAAAGCCATGACGAAGAACCACAGGGAGGGTTTCGCTGTCAGCCTGGACCGAGAGGCTCGGGGAGGCTGAAGGCGCCGGCCGCGAAAAACCCCACATGCCGAAAAATCTCGGCCTCTTTCAGGTCCGGGAGGGTGTCCGCCTCCATCTCGAAGACCTTGCGGTAGGGGGCTGTCTCGGCGATGGTGGTGACCCGGGCGTCGGCCACGAGAACCTCTCGTGCCATGCCCGGAAAGGCCGTCAGGAGGGGCCGGTTTTCCCGGTCGTAAAACATGTCCGACGCCAGGAGGAGGTCCACCGTCCCCTGAACCCCATCCAGGGATCCGCATGTCGTCACCCGGACCCGGTTGAGACGGGCATTGGCCCCAACCGCCTTCAAGGCGTTCTCGTCCATGTCGCATGCCACCACCTCGCGCGCACCCGCCATCGCCGCGGCGACCGCAGCCACCCCGGAACCTGAGCCCACATCCAGCACGCGCTTCCCAGCACAGACACTCCTGTGGGACAAAAGAAACGCCGCCAGGGCATGGCCTGCGGCCCAGCAGAAGGCCCAGTACGGGGTGGTTTTCAGGATGGAGCGCACTTCCTCCGGCGAAAACGGGCGATCCATGTTGTCCGGGGAGACCAGGTGGAGCCGGACGGCGGGACAGAGATCGAGAGGGCGCACCTCGAGCCGGGCGTCCGGCAGGGTCTGTTGAAGGAGCCGCGTGAGGCGCTCCAGATCAGAGGATTCCGGTGTCATGGCCAATGATATCGATGCTCCATGGAGAGGGTGGACCATGAGGTTGAAGGGCGTTCACCACGAAGATCACGAAGAGACCGGTTATGAAACCACGAATCACACGAATTGCACGAATGATTCAACGACAGAGACGTTTCAGATGATATTCGTGTCATTCGGGTGACTCGTGGTTCCCACAGTCTCTCAAACGGTTTTCTTCGTGGTCTTCGTGATCTTCGTGGTGAAACAACCATACCTCAACCTCTCACGATGCCTTCATGTCCCCGGTCTCCATAAAGCGCTCGTGCAGGGCAAAGGCCTCCCGCAACAGGTGAGGCTCGTGACCGCCCCGTTTTCGAACGGCCCGGTCATAGTAGTCGCGAAGGACATCACGGTAGTCCGGATGAGCGCACTTCTCTATGATCTGCTCCGCCACCTGCCTCGGCGCCAGGGGTCTGGTGTCCACCAGGCCGTATTCCGTGACCACCACGTCCACCGAGTGCTCCGAGTGGTCCACATGGGACACCATGGGGACGATGGAAGAGATCTTGCCCCCCTTGGCCGTCGAGGGGGTGACAATGAAGGACACGGCCCCGTTTCTCTCGAAATCCCCGGACCCTCCGATGCCGTTCATGAGCTGGGAACCCATCACGTGGGTGGAGTTGACGTGTCCGTAGATGTCCACCTCGATGGCCGTGTTGATGGCCAGCACACCCAGCCGTCGAATCACCTCCGGGGAGTTGGATATCTCCACGGGGCGAAGCACGATTTTTTCGCGGTAGCGATACAGTTCTTTGTAAAACCGGGCCAGAGCCCTTTCGGACAGGGTCATGGCGGATCCCGACGCAGCCCGGACCTTGCCCATGTCAATGAGGTCCAGGACGGCGTCCTGAAGGACCTCGGAGTAGACGTCGATATCCTGATAGAAATCGTCATCCATGAATCCGGTGAGGACCGCGTTGGCCACGCCTCCCACACCGCTCTGCCAGGGGAGCCCCGGTGGAAGCCGCTCTCCCTGGATTTCGTGGCGAACGAAGTCCAGGATCCGCTCTGCGATCCGCCTGGACGTGTCGTCCGGTTCCGGAAAGACGGCGCACCGGTCCTGCTCCTCATGGGACACGATGGCCACCACCTTGTCCGGGTCCATGTCGATGAACGGCTTTCCGATGCGGTCCGCGGTCCGGTAGATGGGAATGGGCATCCGGTACGGTGGATCCTCGGGAATGAAGATGTCATGGATGCCCTCGAGTTCCGGTGGCTCGGCATTGCACATCTCGATGATAATCTTGTCGGCCATCTTCACGTAGGTCGGGGTGTTGCCTACGGACATGGACGGGACCAGATGCCCCTTTTCCGTGATAGCAACGGCCTCCACCACGGCCACGTCCACCCGGCCCCAGTGCCCCGCGCGCACCTGGGCGGAGAGCCGGGACAGGTGATCGTCTTTGAACAGGATGTCTCCCCGGTTGATCAACTCGCGCATGGACCGGTCGCTCATGTACGGCCGTCGCCAGTTGACCACGCCGGCCTGGGCCAAAATCCCGTCCACATTGTCGCCTGTGGAGGCACCGGCATACAGATTGATCTTGAGGCGCTCTCCCCGTCGAGCCCGCTCCGCGAGTTGCTGGGGAATCATTTTGGGATATCCTGCCGTAAACCCGGAGATGAAGAGATTCATGCCGTCCTGAATGTGTTCAGCCGCCTCCGCCGGTTCCGTGATCCGGTCCTGCAGGCGTTCGCATCGAATGCGTCCATTTCTCATGGTGTTCTCCCGACAAATCCCCTTCCTGTTGACGACGTATATGCATACTGAGACATGCTGTCACCATTCACCGATTGACCCGGCCTTATTGACGTTCTTCTCGGGCCGGCGTGACGAGGGCCGGTAAGACATCAATAATCCCACTTCCACTTGATACCAACACCCCCTTTGGCATCCGTCCCCACCTCGGTCTCCACCGTGATTCTCGGCGTGATTTCGTACTCCAGGGAGACTTTCCCATCCTCACTACTGAGCCCTTTTTCCACCTCCATGTATACGCCTTCTCCCACGTATTTGCCCGCGCTGAGAGCACCCAACCCCTCATCCCCTTCCGATTGCCTGACCTCCAACCGGTCCACTCCTATGGCCTCCTGGGCCCGATCCACAAACCCGAAGGTCCCGCCCCCTGCCAGCGCATCCATGGCGCGGGCCAGTTTCAAGGCCTGAAACGGCGTGATGCTCGTGAGACTCCGGCCGAAGAGGAGGCGAGCCATCACTTCGTCCTGAGGCAGAGGAGGATTTGAAGTGACATGAAGGCGAAGCGTATCGGGCGTACCGGAGAGCTGGACCTGTGCGGTCATATCCGCCGCGCGGTGTTCTGCGGTCACCTGCAGGTAGGGATTGGGGGGATGGGTCCCGTCAAAAAAGAGGGAACCCGAGACCAGGGAAAATCTCTTTCCGAAAAAATCATAGTGACCGCGAACGATATCCAGGTCTCCGCGCACTTCCGGCCGATTTGTCTCCCCGGTCACCATGAGGACTCCTTTCCATTCCGAGTCCAGGCCGTGACCTTTGACGAAAGCCCTTCCAGGTACAACCACATTCATATCCAGATGGATCGCCGCGGTCTCGGAAGGCGTGGTTTCCAGAGGTTGGGTTTGTGCTGAACCGGGTTGATTCACCTCCACAACGTCGATCTGCTGTATCTTGGAAGGCATTCGATCAGGAATGCGGAACAGGGCCGAAACCAGGCGAATGTCGCCGGAAATCGTCGCAGCCTCGGCGGATCCCCGGATCGTCATATCCGCGCGCGTCACCACGTTGAGGTCGTCCAGCCGGATCAGCCGAAAATCTTTCAACCGAATGCGCCCGGTGAACGGGAATTCCCGGTCCGGATCGAGTTGAAGATGCGCATCCAGTTCCATGCGCCCTTCACCGCCGTCCGTGGCCTGCGCGCTCTCGATGGTCACGGCATCCGAACTCGCTTGAACCGCGAGGTCGAGATCCCGAACCACGATCCCGCCGGGGAGATATTCAATCGACCCCCCTTGCACGCGCATGCCGCCGCGGATGTCCGGGGACGCCACAGTGCCGCCCAACCTGCCGTCCAGCGTGAGCTGACCGGAAAGGCGATGATCCGGCAGCGAAAACCATGCCGGCAGGAGGTCCATGGCCATGGCCCCCCAGGCTCTCCCCTGAATGGCTCCCTCCTCCATCAAACCGAATGAGAACGGTGAGAGGGACCACGCCACGGGTAGAACGATGGCGATCTCCATGGGGCGATCCCCCAGCCCGGACACGGACAGATCCGCTTGAAGCCGACCCGGTCCCAGGGAGGCATGGGAGGCCAGGTCCAGCAACGGGAGTTGTTCCAGAGACGAATCAGCCAACCGCAGGGATCCTACGTCGACGGACAGATCCGCGCTCGGTTCCTGAAGGCTGCCGGTGACACTCAGGCGTCCCGACACGTTCCCGGTCAGGGAAGGCATTCCGGTCACCTTCACCACGGAAAGAGGCAGGTCCCGGAAAACCGCTTGCAGATCCACGGTCTCCCCCAGACGGCCTTCCATGGATAAGGAACCGTTACCCATATGGAGGACCAGAGGATCCGTTTCGATATGGTTCTTCTCTGAAATCCTCGCACCAGCAGGCCTTTCCAGCCTCACGGGAAAGGAACCAAAAGCGCCTTCCAGGGAGTTGCATTCGAAAAAAACCTCCCTGGGCGTCCGACCCACCGCACCGGTCCACGAGACTCGAAACGGCTCATGGTAACTCCCCCTTCCGGCCATGCGAATATCCAACCGATCGACACCGCCCCGGGCCTCCAGTTCCAGTGCCTCCATCCGTACGCCCCGGTATTCCAAGGCCGTGAGATCCGCCTTCACCATGCCTGAGATGTCACCTAGAACATCCTGCACGTCCGCCCGGAGTTCCACCCTTTCCGTGCGACCCGAGGGCCCGACAAGGTCATGAATGCGTGCGTTAACCCGGACGTCCTGTGTGACACCGCGGCGGGAGAGGTCCACAGACAGCTCCCCGCGTCCACCGAACCCTTCCATCCAGAGATCGGTCAGTGCGGCCAGATCCGTGATCGTTCCCTTCAGGCCGCCCTCGGCAACAAGCGCCTCCAGATCCACATTCAAGGAACCATTCACCCTGGAACCGGCCCCCTCCAGAGCCAGTTCCGTCATCCGAAGAATCGGCCACCCCAGTCCCACTCCGGCCTCTCCTCGAAAATCCCCACCCCTCGGATGTTCCGCCGCAATCTCCACCGCGCCCCTGGGGGATGTCACGGGGCCCCGGGCCTGAACCGACATGCGCGTCTTCCCAATCTGAAAGCGGTCCACCTCGAGACCGAGAACCGTCAACACAGCCTGGGCCTCGGGATCATCAAAGCGGCCGTTCAACGAGGCCCGAAGGTCCGCGTTCCCGCGAACAGGCCGCCCCAACACCGAAGAAAACACAGAGACGTCCGGGACTTGCGCCCATACGGATGCCGTCCCGGTCTTCCCGGTCAGGTCGAACCGGCCGCTTGCGCCGATATGCCCCCCCTCAAGCCCGACGCGAAAGTCCGTGACATCGATGGTTCGGCCGCTCTGCAAGGCCACCCGCCCGTCGAAACTCGGTTCCTTCCCCACCAGCGCCTTCAGCCCGTCGGGTAAAGGGCCCACGCCCTTCAACACACCTTCCACGTCCGCGGACACGGATCGCCCGGCATGGCTTGTCTGCACCCGCGCCGACACATCCACGCCGCCTCGCCAGGGGAGCCCGTTCAGGAAGGGCGCCCTGGAAAGGTCCTTGATCTCGAGACGCGCCTCTCCATTCAGGGAGCGATCCTCTGTGAGAGCCTGCCCCGAAAACGACAGGGAGACGTTTTCATCCGTGAGATGGAACGCCCGAATGGACATGCTGTTCGGAGAAAGGAGCACCGTGTCCATGGACCAGTCCATTCGCGGCAGGCGAAGATCCCGACTCCCGGCATGGGCGGTCAGTCCACGGACTTTCCCTTCAGCGTGGATCCCGAGACCCTCCAGGAACGGGAAAAGGGCACCACGCGCCGGCCGAAACCGGAACGAGGCCATGGCTTGTTCGACCGTGACTCCGGAGGCGTGAATCCGCGTCATCTCAAGGACGGCGTCCGCCTGGGGTCCATCCGGGTTCACTCGAATATGGGCACGGGAATGCAGACCTCCGGCAAGACCGGCCGGCCTGGATGTTCCGAGTCGATCGAGTTCCGGCAAGGAAAGATCAACGTGGGCCTCGCCCGTTCCCGCGGCCGTTTCGTATTGCCCGGTCAAGTGCATCTCCGCCCCTTCCGAAGACAGATCCAGGCGATCCAGAGAGAGAATCCCTTCACCGGTATAGGCCGCATCCAGGGTGAACCGGCAGCCCCCCGGTCCGATGAGTTCCGAGACCTGCGAAGGCATGAGGCCCTGTTTCAGAGAAAGCCCTCCTGTGGCGTGAACGCTCAGGCGGTCCCGGTCGGCTCGAATCCGAAGGCCGGTTCGAATGGAGCCCCAGTGTGCGGTCTCTGCGTCCAGCTCCCCATGCCATGCGTCGAGAAGTCCCTCTCCTCTGAGCCGGAGCTCCGCCGCACCCGAATCCAGGCCGGCCAACCGAAGCAGGATCCCGTCTTCAGGTTCAAAGAGCCGCAGATCGAGTTCCAGATGAAGAGGGGAGGTGAGAAGCGACCATGTCACCTCCATCATCTCCCGTGGACCGTCGATCCGCTTGACGGCGCACTCCCCCTGAATCTGTTTCCCGTCCCCGGTCATGCTCATGCGGGCGTTCACGTGGAACGCGGCCTCCTCCCCCAGGATTCGTCGATTCACGACGACCCGCTTTACAGCAAATCGTTCCAGAAGGACCGGGGGGATATCCGGAGGCCAGGAAAAACCGCCCTCAGTGGGCTTCCCGTGTTCGGCCCGTTTCGGCGGTCGGCGCAGGATGTCCACCTCATCCGCCTCCACGAGGCCGATGCGAATACGCCCTTTCAACAGGCTTTTCGGAAACCAGCGGACCGCGATTCCCTTCACACGAAGCCAGGGATCGGATTCATCTCCCATCTCCAGGGAATCGACGCGAAAGTCCAGGGGAACCAGGCCGTGAACCGGCCCGATGCGGGTCGGCGATCCCGTGCCGGACTCAACGGCGCCGGCGATCCAGGAAACCAGGATCCGCCTTCCTGCCTCTGTCTGTGCACAGGCGAAGACCAGGGCCGATCCCAGAATGAGAACCGACATCACACCCAGGACCCAGCACAAGGCCCGAAAGACCGGAGATCGCCTTCGTTTGGGCGTCTTCGGCTCAAGGCCCGGGGTCTTTGCGGTTCCGTCTTCAGGGTGACGGTCCGGGTCCAGGTGTTCATGCGTCATGGATGTCTACCCCGAGCATGAATAAGAATCCTTTGGTGGACTGCACGCTCCCGATGTGATCGAGATAAAATACAACGATTCCCCATGAAGGGCGTGAAGATCACGAAGAAAGTCAGATTCCTTACACTACCGTACCCCCACATTCCGAACAAAGGAGAAAAACCCCGCCATTGAATCAAAACGCCTGACCGATGCTCACATAGATCTGAAAGGCCTTGTCCACGCCGTCCCTGCGATCCACAGGCACCGCAACATCCAGGCGAATCGGGCCCAGGAAGGTGGAATACCGTATCCCGGTACCGATCCCCCAGTTCATCTCTTCTGTCGAGTTCGGCAGTGAATCCACGTAGGCCCGGCCTCCATCTACAAAGGCCACCACCTCCACGCTCCGGTTCAGGCGCAGACGGAGTTCTGCGGAAACTTCCAGGAGAGAGCACCCCCCCAGAGGCTTGGAGCCCTCGAGAGGTCCGGCCGTCTGATAGGGCACACCGCGGACCGACCCGCCGCCGCCCGCATAGAAACGCTCATCCGCGGGGACCCGGTCTCGCGATGCGCCGGTGATGCTCCCCAGGGCCCCCCGGGTGGCCAACACCAGAGAAGGTTCCCGGATCAGGGGAAGGTAGTGGGATAGACTGGCATAGCCTCTCACAAATCGTAGATCTTCGTTCCGCATCCCGGAAAAAGGCGTCAGCCTCAAGGCCGCACGCGTCCCCCGAGTGGGGTTGAAGAAATCGTCGCTGCTGTCCCAGTCCAAACGCATGGGAAGGGAAATCAGCGCGTAATCTTCTTCCCGGCCCCGTTCGTCCACCCGGGATGCGGTCAGGCCGATGCCGCCGCCCAAGGTGAGACGATCGGAGAGCCGCCGCTCCAGGCCGGCAAGCGCATGCACACGACGGCTCGAATAGGCGTCGGGTGTCTCCATGTACGCATTCGCCTCCAGGAGCAATGACTGGTCCCGATGAAGAAAATCCGGTTTTCGAAACACGGATTCCATTCCCACCAGGTCCTGGGAGAGCGTGGCCGAAAGAGAAAGGGCTTCCTCCTTTCCGAAAAAATTGCGGTGCCTCCAGTCAGCCTGAAGTCCGGGGCCCTCGTCTGTTTGAAACCGGACTCCAACCCCGACAGTCCGGTGTTTCCTTTCCTGGAGATGGATGCGGACCGGGACGTGTCCACGTTCGTCGAGCGCCTCGTCCAGGGCCAGATCCATGGAGGCGAAAAGTCCGGTCCGAAGAAGCCGCTCACGCGTCCGTTCCAGCAGGGATGCGTTGAACGGCTCTCCCTCCACCCACGCCAGTTTGGATTGCACATAGGACGCGTCCACGGTCTCCAGGCCGGTCACGCTCGTCCCGCCGAATCGGACGTACGGGCCTGCAATCACAACCATGACCACGCGAACCGCTCTTTCCGCGTGATCGACCCGGGCCTTGAGATCCTTGATTTCCGCAAACGGATGGCCCTGATTCTTGAGTCGTTCGATCACCCGATCCCCGGCCCTCACCATGTCATCGGCCCGGGCAGGGTCCCCCGGCTTCAAGATCGGGTCGCCTGCAGTGGACGGCTTTTCTCCGGAAAAGGGACTTGCGCCGCTTTCAAAGGAAATCTCCACCGCCTGAATACGGAATAAAGGCCCCGTGTCCACCTGGAACCGGACATCCACAGGGCTCACTTCTTCATTCATCTCTAGCGTGACGCCTGCCCCATAGTATCCCTCGGACCGAAGCGCCTCGATCATGCGCGAGATGTCCTTCTCGGCGCGCCGTCGAAGAAGTCCGGCACCGGCCGGAGGCCGATCCTCAAGGAGAAACGTATCCGCCACCCCCTTGAGGCGTGTTTCCAGGGAAGCATTCTCCACGCCTTGAAGGCGGGGACGGTATGGGATCTCCGAGGCCGCCGTGGAGCAGGCCATGACCAAGACCAGAAGAAAGCCGGAAAGCATCTCTCCCAGCCGAGCCGTTCCGCCCTGGGTCAACCACGTCCGACAGAGTGAGGGGAACGATTTCCTCTCATGGGGGGCTTCGGTCGTAGGGCCATTCCGAACCGGGTCCTTTGAGGTAAACATCAGCATAATGAATGACTTGGTATACGTACGTTAAGGGTATACAGCGGGGCACTTTCTGGAGGGACTGGAACCGGAAGGGAAAACGGCCCGCCGGGGCCTCTCAGGTCTGCGAAGACGTGGTGATGGCCGTGCGTTTCAGGATATCGTAATAGGTCCTGATGCGTTTCACATACCGAACCGGTTCCGTGCCTCGACAGTATCCGTGCTCGGCGTCCTGGTAGTGCTTCGGATAGCTCAAGAGCGGCAGGACCTGTTCCAGGGCCGACCAGCTCTGGGGATTCATGCCCATTCGGGCGGCCAGTTTCTGGGCATCCAGGACGTGCCCGTATCCCACGTTATAGCTCGCCAGGGCGATCAGGGTCCGATCCGGCTCCTGGGCGTTTTCGAATCGATCGTACAAGCCTTTGAGATAAAGGACACCGGCTCGAATGGCCTCGTCCGGCTCGAGGCGATCCACATCGAATTCCTCGGCCGTCACCTTGGTGAGTTGCATGATCCCTTCGACCCCTGTTGGACTGCGCGCCTCGGGATCGAAGTGGGATTCCTGGTAGACCATGGCGGCGATGAGCCTCCAGTCAAACCCGGTTTTTTCCGCGGCCTCGACGATGACGTCCTGGTATTTGGGCAGGCGGGTCCTGATTCTCTGGTGATATTTCTTAAGGTCGAAGTAATCGAGAATCTCGACGCTCCCATAGTATTTGTCATGAATCTTGGCAAACGTCCCGTCTTCCCGAATTTTCTCGAAAAAATCGTTGATGGCCCTCAGCAGGGTCCGGTTTCCCTTGCGTACGGCCCAACCGAGGGACTGGGGTTCCTCCAGAGGGAAGGCCACCTTTACCTCAGGGTAATACCGCTGGTTCAGGAGGGCGATGTTCGAGTCGGCCACGGTCAGGTGGATCTCTTTTTCGGCGACCATGCGAATGAATTCCTCAGTGGGCACATCGTCGTAGAGACGGATCTTGATGTCCATGCCGCGGCCCTTGAGTTCACGCAGTCTCTCCTCATAGGACGTGCCCCGTCGAACAAAAACGGTGCTTCCGTTCAGGTCCTCCAAGGCGGCCACCCCGTAGTTTCTCTGATGAACGATGACCCGTTGCTGCACGGTCATGTATCCGGTCGAGAAATCCCCCAGGTCCTCCCGGACCGGGGTGATCGTGAGGCTGGCAGCGATAAAATCGCCGTCTCCCTTCCTCAGCATCTCAAAGAGGTCCTGCCAGTCCGGAGTCTTGACATTCAGTTTCACGCCCAGGTGGTCGGCAAATGCCTTGGCCAGATCGTACTCGAACCCCATGGGCTGGTCCTGGTAGTTATAGTAGCAGTGCCCATTGTTTCTCGTCAGGACGGTGATCTCTCCGGCCTTCTTGATCCCTTGAAGACCCGGATCGGTCTTCACAAAACCCAGAATCACAGCCATCGCTGTGACCGCCGCAATCAATACGGCCAGGGCCGTGAAAAGCCGCTTTTTCAATCTTCCATCCATTCTATTGTCCATGAATAAGGTGTGGTTTTGTAGAATTACGGAAAAAGGGGCAAAAATCAAGTAAAATCGGGACCGGACAATAGCCTTGGTTTTTAGAGAAGGGGTTTTTAACAGTGCCTCCCTCCGTTCTCACGTGGTATGATCGCCCCCTGAAACAACTCTGTGCGTTCAGCCGCAATCCAAACATCCCATCTCTACCAGATCACGAAGACAGGAGGGATACAGTTGTGGACACGATGCACCATATTCACTCGGAGACCTGCGAGCATTGCGGCCTGTGTGTCGATGTGTGCCCGAACCGAATTCTGGAGGCGGAAAAAGGGGCCGAACCGACCTTTCGTCCGGAACGATTGACTCTCTGCGTCTCGTGCGGTCACTGTATGGCGGTCTGCCCCACCCGTTCCGTCCGAATCCCCGGCCTCTCCTACGAGCGGGACTTCTTCGATCTGCCTGAAGGAGACCCGGGGGAAAGCCCGTTCTTCGATCTCATCGCCTCCCGCCGGGCGATCCGGTTGTACCGAAAAAAGCCCGTTCCCCGGGAGGTCCTCGAGCGGATTGTTCACGCCGTTTCCCTCGCGCCCATGGGCTTCCCTCCCCACAAGTGCGAGGTGACCGTAGTGGAGAGCCGTGAAACCATTGAACAGGCTCTTCCTCACATGATCTCCTTTTATGAGGACCTCCAGCGGTGGATGACTCAGCGGATCAGCCGCTTTTTCATGAAACGCCGCATGCCCGAGGAGACGTTTCACACCCTGGAGAACCACGTTTTACCGGAAATGCGCCTTCTCCTTCCGGTCATGAAGAGGGAGGGGATCGACCTCATTGCGCGGGGGGCGCCCGCCCTCTTTCTGTTCCATGCCGACCGCACCTCGGAAAACCATTCAGAGGACGCGTTGATCGCCTTGACATACGCCTTTCTTGCGGCCCATGCCCTCGGCCTGGGCGCCACACCCATCAGCCTCATTCCGCCGGCGGTGGAACGGGTGCCCCCCCTTCGAGATCTCTTTCACATTCCACGTGAAAACGAGGTGGTCGCTGCCATGATCGCCGGATACCCCAAGGTCCGCTTCAAACGCGGTATTCGGCGCGAGATGGCGGGTGTGACCTTTATTGCCTGACGGCATGCGGGATGGCCGTGCCTTGAAAAAAGGCCCGGGCCGTGGTATGTTATTTTTGGTCGCCAGCGCTCACCCCCGCCCGGTCTGGACGAAGGGAAGTCGAAGGACCCGGAGAGAGCGGAATTCGAGGGTCGGCAACTGGAAAGGGGTTTCAGGCATGCAATACGATACCGCACTTCGCACCTATACGTCCAAGCGCGTCGAAGAAATCGAGTCCGCGGACATCCTCGTGGGCATTCCGTGCTACAACAATGAGAAGACCATCAGCCACGTGGTCCAGATGGTCACCCACGGCCTTCACAAGCATTACAAGGACCGTCGATGCGTTATCCTGGTGGCGGACGGAGGCTCCACGGACGACTCTAGAGATGTGGCCAAGGAATTCGAAATCAAGCCGTGGCAGGAAAAGATCGTGTCCATCTACCGGGGTCCCGGCGGAAAAGGTACGGCGCTTCGAAGCGTCTTCGAGGCGGCCTGCCGCCTTCGGGTCAAGGCGTGCGCCGTGGTGGACTCGGATCTCAGAAGCATCACGCCGGACTGGATCCGATACCTCATGGAGCCGGTCCTCGACAAAGGGTACCAGTTCGTGGCACCCGTCTATGTCCGCCACAAATATGACGGCACCATCACGAACAACATCGTCTACAATCTTACGAGGGCCCTGTACGGCAAGCGCATTCGTCAGCCCATCGGCGGGGACTTCGCCATTTCCCAGGACGTGGCCAAGTACTACACCGAACAGGATGTCTGGAACACCGAGGTCGCCCGCTTCGGTATTGACATCTGGATGACCACCAACGCCATCACCCAGGGATTTCACATCTGCCAGTCCAACCTCGGGGTCAAGATCCACGACGCCAAAGATCCGGGACAGCACCTGGGACCCATGTTCCGGCAGGTGGTCTGGACCATCTTCAGCCTCATGGAGAGGTACGAAACCCACTGGAAAGGCGTGGAAGGGAGCGAGACCGTCGAGACCTTCGGTTACGAGGGGTCGGCAGAACCCGAACCGGTATCCGTCAATCTCGAAGGTATGGTCCAGCTCTTTCGAACCGGGTTTCAACAGTTCTCATCCCTATGGAAAGACATCTTCTGCCCGGATTGTTTCGAGCGCATTGAGGCGTGCGCCGCCATGAAGAGTGAGGCCTTTCACCTCCCCACGGATGTCTGGGCCCAGATCCTTTACGAACTGGCGGCCACGTTTCACACCTGGGACATCAACCGTGAACGGCTCGTGGACCTGGTGACCCCGCTCTACTATGCGCGCGTCGCATCCTTTGTGCAGCAGTCCTGGGACATGTCCACCACCGAGGCCGAGGACCTGGTGGAAGAACAGGCCCGTACCTTTGAAGCACAAAAGGACTACCTGGTCCGTATCTGGGACCAGAAGGCCAGGGAGAAGACCCTGGCTCGGACGGATCCCGCCTGAGCGCTCTTTAAAACCCCAGGCCTCTCTTCACGATCCATTCACGGCCTCTCGAAGACCGGCACCGGGCACGAACTTCGGTACCCGCCGCTCCTTCAGGTCGATGGTCTCCCCGGTCATGGGATTGCGCGCCTTCCGGGCGGCCCGGGTCTCCGCCGTAAACGATCCGAATCCCGTGATGCTGACCCGCTCCCCTTGCTCGAGGGCCTTTTGAATTGCGGACAGAAGGCAGTCCACGGCCTCCTTGGCCTCGCTCCTGGATTGAACCACCGCTGCCACTTCTTTCACCAGATCCGTTTTGTTCATGAGGTCTTCTCTCCTCTCTCATTACATCATTACGGGTTTTTAAAAAGACTCTTCGTGCGTATTTCTCACGTCTGCATCGTCCCCTGATTCTTGACGGTCTCTCAAAAACACGCTCAACCGCCGTCGAAAAAGCCGTAACCCTTTGGAATCACAATGGCATAGGACCTGGTTCCGGCCTTTTTACGGCACCATCATTCCTCCAGGACCTGGAATTCCATGACCTGGATGATTTTCGTCCCGTCCTCGGCTTCATCCACCGTTCCCAAAACGCGCACGCGCCGGTCCACGAAGTCCATCAACTCGTCTCCTTTGGCGGTTTCCCCGACCTCGTAGATCTCGTCGTCGTCCGTCATGATCTGGTAGTCCGGACTGACCGTTCCGACCAACTCCACCGTCTCGGCGGACAGGACGATCCCTGCCATGGCCATAACCAGCACGAACACCAGGATCCCCCCTTTAAAACCGATCCACACTTTATTGGCCATCATATCCTCACTCCTTTGCATCTTTATAAACCTTTTTATATCTAATTCCATCCATTCCGTTCGTTTGAAGACAACACCTCAGTCCGCCGGATGGACCTCCTCGATACGAAGAACCGTTCCGTCCGGGCCGTCCCCCAGCACACCCGTGACCTCCACTTCCCGCCGGACCATGGCCAGTGCCTCCCTTCCCATGATATCCGCAAGGATCATGAACTCTTCCTCGTCATGGGTGGCGAGGGCCACACGCACGATATGTCCCTTTTCGTCCCAGACCGACGGAATGAGCACACCATGCAGCCGGACGCGTTCACCCACACAAAGGGGTGCGTCCTTTTCTCCGCGGGCATTCATGAAAAACCATAGAGCAAATCCCGTTCCGAAAACACAACCCATGGATTTTATTTTATATATGAAATAAAGGATCCCTTGACACCGGAACTGCCCGTTCCATCAGCGTTCGATTATTCACATCAGATGATCAGAAAAAGCGAAAACAGAAAGAAACAACCCATGGATATTGATAGAAAATTTCGGAAAAAGGAATTATGGATTCCGATTTTTCAGAGATCGGAACTCTCGATTCTCATCCGAACGATGTATATTCAAGAGGTGCGTTTTTAGGGGCCTTCAGCGATATTCTTCCTTCCGAATCCCGTATTTCAGCATCAGCTTGTGGAGCTGCCGGACACCGATTCCAGCCGCCGCTGCCGAGGCCTGAATCCTCCCCTGGTACTGCGCCAGCACGTCTCGAAGGTATCCCTGCTCGGCCTCTGCCATGAAACGTCTTCGGGACTCGGCCAGGGTCTCGGTCGGACTCAATCGGTATCGGGACTGTACCGGCTTGCCCTCCAGGAGGTCGGCGGGAAAACTCGTTGGGGAGAGTATGGAAGAGGACTCCAGGATGTGCGCCCGTTCGAGTAAATTCTCCAGTTCTCGAATGTTTCCCGGCCAGGGATAGGCCATGAGTCCCTCCATGACCCGGGGGTCCACACCGGAGATCTCCTTGGCGTTCAGCCGGTTGAGCTTTCGAAGCAGGACTTCGACAAAGGTGGGGATATCCTCCATCCTTTCCCGGAGAGGCGGTATCTCCACTGGAAATACGTTCAGGCGGTAATAGAGGTCCTTTCGAAAGAGTCCGGCCTCGCACATGGCATTCAAGTCCGCATTCGTGGCGGTCACCACGCGTACGTCCGCCTGAATCGTCTCTTCCCCGCCCACTCGGTGAAAAATCCCCTCCTGCAGGACCTGCAGAAGCTTGATCTGGGCTGCGGGTGTGATGGTGCCGACTTCGTCGAGGAATACGGTGCCCCCGCGCGCCGCCTCGAACTTTCCCGGTTTTCGCCGAACGGCACCGGTGAAGGCTCCCTTTTCGTGGCCGAAGAGTTCGCTTTCCAGAAGGGAATCAGGGATGGAGCCGCAGTGGATATTCACGAACCGTTCCCGTTTGCGACTGCTGTGACGGTGAATAAGGCGGGCCAGGATACTCTTGCCCGTTCCCGTTTCACCCATGAGAAGAACCGTGCTCCGGGTGGGCGCCACAGAACGCAGCCGATCAAAGACCTCCTGCATTCGAGGGCTTCTGGTGCGTACCACCTCCAGGGAATCCGCCTGCCAGAACCGGTCCAGAGGGTCTTCCCTGTCCGAAGGGAGCAGCAGCGATCGGAAACCGCCTTCAACGGCCTGTCTCACTTCGCGGGGGTCCAGCGGGGCACACAGGCAGCAACTCGCACCGGCCCGAACCGCATTCTCTCCCTCGACGCTTCTCTGCTCCGGCGTGATCACGATGATATCCACCGCCGGGTGAACGCGCCAGAAGGATTGGAATGTCCCTTTGTGTCCGTTGGTCCCCGAAGACGGCCCCAGCCGGTCCGTATCGATGATCACGACACCGTAAGGGTTCTCCCTGAGAAGAGTCAGTGCGGCCTCCCGGTCAACGGCATGGTCCACCCGGTAGCCGTCGGGGAAGCATGATCTGACGGAGGCGAAGATCTCCGGAATTCGTGAGACTACGAGAATACATTTCATCATCATCCCCTGAGAACGAACCGATGCGTGAGTACTCTTCGGATGTCGGGAACCGTTCCCGATTTGCGGTTGACAAGCCCTGACCCAATGTCCGATGCTTCATACGACAGATGCGGTCCATTGCCTCGCGTTCACCATTGATTGAAACGCGGACAGGATCTCACCGCTTTCCATGGACCCGGTCAAAGGAACCAAGATATGGCGCTGTTCGGCAGACCTTCCAAAAATCAGGGTACTCCCTCCGGCAACCGTTTCATTTCGCAATTTCAGGTTGCGGCGAAGAACCTGGGACTCATTTTATTCGGAAGCGTCATTTACGCCGTGGGTCTTCATGCCCTTCTCATCCCCCATGAATTCCTGAGCGGCGGGGTGGTGGGCGTGGCCCTGATCCTCCAGTACCTGGTACCGGCTCTAGCCATGGGGCCGGTCTATTTCATTTTGAACATCCCCTTGCTTCTACTGGGGTGGTTCACGGTCAGCCACCGGTTCATGATTTACAGCATTGCGGGTATGGCCCTCTTCAGCCTTGCCTGCACCCTGGTGGTGCCGGCTCCCTTCGACATTCAGGACCCCATTCTGGTCGCTCTCATGGCAGGCGTGATCTGCGGTGTGGGAGGCGGCCTGATCCTTCGATCCCTGGGTTCTGCGGGCGGTCTCGATATCCTTGCCGTCTACCTCAACCGTCGACTGGGGCTCAGACCGGGATCGGTCTATACGGCAACGAACTGCCTGGTCCTGGCAGCGGGCGCCTATATGCTCGACCTGGAAAAGGCCCTCTACTCCATCGTGTTCGTCTACACGAGCGGTCGAATCGTAGACTCGATCCTTGCCGGATTCAACCGGAGAAAGCTCGTCTACGTGATTTCGGACAGCCCCCGGGAGATCACGGAGCAAATCATCAACCGGGTGAACCGGGGTGTGACCCTGCTTCAGGGACGTGGAGGGTATGCAGGCAAAGAGAAGGAGGTGATTCTCACGATCACCACCATGACCGAACTGCCCCTGATCAAGGAACTCATTTTCGGTGTCGACCCCAATGCATTCGTGGTGGTCAACGACACGCTGGAGGTCCTGGGAAATCGCCACGGAAGGCTGAAGGTCTATTAGACATCGCTTCCGAATCATTCGGTGAATGCCACCGCTCCCATGGCGCGGTTCATGGTTTCGCAACGCGTCCCATGGTCCCCAGGTAAATGGCGAACAGGGCCAGAACCGCGCCGACCGCCTCCACGGGCGTCACCGGGCGATGAAAGAAGAGCACGTCCCAGACAAAGGCGAGCGTGGGTTGCAGCAGGAGAACCAGCCCCAGCCTGGAGGCCTCGATTCGCCCGATACCGCTCGTGATGAGAAGCCACCCAAGCACCTGGGACACCAGGGCGTAAGCCGCAAGGGCGACCCAGCTCTGAAGATCGGGAACGGCAAAGGATTCCCTCTGTCCCGCTGAAAAGAGGCCGAGAAACAGGGCCGTGCAAACCGTTGCCAGGGTGATGGTGGCAAAGGTGGTGGAGGAGGCCTGGGACATGCGGAGGAACAGGAGATACCCCGTGTAGCAACAGGCCGCCATAAGCCCCAGCACCACCCCCGTCTTGTAGTCCGATGAAAACCCGTCCCAGTCAAGTCCCACGATGAGGTACAGCCCGCCTACAGCCATGGGAATGGCCAGGGCAAGTTTCCAGTTCAGCCGCTCCCGAAGGAACACTGCACCGGCGGCCGCAACGAAAAATACCTGGAAATTGGCCAGGAGCGTGGCCAACCCAGGCCCCACGAACCGGATACACCGATGCCACAGAGTGAGGTCCACGGCCATGAAAAAGCCGGCGGCCAAAACCGTCAGGAACTGCCGCCGTCCCCGGAACAGGCGCTCTCCTTTCACAAGGGTCAGGACCATGAGAATGCCGCCGCCAAGGACCATGCGGTAAAAGGCCGAGACCGTTGGCTCGGTGTGGGCCAATGTGACAAACACCGCGGAAAAGCTGATCAGGCAGGCCCCTCCCATAACCTTCAGGGTGGCCGATGTACGGATGTTCCAGGGCTTTCCGCGCCTCTTCACGGAACCCTCGTCGGATGGGGTTCAAGGGAAAGGAAGTCAGGCATGAAAGGAAAGGAACACGGCATGGGAGGCCCAAGTCCGCAGACCTGGGCCCCTGAATTCAGAAAATCGAACGTCATGTCGGAAAAAGGTCCGTGTCGGTGCTCTACTTCAGTTTCTCGATTTCCTCTTCGACCTCCCCGGCCCCTTCCGCATAGAACGTCTCTTCGTCCGGCGCCAGTTCACGGAGAAGCCGGAGAAACTCCCCTGCATGAACCCGCTCTTCGTCCGCAATGTCCTTCAGGACGCTGATGGCGAGGCGATTGTCCGTCGATTCGGCGAGCTGCATATAGAGCTGAATGGCTTCATATTCCGCTGCCACCATAAACCGAATGGCACGGATGAGTTCCTCGTTGGTCAGTTTTCGATCGTTGGCCAGTCCTGAAAAGGGCGATCCGAATTCGGGCATGGTGAACTCCCCCTGATGGTGTGGTTGGTTGTCTTCCACCCAGCGGCTGCACACTCTCCCGCCGCAAGGCGCTGTCACGTGAATGGGCCTTGGAACGAATCCATTCCGCTTTCACCCTCACCACCCTCACGGGCAGTGGTGATCCCATTTTGACCGGCTTTTGAACCCGAAACCGCTGTACCGGGCCAACGAATCCACCATAGCACCTCTCACCGGTTTTCACCACGGCTTTATCTGTACGGCTTTATCCGCCGGGCCCTCATCAACCGGGTGCCGGTCACCCCCATGGATGAAAAATGACGAAACCGTAAAAACTGTTTTTCGCGCAGAGACGCCCAGAACGCCAAGGAAAAAATCTTATAATATCATTTGGTTATCTTTGCGTTCTCTGCGGCTTGGCGCGAGAATACGACTTTTTACGAGGACATCAAAAATGGTTGGGGTTTATCCAAATCGAGATCGGGATCGCTGTCGAAGTCGAGTATGGTCTCGTTCATTCTTGGACGGACGCCATGTAATGGCCGAATTGCCGCACGCCCAACGGCGTGAATCGATCGAAAAAGGTCATCATCTCCAGGCCTGGGACCAAGGCCCGACACACGGGGATTTCCAGGTCCTCACGTGTCAGATCCACGTAAACGGGCTGGTATCCATTCGCCGTCACCAGGGACTCCAGCCGACGCAGGTCATTCGACACACTCCCGGTACTCCATCCAGGCAGGTCTTCGTAGCGGACCCGGGGCATTCCATCGGGTGGGGGTGCGGTTCCAAACCAGTAGGGATACGGCCATGGGATCTCAGTCATGGCGGAAACCACGGCGCGCCGCGCGTCCAGGTGGGCACCGCACCCCTTGAGAACGACACCCCCCGGGCCTCTCACAAAGGCCTGGTAACAGGGCACGCCGAACTCCGTGGTCATGTCACGGAGGCATATGAAAATCCCTTTTCTTTGTAGGCTCTCGAGCATCTCGGAAACGCGCCCATCCTCTGCCTTCAAGACGAAACATCGTTCAGGGCGAAAGGGCATCACCCGCTCCGCATCCCGCTCGATCACCTCCAGGAGAGCGCTCAATCGGGCCTGATCCAGAGTCTCACCCGCGCCAAGGCCATTGGACGACAGGCCGCTCGTCAGGCTTACTTCGTCCAGATTGGCAAAAAGAAACACGAGTTGAGCCGGCACCAGGACCTCTTCACGGCCGTGGGGACCCACTTCTTCCCCTTGAACCCAGCAGAGCGGATCATCCCGGTAGGGGACCTCCAGGCAAACCCTCTCGAGGTTCAACACTCGCCGCCCCTCGGCCTCCAGCTCCCGGGCCGATCCACGAATGAGCCCAAGCCCACCGCGAACACCCGTGACCCGGTCCGGCGCGAATGACGCAAAGGCAGAGGCCCGCTCCACGATCTCCATGAGACAGGAGATCCGAGCCCGGTGAATGTCCATTCCCCGGCCGTAGCTCGTCTGGGTGCCTGAGAGATGCCAGGCATGACGTCCCTGGCGCGTGCGGATGTCCAGTCGCCAGCGACGCTCCACAGCAAAGGGACTCAGGGTGGCCTCGGTCCGTGTCTCCCACCCTTCCAGGAGACCCGCCTTTTCCAGGCGATTCTGAACCTCGCGGACGGCAGTCCGCGTCTGCCCGGAGTGGTCATTTCCGGCCGGGTCGGAGACGGCCCCTTCAAAATTCATCCGTTGAATGGGCACGACACCCTTTTTCCAGGCCTCAATGGCTTCATCGCTCACGAGCGGATCGTGCTCGGCCTCTCCGTTCCGTGGCAAGGGCTCGTGAAGGGCCGCGTTTCTTGAAAAGCACCGCACCCAGTAGAGATGTTCCGTCGTCTTACGGTACAGGCTCCAGGGGATGCAAATGGACGGGGAATGGGCCGCCAGGGAAGAAAGAGCCTCCCGATCGAACCGGCCCAGAAGCCCGTGAAAGCGATCCGCGCCCGCGCAGACCTCAAATGCCAGAGCAAGCACATGGGGTTCCCCCTGTTGACCCCGTTCGATGAGCCCGGCCATGTCACCCAGCTCCAGGGAAGAGCAAAGGGAGAGGACGTGCCGGACCATGAACCGGTCCAGAGGACGTATGGACAGGTGGTCGAATCCCGCCTCCAGGTCGGTGTCTTCAGCGGGGACGCAGGAAAACCAGCCTACGCCTCCCCCGGTACCGAGCTTTTCCAGTCGATATGGGGTTTCATCGTCGTTTGGATTCAAAGGGGTTTCCTCGGCATGACTGAAGGGAAGCGAAGATCAGGTGGACCGGAGTGAGGAAATACTGCCGCATCTCCTGTAGTTGTGATGACGGTACCACCGACATTCAGCAAAAGACAACCCCGGAAAGACCCGGACTACTCGGTTTCCGCCCCCTTTTTCCAGACCATCTGCATCTGATTCATGAACCGGATGGATCCGCCCCCCGGGCCGGGATAGTGGTAGATGGAGAGAGTGAACTCCCCGCCTTCTCTGTCCTCATAGGTGATCTTGATCAGGGTTTTCCCTTCCTTCTCCGCGACCTTCACCTTATCGATCCGGTTCATATTGATATACTCGAGCCCCTTGGAAAAGGTGATGGTCTCTTTGCCGATCTCCAGTGCGGCTTCGGCGTAACGGGGCTCATCGGTCACCCAGTTCCCGACCAGGACATCGGGTATCTCATCGCTGAACCACCCGCATCCGGCGGCGAGGAAGAGGAGACCCAAGACCGCCAAAAAAGACCGGTGGACCTTGAACAAGGCCTTTCCCGGATCATGGATCTTCGAGCCTTCTTTCATGATCGGATCTTTTCCTTCCAGGTGACGGGGTCGACAGGAATGCAGCGGCAAGGCTGTGGAAAGCCGGCCGCTCAATGTCACGGGTTCGACGCGGCCCGAATACGGCAGGGCAGATTCTTCAAGTTCGGTGTGCCGAATTCCTTTCCGAGCTTTTCGATGGACGTGAGCATGTTGAAATTGGATGTCTTCCACCCGTACTGGTCTTTGGGATCCCCTTCGGGAAACCACCACCCGAGGGATGCGCTGAGGACACGAGGGTGAACCATATCGGTTATGCGGGCCTTTTGAATGACCGACCCGTACTTCGTCTCGATGGTCACCCGGTCTCCATCGCTGATCCCGTACTGCACCGCCGTATCCGGGTGGATCTCCACAGTGGGATCGGGTTCCTTTTCACGCAGTCTTTCAACCCACCGGTAGGAGGAAAGGAGGAAATACCGGCTCTTGGCGCTGGTGAGCAGCAGGGGGTATTCCGGATCGTCCTCCTCCGGAAACCCGGAAAACTCCGGAAGGGGTTTGAGGCCGAACTTCCGGGCCGTGCTCAGACTCAGCTCCACTTTCCCGGTGGGGGTCTTGAACCCTCTGGTCTTGTAAGCCTGGCAGGGTTCCGGTCCCTTCAGGTATCCTGTTTTCACGAACTGGTCATAGGCCATGCCGGAAGGGCGCAGCACGTCATCGAGGAACCGCTCGTGATCGTCATACCAGTATTCCGGCGGGGAGACCCGCTTGCCCAGTTCATTCATGATCTTCATGTCGGGCCAGCACTCCTCGGGCGGCTCCACGATCTTGGGCCGGGCGAGGATCATGCCGTGCCCGATGCCGTAATGGCCGATGTCGTTCATCTCGAACTGGTGAGCCACGGGAAAGACGATGTCCGCCAGGGCCGCTGTGGGCGTCATGAAAATCTCGGCCATGGCCACGAAATCCAGGTCCATGAAGGCCCGATAGGTGGTGGGGCTGTCCGCCCATGCCACGAGGGGATTCGTACACATACCGTAGTATCCCCGGACCGGATAGGGATCGCCCGTAAGAACCGCCTTTCGAAACATGGCCGGCGGGATGGTCATGAGCCGGGGGATCACGTGGTGATGGGCGCTGATCATCTCCTTTCGCTTGTCCGGGATGAGGTCCGCCCGGACAAACTCACCCAGACGCATGATGTGAGGGTCTACGGCGTTGATGTTCCCACCGGGGATATCGAGATTCCCGCAGACCGCCATGAGGCAGACCAGAGACCGCGTGGCATCGAAGGCATGGATATCGTGCTCAATGGGGTTCCCCCACTGAAGGGCCGCCGGACGGGCCGCCGCGTACATGCGCGCGGCCTGTCGAATGAGATCCGCCGGGACCCAGGTGATCTCGGAGACCGACTCCGGCGAGTAGGCCTTCAGGTGATCCGCCAGTTCATCGAACCCGTAGGTGTAGGCCTCCACAAACTCCCGATCATAGAGAGTCTCCTCCACAATAACATGAAGAAGCCCAAGGGCGAGGGCCTGGGACGTTCCCGGCCGGAACTGGAGCCACAGATCCGCCCTCTCCGCCAGTTCGATCCTCCGGGGATCGGCCACGATCAGCTTGGCCCCTTTCTTGAGCTGCTCGTAAAACTGGCTCCCGATCTGCCCTTCCTCATTGGTTGCCGGCGGGTTGCTCGCCCAGAGGAACATGAGCTCCGTGGGGTGGTGGAGGTCGGCCACCGGATAGAAGCCGCAGGTGTGCATGCCGGTCACTTCCCTGGGGGCGTGGCACACGTCCTGTGAGGCGATGACGTTGGGGGACCCGAAGAGATTGGCGAGTCGAATCAGCACAAAGTGCTCCAACCCCTTGGGCATGCCCACGCCGAACCCGACAGCCCGGGCCCCGTGGATCTCCCGAATCCGTTTGAGCTGATCCGCGGTCTCCTCCAGGGCCTGTTCCCATGGGATCCGCTCCCACTTTCCCTCGCCCCGCTTCCCCTTCCGCTTCAGAGGATGGGTGAGCCGGTCGGGATGGATGAGCCGGTCGGGCGATACCCGGCCCTTGAAGCAGGTGGTTCCTTTGTTCAGGTATCCGTCCGGATCGCCTTTCACCTGGACGATCCGGTTGTCCTTCACGCCCACGAGAAGGGCGCAGCCGCCATGGTCCATTCGGGCGCAGTGGGTCTTTTTCCACTCGATATGGTCTGTCACGTGTCTCATCCTCTCTGAGGTATGCTGGGGTGGTTCAATTCCTCCCGAGATCCCCACGCAGTGGTGCGGGAACGGGCGGACGGGGTGTCCTTGAGATTAGGAGACTCCGGGCGCCTGCCCCATCACTCGGTCAAAAGACTCCAGCACGGCTTCGGCAAAGGCCGAGTCGTTCACATGGGCTGGAATCACCGCCACCGGGCACGGCGGCCCGCCTTCTTGATCCGGTCGAAGCCCCTCCTCCAGCCCTTTGAGAAAGGCTCCGGGGCCGTTCGGGGCATAGAGCGGTCCCTTGGGGTGGTCAAACGCAGACAGCCCCCCCTTGGGGACCACGATTTCCACGGGGCCAACCGCCCCGGAGCACAGCCCGGCCACGGCTCGTCCCACGGCCTCGATCTCCTGGTCAGCGGCCCGAATGACCGTGATGGCCGCGTTGTGGGCATGGGCCTTCCGGCCCGGGAACCGCTGGGTCGCCTTGTCAAAGGCCCCGGATACCAGGAAATCCACATTTCCCGGGATCAGTATCGCGGGCACGCCCTTTCGCAGGGCCGCCCCGCCCCGGTCCGGGCCGGCGTCATAATCTCCGCCGAACCGATGGTCCATGAGTTCGTGAAGCGAGAGATCCACTACGGCGGAGACGTTGCGTTCCCGAATGATCTCTTCCATGGCCTCCCCGCCGGAACCGACGGTGTGAAAGACCACCACCTCGAAACCCCGCTCCTCCAGGCCCTTTCGAACCTCCAGGGCGCAGGTCTCGGTGGTTCCGAGTGTGGATATCACGACCACGGGCCGAAGGGGTTCCTTTTCCTCCTCCCCGGTCCACTGAACCATACCGGCCATGGCCATGGCGCCGTTCCGCAGCACGGCGCGGGTGATCCGGTTGAGCCCGGAGAGATCGCAGACCGAGTGGAGCATGAAAAGGTCGCGGGTGCCCACAAAGGCCCGGGTGTCCCGGGAGGCCATAGTGGTCACCATGAGCTTGGGCAGGCCTACGGGAAAGGCCCGCATGACCGCTGTGCCCAGGGTCGTGCCCATGGATCCGCCGATTCCGAAGACCCCCTTCACCCTTCCCTCCTCGTACAGTTCCAGGGCCAGAGGGACGGCACCCCGAATCATGGCGGAGAGGGATTTGCCCTCGTGCCCCAGGGACCGAACGGCTTCGATATCCGTGCCCGCTGCCCGGGCAACTTCCTCCCGGGTCACGAGCACCGGGTGCCTGCATTCACCCCGGATCCCCGCGTCCATGATCAGGGCCTCCACCCCGGCCTCCTTCAAGCATGAGGCGACGAACGCGGCCTCCTGACCCTTCGTATCCATGGTGGCCACCACCAGCACGCCCCCGCACTTGTCCATGATCACCCCCGTTTTGTCTCAAAACGCGCCGGCAACCGTTCTCCGCTGCTAATCCCGGGCTTCCAGGGCCCCCTCGTGCCTGAGGAGCCACTCCTTTCGCCAGAGGCCGCTCCCGTATCCCACGAGCCGCCCCCTGGCTCCCAGGACCCGATGGCAGGGCACCAGAATGGGGACCGGATTGGCGTTGTTGGCCTGACCCACGGCCCGGGCCGCATTGGGCCTTCCCACGGCCCGGGCCAACTCGCCATAGGTCATGACCTTCCCGTACGGGATCTCCAGAAGCGCCCTCCACACGGACTTCTGAAACGCCGTGCCTTCCATGGACAGGGGCACCGCAAATGTGGTCCCACCGGCCTCGAAGTACTCTTCCAACTGCTTTCGGCACAGTTGAAGGCAGATGGGGGGATCTTTAGTATCATTGCGCTTTCTGGGGACGAACCGGATCTTTTCGATCCCCTCCTTGGTGCCGCTGATCCCGATCCAGCCGATGGGGGACTTGTAATAGACCGTGGAAGAGCCGTCTTTTTTCATATTCCCTCCAAGCGGACGTGTCCAAGGGCCCAAGGCCTTGAACGGGGTGGAAATCACTCCGGCCCGCCGGGGTCAGGACCACATGGGGCGGGCCCACATACCGGGCGGATGCCGGAAAAGGGCATCCATCCGTCGAAACGGCGACTCCCCCGAGGCGCGGGGAATTCCACCCGCAAAACGGGGGGTCTCCGTTGTTCATTGATTTCCTTGGTTCTTTTACCCTATATTGCCCATGCATGAAAAGCCCATTTTTTCGCCATGGGACGAAATCGGCCGCCCGGCAAGGCTCTTCCGTCCTTTCCGGGCCGCGGATTTACGGCCTGCCGGTGGGCTGAAAACCCCTTTTCTTCTCACTATTCCTTTTTTTGGGGTCCCACCCGGCCCCGCCGTGGTGGATGGGACCTGGGCGCGCAGAGCCCCGTGGATGTGATCGCCCCGGAGGGGCCGTCCATGGCCCGAGAGGAGGCCGGAATGATGAAGACCGCGATTGCCGTGATGGGGACCTTTGACTCCAAGGGAGAGGAGCACCTCTTTTTAAAGGAGCGGATTCGGGCCAGGGGATGCGAGACCGTTACCGTGCACGTGGGCACCCGGGGACCTTCCCCGTTTCCAGTGGACCACGACCTGTTCACCCGTGTGGTTGGGCCCATACCGGAGTCGGAGCGGGACCGGGACCGCTCCATCCGTGCGGTCCTTGAAAAAGGCCGTGACCTCCTGCGGGAGCTCCACGACCGGGGTGACATTCAGGGCGTCGTGTCGGCCGGAGGCGGCACGGGCACGCACCTGTCCACCGGTATCATGCGAGCCCTTCCCATCGGCGTGCCCAAGGTCATGGTCTCCACCGTGGCCAGCCGGGACATGTCTTCCGTGGTGGGCACCCGGGACATCACCATGATGCACAGCGTGGCCGATATCCTCGGGGTGAACAGCCTGCTCGGCCCGATCCTGGATGCAGCGGCCGGTGCGGTGTGCGGCATGTCCCGGCCCACTTGGGAACCGGACCGCACCCGCCCGCGGATCGGCTTGACCATGTTCGGTTTCATCACGCCTGCGGCCGAGGCGGTCAAAGGGCGGCTCGAGGCCATGGGCTACGAGGTCATCTCCTTTCACGCCAACGGCACGGGCGGCATGGCCATGGAGGAACTGGCCGCAGAAGGCCGCTTCGACGGCATCCTGGACCTGGCCGTTCACGAACTGGCCGACGAACTCAAGGGCGGATACTGCCGGGGCATCGGCCCCCAGAGGCTGGCCCCGGTCCCCGGCCGGATCGTTCCCAGACTCGTGGTGCCCGGCGGCCTGGACTGTGCGGTCCTCGAATTCACCCGGGACACGGTCCCTCCCGAGTACCGGGACCGGCCCGTCTTTTTCTACGACTTCCGCTCGGCCGTGCGCCTCAGCATGGAGGAGACCCTGGAGATCGCGGACCAGGTCACGGACAAGCTGAACCGACAGCCCGAAAGTGTGCGCCTGCTCGTGCCGCGGGGGGGCTGGTCCGAGGCGGACGGCCCGAACGGGCCGCTTCAGGCCCCGGAGATCAGCCGGGCGTGGGTGGAACGAATCCGGCGCGACCTGGACCCGTCCATCCCCATCGAGGAGTCGGACCTTCACATCAACGACCCGGCCTTTGCCGACGTGGCGGCCCGAGCCATGCACGCCATGCTGGGGGGATGAAGAACCGCCAGGTTGCGGTGAAAAGCGACCAACCGCCCGAAATGACCAGGCCGGGAGCGGAGGAAGCGGAAGGGGCCACCGTCCTCCGGAGCCCATGCAGCAACACCCTTTTTTTGGCGCGGATTGCGCGGATTTGACGGCTTCGCAAAGACCTGCTCAGCCGCCGTCGACAAAGGAACTGCATCTTCTCATGATCGGGGCGCATTTGGAGAAGGCGGGCATGTTGCGACCCCATGATTGATTCCACGGATTCAGACCCGAACTCTGAAGCAGCCAACCCTTGTCGGGCGAACCCCTCCGTGCCCCTCCGAGATCTGTGGTTTCCGCCCATCCACACCATGACAGGCCTCGGAGCGGAGGAGGACGGCGGCCCCTGGAGTGGACAGGAGCGGTAGGCCTTCGTCATTTCGGGCGGTTGGGTCTGGGGGAAGCCGCGGCCATCCCCCGCCCCGAAAAATCGATGGGTGAAGCGGGTGGACCCATGAAACAGGGATCTCCCGTGCCGGGACGGGCGGGCGGGGGTGGAACGCGGAGGGGGCAAGGATCCCCCGGGCCCAACCGCCCGAAATGACCGGGCCGGGAGCGGAGGAAGCGGAAGGAGCCATCGTCCTCCGCAGCCGCAACACCGCTTTTTTGACGATGATCCCGTGTCCCCCGGAAGCAGAAAGGCCGGTCCCAAGACCGGCCTTCCCTTGGACATGTTTCGATTCATGGAAACGACTTACCCGGACATGGCCACGAACTGCTTCATCTCCTTTCGCTGGACCAGCAGGAGGACCGAGTCCTTGCCGTCCGCGGCCTTTTTCACATCATCGGCCGAGGCCACGGGCTCCTGGTTCACCTCCAGGATCACGTCCCCTCGGCGAAGGGAGGCCCGCTCGGCCGGGCTGCCCGGCTTCACACCGGTCACCACGGCCCCCTGGTCCGTATCCACGCCCAGCTGACTCGCGATCTGAGGTGTCAGGTCCTGGAGGCTGAGCCCCCACTTGCCCTCGGCATCGGTCGAGGCGGTCTTGGCCTGACGCTCCTCGGGCTCGAGCTTCCCTACCGTGATGTCCAGCATCTGCTCTCTGCCCTTGCGTAGGACCGTGATCGTTCTTTTCTCGCCCACGGGCGTCTCCGCCACGATGACCGGCAGATCGTGGCTTTTTTCCACCTTTTCACCACCGAACCCCACGATCACATCGCCGCGTTTCACCCCGGCCTCGTCCGCGGGCCCGCCAGGCTCCACCTGGGCCACCAGGGCCCCCTTCTTTTCCTTCAGATCAAGGGCCTTGGCCAGTTCCTGGGTCACGTCCTGAATATGGACCCCGATGTACCCCCGGGTCACCGTGCCGTGCTCCACGAGCTGCGGGATCAAGGCCTTGGCCGTGTTCACCGGAATGGCAAACCCGATCCCCTGTCCGTAGGGGATGATGGCCGTGTTGATCCCTACCACCTCGCCCTCCATATTGAAGAGCGGACCGCCCGAGTTGCCCGGGTTGATGGATGCATCGGTCTGAATGAAGTCATCATAGGGACCCGCGCCGATGACCCGACCCTTGGCGCTGACAATGCCCGAGGTGACCGTGTGACCCAGACCGAAGGGATTGCCTACGGCCAGGACCGCATCTCCCACGCGAAGTCGCTCAGAGTCGCCCATGCGGGCTGCCGGCATCTCTTTTACTCCGTCCACCCGAAGAACCGCCAGATCGGTCTTTGAATCCAGACCCACCACCTCGGCATTCAATTCACGCCCATCGGCCAGGGTGACCTGCACCTCCGCGGCCCCATCCACCACGTGGTGGTTCGTGAGAATGGTCCCGTCTTCACTGATAATCACTCCGGATCCAGCACCCTGGACCCTCCTTTCATAGGGCTGAGGCATGCCGTTCGGGAAAAAACGCTCGAAAAAGTCCCCGAAAGGCCCGCCTTCGGGCATTTGTCCCGGTGCCACTCCGACCTTGTGCACCTTGGTGACGCGGATGTTCACCACCGATGGCTTGAGCGACTCGGCCAGAGGGGCGAGCGAGTTCCCGGGTGCGGCGACGGGATCCGCCCCGGGCGTCGACACCAGGCCCTTTCCTTTCGGCCCCGTGGAACTGAATCCGGAAACGGCAAAAAGCGCGATCATGAGCACCAGGGCCGCTCCGATCCATGCGGCCGCGTGCGGCCAACCGTGTTTCCTCTTTCTGTTTTCATCCTGTCTCATCGTTCCGATCCTCCTGATTGAAATGGACGTGAGTCATCCGTTTGAGGAAGAAGATAGCGCAGGAACATGAAACCAGCATGAAACCAGGATTAAAAAATTCTCATGATCCCGGATCGCCACGGTTGAAGCGCACCGGAACGGGAATGGATGGGAGTGCGACGAGGGGACTCAAGGCAAAGGGGTGGTCATGCAGGAGTTCGAGTGGCAGGCAGGGCGACGCGAAACGCACTCCCCTTCCCGGGGGTGCTCTCTACGGAAACATCTCCCCCATGGGCCAGGGCGATGGAACGGACGATGGTGAGTCCCAGACCGGAACCCGGCTCGGAGACCGCGTCATCGGATCGGAAAAAGGGCTGAAAGATCCTCTCCAAATCGTGGGGCGCCATGCCCCTTCCCGTGTCGGTCACCACCATGCGGGCCCGATCCGCGTCGCTCGACACGGAGACCGTCACCCGGCCACCCGCGTCCGTATACTTGACCGCGTTATCCACCAGGTTCACAAGGAGCCTTCGAAGGCGGTCCCGGTCGCCGGAGATGACCACCGGGCCGGTCTGTTCCAGCCGGAGGTCCACCTTGCGTTCATCGGCCAGGACCTTGAGACGCCAGTAGACTTCTTCCGCGAGTTCGGTCAGATCCACGGGCCGAAGGTCCATGCGAAGGGCACCGGACTCGGCCCGGGCCAGGAGTAGAAGGCCCTCCACGAGCCGGGTAATTCGATCGATCTCCTCCAGGGCGTCCTTCAGGATCTCCCGGTACTCCTCCGGCGTGCGCGGAGAGCGGAGCGCTACTTCCAGCCCTCCGCGGAGAGCCGTGAGGGGCGTCTGAAGCTCGTGTGAGGCGTCTGCGCTGAATCGCCGCACTTGCTGAAAAGCGGCATCCAGCCTGGAAAGCATCTGGTTCAGGATCTGCGCCAACCGGTCCAGTTCATCGCCGACTCCGGTCTCCTCAACGCGCTCGGCCAGGCGCTGGGCACTGATTCGGCGAGCCGCTTCGGCCATCCGATCCACCGGCCGAAGTGCGCGCCGGGCCAGGATCCATCCCCCGAGCCCGGCCATCAGAAGACCCACCGGAAGCAGGCCGGCCATGACCAGGACAAAACGGTTCCGAGTCTCCACCACGTTCATGAGAGACGAACCCACACGGATCACCCGGATCGGCCGTCCTCCCTGCATGACGGGAACGGTCAGGACCCTCACGGGGAAAGGATCCCCACCCTTCATGGTCTCGTACGTCGCCTTTCCCTGCCGGGCATTGGAAAGGGCGTGGTCGCTGAGGGGCAGCTCCCCCGGACCCCGTGGACGGACCTCTCCATGCGGGCTTTCCCCCGGGTCCAGCATCTGGAAGTAGGGTTCCAGAGGAGGTGCCCCGAAAAACCGCCTGAAAATCTCATGGATCTCCGAGGAAAAAAGCCCGGCAGGCCGGCCTTCGACCCGCTCAATGGTGGCCCGGGCCACGCTGTCGAGGGCGTCGTCCACCCCACGCAGCAGGCTGTAGGTGAGAAGCCCATAGGCCGCGGTTCCCAGGACAATGAAGGTGGCGGCAAGCAGGCTCACATACCAGAGGGTGAGCCGGGAACGAACAGACCGAATATGCAAGAACACTCTCCTTTTTCTCGGATGACCACTCTCAGGACGGCGCTTCCCGTTTCGGCCCCGCCGACGTGAACCATTTCCGGTCTCCGGAATGCCGAGCCCTGACGCCCGGCACCTGTCTACTCCTCCGCCTTCATCACGTAGCCGGTACCGCGGACCGTATGAATCAATTTACGCTCTCTGCCCTTGTCGATCTTCTTGCGCAGGTAGTTCACATACACATCGATCACGTTCGTCATGGAATCGAAGTCATAGTCCCACACGTGCTCCGCGATCATGGTCCGGGTCAACACCCGGCCGGGATGGCGCATGAAATAGTCCAGCAGGGCGAATTCCTTGGTGGTGAGGTCGATCCGTTCGCTCCCTCGATAGGCCACCCGCCGTCCGGGGTCCAGGGTCAGATCGGCGACCTGCAGCGTGGCCTCCCGGTTCCCTTCCCGCCGTCGAAGCAGGGCGCGGACCCGGGCCAGGAGTTCCTGAAAGGCAAACGGCTTGGTCAGGTAGTCGTCCGCCCCCGAGTCCAACCCCAGGACCTTGTCCTCGATGGTGGCGCGGACCGTAAGGAGAAGGACCGGCGTCCCGACCTTCTTTTCCCGGAGTTCCCGAAGTACACTGAATCCGTTTCGCCCGGGCAGGTGCACATCCAGAAGGATCAGGTCGTGAATGCCTTCCAGGGCCATGGCCAGGCCCGTATCCCCGTCCCCGGCCACGTCCACGGCATACCCCTCTTCTTCCAGCCCCTTTCGAATGAAGCCGGCGACCTTTCTTTCGTCTTCCACCACCAGGATGCGCACGTTTCCACCCTCTCGTCCGGCACTGCCGGGATATTCGATGGATTTGCAGACGCCTCTTCTCATGCCCAAACCGTTGGATCGCCGGAAAAAATGGTACCGTCGCCGCTACGGTCGCATGCACGTCCCATTCAGCACGAAGTATAGACACGGCCGATCGAGGTTTCAAGGACGGTCTCAGGCCCGCCGGCGTTGGTTCAACGCATGATGTCTGGTCCTATCATGAACTCATCTGCCTTGTTCTATGGCCAAATGGTGGCGTCCTGGACATGGCCCGCCAAATCGTTTCCGAAGAAAGGGGAGATTGTGTATACTCGTCCAAAAACCAGCGTCGGAGACCCGCCATGACGGACAACGTGTACATGCGTCTCTGTGAAGCCCTGGCCGCCCGCCCGGGCCGTTACCGGGGCCTGGACATCCCCGAGTTCTACGAACTCGCCGGTGAACTCTTCAGGCCCGAGGAGGCGGCTGTCTGTGCGGCCCAACCTCGCGGGCTTCAGCCTGCCGGCCGGATCGCCCTGGACATGGGAATGGACGAGGCCGAGGTGGCCCCCATTCTGGAGGCCATGGCCCGGAAAGGACTCTGCTTCACCCTTCGAAAAAACGACCAGACACTGTATGCCCCTCTCCCCCTGGTCCCCGGTATCTTCGAGTACCAATTCATGCGCGGCACGAACACGGACCGGGACCGGCGCATCGCCCGTCTCGTTCGCCGGTACAAGCAGGCCTTTGACGCTGCAGAGGGAGTGCCCCGGGAAACCTTTCCCTCCACGCGTGTCATCCCTGTGGATCGAAAAATCGAGGCCCGGAATCGGATCCACACCTACGACCAGGTCCTCTCTTACATCGAGCGGTCCGAGCCCATTGCTGTGGCTACGTGTTACTGCCGCCACCAGGCGCGGCTCATCGACGAGAGCGACCACTGCGGCAGTCCGGACGAGGTCTGCCTCCAGTTCGGCGAAGGTGCCCGGTTTGTGATCGATCGGGGTATGGGGCGGGAGATCGGCAAGGATGAGGCCCGCGATATCCTGGATCGATGCGAGAAGGCTGGCCTGGTCCACTCTACAGTGAACCGGCAGGACATCGACTGGCTCTGCAACTGCTGCTCCTGCCACTGCGTCCTGCTCAAGACCGCCTTGGCCACGCCCAAACCGGGACTCTTCATGAACTCCGGTTTCCGGCCCGTAGTGGATGTGGACCTCTGCACGGCCTGCGGGACTTGCGTGGACCGCTGTCCCACCTCGGCCATGACCCTGACCGGAGCGCGCTCGCCCCAAGCGGACCTGGACCGGTGTATCGGGTGCGGCGTCTGCGCCACGAGCTGTCCCGAGGACGCCGTCACCCTGGAGGAACGTCCGGGTGTCGCCCCTCCGCCGGCTGACCGGAAGGCCTACCGCGAGGCCATTCAGGCGAACCGGTAAGCCGCTCTGGATTGGACGTTTGGGCCTTCATCGATGACTCCGGAGAAGGCGTCGGTCCGCCTTGGCATCCACTCCCGGACGGGTTGGGGCGTTGCGTCTTCAGGCAGGGAGGGGAGCGGGATGAGCGGAACACCGGACAGTAGGCAAAGCGGTTGCCTGGCAAGGCTCATGAAGGCGGGGCTGGTGGCGTTGGTGGTTCTTCTGGTGGGGGCCGGGGTTTTCAACCGCCAGATCATACGGCTCTACCGAGTGATCACCCTGTTCGAACCCCATGGGGTGGTGGAAAATTTCCGCACCATGGATCGAATGTTCGATTCCCGCATGATCCACCGAGGAGGACCGCCCTACGTCTTCGAACGGGCACCCGGGAATCTCCCCGAGATCTACTCGTACAATGGGTCCACCCGACGGGTGAAGGAGTTCCTCGACGAGACCTGGACCACGGGTCTCATCGTGATTCACGACGACAAGATCCTCTTTGAGGAATACTACCGCGGCAATACCGAGTCTTCCAGATGCATATCCTGGTCCATGGGCAAGTCGTTTGTCTCCGCTCTGGTCGGTATCGCCCTGGAGGAAGGCGCCATCAAGGACGTGGGTGATCCTGTGACCCAGTATGTGCCCTTCCTGAAGGGAACGGGATACGACGGAGTGCCCATCAAGCACGTCCTTCAGATGTCTTCCGGAATCCGTTTCAATGAGGACTATGGAGACTTTTTCGCAGACATCAACCGCATGGGACGGGCCTTTGCGCTCAATCGCTCCATGGATGACTTCGTGGCCTCCCTGGAAAACGAACAGGAGCCCGGGACCCGCCACCACTACGTGAGTATGGACACCCAGGTCCTGGGCATGGTGCTGAGGGAGGCGTTGGGCCGGGACCTCTCCTCCTGCCTGGAGGAGAAAATCTGGCAGAAGATCGGAATGGAGTCCAATGCCTCATGGATCATCGACGGCAATGGCATGGAACTCGCCTTTGGAGGGCTCAATGCGGTCCTGAGGGACTATGCCCGGTTCGGCCTGCTCTACCTCCACGAAGGCCACTGGAACGACCGGCAGGTGGTGCCGGCCCATTGGATCCGTGCTTCCGTGACGCCGGACGCCCCTCACCTTCGGCCCGGAAAGAACCCGAATTCCAGCTCGGTCCTCGGATACGGCTACCAGTGGTGGATCCCCGAAGACCCGGAAGGCGACTTCGTGGCCATCGGCATATACAATCAGTTCATATACGTCCACCCGAGGTACAACGTGGTCATCGCCAAGACATCGGCCTATGCGGACTACAACGTGGATGGCGATGAAAAGGAACTGGAGTCCATTGCCATGTTCCGGGACATCGCCCGTCATGTGAGCCGATACTGATTTCCGCAGGCGGGGCACTTCCTTCCGGTCCCGGAACCGTCATTCGGCCCGACGAGGCCTTGCCCGAGGTCTCTCAGGGAGAAGGGGCACAAGCAGGGTGGTGATCAGGGGGACCAGAGCCACGAAGAAGAGAACCGGCCGAACCGCGTAGAGGTCCCCGAGCTTTCCGGTCAACGGCGCGAGCATCCCCCCCGTTCCAAAGGCCAGACCCATCATGAGGCTCGACACCATGGATTTTCCCTTGGGAGCCATCTCCTGAGCCATGAGCACGCCCAGGGGAAGGGTGGCAAGCACCAGTGCCCCCGCTGCAAACGCTCCCAAGTGGACCCAGTTTCCGGAAACGGAGAGCATGAGAAGAAAGGCCGGAGTGGACAGGCCGTGGGTCACGTAAAAAATCTTTCGAAACCCGATCCGGTCCGACAGGTATCCGGCCATAATCCCGCTGAGGGCCCCGCCCACGGTGAAGAGCGACACCATGGCCCCCACCGAGATCAGGGAATAGCCTTCCCTGGCATACAGCACCGGGAGGAAGGTGAAAAAGGATTGGCCTGTGTATGACCGCAGCACCATGATGAACCAGAGAACCAGCATGGGCCGCCATACCCCCCCGAACGCCTCCTTCATGGACCCGATGAACCCGAGGCTTCGAAGACCCTCACCCTTTGGGGGCGGAAGGACTTTCAAAAGATAAACCATCACGGGCAGCCCGACAATCATGACCCAGGGCATGGCCTCGAGGCCGTATCTCCCCACGTACCAGGCGATGAAGATGGGCCCCACCCCGAAGGAAAGGGTCCCCCCCGTGTTGAACAGAGACATGGACAGGCCCGGCTTGGAACCGGCATAGTCCGGGACCATGCCCGCGCAGGTGGGGTGAAACATGGAGGACCCGATGGAACTCAGGGCCACGAAGAGGAGGAAGAGCCAGAATCCCGACGCAACACCGGTAAGCGGAACGAACAGGATAACCACAAAGAGGCCGCCCAAGGCAAAGACCCTTGAGCGGTAACGGTCGGCAAAGTACCCGATACCGGGCTGGACAATAAAGGCCAGAACGCGGCTGACCCCCGTGACCAGCCCGGCCTGGGCCAGGGTCAGACCGTACTTGTCCACAAACACGGGCAGGAGCGGGATGATGAACGAACTGAAAAAATCTCCCGTAAAATGCACCAGAGTGATGGCAAAGATCACCCGGGCGTTCGTGCCGGATGCAAACGGTGCGGTTTGAGAAATCGGGTGTGCGCGTTCGATGGGAATCCCTCTATTTCCGTAATCCCGTGACGATACGTCGATGGACGGCTTCCTTGACATACGATCTGACGGCCCGGCAGGACCCACTCATCACTCTTCGTGCTCTTCGTGTCCTTCGTGGTGAATGTCGCTCCCTTCATGTACCACGAAGGACACGAAGAGCACGAAGCGGCAGTGCCGCGCGACTCATCGTCGGTTGAATCTGTATTCTTGATTCACCAAAGACCGGCACGCATGGTTGCCCGCATAAGAACCTTTGTCAAGTCCGGGCCGACCGCGATTTTCCGGGCCGACCGGCCCCTGTCTTTCGTGACCCCTTTTCCCGACCCCGATCCACGCCTTTGCCCGCCTCGGCCTCTTTTCTTCGAGAAAGCATGGCGGACATCATGACTCCGATTCCCTGGTAGGGCTTGTTGGCGGCCGACAGGTCCTGAAGGATGGTCAAAAAGGCCTTTGCAGCCGGGGAGAGGCGCTGGCCCTTGAGGTGGGCGATGCTCACATCGAGCGTCAGGTGAGCGCCTTCCAGGGGCACCGAACCCAGTCTACCATCTCCGAGTTCCACGGCCACGGACTCGCGCACCAGGAATGACACCGCTTCTCCCCGATGCACCAGATCCTTGATGAACTCCGTGTTGCTCGTCTCCATGAGGATATTGGGCTCGTACCCGCTCCTTGAAAAAAACCGATTGATCACCCTTCGCGTCCCGGAGCCCGTGTCCTTCATGATGATCGGCTCCTGGGCCAGTTCTTCGATCCGCACCGATGTGCGGGCCGCCCAGGGATGATGGGGCGGAAGGATCAGCACCAACTCCTCCTGGCTGAAAGGCGTGAAAAGGATATCCGGATGATCCTCGGCCTGGGCGATCACGGCGATCTCGTTCCGAAACTCCAGCAGGCTGTGCGTCATGTCCCGGGAGCTTCCCTCGTCCAGGCTGATGTGAATGTCCGGATACTGCTGGTGGTAACTGCTGAGAAGGGAGGGCATGAAGTACCGCGCATAGGCCTTGGTGGTTCCGAGCCGAAGGACCCCGCGCTTGAGGCGGCAGAGGTCCTTTACCGCGTCTTCCAGCTCCGTCTCCATCTCAAAGATCCTGCGGGCATACTGGTACAGGGTCTTCCCCTCGTCCGTGAGGTGGACCCGGCGGCCCTTCTTCTTGAAGAGAACCAGATTGCAGGTCTCTTCGAAGAGGCGTACCTGGGCCGTGACCCCGGGCTGAGTGATGCAAAGCGATTCGGACGCACGCGTAAAGTTCTCGAACCTGGCCGCATGGTAGAAGACCCGAAGCTGGTTCAGGTTGATCATGACATCCCTCCCACCCATGGATTCATCGGACACGCGGGCACGGACCTGACCTAACCGGTTTTTATCATCCGGACTTTATCATAAGCTGAACTTATAAATATCATAATCAAAAAGAATTGGACAGATCTTTCGAGTTCCGCGACTCTCTTTCCCGGGAACCATTCCTGTCGCGTCTTCGCCGGCGCGCCCCGCGTTTTGACATGTCATGGGTCACCGGACCCTCTCTCCGCCTGCCGCCGATCCGCGGCAGGCGGAAAAGCGACTCCCTGCCTTCTCCTGACCATCGGGTCGCAGGGGTTCCCTCATTCCTCCTGTGTTTTCGTGAGCCCTGTGCGTTCGGGCCCACTGTCGCCACGGCACGTTGTCCACCATGCAACTCATTTTGCAACCGTATCAGCAGGGAGGTGCACCATGGCAGAAGACAAGGCAGGAAGGTTCCCGGATCCACACGAGTTTCAAGTTCCTCCGGAGCTTGAAGGCTGGGAGGAGATGTACCCCTCCCACTTCCGGTTCGCCCTGGGCGAGAGGGCGGATTGGGAAAAATCCAACTTCTGGTACCAAGACAAGATCCACGCACCCGATCCCATGCCGCCCCTGGATCTCATCTTCCAGGAGGCCTGGCAGATCTCCCTCTCCCAGTACACCACTCGGGTCTTCTGCATTCCGCCGGCCCAGGGCATCGCCCAGCGTCTGGTGGGTGGATACCTCTACATCTGCGCCGTGGCGCCGCCGCCCGACGAGATCATCGGAGAAAAGGCGGCACACTTCGAGAAACGGGTGTTCTACGTCTTCGAGCACTACGATGAACTGTGGGACAAGTGGCTGGTGAAATTCAAGGCCCTGGGCCAGGAGATGAAGGACCTGGTTATCCCCACGGAGATGCCCGATTATGTGCCCGACGAGGAAGTCCTCCCGGCGCCCACAGGGTGCTACGTCTCCTATGACATCCTCGAGACCTTCGACCGCATGGTCAACCTGATGATCAAGGCATGGCAGTACCACTTCGAGATGCTGAACCTGAGCTACCTGGCCTACCTCATGTTCGGCGACGTCTGCCGAAAACTCTTCCCGGGGATCAGCGAGAGCGCCATCGGCAAGATGGTGGCCGGGGCCTATGTCTCCATGTTCAAGCCTGAGGAGGAACTCTGTCGTCTGTCCCGCCTGGCCCATGAGCTTCCTGCCGTGAAGGGGGTCCTTCTGTCCGACAAGAAGGCCGATGCAAAGATTCAGGAACTCAAGGGAAGCGATGACGGTCGAAAGTGGCTCGCCGAGCTGGAAAAGGCCAAGGATCCCTGGTTCTCGGTCTCCTGCGGCAGCGGGTGGTTCCACTACGAGGGGAGTTGGAGCAACACGCTCGATATCCCCTTCAGCTACATTCAAGGTTACATCCAAATGCTGGACAAAGGGCAGACCATCGAGCGCGACATCGCACACATCGACAAGGAGCGCGACGAGGTGGTGGCCAAGTACAAGGAACTGATCTCCACGGATGATGATCGGACGTCCTTTGACAACGCATACAACACCATCCGAACCATCTACCGCTATGCCGAGGACCACCTCTTCTGGGTCGAGCACTGGTTCCACACCATCTGGTTCGACAAGGTGCGGACCTTCGGGCAACTGCTCGTCAACAACAGCTTCATCGAGAAGGTGGACGACATCTTCATGTTTACCCGATATGAGATTCCCGAACTCCTGACCGAACTCTCCACGGCCTGGGCCCTGGGAGTGGGCATCCCTGTGCGCGGTCAATATTACAAGGCCAAGGTGGCCAAGCGCCGGAAGATCCTGGAAGCGGCCCAGAAATGGAGCCCGCCGCCGGCCCTGGGCGTACCTCCCGAGGAGGTGGCCGAACCCTTCACCATCATGCTCTGGGGCGTGACCACGGACAAGGTCAAGGAATGGCTCAAGGGGGTCTCGGCCGAGGATGCCCGGGACCTCTCGGAGATCAAGGGATTCGCCGCCTCGGCCGGTGTGAACGAAGGCCCGGCCAGGGTCCTCAAGCTCCTCAAGGACATCACGGACCTCAAGGACGGCGAGATCCTCGTCTGCCCCAACACCAACCCATCCTGGGCCCCGGTTTTCGCCAAGATTCGGGGGGCCGTGACCGACATCGGCGGCCTGACGAGCCATGCCGCCATCGTGTGCCGGGAGTACGGCGTTCCGGCGGTTACGGGGACCGGCATTGCTACGGTGGGAATCAAGACCGGCGACATCATTCGAGTCGACGGCGACACCGGCGTGGTGACCGTGCTTCAACGGGTCTGACCGCCCGACGGGAACTTCGGGGCGTCGGACCTGCGTCCGGCGCCCCCTCCCCTCTTCCCACCGCGGGCAGGGGACAGCACATCCACCCGGCCTGATCACGGAGAGGCAACATGAGCTACACCGAAAAACTCAAGGACCTTGACAAAAACGCCCTGCCGCTCGTCGGCGGGAAAAACGCCAGCCTGGGTGAAATGATTCATGCCGGGATCCGGGTGCCGCCGGGATTCGCGGTCACCACCACCTGCTACGAGGAATTCATCACCCGCACGGGCATCACGGCTCGAATGTACGAACTCCTCTCGGGTCTCCAGTTGGGCAACGTGGACGCGGTCCATAAGGCCAGCGAAGAAGTGCAGAAACTCATTCGCGGCGTGGCCATGCCGGAGGACATGCGCTCGGCCATTGCCGACGCCTATGGCGAACTCTCCCTGGAGAGTGCCGAAGAGAATCTGCCCGTGGCGGTCCGATCGAGCGCAACGGCCGAGGACCTGCCCACGGCCAGCTTTGCCGGCCAGCAGGACACCCACCTCTGGGTGATGGGGGCCGACCGGGTCCTTCAGCGGGTCCAGGACTGTTGGGCGAGTCTCTTCACACCGAGGGCCGTGAGTTACCGCATCAAGAACGATTTCCCTCACGAAAAGGTCTTTATCAGCGTGGGCGTCCAGAAGATGGTCAACGCCAAATGCGCCGGCGTCATGTTCTCCCTGAACCCCACGGACGGCGACCCGTCCAAGGTGGTCATCGAAGGGGCCTGGGGACTCGGAGAGACGGTGGTGGGCGGGACGGTCAACCCCGACCGGTTCACCGTTGACAAAGTCCTCATGGAAGCGAACGAAAAAAACATCTCCACCAAGCACGTGGCCTGTGTGTTCGACCCGGAGAACGGTGAGGTCATGGAGGCCGAACTCGACCCGGAAAAGGCGTGCAGGTGCTGCATGGAGGACCGGGAGGTCAAGGAACTGGCCAAGCTGGCCCTGGTGATCGAAAAGCACTACGGCCTGCCCATGGACATCGAGTGGGCCATCGATGAGACTCTGGCCTTTCCGGAAAACGTCTTCATCGTGCAGGCGCGCCCGGAGACCGTATGGAGTCAGAGACAGGGCCAATCCCGCCTGGGGAGGAAATCCGGCCGGGAACTCCTCATGGAGCAGGCCATGAAGCGCATCAAACTGAAGGGATAAGCCGGGAGGCTCAGGCCTCGGGGCTTCTGAAATATTGTGCGGCACCCGGCCCATGCGCAAGGTCCAAAAAGAGGACCACGGGTCCGGTGCCAGGGAAACGAGGGACCTCGTTTTTTCGACAACCGTTTGCAGAATCGGGAGGGACAGGGAAACCATGAAAAGCATGCGGGACTTTATCGACGTGGCGGAGAGAGAAGGTGAACTGAAACGGATCACCGCGGAGGTGGACTGGAACCTCGAGCTTTCGCACATCGCCAAGCTCAACGAAGAGGCCCAGGGACCGGCTCTGCTCTTCGAGAATATCAAGGACTACCACACGCCGGTGATCACCAGCACCTGCACCACGGCCCAGAAACTGGCCATCATTCTGGGCCTGCCCAAGGAGACCCCCCTGCCGGAGATTCTGAGGGCCTGGGTGAAGATGGGAAACCATCCCATCCCTCCGGAATGGGTGGACAAGAAGGACGCACCCTGCAAACAGAACATCATCACCGGCGACGACGTGGATCTGTACCGGTTCCCCGTTCCCCATTTCTTTCCCTTGGACGGGGGGCGTTTCATCGGTACGGCCCACTTCATCCTCACCAAGGATCCCGAGACCGGCTGGGTGAACCTGGGCACCTACCGTTCCCAACTCCTGGGAAAAAACAAGATGGGGACCCAGTTCATCAAGGGGAAGCACGCCGACCAGATGCTCAAAAAATACCAGGCCATGGGTAAGCCCATGCCATGCGCTTCCATCATCGGCTGCGATCCCCTCCTCTTTATCCTCGGGGCCGCACGGGTCTCCGCGGGGATCTCGGAGTACGACGTGTACGGGTCCATTCGCGGGGAGGCCTGCCAGGTGGTCCGGGGAGAGACCGTGGACCTTCCCATCCCGGCCCACGCCGAGATCGTGCTGGAAGGGGAGTGCGACGCCGAAAAATTCATGGACGAAGGCCCCTTCGGGGAATACACCGGGTATTACTCCGGAGTGGGCACCGACCCCAGAAACTTCATCGACGTCAAGTGCATCACGCACCGGGACAACCCCATCATGTACTCCACCACGGTGGGGAGGGCGGTCACGGACACCCATATGGTCATGGCCCTCTCCTACGGCGCCACCCTGTGGCAGCAACTCACCGACGAGATGCACATTCCGGGCATCAAGTCGGTATACTGTCCGCCCGAGGGTTCAGGCCGATTTCTGGCCATCATCTCCATGAAGACCATGTACCCGGGACACGCGGATCAGGTCCTCACCGCAGCCGTGTCGACGGAGATGGGGGCGTACGGACTCAAGACGGTGATTGTGGTGGACGAGGACATTGATTCCTGGGATATTCCTCGGGTCATGTACGCATTGAGCTTCCGGTTCCAGCCCAACCGATCCCAGGTCATCAAACGGGGCCGGTCCACGCCCCTGGACCCGTCCCTGCCTATCGAGGCCAGAGAAATCACGGGCCGGCTGCTGTTGGACGCCACCATTCCCTATGAATGGAAACAGAAACCGATCCAGATCGAACTGGATCCCGAGGTAAAAAAGAGAGTGGAGTCCCGATGGGAGGAATTGGGGCTGAGTTAACACGGATCCGGGCAAGGAGTGCGTTGGAGAAGGCAGCACACCCCTTGCCTCAGCCGCCACCGCCTTCTGCGACGCCGCTCCGGACACCAACGGGCCAGCAGGCCCTACCCATCTGATGTACAAAGGGAGAAGACCCATGTCGGACAAGAACATCCTGGAGGGCAAACGCATTCTGGCCGTGGACGATGAGGAAGACATTCTCAGCACCCTGGAAGAACTCCTGCCCATGTGCCATGTGGCGCGGGCCGCCACGTTCGAGGAGGCCCGGGATTTGCTGGCGAATCAGCTATTTGACCTCGCCATCCTGGACATCATGGGAGTGGACGGGTACCGCCTCCTGGAGATCGCGGTTTCCAGAAACATCCCCGCCGTCATGCTCACGGCCCACGCCTTCGCTCCGGACCACCTGAAGCGATCCATCAAGAAGGGCGCGGTTTCGTATCTGCCCAAGGAAGAACTGCCGAACATCGAGGTCTTCCTCTCGGATGTCTTCGAGGCCGGGGCCACGGGCGAAAACCCGTGGGTGGCCTGGAGGGAGAGGCTTCCCACGTCCTACTTCGAGAGGCGATGGGGAGCGGCCTGGCAGGATAACGACAAGGATTTCTGGGATCGGTTCAAGGCGAGCCTGAGGGAACGCTCTTCAAGGGACAAAAAGGACGCCTGATCGGACAGCGGTCCCCCCGCATCTGCCCTGAGAGAATCCGGAGCTGATAGTCTCGCAGAGACCGGCGCAATATCCGGTGTCAAGGTCGCGTTTGGTTGAATTCGAAGAGGTAGGCTGCGGCATTCCGGACGGACTACGACTCCATCACTATTCCAAGGAGAGGAGAGACGTGAAGCCGATTCGATACAAGCAGGCCATGGTGGACGAATTCGTTCGGGACGGTTACTGGACGACCGAACTCTTCTACGACTTCTACGATCGAAACGCCCGTGAGAGGGGCGACCAGGAAGCCCTGGTGGATTCCAAATACCGCGTCACCTGGGCCGTGGCCAAACGCCTGGTGGACGCCATCGCCGCATCCTGGGTGGAGATGAATATTCCCCGGTCCGCCCGCATCATCATCCAGTCGCCCAACAGCGTGTTCGGGTTCCTCTCCCGGATCGCCGGTGAAAGGGCCGGACTCATCACCCTGACCGTGTACCCCTACCTTCGCCAGAGGGAACTGGAATACATGGTGGAGAAGACCGAGGCGGCCGCCGTGGTCATTCCCACGGTGTACCGAAACTTCGACTACCTCGGTATGTACAAGGGACTTCAGACACAGTTTCCCCACCTCAAGCACTTTTTCCTTTTCGACGACGAGGTGCCGGACACGGCCCCGGACGGGACCTATTCCCTCACCAAAACCGCCTTTGAGCGGGCTGAAAGGCCGGTGGACGAGGCCTTGTTCCGGGAACGAAGGCTCGATCCGTTCTGGGACGTGGCCCTGCTCACCACCACGAGCGGCACCACGGGAATTCCCAAGCTGGTGGAGTGGCCTACGGCCCCGAGGGTCTGCACCTCCAAGGGCCGAGTGGACATCTGGGGCCTCAACCAGGATGACATCACCATGGCCATCGCACCCCACGCCGGAGGCGCCGCGGGGACGCTCACCTATTTCGCCGCCCCGCTGGCCGGCGCCAAGACGGTCATGCTCGAGGAGTTCACCCCGGAAGGGGCCATGGAACTCATAGAGAGAGAACGGGCCACGGCCATCGGCGTGGTGCCCACCCACCTCATCCGCATGCTCGAGGCCGACCCCACCAAATACGACCTGAGTTCACTCCGCTTCATTCGATCCGCCGGCGGATATCTGTCCCCCCAGGTGGCCGAGGAGGCGGAGGCGGCCTTTCAGGCATCCATCACCAGTGATCTGGGGACCCAGGACAAGGGATCGGTCTCGGGGTGTCGGGTGGAGGACCCGCCGGAGATTCGTCGCCGCACCGTCGGCCGCATGCTCCCCGGCAACAAGGTCCGACTCGTAGACGACCAGGGGAACCCGGTGCCCGACGGGGAACCCGGCATCCTCTACTTCCGCGGTCCCCATGCCCCGGCAGGGTATTACCGGGACGAGGAACTGACAGCCACCGTGTTCGACGACGACGGCTGGACCACCACGGAGGACATCGTCAAATTCGACCAGGGGTGCCTCTGGATCCTGGGACGAGCCAAGGACATGGTGATCCGCGGTGGGCAGAACATCTATCCCGCGGAGATCGAAGGGCTTCTCAACGAGCACCCCCGGGTCTCGTCCGTGGCCATCGTGGGATATCCGGACCGGGAGATGGGGGAGCGGTGCTGCGCCTATGTGATCCCGAAACCCGGAGAGACATTTACCTTCGATGAGATGAAGGAATTCCTGATTGGAAAGCAACTGGCCAAGTTCAAGATCCCCGAGCGGATCGAGATCGTGAGCGAGTTCCCGGCCGTGGGGGACTCCGGCAAGGTGAACAAGGAAACCCTCAAGAAGATGATCGCCGAGAAGGTGGCGGCGGAACAGGCCTGACAGCGCGTGGCGGGTCCCCTCGCGGGGGCCCGTGTACGCTTAGTCGCAAAGAAGAACAAGGAGCCACGCTCCATGCCCAAAACCGTTCTCGTCATCTCCACCCTGGATACCAAAGGAGAGGAGACCTTCTATCTCCGGGACAAGCTGAGGGGCCTTGGCGTGAACACGCTCCTGATGGACCTTTCCATGCGCGGCGACGGCATTTCCCGGGCCGACATTCCCCCGGCTGAGGTAGCCCGAGCCGGTGGCATGACCCTGGAGGAGATCCACGCGTCGAGCGAACGATCCCGTATCACGAATGTCACCATCGATGGGGCCTCACGAATCGCGATGCAGCTCTTTGCCGAGGGGAAGGTGGACGGTGTCATCGGGATCGGTGGATCCACCGGATCCCTGATGGCCACGGATGTCATGCGCTCTCTCCCCTTCGGTGTTCCCAAGCTCATGATCTCCTCCACAGCGGCCCTTCCAGGCCTTGCCACGCGTTACATCGGTACCGGAGACATCGCCCTGTTTCACTCCGTGGTGGAGATCTCCGGCCTCTCGGATCTTCTTCGAAATGTCCTGGACCGCGCGGCCCATGCCATCACCGGTATGGTGCAGGGGGACGTGGTATCCCCGCGGACTCAGAGCGGCCGTGCCGTGGCCCTGACCATGCTGGGGCCGTGCGAACAATGCGCCAGCGCTGTGCGCCGGGAGCTGGAAGCCGAAGGATACCAGGTGATCGGGTTCTCGGCGGCCGGCATCGGGGACCGGGCCATGGAGGCCATGATTCGCGACGGTCTGTTCCAGGCCGTTGTGGACCTGGCACCCGGCGGCGTGGGTGAGCACCTCTTCGGGTTCATGCGCGACGCGGGACCGGACCGTCTGGAGTCGGCCGGGGCTGCCGGCATTCCCCAGATCGTCTCCACGTGCAGTGTGAACCACATGACCCCGGCAAAACGCACGTACAGGCCCGAGTACAGAGAGCGGCGCAAATACGACCTGGACAAACACCGAACGTGGATCCGGCTTGCCCCGGAAGAACTCACCCAGGTGGCCGGAGAGTTCGCTCGAAAACTGAACAACGCCCGTGGGCCGGTTCGCGTGATCATCCCGACCCAAGGGTGGTCCTCGGTGGACGCTCCGGGAAATGCGACCCACGATCCGAATGAGGATCGCGTCTTCGTTGAGGAACTCCGCGCCCGGCTGGATTCACACATCCCCATGGAGGAAGTGGACGCCAACATGGAGGACCCGGTCTTTGCCGAGGCCGTTGTTCGGCTGACCCTGAACGTCCTCGACGAGAGGATGCCGTTCTGATAGGGAAGGGTGTATGAAAAAACGACTCGTGGTCGGCATTTCCGGTGCAAGCGGTGTGATTTACGGGGTGAGACTCCTCCAACACCTCCAGGGATCGGATGTGGAGACGCATCTGATTCTATCCGAATCCGGGCGGAAAAACATCGAGATCGAAACCTCCTACCAGGCCGACCAGGTGGCGGCCATGGCCGGAAAGGTATACGACAACCGGGACGTAGGTGCGGCCCTGGCCAGCGGATCCTTCCTCACGGAAGGCATGGTGGTGATCCCATGCACCATCAAGACCCTCTCCGGAATCGCCAATTCCTTCACCACCAATCTCCTGATCCGGGCCGCCGATGTAACGCTCAAGGAGAAGCGAAAGCTCGTACTGGTGGTGAGGGAGACGCCGCTTCACAAGGGCCATCTGCGGCTCATGACCATGGCGGCGGACATGGGCGCCCATATCCTTCCCCCGATTCCGTCGTTTTATCACGGCCCGCGAACCATTGAGGATATCCTGGATCAGACCATTGGAAAGATCTTCGACTACCTCGGCATCGAGCACCATCTCTTCCGGCGCTGGGGAGGCGGAGACAAGCAGGAGTAAGAGGTACGAGATCAGGGAAACATGACGAGCATCATGGTATTGCGACCCTGGGACATGGTACGTTCTCTTTGTCCTTTTTTCCCCGGATCTTGATCCTCGATCCTTTCACCTTGAATATTTTTTATTCTCTGTTTTTGGACCGAACCAAAGGGAGGAACCCTCATGCTGCTACCCCGATTCGAATTCCATGAGCCTCATACGGTGGAAGACGCCTGCCGATTGATGGGGGAGTTGGGAGAAACGGCCCGTCCCCTTGCCGGCGGAACCGACCTGCTCGTGAACATGAAGAAAAACATCCTGGCCCCGTCTCACCTGGTCTCCCTTGGGAGGATCGACGGCATCCGCGCCATGGGGCCGGAAAATGGAGGGTTTCGAGTGGGCGCCGGCGTGACTGCAGCCGAATTGGCGGAATCCAGCGACATTCGAACCCGATATCCGGCCCTGGCGGAAGGGGCCTCCAGACTCGGTTCACCGCTGATTCGAAACCTGGCCACAGCCGCCGGCAACCTGGTATCCGCCCGGCCGGCGGCCGACCTGCCTCCCCCTCTCATGGCCTACGGCGCCACAATTATCCTTCGAAAGGCGTCCGGCGAACGAACGCTTTCCCTGGATGATTTCTTTCAGGGACCCGGCCGTACGGCTGCGGCCCCGGACGAGATTCTGGAATCGATCCGCTTGGACACCCTGCCACCGCGATCCGGAGCCGCCTATCTCAAACTGGGAGTCCGCCAGACCCTGGAGATCTCCATCGTGAACGTGGCCGCCTTCATCGCCCTGGAAAACGAATCCATTGGATCCGCCCGAATCGTCCTGGGTTCCGTGGCGCCGACCCCCATCCGCGCCCCGGGGGCCGAAGGCGTCCTGATCGGGGAGAGGCCCTCGGAGGCCCTCTTTGCCAAGGCCGCAGAGGCAGCCGCTGTGGACGCCAGACCCATCGACGACTTCCGCGCCTCGGCGGAATACCGCCGGGACATGGTGCGGGTACTCACGCAACGGACCCTGGCGGCCGCCCTTGCAAGGGTGCAGTCCTCGTAAACTCCTCGCTCGTCCATTCCCGGCCCGCGCGGCCGGACTGGGGAGAGCGTCACTTGCCATTTGGGAGGGGAACATGAAACGACTCATATGCCTGACCATCAACAACCGGGAGGTGGAGATCGCCGTGCCTCCCAATCGGACCCTGGCGGATATGCTTCGTCGTGACCTGGGGCTCACCGGGACCAAGAAGGGATGCGAAGTGGGAGACTGCGGTTCCTGCACGGTCCTCTTGAACGGCAGGCCGGTGAACTCGTGCCTCGTGCTGGCGGTCCAGACGGACGGCAGTTCGGTGACGACCATCGAAGGGGTGGAAACGGATGAGGGACTCCACCCCCTGCAGCAGGCCTTCGTGGATCACGGAGCCGTCCAATGCGGGTTCTGTACCTCAGGCATGATCCTGAGCGGCATGAGCCTTCTGGCTCGCAACGCCTCTCCCGATGAGATGGACGTCCGCACGGCCATCTCGGGCAATCTCTGCCGCTGCACGGGATATCAGAAGATCGTGGAGGCGATTCAGGCGGCCGGCAAGGCCATGGAACGGTGATTCATTCCGATCCACCCGTTCGAGACCCTATCCATCGAGGAGAAGAACAATGGCTTCCTACAACGTGATCAATCGGCGGGCCCCCAGGCTGGATGCCCCGGATAAGGCCACGGGCCGCGCCATGTATATCGACGACCTCACCATGCCCGGAATGCTTTACGGCGCCCTGCTTCAGAGCCCCATCGCCCACGGCCGGATCCTGAACATCGACACGTCCGCGGCCCGCAGGGTCCCGGGCGTCAAGTCGGTGGTCACCGCCGAAGACGCCGGTCTCATTCCATACGGCGTCAGCCCGGCACGATTCGACGAGACGGTCTTTTGCCACGATCGAGTGCGGTACGTGGGCGACGAGATCGCCGCCGTGGCCGCTGTGGACCTGGAGACCGCCATGGAGGCCGTGTCCCTGATCCGGGTGGACTATGAAGAACTGCCGGCCGTCCTGACCGTGGAGGAGGCCCTGGCCGAAGGGGCCCCTCAAATCCACGACAAATACCCCGGCAATATTTGCTCTGAGGTGCACCAGGAGTTCGGAGATGTGGAAGCCGCTTTCAAAGAGTGCGACCTGATCCGGACAGACACCTTCCTCAATAAACGCCAGGACGGCGCCTTCCTGGAACCCAACGGCGTCATCGCGGACTATAACCTGAACGGATATCTGACCCTTCACACATCCACCCAGGTACCTCACTACGTCCAGCGGATCGTAGCCATGGTCCTCGGGCTCCCCATGGGCAAGGTACGGGTGAAAAAGCCCTATGTGGGGGGCGGATTCGGGCCCAAGGCCGGGACCAATCCCATGGAATTGGCCGCCTGTCTTCTCTCCATGAAGACCGGGAAGCCGGTTAAGATGAACTACTCGCGTGAGCAGGTCTTCCTCTTTTCCAGGGCACGGCACCAGTTCAGACACACCCTGACCACCGGCGTCAAAAAGGACGGATCACTCATGGCCCTGGTCAACAAGTGCTATCTGGAAGGCGGCGCCTACACCAGCTTCGGCATTGCCACGGTCTACTATGCCGGTTCACTCCTGGGAGCCCCCTACCGGCTTCCCAACATGAAATACGACGGATGGCGCGTCTACACGAACAGGCCCGCCTGCGGGGCCCAGCGCGGTCACGGAGGCGTGGCCGCACGGGCCGCCTTTGAGCAGCAATTCGATCTCATCGCTGAGGAGTTGGGAATCGACCCGGTGGAACTCCGTCTCAAGAATGCCATGGGCGCGGGCGACATCACCTGCAATGATCTCAATGTCAGCAGCTTCGGCATGAAGGAGTGTATCGAAGCGGTGGCCGAAGGCTCGGGCTGGAAGGAAAAACACGGGAAGATGCCCGAGGGCCGCGGGGTGGGCATGGCATGCGGATTCTTCGTCTCTGGAGCGGGATACCCCATTTACCGATCGGAGACGGCCCACTCCACCGTGGTCATCAAGCTGAGCGACGACGGAGGGACCGCCCACGTCCTCACCGGTTCGGCGGAGATCGGGCAGGGGTCGGACACAGCCATGGCCATGATCGCGGCGGAGGCCCTGGGCGTTCCCCTGGATCACATCCGCGTCAGTTCCGGGGACACGGACTACAGCGTGGACCTGGGGGCCTACTCCAGCCGCCAGACCCTCATGACCGGCCACGCCACCAAGCAGGCGGCCGAGGACGTCAAGAACCAGGTCCTGGAGGTGCTTGCAGACACCCTGAAGGTCCCCGTCAAAGACCTGGACGTGAAGGACGGTCGGATCGTCTTCAGCGGGGAGACGCCCGACTTCAGCGGCATCCGTACCACCTACATCAAGGAGCACCGAGGATTCCCGGACAATCCGGGCAACGACGAGGCCCTGTCGTTCCGGGAAGCCGCCCGTATCGCCTACCTTCAAAAGGGAAGCATCGTGGGCACCGGCAAATACAGGCCCGGCGAGCTGGGGGGAAAGTTCAAAGGCGCGGCCGTGGGGACATCGCCGGCCTACGGACCGAGCGCCCAGGTGGTGGAAGTCAGCGTGGACATGGACACGGGAAAAGTCACCGTGGAGCGAATGACCGACGCCCACGACTGCGGCTTCGCCATCAACGTGACCTCGGTGGAGGGCCAGATGCAGGGTTCCCTCTCCATGGGGCTCGGTGAGGCCCTGTTCGAAGAGGTCAAATTCGACGACAAAGGCCGGATTCTGAATGCGAATCTGGGCGAGTACAAGATCCCCACGGCCCTGGACATGCCCAACGTGGACACGATCATTGTGGAAAGCAATGAACCGAATGGGCCGTTCGGCGCCAAGGAGGTGGGCGAGGGCGCCATCATGCCCACCATCCCCGCGATCCTGAATGCGGTGCACGACGCCATCGGCGTCCGGATCAACGAACTGCCTTTGACACCAGAACGGGTCTACATGGCGATCAAGAAGGCTCGGGAAGGAAAGAAGGACAAGGGCTAGGCCGGGCCTGGACCTCTACAGGGAACGGGGGGCGATGCCCCCCAAACCGCATGGTTCCGGCCGGTATCATCTTGGAGAGGCGAGTGCCGTGATTCCGGACGGAAAGCGAATCCCCCGTCAAAACCGGATCTGGATCCTCTTCCGGCTGCCGCCCTCTTCCTGAATGGAGAGCAGGATCTTCCCCAGTCGATCGCACCAGGTTCGAACATCCCGCTCAAAGGTAGGACAGTCACCCAGGATCTCCAGAATATCCCCGGACTTCATATCCGGGGCCTTGACCGCAATCTTCAATACGGGCTGCGGGCATTTCATTCCCAGCGTATCGAGGACCTCCGTGGCCATGATTTCCCACCCCCTTTTTTCACGGTCGCCGTCTACTCGTCCACCGTGATGCGGATTCCATGAGTCCTTCCTCAATACGCCGCCACCAGGCCTTCACCGGCGTCGTAAACGCATACCCCGTGAAACACACCTCCCTCGGAGCGGTTCAGCAGGTGAGCTGAACAGGCCAGGCAGGGATCATAGGCCCGAAAGGCCATCTCCACGCGATTTGCTCCCTCGCGGGTGAGCCCCTTTCCCTGAATCCGGGCCCGGGCCTCGGCCTCCACGGACATACCGATGGCGGCGCCGTTGTTTTGGGTGGCCACCAGCAGGTCTAGTTCTTCCACCTTTCCATCACCGTCTATGCAGTAGCGGTGAAACAGGGTTCCGCGAGGGGCCTCGCACACCCCGGTTCCCGCTCCGGAGCGACGTTTCGGCAGATTGCGGATCGCAGAGGCGGTCAAATCAGGGTCTTCGACGATCTCAAGCATCCGCTCAGCGGCGAAGAGGACCTCAATGAGCCGAGCCCAGTGATAGGCCATGGTCTGGTGGACCGGCCGCCCTCCCAGGTGTTCGAACATCCGTTCCGCCTCGGCCTGGGCCAGCGGTGTGGGGAGACCCTCGCACACATTCAAACGGGCCAGAGGTCCCACGCGATAGATTCCGTTCTCTTTTCCATCCCGGTATCCGTGCCAGCCGATCGCCTTGAGATGCACCGTTTTCATGTAACTCCAGTCCACCACCCGCTCTTCCAGGTGATCCGGATAATCGGCCGCATGGAACTCGACCAGGATTTCCCCATCCGGATCGACCACGCGGACCTCTCCGTCGTAAGCGTTCATTCGGCCTTCCCCGTTCACCAGCCCCATGGAGTAGATCCGGTGGGTCAGGTGTTCGGCGTGGAGCATCTCCCGATAGACAGGATGCGGGAGAACATGGCGGCGGAACAGATCCAGCGCAAGCCGGGCGCCGGACAAGGCCTCTTCCGCGGTCTCATGGATCGTTTTCCGATCCTTCCCGCTCACGGACCGGCTCACTCCCCCGGGAAGTCCGAACACCGGGTAGAGTGCGCCGCCGCTGAGCAGGGTGGCCAGGTCGCGGACCCTCTGCCGGGTATGAAAAAGACTCCGGGCCTCCGGGCCTGCCGGTCCGTTGAAAACACTCAGGAGGTTCCTTTCCCAAGGCGGCGTTCCCTCGGGGACCAGGAAGTCGGGACCGGCAAGGATCAGGAAGTGGAGGAGATGGTCCTCGAACAGGAACCCGTAATGGGCCAGTTCCCGAATCCTCACTGCGGCTTCGGGTGGGGTGGCGTCCAGGGCGGAATCCAGGGCCTTCACCGAGGCGATGTGGTGGGCCGTGGGGCAGACGCCGCAGATCTTCTGCGTCAGGGTGGGCATCTCCTCTGCGGCCCGTCCCCGGCAGAAGGTCTCGAACCCCTTGAAATCGAGGACCTGGAAGCGGGCCCGCTCCACTTCGCCGGATTCATCCAGCAGGATCTCGATCCTGCCGGCGCCCTCCAGCCGGGTGATCGGGTCGATGCGAATCCTACGGCTCAAGGCGTTTTCTCCTCCGAACCGCTCCCTCGGAAAGGGAGGACGGCAGGCTGTATCGATAGACCGACCCCGCCGGATCGGTCAGGCCCTCCGCCGCCGCTTCCAGTACTTCCATGGAAGAGCCCCTGATGAGGGAGGCCAGAAAGCTCACGGCTCCCGCACCCTGGTCGCTCACGCCCTCGGGGGGACCGAAACAGCCGCGGCACGGCATGTTGGCCCGAATGCACCGGGCCTCACACCCTCCCCGCGTGACCGGTCCCATGCAGACGATTCCCTGATCCAGAAAGCACCTCTCTTCATCCCACTCGGTCTCGTGAATCCGCCGAAGACCTGCCAGTTCAAGGCCGGGGCTTCGCGTGTCCCGCCGAGGGCACGACTCGCACAGGGCACGCTCGTCGGCCAGGACCCGGCCGCCGGAAGGAGGGTCCCCGTGCAATAGCATGTGCAGGGCCTCCTGAACCCGGGCAGGAACCGGAGGACAACCGGGAATCACCGCGTCCACCTCCACCACCCGGTCCAGGGGGAGAACGCGTTCCAGGAGCCGGGGCGGCCCGCCATTCGTCGTTCCCACCGGTTTGCCCTCCCTATTCGGACTCCCATAGGACCGGGCAAGCACCTCCTCCACGGGAAAGAGATTGGCCAGCCCATAGACACCCCCGAGATGGGCGCAACTCCCGAATGCCACCAGGACCTGCGATTTGCGACGCAGGAGCCGGGCCATCCTCACGTTCTCTTGGGTCCGAACCGCGCCGTTGACCAGACTCAAGGCGATATCGCCGTCGGGCAGGGCAACAAGGTCCTCGAGTCTTCCATTAAAGGCCAGGGGCCAGTACACCACGTCCACGTCTTCCAGAAAGCGCATCGGATCGGGCAGCATGTCCAGGATCGATTCATCACAGCCGCCACAACCCGAAAGCCATGTGACGGCCACCTTCTTCCGACTCATGAATCCGCCTCCTCCAGGAAGACGGCCGTGTTTTCGGCCGATGGGACATGGAAAGGGGCCTCCTCATCGGGTCGCCATGAAAGGCGTCCCCGTTCCGCAAACCGCCCCAACGGGCCGAGGCGACGGAGCCGCTTGACCATGTCCAGCACCACCTGCGCGAAACGTTCCCCCTCCCCTGCCGCCACCCACTCCAGGCCCAGGCGTTCGGGCTCGATGCCCAGGGGCGCCATCACCCTGCGGAGAAGAACCACCCGGGCCATGGCCCGTGAGTTGCCGTCCCGATAATGACACTCCCCGGGCCGGCAGCCCAGGATCAGGACGCCGTCCGCACCATGGGAAAACGCCTCCAGCACAAGCCCCGGCGAAACCCGCCCGGAACAGGGGACCCGTATGGCCCGCAGGTTGGCGGGGACGTCCAGCCGGGCCCGTCCCGCGGCATCGGCCCCTTCGCAGGCGCACCACTGACAGAGAAACCCGACGATTCGAGGCTCGAATTGGACCATGAAGACAGCTCGAATGGGGTGTGACGAATCGAAACCGGAACCCGGATCAACCGGTCTCGGCGAAAATCCCAGGGCACGGCGGATCCAGCAATCCATCCAGCTCAGCCGCGACCTGATCATCCGTATAATGTAGGCAAATAATGGCTCCGGACGGGCAACCCGCAGCACAGACGCCGCATCCCCGGCACAGGGCCAGGTTCACCACCATCCGCGGCCCTGAAGCGGATCGTTCCAGCGCGCCGAAGGTGCAGAGATCTTCGCAGATCCCGCACCCCGAGCACCGGCTTCCGTCCACCCGGGCAACGACCGGCTCAAGGCAAAGGGTCTCTCCGGGGACAAGCTCGGAAAGAATGCGCCCTGCAGCGGCCTGGCCCCGGGCTGCGGCATTGCCGATATCGCACGCCCCGCCGGCGCACCCGGCCACGAAGATCCCGTCCCGTCCCGTGCCTACAGGATCCAGGATGGTCCGGTCCCGATCAAAAAAACCGGCCTCCCCCGTTTTCAGGTGCAGAATGCGGGCCAGGTCCTCGTGATGCCTCGATCCCACCATGGCCGGAGCCAGGACCACCATGTCCTTTTCAAAGGCGCGTTCACGGCCCTCCTGGGTTTGTATTCGAACCACAGGACGGCCGCCCTTTTCGTCGATCCATGCGGAATTCGGTCTCTCCATCCTTTGGAATGAGACCCATGGATCCTGCACCAGTTCTCGATACAGGTCCTGGGATTCCCTCCCGGGAAGGGAGAGGTCGGAATGAAACACGGTCATGCGGGCCGGACACCCCCGTTCCCGTAACGTGTGAACCGCCTTGAGGGTGTACCCGCAGCAGACCTCAGAGCAGTGGCGGTTCACCTCGGGATCCCGGGAGCCCACGCAGAGCACGAACCCGATGCTCTCCGGAGGACTCCCGTCCCAACAGGCCAGATTCCCGCCCGTGGGCCCCGAAGTGTTCATTCGGCGCTCCAGTTCATAGGACGTGATCACGTCCCGAATCCGGCCGTAGCCGTACCGGGGGGACGTGGAGGGATCGTAGAGGTCGAAACCCATGGCCAGGACCAGGGCCCCTGCTCGAACTTCCTCGATCCGGTCAACGTCGTCATAGCGAATCGCGTCAAAGGGGCATGCCTCTTTGCAGGTGTCGCAGTCCTGCCCCTGCCATCGAAGGCAGGCCTTGGAATCGAGCACAGCCAGGTTGGGAAGGCCCCCGGGATACGGCAGGTAGACGGCGCTGCGCTCGAACGGACCCGGATTGAATGCATCCGGCACGCGGACCGGGCATACATCAGCGCATGCTCCGCAACCCAGGCAGGCCTCCGGATCCACGTACCTGGCACGTGTATGAATGCGCACGGTGAAGTTGCCTTTGAACCCGAGAACGCTTTCGACACGGCTCAGGAGGTGCACCCGAATCCTGTCGTGATGAAGCACTTCGTCCAGCAGGGGATCCATGACGCATGACGCGCAGGCCGCTCCGGGAAAGACGTCTTCATACAGAGGCACCTTCCCTCCCACGCACGGCAGCTTTTCCACCAAGTGGATCGTGCGATCCCTGCCCGCCATGGTCAGGGCCGCCTGAATCCCGGCCGTTCCGGCTCCTATGACCACCACATCCGGTTCGCACGCCGCCTCCTCCGGGGTCAGGGGCTCGTGCAGGGCAACGCGGGCCACAGCGGCTGCCATAAGCCGGACGGCCACATCGGTCGCTTCCCGTGAATCCTTCACGACCCAGGCGCACTGCTCCCGAATATTGGCCACCTGAAGAAGGTAGGGATTCAGGCCTGCCTGTTGGAGAGCGCCTTGAAACGCGGCCTCGTGTTCCTTGGGAGTGCATGCGGCGATCACCACCCGGTCCAGCCTGTGCTCTTGAATCTCCCGCTTCAGAAGGCCTCGACCCTCGGGAGCACACATCAGAGGGACCCTCAGCACCCTCACCACTCCGTCAAGTCCGGACGCCTCCCGGGCCAGGGCCTCGAGATCCAAGGCACCGCCGATATGGGGGCCGCATTCGCACAAAAAGACGCCGATCCGCGTCATAGCGCTCCCTTCCCGAGGCCGGATTCAAGGACGGCGATCTCCGGGGTGTTTCCATTCCACGCTCCACGACCCAAGCCCCGGAAAGGGCCCGCTACGGGGTGAAAGGATCGGAGAGACCCATTCAGTCCAGCGTGAAACGCAATTCGCCCGTTTTCCCACCGGACTGAAGAATCACACCATCCTGCTGAATGGCCTTCACGGTCACGTCTTTCATGATCGCGCCGGCCCGAACGATGTTGCCGTTGATCACGGCGAACCGGCTTGATGGATTATCGGACCAGACAATGGCCTCCAGACGATAGGATTTCGTGTCCAGGATTCCGGCACTCATGTCTTCAGCCGGGTGATCGGACGAGGCCTTGGGACCGCCCAGCCCCTCGGGTTCCGGCACGTCCGCTTCGATGGAAGGAGAATGGGACGGAGAGCGCACCGCGGTTTCGACGGCCGGGGCGGTACGCCGTGGCAGGGGCCGCGGATCCGGCGCCTTCAGGGATTTTTCCTGCGGGGTTCTCTTCTTGGGGACGGAGTCCACAGGGGCCGTTACATCGGCATCTCGAGCCGTGATTCCCGGGTCGGACGGTCTGTTTGTCAGGGCAATCACCAGCCCGTGGAAAAAATCGAGGCGCCCGTAAACCAACCAGACTCCCGCCCCCAGGAGGACGAGAATCACCAAGGCGGCCCCCATTGTTCGAAACATCCTGGAACGCCTGGCCTGTTTTCGAATGGCGTCACCGGTGTCGAACGGGTGAGACCAGGCCTCCGCATTCCGGGGGGTGGTGCCCGCCTCTTCCGCTTTCTTGAGGGCCGTTAAAATCGAACTCACGCGCCGACCTCTCCTTTCAGACCGCCATGAGCCTACACATCACCGGCCGGATCCCCACCCTTCGGGGAGCCCTTTGCCCCGGCCCCATCTCCATGGAGATGGGGAATCCTCAAGTCTTTTTTCTCATTGTAGAGAACGATCTTGGTGATGGGTCCCACAATCCCGTCCACGCTGATTCCGTTTCGCTTCTGGACCGCTTCCACGGCGTCCCGTACGGCCTGGTCGTAGTACGGCGTGATCTCCACATCCTTGAAACCGATGTCCTGGAGGAGCATTTTCAGGGTCACCATGGACTCCCGGGTGGCCGACTTCGGAGGGGTGCCTTCACAGTTGAGAAAGTTCTTCCACAAGAGGTAGGCATCACCGGTCCACCGCTGGTACAGAACCTCCTGCCCCGTTTCAATAACCCCGTTTTCCGTAGGGCCTCCCCGAAGGGTCACTTCCCCTCCTTGAAGGCCGCTCAGGGTCATGTACCTCGCCGCCACCCCGCCGGGGAGCTCCATTCGAAGGATCGCGGGGACATTGACTTTGGCCAGGAAATCCAGGTCGGCATGGATCCAGTGGATGCTCAGGCCGTTCTGCCTCGCTGCAAAACGGAACGCATCGGGATCTTCTTCCATGGAATCCAGATAGGGGTTGACCACCGGGTCGTCCGTCCAGAGCTTCAAGGCGGCCCGAAGGGCCGCCCTTCTCGAGGTCACGGCATCCACCCCCCCCAGGTGCCGATCCAGATCCTCCACGGTCAAGGCCCGGAGCGTCGGGGAGGTGGAATGTCCACCTTCGGCGGCCGCCGTCGCACTCACGCGCCCTTCCCTTGAATTGGAGACAGGAGCCGGCTTTTCCTGGACATCCTGAGTCGCTCCGGAGGCGGGACCCGAACGGGAAGAGGGTGCATCCGGCCGGGCCGTCGTTTTAGCGGCCCGGTCCGCGGCTCCGGATGTCTTTAGGGAAGTTCCGGTCCGGTAGTAGAGGCCCACCGCCAGGAACACCAGGCAGAGGAGCGCAGCGGCCAGATAGGGGCGCCACGTGAGACCGGCGCCCATCCGCCTGACCGAGCGCCGATCGGACAACTCCCGCACGGCGGACCGGGCGATCCCGGCGGTCACCTTTCGGCTGTTGAGACCGAAAGCCGTGAGAAGGGCTCTGTCGCATGCAATGTTGATCAGGCGGGGAATGCCGCCGCTGTAACGGTGGATGACTCGAATCGCCGGAAGCGTGAACTGAACCGTCTCGTTGTGGGAGGCCACACGCAGCCGGTGGAGGATATATTCACGGGTCTCCTTCAGCGACAAGGGACTCAGGTGGCAGCTCAGGGTGATCCGCTGCCCGAGTTGCCTCAGTTCGTGGGAATCCAGCATCTCCCCCAGTTCGGGTTGTCCCACGAGAACGATCTGAAGAAGCTTGCTGGTCGTGGTCTCCAGGTTGGAAAGCAACCGGAGTTGCTCCAGGACATCCTTGCTCAGGTTCTGGGCCTCGTCGATGAGCAGGATGACCTTTCGGCCTTCCGACTTCCTGTGGAGAAGGAAGGCGTTCAATGCGTCGATGAGGTCCTTGATATGACCGGCCGTCGAATCAATGCCGAACTCGTCGTTGATCGCCTTGAGGAGGTGAACGGCATCGAGCTTGGGATTGAAAATGAAGGCCGCCTCGGTCCCTTCCTCGCTCAGGTTTTCCAGAAATGCCCTGCACAGGGTCGTCTTGCCGGTCCCCACCTCCCCGGTGATCTCGACAAACCCGTCCCCCTGACTCATGGCATAGGTGAGATGGGCGAGGGCCTCCTCGTGCACCCTGCTCAAGTACAGGAAGGCAGGATTCGGCACCAACTGAAAGGGCCTCTCCTGGAAACCGAAAAATTTCTTATACATGGTCCTTCGCTTCACGTATGGAGCAGCCGGAGGCCATGACCGCCGTATTCGGAAAAAGCGGCCTCAGTCCCGGCGACTCCCCCGCCCCGGTTTCGGGTCGGCATATTGTTTGTGATGGGCCTTCAGCCAGTTTTCAATGCCGCCCTTGTCGTGACTCAGGTCCACGCGCAAGATCCGTTTCTTCGGCGTACTGGGTCCCTTGTAGACGAAGAGCCGGGCCTTGCGGGAGAGTCGAACCGAGTAAACGTCCTCCACACCCTGGTACTTGTGGATGTTCGCACCCGGGGATGTCATGGAATCCCGATCGAACTGGACCAGCTCCTTGACCAGGTGAGTGAACAGGTCGTATTTCCGGTAATAGACCGCTTCCAGGTCCTCGATGGCGTAATCGGTCATCTCTGAATTTCTGAGGATGTTGCCGATGATCTCCCTCAGGCTCTCGAATGCCTTCTTGTCTTCCATGCCGTCGAGGCGTTCCTGTATCTTGTCCCGGTCCTCTTCGACACGCTTGACCTCCTCTTCCAGCAGGGCCTGGTAGTCCAGGTGTTCCCGTATCTTCTTTTCCAGGTCAACGATCTCTCGGGCCTCGTGCTCGCTCTTACCTACGTAGAAATCGATCATCTTGACTAGATGGGAGCCCGATACCGGCTTTGGGATGAAATAGGTGTTCGGGAATCCTTCGGCCTCTCGAATCGCCTCCGTGTCCATGCCCGTAAGGAGGATAATGGGCATATAAGGGACCTCCTCCCGTATGAAGGGGATCGCCTCGAGTCCGGAAAGACCGGAGTTCTTGAAGTGGATGTCCAGCAGGATGACGTCGACGGGGTCGTCGGTGGTCTTGAGGTACTCCAGAAGATCCAGGGGAGTGTAGAACGACTTGAACCCCTGAAGGACTTCGTTCCGCTCCAGGTAGACTCGAATCGTGTTATGGACCTTTTCCTCGTCGTCCGCCAGGACGATGAAATAACCGTGGGACATGGTTGTTTCAGACTCCTTCGTTCTGTTCCGGTCCACCCCGGGGCATACCGCCTTCTTCCAGAGGCATATCCAGGGTAACACGGAAGCCCTTGCCCCGCTCCGTGGCCACGTTACCGCCCCGAACCCCGAACCCCATTCTCTCGGCAAAAAACTTGACGAACGTGGTGCCCAGGCCGTATCCCTCTTTCTTGGTGGACGGGATGGGCTCCTTGAACACCCGGCCCACATACTCCTCGCTCACCCCGCCCCCATTGTCCGTGATCTCCAGAGTCAGCATCCGATCGGTTCCCTGAAACGCCAGGGAAAGAAACGGGCGGAAGGACCGGTAGGCCTCCATATCCTGCCGCATCAGTTCGATCTGCCGCAGTTCGATCGCCTTCTGAGCGTTCTTGATCAGGTTTCGAATGATCTCCACCACCTTGTAGGGATCGCACCGCACGCGGCGCCCTTTGGACCCGTTGAGCCCGGAGAAGTTCACCGCCAGATCATATCGATCCCGAAGGGAAGCCAAGTCATCCGCCATCTCGCCCTGAATGGTCGCAGTCACCTCGTCTATATCCATGGCCACGGGCTCGAAGGTCAACTTTCGTTCCAGCCCCTTCAGGTGTTTGAGAATCGCCTCCTGAAACGGCTCGATGATTCCGCGGTAGAGGTCGTTTTCCTTGGACTCGGGAAGGTCGTTCACGATGTTGTGAATCTGGGACCGCCACGCGCCCTGAAGGACCATGAGCTCATCCTTGGCGAAATTGGACTGGGCCACCACATCCTGGGTGATTTTCCGCTCCGTGACCAGGAACTCGAGAAGCCGGGACTTCTCCTTCTCCTCCTTCGTCTCCATGGCGAGCCGTTTTCGGGCCTTGTCCGCCGGAGACTGGGTCAGGATCATGAACAGCATCACTACGACAAAGCTGACCGAGATGAGGATGAATGAACGGCTCAAAAAGAGGGATGTATAGAGCGTTCCTTTTTCAAAAAGCAGCTTGGCATAGACAAACGCAAAAAACAGGTTGAAAAACGTCACATAGACAAAGGCCGCCTTTCCTCCCAGGAGCCAGGAGAAAAGGAGGCTGGACACCACGAGACCGTACGCGAACAGGACGTAGCGTTGTTCGTCCGCAATCAGACGGTCGAACACGATGAATCCCAGTACGTACACCAGGAAGAGAACCACGGTCAATCCGATGAACCGCTCCCTGGAGGCGGCGATCTTCGTGAAGATCTGATCGTAGCGTCGTTCCTTCATAGGGGGTCTAGGATGGCTAATCGGGGCCGCCTTCACGCCGCGGCCGATTGGGTTTTCCTTTTGAAGCAACCACTTAGAGGGTAATGGATTGTCCGGGGGTTGTCAAAGGAATACTGTCGGCGCAACAGGGGATCAACCCATGAGGCCCGGCAGCCAGAGGGCGATGGCGGGGTAGACCATGATCAGGGCCATAGCGAACAGATCACACACGATAAAGGGCAGCGCGGCCCGGTAGATATCCGCCATGGTGGTATCCTCGGGCGCTACGCCTTTCATCACGAAGAGGAGCAGGCCGAAGGGAGGGGTGGTAAAGGCGATCTCCAGGTTCAGCAGCATAAGAATGCCGAACCAGATGGGATCAAAGCCCAGGGCATGCACCACGGGCATGAAGATCGGTACGCTGATCATCATCATGGAGATCTGCTCCATGAACGCCCCGAGCATAATCAATATCAGTTGCATGCAGATGAGAATGAGGATGGGCGCCAGAGGCAGTTCCGCTACAAACTCGACAATGCCCCGGGTGGCTCCCGTAAAGGCGAGGATCTGGCTGAATGTGATGGAACCCGCCATGATCAAAAAAGTCATCACCGTGACCTTCAGGGCGCCCCGGACGGCCAGCGTCAGCACGCGGACGGACAATGCCCGGTAGCATGCGGCCAGGACGATGGAGCCCACGCTTCCCATGGCGGCCGCCTCCGTGGGCGTAGCCACTCCGAGGAAGATGAGTCCCACCACGAGAAAAACGATGCTGGCGAGTGGAATGACATACTTGAAGAGATCGATCAGTCTCTCCGACAGTCCCACCCGCTCCACCTCATAGGCGGGGGCCATGGACGGATCGAGTGTACACCGGCCGATAATGTAGGTGAAGTAGAGGACCGCCATGAGCAGTCCCGGCACAATGCCGGCCAGGAGCAATTCCCCGATGGACAGTTGGGCCAGGGTCCCCAGGACGATGGCCAGGGCGCTGGGAGGGATGATCATGGCAATGCCGCCGGTACCCAGGATGGGTCCCAGGATCATTGGCTTCCGGTAACCGCGGCGTTGCATGCTCGGAACCAGGAGGGAGCCCAGCATGGCCGTGTTCGCCATGGTGGATCCACTGAGGGTGGAAAAGATGGTGCCTCCCCCTACCGTGAGGAGGCTCAGCCGTCCGGGCAATCTCCCCATCCATTTGTCGAGGACATCCAGGGTTCGAATGGCCATACCGGAGTGGAAAAGGATCTCACCCATGAAGACGAACAGAGGGACCGGCGCCAACGTGAAACTGGTGAGTCCGCTGTAGATGCTGAGCATCATCTGACGGAGACCGACCTCGCCTCCGAGGACCGTCAAAGCCCCTACGATATTGATGAAGAAAAAGGCGAAGGCCACGGGCATGCCCACAGCCAGCATCAGCAAAAGAAGTGCGATAAACACGAGCAGGATGAGCCACCATTCCATAGCCGGATTCCCCTACAGGCCTTCCATCTCACGGGCCGCCCGTTCCTGGGATGTCTCCATTCTCCACAGTGCGTGCCAGAACCGGCGGGCCCGCCGAAAAAACTCCACGATCAGGAGGAGGCTCCCCACCGGAATGATTCCCACCAGCAGGACCTTGGGGACAGCGAGGGTCTTGATCACCGGGATTCCCCTTTCGTAGAGTTCCCAGGACGTCTTCGCCCCGTACCAGACGAGTACCCCAGAGATCAGAATACCCATGATGGCCGTTCCCAGGTCAAAGGCCTTCTGTGTCTTCAAGGAAAACCGGGCGACCACGATGTCCACTCGAACGTGTCCACCCTCCTTCAGGACCCATGGGGCGCCAAGAAACGTGATGTAGAGCAGGAGGTATTCCGTGACCTCGGTGACCCACGTGGGAGGCCTGAAATGGAAGAAGCGCACCACCACCTCGTAACAGATGGAGAACATCACGAACAGGATGGCCAGCCCCGCCAGGACGGCCATCCCGTCGATCGTGCGATCGATGAATCGATCCAGTCTTTCGCTGCGCCCCATGATTCCCGTCCTCCCTGGACACAGCGGGGGCCGGGATTCGTCCCGGCTCCCGCTGTTCAGGCCCTATTTTCCGAGAAGCTCCTGCATCTTGGTTGCATTTTTCGAATCTTTTTTCAGGACCTCCTGCCAGCCGGCCTCATAGGCCTTGTCCCGGTACTTTTTACTGTCTTCACCCGAAAACTCGATGACCTGTACACCCTTGGAGGTGATGAACGCCCTCTCTTCGTCGATGAGTTTGGCATAGTGGTCGGCCGCATCGTGCTCGACCTCCACGGCCACCTGCTGGATCACCTTTTTCAAGTCATCCGGAAGTTTGTTCCAGAAATCCAGGTTGATCACGATCCCCACATCCACCTGGTAGAATCCCGGATCGATCACGTATTTCGTGACCTCGTGCCATCCAAAATCGGAGATCTTGGTGGCGGGCCACCCGTAGCCGTCCACCACACCGCGCTCCAGGGCGGTATAGACCTCCCCCGGGGACGTGGTCACGGCCACTCCTCCCAGGGCCTCCACAAAGGGTTTGTAAATGGGGGTCACACGGATCTTCATGCCCGAAAAATCCGGTTTGTCGATCTTCTTGTTGGTGTAGAGATGATACGGAATACCCGGCGTGAACCGTCCCACATAGTAGGCATTCAGACGCTCCTGGTGCAGCCCGTTCAAAAAGTCATACACGCCTTTTTCCCGCTCTTCCCAGGGAGTGAGGAGCGAGAGCTTCACCGCATCCGCCACCGGCAGTTGGGGGACGTAATAGGCCGCGGGGAGCAGGGCCATGTCCACCATGCCGCCCGTCACCGCCTCGATCTGCTCGAACGAAGGGATCGCCTCGGGTCCGCCGGCATAGAAGATCTCGATTTTTCCATCCGAGGCCTTCTCCAGTTTGTCCTTGAACATCCAGAAGGCGTCACAGAAGCAGTTGTTCTGTGGAAGGAAGGTCACCGCCTTGATCTTGACCGGTCCGGCCAGGACGCTCCCCGGCATCACCAGTGCCAGCGCGATGAACCCGATCGCCATCCACATCTTCCACCCATTTGAATGCCTTGCCATAATACTTCTCCTTTCGATTCAGCTTCCGTTTTCCCGTCCCTTCCACGAGGGGACGATGGGTCATCCTTGGTCCATTCCCACCTGCTGCGATTCGGCGTTTGCGCAGGGCAGGTTCGGCGTGTCCGCCTTCACGGCCTCCGCCAGTGTCTGAAGCAATCGGATTCTCTCCCCCGTCTTTCGCCGAATGTAGGTCTTCTGGTCTTCGTCCAGGTGCCGGTACTTGCCGATCAGGCCCAGAAAGACGTCAACGGGTAGAGGATCCTGAATGGGTTGCGTAAAACGGATTTTTCCGATCTCCAGTTCAAACTCCCAGAGCGGAAATACGTTCGTCTCCACGGCCTTGCGACCCACTTCGATCAGCTCGGCCGGAGGGAACCGCCAACCCGTGGGACACGGGGAGAAGACATGGAGGTAGGCCATGCCCCGGCGGGACGCCTTCAAGGCCTTGTCCAGCTTCTCGTAGTAGTCCTCCATGAACGCCGTGGACGCCGTGGCCACATACTCGCAACGGTGCATGACCATGAGAAGGGGAAGGTACTTGGCATCCCGGGTCTTCCCCCGGAGCTTCGCACCTACCGGCGTAGTGGAAGTCCAGGCGCCGTAGGGCGTGGTGCTGGACCTCTGAACGCCGGTATTCATATAGCCTTCGTTGTCCACACAGATATAGATCATCTGCTCGCCCCTCTCCGCGGCGCCGGACAGGGACTGAAAACCCACGTCCGCGGTCCCGCCGTCCCCGGCTAGGGCGAGCATGGTCACATCTCTTCCGATCCGGTTATAGTACCTTCGCACACCGGCCAGCATGGCGGCGGTGTTGGTGAGGAGCGGATGGAACACCGGTGTCTTGGTGGAGGTCCGCCCATTCACACCCACCGCGCCGACCCCCGCAATACAGCCGGGCGGTGTGGCCACGACCGTATTCGGCCCCAGTCGCCTCAGAGTGTGCCTCATGAGGAGTTCAGAATTACATCCCAGGCACGCTGAAATCCCCGGCACAAAAAGGTCTTCCATGTCGCCCCAATGGTTATATATTTCGGATGCGGCCGTGAACTCCAGGGCATCCCTGGGGCAGCTCTTGACGCAGGCCGGGTCCCCTCCGCACAGATCGCACTTCATCACCCGTCCCTTGTCCGCGTTCCATGTCACGCCGGCATAGGCGCAGGCCAGGGTGCAGAGCCGGCAGTCCACACACCGGGTCCCGTCCCATGACACGACGCCGGTCTCGGGGTCCTTAGCCAGGGCCCCGGCCGGGCAGGCCAGGACGCAGAGCGGTCGGCTGCATTGCCGACAGAGGGCCGCGCCGTAGCTTCCTTCGCCCTCCTCCCGAAAGAGTTGAATGCGGGAGTGCATCGGGTCCCGGGTCCCCTCACAGGCCTCGGCACACGCCTCCAGGCACTTTCCGCAACCATCGCACCGGTCCCCGTGAAAGACGATGGTTCGATAGCTTGCTCCCAAAACCGACTCCTTTCGTCGACTCCCGGCGCCCGAGACCTACCCCCAGATCCGGGACATCAGGATCCGCCCCGTGGCCTTCGGATCCCGGACCATGTCCTTGCGTACTTGGGAAAGATCGACCCCTCTTCGAATGAGTTCCGCCAGAATGCCCGGATCGAGATCCGCGTCGATCCCTGCCGCACCCACCAGGCGGTCTTCCCGGAACACCATGTTCAGATAGGGGAGTTGGGATCCATGACCGTTTTCATGGATTTTCATTTCGTCTTCATCCCCGCACGATGCACCCAGTCCCACGGAAAAGGCCCGGTGGCCGAAAAACGCGGATGTATTGGCGGCCAGAGATCCGGCATAGGGGGCCTGATTCGAATCTCCGGCCATATCGAGGCCGGCGATGCGTCCCTGCCCCACGGCATTCATCACGTTGGGAATCACCGTGCTCTCTTCGCCGAAGAAGGGTTTCGCCTGAGCCACGTCTCCGGCGGCCCACACATCCGGGACACCGGTTCGCATCCGTTCGTCCACCCCAATCCCCTGTTCGTGGGGAATTCCGCTTCCGTTGAGATATCCGGTGGCACACCGGACCCCGGCGGCGACCAGCAGGAGGTCGGCCTCCAGCTCGTCACCCGCATCGAGAACGGCCACCATCCCCTTTCCACCCTGTCGGGCGGTCACCATTCGGCAGCCGGTGAGGAGTCGAACGCCTCTCGCCGCGATGATCTCTTCCACAAGGCGTGCGGCCGCCGGCTCGAAATATCCGGGCAGGATCTGTGGCAGGGCCTCCACCACGGTGACCTCACATCCCCCGTCCACCAGACACTCAGCCGCATGCAGGCCGATGAGACCGGCGCCGAGAACCACTGCTTTGCGGACATCCGCCATCCGTTCATGAAGGGAGAGGGCATCGCCCATGGTGCGCAGCACGTGAAAGGGAACGGAGTCGAGACCCGGAATGGGCGGGACCTCCGGGACGGCCCCCGTGGCGAGGAGGAGTTTCCCGTACTCGATCGTTTCACCGGAGGAGAGATTCACCCGGCGTCGTCCGGGGTCCACGGCGATCACCTCTGAACCCGGCCGAAACGTCACGTCCCGCTGTTTCAGTTGGTCTTCTTCCCTGAGGACGGCCCGATCCGGCGAAACACGCCCCGTCACCACGTAGGGAAGGATGGTGGGCGAATAGGGGAGCCGGTCTTCGCGGGTCAGGAGCATGATGCTCCCCGCCGGATCCAGCATGCGGATCGCATCGATCGCGGCCAGGCCGGCGTGGCTTCCCCCCACCACCAGGTAGTCGCTCTGAGTCATGACCGGTCCCCCCCCCTTTCATCTTGAGTCTCATTCAGCCAGACGGTTCGAGGGACCGCTTCACCGCGACCCGCCCGCATGGTCCCTTCGATCACCCGCCCGAAGTCCTCGATGGTGATGTCCGCTCCCGCCAGCCCGCCGATGAAACTCACCGCCGGAATCACGCGACCGGCCAGGTACAGGGCTGAAAGAAGTTCCTGAAAGACCGGGCCGGTCCCCCACCCGAAACTCACCGAGCGATCCACCACACCGATGGCCTTTGCGCCCGCCAGGGCCTCCTGGAACGCCTCCAGGGGAAAGGGACGGAATGTCTTGACCTTGACGAGGCCTACCTTGTCACCGCAGGCCCGGGCCTGGTCCACCGCGTCCTTTCCCGCGCCGGTCATGCTCCCGATGGTGACCACGGCCGTGTCCGCGTCATCCATCCGATAGCTTTCCACCAGGGGCGCATAGCGGCGGCCGAATGCCTTTTCCCATTCCTGGTGCACATTCGTGATCACGCGCTTGGCGTTCTCCATGCCCCGGCACAGCCCCTTGCGGTATGAGACGAAGAGCCCCGGGCCCTCTCCGGTGGCCCCGCCCGTCAGCGGGTCCACCCCCATGGGCCGATCGGGATCGAGGGCCGCATGCCAGTTCGTGTTCTTCTCCCCCAGAAAGCGGTCCACGTCCTCCGGTTCCGGGACTTCCACGCGCTCCACGCCGTATGACAGATAGTTGCCGTCGTGGTTGACGTTCACCGGGAGCATAACGTCGCGGTCCTCGGCGATCCGGTAGGCCATGATCACCGTATCCAGGACCTCCTGGGCATTCTCACAATACATGTGGATCCATCCGGTCTCCCGAACGGTCATGGCATCCTGCTGCCCCCCCCATACGCATTGGGGGGTGATCCCGTCCCGCGTGACGATGGACATGACAATGGGGAGTCTCAGGGGCGGGGTCCGAAAGTAGGGCTCGAACATGAAGGCCAGGCCCTGCCCGCACGATGCCGTGAACGTCCTGGCTCCGGCCAGGCACGCCCCCTGAAGGACCGAGAGCACGCTGTGTTCGCCCTCCACATCCATGAGATCCGCGTCGAGGATGCCGTCGGCCACGAACTGGGAGATGTACTCGGCCAGAGACGACTGGGGCGTTATGGGATAAACGGCCACCATATCGGGTCTGGAGCGTGCCACACCCCAGGCGGCGGCCTCGTTTCCGTCACAGACGATGATCTTGGACATATCTCACTCTTCCTGTTCCGGGATCATGGTGATGGCGTGGTGCGGGCATTCGCGGGCGCAGATGCCGCACCCCTTGCAGATCCTCAGGTCGGCCTCGAACCAGGCCGGTTTCTCCACAATGCACTGGGTCGGACAGTAGAGCCAGCACGTAGCGCATTGGGTGCACTTGAACCGATCCACCACGGGGCGCTCGGCGCGCCAGTCGCCGGTGAGAAGCACGGCATACTCCGTAGCGATGGGGCAGAGATCACCGGGAATGCTCGATCGGTCAAAGGGTTTTTTTGCCTGGGCCTTCATAATGCCTCGCTCTTCACGTGGCGGAAATCCGCCACTCGGGTCTCGTCGTATCCCAACCGCACCGCATCCACGTTCTTCTCCAGGGCTGCGTCCCGAAAGGCCGCCGATTCCATTCCCCGTGCCAGGGACTCCAGGGAGACCATGCCCGTGGTCCGGGCGAAGGCCCCCAGCATGATGGTGTTGGTGATGGCCCGGCCGAACACCTTCAGGGCGATACCGAACGCATCGCAAAACCCCGCAACGGCCAACCCGGCGGGAAGACTCATCTGCTCCGGCGTCTTCCGGGTCGCCTGCACCCAGACACCCCCGGTCGGCATGCCGGAAAAGATGTCCACCGAACGGGGGAGAGTCGGATCGAGGCAGACCACACAATTCGGGTGGTAGATGTTCGTGGTCTGACGAATGGGGTGGTCGTCAAAACGGAGAAATGCGGATACAGGGGCCCCTCTGCGCTCGAAACCGAAGGAGGGGATCGCCTTGACGTGTTTTCCCTCCTCCACAAGGGCCTTGGCCAGTATCTTGGACGCCAATACGGCCCCCTGCCCTCCCCTTCCATGGAATCGAATCTCGTACATGACGTCGGAACCTTTCTTACGTGCCCGCGCAGGGACTACGGAAGTTCGATTTCAGGCCCTTCCACCATAAAGTTCTCTTCGCGGATCCGTTTCAGACAACGGACAATGTCCTCCCGGGTCTCTTGCAGGTGGTTCTCCACCGCGATCTCGGCTGCGTCCGGTCTTCGGCCCACCAGTGCCTCGTAGATCCGGGAGTGCCCTTCCCTGGCCCGGTGCGCCACCTCGGGGAAATGAATACATGCGATACGGAACTTGAGAGTCCGGTTACTGAGGCCCTGACTGATCTGAAACAGGGTCTTGCTCCGGGTGGCCCGGTAGAGGATGGTATGGAACTCCGTATCCAGATCGATCATGTGACCGGTAATTCCGCTTCGAAGGACCTCGTCCGTTCGGTCCAGGTTCGCGCGGAGTGCCTCCAGCTCCCGGGGCAGAATCTTCTCCATGGCCCAGCGAACAGCGGCCTTTTCGATCTCCTCGCGGGCGGCGAAGAGGTCATGAATGTCGTCGTCCGTCATGTCCTCCACCAGGTACCCGGCGCGGGGGATGGCATGAATAAACCCCTCGGATGCCAGCTTCTGAAGGGCTTCCCGAACGGGCGTCCGGCTTACGCCCATGGTGGAGGCCACAGCCGACTCCATCAACTGCGCTCCGCCCGGGATCTTACCGGTAATGATATCCATGTGAAGGGAATGGTAGATCTTTTCCCTGAGGAGGGCCGTCGGTGTGGAAACGTCATAGGCGGATTTCATCATGAGGCAGACCGTTGATTCGATATATGTATTCTCTGTGAATCCTCTTTGTATACAAAGAGTACTTAACAGCAGTCGGCGTGTCAAGCGGGATTCCACCAACGGACAACCGCTACCGCATTTGATGATTAAATATGGAATATCCAAAGGTTACCAAAGCACTCACCATGAATCTTCAAAGCCATCCGTGGAATCCGAGGCACATGGGGTCTCCTATGTCTCCGGTTCGACGCCTCTCAACCCGAGTCGCGATGCATCGAGCCCGAGCGGGGCCCTCCTCCCGGAATCCGGTTGCAGCCCGATCCCGAGTCTGCCATAAACAGATGAACGTGATGCTGCACAGACCCACGGGAATCAGGAGGACGATCATGGAAGTCAAGATCGCGGATCTGCCGGGCATCGGCAAGAAGTACACCATGGATACCGCCAACAGCGGTCGCTTCGTCATCATCATGCACCAGCAGGGCGTCCGCGAGTTCTACCACTTCACGGACCCGGACGACGACGAGGCAGACTACAGCTTTCAGCTCACCGATGAGGAGGCGCGGAGGATCGGCGCCATCATCCTCGGTGTGGACTACCAGCCCGTGGCCGATGACCGAATGGAGCTCTTCCTTCGCAACGTCCGGCTGGAATGGATCAAGGTGAAACCGGGCAGCGCCTTGGCGGGCAAGCGCATCGACGAGGCCCGCATTCGCAGCGTGACAGGCTGTACCGTCATCGGGATCGAGCGGGAAGGGGACATTATCGGGAGCCCGGATGTCTCCGAAGTGATTCAAGCCGGTGACACCCTCATGGTCATCGGCAAACGGGACCAGGTCAAATCCCTGGAAAATCTCTGCCAGGCATAACGGGGGTCGATCCTGTGGAACATCTCCCTTTCCTCCTCCTGGCCGGCCTGATCCTCTGCGTCTTTTTCGCCGTCAGCTTCGCGTCACAAAAACTGCGTCTCCCCTCGGTGCTGGTCTATATCGTTCTGGGGGTGGCGGTCTCCTCCCGGTTCACGGACAACACCACCGTTCACACCGTGGCGGAGATCGGCATCGTCATCCTGTTCTTCATCCTGGGGATGGAGTTTCCACTGGCCCGAATGGTGGCCATTTCCAGAAAGGTCTGGCCATCCGGAGTGCTGGACGTGGCCCTGAACCTGGGAGCGGGCATGGCCCTGGCCATGGTGTTCGGTCTCGATCCCCTATCCGCCCTGGTGATCGGGTCGGTGGCCTACGCCACCAGTTCATCCATCTCCGCACGAATGCTGCAGGAACAGAAACGCCTGGCCAACCCGGAGTCGGAGTTCATTCTGGCCCTGTTGATCTTCGAGGACCTGGTGGCGCCCGTCCTGGTCTCCTTTATTGCCGCCGTGGGGAGCGGAGAGACGTTCAGCGGGGAATTCGTCTGGATGCTGGGGCTCAAGATCGTGCTTCTGGTGGTCGGGGCCGTCCTTTTGGGACATTTCGGTTTCAGGCACCTCAACAACTTCATCGCCCGTCATCTGGAAAGGGACTTCATCCTCCTCCTGGCCGCCGGCATGGCCCTGTCCTACGCCGGGCTGGCCATGGCCCTGGGACTATCGGAGATTCTCGGGGCCTTCCTCGCCGGAGTGATGCTCTCCGAGGCCGGACGATCCTCGGAACTGGAGCACCTTCTGCTGCCCATACGGGACATCACCCTCCCCTTTTTCTTCTTCTGGTTCGGCACCACCATCATCCTCGGAGAGGGGGTCTCCCGAATCCCCCTCTTGATCCTGCTGATTCTCTGGGCCGTGATCGGAAAGATCATCACCGCCTACGCGGGCGGGCGTCTCTATGGTCTGAGTCCCAAGGTCTCCTGCAGGGCGGGATTTTCCATGGTCCATCGGGGGGAGTTTTCCGCCATCATCGCCAGCATGGCCGCGCCCCAACTGAAGGTCTTCGGCGGCATCTACATCCTGGTCACCGCGTTTCTCGGTGTCTACCTGTTCCAGAAGGCGCCGGCCCTGGCCAACTGGTATCATGACCGGTGCTGCCGCAGGGGCAAGGACCCCGAGGAAGCCAAAGGTCAGTCTCCGGTCTCCAGGTCCCGAAAATAGGCCGTGGTGTCCCCCTTGCTCCAGAGCCCGATGTACCCCGTCACCGGACGGGAAGCGGTGAACCGCAGGCGGGGTCGGCCGTCCAAAGCGCATGACACCTCTTTCCCCGACACCGTCACCTCGAGTTGCAGCCACCGCTTCATGGGAACGTCCACCGCTGTACGCTCCAGGAAATGACGGGTGTTGTTGATGAACTGGAGCAACTGAATCTCTCCGGCCGAGGCGTCCAGGGCCAGGACCAGGGCATTCCCCACGTTGGTCAGGCCGAACGCCAGTCCGGCCGAGAGGTCCACACACCCGGCCTCGATCCGTACCTGGACCCGAATGAGGCCGTCTTCCCGGCGGCTTTCCCGCCGCACCGCCACGGGATAGTAATGCCGGGCATGCCGGTTTTCCAGAAAGGACCGGTATCTCCCCCCGAGGACCTTGTCCAGGGCGGAATGCAGGGTGCAGGAGACCGTCCCGGACATGCTCGAACCGTCCTGCAGGATCACGTCGCCCCCGTCCACCTCGGTCAGGGACCAGTCGCCCAATGAGGCGTAAAACCCGGGAAGGCGCTTCTCGGAGCGGCCCAGAAAGTCGTATTCGCCCTGGAAGAAGAGGTCCGCCATCCGCTGCACTTCAACCTGGCTGGGAATGGCGAGATCCAGGAGCCGGCTGCAGCCGAGAAGCCGGCCGGTCTGGTCCAGCACATCTTCCATGGCAGGACGATCCAGCCCCCTCAGAGATGCCTGCAGAAGGTCTCCACTCACCTCCACGCCATAGCCCAGCCGGGTCAGCACCTCGGACAGGAATTCGATGCGCAGCGCCTTTCCCGCTCCGGTACCGGCCCCGCCGGAAAATTGAAGCGTGATGGCATTGGCGTCCGGATCATCCGAGCAGAGCGCATCCAGGTTCGAGTAGTGGTATCCGAACTTCACGCTGAGGTTGAGGTATTCCAGGGAAACGAGGGCATAGGAGTCGACTTTCGGAGGGGTGGCGTTTTCCGGCCCGATGCCGCCGGCCATCAGGGCCATGAAATTACGGCCGCTGATATCCACGCTGCCGGACCAACTGACACCCGGGTGGGCCAGACCACGCCACAATGCTGCCATGGGTCTCGATCGAATGTGTTCGGGCAGGATGGCATCGCAGGAGGTCAAATCGGGGGCCAGCCCGCCGCCCAGGTCGATGAAATGGAGCGCCAGGGGGATATTGGCGCTCATCTTCCGCGAGACCAGGGACGAACCGGTGAGCCGGGACAGGTTGAACATCTCCTCCATGGCCTTTTCATGTGCGAAACGAATGAGATCATGAAGACTGCGGCATCCGCTGGGAGAGAACTCCGGTGCCTTGGGATCGGTCAAATGCAGGGGGGATATTCGATCCAGCAATTCGCGAAGGTGCCTGTGAATGGGACCTTGTTCCTGATTCGAGCTGCGGCTCGGAAGCTTTCGCTCCAGTTCCGGGATGAGACCTTGGTAGACCTTCCCTTCATCCGCCAGCAGGGTGATCTCTTCGCCCTCGGCGATCCGTGCGGTTGCCTCTCGAGTGTCCATGAGGGCCGGCACATGGAATTCCCGCGCTACCGAGGCCAGGTGGCTGGCCGCCCCTCCAAGGTCCGTGATCAGCCCGCGAACCCGGCCCATGAGAGAGGCCAGGTCCGGAGCGGCCGTCCGCGCCACCAGGATGGCATCCCGCGCAGCCTCCGGCTTCAACTGACTCGCGGCATGAACCGCCTTTCCGGAGACACGGCCCGGAGAGGCCGTCTGCCCTGCGGAAAGCAGCAGGTTCAGACCGGAGACCTCCGGGGCGAGAGTGGGTTCTTCCTCCTCTGCCATGCCCAGAGGGCGGGACTGAAGAATAACAAGCCCCCCCTGCCCGTCCTCGGCCCATTCGATATCCTGTGGACCGCCAAAATGGGTTTCCATCTTCAGACCGAATTCGGCCAGGGCGATCACGGTCTCCTCTGTGATGGCAGGCCCGGCCTTTCTCCCATTCGAGTCCGTTTCCTCGGTCTGAATTCGCTGCCGGGCGATTTTCAGGCTGTCCCTGTCGATCCAGAAGACATCCGGGGAAGCGGACCCGCTCACCACCTGTTCCCCCATTCCGATTGCGGTGTCTATGCGCATCCACCGTTCGGAAGGCGTGGAGGGATCCACGGTGTAGAGGACTCCGCTGGCCCTGGCCTCCACCATGATCACACCGGCCACGCCCATGGGGGTGGCTGCATCGGTCAGACCGTACCGCAGGCGGTACAGAATCGCGCGGGGACTGTATTTGCTGGCCAGGACCCTCTTGTAGGCGGACGCAATGCCATTCGGGTCCACCGACAGCACACTGGTATATTGGCCTGCAAAGGAGGCCTCGGTGTCCTCACCGACGGCGCTGCTGCGCAGGGCCAGAAGGGGCCGGTCCCCGTGACGGGTGGAGAGTTCGCTGTACTCCTTGTCGATGGCCCGGGCGAGTGCCTCGGGCAGGGAGGCCTCCCGGATCATTTCCTGAATGCGGCGGCACGCCTTCACGCTTTCCTCCGAATCCGGATCAAAGTCGGCGAGCAGGGCGTGGATGGGGTCCGGAAATCCGTTTTCCTTCAGAAACAGGTCGAACGCTGCGGTGGTGATGACAAACCCGTCGGGCGCCGGAAGCCCGAGTTCATTCTTGACGCGCGCCAGGTTGACCGCCTTGGCCCCGGCCAGGGGAATGTGTTCGGACCCCAGATCTGAAAACGGAAGGGTCAAAGGCCCACGAACGGCGGCATGCCTCGGCTGAAGCCAGGGTTCGAGTTCATCGGTCACGCGTTCCAGGATGCCGGGAAGTTCCGGGTATCGATCATCGGCCAGTCCGTTCATGGACTCCAGAAGCCCGCCCACCTCTTTCAGGAGTTCCCGGGTGCGGCGCTGAATGGAGGCCAGGGTTGCGAGCCCGGCACCCTGGTCCAACAGCTCCAGTTCGGAAAGAAGGCGCAGGGCACGATGATTGTGGTCCAGAAATGCGTCGTAGAAGCGATAACGTTTTGCGGCCTTCCCTTGGGGTTCGGCCAGCAGGCGGCAGGAATCGGTTTTGGAAAAAAGGGCCATATCTCCACCTCCCGGAAAGGTCCTTCCATGGACGGGTTTCGGCTTTCAGGGATCAGTGTAATGGAAGATGCGACGGTCTTCTATGCAGAAAGGACCGTGGGCTATTCCCGGCTATGGAATTCAGGAAAATCGATTCCCGGTGCGAATCGGTTTCCGGCACGCGATTCACCGAAGAGCTATTGCAGCCCGTAACGGGCGAAAACGCCCTGATTGCTAAAAATATCATTATTATAAGAAGTTAGACATGTTTTTCGTTTGACTTTGCGGGCGTTTTGGCCCGCGACGACCATCTTGCGCCCAACCCCTATGGATCGTTTATCCTGTATATCCGGCAGGTTATAACGTTTCTCACCCCATGGCACGCCGATTGCGGATATCAGGGTCCATCATCGCAATGCCCGGATTCTACCGTAAAAACGCCCATGGTGTCCGGCGCATTTCAACACCGATCCGCACGGGTGGACGATGACGGCAATGGACCAAGCCAAAAGGGGAAAACCACGATTTTTCAGGGGGAGCATCACCACATGGCCGCCAAACGAGAAGAAAAACGTCCCGAAGGACCCGATCCATTCGGGAATCTTCGCAATTGGGGACCGGTTCTCGATCTGCTCGACATACTGGACGAAACCGGCCGAATGGAAGAATGCCAGCCCGGCCTCATTCGCATCCTGCGCTACCGGGGCAACTGGCGTCTGCGGGAGGAGGCCCTCAAACGACTTGGACGGATCGCTCACCCCTCCCAGGAACTCATTGCCCGGGTCGCGGACATTGTCGCGGACGATGACACGTACTACGAGGCCCGAATCCTGGCCGGCCGGACCTTGGCCGAGTTGGTCCAAAATGCGCGAAGAGCGTCGGCAGGGGAAACGGATCCGGACATGGAGCCGGTGGCCGATGTCGTTCGAAACCTTCTTGGGACTCCGCAACCCCCCATTTTCGATCAGGCCCTCAGGCAATGCTTGAACACGCTCTGCTGATCCGGTTTTGTGATCAACTCACATCCGTTGAAAGGAAGGCAACCCCATGGTGATTGGAGTTCCCAAGGAAATCATGCCCACCGAACGACGTGTGGCGGCAATACCAGAGACCGTTGCGAAATACCGGCAACTCGGCTTCACGGTCCAGATCGAAAAGGGAGCCGGCCTCGGGGCATTGCATGCGGATGCCGCCTATGCCGAGGCAGGCGCCCATATCGAGGCCGATGTGCAGCGTCTTTATGAGACATCGGACCTGGTTCTCAAGGTCAAAGAACCCATGTTCAACTCTGACATAAACCGCGACGAAGTCGATCTGATGCGTCAAGGCACCACGTTGATCACGTTCATTCACCCAGCCTCTCCGGGCAACCATACCATGGTGGAAAGGCTGCGGGATCGGCATATCACGGCCTTTACCATGGACGGCATTCCACGTATTTCCAGGGCCCAGCGAATGGACGCCCTCACCTCCATGAGTACGCTCACCGGATACAAGGCGGTCTTGATGGCCGCCTCCCGCCTTCCGGTGGTCCTGCCCATGGTGGGCACGGCCATAGGACCGCTCAAACCGGCCCGGATCCTGGTGATCGGGGCCGGCGTGGTGGGTTTGCAGGCCATTGCCACGGCCAAGCGCCTGGGCGCCTCGGTCATGGCAATCGACGTCCGGCCGGCGGCCCGGGAGGCGGCCGGGAGCCTGGGCGCCAAGGTCGAAGGTTTTGACATACCGGAGGCCATGGCCCAGGATGCGGACGGTTACGCATGCAGCCTGCCGTCCGAGTGGCTGGAAAAGGAGCGCGAGGCCCTTCGACCCCTGGTGACAGGATCGGATGCCGTCATCCTCAGTGCCCTGATTCCCGGAGAGACGGCCCCACATCTGATCACCGCTGACATGGTGGCACAGATGCGTTCGGGTTCGGTGATCGTGGATGTATCCATCGACCAGGGCGGCAATTGCGCCCTGACCAGACCGGGAGAAGAGTTCACGACAAACGGTGTGTTGATCTGCGGTACCAAGAATATCCCCGGCTCACTGCCGGTCCACGCCTCGTGGCTCTACGCCAACAACCTCTACTATTTCGTGGAAAGCCTTTTCAAGGCAGGGACCACCCGATTCGATCCGGACGACGAAATTGCGGGAAGCGCCCTGGTGACGACGAACGGTCGCATTGTTCACGCGGGGACCCTCAAGGCCATGGGAAAGGAGCCGTAAAACCATGACCGACGTCCTTTTCGCACTCACCGTATTCGGGCTGGCCTTTGGTGTCAGCTACCTGCTGATTACCCGGGTTCCGCAGATGCTGCACACTCCGTTGATGTCCATGACCAATGCCATCTCAGCGGTGGTGATCATCGGGGCCATGACGTTACTCGCCGAAACCCGCAGCCCTCTTGAACTGGCATTCATCTCCCTGGCGATTCTTGCCGCGGCCTTCAACATCATCGGCGGCTTTGCCATTACCGCGCGTATGCTCGGAATGTTCAGATCAGACATGAACGAAACCCACCGTACCCCGGTCCCACCGAAGGAAGGCCCATGTTGAGCCAGAGCCTGCATCTCTCCCTTGACCTGCTCGTGATTCTCATTCTGATCGGGGGCATCCACCGGTTCCGATCTCCGGCCACGTCCCGTCATGGGAACCGGTTTGCCGCCGTGGCCCTGGCCCTGGGCGCCGGTCTCACCCTTTGGCGTAGCGGCATATCCCATCCGCTGGCACTGATCCTCTGTGTGGCGGCGGGAGGCATGATCGGCTGGCGGCTGGCCATGCGCGTCACCATGGTCCAAATCCCGGCCATGGTGGCCTTTCAGCACGGTGCCGGAGGGTTGGCCGCCGCCATGGTCGCCTATGTGGAGTTGAGTGGGGCCACCCACGGTCCGTCCATCGTCCATCAAGCCTCCGGACTGGCGGGACTTCTGATCGGTGCGGCCACCTTCAGCGGAAGCATGATTGCCAGCGCCAAACTCTCGGGTCGAATGCGGACCACACCGCTGATTCTCGCCGGACACGGCCCGATCTTGATCATCCTGCTGATCGCGGCGGCCCTGATCGGAATCGCGACATTGGGTAGGACACCGGTCCTTGGTTCCGGCTGGTTGATCGGGGCCGGCATTCCGGCCGTCTGTCTGGGAGCTCTCTTCGCCCTGCGTATCGGGGGGGCGGATATGCCGGTTTTGATCTCGTTTCTCAACGCCACCGCAGGACTGGCTGCCGCAGCCTGCGGCATCATCCTGCAGGACCGGCTGCTGATCGCCTTTGGGGCCACGGTGGCAGCCTCGGGGTCTATTCTGACCCACGTGATGTGCCGGGCCATGAACCGAAGGCTAGTCACCGTCTTTGCCGGTCAACAGGGTGATGTGAACTTCCGCCCGTTCGATATCTTTCACAAGGCACCCGCCCCTGGGCCCGCGAAGTCCCCGATCCCGTTGGACCCGGAATCGGTGGACGATCCTCTTCCGGCGGCGATCGCGGCCCTGGGCAACGCCCAGCGGATCGTCATCATTCCGGGCTACGGCATGGCCCTGGCCCAGGCCCAGTTCAACGTGGCCCGTCTGGCCTCGGATCTCATGGCACTCGGGAAAACGGTCCGATTCGCCATTCATCCCGTGGCCGGCCGTATGCCCGGACACATGCACGTCCTGCTTGCGGAGGCCGATGTCGACTATGGTCTGCTCTACGAGATGGAGGAGATCAACGACAGCCTCAAGGAAACGGACCTCGCCCTGGTGGTGGGCGCCTGCGACGTGGTCAATCCCTCGGCCATAACGGTCGACGGTACCCCCTTGTCCGGCATGCCGATCCTTCTGGCCCATGAGGCGCACAGCATCGTGGTCTGCAACCTGGACCGTCGACCGGGTTACTCGGGGGTCGATAATCTGCTGTACGACGACCCCAAGACCATCCTGGTCCCGGGCGATGCACAACAGACCATTGCCGCCCTCCTGGCCGGCATTACGGAGAGCGTATCGTCCCCTGCCTGAGCCTGTGATCGGCATGGTCCGGCAGGGGAAATGAGAAAAGGGACGAACCGAAGGTCGCCCACACGAATCATATCCCCCTGATAGGGATCACACACATGCATCCTATCTTTTCGTAGGCCTTGGTGTTGACAGGCGGCCGTCCGACAAAGGATATGCATATCTTGTAGATAAAATGATCCACCCGTTCTCTGAGGAGGGGACCCCGCGGCCTGCGCCCCTTGAGAGGGGCGGGTCGGTCAAGATATAAAAAGGGCTCCTGCCATGAGGCGCACAGCCTCTATCCCCCGTCTCTGTCTCATCCTTTTCAGGCGGAGTCCCACCGGCCGGGGATGACGGCCCCGCAGAAGGCGCATCGACCCTCCTCCATATGGAACCGGTCCGGGGAATACCCCTTTCTCTCGATGAGAAGGCGACCGCACCGGTGGCAGTACGTATGCCCACCCTCGTGCCCCGGCACATTCCCCACATACACGTAGTGAATCCCCTCGTTCACGGCGATCCGGCGAAACTCTTCCAGGGTCCCCACCGGCGTGGGCGGCAGGCGGTTCAGACGGTAGTCCGGGTGGAATCGGATGAAATGGAGGGGATGGTCCGGACCCAGTTCCCGAAGAATCCAGGCGCACATCCGCTGGATCATTCCAGGATCGTCTACGTAGGTCGGGACCACCAGTGTGGTGATCTCGAGCCAGACGCCCCGCTCGGAAAGCGTCTTGAGTGTTCGGAGCACGGGACCCAGGGTGCCCCCGTTCAGACACCGATACATCCGGTCCTCAAAGGACTTCAGGTTGATGTTGGCCGCATCCAGGTGTTCAGCCAGGCGAATGAGAGGCCCCGAATTGATGTAGCCGTTGGAGACGAGCACATTTCGAAGGCCTTCCTCCCGGGCCAGCCGAGCCGTATGGAGCATGTACTCGTAGTAGGTCACGGGTTCGGCATAGGTATAGGCGATGGACCGGGCCCCGTGCCGCCGCGCCCTGCGGACGACCTCATCCGGGAAGAGTTCCCCGTGCCGAACGTCCTCGGGCCTTCGCTGGGAGATCTCCCAGTTCTGACAGTTCAGGCACCTCAGATTGCACCCGGTGGTGGAGACGGAAAACACGGGTGTGCCGGGGTGGAAATGGTACAAGGGCTTCTTTTCCATCGGGTCCATGTGAACGGCGCACGGATTGCCGTATGCCAGGGAATAGAGCTTTCCCCCGATATTGACCCTCGAACGGCAGACGCTCCGATCCCCCGGCTCGAGAATGCAACGGTTGGGACAGGTGTTGCACTGGACCGTGCGGCCGTCAGAGGTGTAATCCATGGCCTCCATGGACCATTTCCAGGGCGAGGAAGGCGCATCGCCCTGAAAAACCTTCCCCCGAATGGTCCCTGTGCATGGACTTTGGGGGCTTCCCAGGACGGGGTCCCCCCAAAGTACTCCGGGAATTCCCAGGGCGAGGGTCTTGAGAAAGGCCTTGCGAGTCATTCCCCGGTCATGCCGGTGGAGCACGGTCTCCGGCCGTTCGTGTGACGGCCCGCGGAAGCGGGTGGGGCCCCCGTCATTCATGGGATCTCCCTCCCCCGGCGAACAGGATCATCATATTACTCGATATCTTCACCAGGATTAACGCGACTGCAGCCGTCTGCAGGCCCAGAAACGGAATCAGTATCGCCCCCACCACCAGGGTCCCCAGGGCCGCCCCGGTGAGATCCGCGGCCAGACATCCGGCGGCCGGACTCTTGTCCTCGCCGATCATTCCCGCGGCCGATGGAAACTGGAAGCCGCAGAAAAACGAAAACATCAACCCGTAGGCCAAAAACCAGTTTGAGTGGATCATGCCGCCAAAAAACCGGAGCCATGCATAAAACGCAATCAGGCAGAGGACCAGCATCATGTCCGCGGCCAGGAGTCCTCTCCCTCCACTGTCTCTTCCAAGAGCACCCGCCAACGCCCCGGGGAGAAGGCCTGCCAGAAAGGCCGTCACAATGGCGCCGATCTTCAGGTAGATATATCCATGGAGCGCCTGGAAGGAAAAAATCACGAGCATCTCCGCACCCATGGTGGCAAAGCCCGTAGTGAACAGAACGTACTCCTCCCTCTTTGTGAAAATAAGGTAGAGGACGGTCAGGGCAGCGAGCCCCAGGAGAAAGGGCTGCGGTGACGTGCCATGTCTCGACAACCACTCCTGAAAGACGAGGTGCATGACCTTGGGCTGAAAGTCCGTGTTCACGTGTTCATCTGCAGCAACGGCCTGTTGCAGCATGGCGATCCTGTCCTCGGTCACATCACCCCGGAAAAAACCCGAGATGTAAGCGGTCCGGACGGATTTGTCCTGGAGCCGTTCCGGTATGTCCTTGAAGACGGGGGCATTCCGGCAGACGAAAAAGGCGCGGCTGCCTGGAAGGACCATCACATGACCAAACTCCATCCGGGCCGTGTGAAAGACGGATGCCAGTTTCCTCTCCATCACCCCGCTGAGGTAGTTGGAATAGTATTCCAGGCTGAAGCACAAGACACCTTCACTGGAGAGCCGTTGCCGCGCCATGGAAAAGAACTCCGCCGTATAAAAGCGATTGAGCTGAAACGTGTCCGGGTCTGGAAGGTCCATCAGGATGGCATCGTAGATCTTTTCTGTGGTACGAAGGTAGCGCCTTCCATCCATATTCTTCACAAAGACATCCGAGCGTGCCGGCAGCATCCCCAGTTCCATGGCGTTTCGGGTCAGATTGGGATCCATTTCCACATAGTCTACGCTCTTGGGGTGATGCTTCCAGACCTCTTCGATGGTTCCCCCGATCCCGCCTGAGATCAAGAGAACGTGGCCCACACGCTCGAGTTGGCTCAAGGGGTAGTGGACCTTCTCCTCCACGTAGGCGATGTCCTCCCCCGCAGGCAGGGGCAATCCGGATTCCCAGAAGAGCGTGCGCCCGTCCTCCTGAGTAACCACGATACGCCCGTAGGGGGACTCGTCGTATCGGATGATCTTTCCGAACCGTCCTTCCAGGCTCCCGACTTCCACATTCGGGCTCAATCCCATCCCGACGAAACCGGTTGCCAGGAACAGGGCCAGGCCGAGCAGTGCCGTACGTCGGGCCGCGGCCAGGAGGACGAGACCCGTCGCCAGGAGGATCAAGGATGTGGCCACCACGATGGTCAGCGGCTTGAGCCAGTATACGAGCAGAAAGCTGAACAGGGCACCGCCCGCGATGTCTCCCACGCTGTCGGTAATGTACAACCCTCCGGAAGTCAGGGGCTCTCCCCTGGTCCTGAGGGTCTCCAGGGCGCAGGGAAGGATAAAGCCAGCCAGGAGGCAGTAGGGAGCGGTGCAGACGAGGACAAAGGCGAAGATCCCGTAGAATCCGGGTGAACTGCCGTGCAGAAAAAACGCTTCCCTTCCCCAGCGAATGGCCAGGACCTGGAGAAGAGGCCAGACGGCCAGAAGCACGCACAGGAAACCGTAGAGGCCGATCCCCGGCCTCTTGACCGGCCTGGCTGCAAGGCTGCCCAACCCGGTCAGCAGAAGCCAGCTGAACAGGGTCAGCGATATGGTGATCTCATTCCCGTGGAACTGGGTCAGGAACTCCCGCACGGTGAGGAGTTGCACCGGCACCGTGGATATCCCGGCACCGATTACGGTCCAGAGGATGAGAGGCCTGATAGATCCCATGGGGAGTCATCGCATGCTGAGCCTGCGCCGCAGAAGAGCATATGACCTGGGGATGGTCACCTCCGCTCATGAAAAGCGGTGATGGGTGCAGGCGGTTTTGCCCTGAAAATACCCCAATGACAAGCCTCACTGGCTCGAAGAATAAGTGTCCAGTGCTTCCGCCTGGGCGTTGTTCTTGTCGGGATCGAAATCGCTCTCGGGATCGACATCGGAAGATCCGAAGGCCGTTCGATCTTTCGTATCGGCCATGAACGCTTGGAGAGGCATGCCATGCCGCACGGGTTCATCCATGGAGCTCACGGCCCCGGTCTACTCCTCAAAGGCTTGGACCTGGTAGGTGGATACGTCGAGTCTCTCGGTTTTCCAGGCATCGCCAGGAAGGCCGGCCTTCAGGCAGAGGTGCGTCAAAAAATCGGCCTTTCGAGGAAGCTGCTCCCAGACCTGGGGAAGAAAGGTGGCCTGACGCGACCCCTTTCGAAGGATGACTCCGTCCACGCCCGGGCGCAGGTTTTCGAGAAGGTCGGGCCAGGTGTCGTAGCGCAAGGGTCGGGGGTCCGTCAGAATGGACACCTCCACACGCACACGGACCCACTCTTCGGGGGAGAGGGGCGGAAAACGGGGGTCCCGAAACGCCGCATTCAGGGCATTCTCCTTCACGCCGTCAAGGACGCTCTCGGTGGGAACGATGTGCCCGATGCACCCCCTGAGGCCTCCGTCCACGGTCAGGGTGACGAATGTCCCGCGCTTCTCACCATACCTCGGGGAGACCGGGGACGCATCCCTTTGAGGTGTTTCCCTTCCAAAGAGACGGGCCTCGATGGTCTCACGGGCGACGGAGATGAGCCGTTCGCCTTCTTCCTCGGTGAATTTTTCGCTCTCCGCCACGGACTCCTCCTTGATGTGGTTCACGGCCACGATCCCTTGGGACACGCCGAACGCGGGACTCAAGAACCCGACCGCACTGCAGATTCCAACCAGGACAAGACCGGCCGGAAGACATCCTCGACCCGGATGTCCCGTTCCCGTGCATGCCGCTCGGCGGAATCGACGGCCGAGGGAACCTCCGTTCCGCTCATGCCCGACGCTCCGGTTCACATGGTCATCCATGAATGGAATTGTAAGCGGAATCAGAAGGGATTTCAATGGGAAATCCCGTGGCACCCAGGGGCGTTGCCGAATCCTATATCTGAATCTCTTGCTCCAGCGCTCTTCCCGAGGGGCGAAAAAAGGCGCCCGCCACCCCGCAGCGATCAGAGGGTGGCGGGCGTCGTGGATCGCTCCGCCCAAGGTCTTCGGGAACATTCACACAAGACCTTGGCCTTCTCTAGAAGTCCTTGAAATCCCGGTCATCCAGGGGAATGACCTGCTCGGGCCGGACCTCCTTCTCATGGGACACCACGGGTTTGGACGCCCTGAATTCGCCTCCCGCCTCCACAGTCAACGGTTTCACGAGCCGGCGGGCGGCCCGCGGCGATTTCCGTTCAGCAACCGAATCGGGTTGTGCCGGACCCGACAAAGCACCGTTGCCGTTTTTCCCGGAACGGCCGATCAGGGAAACCAGGTCATCCACCATCCCCTTCATCTGTTCGGCCTGGGCATTCATCTCCTCGGAAGCGGACGCGGATTCCTCGGCGCTGGCCGCGTTGTTCTGGACCACTTTGTCCATTTCGGCCACGGCCTTGTTGATCTGTTCGATCCCCTGGGCCTGCTCACTGGACGCGGCGGCGATCTCCCCCAGGAGGCCGGCCACCTTGGTGGCTTTGTCCGCCACCTCGGCGAATTCCTCGTTGGTCTTCTCCACGAGTTCCGAGCCGCTCTGGACCTTGCGCGTCGTGTCCTCGATCAAGGCCGAGGTGTTCTTGGCCGCCTCCGCGGCCCGCATGGCCAGGTTACGCACCTCGTCGGCCACCACGGCGAAACCGGCTCCGGCCTCACCGGCCCGTGCCGCCTCCACCGCCGCATTCAGGGCCAGGAGATTCGTCTGAAAGGCGATCTCGTCGATGGTCTTGATGATCTTGGATGTCTCGTCGCTCGCCTTGGAAATGGTGTCCATGGACGTGGTGAGTTCCGCCATGGACTGGTTGGCGTTCTCCACGCTCGCCTTGGCCTCCTTCATCAGGCTGTCGGCCTGATTCGCGTGGTCGGCGTTCTGCCGGGTCATGGAGGCCATCTCCTCCAGGCTGGATGAGGTCTCCTCGATGGATGCCGCCTGTTCGGAGGCGCCCTCGGCAAGGGATTGGCTGGCCGAAGAGACCTGACCCGAGGCCGAGGCCACCTGATCGGCGCCATCGTTGAGACCGTGAATAATCCGGTTGATGGGCCGCGTCAGGCCTCTGGCAAAGACCAGGACCATCAGGACGGTAAACGAGAGAAAAAGCGCGCCGAAACCGAAGGTCACATTTCGAATGCTCCTAGCCTGGGCCAGGAATTCATCCCGGTCCTGGGTGAGACCCACGCTCCAGCCGGTCAGGGGTACGGGCGCGAATCCGGCGTTCTTGGCCACCCCCTGGAACACGTACGACTCGACCCCGCTCTCTCCGGCCATCATTCGACGGGTGAGCGACTCCATCCCCTGGAGTGTGGACAGGTTGAGTTCAAGGATGAAGTCCGGGTTGGGGTGGGCGATGGTCGTCCCGTCCCGGGTGATGACAAAGGGGTATCCGGTCTCGCCCAGTTTCGTCGACATGATCCGTTCCATGAGAAAGTCGATCTTCAATATCACCGCCAGGATTCCCAGAAAGCCCCCATCGCGGTCGAACACGGGCGCACACACGGGAACGACGGGCATGCCGCTGGACTTGGACTTGACCGGATCCGCCACCACCACCTCGCCTTTCGCCTTGGCTTCCTTGAAATAGGGGCGGTCGGCCACGGAAACCCCTTTCTGTCTGCCTCCTTCGCTGTCGGCAAAGACCGTCCCCTCGGGATCGGTCACGATCATGAGTTCGTAATCCTTTCCAATGCTCTTCATCGAGTCCGCCAGTCCCGAGTTGAGCTTGTCCACGTAGGTCCTGGAGTTTTCCGCGCCGTAGTCCCGGGTCATCTGGGCCGCCTCCTGAAGGATCGCGCCCGACGCCAGTTGCCGGGCCAGCTTGACCTCCTCCTGGAACACGAGATGCACCGTCTCGGCCATGTTCCCCGCGACCTGGACCGATCGCTCTTCGGCCATCTTGGTGAGCCCCTTTGACGCCCGATCCACGGCAAACAACCCCACCACCAGGAGGGGAATCACGGCGATGGCGACCCCCCCGGTTATGAGCTTGAAGGTCAACCCCTTTTTATGTTTTTTCATTGCTTCATAGACTCCTTTTTTTATTTCAGGGGCAGGCCTCGCCCATTGCCCGGACGGGTAACGAACCCGATGAATATGGTCTCCCCTAAAAAGGATGATGGTTTCCTCTTCCCTGATCTTGGCCGTGTTGCCAACATCCGCTCAATCGCGCCTGCAGGCGCGCAATCTGTTGAAACCATCAGGAGGACGAGTTGATTTCGGTCATTTTGCGACTCTGCCGCTCATCATGCCCTTTATGGTAAAATAAGGAGGGCATCCACCAAAAAGGGCACGAAGTGCATATCATCAAGAGACCATACGTTTTCGTTATAGCAATGGCTGCGCGCAACACGTGCCTGAACCGTCTTCACAAAAGATCGCCCATGCGGAGGATATGTCTACCCCTCCGCCTCGACGGCATGGGAGCCCGGATCAGGCCGTTTTCTTGAGTTGGGCGATTTCGTCGGAACTCAGTACCTGGTCGATGTCCAGAAGGATCTTGACCCCCCCTTCCATCTTGGCCATGCCCAGGATGTAGTCCGTATTCAGATTGGTGCCGAACGAGGGGGAATCCTCGATATCCGCACCCTTCATGTTCATGACCTCGGAGACGGAGTCCACGACGATACCGGTCTGCACCGTCCCGGTGTCACCCGAGATCTCCACGACGATGATGCAGGTCCGCTCCGTATACCCGATCTCCTCCATGCCGAACCGCAACCGGAGATCCATCACGGGGATGACCTTGCCTCGCAGGTTGATCACGCCCTTGACGAATTCCGGTGTACGGGGAACAGGGGTGATGGGCATCATTCCGATGATCTCCTTGATTCTCAGAATGCCGATGCCGTACTCCTCGTCGGCCAGGGTAAACGTCAGATATTTACCCTCCCTGTCCTCCCTTTCCTCAACCTTATGCCTTAAGGCCCCTGCGGTTTCTACCATTTTCCTGCCCTCCTTTGGAGCATGATGAGGTGTCGCACGCGCCAAGCGGTCGGCACCCGATGCGGATTCACGACCATTCCGGGCCACGTTCAAGACGTCCGGCCCGAGCCTATATCACCCGCCCCTGCGGGATGGTGTCTCGATTTCGTGCGGTCGGTTTGGCGTACCCTGATCGTTGGTTCTCGGTTCAGCCTCCATTATGCCTTTCGGACGATGAAGCCCTTTTCTTGAATGGATTCTTCTCGTGCCGGCCCCGAAGAAGGACCCACCAGGACATGTTCGGTCCGAAGCGAAATCGTCTCGGTAAACAGACCGTTGACGATCAAGCCGGACGGTGGGAGTCGGAATCGCTCTCATCCAGGATACGGCGAACCGTTTCAAGCATCTGGCCGATATGATAGGGTTTTTGAATGAACCCCCTCACCAGCCCGCGAAGGGCCTTTTCCTCGTCACCCCTGGATGAACACCCGCTGGCCACAACAATTTTTGCGCCATGACCCGACTGAATGATGTTTTCAAGGCATTTTACTCCCCCCATAATGGGCATAATGAGATCCAAAATGATTAAATCGATCTCTTTCCATCGGTTCCGATACATCCTCAACCCCTCCTCGCCATCCCCGGCCAGGAGGACCCGATATCCGAACTTGGTCAGAATTTCCCGGGCGAGTTGTCGAATGTTCCTGTCGTCGTCCACCACCAGGATCGTCTCCGTCCCACCGGGAAGCGTCGTATCGATATCGGCGGCCTCGGGTTCCGCCGGGTGATCCAACGCAGGGAAATAGACGTCGAACGCCGTCCCCCGGCCCGGCTCGCTTCGTGGAACGATGCAGCCCCGGTGGTTCTTCACGATACCGTAGACCACGGACAGGCCGAGACCGGTCCCCTTGCCGCTCTCCTTGGTGGTAAAAAAGGGTTCAAAGATGTGGTTCATGATATCCGGGGCGATCCCCTGGCCCGTATCGGATACGCGGATTCGAACATACACCCCCGGCGTCACGTCCATGTGTCTCTCGCAAAAGGACGCATCCAGCCACACCTTCCTGGTCTGTATTCGAATGCAGCCGCCATCGGTCATGGCGTCCCGGGCATTGAGGGAGAGGTTGATGATCAACTGCTCGATCTGCCCGGGATCGGCGCTCACCGCGTTCAGGTCGTCCTCCAGGTCCAGTTCCAGGGCGATCATCTTGGGGATGGTCCTCTCCAGGATGCCGTAAATGCTCCGGACCTTCCGGTTGATATCCACGGGCCGTGCGTGGACCTTGACCTTTCGGCCGAAGGTCAGAAGCCGATCGGTGAGTTCCGAGGCGGAACCCGCCGCGTTCTGAATCTCACGAAGCGCCTGATGGTCCGGATCACCCTCCTTTTTCTTGAGAAGGAGGAGGTCCGTGTAGCCCCGGATGGCCTGGAGCAGGTTATTGAAATCATGTGCAATACCGCCCGCCAGGTTCCCGAACGCCTCCAGCTTCTGCGCCCGCATGAACTGAGCTTCCAGGGCCCGGGTCTCGGTGACGTTGATACCCACCACAAACAGGAAATCGAGGATCCCATCCTCATGGAACACGGGGCGTCCTTCCCACTGGACCAGCCACTCCCGGCCGTCCCTGGAAACGATCCTGTTCTCGCTCTGTACGGTCTGCTGTTGTCTCACGATGTTCTGGAAAAACGAGATCGCCTCATCCCGATCCGATTCGCAGACGAACGTGGAAAGGTAGTCACGGCCCTTGACCTCGTCCGCGGCGTATCCGAGCGCGTCGAGCATGGCCTGGTTCATCATGAGTGTCCGCCCCTGTGCGTCCACGGTGGCGATGTAGGCCGGAGATCCATGAATCAGGGTCTCGGTGAAGCGTCGCTCCTTCTCCAGGGCCAATCGGCTTGCATGGAGTTCGGTCACGTCCCTGCGGACCTCGACCATGCCCATGGGTCGGCTGCTCGGATCGCGCACCACGACCCCCTCCACCCTCCATGTCCGGCCCTCCGCCCCCATCTTCTCAAACCCGCCCCCGGACTCCCGCCCGGGGAGCATAGGGCAGCCGGTACACGGTTCAGACCGCCCCTCCCAGGCCTCATAGCAACGCCGGCCCGTGAGCTTGTCCCGGTCCATCCCGGTCAAACGACAGGCCGCCGCGTTGGCCCAAATCACGCGAAACGCTTTGTCGTGGTAAGCGACCGGATCCGGAAGGTGATCGAGAATGGCCTCTTTCTGCCCCGCAGACCGGCTCAATATCGCTTCCAGCCGCCGATGATCGAGGACGTCCTTTTCCAGCGAAGAGACTCGCTCGCGAAGCTCGACATGTAGGAGAGGTTGAATCATGGCACCGCTGTCTGAGATGCTGGGTGAAAACCCCGGGCCTCCACGAATGGCTGCCGCAGGGAAGACCGGCCGCGAAATCCTCGACTCCTGGATTAGCAGAATTCATGCCTAAGTGATCACGCCGGAACATAGGTTCGGGATATCAATGAGTTGGTCTTCGGCAAATGCTGTTCTGGATCGATTGAGGGCTCGAAAGCGGCCTTCAGGAAAGCGCGTCTGTCAAAACCTTGACGAAGTCGAGTCACCATGTCTCCTTCCCGCGGCCCGGGGCAGCGAAGACCGTCCCGGACAGGACTCGGTTCTACATGGGAGTCGACCCGTGGAATGGCCCTTGATATCGGCGGAAAATCCTCGTATGAAACGGGATGGCCTCGAGAAAAAGGAGATGCTATGGAGACCAAAGACACCCTGCGCCGAAGGGCTCTTTCGGTATATCGGACCCTGGATCCACTCTACACCCAGTCCAAGACCGCTCTTCACTACAGCGACGCCTTTCAGCTCCTGATCGCCACCATCCTCTCGGCCCAATGCACGGACAAGCAGGTGAACCAGGTCACTCCGGGGCTTTTCCGCAAGTACCCTAGACCCGAGGATTTCGTGAAGGCCCGGGAAGAAGACCTGCAGGAGGATATTCGACCCACAGGCTTTTTTCGCAACAAGGCCCGTTCCATTCGAAAATGCTCCCAGGCGCTGCTGGACATGTACGGAGGAGAAGTGCCGGGCACCATGGAGGAGATGCTGACACTGCCGGGCGTGGGTCGGAAAACGGCCAACTGTGTGCTGGGCGCGGCCTTTGGAGTGCCCGGCGTGGTCGTGGATACGCACGTAAAAAGGCTGGCTCTTCGATTGGGGCTCACGGAAAGCCAGAACCCGGACAAGATCGAACAAGACGTGGAGGCGCTCCTTCCGAAGGAGATGTGGCGTCGGTTCTCCGACATCCTGATCTACCACGGACGCGCCGTCTGCAAGGCGAGAAAGCCCGATCACGAGGCCTGCGCGGTCCGCCGGATCTGCCCTTCCCGCGATAGTTGAGCCCGCCGCGTTGGATAGAGCCCGTTGAACAGCCGGACGCCCATGGGCTGCAACCGGGTCGGCCCGACGGACGGATGGGGAACGGTGCGGATTGGTTCAGAGTGCGTCGATCCGGAATTCGGCGGTCAGAAAGGTGTGATCCGAAGGCTTGTCGAGGCCGCGGGCCTCGGTGTCGATGTGCACGTGAACGCAGGTCCCGGCCAGCGGGGCCGTGGCCAGGATATAATCGATTCGCCAACCCATGTTTCGCTTCAGGCCGCTGGGGATGCGGTAATCCCAGAAGGTGTAGTGACCACCCTCGGGCTGGTGCTCTCGAAAAACATCTACGAGGCCCCAGTCCAGGAGTTCCTGAAGGACGGCCCGCTCCTCCGGGTGAAAACAGACCTCGCCTTCCAACCCTTCGGGATCATACACATCCCGGGCATCCCTCGCCACGTTGAAGTCGCCGGTCATCAGCAGCGGCCCGGCCGGGTCATAGGTGCTTTTCACATGCTCCACCAGAGACCGAAGCCACCCCAACTTCTTGTGAAACGCATCCGTCCCTACAGCGCGGCCCTGGGGCACGTACACGTTGATCAGGGGAATGGATCCCGCACGAAGGCTGATGAAACGCGCCTCCTCGTCCGAACCGCTGTCGCTCAGGTCCATGCGAACCCGGGACACGGGAATCCGGGTCGCCACGGCCACCCCGTTGTAGCTCTTCTGGCCACGGAAGACCACGTGATACCCGCAGGAATCAAAGAGATCCGCAGGGAAATCCTTGTCCTGGACCTTGGTCTCCTGAATCGAAAGGACGTCCGGACGCTCCTGCCGGAGCCAGTCCTGAATGATCGTCCGGCGGGCCCGAATGGAGTTGGCATTGAATGTGGCGATTTTCACGGTCAGTCTTTTCGCAAAACCGGCAACGGATCACACTCGGCATCGCCCATTGATTCCTTCGTGCCCTTCGTGCTCTTCGTGGTGGATACCGCCCTTTTCATCACGAAGGACACGAAGGGTGGAGAAAAAACGCACTGGTGGTTATTTTTCTCTGCGCCTCAGCGTCTCCGCGCGAGACAGATCTTTTCTTTCCACGAGGCCCCCAAAGCCCATCAGCGCCGCACAGACTCCCCAGCCTTTCCTCCCGCTCTGCGTGAATAAAGGCGCAGGCACCGACTATCGAACCCGGCTTCCCGGCTTGGTCACCGCGTCGGGCTGCAGGAGGTGCACGCCGGAATCGTCCGTGGCGGCCAGGACCATGCCCTGGGATTCTATGCCCATGAGTTTTGCGGGCTCGAGGTTCGCCAGGAGAACGACCTGGCGTCCGGGAAGTTCGTTTTCTGCATAGTGCCCCTGGATTCCGGCCACAACGGTTCGTTCCTCGCCGATATCCACGGTCAGTTTGATGAGCTTTTTGGACTTGGGAACGGCCTCGGCGCGAATGATCGTCCCCACGCGGATCTCCATGTCCAGGAAATCCTCGAACGAGATCGGGGATACCGGTTGATCGGCCTTGGCCGGCTTGGCCGCCCCGATCTTTTCCCCGGCCTTCCCCTTTTTCTCGTCGCTCCTTCCGCCGGCCGGCTCGATCCGTGGAAAAAGGGCCACGGCCTTGCCGAGCGGGACCACGGGACCGCCCCGTCGGGCTTGTTCCCGCAGTACATCGAGGGTCAGATCCCGCCCCTTCGGCTCCATCCCCAAGATCCCCTGCATGGTCTCGCCGGTCTCCGGCATGAACGGCCAGATGAGCCCGGCCACGATCTTGAGCGGTTGGATCACATGGTGCATGACGGTCGCCAGCCTCTCGGGGTCGGATTTGGCCAGGACCCAGGGAGCCATGGTGTCGATGTACTTGTTGAGTTTCCCGATCACCTCCCAGATCGCCATCAGGGACTTATGAAATCCCAGAGACTCCATGTGGCCTGCCACGGCATCGATCAACTCCAGGGCGCTTTTCCGGAGGTCCTCGTCCTCGGAGAGAGAAGGTCCGGGATCGGGAAGACGTCCTTGAAAGTACTTGTGGGCCATGGCGAGGCTCCGGCTCACCAGGTTGCCCAAGTCGTTGGCCAGGTCCGCATTGAGACGCCCCACCAGGGCCTCTTCACTGAATTCGGAATCCAGGCCGAAAACCATCTCCCGAAGTAGAAAGTACCTGAAGGCGTCCAGGCCGTAGACGTCCACCAGGTCGAGGGGACGGACCACATTGCCCAGGCTCTTGGACATCTTTCCCTCGCTCACCTGCCACCAGCCGTGGACGTTCAGGTGCTGATAGATCGGAATGCCCGCCGCCTTGAGCATGCAGGGCCAGTAAATGCCGTGGGGCTTCAGGATGTCTTTGGCGATGAAATGCTGGGCCTCCGGCCAGAACTTTCGGAACAGATCCCCGTCGGGATACTGGAGCGCCGACACGTAATTGATGAGCGCATCGAACCAGACATAGGTCACGTAGTTCTCGTCAAAGGGCAGGGTAATGCCCCACGTAAGCCGCGACTTGGGCCTGGAAATGCACAGATCTTCCAGGGGCTCCTTCAGGAACGAGAGAATCTCGTTGCGATATCGTTCGGGACGGATGAATTCCGGGTTCCGCCGGATGTGATCGATGAGCCAGTCCTGGTAGGCGCTCATGCGAAAAAAATAGTTGGCCTCCTTGATCTCCTGAGGGGCGGTCTGGTGATCCGGGCACTTTCCGTCCACCAGCTCCCGCTCATTGTAGAATCGTTCGCATCCGAAGCAGTAGAGCCCCGTGTATTCGCTGTAGTAGATATCGCCTTTGTCATTGACCGCATCGAGGATCCGCTGAACACAGGCCATGTGAGCGGGTTCCGTGGTCCGGATGAATCGATCGTTTCCGATGTTCAACCTGGGCCAGAGGGCGCTGAAAAGCCCGCTGATTTCGTCCACGTACTCTTTCGGCGTCTTTCCGGCCTTTTCGGCCGCTGCCACGATTTTGTCACCGTGTTCGTCTGTGCCCGTTAGGAAATACGCCTCACGCCCTGAGATGAGATGATAGCGGTTGGCCACATCCGCCACGATGGTGGTGTACGCGTGACCGATATGCGGTTCCGCATTGACGTAGTAAATGGGAGTCGTCACATAGGAACGTTGGCTCAATGTCCGCCCCTTTCTTTGGGTTTCCTTTTCAGTTTCCTCTGTTTCAGGATGTCATCGGTGGAGATCTCGACCTCGTCGCCCGAGTCCAGAAGGACGATCAAGGCCTTCTTCAGAAGATTCTGGCGGATCACCTTTCCCTCCCCCTGGGAGGTGGTCACCCGTTTCCCGATCTTCGGGATATCCTTTCCCGTCTCAGCGTAGTAGCTGTACTCGTAGGTCAGGCAGCACATGAGCCTGCCGCACATTCCGGAAATCTTGGAGGGATTCAGGGAGAGATTCTGTTCCTTGGCCATTTTGATGGACACCGGGGAGAAGGTCTGCAGAAAGGAAGCGCAACAGAGCTGTCTGCCGCAGCTTCCCAGCCCTCCGAACATCTTGGCTTCATGCCGAACACCGATCTGGCGCATCTCGATGCGGGTTCGAAAACGCCGGACCAGGTCCTTGACCAGTTCTCGAAAGTCCACGCGACCATCCGCCGTGAAATAGACCATGATCTTTCCACCGTCAAACATTCGTTCGACGGCCACCAGACACATGGGCAGAGACAAGGCGTCAATCCGTTCCTGACAGTACCCATACACCTCGCGCTCCACCTCCCGTTTCTTCCGAAACCGCTCCAAATCGGTTTCATCCGCCAGTCGGTGGACTTTGCGAAGGGATCTTTCCGGCAGTTCCTGGCTGCGCCTGCGAGGTTCCGTGCAGACCATGCCGAGTGTCGACCCGTTGTCGCTCTCAACGAGAACGTGGTCTCCCTTTCGAAGCACGAAATGCCCCGCGTCGTATTCGTAGACGCGGCCGTGTTTTTCAAATTGAATTCCTATAATTTTGCCCAATTCTTCAACCCGTATGAAAGCACGAGTGCGAATCCCGGAATGTCCATCCTCAGGGATCCGACGTGCGGTGAATCCCGCCGCCGCCGCCAAGATCCCTGAGCGACAGCAGAGTGGTCTCCATCATCAATTCCCGATTCCGGGCCCGCGCGAGATCCCGCTGTGCCCGCTCCAGGGCCAGAATACCGTCCACAAGCCCGCCCACCGTATAGGTCCGAACCGCATGGCTCCATGCTCCTCCGTCGTCGCCGTGGATGAGCAAGTCCTGTACCTTTCCGGTCTTCATGAGCAGCATATCCCGCAGGCAGGTCTTCCACAATGAGAGCACTCCGTGCAGTCCTCCCTCGGTCTCCTCTTCCTCTCCGCCACCGCTCTCCTTCTTGGTTTCCCGGACATAGCGGACCGCTAGATCGATCACGTCGGGCCTCGACATGCGGTGCAGTCCCATGAGCGCTCTCAGGTGCTCCGCACAACGGTCTCCGAAATCCTCGCTTTGAGCCATTCGGAGCGCCCGCCCCGGGCTGCCTTCCGAGAGTCGTGCCAGAACAGCGGCCTGCTCAGCGGAGATCCCGGCGGCCTTTTGAAGCCAGGAGGCGACACGATCCGGCTGGACCGGGCGAAACCGGACTTTCTGGCATCGCGACAGGATCGTGGGCAAAAGATCCCTCTGATCCGACGCGGTAAGGACCAGGACATTTCCCGGCGGCGGTTCCTCCAGGGTCTTGAGAAACGCGTTGGCCGCCTCCACGGTCATGGTCTCAGCCCGCTCGATCAGGGACAGCCGGTACCGGCCCGTAACGGTCTTGAGCCCCATCCGTCTCGTGAGTTCCCGAATCTGCTCGATGCGAATGACCCGGCCGTCCGGACGCACCGTCTCCAAGTCCGGAAAGTTTCCCCCGGCCATCTGACGGCAGTGAACACAGCGGCCGCAACCGTCCGTATCCAGGGGCTCCAGGCAGTTGAGGGCCCGGCCGAAGGAGAGAGCCGTCGTAGTCTTCCCCACCCCCGAAACTCCCAGGAACAGGTATGCGTGAGGGATCTTTTCCCTTGCGAGCACCTGTTTCAGAAATCCGATGGCCTCATCCTGGCCTACGATCTCGGAAAAGGCCTTCGCATGGTTACCCATCGCCTCGTCTGTTTCATTTTCCATGGGATCAACGCTCAGCCCTTTCCGACCCGCCGGTTGCCGGAGGCCCGAGTCACCGGGCCGCCCGGATCGTGGGGTTCTGCGGCAAGGCATCAGGGCATCCCGATTCGAGGGACGGCTCATCCCATCAAATGGGAATCCAAACGCCGCAGGATATCCGCTTCGATGTCCGCCGGTTCACGCCGCGCATCGACCACCGTGAATCGATCGGGCTCTCGCCGGGCCAACTCCAGGTATCCGTCCCGCACAGCCTGGTGAAAGGCCACGGCCTCCCGTTCGAATCGGTCCTGGCCGGTATCCGACTCCAGCCGCATCCGCCGGAACGCCCGCCTCAGTCCGTCTTCCACCGGGCAGTCCAGCAGAAAGGTCATGTCCGGACGAAGGCCTCCGGTCACGGCATGGTTCAGCATTCGAATCAGGTCCATGTCCTGTTTTCGCGCCATACCCTGATATACGGTGGTGGCATCATAAAATCGATCGCATACCACCCACGCGCCGCTCTCCAGGGCCGGACGGATGACCCGATCCACATGGTGCGCCCGGTCTGCTTCGTACAGGCAGAGTTCGGCCAGAGGCGTCAGGTCCCTGTTTTTACGATCCAGAAGGATGCGACGGATCTTCTCGCCCGCAGGTGTGCCTCCGGGCTCGAACGTCCGAATGACCCGGATGTTCCTGGCAACGAGGGTATGGGTCAATCGCTCGACCTGCGTGGTCTTTCCGCACCCCTCAATGCCTTCAAACGTGATGAACACGGTGCACGCTCCCGGGGTTCATGACAGGACGACCAAAAAAAAGAAATGGTATTCCATTCACCCGTCGATATCAAGCGCCCTTTTCTTGTTGACAAGGTGGCAAAAAAGCTTACCATTCACCCGCTTCACACGGATTGGGCGTTGTCCGGCCCACCCGCTTCAGGCGGATGTCCGGCATCCGCGCCCTCGGCGCAAGGAGGAAAGGCAAGATGAATTCCGATCTTCGTTCCCTGGTGTTGGAAGGCCTTCTGGCCAAAAAAGACGAGCTGGAATCGCTCCTTCAGCAATCCATGAGTCATTGGCGGGATCAAGGCTCTGGAGCATGGGGAGAGAATCCCGCCGATGAAGTGGACGGAGCACTCTGCGAGACCTCCACCCATAATCATTACTGCTTTGTCGAGCGGAAATATCGCGAGTACCAAAAGGTGGACGGGCTTATCCGGCGTATGCAGAGCGATGAGGAGTTCGGATTGTGCGAGGAGTGCGGTGAAGCCATTCCGGTGGAGCGTCTGATCATCCTGCCGGACGCCACATACTGCGTTCCATGTCAGCAGAGGATGGAGCGGATCAACGGGCTGAAGCTCTCCGGTTCCTGGCGACCGATTCAAGCGACGGAACGCACGCCCCGGGACTGGGAAAACCCCGACGACGAGGAGACCGCCGTTCTCGACGCCCACATGGATTCCCTGATGCCCCTGGATCCGGAAGGACTCCGCACCTGACCCACTCCTTTCGCGTCATCCCGCCGGTCAAGGCCTTCAGCCGGCTGCGGCCTCCTCACGAAATGCCTTTTTCCAACCGGTCACGGATGGGAAAAGGGAGCGGTCCGTGTGAGGGATGAACCTGGCCGCGCTGAACAGGTTCATGAATTCCTGGTTTACGTTCAGTTCAATGTAGGTGATCCGTTCCCGGATTCGGTCCATCCTCGGCAGGGTCTCCGCGTCCAGAAGGGCGGCGGCGGCCCCTTCGAGAGACGTGTTTCCCAGTGAAACGTACCTCTCCAGGGGAAGGTCCGGAAGCATGCCCAGAATCACTGCGGATCGGGGATCGATGTACGCCCCGAAGGTCCCCGCCACATAGAAGCGTTCCAGATCCCGAAGGACCGTTCCCACCATCCCGGTGACCGTGGTCAGGATCGTGTACATGGCGGCCTTGGACCGCATCAGGGCGTCCACATCGGGCTGGCTCAGGGTCAGGGGTTCGCCGGTCCCTGTTTCCGAAGCCGGCACCACGATCAGTGCCCGTACCCCGTCCTGGTCCACCAGCCGATCTCCGCATGCCTCGTCCACATATTTCCCCCGCATATCGATCATGCCTGAAAGGAACAATTGTGCCGCCAGATCGATCAGGCCCGAGCCGCAGATGCCCAACGGAGGCCTTCCTTCGATGGTCCGAATGTCAAAACGACCGCTTCGGGAATCCAGTCGCACCCGTTCGATCACTCCCGGTCCGGCCATCATGCCCATACGGGCCACGCCACCCTCCAGGGCCGGTCCGGCGGCTCCCGCGCATGCCATCAGCCAGTCCCGATTGCCCAGCACCACCTCCGCGTTGGTTCCCACGTCCACCAGGATGGCCGTGGATTCGCTCCGATCCATCCCCGAGGCCAGAATGCCGGCAATCAGGTCTCCGCCGAAGTAACTCCCCACATTCGGAAAAACCAGCACCGGCGCCTCTTCGTGGATGGCCAGGCCTGTCTGTGACGCGCGAAGCGGATCAAACCGGTTCACGGCCGGGATGTACGGTTCCCGACAGATCCAGAACGGGTTCAGGCCGAGAAAGAGATGGGTCATGGTGGTGTTGCCGGCCAGGGAGGCGCCCACCACTCGGCGGACCGGAATTCCCTGGATCGAAGTGATGTTCCGGATCTCCTGATTGAGTCGATCCAGCAGGACATCTCGAAGGGTTTCCAGCCCTTCGTTCTGAGAGGAAAAATGAATGCGGGTCAGGATATCCTGTCCGTATTCGATCTGGGGGTTCACAAACCCGGACTCACCCAGGACCTCGCCCGAGTCCAGATCCACGAGGCGAATGACCACTGTGGACGTCCCCAGGTCCACGGCCACGCCGCAAAGAGGCGGTCCCTTTTCCTCCGGAAGGACGTCCACGAGACGCCATCCAGGCCCCTGCCGGGCCACGACGGTCCGGACGCGGTATTTTTCTTCTCGAAGGATGGCGGGAACACGCCGAATAAGGGAGAGATCCGCGTGAACCGGGGCATTGTCCAGGCATCGCCGGGCCCCTCGAAGAAGCCGGTCCACGTCCGCGGTGTTATCCTTCAGGCTGGGGGCCTGAAGGTTCGGGGTGATCGTCTGAATCCAACCTTGCTTGCGCTTCATCGTATTCAAATCGCTTCCTTTCCTGCCAAGGGCCCACGGCCCCACACTTCTGATCTCATACCCGATCATCCCCGAAGGGGTCAACCGGTTCCTGACGGATCCAGAGATTGGAGGTGAAGGTTTTCATCCGGAAAGGATCGTTTCTGGAGGCCATGATACAGGCCGCCGTTTCACAAGAACGGTTGCAAAGGGTGCTCCCTTGGCATACCATATGATCTGATCGTTCTCGTGGCGGACGTCGTCCTTCCCGAACCGTCCGCAGACCCGGGTATATCTCTTCTCTTCTTCGATCCCAAGCCGTGCCGGCATCTCCCGACAGGCCGGTCCTATTCCGCCGGCCCGGTGAGACGCTGTCCTCGGGGAGAGACGAACTCGGGTGACCTGATTTTGGACGGTGGTCTCTGACCCTGCAATCCACTCCAGACGCTCATAATGGATCAACCGCATCTTCCGCCGGTCGGATCGCGCATCCGCCTGAAACGCTCCCATGCCCTTGACCTGGTCCTCTTCGCCCTGGCCATGGGCCTGCTCCTGATCTTCATGGTCCGGGGCACGGAGAGACTGGGATATCATTGGCAGTGGTACCGGGTCCCCCCCTATCTGTTTTCCATCGAGAATCAGACCTTTCATGCGGGGCCGCTGCTGAAGGGACTGGGCGTCACGCTGAAGATCACGGCCATCAGTCTGATCCTGGCCTTTGTCTTCGGCCTGACCACGGCCCTCTTGCGAATCTCCAACTCCCTTGCGGCAAGGTGGCTCGCCCGGGCCTATCTCGAGGCCGTCCGCAACACACCGCTCCTCGTCCAGATCTTTTTCATCTACTTCGTCCTGGGCCCCATTCTGGATATGAGTCGGGTGACCTCCGCCATTCTGGCCTTGAGCCTCTTCGAAGGGGCATACGCCTCGGAAATCCTCCGGGCCGGCATCGAGTCCATTGAAAAAAGCCAGTGGGAGGCGGCGTACAGCATCGGCCTCCACACCCCGGGGGCTTTTCGCCTGATCGTGTTTCCGCAGGCCTTGCGGCGGGTTCTTCCTCCCCTGACCAGCCAGGCCGTTTCCCTGCTGAAAGACTCGGCCTTGGTGAGCACCATCGCGGTCTTCGACCTCACCATGCAGGGAAGAGCCATTATCTCGGAGACCTATCTGATCTTCGAACTCTGGTTCACCATCGCCGTCATGTATCTGGTCGTGGCCCTGATCCTTTCCGCGGCCGTGGCCGTGCTGGAGCGGCGGATGGCAAAGAGAATTCACTGAATGCATGGTTGCACACAAGCGATTCCGGTTTTTTCAGCACTCGTCGTACTCTTCGTGTCCTTCGTGGTATATAAGAGTGATGGCCTTGCAAAAAATCAATTTCTCGCGCAAGGACGCAAAGAACGCAAAGATAACCGATGAATATTAATAAGTTTTTTCTTAGCGCTCTGGGCGTCTCTGCGCGAAAAAAAGGTTTTTACGACTTCGTGGGTCTTTACACCAACATATGGGAGGAAATTATGGGCAGAAAATGCGGGCTTCTCATGGGACTTGTTGTATGCACCCTTGCGGCCGGCCTTCCGGGTCCGGCCGCGGCCGGAGACATCCAGCAACAGCTCGTCAAGGAGAGCACCGTTGAACAGGTGCTTCAACGAGGTGTGCTGAGGGTAGGCATGGCCACCTTCGTGCCCTGGGCCATGAAGGACAAGAAGGGCGATCTGATCGGCTTCGAGATCGATGTGGCCAGGCGTCTCGCCGAAGACATGGGAGTGAAGGTCGCCTTTGTTCCGACCAAATGGGACGGAATCATTGCCTCACTTCAGGCCGGCAAATTCGACGTGATCATCGGAGGGATGGGGATCACCACAAAACGGAGCCTTCGGGTCAATTTCACCATCCCTTACGACCACACGGGGATGTCCCTGGTGGCCCACAAAGAGCGTGCTCAGGGATTCCAGCGGCTCGAGGACTTCAATCGCCCGGATGTGGTCCTGGTGGCCAGACTGGGAGCCACGCCCGTAGCTGCGGCCCGGAAGTACATGCCCAAGGCGGAGATCCGGCAGTTCGATGACGAGGCACAGGCCGTGCAGGAACTGCTGAACGGCAAGGCCCACGCCATGGTCGCGTCCTCTCCCCTGCCGGCCTTTCAGGCGGTCCAGCACCCGGACAGGCTTTTTCTTCCACTGGACGGCACCTTTACCCGGGAACCGATCGCCTTTGCCGTGAAAAAGGGCGATTTCGACACGGTCACCTTTTTCAACGGCTGGATCACGGTGGTGGAATCCGAAGGATGGCTCAAGGAACGAAAACACTACTGGTTCGAGACCAGGGACTGGCAGGACCAGGTGCAGTAACCCTTTGAAGGCCCGGTCCCGCCGTGGCGAAACCGGGCCTTCCCGCGAAGAAACCGAGGCGACCTCCATGCGGAAAAAGGCGGAATTCACCCGAATGGACGGATGGATCGGGCTGCTGGTCATCTGTGCCGTCGGGTATGTCCTTCACCGTATCACCATCGGACTTCATTATGAGTGGCACTGGACGGCCATCCCCCAGTACCTCTTCCGCTACGACGAGGCCATGGGCCGGTGGGTCCCCAACATGCTCGTTCAGGGTCTCGTCACGACGATCCGATTGAGCCTCTGGGGGATGATCCTGGCAACGGCCATCGGCGTCACCATGGGCCTCTGCCGGGTGAGCCGCAGGCTCTTCAACCGTCTCATCGGAGGCACCTATGTCGGGCTGATACGCAATGTCCCTCCGCTGGTCCTCATCTTCATCTTCTATTTTTTTGTCAGCAGCCAGATCATGCCGATTCTCGGGGTGGACGCCCGCGTGGCGTCCGCCACGGAGGGGACCCAGCGCATCCTGGCCTTTCTGTTTGCGCCCCCGGCTCTCTTTTCCACCTTTCTCTCGGCCCTCATGACCCTGGCCGTGTTCGAGGGGGCCTACATCGCCGAGATCGTGCGCGGAGGCATTCAGTCCATTGACCGGGGCCAGTGGGAGGCCTCGTCCGCCCTCGGACTGACCCGGTGGCGGCAATTGAGGCACGTCATCATGCCCCAGGCCGTGAGGCGGATCCTCCCCCCTCTGGCCGGCCAGTTCATCTCCACCGTCAAGGATTCCGCCATCGTGTCCGTCATTTCCATTCAGGAACTCACGTTCCAGGGCCTCGAACTCATGGCGGCGACCTTCCTGACCTTCGAGATCTGGATCACCATCGCGCTTCTCTATCTCATGATGAGCCTGGTCCTCTCCCTCGGAGTGGAACGACTCGAGATCCGTCTCTGGAAAAATGAACCGTAATGGGCCCCAGAACGCTCGAACGTTTGGTTTTTTTACACCGGATGAAACCATTTCCGGACATCGCCCCTCTGTATGAATTGGACCCGTTCGGGTAAAATAAGGATTGCCCTCTTGCCGTCCACGTGTAAACGATGACGGCACCCCGGACGCCGGGTCCACGGGGTCTCTGGAGACCGGCGGCCGGCAGGGACAATGGGATGAGACGACCTGAATAAGCCTTCATGGAAGTCACCTGAGTGACACTGGAAAGAGTGGCTGTTCATCAAGGAGACGTGTATGAAAAGTGAGGCATACAGTCTGTGTTTCATGTGTTCGGTCCGCTGCCCCATTCGAGTGACCGTGGAAAACGGTCAGATTCGATTCATCGAGGGCAACCCCCATGTGGCTGGAATGGAAGGCAGCCTCTGCCCCAGGGGCGCTGCGGGCAAGGCATTTCTGAACGATTCCCAGAGGCCCCAGACTCCTCTGATTCGAACCGGCCCCCGCGGATCCGGTCAATGGAAAGAGGCCACATGGGAAGAGGCCCTGGACTACACGGCGGAGAAACTCCAGCACGTCATCGAGCGATACGGAAGCCGGAGTGTGGTTTTCGGCGAGAGGACCCAGCTCAGCACTCACGTGAGCAAGACCTTTGTCAAGGCCCTGGGATCTCCCAACCATTTCACCCACGACGCCCTGTGTAAAGGATCGGTGAACACGGCCTGCCGAAGCCTGTTCGGATACACAGACGCCCAGATGGGCATGGACTACGGCAACACGCGACACATCGTTTTCTACGGACGGAACTTCTTCGAGGCCGTAGAGGTGAAGCAGGTTCGTGCCCTCATGAAGGCTATGGACAACGGAGCCAAGCTCACCTGCATCGATCCCCGGGTCACCGTGACCGCCACCAAGGCCCACCGTTACTGGATGATCCGACCCGGAACCGACCTGGCGATCAACTACGCCCTCATACACACCATCCTGAACGAAAAGCTCTACGACGATGCCTATGTGGCACGCTGGGTCCACGGCCTGGACAGCTTAAGGGATTTTGTCCGCCCCTATTCTCCCGACTGGGCCGAGCAGGAGACCGGCATACCCGCCGGGGAAATCTCGGCCCTCGCCCGGGAGATCGGCCGGGATCGGCCCTCGGTGATCTTTCACTTCGGCTACCGGGGCGCCAACAACACGAATGAGGTGTATCTTCGGCGTTCCATTCTGATTCTGAATGCGCTCATGGGAAGCATCGAGGCCAAAGGTGGAATTTTTTTCAAGAAAGGGCCCGGGGAAGTGAGTGGAAAGCCGGCCCGAAAACTGACGGAGCAGACCTTCCCCGGCATAACGGACCCGCGTTTCGACAAGGTGGGCACGCCGGACTTCCCCCTTCCGGACCCGAGCCACGGCGTGGCCCAGCGTCTTCCCGCTGCGATCCTGAATGAAGACCCCTACCCCTTGAAGGCCCTGATCGCCTATCGATTCGATCCGCTCATGTCCATTGCGGACTCGAACCTCACGAAACAGGCCATGGACAAGCTGGACCTGGTCGTGGCCATCGAGGTGAACTACAGCGACTTCGCATGGCATGCGGATGTGATCCTTCCCGAGTCCACCTATCTCGAACGGACCGACTCCATACAGCAGGCCAACGGGTTGAAGCCGCAGATGTTTCTTCGCCGCAAGGCCCTGGAACCCCGTTTCGACACTCAAAGCGGCCCCATGATTCTCAAGGGTCTCGGCGAACGGCTCGGCATCGGGCATTTCTTTCCGTATGAAAACGAGGAGGACCTGGTCCGGTGGCAGCTCGAGGGTACGGGTTTTCAGTTGGAAGATTTCGACTCCAGGGGATTTGTGGCCTACACGGACACGCCCATCTTCTGGGACCGCCGTGACGGCATCGTGTTCAAGACCCCCTCGGGCAAGATCGAGTTCGCGTCGTCCCTTCTTGAAGAGGCGGGGTACCCATCCTTTCCTCCCTACGAGGCCGTACCTTCGCCGCCTGACGGACGCTTTCGCCTGATTACGGGCCGCATGGCTCTCCACACCCATATCTCCACTCAGAACAATCCCTACCTGAACGAACTGTGCCCGGACAACGCCCTGTGGATTCACCGGGAAGCCGCTCGATCCCTCGGCGTCCAGGACGGAGACACGGTGACCGTCTCTTCGAGCCGCGGCTCCGGACGGGTGCGCGCATTCGTCACGGACCTGATCCACCCGGAGGCGGTCTTCCTGCTGCATGGATTCGGGCACACGGCCGAGCGTGCGGCCCGTTCCTTCGGAAAGGGGCTCAGCGACGCCCTGCTCCAGGAAAACGTATCGGACGAGATCGGCGGCAGCCCCGCGTTTCACCACACCCTGGTGACCGTGCAACCCGCCTGATCCTCGGACGCCGCCGGGCTCTGCCAAGGAGAACATGTATGAGCGACTACTACCTGTTTCAAGATCTGAAAAAGTGCATCGGTTGCCACACCTGCGTGGTGGCCTGCAAAAGCTACAAGGACCTTCCCGTGGGACCCCGAATCAGCCAGATCGTCACCGTCGGGCCACGGTTTGTGGGAGGGCGTCCCAGGGCCGCCTATCCCTTCATGCCCTGCTTCCATTGCGAGAATCCCTGGTGTGTGTCGGCCTGCCCCACCGGCGCCATGCAGAAACGGGATTCGGACGGTATCGTGTTCGTCGACCCGGAACTCTGCGTAGGATGCAAGATCTGCATGTTCGCCTGCCCCTGGGGTGCCCCCCAGTGGAACCCCGAGAGCCGCCGGGTGGTCAAGTGCGATTACTGCATGGATCGTGTGGATCAGGGGCTGAAGCCCGCATGTGTGACCGTGTGTCCGACCCGCTGCCTCCACTTCGGTCCGGCCAATGAGATCCCGCCCGTACGAAGGGAGCGCTATGCCCGCGCCCTGACCGCGCTGGAAGAAACGATGGACGGAGTCTGAAAAACCTGTGCAGCGGGAGTCCCCGCGGCCATCGAAGGAATCGTCTCATGAAGGAACCCGCCTGTGAGGTCTTTCGTGCCACTCGGGAGCTGACGGAAGTCGTCACGTCGGAACGGTTGGTCCATCCTCGATGCCGGCAGCGGGCTGAAGACCTGCTCAAACTCCTGGAGGACGTATCCGTTGGCAATGCCGGTCCCGAGCACCTCCCCATGATCCGCAACCTGGCGGAAGCCCTGGTCCGGGAGGGGCCGGACGCCTTGTGCCGGGATGCGGGAAGCCGGGTGCTGGAGGCCCTGACAGAGCATGGCGAGGTGTTTGAGAGTCACATCGAGACAGGGAATTGCCCCACGGGGGACTGCCGAAGGCTGACGCCCGCCCCCTGCCAGATGGCCTGCCCGGCGGGAATCGACGTACCCGGGTATGTGACCCTGATCGCCATGGGACGGGAGGCCGAGGCCATAGAACTCATTCGAAAGGACAACCCCTTTCCATGGGTCTGCGGCCTGGTCTGTACCCATCCCTGCGAATTCATGTGCGTCAGAGGCCGCATCGATGCCCCCATCGCCATCAAGGATATGAAGGCCTTTGCCGCCGAAAAGGCCTTGTCCGAAGGACGCTATCAAAACCCCGAAAAGGCCCCGGACACGGGGCACCGCGTCTGTATCGTGGGAGCGGGACCGGCAGGCCTGACCGCCGCCTACTACCTCGCCCTGAGGGGACACCGGGTCCAGGTGATCGAGGCCCTGCCCCATGCCGGAGGCATGCTGATGGTGGGAATCCCCCGCTACCGTCTTCCCAGGGAAGTGATCGACAGGGAAGTGGGGGCCATCGAAGAACTGGGGGTGAGTTTCCGCTTCAATACCCGCCTCGGCAGGGATGTCACCATGGAGCAGCTTCGGTCCGAGGGATACGAGGCCTTCTTTCTGGCCATCGGGGCCCACAACGCCTATGCCATGCGTGTTCCGGGGGAGGACACATCCCCGGAAGTCATGGATGCGGTGGGGTTCCTGCGCCGGGTGGCCCTGGGACACCGGCATCGCCTCGGTCGCCGCGTGGCCGTCATCGGCGGAGGCAATGTGGCCATCGATGCGGCGCGAACCGCGTTGCGACTGGGATCCGAGGAGGTGACCCTGCTCTATCGGCGGACCCGATCCGAGATGCCGGCCAGCGCGGAGGAGATCCTTCAGGCCGAGGAGGAAGGAGTGGCGTTCTGCTTCCTCACCGTACCCACCGAGGTCGCGTGCCGGGATGGGTGTGTCACGGGTCTGTGCTGCATTCAAACGGAACTGGGCCCGCCGGACCAGGGAGGGCGGCGCCGGCCGATCCCGGTGGAGGGAAGCGACCACGTGATGGACCTGGATGCCGTCATCACCGCCATCGGCCAAGAGGTGAATGCCGAAGGCCTGGAGGAATTGGTGGGCCTGAAATGGACCCACCGAAAGACCATTGCAGCAAGGACATCCAGCATGGAAACATCGATCCCCGGTGTCTTTGCAGGAGGCGACGCCGTCCTGGGACCGGCCACGGTGGTGGAGGCTATCGGGGCGGGGAAGCGTGCGGCCATGGCCATGGATCGCTTTCTTCACGGCCTTCCCCAGCCCTCCCTTCCCCAGGTGCCCGTGAGGAGGCAGAGACTCCACTGCCTGGAAGTCCCGGCCGACCTCAAGACAACGTTGAAGCGGCCGGAGATGCCCGTTCTGGGCCGGGAAAGACGCCGCATCATGTTTCAGCAGGTGGAACTCGGTCTCACGCAGGATCAGGCGCGCGACGAGGGACGTCGATGTCTTCGGTGCGATATTTGCATCCGCTGCGGCCGGTGTGTCGAGATCTGCCGGGACCGGATGGGGATCGACGCGCTTCAATTGGGCTACTTCGATTTCGACCACCCCGTCCCCACGGATCTTCGAATCACGGCGGAGCGATGCATCCTGTGCGGCGCCTGCGCCGTCAACTGTCCCACCGGGGCCATGACCATCGAGGATCGCGGGAAGGAACGGATTCTCTCCCTGTGCGGGACCATCCTGAACCGGCTGGAACTGGAGTTCTGCCGGGCATGCGGCGCTCCGCTCGGCCCGGCCCGGTACCATGACCATATCCGGTCCCGGGTCCGAGGAATCGCCCCGGAGACAGGCGGGGAAGCACTCTGCGTGGAATGCCGCAGACCCCACCTGGGGCAGCGATACGCAGAAATCGTCTCCTCCCCTATCACCGGTCCCATGAAAGGAGGCGGCATCCCATGACATTTCGAAGAGGAGAGCGGGTCGAGGTCTTCCGCCGTTCCAGCGACGAAAGCTGGGAAGGATACATGGATCGTTTCATCGGTCTTCACGGCATCGTCACGGACCCGGACACGGCCAAGAACGACCCGGATGCACTCATCGAGGTCTCCCTGGACCAGAAGGGGACCCACCGGTTTCCCCAGGACTGTCTTCGCCCTGTGCCGGAGGGACCGGAGGCGGACACGGACATGGAGTGATGGCCGCTACGGTCCCCGGCATTGCTTCCGCAGAGAGGATTTGAATCAGATGGTGAAACCCTTCCCGCGAATCGGCATCACCATGGGCGATCCGGCCGGCATCGGACCGGAAATCGCCGTCAAGGCCCTTGCCGACCCCGAAATGAACGAAGCCGCGCGCCTGGTCATCCTGGGGGACCCCGCCGCTCTCTCGGTTCATTCCGAACAGGCGGGCGTCGCCCTACGGGTCATCCACCGGATGGACGAGGCCCGCCCTCTCCCAGGGGTACTGGATGTCCTGTCGGTCTCCCGCCTGGAGCCGGACCAGGTTCTGCCCGGCAAACCCACACTGGAAGGCGGAAGGGCCATGGCAGCCGCCATCACACGCGCCGTGGAACTGGCCCTTCAGGGGGACCTGGACGCCGTGGTCACGGGACCCATCAGCAAGGTACTGCTGCAGCAGGCCGGTCACATGTTCGAAGGGCATACCCAGTTCCTCGCCCACCTCACCGGCTCCAAGGAGGTGGTCATGATGCTCGCCGGGGAGAAGTTGCGCGTGACCCTGGTGACCATTCACTGTGCACTTCGAGACGTCCCCCGACTCCTCACCGAGGACGCCATCCTCCGGACACTGATCCTCACGGATCAGGGGCTGCGCACCGACTTCGGCTTCGCCGCCCCGCGCCTGGCCGTGGCCGCCCTCAACCCCCACGCCGGCGAAAAAGGGCTCTTCGGGGACGAGGAAACACGGATCATCGAACCGGCCGTCCGCCGGGCCCGGGCCGAGGGACTTCGCGTCGCCGGACCTCTTCCCGCGGACACGGTGTTCGTGAAGGCGGCATCCGGCGGCTTTGACGCCGTGATCTGCATGTACCACGACCAGGGGCTGATTCCACTCAAGCTCCTCCACTTCACGGACGGAGTCAACGTCACCCTGGGACTCCCCATCATTCGGACCTCGGTGGATCACGGCACCGCCTACGACATCGCCGGCAAGGGGATCGCCGACCCGTCCAGTCTCAGGGCGGCGATTCGAACAGCAGCGCTCATGGCCGAAAACAGAAAAAATCTCCGACGGAACTCCCCCACATGAACGACGGCATGATCCAGATTCGCGGCGCCAGGGTTCACAACCTGAAGGATATCTCCCTGGACATTCCCAGAAACCGCCTGGTGGTGATCACCGGGCTCTCGGGTTCGGGCAAGTCCTCTCTGGCCTTCGACACCCTGTATGCCGAGGGACAGAGGCGGTACGTGGAATCCTTGTCCGCCTATGCCCGTCAATTCCTGGAGCGGATGGACAAACCCGATGTGGATGCCATCGACGGGCTCTCCCCCGCCATCTCCATCGAACAGCGATCCAGGAACACGAACCCCCGATCCACCGTGGGAACGGCCACCGAGATCCACGACTACCTCCGTCTCCTGTTCGCCCGTGTGGGCCGACCCCACTGCCCGGTGTGCGGCCTGGCCATATCCTCCCAGACGCCCCAGCAGATGGTTGATCGAATTCTTTCCCTGGAGGGAGGGTCCCGCATTCAGATTCTCGCCCCCCTGCTGGAAGGGAAAAAAGGCGGGCACGTGGAACTGCTTCAACGCCTTCGCAAGGACGGTTTCACCCGCGTGATCATCGACGGCCAACCGCGTCTCCTGGAGGAAGAGATTGCGCTGGACCGGAACCGGCCCCATACACTGGCGGTGGTCGTGGACCGTCTGGTGACAGGCGGCGATATTCAACGGCGTCTGACCGACTCACTGGAACTCACCTTGAATCTTTCGGGTGGGGTTGCGCTCGTCGACGTCATCGACCAGGAAAACATCCTGCTCAGCCGGAAATCCGCCTGCGTCCAGTGCGGTATGAGCATCCCGGAACTCACCCCCCAGATGTTCTCCTTCAACAGCCCCAAGGGGGCCTGTCCGGCCTGCGGCGGCCTGGGCATGAAGCGGGACTTCGATCCCGACCTTCTCGTGCCGAACCCGGCCCTGTCCCTTCGGGAAGGGGCACTGGCTCCCTGGGCCAAACGCCATAGCGCCTACTTCCGTCAGATGGTGGATGCGGTCTGCACCCATTACGGCGCCGATCCTTTTGCACCGTTTCAGGACCTTCCGGGTCCTGTCCGGAAGGTCTTTCTTCACGGCTCCGGAGACGAGATCATCCACTTCCGATTCAAGGCCGAAAACCGTAAACACGCCTATGACCGGCCGTTCGAAGGCCTGATCCCGAATCTGGAACGCCGGTACCGGGAGACCGATTCCGACTTCATACGAGAAGAACTCGAGGCATTCATGAGCATTCGGCCGTGTCCCGCCTGTGAGGGGACCCGCCTCGCCCCGGCCAGCCGGTCCGTCCGGGTGGGAGAAAAGGGCATTCACGAGGTGACGGCCCTCTCCGTGGGGGAGGCTTCCCGCTTTTTCGATGGGCTGGACCTTCCTCCCGCAGAGAAGCGAATCGCGGAACGGGTGCTTCGGGAGATTCAGGAACGGCTGGGCTTCCTCAAGAGCGTGGGGCTGGATTACCTCACCCTGGATCGCGCATCGGCCACCCTCTCCGGTGGCGAAGATCAACGGATCCGGCTGGCCACCCAGATCGGCTCGGGCCTGGCCGGCGTTCTGTACGTGCTCGACGAACCCAGCATCGGGCTTCACCAGAGGGACAACCTGCGTCTCCTGGACAACCTTCGACGCCTGCGGGAACTGGGAAACACCGTGGTGGTGGTAGAGCACGACGCGGAGACCATCCTGGCAGCGGATCACGTGGTCGACATGGGGCCGGGGGCCGGAGTTCGGGGAGGCCGAGTGGTATTCGAGGGACCACCGGCAAAACTCCTTCGTGAAGAGGGGTCCCTGACCGGCCAGTTCCTCAGCGGAAGGCGCTCCATCCCGGTACCTTCAAAACGGCGAAAAAGCGGCGGGGACCGGCTCGTCATCCAGGGGGCCACGCACAACAACCTGAAGGACATCACCGTGGAGATCCCCATGAGGGCCTTCACCTGCGTTACCGGCGTGTCCGGGTCCGGCAAGAGCAGCCTCGTGAACGAGATCCTTCATCCCTGGCTGGCCCAGCGCCTGCATCGGTCCCGGGCTCCGGTGGGAGCGGTCCGTTCCATTCGAGGTGCCCATCTTGTGGACAAGGTGATCAACATCGACCAGAGTCCCATCGGCCGCACACCCCGATCCAATCCTGCCACGTACACCGGCATCTTCACCCCTATTCGGGAACTCTTCGCCATGCTCCCTGAATCCCGCGTCCGAGGCTATCGGCCCGGGCGTTTCAGCTTCAACGTGCGGGGCGGGCGCTGCGAGGCCTGCCGGGGAGACGGCGTCATCCGGATCGAAATGCACTTCCTCCCGGACGTGTATGTGACATGCGAGGCGTGCAAGGGCCTCCGCTTCAACCGGGACACCCTGGACATTCGATACCGGGGAAAACACATCGCCGACGTCCTGGGCATGACCGTAAACCAGGCATTCGCGTTTTTTGAAAACGTCCCGGCCCTGCGAACCCGGCTCAAGACCCTGGTGGACGTGGGCCTTGGATACATCGCCCTCGGCCAGTCCGCAACCACCCTGTCGGGGGGCGAGGCCCAGCGGGTGAAACTTTCGAGGGAACTGGGCAAGAGGAATACGGGAAACACGCTCTATCTTCTGGATGAACCCACCACGGGACTCCACTTCGCCGACGTTCAGAAACTCCTGGAGGTGCTCGGGCGGCTGGTGGCCCAGGGAAACACGGTCGTGGTGATCGAGCACAACCTGGATGTGGTCAAGTCGGCGGACTTTGTGGTGGATCTGGGACCTGAGGGGGGAGACGGAGGAGGCTATCTGGTGGGCACGGGCACGCCGGAGGCAATCTCCCGCATCGAGGGATCTCACACGGGGAAGTTCCTCAAGCATATTCTGGATAGCGAGACAACCCGGCCGGAAGAACCCGAAGAGAGGGTGCCCTCCAAGACCGGCACGTGACTCCCCGGGACGTTGGGCTATGGTTTTGTCTTGCGCCCCAGATGATAGGCCAGGTTGTCCAGGCTCACGGAAAAGTCCACGTTCTCCACGTGGCAGCATTCCGGCTCCCTCACCTGGATGGGCGAAAAATTCAGGATGGCCTTCACGCCGGCCTGAAAAAGCCGGTCCGCAACGACCTGCGCCTGGGAGGCGGGTACGGCGATCACCCCGATATGCACGCCCTCCTCTTGGGTCCTCCGGGTGATTTCCGATGCCGGCTCAATGGTCAACCCGGGAAGTACGGTTTTCCCGACCTTCTCCGGGTCCGTGTCGAAGGCCGCCACGAGACGGTAACACTGCTTGGCCGAATTCAGGTCCTGGGCCATCGCGGTTCCCATGTTGCCCAGGCCCACGATGGCCAGCCTCCACTCCCGGTCCGTGCCCAGGATCCGCCGGGTCTCCCGAACCAGATCACGCACGCTATATCCCACCCCGCGCACGCCGAATTCCCCGAAGAAGGACAGGTCTTTTCGCACCTGTGCGGACCGAACGCGGCACAAAAGGGCCACTTTTCGGGAAGAGACGACCTCCACTCCCTCTCGGAGCAGGCGCTCAAGGGGCCTGACATAGAGTGCGATGCGTTCAATGGTCGCATTCGGGATGCGGGTTTCACTGCTCATCCGTGAGATCCATGGCAATGCGGCGTCGGGCCCCTGTCGGTTTCCATCTTCCAGAGCAGGAACGGGGCGTTTTGTGAATTTATGCACATGAAAGCCGAAAAAAGGGGACCGCCTGAGCGGTCCCCGCTTTCTCGTCTTAGCCCATCGTTTTGACGATGGCGTCCAGCATCGGCGCCAGATCGGGGATCTTGAAGACCATGATAAAGCAGATGAGCAGGGCATAAATACACAGGGACTCAATCAGGGCCAGACCGATGATCATGGTGGTCATGATCTTGCCGCCCGCCTCGGGATTCCGAGCCGTTCCCTGGAGGGCGCCGTTGATCGCGTGCCCCATACCCAAACCGGTGCCGAAGGCCGCGACGCCGATTCCGAAACCGCAGGCGATGGCGATTCCAAAGAACGTCCACAGACCCGCCGCCGCCGCCTCGGAAGCCATGGCTGACGACGCCGTACCCAGCACCAACAACCCGGTCAGAATACCAAACAATCCCTTCTTTGACATAGTGATCCTCCTTGAGTGTAAAATAAGATATTCCTTCCAGCCAAGAGCCCGCCCTCACGCGCCCGAAAGGGCCGGCTCACCGTTCCCTGTCTCGATCAGTGGGCGTGCTCCATGGCCCCGGTAAAATAGACAATGGCAAGCAGCATGAACACAACGGCCTGAATAAAACTGACCAGGATCCCCAGAAAGAGAATGGGCAGGGGGACCAGGTAGAGGCCGGCCAGGCCGAAGAGGATGCCCAGGATCTTTTCCTTGCCGAAGATGTTGCCGAAAAGCCGCACGCTCAAGGACATGACCCGGGCCAGGTGCCCGATCCCCTCGATGACGAACATCAGGGGAGCCAGAACCCAGATGGGTCCCAGAAAATGCTTGATGTACTTGACCCCGTGGAACTTGATTCCGATGACGTGGGTCAAAATAAAGGTGCAGAGCGCCATGGACAGCGTGGTGTTCAGGCTGGCCGTGGGGGAGAAGAATCCCGGAACCAGCCCGATCAGATTGCAGATGAAGATGTAGAGGAAGATGGTGGCGATAAACGGGAAAAAGGCCCTCCCCTCAGGCCCGGTGATCTCCACCATGAAGTTCTCCAGCCCGCCGATGACCACCTCCAGGACATTTTGCCCCTTGGTGGGCAGGAGTTTGACCCCTCTGACCATCAGGGCCGCACCGACGATCATGATGATCATGATGAGCCAGGAGTGGGTCGCGGCCTGATATTCGTGAGCAAAGTGGCCGAACCCCATCCCCTTCAGAATCTCATTGATAAAGAAATAGTGGTGCTCCATCCCTAGGTCGCCTCCCTCATGTAAGTATGAACGGCCCGCTTGATCCCGAATCCAACGATGCTGATCGGCAGGGTGGACAGCCCGATGGCCAGGCCGATGGGGTTGACCCATCCCCGTGTGACCAGGATGAAGAGCACGATGCCGAGCGCCAGGAGTCGGGCATAGTACTTGACGATAACCGAGGCCTTGCCCGCCGTCATGGTCCCGTCTCCGCCGAAGGCGCGCCGGATCGTGTGCTGCAGCACCCCGAAATTGGCCGTGATGATCAGTCCTCCAAGGATAATACCCAGCGTCGAGGCCCCGTCCCGCAGAACAAGGCTCCCTGCGGAGAGGACCAGCAGAGTGATCCAATTAAGCAGCCGGATCTCCCGGTATGCGGCTTTCCAGTCGAGTTCAATGGACATGATACCGGGTTCCACCCTTTCCGACTTCAGGACTTTACTGGAGCTTCTGACCCCGTTTGTACATCATGTACAGGTTCTTGAAGGCGGCGACGATACCCAGGCCCAGAAATACGAAAAACAGCCACGGTGTCGTGCCGAATTTTGAGTCCAGATAATAACCAAGCCCTGCACCGATTCCAATGGAAAAGGCCATGGTCAGACCCACGGTGCTGAGATACCCGAGGGTCCTGAACATTGTCTTGGTTTCCTTTTCCATGGTAACGTTCCGGGCCTCCCCGCGCCCGGGCCCTCGGCCGGTTCACTCAGCGTTCCGCCGCCGCCGGACCGCCGGGAAGATCAAAAACGGGTTGTGAGTAACACAGGACTCTCAATAAAGTCAACCTATTTTTGATTCCTTACCAGGTCCTGAAACGCCCGCAAGGCGCACTCCAGCGTGTGATCCAGCACATCCTCGGTATGGGCCGTGGACACGAATGCGGCCTCGAAGGGAGACGGGGCCAGATAGATGCCCTGTTCCAACATGCTGCGGTAATAGAATCGAAATCGGCCCGCATCGCTCGCCGCCGCTGATGCAAAATCCAGGACCGGCCCGGCGGTGAAAAACAGGGACCCCATAGACCCCACACGGTTCACCGTGACGGTCACTCCGGCGTCCCGGGCCGCCGCCTCCAGGCCGCTGAACAGCCTTCGACCCTTGGCCTCCAGGGAGGCATAGACGCCTTCCTTTCGAAGGGCGTTCAAGGTGGCCAGCCCTGCGGCCATGGCCAGGGGGTTACCCGACAGGGTGCCCGCCTGATACACGTTTCCCTTGGGCGCCATCTGCTCCATCAGGTCCCTTTTCCCTCCGTAGGCCCCCACCGGAAGTCCGCCTCCGATGATCTTGCCGAGACACGTGAGGTCCGGGAGAACGCCGTAGAGTTCCTGTGCCCCGCCCGGCGCCACGCGAAAACCGCTGATGACCTCGTCGAAAATGAGCAACGCGCCCTGGTCCGACGTCACCCTTCTCAGTTCCTCCAGAAAGGCCTTTCCCTGAGGGATGACGCCCGCATTGGCCGGAATCGGCTCCACGATGACGGCGGCAATCTCACCCGAATACCGCTCAAAGGCGGCCTGGACCGCAGACGGGTCGTTTAAAGGCAATGCGATGGTGTGAGCGGCCATATCGGCCGGCACACCGGGAGAGCCCGGAATAGCGAGCGTGGCCACGCCCGATCCCGCCGAGACCAGCAGGCTGTCCGCATGGCCGTGGTAGCACCCTTCGAACTTGATGATCTTGTCCCTTCCCGTGGCCCCGCGGGCCAGGCGAACGGCGCTCATGGCCGCCTCGGTCCCCGAGTTCACCATACGCACCATCTCCATGGAGGGGACCATGTCCACGATGGCCTGCGCCATCTCCACCTCCAGTTCCGTGGGCGCACCGTAGCTCGTGCCCTTGGGAAGCTGTGCCTTCAGTGCCTGAAGGACGTCCTCATGCCCGTGGCCCAGGATCATGGGGCCCCATGAACCCACGTAATCCACGTAACAGCGGTCGTCCGCATCCCAGAGATGGCAACCCTCGGCCCGGGCGATGAAAGGCGGATCCATGCCCACCGCTTTCCCGGCGCGAACCGGGCTGTTCACTCCGCCGGGGATCAGGGTAACGGCACGATCAAAAAGCGCCTTGGACTTGGATGACATACGCGAGACTCCTCTGTCGGAATAAAAGCAATCCAAATCGAAATCGGGATCGCTATCGAAATCGAAAGGTTATGGGAGCAAGACACGAACCACACGACGACACCCGCCGGGCGTAAGAGGTGACCGAGTCAGGGAAATAGAACAGCCAACCCCACCGGCGGCCGAGCAAGTCTATGCGGGATCGTCAGAAATAGGCCATGCTGGTCTTCTTGAATTCCTTCTCGCTGAACAGCAGCGCATACTCGCTCACCCCGGTCTCCCCCGCCATGCGGTCCGCGATGCGAAAACACTCCTCACGGCTGTCTCCGTGTATCATGGTGAAGAGGTTGTATTTCCAGCCCCGCTGGGGTCTCCGGTGATAACAATGGGTGACCTCCCGGAACCCGGACATGGCCTCACCCACCTCCTCGATCCGCTCATCCGGAACGAGCCAGGCCACCATGGCGTTGAAGCGGTATCCGGCCTCCTGATGTCGCAATGTGGCTCCGAACCGCCGGATCACCTCCCGGTCCTTGAGGGACTGAATCCGCTCCACAAACGCCTCCTCGGTCATGCCCGCCTGCCGGGCAAGACTCAGGAAAGGCCGGGGTTCCAGGGGGAGATCCCCCTGGATCAGGCCGATCACCTTCTTGTCCACCTCGTCGATCACGATGTCACGATCTCTTTCGGGAATAGGAAAAGAAGTGCTGAGGCGTTCTGTGAAGGGTAAACGTCGAATGTCAAAGCCATGCGCGAAATATCCAATACGACAAAAGAGTTGTCAAGGGCAAAGCAATGCGCGGGAACGCAATGCGCGGGAACGCTTGCAAAGCAGATGGAAATCGGCTATCTTGCCTCCCGAGGCAAAAAGCGGAGTCGGAACCCGAAGCGATCTTCTCTGTGGATGCCCCTTCCCGATGCACGAGGAGCCCGACCGCGTTGATTCCGGGATTTGAAGAAATCATTGAGCGCCGGATCAAGGAAGCTCAGGCCAATGGTGAGTTCGACGACCTCCCGGGCCGGGGAAAGCCCCTCCGGATCGAAGACGACAGCCATGTTCCGGAAGACCTTCGCATAGCGTACAAGGTTCTGAAGAACGCTGACTGCCTGCCTCCGGAAGTGGAACTGCGCAAAGACATCCGCCAGATGAAAGACCTGCTTGACGCCATGCCGGACGAGCAGGAAAAAGTCCTTCAGATCCGACGGATCAATTTCAAGGTTCTACAACTGAACAGCATGGGGCACGGGTCACCGCTCTTTGATGAAGACGAGGTGTACTACCGCAAGATCGTGGACAGACTGGGACGAAAATAATGGACCGATCGGTTTTCCGGTAGCTCGACAGGAGGCGCCCCATGGACATGAAGCGGGACTACTACGAAGACGTTCAGCTCTTTTCTTCGGGCGTGGTCGTCTTCTGGTTCGCCCTCCTGTTGATCTTTCTCGCCCTCTTTCCCTTTCTGTTTTCAAACTACTACGTCTATCTGGCCAACTACATGGCCATCAACGTCATCGTGGCCATCGGGCTCAATCTCCTCGTGGGATACACGGGGCAGGTATCCCTGGGGCATGCCGGGTTCTTCGCCATCGGGGCCTACGGCACGATCACCCTCATGAACGTGGGCCTTCCCTTTCTCCTGGCCCTGCCGGTCTCCGCCCTGGTGGCCGCCCTCTTCGGCTTTCTTTTGGGTCTGCCCGCTCTTCGGCTGGAAGGGCCCTATCTCGCCATCGCCACTCTGGGCTTCGGGCTCACCATCACCAAGGTCATCGGGCGCATCGAATTCTTCGGCGGAAGGCAGGGGCTTCACGCCCCCGAACTCACCATCGGAGCATGGCACCTCAACACGGACCGGGACTTCTACTACCTGGCCATCACCCTGACCGTGCTCCTGACCCTGGCCGCCCGCAACCTGGTGAAGACCAAGGTGGGTCGTGCCTTCATCGCCGTTCGAGACGCGGATATCGCGGCCGAATCCATGGGCGTGCATCTCACCTATTACAAGACCCTGGCCTTTGCGGTGAGCGCCTTTTACACGGGTATCGGCGGCGGGCTGTATGCCTTTGTGCTCCGATTCATCGAGCCCGAGGTCTTCACTCTGATGATGTCGATCCTCTTCCTGGCCATGGTGGTGGTGGGGGGGCTGGGGTCCCTTTTCGGGTCCATTGCCGGGGCCTGCCTGCTCAGTTGGCTGGACTTGCAGCTTCGAAACATCCTGAGCATCCCCTACCTGGGCGAGTGGCTGGACGCCCTCTCCAAGACGTGGTTCTCCATCACCGGGGTCAGTAACATCCAGTTCATCGTGTTCGGCCTCATCATGGTCCTGATCATGCTGTTCGAACCCTTAGGCATTTTCGGGTTCTGGATCCGGACCAAAAAATACTGGAAGACCTGGCCGTTTTAGCGGGACTCGAGTCGGTTTTCACTCCACACCGGGATTTTCTATGCTCGATTTCATTCAGATGGTCATCAGCGGTATCGCGGTGGGAAGCTCATACGCCCTCATGGGCCTGGCCATGGTCATCATCTACAAGACCTCCGAGGTCCTGAACTTCGCCCAGGGGGAGATGGCGCTGATTTCCATTTTTCTCACGTACATGGTCCTGGAGACCCACGGGTTTCCATTCTATGTGGCGTTTCCCGGTGCGCTCGTCTTTGCCGCGGCCCTGGGGGCATTCCTGGAATTCGCCGTTCTCAGGCGGGCCAAAGAACCCAACGTGCTCGGCATGATCATCATCACCCTCGGTCTCGAGATGATCCTCATGGGACTCGTGTCGTGGAAATTCGGCGCAGACCCCAAAACCATGCCCTTCCCCATCTCGCCCTACAGCAGCGTGGTCATCGGGGACGCCCTCTTCGTAAGTTCCCTGGAGGTCCTCACGCTTGTAGTGGCCCTGACCGCAATGATCATCCTCTTCCTCTTCCTTCGCTATTCCAGGCTGGGCGTGGCCATGAAGGCCACCCAACAGAATCCGACGGCCGCACGCCTCATGGGCATTCGCACAAAGCGCATCCTCATGATCACCTGGTCCATCTCTTCAGTGGTGGGCTGTCTCGCCGGATTGCTCGTCGCTCCGACCATCATGCAGCCGTTCATGATGTGGGACCCGATGCTCAAGGGGTTTGCCTCCGCGGTCATGGGCGGCATGACCTCGCTGCCCGGGGCCGTGGCCGGCGCCTATATCCTGGGCATCATCGAAAACCTCTTCGGCGGTTATGTATCCATTGAATTCAAATCAGTGGTCGCCTTTGTGATCATCGTACTGGTGCTGTGCGTGAAACCCAGCGGGCTGTTTGCCCGCCATTATGTCAAAAAGGTCTAGCCCTGCAGTGCGGGGAGTGAACAGCCCCGATGAGCGTGGGGGAGTGAACGGCCACGCGTCCGAGGAGCGCCGGGACCGTAAACGATCCCGGTCTTCGAAACGCGAACCGGTTTCAGGGGATTTGGGTCTTCGGCTGAGGAACCCCGAACCGATAACCTTCAACGATTTCGAGGAGGATGCCATGAAGAGGAGAGGTTTCTGGCTGTTGCTGACAATGGCGGCGGTGGTGTTCGGTCTGGCGTTCGGAGCTTCAGCTGAAGAAGGCGTCACGGACACGGAGATTCACATCGGGCAGTGGGGACCTCAGACCGGACCGGCCGCACCCTGGGGCGCGGTGGCCCGGGGCACGGATGCCTACTTCAAGATGATCAATGCGGAAGGCGGCATTCACGGCCGTAAGCTTGTCCACCACATGTTCGACGACGCCTACAACCCGGCCAAGACCAAGGCCGGGGTCAAGGAACTCCAGGAGGGGAAGGGGATGTTCGCCTGGGTCTCGGGCGTGGGGTCTTCCCCGGGCCTCGCGGTCATGGACTATCTGATGGAGCGGAAGATTCCCTGGATCGGACCCTCGGCCGGATCCCTCCACTGGATCGAGCCTCCCCACAAGTATCTCTTCGCGGTCTACCCGCTCTACTACATCGAGGCCAAGGCCCTGTGCCGGTACGCCGTTGAAGAGCTCGGGCTGAAACGGGTCGCCATTGCCTATCAGAACGATGAATACGGCAAAAACGGGGTCAAAGGCGCGGCATACGAACTGAAAAAGCACGGTCTGGACCTCGTGGCCCAGATCCCGGTTGAACTCGCGGACACGGACATGAAACCCCATATCATGGCCCTCAAAAAGGCCCAGCCCGACGCCGTGCTCCTCTGGGTCGCCCCGGGACACGCGGTCCGCCTGGTGGGAACCGCCAAGGCCATGCAGCTCGAACCCCAGTGGCTGAGCACGAGCACCTGCTCCGATTTCCCGCTCATGATGCACATCAGCAAGGGCCTCTGGAAGGGCGTCATCGCCGCCACCTTCGGGGAGCTTCCCGACTCGAACTCCGAGCTGATGACCAAGTACCGGGAAAAGGCCTTCGGCCAGTTTGCGGCCAAGGACGAGCGGTGGGGCCTCTTCTACTACGCGGGCATCCTGTTCGCAGAACCCCTGGTGGAGGCCATCAAACGGTGCGGCCGGGACCTGACCCGGGAAAACCTCGTGAAACAACTTGAAAACATGCGCGGCTTCCGGGGCATCTCAGGCGAGGTCAATTACGGCCCCCTGGATCCCAACGATCCCTATGGATCCAGGCAGGGCATCAAGGAGACCTTCCTGATCGAGTGCATGGAAGGCGGCGCATCCAAGAAGCTGACCGACTGGACGTGGATGGCCTACCCGTAAAATGCTTTCCGGCGAGGCGGGTTCGGGGCGCTCCCCCGGCTCCGCCTCGGTTTTCACCTTGACCGCCGTTCCGCCGAGAGGGACGCTCCTCCTGCACGAATGGCGGTACGTGCCCTTTCGGCGGGTCTCGGGAACGCCATGCGTGCCGGTGGGCACATGAACCTTTCAAAACGATTGGAGCCGTTGACCCGTGGCCTTGCTCACCATTGAAGACCTCTCCATCTCCTTCGGCGGCCTGGAGGCCCTCAGGGACATCCGGCTCGACGTGGAAAAAGGCGTCATTTTCGCCATTATCGGGCCAAACGGTGCGGGGAAGACCACCCTCTTCAACTGCATCAACGGCATCTACAAGCCCAACAAGGGCCGCATCCTCTTTCGGGGACAGGAGATTCAGGGCCGCCGGCCCGATCAGGTCGCCCGCATGGGCATTGCCCGCACATTTCAGAATATCGAACTCTTCAATCATATGAACACCATGGAAAACCTGATGCTCGGCCGCCATCAGCACATTCGGACGGGTATCTTCCGGGGATCGTTCATGTGGGGACGAAGATCCTTTGCGGGGCGGGAGGAGATCGCCCACCGGCGGAAGGTGGAAGAGATCATCGACCTGCTGGACCTCCAGTCCGTGCGCAATCAGTTCGTGGGCGCCCTTCCCTACGGCACGCAGAAACAGGTGGAACTGGGGCGGGCCCTGGCCATGGAGCCGGAACTCCTGTTACTCGATGAACCTTGCGCCGGCATGAATTCCGAGGAAAAGCAGGACATGATCTTCTGGATCAAGGATATTCAGGACGAACTGGGCGTGACCATCCTGCTCATCGAGCATGACATGAAGATGGTCATGGACATTTCTGAGCGGATCCTGGCCATCAACTTCGGAAGTCCCATCGTCGAAGGGACACCGGAAGAGGTCCAAGGACACCCTGAAGTGCTCAAGGCATACCTGGGAGAAGACGATGGACCACCGGAGGTAAACGCCGTCTCCCCGCCCTGAGACGATCGATTCAAGCGCGCACCTTCGGAACCGCAAGAGGCGAACCGGCATGTTGTTTGAGATCAAGAACATCGAGACATACTACGACCTGATCTATGCGCTTCGCGGGGTCTCACTCTCCGTCGAGGAGGGCACCATCACCACGATCCTCGGGAGCAACGGGGCGGGTAAATCCACGATCCTCAAGACGGTCATGGGCCTTATCGAAGACCAGCCGGACAAGGGAACCATCGAGTTCCAGGGCGGGCGCATCGACGGCAAGGATACGGAAGACATCGTGAGACTCGGGATCTCCTATGTCCCGGAAGGCCGCGAGGTCTTCGAGGAACTCACCGCGCGGGAGAATCTCCTCATGGGGGCCTACACCCGGAAGGACTGGATCCGCGTAAAGGAGGACATCCAGCATATCTACGATTACTTTCCCGTGCTCAAGGGCCGCGAAAACCAATGGGCCGGGACGCTCTCCGGCGGGGAACAGCAGATGCTCGCCATCGGCCGCGCCCTCATGAACAAACCCACGCTGCTTCTTCTGGACGAACCCAGCCTGGGGCTGAGCCCCCTGCTCGTCAAAGAGATCTTCCACATCATTCAGACCATTAACGGCGAAGGGGTGACCATCCTCCTGGTGGAGCAGAACGCCCGTATGGCCCTCACCATCTCCCACTTCGGGCTGATCCTCGAGAGCGGGCGTTTCGTCATGAAGGGTCGATCCCGGGATCTCCTGGAGGACGAGGACGTTCAGGAATTCTACATGGGAGTCCGCAGCGAGGAATCGGCCAAGGGATACCAGCGCTGGAAACGAAAAAAGCGATGGCGCTAGAAGGACCGTGTTCGTGGATCGGGCCGTGTGGTTCCTAAAAGGCGCTGAAACACCTCCTGTCCATGGGAGGCACCGGAGAAGGCCGCCTGATTTTTTCAGCGGCTCACAAAGGAAAAAGGCGGCACCAGGAAGAACGCAAAGGGCACGAAGAATAGAGGGAAGGAAGCGTGGGTTTCGAATCGGGAGAGATGGACGTTTCACAGAGGTCGATTCCACCAGGATCCTCAGTAACGCGACGAAAAGAAAGCAAATCCATGGAGCAAAAGGAAACAGCACCGGCGATCTTCAGGGAGACCGCCCGTAAATACGGGGACCGGGTGGCCCTCCGCCGGAAGGAATACGGCATCTGGCACGACATCTCATGGAACGAGTATTATCGCCGGGCCCGTTGCATCGGCGCGGCCCTGGTCTCCATGGGGCTCGAGAAGGGGCAGTGCGTCTCCATCATCGGAGACAACTGCCCGGAATGGGTCATCATCGACATGGGGGTCCAGTGCGTCGGCGGGGTCGCCGTGGGGGTCTATTCCACCAACGCCTGGCCTCAGGTGGAGTATGTCATCGACCACTCGGAATCCATGTTCTTTTTCGTGGAAAACGAGGAGCAGCTCGACAAGTGGCTCCACTTCCGTGACAACGTCCCGAACCTGAAAAAGGTGATCGTTTGGGACCTGGAGGGACTTCGGGAATTCAGCGATCCCATGGTCATGACCTTTGACCAGATCCTCGAACTGGGCGCAAAGGTGGCCGAGGATCACCCGGATCTCTTCGAGAACCGGGTAGATGGCATGGTGCCGGAGGATCTAGCGGTCCTCATCTACACATCCGGCACCACCGGGCCTCCCAAGGGAGCCATGCTGACCCACGCCAATGTCTGCTGGATGGGACGCGCCATCACCACGGACAACCCTATGTTCGACTCGGACGAAGTCCTCTCCTTTCTCCCCCTGTGTCACATCTTCGAGCGGATTTTCTCCGTATTCGCGCACATCAGTTACGGGTACACGGTGAATTTTATCGAGAGCCCGGACACGGTGACCGACAATATGAAAGAGATCAGCCCCACCGTAGGCTACGCGGTCCCCCGCATCTGGGAGAAATACCTGTCCGCCGTCATGATCAAGATGTCCGACGCCACCTGGTTCAAGCGTCTCGTTTTCGGCCTCGCTCTCAAGATCGGCAAAAAAAGGGCCTCCCTTCGAATGGGATTCAAGAAGGTACCGTTTTCCCTGGACATGGGCTATCGACTGGCCTATCTGGCCGTGTTTCGAAAGCTCAAGGAACGGCTCGGGTTCGAACGCATGCGCATCGCCTACAGCGGCGCCGCCCCCATCTCGCCCGACGTGCTCCACTTCTTTCAGTCCATCGGGGTCAACCTGATCGAGGGGTACGGCCAGACCGAGGGGACAGGTGTCACGTGCGTTTCCCGCGTGGACCGGGTGAAATTCGGTACCGTGGGCCCTCCCCTCACCGGAACGGAGATTCGTATCGCCGAGGACGGGGAGATCCTGGTCCGCTCTCCCAGCGTGTTCAAGGGGTACTACCGGGACGAGAAGGCCACATGCGAAACCCTGAAGGACGGGTGGCTCTATTCCGGCGATGTGGGGGAGATCGACGAAGACGGTTACCTGCGGATCACGGACCGAAAAAAGGATATCATCGTGACGGCCGGGGGTAAAAACATCACCCCCCAGTACATCGAGAACAAGCTCAAGTTCGCCCCGTACATCAATGACGCCGTCATTATCGGAGACCGGCGCAAGTTCATCACGGCACTCATCATGATCGATGAGGACAACGTGGTAAAGTATGCCCAGGATCACAAGGTCCAGTTTTCCACCTACAAGGACCTCACCGCAGCCCCCGAGATCACCCGCCTCATTCAGGGTGAGGTGGACCGCGTGAACGACACCCTGGCCCGCGTCGAGCAGATCAAAAAGTTCACCATCCTTCCCAAGAAGCTCTACGAGGAGGACGGCGAAGTCACACCCACCATGAAGGTCAAGCGCAAATACGTGAACGAGGCCTTCAGCGATCTCATCGAGGCCATGTACCGCCGCTGAGACTCCGGGAACCGCCGCCGGCCCTCCCATGACCGCCGTAATCATCCCTCCAACGGTATGATGCGCCCCCACCTTGACGGAGGGAACGGAGTTTTGCATAATTTTCAGTCGGAAAAAAGCAGTGCTCGTCGTTTTTCATGAGAACCCTTTTCCCAGGACGGGGCTCCAGACCCCGATATGATTCCATGGCGGAGTTCAGGCCCTTTACAATCGGTAAATACACCCTCCTGGATCGGATTGCCGCAGGCGGCATGGCCGAATTGCATCGGGCCCTGATCAGCGGGGAACATGGGTTTGAGAAACTCATCGCCATCAAGCGGCTTCTGCCCCATCTGGCGGATGAGGAGGCCGTGGTCACCTCCTTTATCGACGAGGCCAAGCTGGCCGCACTTCTCCAACACCGGAACATCGTTCAGATCTACGATTTCGGAAGCATGGAGGGGACCTATTTCATCGCCATGGAGTACCTTTCCGGCAAAGACCTTCATGCCCTGCTCAAATCATGCAGTGAGACGGGTCGCAGGCTGGGGGTCGAACACGCCGTCTTCATCGCCCTCCAGGTCTGTGAAGGCCTGGACTACGCCCACCGGCTCAAAGATCTTCAGGGGACTCCGCTCCACATCATCCACAGGGACGTGAGTCCCCAGAATGTCTTCATCCATTATGACGGAGAGGTCAAGATCATCGACTTCGGCATCGCCAAGGCCGCCGGTCAGTCCACCAAGACCCAATGGGGCATGCTCAAAGGAAAGGTGGCCTACATGTCCCCCGAGCAGGCCCAGGGAGTGCCCATTGATCACCGCTCGGACATCTTCGCCACCGGGATCCTTCTCTATGAAATGGTGACCGGTGTTCGCATGTTTTCCGGCGAGGCCATGGAGGTCCTCTCCAAGGTCCGCGAGGCTCAATTCGCCCCACCGGAAACCATGGCCCCCGACCTGCCGCCCGAACTCTTCGGCATCCTCCATCGCGCCCTCGCTGCAGACCCGGAAAAACGGTATTCCACCTGCTCCGAAATGGCGGCGGACCTGGAGGAATGCCTACTTCGGCACGACCTCAGACCCACTTCCCAGGGTCTGGCCCGATTCATGAAGGACCTGTTTGAAGACGACATGGTCACGGAAGAACTCACGATTCAGGAAGTGACCCGCACCCGGATCCCGGTTCACGGCGCTTCGCCGGAGAACGGGGGTCGGGAGATGGAGAAGACGGCCCTGCTGGTTCTGGAGGAACTTCCCCGCGGAAGGACCCTCTGGAAACGGATCGCAGCGGTCGGCGGCCCGCTGGCCGTTCTCCTGGTCCTCCTTTTCCTCTACCTCTTCAAAGACACCCCCTCCCGGCCCGGTGATCCCATGCCGGCCCCGTCTCCGCCGGCCCATGCATCCTCACCCGCCGAAAGCACTGCGCCGAACCTGATGGAGGCCGGCCGAACGGCCCTCGCTGAAAGGCGTTTCGACGAGGCCACGGCCCTGTTCGAAGATCTTCTCAGGCAGGATCCCCTTTTGACGGAGACCCTGGCCGATCCGTACGAGCAGGCCTTGCTGGGTCAGGCCGCCGCGGCTCGAAGCACCGATCCATACTTCGCCGAAAACATCCTGAAGAAGGCCGTTCGTATCAACCCCCGCGGCGTTCAAAGCCGTTTCCAGCTCGGCCTTCTGTACCTGGAACGCAAGGACTACCCCAACGCCATAGACGCCTTTCAGGACGCAGCCGAGGTGAACCCGTCCTTTGCCGACACCTACTTCAACCTGGGCTACGTCCATGCCATGAACAAAGACTACGACAAGGCCCAAGAGATGTACGGGCGTGTGGTTGAACTCGCCCCCATGTATCTGGACGAGGCCTACTTCAATCTGGCCATGGTCCAGGAAAAGGCAGGGAAGACCAAAGATTGCATCGTCAACCTCGAACAGGCCCTTGCCGTCAACCCGGAGAACGCACTGGCCGCGAAAAACCTGCAACGGATCCGTGAAATGGGGAATAAACCGTGATGCGCAAGGTGGGAAAACGAATGGGAATATCCTTGTTGCCCGTCCTTCTCGTCCTGCTCTGCGTGGTCGCATGCGTGCCGGACGCCGGACGGTCGGCAAAAGGGCCGGCCGCCGCTCCGCCCTCTCCTTCCCGGACCGGAGAGAAGGCCGTTCCCGGGAAACAGCCGGGCGACTTGATGCACACGGTCCAGTGGCCGGGGGAAAGCCTCTCCATCATCGCGAAATGGTATACCGGTAAAACGGCGAACTGGAAAAGCCTGGCCGAGTATAACGGGCTGATGGATCCGAATCGAATTCGAATCGGCGATCCGGTTCGCATCCCCGAATCGTGGCTCCGAACCCGGGAGCCCATGCCCAGGGCCTTTGTGGAACAAGAGGCACCTGAGGCCGAGGAAGACCCCGCCCACTCGACGCCTCCACCACCCCCGCCGGACGATACGCCGGAGTTGTTCGGCCCCAAGGAATTTCCGAAAGACTAGCCGCCGATTCGCAAGGTCCCGATCAGGTCTTCCACCCGGGCAGTGTTGTGGGCCTTCAGGAACGTCTTCAGTCCTTCAACGATCTTCGGAAGGGCCATGGGGTCCACGAAGCTTGCGGTACCCACCTCCACGGCGCGCGCTCCGGTGATCAGAAACTCCAGGGCATCCCTGCCGTTCACGATCCCCCCTCCACCGATGACCGGAATGGACACCGCGTTCACGACTTCGTGCACCATGCGCACGGCCACCGGACGAATGGCCGGTCCGGAAAGCCCTCCGGTCACGTTGGCCAACACCGGCCGCCGCCTCTCCACGTCAACGACCATGCCCGTCAGGGTGTTGATCAGGGAAAGGGCGTGGGCACCGGCACTCTCCACGGCACGGGCAGGCTCCCGTATGTCCGTCACATTCGGCGAGAGCTTCACGATGACCGGCTTGTCCGACCGGGCAAGCACGATTTCCGTGACCCGGGCGGATGCATCGGGGTCGGTGCCGAACGCCATGCCTCCCTGGGCCACGTTCGGACAGGAGATGTTCACCTCCAGGGCGTGGATGCCCTCCACCCCTCGAAGGGCCCCGGCCACATCGCCGTATTCCTCGATGCTGTGCCCATAGATGTTGGCCACGATCACGGTATTGAGGCCGCAAAGACCGGGCAGCTTCTCTTTTAGAAACCGATCAACGCCCACATTGGCCAGCCCGATGGCGTTCAACATGCCGCACGGGGTCTCCACAATGCGCGGAGGAGGATTTCCGGCCCGAGGTTTGAGAGATAACCCTTTGACCACAATACCGCCCAGGAGTTCCGGATCGAAGAGGTCCTCGTACTCCCGGCCGTACCCGAAGGTCCCGGATGCGGCCAGGACCGGATTCTTGAGCCTCAGGGGACCGACGTTCACGCTGAGATCGGGCCGGACATGGTCGTCACGGTTCATTCTGTTTTCCGGTGCAGGCATCAGGCGCCTCCCATCCGCTTCCAGTCCACGGCCCCGGCGTCGAACACCGGCCCCTCCCGGCAGACTCGGTGATAGGAGCCCGGTCCGTCCGAGGCCCCCGGGACGGCACAGCTGAGGCATGCCCCGAGCCCGCATGCCATGGCCGCCTCCAGGGAGACCCGGCACGGAATGCCCGAAACGGCTGTCAGCTCCGCCACCCGCTTCAGCATGGCCAGGGGACCACAGGCAAACACCATACCCGGTGTTTCGGAACCTTCGACCTGTAAGCGGGACTCCAAGAGATCGGTCACCAACCCGGCATGTCCGAGGGTCCCGTCGTCCGTGGCGATCCCGATCTTCACGTCCGTGTCCAGGATGGCCGCAGGATCCAGCACATGGGTGACAGAGGAAAACCCGGCGAGGAAATGGAAGGGCCGTTGGCGCGGCCCGGACAGGGTCTGGGCCAGAAAGAAGAGCGGGGCCACGCCCATGCCGCCCCCTACAAGGAACGCGGGGCCAACGCCGTTCTCCGCTCGGAAACCGCTCCCCAGGGGCCCCAGGACCTGAAGGGCATCTCCCGCCTTTCTTCTGGCGAGAATGTCTGTCCCGCGACCCACGACTCGGTAGAGGAGGTGAAAGGCGTCGTCCCCCGCGGACCCGCATATGGAAAAGGGCCGCCGGAGAAGGGGGTCCAGCCCGTTCTGAACCCGAACCATCACGAACTGACCCGGCTCGGCCTGCCCTGCGATGGACGGCTCGCGAAGGGTCGCGAGAAAGGTCCCCGGAGCCACCTCGCGGTGATCGATGATTTTTGCCTCTCGCTCGAACATACGGGCTTGTTCCCTTTTTCGCACCTCAGGTGAAGGAGGGTGCCCGGCCCCAACGTCCTTCGGCAGGGGGAACAGGAGAGTTTATTCCATATGATGCCGGAAATCCGTCCCCTCTCCCTGTGCCTCTCCGGCCGAGGGCCGCCGCACCCCGGCGTACCTCGGGCATCATAAATGGCCGCCGCACAATTCGCAAGGCAAACCCACCACCAGTGGCATGACTGCGGCATGGACCGGCATGGCCAGGGGAAACCTGAACGCTAGAATATGCGGTCCAACACCAGATGGGAAAAATACCCGGTCACCGCGGAGAAGTAATACGGCAGAGCCCGCCCCGAGGCCTGGTCAAAGAAGATCATGGGGAGGAGCAGAATGGGCAACGGAACCAGCACCATGGCCCACCACGTATGGGTCCAGCCCCGATGCCTTCCCAGGGCCGGCAGCATGGCGCAAAAACCCAGCACCGCAGCCCAGCGGACCATGCCCTGGATCATGAAAGCGAGATCCAGGACCACCAGGATGGCATAGAAGAAGTTCTGCCCCCTGGAGTCCGTGTCCGTGTCCGGAAACAGGGCGCCCATGAGGGCGGCGGCGCACAGGACCACGGCGGTTTCGATCCGGGGTTGAAGAACCCCCAGCCAGATCGCCCCGGCGAAACATCCCCCCCAGACCACGGCACCGCCCGCCAGATGTCCCCGATATCCGGGCATCACCGAACCTCCGTCATCTCTCCTCAATCCTTCGAAAACGCCATCTCACAGGAATGTATCCATGATGTGACAAAGGAGGCAGGCGGAGAACCTCATCGCTGACCTGATCCAAAGGCTGGAGGCAGCGTAATACGGCCCATGGCCGAATCCACCACCGCCTCCGCCAGTACCTGGGCCGCGTCGAAAACCCGGCCCAGGTCGTCCAGCGCGTCGGCGATCATGGAGAGTTCGGTACAGGCCACCACCAGCGCATTCACACCCTTCTCGACCAGATCCAGACCGGCCGAACGCAGGGCCGCTCGCTCCGACGGGCCCTTGCGACCGGCCTTGATCGCTCGTATGGCCGCCATCACACCCTCCTGGGCCCCGGAGCCGGGGTAGAGCAGATCCACGCCCACCTCTCGAAATGCCGGTTCATAGAGGGCGGTCTTGAGAACGGCGTCCGATGCCAGCAGACCGGCGGACCGCATGCCGGGGACGCCGGCCGTGACACACGCCACGGTGAGTCGAATCATGTGGAGCACGGGGATGGAGACGCTCGAAGCGATCTCATCGAAATAGACATGGGCCGTGTTGCACGGGACCACCAGGAAGTCCGCTCCATAGGTCTCCAGCTTTCGTGCCATATCGCGCAGGCAGGGAACCGGACTCTCGCCGGAACCGTTGATGAGGGCTCGAATGCGGGACGGCACGCGGGGATTGTTGTCCACGATCATGCGCACGTGGTCGGCGTCGTCCCGGGCCGGCGTGGCCCGAATCACCCGCTCCATGAGATCCACCGTGGCCTCGGGCCCCATGCCGCCGATCACGCCCACGATTTTCGAATCGTCCATGCATTCACTCCGTCCGTGCCCGGTCACTCTGAAAGGACCGCCTCGCGGTAAACGTGAAGGGCCGGGCTGCCGCCCGTGTGGACAAAGAGCACACGGCTCCCCTTCTTGAAGAATCCCTTTCTGACGAGGTCAATGAGACCCGCCATGGCCTTGCCCGTGTACACCGGATCCAGCAGGATTCCCTCGGTCCGCGCCGCCATGCGGACCGCCTCGGCCATTCCCGGTGTGGGCAGGGAGTAGCCCGGCCCCACATAGTCCCCGAAACAGGTGACGGCCTCTCGCGGAACCGGGGCCACCAGGCCCAGGCGATCCCCGGTGCTCCGGGCCAGACCGTATACCAGTTCCTCCTGGGTCCCCTTGGGCCGGCTCACGTTGATGCCCACCAGGGGAATGCCGGCATTGCACCCCACAAGGCCTGCAACAAGGCCGGCCTGCGTGCCCGCGCTCCCACTGGCGCAGACGATCCAGTCCAGGGTCAGGCCCATGTCGAACGTCTGCTGGAGAATCTCCATGGCGCAGGCCGCGTATCCCGTGGCGCCCACCGCGTTGGAGCCACCGCCGGGAATCACATAGGCCTTCCGGCCTTCCGACTCCACGGCCGCGGCCATCTCCTTCATGGCGCGCATCATGTCCGACCCTCCGGGCCAGACCCGGATCTGCTCCACACCCAGAAGCCGGTAGAGAAAGTGGTTTCCACCGGCCTCCGGATCGTACGTGCCGGCGACCCGTTCCTCCAGCGCCAACCGGCAGCGAAGTCCTTCCTTTACCGCGGCGCCCAGGGTCAGCCTGCAGTGGTTGGACTGGACCGCCCCGCAGGTGATCAGTGTGTCCGCGCCCTGATTCAGGGCCTCGGCCACCAGGAACTCGAGTTTTCGCGTCTTGTTTCCTCCACCGGCCAGGCCGAGCAGATCGTCCCGCTTGATGTAGATCTCCGGCCCGCCCAGGGCCTCGGAAAAACGGGGCAGAAACTCGATGGGCGTAGGGCCCGGTGTGTACCGTCTTCTAGGGAATCGGGAAAGGTCCATGATGGTTCTCCTGTGAATAGGTGGCCGTTTCTCCGGCCCCGAAGCCATGTGAACTGGGGGCCGTGGCGGACAGGGACACAGGAAAGAATAGTCCAGACATCCCTGTACACGAAAGGACTTTCTTGTCCGCTCCCTTTGGGACCGTCTCATGGACGTTCATGCACCGTGGCCTTGTCGCCTTTCCAGCCCACCGATCGGCTCGTCTTCGGAAAGCCCCGAGCCCGTGGATCCCCGTTCGGCCACAGGCCGTCGATTTCTGCCGGGGCGGATTCCTCTATTGACAAACCATGTAGCATTATTTATGTCAATAAACCGCATGTGAAAGCATGATGAAAGGAGGTGCATGGGAAAAAGAGCCATTAAAATAGTTCTGACACGGTATTCCCCAGCATAAAAGGAGGAATAGTATGAAAGCGATCAAGATGGCAGCCTGCGTGGTTTTTCTCGTTATGGGCCTCACCGGCATGGCCGCAGCCGAGGATCTCACACCCGGAGAAGCGGCGATTCACAGTGAATTCGTCAATCTGGTTCCCAAAGACAAGGTCGTCTCCATCGAGCAGTTCAAACAGATACATGAGGAGATCCTGGCAGGCAAACGCAACGCCTACATGATCGACTGCCGGACCCACCCGGAATTCTACGCCTTTCACATCGAAGGCGCGGATCACATCCACGCCGGTCACATGTACACCATACCGAAGAAAATCACGGATCCAAACGCGGAAATCTACGCCCTCTGCCGGACAAAGCATCGCAGCTTCTACGTCGCCGGCTTTCTCTACAAGTACGGGTTCAAAAACGTCCATGTGGTAGACGGCGGTGTCGTCGGCTGGGTGAAGGCCGGATATCCTGTGGTCAACCAGTTTGCGGGAAAATTCGTGGTCATCGAGTACAACCAGAACTTCGACGAGACCGGGAAGTACCGCATTCGGGAATTTCACCCCTACTAGCGCCCGACCGGCCCGAGAATCTCTGCGGGCCGGGTGGGCCTGCCGACATCTCCATCCCCCGGCGGGCGCAACGTCTCTGTAAATGGAAGGCCCGGGCCGTGACAACGGGGCACGGCCCGGGCCTTGTCGGCGGATCACCATCTACACAGGGGCCCGTTCCCGAGAATGGTTCCCGTCCTCGGAAGGTCCGGAGGTGAGACAATCCACATGAGGTATGCGACCCTCTTCTGTGCCCTGGTCTGCGGGATCCTGCTCCTTCCACCGTCGATGTCGAGGGGTGAAGAGAGCGGGTGCATCTCCTGTCACACCGATGACGCCCGGATTCGAGCGCTCTTCGTTCCTCCGAATATCGATTTCAAGGCCGACGAGGGTGAAGGTTGAGCAGGGGCCCTGCCTCCGGTCCGGAGGGAAGAGATGTACAAAGGGCTTCTGGTCGATCGATCGATCGTCGATACGGATCCCCACCTTGCCGAAGGGTGCTCCTTTTGCCACGAAGGGGATGAAGGGGCGCGGGACAGGGAAACAGCCCATCAGGGTCTGGTGCCGCGGCCGTCCGACGATCCTCAAAGCTGCGGCCGTTGCCATGAAGACATTGCAGGACCATACGAAAAGGCCCTGCACTTCACAACCGCCGGCCTGAGAAACGGCGTCGTGGGACGTTTTTCCAAGGCCGAGACCGCGACATTCGACAACCATGTCTTTGAAGGATCCTGCCGGCAATGCCATGCCTCGTGCGGGGACTGCCACGTGAAGGGGCCGCGGCTCGAATCGATCTCCACCGGCCTGATTCAGGGTCATCGGTTCGTACGGAAGGACGAGGCCAGGACGTGCGGCTTCTGTCATGGGGGCCGCGTCTATCCAGAGTTCACCGGGCAGTACGGCGTGGTCAAGGACGCCCATTTCGAAAAGGGGATGATGTGTCTGGACTGCCACTCCATGGAAGAGATGCACGGAGACGGGAAACGGGCTGCATCGAGAAAAGAGGTCGCCGCAAGACCTCGATGCGAGACCTGCCATCCGTCTGGAAAGGAGAAAACGGACAAGGCCCGGGAGGCCCATGAAAAGCACCAGGGAAAGCTGAGTTGCACGGCCTGCCACGCCCTTTCATCCTACAAGAATTGCTCCAACTGCCATGTCGGCAAGGGTGGGCAATCGAAGATCGGATTCTTTCTCGGGCGCAGTCCCAGGGACAGGGACATGGTCACTACCCTGCGCCTCGTGCCCTCGGTTCGGGACACGTTTGCCCGCGTCGGGATCGCCATGGAACACTACGATGCCCTGCCCAACTACTGGGACACGGTCCCCCACGTCATACGCAAGGTCACGGAGCGCACCACCAACTGTGCCATGTGTCACCTGGTCAAGATGGGTTTTCTGACCCAGTCGAAGCTCATCGAGGGCGGATCCAAGGCCAATGAAGAACTGATAATCACGCCCGGGCCCATACCGCCCTGAGACGGGCGCTGACAGGGAAGGCGTGCGTTTCGATCCGGACGTCTTATCCCACAGGAGGAGGCATGCGCATCGGCATTCAGACCTGGGGTACGGAAGGAGACGTTCGGCCCTGTATGGCCCGGAGGGCACGGGCCATCGGCTCCCGCATGGCCGGGGAGAACGGTGTTGCACGGGCAGTCTCCCTGATCGAGGACGCCGTCTCTGGACTCGGTTGAATTCAACTAACGGACGGCGCAGATGTTGCTCAGTCGACCGATCCCCTCGATGCTCACGGTCACCTCATCCCCGTCCTGAAGATATACGGATGGCTCTCTGAAGGCGCCGACCCCGTGCGGCGTTCCGGTCATAATGATGTCTCCGGGAAACAGGGTGAAGTGTCGCGACAGATAGCTGATCAGGTTCGGAATCCTGAAAATCATCTGGGACGTGTGGCTGTCCTGCATGATCCTTCCGTTTACCTCACAGGATATGGAGAGCTCGTGTGGATCGGGGATCTCATCTGGAGTCACGATCCAGGGCCCCAAAGGACAAAACGTATCCAGGGATTTTCCCCGGACCCATTGACCGTCGCCGAACTGGAGATCACGGGCGCTCACGTCATTACCGCACGTAAAGCCGAAAACCGCATCCATGGCCTCACTCTCCGGAATACGGGCAACGGTTTTCCCCATAACCACCGCGAGCTCGGCCTCGAAATCCACTTTCCGGGTCACGGTTGAATCCCAGACAATCGCTTGCCCATGGGCCGCGAGTGAGTTGGGGAACTTGGCAAATACGAGCGGTGATTCGGGAATTGTTCCTTTACTTTCAAGAACATGATCCCGATAGTTCAACCCGATGGCCATGATTTTGGAAGGTCGGGACACAGCGGGCAGGAATCGCACGTGATCGATCGGGATGGCCTTGTCCGATGGATCCAGATGCGGGGTTTTCATGATGACATCGATCATGTCCCCTTGAAATCCGCATGGATAAAGGCCTTCACCATCGACCAGGCCCAACTTCAAAACGCCGTTTTCGTCATACTGGCTGATTTTCACAACCACCTCCCCGTGTCACCTGGTTCATGGATTCGGCAAACGCCTGAAGACCATTTGTCATCATACGGATTTCATATAGCATTTGGCGGTTGAACCGAAATCCGTTCAACCGGAAAAGATGCTCATGTACCCATTTTCATCTTCAATATACGGGTTCTTTCCCGTCGTCGCCACCTTTTCGAATCTGCTTGAAAAAATCGTGATCCGAGAAGGCGATCCGTCAAAAGTCTGTCACGCCCGTTGACCACAATCTTACATACGGACATCATCCTGCTCGAAGGAAGCGGCGTGATGGATGTGGTCACATGGGCGGTGCCCACATGAACACCTGCCGGGAAGGAGGGGTGAAGATGGATGCCAGGGACTATTCCGGCAGAAGGTCTATATTCGAGCCTTCCCCTAACTGCCGCATGTTGTTACACTTTTTTATTGACATCCCGCAATGATTCCAGCTACCATCCGATTCAAGAAGAAACTTCCTATCCTCCTCCCCATACCTCTCTACTTGATCCTATCGGACACGGGCCTGAAAGCATCCCCCTGCTGCCGCCGAATTCTTCGGAGTCTGTGAGAACGACCTTTGTTCGAAGGGAGGCATCATGACGACCCGAAAGATTCTCCTGCCGTACAACCACACTCCTCAAGACAGGAAGGCGTTGAATTTTGTCATCGAGACCTTCCGTGAACGAGGAGAGGTCCGGATCACGCTCTTCAACACCTATGCACCCCTTCCGGAGATCGAGATGTCTTCCAGCCCCGAGCTGGGCAAGCTTCGGGAAGGCCTGGCCGCACTCCAGGAGGAATTCCGGGAGCGGGAGTCCGGGCTGAAGGCCACCAGGGACTTCCTCCTGCAGAACGGCTTCAACCCCGAACAGGTGGACTACGTATTGATGAAAAGGGAACAATCCATACCTGACGATATCCTCGATACCGCACACCGTGGACATTACGATGTGATCGTCCTGAGCGGACGGGAACGGGAATCGAGGCGGGTTGTTCGCATGCTCTCCAGAAGCGTTCACGAACGAGTTCTTCGGGCCGCCACGGGCGTCACGGTCTGCATTGCAAAATAAGCTGCGGATGTCGGGGCGTGTGGCCTTCAGCCCTGCTCCCACAGGAGGTACAGACAATGACCGTCGAATCGACATTCCATATCCAAGTGCTCAAGTCCGTCACCCTGGCCCTCTCCCGGTCGGACCAACTGGACGACATGGCGAACCACCTGGTCCAGCTCCTCGCAACGAACATGGGAATCAAGGCCTGCGCCATTTATGCACTGGATCCCGGCACGGGCGAACTGGAAAGGCTCGCCAGCTTCGGCCTGACCATGGCGTACGTGGCCAAGGGTCCGGTTCTCGCCGAGAAAAGTATTGCCGAATGCATGAGCGGTACTCCGGTGATCGTGTCCGACGCATCCCGGGACGATCGCATCCAGTACCCGGAGGAGGCGCAAAAAGAGGGAATCTTCGCCATCGTGTCCCTGCCCATCACGGTCTCCGGGAGCGTGCTCGGGACCCTGCGGCTCTACCAGGACCGGGTCTGGGAGGTGCCCGACAACGACCTGGCCTTCCTCGTGCTGCTGGCCGACCTCATCGGGCTCGCCATGAATTACACCACCGTGCGGGAGGCGCTCTGCGAGATCGACGATGTCCTCCACCGGCGCGTCCCGGTTCACGTCTTTCGGGACAAGTGCAGCTAGGGCGGGATCCGGGATTGGAGGCGTACGGCCCGTGGCCTGAAAGTCCGCACGGATCTGGGGCGGAAGGGATGTGAACCGGTTTTACGAATCCATCATCATTCTTTTGCCTGTGTTGTCGATGCGATATCTTTGGGAACCCCGGGTCCCGTCATGAAAAAAGTCTTTGTCGTCCAATTGGCCGATTCGAAAAAACCCGTTTTTCCGAAGGCCTGCGCGCTGTGCGGTATCCCGGGAACCGAGCCGCTTGTCCCCTTCACGGTGGACAACGAAGCCGCCCATGTGGATTACTACCTGTATGGACTTTCGAAACGAAACCCGGATACATCCTGCGATCCATCATTTTTCAGTATACCGGCCCATCATAACTGCCTAAAAAAAGTTCGATACATCTTATTGAAGCGCCTTTTTTTGATACTTCTGGCCGGCTCGTCGGTGGCAGTGATCGGCATGGTGATCGGAATCAGCCTGTTATTGAGCCTTACAGCGGCCGTCATCCTGACGATTCCGGTGCTCTACTTCGAGTTTACAAAACCACTGCCGGTTCAGTACCATCACTACCCAAGAAAATATGTGTTCTGCTTTACGGACGGACGATATGCCGAAGAGTTTGCCCGTTTCAATAACGCCCGCGTGCAAGAGGGGGATTATATCGAGCACTTTGAAGCACCATTGTATAAAAAAAATTGATTCCTGTTTGACGGGATGACAGCCGTCGCCCACCCGCTGGGGGAAAAGTGTTCGTCATTCGAATTTTCACCTTGCGAGTGTGGGCCTCAACACCCTGACGATAATGAAGAAAATCCTTATTTCAATTGTTTTGTTGTTTTTCGTGAGTCTGATCCCCTGTGCGTATCAGACGGCAAGACTGGCGGCCGATGCCTACGGATTGGTCGTCTTGGCTACCATCGATCCCGATAAAACGACGTTCAATCCATACAGCAGAAACGGCTCCTTCATACAACCGGGAGCCGCTCTTTGGATGCTCAACCACTTGGACTACCCCTATGTACGCTGTTCGGCGCGTTCGAAGCGTATGGACCTCTGTGACATATCATTCATCGGCTGGGTTGGTCGCGGCCTGGATTCCCCTGATCCGGAGTCAACGAAAAAAGGATATGAATTGCTCGAACTTTTTATATCGCGTGGTGAGCCCGTCAACCAACCCTTCGACGGCATGGCGCCGATTCATGAAGCCATTCTTTACCGGAACGGTCGATATCTGAACATGCTTCTTTCTGCGGGTGCGGATGTAAAGGCGAAAATTCATAAGCCCGGTAAAGAGGTTAACGGGCTGGATGCAATCGCGTTTCTCGAATTTTTAGAGAGAAAGAGCAAATCGGATTTCAGCGAAATCCGGGCGATTCTTACCGGTTCATCCGATTGGAAAGACGGGAGAATGCGACCGACGGATTCCGTGAGGGACGACGCAAACCGGTGTCCATCCGAAGTCGCACACCGACAGGATGCGCTGATATCGTCTGTGGCACGTTTCGCGCCGCCATACCCTGCCGTCTTCAAAGCCGACATCACAGGCTGAAGCACCCTTCTCCTCGGAGGAGTTCCTTCACGGTTTTGTGTGGGTGGATTCCACGAGGGGTACCGTTCATTCCCCGATCCAAAAAACTTATACCTGGAGTCTCATTTCTCAGCGGAGCATTCTAGCCTATCCACTCATAATCACTTAGTATTATGCGCCTATAGGCTGTAAGACTCCACTCGCTGTCTTGAAGTCCATGAATATATTAACCTGTTTCCATCGGAAGCCATTTGAATATCCATCAAACCCAATACTATACCTATATAGTCTGGTTCCTTTTCCCTTGACTTACATGACGATCTCCTTTATTTTTTAATCCCCCCCAAAAAAATGATTATCTTTTTGCCTTCCCTGGCCGAAGTTATTAACGAGCCTTTTTGATCATATTGGAAGGCAGAAGATATCACTGCTTTTTTCAAAAAAGGAATCCTACTGAATCAATGGATAAAATTCTCATTATTGATGACAATATTGATTTTTTAGATGATCTCAAACAAGGTCTCAGTCCTTATTCAAGCCAGTTTGAATTGCTGTTTGTATCAGATAGGAATGAAGCTATTCAGATTTTACGCACAGAGACCATCTCAACATTAGTCACTGAGTTACATATGCGAGGGATAGATGCTCTATCCATCATAGCCTTCATATATAGCAATTTCTCACACATTCCATGCATAGTAATAACCGAACAGGGGAAACGTAACGCTGAGATCAAAGCACAAACAGACAGCATTTACAATTATATTGAAAAACCTATAATATTTGATGCTCTTGCCAATGCAATCATGAAATCTCTGGACATTCATGATGAAGTTAGACATTTAAACGGAAATACAGGAATACCACTTATATTTTTATTACAGCTTATTGAAACTGAAGGCACAACACGTCTATTGGAAATTCATTCAAACTTCAATGGAAAAGGGTTTCTATATTTCAATAATGGTGTCCTTTATGCTGCAGTATGCGGAGAATTGAAGGGAGAAGCCGCCGCTATTAAAATAGCTAGTTGGAATAAAGTGAGAGTTGAATTCAAGAATATTCCTAAAGGAAAAATCAAAAGACAAATTCAATCAAGTTTTTCTAATTTTATTTTTAAGTCAATGATGTCTTCTGGTGATACAATCACTTCAGATGAAGAGCTCAGTGCAGAGCCATCTGAAGATTTCAACACAATTGAATTGGGCATCGCCGAGATGGATGAAGAAGAGATGGTGGAGGATTCTCAAAGAACGATGCCCATGGATTCAGGCAAAGAGAATGATGTAGAACAAAGGCCACAAAAAGACATCGTATCCGAGAATATCATTTTTGAACCTATCACGGAGATATCACAAGAAGGGAGACAAAAGAATATGGCACTTGATAACATGGTTTTTGAACCTCTCAAAAAAATCTCAGGTTTTATAGGCGCTGAAATCTATTCCGGGAACGGCGAGGTGCTGTTAGCAGATGCACCCGGATCAATCAACACTGAAGAAGTGGCCGGACTTGCCGTCGAGCTGTACAAAACCGCTCGAGCTATTGCGGAACAGATGAAAATGGGAATTGCCGACCTGGTTGAAGTAAGAACGGAAAGTCACTATTTTCTGCACGCATGCATTGTCCCAGGCAGAGCGGGCCTGGGTGTATTGATGACCAAGGATGGTAATGTTGGGTTGATGCGTCATACAATGCGAAAAATTTCAGAATCCCTTATCCCGGATTTTTCATAACAGATAAGGGCCAATAACAGGCGATAACGCAGAAAAGCGCCGTATCGCATGAAAGGTCAATGACTCGAGAGGACCTTCCCTGTCGGTCAAACGCCCCGGTCGAGCCACACAGGGTCTATTGGAAACCGCTCAAAACGTCCTTGAGCACCCTGGGCGCTTCGGAGCCGGCGCTGTTTCACGTCGCCTGGCACAGTGGGGTTTGTCCGGGATCATTTCCAGCCCGAATCGGAATCTTTCAAGCGCCCCAACCGTGTTTATGGATGGGCGGGTGGACGCGTGTTTTCGGCCAGACAGCTGCAGCATCACATGGTCATGGTCTTTACCCATTTTTCGTCGTAAGGTATGTACGCATCCCCTGAACCAAACGGGCCTCCCCCACAAGAAGGCCCTGGTTCATCGGGACTGTCCAAGGGGGACCATGCGTTACATATTCCGGTAGGCCCTGCTGAAACTTCCGAAAAGAAAGACAATGACGGCCAGAAGTGTGCCTCCGATGCCGATGGTTGCGGGGGCGCCAAAGGCTTCGGCGAGCAGGCTGATGAACATGTTTCCCAGGGGAAGCGCGGAAAAGGTGAGCATGTAGATGCTCATCACCCTCCCGTGATATCGCTTATCCGATTTTTCCATGATCAATGTGGCGTTGAGGGCCATGTAGCCCGAAGATACGAGCCCCACAAAGAACAGCACGATCAATGCGGCTTGATAGTCCTCCATACGTGAAAAAACCATGAGAGAAAGGCCGAACAGCACCCCAAGGACCAGTTGCACAAGTCCCGGCCGCCGCAGACCTCCCAGTGAAGCGACCGCCAGGGATCCCACCAGGGCGCCGATGCCGTTGGCCATCATGAGCATCCCCAGGCCGCCGGGACCGACGTGAAAAACCTTTTTCGCGAACACGGGCATCAAGGCCTGGTAGGGCATGCCGAGCATGATGGGCGCCAGGCTCAAGACAAGCAGGATCGGAAGCACCGGATTATGGAGGATATAGACGATCCCATCCATCATCGCCCGAAATCCCGCTATTTCGTCCCGGGCGGCCTGAAGGCCCGGCTCGGCAATACGCAGGAGGCTCAGGGATACCAAGGCGAACATGGCGGCCATGATTACGTACACGCCTCCCACGCCGATCCACGACACCGTGATGAGCACCCCGGCCAGCGGCGGACCCAGGACACGGCTCGCATTGAGACCGGCACTCCCCAGGGCGATGGCGTTCATCAGCCGAGGGGGGCTGACCACTTCGGCGACGAAGGACTGCCGGGCCGGCATGTGAAAGGTAAATGCCGTACCCATGACGGCGCTTATCATCACCATGTGCCAGAGCCTGACAAGGCCCGAAAGAACAAGCAGGGCCATGATCACCGCGCCTGTCACAAGAACAATCTGGGTAATCATGAGGATACGCAGTTTTGAATGGCGATCGGCCGTCATGCCCCCCACCAGCGAGAAGAGCAGCATGGGAAGGCCGAAACCAACGGAGATGACGCCGATGGACGAGGCGGCGCCGGTCAGTTCAAAGGCGAAATAACCGTTGACGAAGAAATACATCTGCATGGCCAGGATGCCCGGCAGCATACCAGACCAGAGCACACGAAAAGCATGCTCCGTCAGAGCGGGAAAGACCCGTCCCGCCGCCGAAGAAAGGCCACGCCATACGGATCGCCGGTTCTGCCCGGACGGGGCCCTCTTCATATCGCTCCTTCCTGCGGGAGATGAATTCTCTCAGCGGGAGAAGGTGATAAGCGCATCGATCACCCCATGGGACTTCGGTATACCCCATATGGACAATTAGATTGTATGAAACTCGACGCCGTCAAAAAAGAAACCATCATGCTGACCCCCGGTGAAATATGGCCGAACACCGCATCCTCCACTGAAATCCCCATGCCGGACTTCACGCCGGACCTCCTGGCATCCGCATTCGGTCTTGCCCTGAATTTCTTCAGGCAGGTGGAACGTTCGGGACGCCGGACACAAACGCCATGCGGAATCTGTTCAAAGAAGCCATCTGCATGGCCTTTCCAGAGAAAATCAACGCATTGCTGAAAAGGGGGTTTTGAGCGGGATGAGTCTTTCAGCGGTGTGGTTGTCGGTCAAGGGCAGTCTTGAGATATCTGTCCAGGTCACTCCTGCGATTGAGAACGCTTCCCAAGACCTCAGGCGTCGGCTTCGAAGGGATGGTGCTCGACCTTTGAAGAGAACGGCTTGTAGTGGTGCCGGAGGGGGGAATCGAACCCCCACGATCGCAAGGATCACTGGATTTTGAGTCCAGCGCGTCTACCAGTTTCACCACTCCGGCAGGGAAACTCCGCAAGTATAGAAAATTCAGGTGCGCCGTGTCAATAACCAGTTGACACGACAGCTCACCATTGGTAGGATTTCGACTTCTTCCAACGGCGTGGGGCTGTAGCTCAGCTGGGAGAGCGCGTGAATGGCATTCACGAGGTCGTGGGTTCGATCCCCATCAGCTCCACCACGCCCATTCGATTATCGGCCCTGCGACACGGTTCAGGTCTTTGTCCCGGATATGAATCGCTCCGTGTCGCCGAGGGCTCAAGGCGGTTGCCTATGGTGACCGCCTTTTTTGGTTTGGCCGCCCGGACTTCGACCCACCCCCACGTGCCGGGGTACTCGGGCCTGAACACGAACGCCCCCCTCTGATCTTCACCGGCCCCTTTTCTTCCAAACATGCCCTGTCCCGACCTTGAGGCACCACAATGGACTGCGGCATGAATCGAAACACCGCCTGCCAAACGGGAACGTGACGGAATTCCCCAGGAAAGCGTGTGTCCACGAATCGGGCCCTTTGCCTCTTCGGTGTCAAGTTTTTCCGAATTCGGGTCGATAAGGTCTTAGAGGGATATCCGTCCCTGGAGGTGAACCAACCCCATGTGTCCACAACCCGCATATTCGAAGGCAGCCGGAGCCGACCGATCCGGGACCGCAAACCCGCCTCTCACGGCGAAGTCCATTCGCAAGATGGTCGTGCTCTTCACGGACGTGGTGGACTCCAGCAAGTACTTCAAGGCCTACGGAGACCTGGCGGGCCGGGAAATGCTGCGCCGGCACCAGGAACTGGCCTCCGGGCCCGTAGTCGCACACGGCGGAGTGGTGGTCAAGGTCCTCGGCGATTCGGTCATGGCCTTTTTCACGGATCCAACCGAGGCCCTCAAGGCCGCTGTCAAGATACAACAAGGCTTCTTCCGGCATAACCAGGGCGGCAAGGGACCCCGGGAACAGATCCACGTGCGTATCGGTCTTCACTACGGCGACGGCATCGTGGAAAAGGGGGACATTTACGGTGACGTGGTGAACATCACGGCCAAGTTCCTTCCCATGGTCCAGGGGGATCAGATCGCCGTGACCGGGGAACTCCACGATCAGGTTCATGGGCTGGCATGGGCCCGATTCGAAAAAATGGACCTGGAACTCACCAAGGACGTACTCAAAAAACTCGTCATCTACCGAGTATCCTGGGACCAACGAGCGGACCTGAATCCCGCCCACATATCCGTGCTCGTATTGCGTCCCGCCTGGAATCTGGCCAAGGAGGAATTCCAGGAGGTCTGGCAGCGCCTGCTGGCCCAGAAAGCCAGCCTCTGGCCCAAGACGCCCGGGGAACATGCCACCCTGCGTGACGGGACCCTGGTGCTCTTTCTCAAAACACCGGCCGCCGCACCGGAAATGGCTCATAACGCCCTGCTCTTTCTCAAAAGAGGTCTTGGAAGGGGCGCCCTCCCCTTTGTCCCTGTTCAAATCCTGGTGGACACGGGGCAGTTCAAGAAGGCGGGAGAACCCTTTCTGGAGGAGCTTCGGGAGTCCTGGACCGATGTCAAACCGGGGGAGATCACCGTGTCCGCCAAGGCCATGAAGGCGGTGCACGTGCCGAGCGACATGAGGGTCATCCAGCCTCACGAAGGTGAGCGGTCCGAGTTCTACAGGCTGGTGCCCAAGGAAGGAGGCGAGCAGTCCACCCCCGCGCTCTTTCTTTATCAGGCCAGCATGGTCCAGGGTGAACACGGACCCTGCTTCTACTGCGGTGACCGTCGGCACCCGCCCGCGGAATGCCCTTCCAAGCACCTCTCGGACCTCACCCACGGGATCGAACGGCTTGGATACCAGCCTCTGGAAGCCATCAATGAGCTCTTTTTCGCCTACCTGAACTCCGGAAAGGCCGAAGATCAAGGCGCCCACACCACCCAGGCGAATCCGCACCGGGACGAAGACCTGGCGGCACATGCGTTTTTCGAACTCAAACGGGTCTTCCAGCTTCGGTTCCTGAGAACCCTCTGGAACTCGACAGCGGAGGCATGGAACCGGATCAAGGCGGAGAACGAGGACGGAGAGCGGGGCGGCCTGATCTGGATCGGTCAGGACTGCATTCGAGTATCCAACCTGGTTCAGGCCGAAAATCTTCTCGTCGACGCATTGGGGAAAATCCCGGGCGACTTCAACGCCCTCTGCGCCATGGGCTTCCTCATGATAGAACGGGGCGACCTGCAGCGTGCCAAGCGGTTCTTCAAGCATGCCCTGGAAAACGGGGACATCACCCCCAGAAAGATCTTCGTGCGCCTCCTTCTCGCAAGGACCCACGAACTGAGCGGTGAGATACGCCAGGCGGAAGAGCATGTGCGCAAGGCCCTCTTCATGGACTCGCTTTGTCACGAGGCCCTGTACCTGGAAATGATCTACAAGTTTCGCCAGGGACGCCACGTCGAGGGCCTGCGCCGGCTTCGAAAGCTGATCGAATCCAACCGCAAGATATTCATCATGGTCTTGATCGATCCGGAACTCGCCAAATTCAGCGAGCGAATTCAAGCCGAAATTCAGGGCATCCTGGATAAGGCACGGACCGATGCGGAGCGGATCTCGGTCCGGGCCGCGGAAGAGATCGGCCGAATGGAACGGCTCATGGGGAAGGATGAGGCCGAGTTGAAGCGGGCCCGGCAAAACCTGGAGAAAATCCAGGAACTGTCCAGGGCGGACAGCTATTTCAGCCTGCTGGACATCATCTACTATGGCACGGTAATCGTCCAGACTGCGATGCGATGCCACGAGGACGTACGACGAAAACTATTGCGAGCCCACGGAAAGCTGAAGGAGAGGCATGAGGCGTGCGTGCGCTTTCTGCGGACTTACCCGTATGCATCGCTCCTAGGCTCACTGCCCCAGGATCTCGAGGCGGCGGGACAGACGATCCATGCGATTCGCGAGGTGATCCGGTCCAATGCCCTGGAGAGGTACAAGGATGCCATGGCTCAGGTTGAAGCGACGGCCGGACAAATGGACCGCCTGGAGTACAGGGTCCGTCGGCTGGAAAAGCTGAGACGATTGATGGGCTTTACCGTCGACTTCCTCAAAAAAACCGTCCTCCTGGAAAGCGCCATCGCGTTTATCTCGCTGCTTCTGTTCCCCGTGATCGGGCACTACCTGAACTTCCTCATACCGAACCTGTCGTTTTCACCCGAGAGCATATGGGTCTACCAGAAGGGGGTTCTCATCCTCGGCGGATTCACAGGCCTCTTTCTCGCCTTCCTCATGAGCGCCCGGAAACTCGGGGAGTCCTGACCCACCCCATCTCGACGGCCTCCCCAAAAAGACGGCTCCGCCGGAACCAACCTCATTCCGCGAGAAACGCCGTGTCCGCATCATATCGGGATGAAAAGAAGGCGGGCCGTCCCGAGAAGATATTGCACGAGGTCAACACGTGTTCGGCCACTTCGCGGCGCCGGTCCTCTCCCAGCCCGTTGAATCGTTCCACAAATCCGGCGTCGTCCGGCATCGACTCCAGCGCACGCCACAGATCCGCCACGGAAATGTCCGAGGAAAGAGGAGCCGCCTCTTCCTCCGGACCTCCGGCAAGGATCCTGCGGGCCCGATCCACGGCCCGATCCAGGTCATCCTTCAATTTTCTCGCCTCGGTCTCCAGTTCTTCGACAGAGGCACAGGGAGCCGAAACAGGGCAGACGTTCGCCTCACCCATGAAGATGCATCGAATTCCGAGCCTCGGGCCGCCCTTTTCTTCGCCCTTCGAGACCGCGACCACATCAAACAGCCGATCCATATACCGCTCTTCCTTTCCCACGGGTTTCACCGTCCCGCCGGCCCTTGACCCGCGAAATCCCCGAGCCGCGATTCGCCGCCCTTCAGATCCATGGGCAGTCCGGCCACCAGGAGGACAACGCGGTCGGCCACTTCAGCCACCGCCTGATTGAGTAATCCGGCAGCGTCCCTGAACCGCCGTCCGAGCGGATGATCAGGCACGATGCCCATGCCGACCTCGTTGGACACCAGGACCACGCTTGGATCGCATGTCGTGAGGGTCTCGATCAGGTGGGTGCGCCGGAGGTCCGTCCCGGTCTCCCCCTCCCGGAGTATCACATTGCTCAACCACACCGTGAGGCAGTCCACGAGCACGGCATCCACGTGGGTACAGCGGTGCATCAGGGAAGGTGTGAGTTCCAGGGGCTCTTCCAGGAGTTCCCAGCCCAGGCCTCGGGCCTTCCGGTGCAACCGGACCCGGTCCGCCATCTCCTCGTCCAGGACCTCGGCCGTGGCCAGGAAGAGACGCGAACCATATCGCTCCTCCACGTAGTGCTGGGCCCAGGAACTTTTTCCGCTCCTCGCCCCACCCAGCACCAGCACAATTTCCCGCCCGGGGGTACCGTTCATGGCACGCAATCCTCTCCATTCTCCATCCAGAAATGGACTTTTGTGTCCTCTCTTCTGAAAGGGAAGCCTCGAAGTTCTCGAAAACCATTTGTGGACAGGTCCATTCTATCGAGACAAACGGCCTACAGGTGGATCTCCGCATCCTCCCGGGCCGCCTCGACCTGAAAAACGCTCGATTTCTTGCGGGCAAGGTCCCTACAGAGCAGTTCGAAGGCCTTGAGTTCCGGGTCGGTCCGGGAAGGGTCGTGGTGAAACAGGATGAGTCTTCGGACGTCCGCCCTTCGAGCCAACTCCAGGACCGTTCCATAGTCCGAATGGCCCCAACCCTGGTGGGCGTCCATCTCTTCCGGCGAGTATTGGGCGTCGTGGATCAGGATATCCGCATCGCGACAGAAGTCAACATACTCGTCGAAGCCGGTGTCGACCTTGAGTTCATTGTCCGTAATGAAGACCAGGCGACGGTCCTCTTCTTGAATGCGAAATCCCAGCCCTCCCTGGGGATGCCGAAGGGGAATGCTCTCCACTTTCCCGCCATTCAACTCCAGAGGCCCTTGCCCCACCACATTCAGAAAGCGGGTCCGAATGTCCAGTTCCTCGATCTTGATGGGAAAGTATCCTCCGCCCATGGGGCTGTCAAACGTGTGCTGGAGTCCCATCATTGCGTTCGGATGCCCGTCCACCAGGAGTTCCGTTCCCGAGGGCAGTTCCGGGGCAAAAAACGGAAACCCGATGATGTGATCCCAGTGGACATGGGTGATCAGGAGAAACATCCGCCCGACATCATGTCTTCCCCCCAAGACCAGACCCAGCCTTCGAATACCGGTTCCCGCGTCTATGATCACCCTCTCACCGCTTTCGAGCACGACTTCGAGACAGGTGGTGTTTCCTCCGTAGAGAACGGTGTCCCGGCCCGGAACGGGTATGGATCCCCTGGTGCCCCAGAAAGTGATTTTCATTCGTCGTTACCGTCCGCCTTGTTTTTGTCCAATTTCCTGTTCCCTGTAAGCGCAACAAACAGCCGGCTCCTGATCCGCCTGTCATGCAGGGGCGCGTGTTTTCACGGCGCCCCTCTTCACTCCTCGAAATAGGTGTGAAACAGCGGCTCCAAGTCCGCAATCTGTTCCTCGATGGAGAGAGGGACATCCACTGCGAAGAGGTCCAGAAGGACCAGGGCATTGATGCTGGCGTCCTTCAGGCTCAGGGCCCGAATCCGTTCCGCCATGGCCTTGTTCACGAATGTGACGTTTCGGTAGATCTCCGCAAGCCCCTGAAAGGTAAAGTCGGCGGGTCGGCCCCGCTTCATGAGAAAAAACTGCCCCAACAGGTACGTGCTGGTGGTTCGAAACGTGGTCTCAAGCATGCTGGGGAACGGCAGGTGAAACCGAACCATGGGGCGCAGCTTGTCCATGATGGGACAGCCGCACGTCACCATGAGGATCCCCAAAATGGAACTGAGTCCCCGCTGCATGGTGGTCTTCTCCACATATCGTCGTTCCCGGGTCTCCACGAGGACCTCGGCCTCTTCATACGATACCCGGTCCCTGAAATCCGACACGACCTCCTTGATGGACAAGGCGATCGGGCAGTGGGGAACGTTATCGGGATCCAGGGGGCAGTTTCGGCATTGATGAAAGTCGAGCCGGGTCCAGGAATCGGGCGTCACGTGACGAAACGGCAGGTAACGGAGAGACGCCGAGTCGAGATGAATGGGCAGGTCTATCCTGGATCCGTCCTGAAAGATAAATTCATACCTGAAGAGGAGCGGGGCCGCTCCGCCGGGGTTGCCTCCGGACACTGGGTCGAATGAAGCCATGCGGTCTCCGGTTTCTGAACGATTCATCATGTCGAATGTTCCTTACACTATGGCATCAAGCCGTCAAAATCAATGGGTTTTTTTGAGCAACCGGGGGTTTCTTGACATCTTGAGGTCACGGGGGATAATGGTTTTTTCGATCTGTGCGCCGAAGGGAGCCCCGAATCATGTGCGGCATTTGCGGAAAACTCGACCTGACGGGCAGACCGGTTTCCGAGGACCTCCTGGAGGCCATGTGCGAGAGCATTGCGCACCGGGGGCCCGACGACCGGGGGATCCACGTGGACCCGCCCGTTGGGCTCGGGCACCAGAGGCTCAGTATCATCGACCTGTCCTCCTCCGGGCATCAGCCCATGTGCAACGAGGACGGCACCATATGGCTGGTGTACAACGGTGAAATCTACGACTTCGAGCCCCTTCGCCGCATGCTTGTGGATCGCGGCCACCTCTTTCAAAGCCGGACGGATTCAGAGGTCCTCATCCATCTCTACGAAGACGAAGGCGTGGATTGCCTCGGGCGTCTCAACGGGATGTTCTCCTTCGCCCTCTGGGACAGCCCCAGGAAACGGCTCTGGCTTGGGCGTGACCGCCTCGGAATCAAGCCCCTCTGCTATTTCTGGGACGGGACGCGCTTCGTGTTCGGGTCGGAGATCAAGGCGATCCTGTGTGACCCCGAGGTCCCGCGGGAAATCGATCCCCAGGGCCTGGATCTCTACCTCACGCTGAATTACGTCCCCCCGCCCTGGAGCCTCTTTCGCGGCATTCGAAAGCTGCCTCCAGGATCCCACATGACTGTGGAAAACGGGGAATTCACCGTGACCCGTTACTGGGACGTTCCTGCGGGGCCTTCCGATCAGAGGCGGGTGCCGGAACCTCGAATCCCGGACGCGGAGGACGACGCTCGGGGGCTCTTTGATGTCCTGGACGCCGCGGTGAGCCGCCGGTTGATCGCAGACGTACCCCTGGGGGCGTTCCTGAGCGGTGGGCTGGATTCGAGTATCATCGTGGGGCTCATGGCGCGGCACATGAACCGCCCGGTCCAGACCTTCTCCATCGGATTCAAAGACCTGCCCTCCTTTGACGAGACCTCCTACGCCCGCGACGTGGCCTCCTTTCACCACACGGACCATCACGAGTTCCGACTCTCTCACCATGACGTACTGGAGGCCTTTCCCACGGTCCTGGACAACCTGGACGAACCATTCGCCGACTCTTCTGCCGTTCCCACCTACATCGTGAGCCGCGAGACGCGAGACCACGTGACCGTGGCCCTTTCCGGGGACGGCGGGGATGAACTCTTCGCCGGATACCGCATGTACAGGGGAGAGGCCTGGGCCCGCGCCTGGGGGGCCATTCCGGGTTTCCTTCGAAACGGCCTCATCACCCCCCTGGTGAGCCGGCTTCCCGAGCGCCGCAACACCCCGGGCCTGGAATGGGGCCGCCGGGCCAGAAAATTCGTCCGCGGTGCCGGCGGGGACTTTGCCGAACGGTTCTGCGCGTGGCGTGAAATCTTTTCCCACCCCCAGAGACAACGACTCCTGGCGAATCCCCTGCAACAAGACCTCTACCTGGGCCTCGTCCGCATGAACGCGGCACAAAACGCGGACCGTTTTCCGGACGATCCGATCAACCTGATGCTCTATCTGGATGTAACGGGCCTCCTGCACGGCGACATGCTCACCAAGGTGGACCGCATGAGCATGGTCAATGCCCTGGAGGTGCGTGTGCCCATACTGGACCACACCGTGGTGAGTTACGCCTTCGGCCTTCGGGGCAACCGGAAACTGCGGGGCCGCACGGGAAAGGCCGTTCTCCTGGACGCCTTTCGGAAACTCCTGCCCCCCTCCCTTCATCGGCGTCCCAAGATGGGCTTTGAAATGCCCGTCAACGCCTGGCTTCGAAAGGACCTGCGTTTCCTGGTGGAAGACTACCTGAACGACGGTGTGATTCGAAGACAGGGGATCTTTCGTCCGGAGGTCGTATCCGAACTGGTCCGCAGCCACATGGGCGGATTTCAAGACACATCCTGGCAACTCTGGAATCTGATCGTATTCGGGCACTGGTATCGCTCCTATCTGGGTGGATAGGAGAGCGCCGGGCCCCAACACCGGGACCGTTCTTCACCCATGAGCCTTTTGATCCCCATTCAGACTCCTCCGGGTCCCCTCAGGGCCAACCCGGACATTCCGAACGCCGGGGAGCGCGGGGTTTCCCAAACCACGCCGCCGTCTGTCCCCTCCGGCTCGGACGGTGCCCACAGGGATCGCCCGTGCCTCCTCTCCGGTGTTCGGAGTGCCTGGGCCCTGGTCCTGGCCGGGACGTTGGCATTCCTCTTCTCCGGATGCTCTCTGTCCTACCTGCTGCACGCGGCCGCGGGTCAACTCCGCATTCAGGGCCGGGCCCTGCCTGTAGAACAGGCCCTTCGGGGCGGAGATCTTCGAGCCGAGGAAAAGGAAAAGATTCTGCTCGTGTCACGCATCAAGGCCTTTGGAGAATCGAAACTCGGGCTTCGAGCCACGGACAACTACGAAACGGTCTACCTGGGCGGGGAGCCGGATCCAGTCTACACGGTCACCGCAGCGCACAGGACCCGCCTGGAACTCGTGACCTGGTGGTTTCCCATCGTGGGGCGCATGCCCTACCTCGGGTATTTTGACCCGGGAAAGGCCCGGAACAAGAAACGCCATCTGGAAGACCAGGGCCTGGACGTGGTGATCTGGGCCGCAGAGGCATACAGCACCCTGGGGTGGTTTCAGGATCCGGTCCATCGGAACCTCCTGCAAAAAGAGACCGTGGACATCGCAGAGACCATTCTGCATGAAATGACCCACGTGACCCTGTATGCCAAGGGACAGCCGGCGTTCAACGAGACCCTGGCCACACTGGTGGGAATGACAGGGGCCCTGGCCTTCCTGGAACGGGAATTCGGACCCGAATCCCCCGAGGCCCGAAAGGCCCGGTCCGTGCTTCACGACGAACGCCTCTTCTCCGCGTTCATCGATGATCTCGCGTCCCGCCTGATCGAGTTGTACAACGGTCCCTTTGGTGAGGAGGAAACGCTTTCCCGTCGCGAACAGATCTATGCCGAGGAGGTGACCCGGTTTCAGAACTCCCTGGACCGGATGGAAACGGATCGTTTTGCGGGATTCGGTCTTCACGGCATGAACAACGCCTACCTCATCTCCGTGGCCCTGTACCATCGTCACTTCAACCTCTTCGAATCCGTCCTCCATGCCCAAGAAGGATCCATTCAACGCACCCTGGAGGTCTTCCGCGCACTGAGCCGGCAGGATGGGGACCTGATCGAGCGGACCCGGGAGTGGCTGACATGAGAGGAATCGTAAAAAAGGCCCTCTGGGGGTTCGGAGCGGCAGCCTTGCTGCTCCTCGTCCTGGCTGCCGCCGCCACCTTCTACCTGGCGCGGAATCCCGATCGCGTAAAGGACCTGCTGACCGCAACCGCATCCAGGGCCACGGGAATGGAGGTGGGTTTTGAGTCCTTGAACTGGAGCCTGCGGCCCCTGCGTATTCGGGCGGAAGGGATCACCATATCCTCCCCGAAGGACTCCCCCACCGACCTTCGGGCATCCCTTGGAAGCGTGGGGGTCGACCTGGTCCTGGTGGGCGGGTTTGGAGACCGGGTCCTGGTGATCCAACGGCTGAGCGCCCGTGATGTGGACATATCCCTTGGCGGTGCCCTTCCCCTTCCCGGGGAGAAAGAAGAGCCGGCGGCGACTTCCCGTTTGGTCCGGGCGGCGGTGGGCCTTCTTCGGTACCTACTGATTCAGGACGTGTGCCTGGAGAGGGCCGAACTGGTTCAGGGCCGGGTGGGCGTCCAGGTGGATCAGGGAAGCCTCGAGGTCCGTGGCTTGGAGGCGCAGTACACGCCGGAGAGTGGAATCGATGCCTCATGCGGCCTTCACATGAACCACCCGGGATCGGGTCTTGACATGGACCTGGCCGAGATCAGGGTGGAGATGCCCCGATCAGCGGCAACCGGCCCGGTTCCATGGCGCATCAGCTTGGGATCGGGGATTCTGGCCAGAGACGACCTCCGCGTCACGGGTCTTGCATTCGAGGCCGCCGGGACCATGGACCCGGGCGAGGAGATCGTTCATATGGAATCCCTGGTCCTGAACCTGCCCGATGCCCGGCCCCTGGTTCCCGTGTTGCTGGACGTTCCTCTGGAATTCCGGATTCGAGCCTCCGGCCGGGTGTCTCCGGGGAAAGGCCGTTTCGATGACATCCATGTTCAAGCCACCCTCCGGGCAGCCGACGCGGAGATCGAGGCGACGTCCAGGATCAGTGGGTCCTGGACCCCTTCCATTCAAGGGGTCATGGAGTCCTTGTCGTGCCGCTTTCAACCGGGGGAATGGGTTTCCATTCTGCCGAAGGATCTTCGGGCGCGCCTGGATGGCCTGCGCCTTTCCGGAGACGTGTCCCTGTCGGGCGGCCTGGCCGTTGCCGTTGAGAAGGGTGTCCTCCGTGTTCGACCCGACCTGGCTCTGCAACTCAACGACAACGTGGTGGCCTATCACACCTCTTCCCTCAAGGCCCGCGCCCGCATATCCGGCACCCTGCAGGGCAGGGGTTCGCTGCCCGATCCTTCCATCTCGGGGACGATCCGGGCGGACGGCGTGATCCTTGAGGCCGGCACCCTGCACATTCCCTCGGCCTCGGCGGGGCTGAGTGTGGAAGGCGGCGTGACCGCCATTCGTATTCACGACATGGAGTTGCGGGCGCCCGAGGTTCGTGCGGGCCCTTCCGATCGGCCTTTTTCTCTTCGTGGTCTTCTCGTTCGATTCCATGAGGCCCGGATCGACACTCAAGGTCCCGGACTGGCCTGCCCGGACGTCCTGGTGACGGCCGAAGGCCTGGGGCCGTTCCATCTGGATGTCCAGTCCCTCGGGCAAACAGGGGCCGTTTCGGTCCGGGGGGAAAAGACCGGGATGTTGTCCCTGCTCTCCAGGGAGGGTTTTCCCCTTTACGGATGGGGTCTTCAGGGGGAAGACAGCGTAGACATTCATGTCGAGCGCCGGGACCAGGGAACCTGGACCTTGAAGAGCCGGTTCGGCGTGGTTGGCCTGGCCTTGGATAACGCAGAATTGGGCCTTTTCGGTGAGGGCGTCGGCCTGAGTTTGGCGGCCGAGGGGACCCTGTCCGGGGACCCGGACTCCCGCATCCGCGGGACGGCCGCCCTGAAGGCCGAGGTGGGAGAAGTCCTCCTGGACCGCTTTTACCTGAATATGGGCAATCACCCGGTCTCCCTGAAGACCGAGTTCACATGGGACCCCGGTCACGAAACCGTTCACATCTCCCGAATGGAGGCAGCGCTCTCCGGCCTTCTCTCCATGCGGGCCTCCGGAACGCTGGAACGCATCCCTGAAGGCATGCACGCCCTCGTCTCCGTTTCCATCCCGCCCTTTGATCTGGAGCCGGTCTTTCGGCTGTTTGCGGTCGAACCGTTCAAGATGGCGGTTCCCCTTCTCGAACGGCTGGCCGTTTCGGGAACGGCCTCGGCCGACCTCAGCCTGGACACGGGACCGGACGGCCGGGCCCTTCTCGGGGACGTTCACGTCAGGCAGGGGACCATCTCTGCGGAAGGACCTGCATGGGCCCTGCGGGATATGGAACTGTCCATGCCCGTCTGGTATTCGACCGTCCCGGACCCGGGGCCCATTCCTCCCCCGAAGGAAGGGCGGCTGCGAATCCGGTCCGTCGAACTGCCGGGACTACCCATCCAGCCCCTCTCCATCGTCTTCGGCGCCCAGCCCAACCGGCTCCGGGTCTCCGGGCCGACGGTCCTTCAGATCCCCGGAGGAGACCTTGGAATCGATACACTTGAACTGGAGCACGACCCCAAGGAAGGGCTTCGAGCGGAGGCCTGTGCCACCGTGGGTCCCGTGGAACTTCAGCCCTGGCTCTCCAAGGTCTGGGCCGATCCGCCCCGAGGGATCCTGACCGGGACCCTCCCCGGTATCGTGTATCGGGATGGAACCGTTTCGACCCGAGGGGTCTTGAAAGCGGAGATCTTCGGAGGAAGGCTCATCCTGAAAAACTTCGGCGCCACCGGCCTCTTCTCTTCGGCCCCGGTCTTTGGTCTCGATGCCCGGTGGGAGGATCTGGACCTGGAGTCCATGACCAAAGGAACCGAATTCGGACGGGTCACCGGCGTTCTGAAAGGACACCTCAACGGCCTGGAACTGGCCTTCGGTCAACCCCAGTTGTTCGACCTGCTTCTCGAAACCGTGCCGCGGAAGGGTGTGTCTCAACGGATCAGCGTAACAGCCGTCGACAACATTGCGCGCATCGGCGGCGGCGGCAGCCCGTTCATGGGCATGGCCGGAATGTTCACCTCCCTGTTTCGTGAATTCCCTTACGAACAGATCGGAGTCCACGCCGTCCTGGAGAACGACGTATTTCGCATCAACGGCACCATTCAGGAAGGCGGTACCGAATACCTGGTAAAAAGGAGTGGTTTTTCAGGAGTAAATGTTGTAAATCAGAACCCTGACAATCGGATACGCTTCAAGGATATGGTGAAGCGAATTCAGAGGATCACCGCGTCGAAAGGCGGTCCCGTGATCCAATAGCCTGTACGGAGGTAAACATGGAAACGGTTCGAAAGACGTTTTGCATCGCCTCGGTTTTCTTCCTCGCCACCCTGGTGGCCTGCGTGACCATCAACATCTATTTCCCGGCCGAAAAGGTGGAGAGCGTGGCCGGTGACATCGTCGATGAGATCCGGGGCCGCAGCGGAGAAGAGGGGACGTCCGGGAAGACCGGCGCAAAGGAGTCCCTGCTTCATAGGATCCGGATCGTTGTGGGTGTTGGACCCGCTTGGGCCGATGAGGTCACGGAGATCAGCAACGCCACCATCCGTGCCCTGAAGGATCGGATGAAGGCCCGCTACCAGCAGTTGAGCGCTTTCTACTCCAAGGGCCTCATCAGCGAAGGAAATGACGGTTACCTCCAGATGAAGGATCTCGGTTCCTTGGGACTCAAGGAAAAACGGGATCTCACCTCCCTGGTGGATGCAGAGAACAAGGATCGTAAGGCACTGTACAACGAGGTCGCCAAGGCATTGAACATCGATCCGAGCCAGGTTGACCGGATTGCAAAGATCTTTGCCAAGGAGTGGCAGAAATAGGGGCCCCAAGGCCCCCGGTCACGCCATGGAATCCATTGACCTCGAGACCCACACAAAACGCATCAAGGCCTTCACGGACATCAGCCGGGCCATTGCCACAGATCAGCCACTCGATGCCGTCCTCAACCGAATCGTCCTCATCACGGCGCGGGTGCTGGTCTATGAGGTCTGTTCCATCTGGCTCGTGGACGACAGCGTAACCCCCCGAAGGCTCCGCCTCACCGCCACCCAGGCCATGGACCCTGCCTACGCCCGGCCCCGCTCCCTGGGCCGCGTGGAAGGGGTCGCCGGATTTGTGGCCACCCACCGTCAGGTCCTTCGCATCCGCGACATCCTCAAGGAACCCCGCTACAAGGAAAAGGACATGGCGCGAAAGCTGGGCCTCGTCTCCCTCTTGAGCGTCCCGGTTCATTGGGGTGAAGACGACGTGACCGGTGTGTTGAATGTCTTTACGAACCGTCTCCACGAGTTTTCGGAAGAGGAAGTCCACATGGTCACGGCCATAGGCAATCTGACGGCGTTTGCCATTCAAAATGCATCTCTGATGAATCGTATGGGAGCGGTCGAAGAGGAACTGGAGACCCGCAAGGTGGTGGAGCGGGCCAAGGAAATCCTTGTACGACGCCATAGCCTGTCCGGCGAGGAGGCCTTCCGCTGGATTCAGAAAAAGAGCATGAACTCCCGAAAAGGCATGCGCCAGATCGCCGAAGCGGTCCTCCTCTCCGAAGATGTCTGATCCTCGCCCCACTCGTTTCAACGCCTGTCACCGGAGATCGCTCATCTTGACCATGGACCGCCGTGATCCGTGTCAATGCCCCTAGTCCCTCTCTTCTCCCGAAACCATGCAACTCCATAACGACCCTGCGCACCGGCGGGGAGGATTCCTGTTCGTTGCCATCCTCTCTTTATGAAAAAGGATGTTGACATTCCGGATCAGCCCGACTAATAGGTTCTAACGTAAATTCACTGTGAATGAACCCGGCGGCACAATGGCGTGCCCCAGGGTTCTCCGAGACGAAGGCGTCTTTTCCCGAACACGGGAAGACGTCTTTTTTTGTCCCTATTCCAACCGGAGGTAACGGCGATGAACCTGCAGCAACCGAATTCCAATGACGCCCTTCAGACCAAGAACCGGTCCCGCAATGTGGCCCCCCAGTCCGGACTGTGCAGCCGCTGTGTAGACGGATGCAAGGGGAACTGCGACATGTTCCGGGCCACCTTTCGGGGGAGGGAACTTCTCTATCCGGAACCCTTCGGCAGCGTGACCGCGGGTGCGGACAAGGACTACCCCGTGGATTATTCCCACCTGAACATCATGGGCTATGCCTTTGGAGCCAAGGGAGTGGAGGCGGATCCGGACCTGGCCACATTCCCTGCTGTGGACACGGAGACCTCCTTCGGTGTCACAGAGAAGATCACCATGAAGGTGCCCATCTTCACCGGGGCCCTCGGGAGCACGGATATCGCGAGGAAGAACTGGGAACACTTCGCCATCGGGGCGGCTATCAGCGGCATCACCCTGGTCTGCGGTGAAAACGTGTGCGGGATCGATCCGGGGCTCGAATTGAACGGCGACGGCAAGATCGTGAAGAGCCCGGAGATGGACCGGCGTGTCCGGGAATACCGGCGTTATCACGAGGGATACGGAGATATCCTGGTCCAGATGAACGTCGAGGACACGCGAATGGGCGTAGCCGAATACGTCATCGACAAACTGGGGGTGGAGACCATCGAGCTGAAATGGGGACAGGGAGCCAAGTGCATCGGAGGGGAGATCAAGGTGGATTCCCTGGAACGGGCACTGGAACTCAAGCGGAGGGGATACATCGTCACGCCCGATCCCGAGGTGCCCGCCTATCAGGCCGCGTTCAAGGCGGGACCGTTGAAACAGTTCGAACGTCACTCCCGTCTCGGGTTCATCGACCGGGAAGGATTCATGAAGGAAGTGGAGAGAATCCGAGGCCTTGGGGCCAAGCGCATCACCCTCAAAACAGGGGCCTACCCCATGCGTGAACTGGCCATGGCCATCCGGTGGTCCAGCGACGCCGGGATCGATCTGCTCACCATCGACGGCGCACCCGGCGGCACGGGTATGAGCCCGTGGCGCATGATGACCGAGTGGGGCGTCCCATCCATCTATCTCCATTCCATGGCCTACGAACTGTGCGAAAGACTGGCCCAAAAGGGAGCACGGGTCCCGGACATCGCATTTGCCGGAGGATTCTCCTCCGAGGACCACGTGTTCAAGGCCCTCGCCCTGGGGGCCCCCTACACCAAGGCCGTGTGCATGGGCCGTGCCCTCATGATCCCGGGCATGGTAGGTAAAAACACGGAGAAGTGGCTCAAGGGCCTGGATGGAGGGCTCCCGGCCACCGTCTCCCGTTTCGGCAGCACCAAGGAAGAGATCTTCATGAACTACGAGGTGCTCAAGGAAAAATACGGCGCCGAGGCGGACAACCTCCCACTGGGCGCCATCGGGATCTACAGTGCCACGGACAAGATCCGGGTGGGGCTGCAGCAGATCATGGCGGGATCCCGAAACTGGAACGTGTCGTTCATCTCCCGAAAGGATCTCATGTCCCTGACCGAGGAGTGCGCACGAATCACGGGCATTCCCTATGTCATGGACGCCTACCGGGAGGAGGCCCTCGAGGTCATCGACGCCTGATTCCCTGAAACTTCCGGGGAGATCCGCGCCCGGGGAGCCATCCGCCTTCCCGGGCGCTCCGTGATCGGACCGATTGACATTCCGGCCCGCCGGTGGTTATGTTACCCCGAAAATCGCGATCCGCCGTGAACACATAAATGAGGAGAGGGAACCGTCCCATGGGGAAAGCATCCTCCCAACCAGACGCCTGCGTCATATCATCCGAAAACGGGGATGCGGGAGGGACGTTCTATTCCCACTTCAAGGTCTTCCATGAACTCATGTCCATCAAGGTCCGGGACATCCTGTTGGTCTCGAGTCCCTACGACGCCTACATCCTGGAGGAGGATGGAAGCCTGGCCTCCCGGATCATCAATGAGTACAGCGGGCTCAACCTGAGCCAGCCGCCGCGGGTGACCCGGGTATCTTCGGCCGGTGAGGCCCTGGACATCCTGGAACGAAAACGGTTCGACATGGTTATCACCATGCCTCATGTGGGTGAAATGGACGCCTTTTCCTTCGGGCTCGAGGCCAAAAAAAAGAAACCCCATCTTCCCGTCAACCTCCTCACACACAGCCTGCGCGGCATCTATCCGCCTCCGGAGAATACGGACACCAGCGGCATCGACAAGATCTTCGTCTGGACAGGCAACTCGGACCTCCTGCTGGCCCTGGTCAAGAATGCCGAAGACCTCCTCAACGTGAACCACGACACCCGGCGCGCCAAGGTCCGTGTCCTGATCCTCGTGGAAGACTCCCCGATCTACTACTCCTCGTTTCTGCCTCTGATCTACAAGGAGGTGGTTAAGCAGACCCAGGCCGTGCTCGAAACCGGCTTGAACGAGGAACATCGCCTTCTCACCATGCGGGCGCGCCCCAAGATCCTCCACGCGGCGACCTACGAAGAGGCCCTGGACCTGTTTCAAAAATTCAAGCCTTATCTCTTCGGCATCATCGCAGACACACGCATTCCCCGGGAAGGGGATCTGGATGGGGACGCGGGTTACGATCTGCTCCGGCAGATCCGCAGTGAAGTGCCGGACCTGCCATTGCTCATGTTGAGCGCGGAAGCGGAAAACGTGACAAAGGCCGAGCGGGTTCCCGCCGTGTTCCTGGACAAGAACTCCCCGAACCTGCTGACCGAACTCCACGACTTCTTTCTGACCCATCTGGGATTCGGGGAATTCATTTTCCGCCTTCCCGACGGCAGCGAAGTGGGCCGCGCCGGGGATCTCCGATCCCTCGAACTCAAAATCCGCGAGGTTCCGGACGAATCGCTCTGGTTCCATGCCCGTAGAAACCACTTTTCCAACTGGATTATGGGCCGGTCCGAGATCACCCTTGCCTCCCGATTCAGGGAAGTCCAGGCCTCGGAGTTCTGCAGCGCAGAGGAACTGCGGAACTACCTGATCACCAACATTCATACCCTCCGCAAACTCCGTCAGCAGGGAGTCGTGGCCCAATTCAAGGCGGCGACCTATGACCCGGACATCATGGATTTTGTGAAAATCGGGCACGGATCCATCGGAGGAAAGGCGCGGGGCCTGGCATTCATGTCCACCCTGCTCCATGACCATGAGGAACTCCTCGAAAAATTCTCTGAAGTGGAGATCCGGATTCCGAAGACCCTGGTGGTCACCACGGCCGGATTCGAGTCCTTTGTCTCGGAGAACGACCTCCACTATCTGGGAAAGAACGGATTCACGGACCAGGAAGTAGCCGATGCCTTTCTCAAGGCCGATATGCCTGCATGGCTGGTCCACGAGCTGAAAGACTACATCTCCCTGGTGACGCTTCCTTTGTCGGTGAGGTCCTCGAGCCTGCTGGAAGACGCCCAATTCCAACCCTACGCCGGCCTCTACCACACCTACATGATTCCGAACAACCATCCGGACCCGGATGTGCGGTTGCAGCAGCTCGTTACGGCCGTCAAGCTGGTGTACGCCTCCACCTATTTCGAAGGGCCCAAGTCCTTTTCAAGAAACACCCTGAACCAGCCTCACGAAGAGGCCATGGCCGTGATCATTCAGCAGCTCGCCGGCGAGTCCTATGGCGACTACTTCTATCCCGCCCTCTCCGGGGTGGCCCAGTCCCACAATTTCTACCCCTTTTCCCACATGAGGCCCGAAGAAGGGATCGCCCACATTGCACTGGGCCTGGGAAAGACCGTCGTGGACGGTGAAAAGGCCCTTCGCTTTTCTCCGAGACACCCCACCATCCTTCCCCAGCTCTCCACCGTGGACGACATGCTCACCCATACCCAGCGGTATTTCTATGCGCTTCGAATGGAGGGGTATCCGGAACGGCCCAAGGCGTTTCACGACTCCAACCTGGTCAAGCTGGAGTTGGACGATGTGGAGGGTGCATTCCCCGTCATGAACCTGGCCAGCACCTACCTGCCCGATGAGCACCGCATTCGGGACACCGGGTATATGCCGGGGCCCAAGGTGCTCGCCTTTGCCCAGATCCTGAAACACCGCACATTTCCTCTCCCCGAGCTCCTGGAAGAGATGCTCGATTTGTGCAGGAAAGGCATGGGCTGTCCCGTGGAAATGGAGTTCTCGGTCAACCTGGGCACCGAGGAGAACCGCAAGGCGGAGTTCTTCTTCCTGCAGATGCGTCCCATGGTGGCCGAAATGGAACGGATGGACGTGCAGATCACCCCCGAAGATCTGGAGAGGGCCTTTTGCCGAAGTGGAAAGGCACTGGGAAACGGCAGGAACCAGAACATTGCGGATGTGGTCTACGTCAAACCCCGGGACTTCGACGCCTCCGCCACGGTACAGATCGCCGACGAGATCAAGGCCGTGAACGGCTTCCTGGCTAAAGAACGGCGTCCCTACCTCCTCATCGGCCCCGGCCGCTGGGGAACCGCCGATCGATGGCTCGGCATTCCCGTGGAATGGAGCCACATCTCGGGTGTGGGAGCCATTGTCGAGCTGCGTAACGAACAGTTGAAGGCGGATCCCTCCCAGGGATCCCATTTTTTTCAGAACATCAGTTCCCTCGGCATCCAGTATATCACCGTGGAGGAAGACGGAAATCCTGAAGATCACATCGACTGGAACTGGCTGGAGTCCTGGCCGTCTCACCAGGAGACGGCTCACCTTCGCCACATCCGGCTCGAAAGCCCATTGACCATCAAAATCGACGGCCGCGAATCCCAGTGTGTGATTATCGGGCCCCGAAAAGACGGAACCTAACCAAAGACCAATCACTCATCGAGAATCAGGAGGTTGCCCCATGGAAGACATGATTACCTGGATCAAGGACAGAGACCCTGAACAGAAGGAATTTCAACAGGCCGTAAAGGAAGTTCTGGAGACTGTTCAGCCGGTGCTCGAACGAAACCCGGAGTTCCGCCGTAAGGCGATTCTGGAGCGAATCACGGAACCCGAGCGGGTGATCATGTTCCGTGTTCCCTGGACCGACGACCAGGGCCAGGTTCACGTGAACCGCGGTTTCCGCATCGGGATGAGCAGCGCGCTCGGTCCGTACAAGGGAGGACTCCGCTTCCATCCATCGGTCAACCTCAGCATTCTCAAATTCCTCGCCTTCGAGCAGGTCTTCAAGAATGCGCTCACCACACTCAACATGGGCGGCGGCAAAGGCGGCTCCGACTTCGATCCCAAGGGCAAATCCGATGAAGAGGTCATGCGGTTCTGCCAGTCCTTCATGTCCGAGCTGTTCCGTCACATCGGTCCGGATACGGATGTGCCGGCCGGCGATATCGGCGTGGGCGCCCGCGAGATCGGTTATCTCTTCGGCATGTACAAGAAGCTGCGGAACGAGTTCACGGGCGTGCTCACCGGAAAAGGCCTGGGGTGGGGCGGAAGCCTGATCCGGCCCGAAGCCACGGGTTACGGCTGCGTCTATTTTGCCGCAGAGATGCTCGCCACGCGTAACGATACGGTCGAAGGCAAGACCTGTCTGGTGTCCGGCTCGGGCAACGTGGCCCAGTTCACCGTGGAAAAACTCCTGGAAATGGGCGCGAAGGTACTCACTCTCTCCGACTCCTCGGGCTTCATCTACGATGAGGAAGGCATCGATCGGGACAAGCTCGCATTCATCAAACGGCTCAAGAACATTCGACGGGGCCGCATCAAGGAGTACGTGGAAAAGTATTCCCAGGCCGTCTACACCGAGACGGATGCCACCCTGGACCACAATCACCTTTGGACCATTCGTGCGGACTGCGCCTTTCCGAGCGCCACGGAGAACGAGATCAACGGCATGGACGCCCAGCACCTGCTGGACAATGGAGTGATGCTCGTGTCCGAGGGGGCCAACATGCCCTCTACTCCCGAGGCTGTGGACCTGTTCCTGGACCGGAAGATCCTGTACGGCCCGGGCAAGGCGGCCAATGCGGGCGGCGTGGCCACCTCGGGCCTGGAAATGGCCCAGAACAGCATGCGACTGAGGTGGCCCCGGGAAGAGGTGGATTCCCGGCTGAAAGAAATCATGAAAAGCATCCACCGGACGTGCCTGGAGGCGGCCGAGGAATATGGGACCCCGGGGAACTATGTCAGCGGCGCCAACATTGCGGGGTTCATGCAGGTGGTCAACGCCATGCTGGACCAGGGTCTCGTCTGACCCGAACCTTCGTCACGAGAGGACCTTCCCGTTCTCCAGGAATTCTCGAGCACGGTAGGAGCTTCGAACAAAGGGGCCGCTGGCCACCCTGTGGAATCCCATGGCCATGGCCTCTTGGCGCCACTCCTCGAATTCCTCCGGTGGGATGAATCGCTTCACCTCCAGGTGGTCCCTGGAGGGTTGAAGGTACTGGCCCAGGGTCAGCATGCGGCACCCCGCATCCAGGAGGTGCCGTAAGGCGTAGCGGATCTCGTCGGGCCGCTCTCCCAGTCCCAGCATGATTCCGGATTTGATCGGAATATGCGGTGCGGTTCCACCGGCCCGTTCGATGACTTCCAGGGAACGACCGTAGACCGCGCCGGGCCGGGCCTCGGCGTAGAGGCGTTCCACGGTCTCGATGTTGTGGTTCAGGACCTGGGGACCGGCATCCAGAACTCTGGCGAGGTCCTCACGGCATCCCTGAAAATCGGGGATGAGGACCTCCACGCTCACTCCAGGCATACGTGCGTGCACCGCCCGGACCGTGTCCGCGAATTCACCGGCCCCGCCGTCAGGAAGGTCGTCCCGGGTGACCGAGGTCACCACCACGTGCTGGAGTCCCAGGTCTTCGGCGGCCCCTGCGAGCCGCTCCGGTTCCCCCGGGTCCGGAGGGTCCGGAACCCCGTGTTTCACGGCGCAGAACCGGCAATTCCGGGTACACGTGTCCCCGAGGATGAGAAAAGTGGCCGTGTGGTTGGAAAAGCATTCCCACAGGTTGGGGCACTGAGCCTCCTCGCACACGGTGTGCAGCCGGGCCTTTCTCAAGGCCTGTTTCACCCGTTCGAATTCGGGGCCCGACGGGAGTGGACGTCGAAGCCACGGAGGTTTTCGAAGGAGGATGCCTTCCTTACCTGCTTTTTCCATTCCCTGTCCCTTCCTTGGATGACTGACCCGTGTTCGTCAGACCGTCGCTTCGCCGGGGCCGGCGGCTGTGGCTTCTCGATTCAGAAGGACCCGCGCCTCCTGAGGAAACCCGCTCCCCAGGGAGCGGGCCACGGATGCGAGTGAGGTGTCCATGATTTGGGTTTCAAACACCCCCTCCATATGACCCAGGACATGGGGCATCACCTGATGAATGCCGATCTCCCTTGCGGACTCCTCGGCCAGGGATGTCATGGCTACCCCTTGAAGCCCGCAGGGGTGAATCCATTGGAAGGGAGTCATATCCGGGTTCACGTTCAGGGCCAGGCCGTGAAATGACACATCCCGACGAACGGCGATACCCACGCTTCCCAGCTTCCGGTCCGCCACCCACACTCCCCGGTTGAGGGACCTTCGCCGGGCCTTCACCCCGTGGTTCCCTGCCACCCGAATCATCACCTCTTCCAGGCCTTCCACGAACTCGACCACCTTGAACCGGGCCTGCCGCAGGTCCACGATGGGATAGACCACCAGTTGCCCTGGACCGTGATAGGTGACGTCCCCGCCCCGTTCCACATGGATCACCGGCACGCCCGAACGCTGCACGTGTTCCGGCGGAACGATAAAGCCGTCCGTGCGGCCCCGGCGGCCCAGGGTGAACACCGGGTCGTGTTCCACCAGGAGCGCCACATCCGTGTCCAGGAGGCCGCCGGCCCGGGCCTCCACCAGGGCCGTCTGAAGGGCCCATACCGGGGCATAGGAGGCCTTTCCGAGCCGAAGAGCGAGCATCCCTTTGCACATCCCTCCTCAGTCCTTGAGACAGGGCCGTCGAGCCGCGGCGGTCTCGTCCAGCCGTTGGAGCCGGCAACGGGTCGGTGCGTTTCGAAGGAGATCCGGGTCTTCCACCGCCTCCGCGGCGATGGCCCGCATGGCCTCCACAAATCGATCGATCTCGTCTTTGGATTCCGTTTCCGTGGGCTCGACCATCAGGGCCCCGTTCACCACGAGTGGAAAATAGATGGTGGGGGGATGAAATCCATAGTCCATGAGCCGTTTCGCCACGTCCAGGGTGGTGACCTTGGCACCCTTGAGCCGCCTGTCCGTGAATACGCACTCGTGCATGCACGGGCGGTCAAAGGGGAGATCGTACATGTCCTTTAATTGTTCCTTGACATAATTGGCATTGAGAACCGCCAGTTGGCTGGCCCTTTTCAGGTTCTCCGCCCCCAGGCCTCGTATGTAGGCGTACGCCTTGATCATGACCCCGACGTTGCCGTAGAAAGAATGCAGCCTTCCCACGGAGAGCGGGTGGTCCTCGGAAAGCCGGTAGACGCCGCCCTGTTTGATGATGCGGGGCACGGGGAGAAAGGGCTCCAGGTCCCGGGTCACACAGACCGGTCCGGAGCCCGGACCTCCCCCGCCGTGGGGCGTGGAAAAGGTCTTGTGCAGGTTGAGATGAAGCACGTCCACGCCGATGCGCCGGACGTCCACGATCCCCATGACCGCGTTCATGTTGGCCCCGTCTCCATACACGAGACCGCCCTTTTCATGGACGATCTCTGTAATCTCCCGAACGTGCTCCTCGAAGAGCCCGAGGGTGTTGGGGTTCGTGATCATGATCCCGGCCGTCTCTTCGTCCATGACCTGCGCCACGGCATCCGGGGCAAGGACACCCTGCTCATTGGAGGATACGGGCACGGGCCGGTATCCGCAGAGGGCCGCGCTGGCCGGATTGGTTCCGTGGGCCGTATCGGGCACGATGATCTTGGTGCGCCTGGAACCACGGCTCTCGTGACAGGCGTGAATGATGAGCATGCCGGTCAATTCGCCCTGGGCCCCGGCCGACGGCTGAAGGCTCACCGCCTCCATGCCCGTGATCTCGGCCAAAAATCCCTGCAACTCGTGCATCAGGCGCAGGGGGCCCTGACAGAGCGCCTCGGAGACCAAGGGATGGACCCCGGCAAAGCCCGGCAGGGTCGCAAGGGCCTCGTTGATCTTGGGGTTGTATTTCATGGTGCACGAACCCAGGGGGTACATTCCCGTGTCCACACCGAAATTCCACTGGGAAAGCCGGGTGTAGTGACGCACCACATCCACCTCGCTCAGGTCAGGCAGGTCCGGACCCTCCCCGGCGAGATTCTCCGGAACGGGAGCCGAATCCACATCCCGCCTCGGAAGGGAGAAACCGCACCTTCCACGAACCCCCTTTTCCCAGAGGAGCGGTTCGTTCAGAACCAGTCCCGTGTCACCCTGAATCTCCTTCATGAACTCATCTCCCCCACCAGGCGCTCCATGGTCTCCGCGCTCTTGGTCTCGGTCACGCAGAACAGGTACCGATCGGTCAATTCGGGATACCAGCGGTCCAGAGGAAGCCCGGCCACCATTCCCCGCCCGAGCAGGCGCTCGTGAGTCCGCTCGAATCCGTGAGGGACCTCCACCACGAACTCATTGAATGTGGAAGCGCCGAAGGGAATGGAAAACCCCGCATCCCTCAGACGACCTTTCAGAAACTCGGCCTTGTCGTAATTCAATCGTGCAAGTTGCTTCAGTCCGCTCCCTCCCAGGCAGGCCAGGACCATGGCGGCGGCCAGGGCGCAGAGGCTGTTGTTGGTACAGATATTCGACGTGGCCTTTTCGCGCCGGATGTGCTGCTCCCGCGTGGCCAAGGTCAGCACGAAACCCCGTCGCCCGGTCCGGTCCACGGTCTTGCCCACCAGGCGGCCGGGAATGCTTCGAACAAAGCGGTCCCGGGTGGCGAACATGCCCAGCAGGGGGCCTCCATAGGACTGGGGGATGCCGAAACTCTGACCTTCTCCGCAGGCGATGTCGGCTCCCTGATCGCCCGGGGACTTGAAGAGCCCGAAGGCCAGCGGCTCTGTAAAGGCGGACACCAGAAGTGCGCCTCCCTGGTGAACGTGGTCTCCAATCCCCTGAAGGTCTTCGACGCACCCGAAGAAATTCGGAGACTGCAAGGCCACGGCGGCCACGTCCGACACGTCTTCAAGGGCCGAAAGGTCCGTGGTCCCGTCCTCCCGAAAGGGAAGCTCCAGGATCTCGTATCCGGTGGGTTTGAGATAGGTTCGGACCACCTGCCTGAAGTGGGGATGCACACTGCGGGAGATGGCCACACGGTCCCGGCGCGTAATGCGAACGGCCATGAGAAGCGACTCGGCCAGGGCCGACGCCCCGTCATAGAGGGAGGCGTTGGCCACGTCCAGGCCCAGGAGACGGGCCGTCAGGGTCTGATACTCATACATGGCCTGAAGCGTGCCTTGAGTCATCTCGGGCTGATAGGGCGTGTAGGCCGTATAGAACTCGGATCGCTGCAGCAAAGCCTTGACTGCGGCCGGAATGTGGTGTTCGTAGCTTCCACCCCCTGCAAACACGCTCCACTCAGGCGCAACGGCCGTTTGCCTCGCCAGGCCGGCCACATGGGCCGCCAGTTCCCACTCGTTCAACTCCTGGGGCAGATCCATGGGTCCGGTCCGACGGCAGGAGTCGGGGACCGTGGTGAAAAGCGCATCCAGGGAGTCCACTCCCACCGCCTCCAGCATGGCGTCGATCTCTTCGGGTGTATGCGACAGATAATGCATGGCTATTCCTGCCCCTTGAGGTTTTCGAGATAGGCGTCCCGCTCCATCAAGGCCTCGGCCTCGGAAGGCTCATTGGGCGTCAACTCCACCATCCAACCCTTTTTATACGGATCCTTGTTCAGGAGTTCCGGTGCGTCGGCCAGGGCCTCGTTGACGGCCGTCACTTCACCACTCATCGGGGCATACACCTCGGCCACCGCCTTGACCGACTCCACGGTGCCGAACTCCCGCCCCTTCTCGAGCAGATCGCCCACGCCGGGCAGTTCCACGAACACGATGTCACCAAGCTGATTCTGGGCATAATCGGTGATTCCGATTCGGACCTTGTTTCCATCGACCTTCACCCATTCATGGCTTTCGCTGTACCTCAAATCTTCCGGCAGTACGATTTCATGAATCTCTTTCATCGGTCTTCCTCCATGCAAAAATGGGCCACTCGCATCGTTCGCTGGTCTCCTATACCACGACCATACCCCATAGGAAACCGGGTTCAAAGCACATAGGGAACTTTTAGATTGTACCCCTTGTATACGACGAAGGTCTCCACGGACTGCACGTCCTCAATCCGGCTCACCTCGTCGGTATAAAACTCCAGCAGCCCGAAGTCCTCGTTCACGAGGACCTGAAGAATCAGGTCATATCGCCCGGTGACCACGCTCACCGAGACCACGCCTTTGAGCCGGCTGAACTCTTCCCCTTTTTTCACCAGTTCCATGGTGCCCAGCTTCACGCCGATCAGCAGCAGACTGTGACCCGGAAGCCCTTCCGGATCCACCAGCCCGGTGATCTCCAGCAACCCCTCCTCCATCAGGGTGGTCACTCGGGTCCGGACCGTATTCTCGGAAACGCCCACCGCCTCGGCGATCCGTCGAAAGGAGCGTCTGCCGTCCCGCAGGTGCTTCAGGATGGCCATATGATTCTCATCGATTTTCATGAAGCCCTTCTTTCGCGGTTCGATAACCCATTGGACGATGCATCCTATTCAGGCTACTAAATTTGAGCTATTTGTCAATTCATATCTGATTTTTTGATGAATCCATCAACAAAGACCGAATTCTCCTTGATATGGTGGGCGTGAAGTGGTAAAGGGATTCAGGCCAACCACACATGGAGGCTCGATCGTCGACCCCTATGGATGAGGTGGATGGGAAAAGCCAAATCGATTTCGTTTTGGATCCCGATCAACACTGGACCCCGGTGGATGCACAGGACGGTTTGCGCCGCCCTTTGGCCGCCGGTGCCCGGGTCTTTCACGGCAAAAACGAAAGGAAAACGCCATGCCGGAAACCAGGCGAACCCCCCTGTACGACCGTCACCTCTCCCTGGGCGCCAAGATGGTGGAATTCGGCGGCTGGGACATGCCCATCATGTATTCAGGGGGCATTGTAGAGGAACACCTTCAGACGCGGAAGAACGCAGGCCTGTTCGACGTCTCCCATATGGGGCGCTTCGTGGTGGAGGGATCGGACCGGATTCCTTTTCTCCAGCACGTGCTCACCAGTCAGGTGGAGGCCCTGGACGGCCGCGACATGGCAGCCCAGTACACCCTCATTCCCAACGAATCCGGAGGGGCCCTGGACGATGCCTTCCTCTACCGGTTCCATGAGGATCCCTTTCTCCTGGTGGTCAACGCCGCCAACCGTGACAAGGACTGGGAGTACCTCACGTCCGTGGCCGCTTCCTTCGGTGACGTGTCCCTCAACGACCGGACCGACGACATGGCCATGCTGGCCCTTCAGGGTCCTCGATCCCGGGCCATCCTTTCCGCGATCACGGAATCCGGCTCTCTCCCCGAACCCATGCGCAACGCGGGCGCCATGACGACGATTCAGGGAGTCCCGGTTCGCATCGCCCGAACCGGTTACACGGGAGAACCGGTCTGCTTCGAACTGTTCCTGCCGGCCGATGGGGCCGCGTCCGTCTGGGACCTCCTCCTTTCCCGCGGGGCCTCGCCCGTGGGCCTGGGCGCACGGGACACCCTTCGCCTGGAGGCAGGGCTTCCCCTGTACGGCCACGAACTGGGAACCGATCCCGAGGGGAAGGAGATCCCGATCATGGCCTGCCCCGTGGCCCGCATCGCCGTGAGCTTTAGCCCGCGCAAAGGAGACTTCGTGGGACGGGAGGCCCTTCGACGTCAGTTCGAGGCTCGCGAACGGATTCTGAGAAGGGACTTCTCCCACACCGCCGAACTCCCCCGCCTCATCCGCCCGCTGGCCGTGACCGATCGGGGCGTGGCCCGGGACGGGTCCCGGGTCTTCCGCGGAGGAAAACCCATAGGCTGGGTGACCAGCGGCACCATGGTCCCCTACTGGAAGGAGGAGGGGGACGCCCTCGCCTCCTTCCAGACCGAAGAACACGCCCTTCGAGCCGTCTGCCTGGCCTACCTGGATGCCGAGATTCTGGATCATGACACGGTGGATGTGGAGATTCGAGGCCGATCCGTGGCTGGCGTGGTCGTGCCCCACCATTTGAGGAACGATGCGCCTCCCTATGCCCGGCCCATTCTGGTGAACGTTCCCACGGCCGAGCCGACCGTTCCCGAGACAACGGTCCGACGTCTGATCCAGGAGACGATTGAAAACACACACTGGCGTCAGAAAGAGTGCATCAACCTGATCCCCTCCGAGATGACCACCTCCCCCATGGTGAGACTCCTCTCCATCATGGATCCCTCTTTCCGCTACGCCGAACACCGTCGAATCCGGGCCTTTTACGATGCCGACGTCTTTTACTACCAGGGCACCGAATTCATCTCGCGCGTGGAGCGCCTTCTGGAAAAGGAAATGCGCGAGTACCTGGGATGTACCCAGGTGGAGACACGCCTGATCAGCGGCCAGATGGCCAATACGGCCGTGTTCAGCGCTATGGTTCAGTACCTGAACCGGCACGATCCCCGTCGGGAGCCTCTCCGCATCTCCCCGGTGCTGAATCATCACATCGGTAAGGGCGGACACCTGAGTTCCCAGCCCATGGGTGCACTCCGGGACTTCGTGGCACGGGATCCGAAGACCGAGAGGCCGGCGGTGGTCAGCTTCCCGGTGTGCAAGGACAATCCCTTCCGCGTGGACCTTCCGGCGACCCTTGAACTCATCGACCGGGTCCGCCCGAAGTTCATCATCTTCGGGAAAAGCATGGTCCTCTGTCGCGAACCCGTAGAGGGAGTACGACGGTTTCTGGACGAGACCGGCATTCAGGCCGTTGTCATGTACGACATGGCCCATGTGCTCGGTCTGGTGGGCCCCGGCTTTCAGCAGCCCTTTCAGGAAGGGGCCGACCTGGTGACCGGTTCCACGCACAAGACCTTTTTCGGCCCCCAGCGAGGCGTGGTGGCGACCCGGTTTCAGGAGGACGAGGAACGATATGCCCTCTGGGAGGCCGTGATGAGCCGCACCTTTCCCGGATCCGTCTCCAATCATCACCTGGGGACCCTCCTGGCCCTTCTCATGGCCGCCTACGAGATGAATCGGTTCAAGGGGGTGTATCAACCCCGCGTCATGGCCAACGCCAAGGCCTTTGCCCGGGCCCTGAGCGACCGGGGCTTGGACGTGGCCGGCGATCCCGCCGAGGGTTTCACCGAGACCCACCAGGTGATCCTCAAGGTGGGCTATGGAAAAGGTCCCGAACTCGCCGCCAGGCTGGAGAAAAACCATATTATCTGCAACTACCAGGCGACTCCCGAAGAGGAGGGGTTCACCGCATCGGGGGCCCTTCGCATGGGCACGGCCGAGATGACCCGGTTCGGCATGGACGAGGGGGATTTCCAGGAACTGGCGGATCTGATGCGGGATGCAGTCGTAAAGGATGCGGACGTCCGGGAGCCGGTGAAATCCCTGCGCTCGCGCTTCACGGATCTTCGGTACTGCTTCCGGGAAAGCAAACTGGAGCCCTTGATGAATGACCTCCACAGGCTCATATAGGCCAGGGGCTCCTTCCACGGCACGGGGCTGCGACCCACTCAAGAGCACCGACCCGAACCTGGTGCAACCCTTGCGAGACAGGGGCGCGAAGCGATGTATACCATTGAGACCGGCGACTTCACCATGCACCTGGAGGTGGTCCGCGTGGAGATTCTCCGGGAGCATGAAGAGACCCTTCCCCACGTGGCAGACACCCTGGCCCTCGAATTCAGGAACTGGGCCCGTCTTCAAAATCCGATCATCATTGAAAAAAACCACATCGTACTGGACGGCAACCACCGGACCTGTGTGTTCAAGAGACTCGGATTCCGGTTCATCCCCGTGTGCAAAATCGACTACTACAGCGAACACGTGGGACTCCGTTACTGGTTCCGGCTCATCAAGGGAATCGGAGCGCTGAAAGAGTTTGCCGGGATCGTCTCGGAAATGGGCGGGAGGCTGGAACCGGTTTCCCGCCGTGAGGCCCTGGTCGCCGAACTCGAAACTCAGCCCCTGGCCACCGGCGTCGAGATCGGCGGGGAGTTTGCCGTTCTCCGTTTTCCAGCAGACCTAGTGCATGACGGCGTGAGCGCCTACAAGACACTGGAACGGATTCAGGAAAGGCTCCTTCAGGCAGGAGGCGAACTGGAATACATCCCCTGCCGGGAGTTGATCGAAAAAGGGATGTGCAACCGGGCGGAGGAAACGACCATCGCGATCTGGACACCGCACATCACCAAGGATATGGTGGTGGATGCGGCCCGCCGCGGCAAGGTGTTCACTCCCAAGGCCACACGCCATCTGATCACGGCCCGTCCCATCAACGTCAATGTCCCTGTCCGCTGGTTTCGTGAAAAGGTCTCGGAAGAGGAGATCAACGCCAGGTTCGCCGCGTTTCTCAGGAACAAAGACGTCCGCCGGTTCGGACCCGGCCAGGTCATCAACGGCCGTTACTATGGGGAAGAGGTCTTCGTCTTCTACGACAGAAAGGCAACCGGTCCCGACCGGCCCTGAAAGCGAGGGAGTATTCATGCCTGTCTCAAACTTCGTGCTGAGCCTGTCCGCCATCGGCCTGGATTCACCCGGGCTGGTCTCCAAGATCACCCATCGAATCCTTCAATTGGGGGGAAACGTCCTGGACGTGGAAGAGACGTGCCGGCGGGGGCTCTTCTCCATTTTTCTGGTCATCGACTTTTCCGCATCACCCCTGCCTCTCGACGAGATCCATACCGGTCTCCAGAGTATCGAAAAGGAGACCGGGCTGAAGGTCATTCTCGGGACATGCGATGTTCCGCGACTGTGCGAACCGGACGCCTTCGAACACCTTCTGGTCACGGTCCTGGGTGTGGACCGGCCCGGCATCATCGCCGGAGTCTCATCCCTCTTTCACCGGTACAACGCCAACATCGAAAGCTGCCGAATGATCGCCCGCGGCACCTTTTTTTCCATGGAAATGATCGTGACCACCGGAGAGGTGAGAACAGACCCTCCGGTCTCCCTGCCCGAGGCCCTGGACGCCATGAAACAGGAACTCCGGGACCTGTGCGCCGGCCTGAACCAGAGTGTGGTGATTCAGAGTGAAACCGCGTACCGCCAGGCCAAGAAGATCGTGGTATTCGATGTGGAATCGTGCCTCATCGAGGAGGAATCGGCGCGCCGGTTTCTCGACGCAATCAACGAGCGTCTGAGCCGGCTGGGACGCTCCATCGAGATTCAGGACGATCCAGCCTCATGGGCCCAGATCCTGGCCGATCATGCGACCCTGTTCCAGGGGATCCCTGTGGAGGCGATGGAAGATATCGGAAAGGAACTGACATTGCACCGCGGCACGGAAGAGCTCCTGGGCATCCTCACGTCCATGGGGTACAAGGTGGCGCTCCTTTCAACGGGTTTCGACTGCGTGCTGCGCAACATCTACGAGGTCGAAGGCGTGGACTACGCCTTCTGCAACACCCTTTGTACGGACGAGACCGGGAGGGTAACGGGGGAACTGGAGGAGCCTGTGCTGACCGCCGCCACCAAAAACGAGATTCTGGAGTTCATCATGAACATGGAGGGGATCAGCCGGGATCAGGTGGTGGCCGTGGGAGACGGATCCACACGTTCCCGTTTCATGAAGGACGTGGGCCTGTCCATCGCCTGCAAGCCCGGTGATCGAACCCCGCCCACGGATGGGGTCTTCAGCAGCGATCAGATGCTCAATATCCTGTACTGCCTCGGGATCTCCGAGAGCGATATCGCCCGGCACCGGGAAGAAGGAGAATCGGGGGGACGCGGATGACGGGAACTCTCGGGGGCGGCAACGCCATTCCAGCGACCACGCCCACCCCACCCTTTCCAAAATCCTGCCCGAAGTGGCGGGCAAGGCCGCCGGTCGTCCCTTTCACGGCTGATTCCGGGATCATTCCCCGTTTCTGTGGCGGACGCTCAACACCGGCACCGGTGACTGGCGAAAAATCCTTTCCGCAGTGGAACCGAAGAGAAGCCCGGCCAGATTGGTGCGCCCTTTTGCACCCATGACCACCAAATCCACATCATAGTCCTGAATCACCTCCATGAGCCGAATACAGGGCACCCCGCGAAGGACCAGGATACGTATGTCCAGGCCGCTGTTGGCGATTCCGAACGGTTCCATCAGGGCGTCGACACGGAGCCGTCGATCCTGTTCCCGGTGCTGGAAGTATTCCTCCGTGGACAGATGGGGAATCTCTTCCGCCACCCGTTCCATGGCCTCAATATCCCGCTGGTTGATCACATTGACCACCATCAATTCCGCCCCCAGGGCATGAACCAGCTCCAGCGCCATGCTGATGGTTTCCACGGAATAGTCCGAGAGATCGATGGCCGCAAGGACCTTTCGAATGCCGCTCATTGCTCTCCTCCCACGTTTCAGCAGATCTCATTCTATGGGCAGTCAGGGGGGTATTTGGAAGGATATCCCATTTCAAGGTGTCATGCATCCCCTTTCTTGCAGCCGGGACCGGCCTGGTTCAGACCGGCCCATGGCAGCCACTTCATCCTGTGGACGATGCGCCATGGATGAGGCCTTCCCGTCCCGGTACACGGTTTTTTCCCATGGGGGTATCGGCCAAGCAGTTGAAAAGCATAATGATTGACTTTCAAAGCCATGCCTTCCTAGAATGCTTGAATCGAGAGGCCTGTTGCGTCCGTCATTCGTCTTGAAAGCAGGGAGGGAGCGAAACCCGGAAAGGGTCCCGTCGCTTTCCGCCCGGTTGACGGGCCGGCCCAACCGAATCATCCTCCATGTTACTCCGTGAACACGGGGAAGGAGCGTTCTCGTGAAGACAATGAAGGCCCTGGTAAAAGAGACGCCCGGACCCGGACTCTCCCTGTCCGAGGTACCGATCCCGTCCCTTCGCGCAAACGACGTCCTGATCCGTATACACAAGACAGCCATCTGCGGCACGGATCTTCACATCTACAACTGGGACGAATGGGCCCGGCAGACCATCCCGGTCCCCATGCATATCGGTCATGAATTCGTCGGCCGGATCGAGGCCGTCGGTGAAGACGCAGGAGAGTTCAAGCGCGGCGAACTCGTCTCCGGCGAAGGTCACATCGTGTGCGGCCACTGCCGGAACTGCCGGGCCGGGCAGCGGCACCTCTGCATCAACACGGTGGGTGTGGGCGTCAACCGCCCGGGCGCATTCGCCGAGTTTCTGGCCCTTCCCACGACCAATGTCTGGCGATGCGACAACGACGTCCCCATGGAGGTCCTGGCCTGTTTCGACCCCCTGGGGAACGCGGTTCACTCCGCCCTCTCCTTTGACCTGCTCGGCGAAGACGTGCTGATCACCGGGGCCGGCCCCATCGGCTGCATGGCCGCGGCCGTGGCGAGGTTCGCCGGGGCCCGCCATGTGGTGGTCACCGATGTCATCCCCTTCCGACTCCAACTGGCCAAAGCCATGGGGGCCACCCTGGCGGTGGACGCGCGTAGCGAGGATCTGGGGGATGTGCAGAAAGGCCTCGGAATGCGGGAAGGGTTCGATGTGGGGTTGGAGATGTCCGGCACGCCTCAAGGGCTTCGGGCCATCCTGGACAACGTTCGGAGCGGCGCCAACATCGCCCTTCTGGGAATCATCTCCAAGGAGGCACCCATCGACTGGGCCCGCATCGTGTTCAAGGGACTCACCCTGAAAGGGATTTACGGCAGGCGCATGTTCGAGACCTGGCACAAGATGAACGTCATGGTCCGCATGGGGCTGGATATTCGGCCCGTCATCACTCACCGGTTCCACTACACGGAATTCGAACAGGGGTTTGAGGTCATGAAAACCGGTCAGTCGGGCAAGGTGATCCTGAATTGGGTGGACTAGCGCGGCGACCGGCATGGAGAGTATCCAATTGGCTGCTTCTCTATGAGGGGCAAGGGGATGCGTTTCAAGGACCTTCAGGAAGGGCAGCATCCCCGGGGACAGAGCGGAACCGGCCCGGGCAGGGTCGTGGTCTGGGGAACGGTGAAGGAAGCGCCGGCGGGGAATCCATTCTTGCAACCCACGCGCGGTATGGCCTATGCTGCCCGATGAAAGTCGGCCTGCCGGAAATGGCACCCAAAGAGAAAGCGCAGGAATGGAGATGGATGAAGCCCAAGCAGCGCCTCCAGACCACGAAAACACCTACCCGCCGGCCTGGATGTCATGGGTCATCTGGGGTCTCGGCGCCCTCTTCTACCTGAGCGGGTTCTATCAGCGTGTGGCCCCGGCCGTCATGACCGAACAGCTCATGGCGGATTTCGGCATCGGAGCCACAGCCCTGGGGCATCTGTCGGCCTTCTATTTTTACAGCTATGTGGCCATGCAGATCCCCACAGGGATCCTGGCCGACGTTCTGGGTCCCAGGCGGCTCCTCTCCGTCGGCTCGCTGATTGCGGCTGCAGGGGCCTTCCTCTTTGCAGCCGCTCCCGGCCTGGCGATGGCGGCTCTGGGAAGGCTTCTGATCGGTGGATCGGTGGGTGTAGCCTGGGTCTCCCTTCTGATCCTTGCCTCGCGATGGTTTCCTCCCAAACGTTACGCCCTGACCAGCGGACTCGCTCTCTGTGCGGGGCTGGTGGGTGCCGTTTCGGCGGGAGTCCCCCTCCGCCTCCTGGTCGAGTCATTTGGATGGCGTCCGGTGATGCTGGCTTCTGCGGCGGCCTCTGTTTGCGTCTTTGCGGCCATTGCCCTGGTGGTCCGCGACGATCCCGTACACAAGGGCTACGCCGGATATGCACCTTCACCTTCCACGGACAAAGGACATTCAGCCTTTACGGGAGTCTTCAGGGTCTTTCAGTACCCCAACACCTGGTTTCTCACCCTCGCGCCGGGAGGTGTTGTGGGGCCGGTGCTCGCCTTCTCGGGTCTCTGGGGAGTCCCTTTCTTCACCACCGTGTACGGTCTCACCCCTGCGGGAAGCGCAGCCCTCGCCTCGGCCCTGCTGGTAGCCTGGGGTGTGGGTGGACCCGTATTCGGGGCACTCTCCGATCGAATCGGTAGGCGGAAGCCTCTCTATGTAGTCGGGTGCATTCTGGGGTGCGTCGGATGGACCGTGATCCTCCTCGTCCCCGGCCTTCCCCTGGCACTGCTGGGGGCACTGGTCCTGGGAGTCGGCTTCGTCTCCGGCGGCATGATCATCGGTTTCGCCTTTGTGAAGGAATCGGTTCCCCTCTCCCTGACCGGCACGGTGAGCGGGGTCTGCAACATGGGAGTCATGATCGGCCCCATGGTGCTGCAACCGGCCATGGGTTGGGTCCTCGATCTCCACTGGCATGGAACGGCGGTGAACGGTGTCCGGGTGTACAGCCCCGAGGCCTATCGAGCTGCCTTTCTCCTCATGATCGCCTGGTCCATGCTGTCGGTGGTCATGACGATCTTCACCCGCGAGACCCACTGCCGTCAAATGGAGTCTACCGACTCTCCGGTAATACCCGTCTCCTGACAGTGTGTTGAAAAATCCGATGTTCACAGGCCGAGGAAAAATGCCCAGATGCAAGGCTTGCGAAATCCCGAGGAATGAGGCGTACAAGCAAGTACGCCGCAGTGACGAGGGATGAGCAAAACACAGCAGGTGGGCGTTTCATAACGGCCTGTTGAGGGCCTTCAGGACGTCCGGGACATGGCCTCACCCATGGCCGACATCGGTGTGACCGCTTTCTGTTGACACATCGGCTCTCACTGGAAAATGATATTCGACGGCGCGGACGACCCATCCCACCACGGTTACCACAAAGACAAGGAGGTGAGCCATGCCGCTGGACAGGCTCAATGAGGCACTCGAAATCGACCTTAACGCCCTGCATTCCGATGGAAGGGGCAAGGCCCCGGAGCGGGTCATCGTGGCGTACATTCCCCCTGCAGGTGTGCGGGGGGCCCGTTATCGACTTCAAGGGCTGGATCGCGAATTCCTGAGAATGAATTCCAACAGCTACCTCAGCCTTTCCAATCACCCCAGGCTCCTTGATGCGGCCCACAAGGCCACCGAGGAACTGGGCGTCGGTCCCGGGGCAGTCCGGTTCATCGACGGGACATATGTCCATCATGTCAAACTGGAAGAGCGCATCGCCCGATTCGTGGACAAACCCGCCGCCAAGATCTTCAATTCGGCCTACACCACCGTGTGTGGCATGGCCCTGTCCATCACCAACAGCAGGACATTCTGGATCGGCGATGAATTGAACCACAATTGCATCATCCGCTCCATGCGCATCGCCAACGTCCCCTCGGAAAACAAGGCGATTTATCCACACAACGACATGGAGGCCCTGGGCCGGGCCCTCGAAGACGTGCCCGACGGAATGGAGCGTGTGGTGGTTGTCTTTGACGGTATCTTCAGCATGCGGGGGGACTTCGCGCCGGTGGACCGGATCGTGGATCTGGCCGGTAGACACCACTACCGCTTCAAGGACGGCGTCATCACCATCATGGACGACTCCCATGGCATCGGGGCATACGGGGATACCGGACGGGGTACCGCCGATTATACGGGCGCATCTCCGGACGTGATCATCGGGACCTTCGGCAAGGCATTCGGGGTCAACGGCGGGTTTGCAGCCGCCAGCTCCACCGTGATCGAGGCCATCCGGCAAAAGGCCGACACGTATATCTACACGAATCCACTCAGTGTGGCCGATTGCGCGGCCGCATGGGAGGCCGTTGAGATTGCTGATGGGGCCGAGGGCCGCGAGCGCCTTGAAACACTTCGACGTCGGACCCTCCAGTTCAGGGAAGGGCTGGCCGCCATGGGTATGGAATCCATTCCCGGTCCCCACCCGGTGGTTCCCCTCATGGTCCGGGACACAAACGCCACCCGTCATCTGGTGGAGCGACTCTTTGAAGGCGGAGTCCTGGCCGTGGGCCTGACCTTCCCCGTGGTTCCCCGAGGGGACGAAACCATCCGCTTCCAGGTCAACGCGGGCCACACTGAACACGACATCGATACCGTGCTCGGTCTGCTGTCCGAATACCGATCAGCGTATGGCGCGGGCCGGGGGGGCTGAGCATTCCACCCTCTCACACTTCACCTCGACCCGATGTCTATCCGGAGCAAAAAGGATTCCTGCCATGTCAAAGATCCTCTCATCCAAGCACATCGCTCGATGCTATGCCGATGAATCCCGAGGCGCCTTCCGCGCAGAGGCCTTTGCCCTCCTTGCGGACAAAGAGGGGAAACCGGCCCTGGCCCGGCTCTTCCGCGTGCTGGCCGAGGCCAGAGGGGTCCATGCCAGGCGCTTCGGTCACCTCATGCGAGGCAAAATCGGCCCCACGGACGAAAACCTGCGGGAGATGGTCGACGAGACAGAGAGGAATATCGAGGCCTATGGGTCGATGATTGAGGAAATCAAGACCGAGAATCCCAGCGGTGCGGTGCGCAAAGGGTTTGTCCAGTCCAGGCGCACAACGGAGGAGTACGCGGAGATCCTTCGTTCCGCGCTTGAGGGAAAGCTACCCGAAGGAGAGGACGCGTTCTTCGTCTGCCGAATCTGTGGACACATTCACGCCGGAAGCATTCCGGACAACTGCCCCGTGTGCGGAGCCGTGCCGGGGCGATTTGTTCGGATGGACTAGATGAAGGAACGGGCCCCCACATAGCACCTTCGAAAATAGCCGTTGGACAGACTCCCGACCCGGATGTCTTTTCCTGCTCCGGCGGCATGGATAAACGTCCCGTCTCCCGCGTAAAGGCCTACGTGGCTTACTTTTCTACCCGACTGGATGGAAAAGAATACAAGATCGCCTTTCTTGAGTTCCTCCTGCCCCACCACCCGACCCTCGTTAAACTGCTCTCTGGAGGAACGCGGAATATTGAGGCCGTTCATCTGGTACGCAGCCATAGTCAGTCCGCTGCAGTCGAAGCCCTGTTCCGGAGACGACCCGCCCCACTGGTAGGGAAGCCCGATGAACCCCCTTGCCGTGCGGACGATCTCCTCTCTGAGCAGGTCCGTGCCCTCCGTCCGGGACCGGGCCAGTGCATAGTCCGAAGGGCCCACAATGTAGAATACGTCCACCAGGCCCCGGCCCACGAGGTCCATGGCCTTGGCGTTGGCCGCATCACGGGACGGAAAATCTCCGAGCCGGACCTTGTAGAGGCCCGATTCGTGTCGAAAATAGTATACGTCCTCCCCCAGGCCTCTGAGCCTCTCTGTGAGACGGACCGCATTGGACAAGACCGAAAAGGCCCCGATTTGGACGGCATATCCGGTCTCCGTCACACCGGACGCAGGCCCTGCAAGCGGGGGCGGAGGAACAGGTGGAACCCTGGATCCACAACCCCCGGCCGGCAACAGGATCCAGATCGCGGCCAGGCAGGCCCACGAGCTCATTCGAGCCATATGTACACGGAAGCCGCTCCTTCTCACCTGACCACCGGGGTGCCGCCCCCGGGACACACACGATTTCCTCGGCCCGATTCCAAGGTCACCTCCTGCGTTTTCAGGAGATGGAAGTGGATTACACGCCGTTCGTACAATGTCCGTCATCCGATTCGAGACCCCGATGGCACAGAAAAGCCCTTCATTTGGTGGAGAAGGGACCGAGAGGCAGGTTGTACCTCTTCATCTTCTTGTACAGAGCCGTACGATGAATGCCCAGCACACCGGCGGCCTGGGCCTTGTTGTAGTTCGTGGACTCCAGCGCATACCGGATCGCCTCCCTCTCTGCGGAGGCCTGAATGCTCTTGAGTGATTTCCTGCCTGCGCCGGGCATCTGTTTCCTGCTGCGGTAGAGGTAGAACGGCAAATCGCACAGATGGATCGTATCGCCGTTCAGGGAGGACAAAATCCTTTCGAGAACATTGGATAGTTCCCTGCCATTCCCCGGCCAGTCGTACTTGAGCATGGCCCGTTCCGCCCGGACGTCCAGGATGATGCTTGCAATAGAGGCGTCGACGGCGATTTGCCGGAGCATGGCGCGGGCCATGGGAATGATGTCCTCTTTTCGTTCCCTCAAAGGGGGAATGTGCAGAGGAATCACATTGAGACGATAATAGAGGTCTTTCCGGAACCGACCGTCCTCGCGCATCTCCTCCAGGTTCTGATTGCTCGCGGCGATCAGGCGAAAATCCGCTTTCACAAGCCGGGTGCCGCCCACCCGCTCGAATTCCTTCTCCTCCAGCACCCTCAGGAGTTTGGGCTGCATATCCAACGGGAGGTCTCCGATTTCGTCCAGGAATACGGTCCCTCCCTGAGCCAGTTCGAATTTGCCGGGCTTTCCCTCGGATTTCGCCCCGGTGAAGGCTCCCTTCTCATAGCCGAAGAGTTCGGCCTCCAGGAGATCCTTGGGAATGGCCGCACAGTTGATGCGGACAAACGGATGGACATTCCGAGGGCTTGCATGATGGATGGCCTGGGCGAACAACTCCTTTCCGGTTCCCGACTCCCCGGTGATCAGCACCGGAAGGCTCGTGGACGAGGCCTGAGCTGCATCCTTTTTCAATGCAGTAATGGCGTCGCTGACTCCAATAATGCTCCCAAAGGTGTATTTGGTGGACCGTAAGGAAATGAGTTCTTTCTCATAGAGTTCCACCTTGCTCTCCAGGAGTTTCAGATTTTCAGCAAGTCTTCTCACATCCCGAACGTCTTTGAACATCACCTGACCGAAGACCGCCACCACTTCCCCGTCCTTCTGAATAGGAATTCGCTGCACGACCATGTCCTGGCCCTGAATCCGGTGGCTGTCGTTGATTTCCGCTTTCCCGGTTTGGGCCACCAGGTGCATCCGGGTGTTCTCGATAACCTCCGTACAATGCCTGCCGATCAGCGCCCTGGGGTCCATTCCCAGGAACTCGCCATACGGCCGGTTGAAGTGGGTGATGTAGCCCTTCCCATCCGTGACCATGCACCCGTTGTAGATGCTGTCGAAAATCAGCCTGTACATCTCGAGCTGTTCCCGAAGCGGAGGCTTTCCCTCGCTTCTCTTACTCTTCCCGATTACGGCCTTTTTCCCTCTACGGGGCCTTTCAGTGAGACGTGCCGCCATGGGGGATCCTCCTGTATCCAAACGGGGACATGTAGTCTATGGTCTACATCAATTTAACGATTAAACCGAAAAAAGGCAATGGAAAATCCCGGCGACTCGGAGTCGTCGGCCATGAATTCTCTGCATTACCGTTTTGCAATCTTTGCCTTTATGTGGCATATGATGACTCCAAGCCGAGATGCTTTGACGGACGGTCCATCTCTTGCTTTGGCGGAAGGAATCTGGCGCCCATTCACTCCCCGGAAGAAAACCGGTTGGGAACGGTGACATGGCCCGAGCGAGCCAAGGAGCCCCAAGCAATGGACATCCATTCCACCCGCATCCTTCGAAAAGATATCCTGCTCCTGGATGATGCCGATTTCAGCCCCGATCATGTCTGCATTGTAACCGGAGCAGGCACCGGAATCGGCAGGGCCACAGCGATTGCGGCGGCGGCAAACGGCCTGCTTGCCGTTGGGCTGGACATCAACCAGAGGGAAGGAGAGCAGACACAGAAGCTGGCCCGGGAACTTGGGGGCCAGATGATCTTCCTTCCAACGGACCTGGCAGAAGACGAGGACATTGAACGCGCCGTTTCCGAGGCGGCGAGACTCGGAGGCATCCGCTACCTGGCCAATATCGCCGGCATCCAACACATCGACGCCATTGAAGATTTTCCCATGGAAAAATACGATCTCATGCAGCGGATCATGCTTCGCGCGCCGTTTCACCTCACGAAACTCGTGCTTCCCCATATGAAAAAGAACCCGGACGGCGTGGGCGTCATCGGCAACATGTCGTCCGTGCACGCCCACGTCTGTACGGTCCGGAAGCCGGTATACAACATCACCAAATTCGGCCTGCGCGCCCTCACACAGTCCATCGCGGCTGAAGGTGAAGGCCGTATACGTTCGTTTTCGGTGAGCACGGGGTTTGTCAAGACCCCGCTGGCCTTGAACCAGATTCCCGAACAGGCCCGGCAGAGGAACATCTCCGAAGATGAAGTGGTTCGCGACGTGATGATGGGTACATCCCGAATCAAGGAGATGATGCCCCCCATCGATGTGGCCAATCTCTTTGTGTTCGGTTTCTCCCGGTTCTCCAGATACCTCATCGGCGGGGATCTCCTCTTCGACGGAGGCATGGTGCTCACGTATTGACCTTCTGCAGACATCCGGGGGGCCATGTGGAGGTCGGGTCCGGAAAGGGGAGTGGCGGGAAGGGATGAACAAAATCCATGGCAGGCCTAATCTCAACATCAAGGAGGGAGAACGATGAAGACATGGATCACCCTGGTTCTGGTTTGCGTTGCTCTGGGATTCAGCGCTACTGCAACGGCGGCTGAGTCGTATCACCTGGGCGTCGCCCAGGGCATGACGGGTACGGGGGCCCTGTACAGCACGGACGGCGTGGATGCCATCAATCTGGCCGTGGAAGAGATCAACGCCCAGGGCGGCCTTCTGGGAAAGCATCCGATCAAGGTCCTTGTGCGGGACACCCAGACCAAGCCGGACGTGGGAGTTCGCGTGGCCAGGGACCTCATCCTGGGGGAGAAGGTCCAGGCCATCATCGGATCCTATTCCAGCGCGGTGGCTGTGGCCATCAAGCCCATCTGCATGGAACACAAGGTACTGCACATCCCGGCCATCAGCAACTCCGAGAACATCACGAAGCTCAATTTCAGTCCGTACACATTCCAAGTGGTGCCCAACAGCTACATGCAGGCCAAGGCCGTGGTTCTCGGCGTGGCTGAGTTGGCCAGGAAAAAAGGATGGAAGGAATTCGTGACCATCGCCTCGGACTACGAGTGGGGCCGCGACACCCAGAAGAACACGGTGGAACTACTCAAGCAGTTCGCACCCCAGCTTTCCCTGAAAAAGGAATTCTGGCCCAAACTGGGGGAGACCCAGTTCACCTCCTACATCACGGCCATCATGGGGCAAAAGCCGGACTTCGTATACGGGTGCCTGGCCGCCAAGGACAACATGGCCTGGATGAACCAGGCCAAGGCCTACGGTCTTTTCGAAAAGATCCCCTTTCCGGGCTCGCTGATCAGCGTGTCCGAGTTGATCATTCAGGCCGACACCATCACCCGGGGTATGATCGGCCTGGCCCGGGCGCCCTTTTTCGCCCACATGGACGTTCCCATGATGGCCGATTTCGTAAAGAACTTCAGAGCCAAGTACGACCGGTACCCCAGTGACTGGGCCGTCATGGAGTATGACGCCGTATACGCCCTCAAACAGGGAGTTGACAAGGCGGGCACCATTGACTCGGAAAAGGTGAAGGATGCCCTCAAGGGGGCCGAGATCGACACCTGTCGCGGTACCTTGAAGTTCCGGGAAATCGACAACCAGCTCATCTGTTCATCCTACATAGGGGTCGTGGCGGATGACCCCGACTACCCCTTCCCCATCTATCACGACCTCGTGGAAGTCAAAGGAGAGGACTCCATCCGACCGGAGTCCGAGGTGATCGCTCACAGGGAAGCCGGGAAAGAGTAAGAGGACGTATTCCATGGATATCACGATCATCCTGGCCCAGTTCATGAGTGGCTTGTCCCAGGGCATGATGCTTTTTCTCATCGCCTCCGGGCTCTCCCTCATCTTCGGGGTGATGAACATCCTCAACTTCGCTCATGCCACCCTGTGGCTCGCCGGCGCGTATTTCTGTTACACCTTCTGGCACCTGATGCAGGGATCCGCTCTGGGGTTGTGGGTCGCCATTCCCCTGGCGGCGCTCTGCATGGCGGTGGTGGGGTGGGTCATCGAGGTGGTTCTCATCCGCCGCGTCTACGACCGGGCGCTGCCTGAGCAACTCCTTCTCACCTATGGGCTGATCCTGGTCATCAATGACCTGATCAAACTGACTTGGGGGGTCCAGGACAAGATGATCACCCGTCCCCCGCTGGTTGCTGGACCGGTCTTTTTCTTTGGGACACCTTTTGATTCCTATTTTATTTTTGTCATTCTGCTCGGCTTTTCCGTGGGAATCGGCCTCTGGCTTTTTCTTAAAAAAACGAGGTACGGCCACATCGTCCGGGCAGCGGTGTTCAGCCGGGAAATGGTGAGCGCCCTGGGCATTCCCATCCCCCGAATCTACACGGGGGTCTTTGTCCTGGGCATCTTCATCGCAGGGCTGGCCGGGGCCGTCCAGGCCCCGGTGGGCTCCATCACGCTGGGCATGGATACATCCGTCGTGGTCCAGGCTTTTTGCGTGGTGGTCATCGGGGGCTTCGGCAGTCTCCTGGGCACCTTTGTCGGAGCGTTCATCGTGGGTGAAGTCTATGCGTTTTCCATTCTCTTCTGGCCCCAGGGGGCCATGGTGCTCATATTCCTGGTCACGGCCTTTATTCTGATCGTCCGGCCGTGGGGTCTGTTCGGGACGCCCATGCGGGCCTGATCGTTCACCGCCTGTCCATTCATCCGATTTCAAGCGGAGGCGGCTATTGAAAACCTCAATCCTGTTGGGTGGTACAATCCCATGAGAATTCCCTGGTGGCTTGTTCTGGTCTTCTCGGGTGCTCTGATTCTGCCGATACTGGTGGGCGAATTCTGGGTCCTCGTGGCCATCGAGATCCTGATTCTCGGGCTCTTTGCTGCAAGCTTCAACATGATCTTCGGCTACATGGGACAATTGAGCTTCGGTCATGCGGCCTATTACGGCGTGGGGGCCTACGCGACAGGGCTGCTTATGGTCAAGGCCTCCGTCCCCTTACCCTTGTGCCTGCCCGTCTCCATGGTGGCGGCGGGCCTTTGCGCCATGGTTTTCGGCTACTTCTGTGTTCGTCTGACCGGAATCTATTTCGCCATTCTTACCCTGGCCTTCGGACAATTGTTGTACTACATCGTATTCCAGTGGTACTCGTTCACCGGCGGGGACAACGGCCTTCAGGGGATCGTCCCCCCCGACATCCTGGCCGGGACGACCTCCTATTACTATTTCACTCTACTGGTGGTCACGGCAGGAATGATCGCCATGTGGATGATCAGCCGTTCGCCTTTCGGCTACACCATGCGGGCCATTCGCGAAAACGCCGAGCGGACCCGTTTCCTCGGAATTCACGTCCGGAAATACATGGTCATCAACTTCATGGTGGCGGGCATGTTCGCCGGTCTGGCCGGAGGCCTCTGGGGGCCGTTCAACCGGAGCATCGCACCCGATCTCTGTGACTGGCACCAATCCGGCATCCCGGTATTCATGACCGTGATTGGAGGTCCCCTGAACTTCTTCGGGCCACTGGTGGGGTCTGTGATCTACACCTTTCTCATGGCCTTTGTCACCGGATTCACCGAGTACTGGCCACTGGTGATCGGATCCATCATTATTTTCGTTGTGCTCTTCATGCCGGGGGGAGTCCTTGGACTCGACCTCGCAAGGCTCAGGCTGTCGCGATCCAAACGGGACGCACCGGATTCGGGCGACGTGTAGACGTTCGGAGACAGGACGGGGAGATGAAAAAGGAGCCCATACTCCAGGTGATCCACCTGAACAAGGCCTTTGGCGGGCTGAAGGCATCCAATGATGTGAGTTACGAGATGGCCCAGGGAGAGCTCTCCGCGATCATCGGGCCCAACGGGGCCGGCAAGAGCACTCTTTTCAATCTGATGACGGGATACCATCGGGCTGATTCAGGGGAGGTCCATTTCAAGGGTACAAACATCACGAACTGGCCTTCCCACAGGATTGTCCGGCTGGGGATCTCCAGGGCCTTCCAGGTAAGCAATATCTATCCGGGCCTGACCACCTATGAGAATGTCCGCCAGTCCGTGCTCGCACAACGGAATCACACCCTGAATCTCATTCGTTCCGCAAAAGGCCTGGCCCGGGATGAGACCCTGAGACTCCTGGATATCACCGGTCTTCGGGATCACGCGCCCATGGAGGCCGGGAATCTGTCCCAGGGCGACAAGAAGAGTCTGGAACTGGCTATCGCCCTAGGCGGCAAACCGGATCTGCTCTTTCTCGACGAGCCGACCGCGGGCATGTCCAGGGAGGAGACCCACGCCACCATGGACCTGGTTCAAAAGTTGAACAGGGAGATGGGCCTGACCATCCTGTTCACCGAACACGACATGTCCGTCGTCTTCGGCTACGCCCGACGGCTGACCGTACTCCACCAGGGAACCATCATCGCACAAGGGACGCCCGAAGAGGTGCGTGCCAACGAAATCGCGCAAAAGGTCTATCTCGGGGAGGAGGCATGATACTCGAGGTCGATACGATCAATACGTTTTACGGCACCAGCCACATCCTCTTCGATGTGTCGCTGTCCGTGGACGGGGGTGAGATTCTCTGTCTCCTGGGCAGGAACGGGGCGGGAAAGACCACCACCATGCGCAGCATCATGGGCCTGACCCGGCCGAGATCCGGAAGCATCCGTTTTCGGGGCCAGGAGGTCCGGGGCAAACCGCCGTATGGGATCGCCAGAATGGGAATGGGCTATGTGCCGGACAACCGGCTCATCTTTCCGGACCTGACCGTGCGGGAAAACCTGGAGCTGGCGCGAAAGGCTCCAAAAGGTTTCACCGGGGAACCCTGGACTGTGGAAAAGGTCTACGAACTCTTTCCTCTCCTCCGAAGGCTGGACTCTCACCTGGGTGGATTCCTGAGTGGCGGGGAACAGCAGATGCTCACGGTCTGCCGAACGCTCATGGGAAACCCAAGCCTTCTTCTGCTGGACGAACCGGTGGAAGGTGTCGCGCCCCTCGTGGTTCAGGAACTGGGGAGGCAGATTCTGAAACTGAGATCCATGGGAGAGACCATTCTTTTTTCCGAACAAAACGTGTCCTTCGCCCTTCAGACGGCGGAGCGGGCCTATGTGATCGACCGGGGCCGAATCCGCTACCAGGGGACCATGAAAGAGCTTCGTCACAATGAGGAAATCAAACAGAAGTACCTGATGATCTGAGCGCCCTTCGGGGGCCGCCCTGCTGTTTTTTCGCTGAAGAGCATACGCGACTCAAAGATCTCCGATGCCATGAACCGGGGATCCACACCCTCACCGCACCGGGGAGACGGATATGAACCCCCTTCAAGACAAGCTCATCCTGGCCGTGGACGACGAACCGGATATCCTGGAGACCATCTCCGAAGAACTGGACATGTGCACGGTACACCAGGCCCGGGACTACGTTACGGCGATTCAGTATCTTCTGAGCTACACCTATGACCTGGTGATCCTCGACATCATGGGGGTCAACGGGTTTGAACTCCTGAAGCAGTCCGTCAACCTGGGGTTTCCCACCTTGATGCTCACTGCCCACGCCCTGACGCCCGAGTCCCTGAAGAAGTCCATCCAGCTCGGGGCGGTCGGTTTTCTCCCCAAGGAGAACATCTCCAGCCTCCGGACCCACTTGGAGGATGTGGTCATGAATCAGGGCAAGCCCATCTGGAGGCATCTCTTCGCCCGCCTCAAGGATGTCTTCGAACGGCGTTTCGGTCCGGATTGGAAAGAGAAGGACCGCTTCTTTCAGGAACTCGAGCGCTCCCTGCGGAACCAGAGAGATGCGGATCCCTGAAAGGAGATGCGCAGCTCGTAAATCGACCATCGCTTCCGCAGCCCGATCCACCTGATCCAGGCATCCGCAGACGATCACTCCAACGGCAATTCGAGGAAGACGGTCCCCGCAACCGGGTTGAACCGATAGGCCGCAATGGGCGTGAATCCCAAGGACCTTTGCAGGGACTGGGCCTCTTTCATGGAAGGAAGTGTATTCAGGGACGCCCCCATATCCGCTGACGGATGATCTCAGCGGCGAGCCGGTGCCCTTCGGCGGTCCAGTGAAGATCGCGAGTGAAGTACAGGGGCTCCCCATCACTTCCTGTGATCCGGGGGATGTACTCCGGCATCAGATCGATCAGGAAGATCCCATAGCGGTTGCAGGCTCGCCTGACCAGATGGATGTTGTCGTACTCCGGTCTGCCGGACGCGATGTTGTCCGCCGTCGGCACATAGACAACGAACAACTCGATCGTGTTATCCCGGCACAGGCGACTGATCTCGGATAAGGCGTGCTCAAAGACCATGATGGCCGCTTCCGTGGAGGGCTCTTCCGAGTCATCATCCTTCCCGCCCGTTGTCGGTCGACTGTCAGGGCGCTCGCTCCTCTGTTGTTTGAGTATCCATCGTTTTATACGCTTTTTTATTATTTCCACGTATTCCCGAAATATATTATAGTAATATCGTGCGTGAGTGAGCGCATAGGAGTTCCGCATGATGGACCGCATATTTCCGCCGACAGGATGGGCAATGGGAATGTTCCTGAGCACGACCCTGCCGTTTTCCACTTCGCAATAGGGTCTCGAGTCCCCGCGCCCGTTCAGGTTGTCCTCGAAATCGTTTGCATAGAACAGGATACCCACCCGGGAGGGCTTCATGGGAAGCACCTCCCTCTCGAGCTGAATCCACTCCTGGACCGTACCGAACGTATTCATGCCCAGATTGATCACATTGTAACGGGGCCCCAGCAGGTCCTGGAGCACATCGCTGAACAGCTCGCCCTGGCTCACGCCCCATCCCCACGCAAACGAATCACCTAGAAAAACCACGTCCGCGGCATCGGGAAAGGGTTGGGTCTTCGCATCCTTTTTCCGGTATCCCTTGTCATCCATGGCGATGACGGCCTTGAAATCCTCACGCACGAAGGTGCCCGTGAACCCGGGCCGCCCGCGCCACCCGAGGTAGGGATCGGGTTCATGGAATGCATTCAGGGCGTTCCGATGATAGGGGGTGGTGTTGGTGATGCGAAGGATGCCTTCGGCCATCGTCAGAGCCACCACCAGGCCCAGAAGGATAGCGACCAGGCTGAACACCGTCTTCTTGAATGCGGCCTTGAGCTTACTCACGATGAGTTGTCCTCCTCGACCGCCTCGCTTCGCATGGTTTCCATGAGGCCCAGGCCGTGGTTTCTTGAAGGATGCCCTGAATGCCCATGTCCATCATCCAACCTGGAGAGATCGGAAACAGCCCGCAGACCGGGTGCTGCGAGGGATACATCTCCTCAATTCCTGCAGAGACCGCACGTGAAGATCAAAGCGCGGCCGATAAACCTATCCTGCCTGCAGGCAAGTGAGGGGTGCTCGAACCACGCGAGGCTACCCAATCCCTTCCCGGGTGTCAATCGATCAGGCGACACCGATCAGACAAAAAAACCTAGCGTCCCGAAACGGGTCCCGCTGAAGAGGGTCCCCGGCCGTGAGACCGGGCCAGCACTCACGGCGCGCAAGGAAATATCCGCTCAACCGGAGGCGACCACAATCCCTCCGAAGGTCCGATTGGATCTTGACGTCTTCCATGCCCTGAGGCGAAGATTGGAAAGAACGACACCGAGCTTCATAGGGCCGACCCGTTTACGGAAGCCCATGCGGGGTGGCCTCAACGACCCGTTCCAGGGGTTCAGCAGACAATCCCCCGGTCTGGGATATTAGAGGTCTCCTGCTCCACTGAGTCCGGCGACGTCGCTGGGACTCCCAAACCCGAGAAATGACCGGACGCCGGAATGATACACCGCCCCTATTTCGTATCCCTGAACCACCAATTCCGGCTGGATCGAAATATGCCGGCCATCGGTCCTCTGGACCCCGAGTCGGCGGAGATCATTGCCGGGGCCGCAGGCGTCCTCATGCCCAAGTACTGTCCTCCGTCCCGGTACGCACAGTTCGCCGCCCTGGCCCGCTCCCACTTCCCCCACCTGGCGCCCCGGTACGCATACCGGGGCAAGGCCCGGCAGATCGCTCTCTTTCGAAAGCTCGCTGTCCCTCATCCTTCCACTGTCCTGTTCCCCTCCCCCAACGCAGCATTGGAGCAGGAACGGGACGGCCCCTTGCCCATCCCGCTCCCCTTTGTGCTCAAGGGAGACAGCGGTGGCGGAGGGTCCGCCGTCTTCCCCATTGCATCACGCAAGGACTTCATGGAGAAGCTTCGTCGACTCCCCCCTCATGAGCCCGTACTGGTGCAGGAATGGATCGACAACAACGGGATGGACCTTCGTGTGGTCATCATGGGGAGTCAGATCAGGAGCTACTTCCGCGTGGGGGGATCCTCTTTCTATAACAACGTATCCAAGGGGGCAAGGATCGATTTCGGTCTTCACCCGAGGCTTCAACAGGAAGGAAGAGAGCGGGCCTTGAACCTGGCCGCATCCACGGGAATCGACCTGGCCGCATTCGACATCATGTTTCCGGCCCAAGGGGGGCCGCCCCTCTTCGTGGAGATCAACTTCCTTTTCGGCAGAAAGGGATTGGGTGGACTCAAGGGGTATAACGAGATGTTTCGCATAGCGGTTTGCGAGTGGATGGACCGGACTGTAACGTCATGGGAAAGGATGCGCCATGAGGGACCTCTAAACTAAAAGGTCTCCGCAGTCGCTCGCTCTTCGCCGGACGTGGGAAAGAACATGGAAAAGGTGGTCCCCTCCCCGACCCGTGAGGTCACCGTGACCTTGCCACCTGCACCTTTCACGAACTTCTGGACCATCGGAAGTCCCAGCCCGCTTCCGCCGGAGCCCTTGGTCGTGTAGAACAGCTGAAATATCTTGTCCAGGTCCTGCTCCTCGATTCCACAGCCGTTATCCGCCACTCGAATGATCAGACGCCGGTGGTCATCCATGGCCGTCGAGACGGTGATTCGGCCGTTAGGGACCCCGGTGAGGGCGTCTTCCGCGTTGACCACGAGATTGAGGATCGCCCTCTGGAGTTGGGACGGATCCATGAAGATCTCGGGCAGATCGGGCGTCAGATCCCAGTGGATTCGGATCCCCTGCCTGCTCAAGGATTTTCCAAAAAAGTCGCGGTTATCGTACAAGGCGACGTTGACGTCGGTCCAGGCCTGTTTCTTGGGTTCTACGCGGGCAAACTCGAGCATGTCGGCGGCCAAGCGGTTCATACGCTCCAGGCACTGGCGGACCAGGTGCCATCGGGTGTGGATTCTTTCGTCCTCATGCTCCTCGATGTACTGGTTCATCAGGCCTACGGCATTCATGCTGAGGTGAAGCAGATTTTTGAGGTTGTGCGCCACATTAGTCACCGTCATCCCGATGGCCGCCATCCGTTCGTTTCGAATGACGTTTTCCTGAAGCCGGTGGTTCTCAATGGACATGGCCATCTCATTGGCTACGGCAGCCACGAATTCCAGGTCATTGGAGGTCAAGGGATTCAGAAAATCACTTGTGTCGAGATGAATAGCCCCGATGACCCGCTGGCCGGCCATGAGCGGGGCACAAACGAGCGACTTGAGATTGTGGACTCGAATGGATTCCGATGTCTCGAATCGGGCATCCTCCAGGGTATCGCGACTGATCACGGCCACCCGCTCGGTGATGACGCGATCGAGGACCGTCCGGCTGATGGGAATCGGCTCGCTTCCCGAGATAGGGTGGCGGGCCCGAACCGCACGAACCTCCAGCGGTCCGAATGTCTCTTCCTCCCTGAGAAGGGCCACTGCATGTTGTGCCGAACTCAGCGCCTCGAATACCAGGTCCAGGCCTCGATTCAACACCGTCTCCGGATCCCCCCCCGATCGCAACTGCTCGCTCAGGTGATAGAGCATGTACAGGCGTTGATGGGCCAGGTGGGTGGCATCGGAATCATCAGGTTCCTCTCTCTCCGAGGACTGGAGGAAGGTATGGGCTGCGGCCTCCGCCTCCCGAGCCAGCAGATCGGAAGGGTCGATACCCTCATCGGTAATGGAAACGGTCTCCGGCGCTCCGATGGAGGAAACGGCTCCCTGGGCCGGTTCAGCCGAGGATTCGATCTTGAAGACAAAGGCCCGGTTCCCGAAATGAATCGTATCGTTGTGTTTTAGAACGGCACGGCTGATGCGTCTTCGATTGACGAAGGTACCGTTGCGGGAATTGAGGTCGCTCAACACGTACTTCCCGTTGACCAGGGCGACTCTCGCATGGGCCCTGGACACGGCGCCATGGGCCAGACGAATGGTATTGGAATGCGCCCGGCCGATATACGTCTCCGGCTGATCCAGTTGGACTGCTCTGCTGAACGTCTCGGCAGGCAGGGGGACCAGAAAGGCCGACGGCGAGCCTTTCATTGATCGGGTTGCCAAAGGACCCTCCTCATCTGCATCGTGATTCGTGAATACGGGCCGCGATCCGTGTCCGTGGTTCGTCTACCCTTTACCGGATCGCCTTCCGGCTCAACCGCTGAACAGCTAACACACCTCTTCAGCCTTGATGTATGTGATGCGTCGATAACGCCTTTCCGGGCAGCCCTCTTTCCCGACCGGTCTCGGCTCCAGCATAAGCAGTATCCAAAGGGACGACATGGAAGTCAACGAAATAAAGCCGAAAGAAGGACATCCTAAGCCATGTTGAGGAGACATTGTCCGACCCGGTTGGCACAACGTTTCCACCCCCAGGCCGCGGAGCTGCGAGCCCGGGTCTTCCGGAGGCTCGATCTGAAAAGTGCCGTCGTTTTCATCTCGAAGGCGATGAGCCGGCTCGCCCCTTGACCTGTATAGCGGAATCCCTCTATTCTCCGGCGAGAGGGACCTTCCCGGAAGACCCGAAGGGTGAGGGAAGCCCCAAAACACCCTGCGATGGCTTGGAGACTTTCATGAATTGGCCGGCATTCATCGAAGTGCTTTTTCGAGAGGCGGAACCCTACCTTTCCGCCCGGGGCGACATGCTGCACACCCGCGTGGCCCACGAGAGGGCACTGGCCCTGATGGAACACGAGGGAGGTGACCCGCGGGTCGTGGAACCGGCCATCATCCTGCACGATGTAGGATGGTCCGCCGTGGATCCGAAAACCATCGCAGCGGCCTTCGGCGTTCATGCCGACGGCAATGCCGCGGCGGCGGAATTGAACCGTATCCATGAAATCGAGGGCGCGGTCATTGCACGCCGGATCCTCGAATCGCGCCCCTACGACAGGCGACTCACGGACTGGATCATTCTGATCATTGAACGGCACGACTCGGGTACGGTCCCCGAGACTACGGAAGAAAAGCTCGTCAAGGACGCGGACAGGCTGTGGCGGTTCTCAAGAAGGGGTTTCTGGAGGGAAATCCAGAGGCAGGACGTGGACCCCGTCCGGTTTCATGATCGTCTCGTTCAACGACGGAAGGAGTGGCTCTCTACGGCAACGGCCCTGCGCATGGCCAAAGAGGATCTGATCCTTCGAGGCCGGGAGTTGGGCCTTCGCAGCCCGGGCCCACCCCCTGCAACAGCGTGTTGAAAAACCCGATGTTCACAGGCTGAGGGAAAACGCCCAGATGCAAGGCTTGCGAAATCTCGAGGAATGAGGCGTACAAGCCAGTGCGCAGCAGTGACGAGGGATGAGCAGAACGCAGCAGATGGGCGTTTTTCAACGGCCTGATGTGCGGACCTGCATCGTCTTCGATCCCGGGTTCAATCCAGGTCCGCCATGATGGCCTCCGATGTTTCTGCATCCCCCGGCAGGCCGCGGCCGGCAAAGTACCGCGCCAAACGCGTTCGAAATACATCGTCCTTGCCTTGGGCCAGATCGCTCTTGGCCGTTATGGACACGGGCTGAATTTCCACGACCTCACACGCCTTTACCTGGGGCGTCTCCGGGTCCACCGGCCGGAAGTGCGTGCGGGGTTCGTGTTTGCGAATCAGGGCGTTCAGGGCGTCCACCTTCCGTCCCGCGTCCTCCACCACGGAGGCCGTCCCGCGAATGATCACGCAGTGGTAGAACTGGTGCAGGTGACAGGTGGGTCGGGTCGGGTCAAAGGCGATGTCCAGGTAGGCCAGAGGCACATCCACCTCGAAGCATACGCGGGGTTCCCTTCGAATGTTGTCCAGTTTCTCCCCTTGCAGCGCGCTGTGGAAATAAATGTTACCTTCGAATGCCACGAAATTGACCGGTGTGACATAGGGGTAGCCGTCACGATCGATGGTAGCTATGCGGCCGATGTTCGTGGAATTCAGGATCCGCTGAATAGTTGCAGTTTCGGTGAGTTCACTCTGGTTTCGTCGCACGGCGCGGTCTCCCCGTCTTTTTAACATCGCTCTCAGGCTTCCCACTCCTTCGAAAGCCTCCCGCTTTACAGGCGGAACGTACTTCAGACTCCTGACGAGGGCGGGCGGGTCCCGTCTCCCATCAGGCGAAGAATCTCACATAAATGTAGAGGTGTGCAAGAACAATGGAAAAAATCATCACGGGCAGACCGTACAAAGCGAATCGCCCGAACGTGAGAGGGCATCCGAATCGTTCTCCCAGCCCCGCCACCATGACGTTGGCCGCGGCCCCGATCAGGGATCCATTTCCTCCCAGACACGCCCCCAAAGCCAGGCACCACCACACGGGCAACAGGCCCTCGGCGCCACCCAGGCTCGGCCCCATGGACTCCACGAGCGGAATCATCGTCGCCACGAACGGAATATTGTCCACAGCGGCTGATACCACAGCCGAGAGCCAGAGGGTGGAAAAGGCCGTGGCCGAAGGATTTCCACCCGTTGCCCCAATGAGTCTCTCCCCCAGGAGAGATAGCACCCCGGCCCTCTCCACCCCGTGGACAATGACGAAGAGACCCATGAAGAAAAAGAGCGCCCCCCATTCCACCTCTACGAACGTGTCGTGGAGACGTCCCGCCTGGCCCTTGTGCCCCCTCCCCACACTCGAGATCAGCAGAAGAACGGTGGCGCCCACCATGGCCACGGTACCCGGCCGGATCTGGTAATGCTCCCCGATGATGAACCCCGCGATAACCAGGCCCAATACAATGAGGCTCTTCTTCAGAAGCCGGCTGTCCGTGATGGAGTCCGCCTCCTTGAAACGCATCACCCTCTCCCGGGCCTCGGGCGTGGCCTTGAGGGATGTCCCCCAGAGGACAAAAATCGCCAGGATCAGGAGCACGAGGATCACAGCGACCACCGGTCCCAGGGTGAAGAGAAAGTCGGTGAACGTCAGCCCCGTGGCCGATCCGATCAGGATGTTCGGGGGATCTCCGATCAGGGTGGCCGTTCCTCCGATGTTGGCGGCAAGGATCTGGGAGATGAGAAAAGGGTATGGGGGCACCTTGAGTTTCTCCGCGATCAGGATGGACACCGGCACGATCAAGAGCACGGTGGTCAGGTTGTCCAGAAAGGCCGAAAAAACGGCCGTCACCAAGGCCAGAATGACGAGTACGCCACGGGGGTCCGCCTTGACGCGCTTGGCGGACCAAATGGCCACATACTCGAACACACCTGTGGTCCGCGTAATGGCCACAATCATCATCATCCCGGTGAGCAGGGCGATGGTGTTGAAGTCAATGCCTGCGAACGCCTGCTCCTGGGTGAGGAGACCGGTAAGGATCACCAGTCCCGCCCCCAAAAGGGCAACCACGGTACGGTGAATCTTCTCGGTAAGGAGAACAGCATAGGTTGCGACCAAAATGGCCGCGGAGAGCCACATGGGATCCAGATGAAAGAGCACCGCCGCTGCGTCCACCGAATGGCCGCTCATGGTGTCTCCTCCTTGAGGGAATGGAGCACGGTGAAAAAAGAGATGGCGCCCACCAGCTTCCGCGTGCGTCGCTCCACCACCGGGACCACAAACTGCTTTCCGCTAAGGAGCAACATGGCCTCAACCAGACCCGTGTCGGTGTAAGCCACCGCGACGTTCCGATCCACCAGTTCGGAAACGGGGCGCCGCTTGACTTCCTCCAGGCGCTCTATCAATTCCTCCCTGCTCTCACGAAGATAACCCGCGTACTTCTTCCCCCTCATCATGTGAATGGTCTTGGGAAGCATGAAATGCATCAGCCGATCACCGCTCAACAGTCCCACGAAGACCCCGTCGCGGTTCACCACCGGGATCAAACCGATGTGACGATCCACCATCACATCGATGACGGCTTCGGCCGGATCGTCTTCGTAGATCACCGTGTCAATGGACCGCATGATGTCTCTGCACTCCATGGCAACCTCCTTTTAGGGTGGCACACAACGGTGAAAAACGCTGAAACCGGAAGCGGAAAAACGGGAGGAAACGGAAGGCCAGACGCCGGAGCGGACGTACGACGTCTATCCTCTTCCGCCGGGAAAGGTGTGATAGAGGGCCTCGCGGCAGACCGGGCAGATACTGTGGCTGAACTCGGCCTCCGACCGATCGCGAATGTAGGACTCGATGGGAACCCAGTCGCCCTTTTCGTCGCGGATCTTCTTGCAGTTGGCACATATGGGAAGCATGCCGCCCAGCGTGTTCATCAGACTCTTTTCCAGGGCCCTGACACGACGGCTCAACATCTGAAGGAGTTCCATGGCTATCGGGGGATAGGTCCTGATGGCCTGAAGCAGGAGGTGTCCCTGCAGGGAAAGCAGGTGTGTCTCCTCCAGGGCCACCACACTGGCCGAGCGGACCAAGTCGTCGATCAGGGCCATCTCCCCGAAGTAACTGAGAGGGCCGATGACACCCAGTCGCCGCTCCCCCGGTCGCCCCGCGCCGATAACCACTGAGGCTCGGCCGCTCATGATCATGAAGAGGCGACGATCCAGTTCCCCTTCGCGAATGATCATGTCTCCGGCCTGCACTCGGTGCTCTTCCGTCGCCTCAACGAGTTCTTCCAATTCCTCCTGGTGTAGAAGCGAAAAGAGAGGAACGCGACGCAAAAAGTCCTTTTTGTTCATGCCTTTTCACCCCTCCCCTGCCTTTCAAACATTTCAGCGGGCGATACGGACTTTCTTCATATATTTTGATGATAGGCGCGAACGTCGTGCATGTCAATCCGCGGAAGTTACCGGGGGTGGAACGACTATGGACCTTTCCTGTTCAACCGGATATAAGGCAGGGTTTGCGGTCTCATGTATGCCGGGTTATGGATGGAAGATGTTTCGCGAAAATATTGCGGACCGCTTAGCAGACGCGGAAACGCGTCCGGAAATGCAGGGCACGTACTGGATGCAACCGACATCGAACCGACAGATCCGATTTCAAGATGACCATGCCGGGCAGGAAGCGGCCCTCAAGTGGGGTGCCATGACCGCCGTGGGCCTGAGCATCTTCATGGCCACCCTGGACGTCAACATTGTAAACGTGTCCCTCCCCACCCTGGTGGAGGCCCTCCACACCGACTTCGCCACCATCCAATGGGTCATGCTGGGATACGTCCTGGTGGTCACGTCCATGACCCTGAGCATGGCCCGTCTTGGAGATATGCACGGGAAACGGACGCTCTTCGCCTCGGGGCTCGGCCTCTTCACCATCGGGTCCCTGCTTTGCGGCCTCTCGCCGGGGATCTATTGGCTGATCGGTTTCCGGATGGTCCAGGGACTGGGTGCATCGGTTACCCAGGCTCTGGGGGCGGCCATCGTCACGGAGGCCTTTCCGGAATCGGAACGGGGGCGGGCAATGGGGTTTATCGGAAGCACGGTCTCGGTGGGCCTGGCCATGGGACCGGCCGTGGGAGGCATCCTGATCGGGACCTTGGGGTGGCGAAGCGTCTTTCTGATCAACCTTCCCATCGGGGCCGTGGCCGTCTGGGCCGCCCTTCGTTTCGTGCCGCCTTCGGGGCCGAAACGGAATCAGAGGACGTTCGATTTCCCCGGAGCCGTTCTCATGCTGCTCGTCATGGGGTGCTACGCCCTGGGCATGACCATGGGCCAACGACAAGGCTTCGGCCAAGGTTCCACCATGGGCCTTCTGGCCGCCGCCGGGCTCTTTCTGGCGGGCTTCATCACGGTGGAACGAAGGACGGCCTCACCCATGGTCGATCTCGCTCTCTTTCGGAACGCCCTGTTCGGCGTCAACCTGCTCATGGGCTGGCTCGTATTCCTCGTGGTGGCCGCCTCGTTCATTCTTCCTTTCCACCTGGAAATCGTCAAAAATTTCGGGCCGGAAACTGTGGGCCTGCTCATGATGGTCGTGCCCGTCAGCATGGGTCTGACGTCGCCCCTTTCGGGCTGGATGGCCGACCGTTTCGGCGCCCGGGGAGTGTCCCTCGCGGGCCTTCTCGTCTGTGTGGCAGGATGTTTGTGCATTGCCGATCTGGGCCGGGATGTGGGTCTGATGGGGACCATCCTGCGGCTCATGCCGATCGGCGTGGGGATGGGACTGTTTCAATCGCCTAACAACAGCGCCATCATGGGGGCCGTCCCCCGTGAGCGTCTCGGCCTGGCTTCCGGCCTCATGACCCTCTCCCGAACCCTCGGGCACACCACGGGGATCCCCTTGGCCGGTGCAGCGTTCACCGCCTGGGTTCTGGCTTCGTCCGGCTCGCCGGATCTGACCGACGTGGCCAAGGCGCCACCGGACGCGCTGATCCAGGGGCTCTCCAACGTCTACCGCACAGCCGCCCTCATCATCGCGGCAGCCACCCTACTGGCCTGCCTCGCCGTGGTCCTGGATCGCAGAAACCGCCGGGGATGAATACTCTGGATTGACCCGGGAGACGATCCACGCGCGTCAACGCACGGCATCGCCCAGGGAACGGACGAGGACCGTGCCGGCAAGGACCAGTATGCCCGCCACGGCCAGCCCCGCTCCGAACAGGCCGAAATCTCCGGCCAGGGCGATCCCGGCGGGCAAGAGGCCGCCGCCTGCAACCGGGGCGATGGCCAAGCTGAGGGAAATGGTCAGGGCCCGGTTTTCCGGAGTGGAGATCCCCGAGGCGACCGAGAGGATCGGTGGAAAGAGGCAGGCCGCAGCCGCGGCCTGCAGAAACACGAGTGGAATCAACGCAGAGTCGGGTCCCAGCCCCATCACGATCACCGTGCCACCGGTCATCCCCAGGACCAGATAGAGCGTCGTCTTGGAGCCCAGACGATCGCTGATCCACCCGGAAATCAGGACCATGGCCAGTCCCGGAATGCGCGACAGGCCCAACAGGTGGTTGGCCGTTGCCAGATCGTAACCCCGTTCATTGACCAGGAACAAAGGCAAGACCGCGTACACCCCGGTTTCCACTCCCACCGCCAGACTGAGGAGCCCTCCCAGAATCCAGAATGAGGGATGGGTTGCCGTCTCCCGGATTCTCTTGAGACTCGGGAATGTGGGTTTGGCCTGAGTGTCCACGCCCCAGGCCGCAACCATTATCCCTGTCACAGCCAGGGCCCCCGAAAGGCCGAGATAGGCCCAGCGCCAGGACACCCAGGCCAATGTCAACGTAGCGACGAGGGGAGCCAGAATCAAGGCCAGGTTGGGAGCCGTCTCGTGGATACCCATGGCCTTGCCCCAGTCCTGGGGGCGAATCAGAACGCTGATCAATGCAATGCCGGCCGGGGCGTAGAGACCACTCATGACCCCCAGCCCCAGGAATCCGAGGGAGAGGGCCCGGACGGAATCCATGCAGCCCACAGCGGCCATGGCTGTCGCCGCTCCCCAGAGGGAAAGGACAATGGACCAGCGGTATCCCAGCACGGCCAAAAGAAAGGCCGCGCCAAGCTGGCTGAGAAAGAGACCCAGGCCCATGAAGAGAAGGAGCAGGCCGCTCGCCGCGTGGCGGAACCCAAGCTCCTCCTCCATGGCGGGCAGCAGCGGGCCCACCAGTTGCCTGCCGAGGAAATGGACGAAAAAGATAAAGGTCAGGAGGAGAACCGGGGGAAGAACCCGGCCGAGATGCTCCCTTGCCTGATGCGACGAGGCCTGAACACACGGCACGGATTCCTCCCTACCGGCCGATCCGGGACGCCTTTTGCATGGCCCGGGAAAACCCTTCCATGGAACCTGAAATCGTCTGATCCGGTACGGCATAGGAGATGCGGAAATAACCGGCCCTTCCGAAACCACGCCCGGGGACCGCGAGAATGAGTTCGTCCATCAAAAGCTGACAGAAGGCCACATCGTCCTCTATGGGAGTCTTGGGAAAGAGGTAAAAAGCCCCCTCAGGCACGCTGAATTCGTATCCGGCGCGGCCAAGCCCCTCGCACAGGGCGTCACGCCGTCTTTGATAGATGGAGACATCCACGGTAAGCCCCATGACTCGGGCGATGGCCAGTTGGAAGAGACTCGGAGCGTTGACGTACAACATGGTGTTGACCACCGATGCCGCCGCGGTTACCTGACGGGCGTCCTCCGCATCCGGATGGACCGCAAGGTAACCGATCCGCTCGCCGGCCAGAGAGAGTTCCTTGGAGTAGGAAGTCACCAGCAGGGTATGGGGGTAGGCATCAAAAACCGACGGGACATCCACATCGTAGGCGATCTTCCGGTAGGGCTCGTCGGAAATCAGGTAGATCCGCCTGCCGCGTTTGTTGCCGGCCTGCTCCAACAGGTCGCCGAGCTGTTTCAACTCGTCGGCCGTATACACCACGCCGGTGGGGTTGTTGGGGGAATTGATCAGGACCACGCGCGTCTTGTCCGTGATCCCGGCTTCGAGGGTCTCGAAATCCAGGCGGAAATGCTCATCCGTCTCCGCAGTTCGAATGACGGCCTGGGCATTGAATGCGTACTGGTTGTATCCCACGAAATAGGGGCATGGAACCAGGATTTCCTCCCCGGGGTTGATCAAGGCGGTCAGGGCGTCGTTGAGCGCACCGGCCGCACCGACGGTCATGACGATCATCTCCGGGGGTATCTCCACCCCGTGTTCTTTCTTCAGGAAATCCGAAACGGACCGGCGGACCTGGGGATATCCCTGGTTCGGCATGTAGCCGTGGCTCGTGGAGGGATCTCGAATCAGGGATATCAGGGCCTCGTTGAACTCCGGCGGCGGGGGCACGTCGGGGTTTCCCAGGGAGAAGTCAAAGACCTTGTCGGCACCGTGTTTCGCCTTGAGGCGCGCACCCTCCTCGAACATCTTGCGAATCATGGAAGAGCCTTCGACCATGTTGATCATTCGTTCCGCTATCGGCATGACACGACCTCCATTCTGAACGTGAGATGAGTACCGGAGCCGCATGAACGTGCAGCAGAAAAGCCTGCTGCGGATGCGCCGGCCCGCGATTTCCGAGTTTCAAAGGCCCTTTGCCTTCCTAAACGCAAACCAACCGCTTCCCCAATACCGTTCCAGGATGGGTGACAGACTATGCCACCATGAGGAAGAATGCAAGATCGTGCACACATATCCTTTGTACGACGATCCACGGATCTCTCGTGTTCTTGAAACGACAAGCGTAAAGCGGATTTTCCCGCAAAGACTGCAGATACAAGGCAATCAGGTCTTTTTGGCGTCCCGGCGAGACACGAAAAACGGGGAACCTCTTGGAAAACCGCCCAAAAGCACCGCCCCGACCACAAGTCCCACCGGAACCCGTTCCACACTCGTATCGTGAGTGATGGCCTCCATGGGCCAGCCCAGGCGACCGCAGAGATCCTGAACATGGATCCCCAGCCCGGACATGGACGGCCGGGCCGATTCGGGATGACGGCACAACCCGCCCTCCCCCAAGACCCGGCATTGGGACTCCTCCGCACAAAAAAGGGCCTTGCACGAACCGCCGGCCATAGCGAAGGCACTCCGGCAACCAGCCTTCAGGGCCTCCCGTTCCAGGGCGGCTGCGGTCTCGTGAAGCAGGCGGAACACCTCGTCTCTCTGGCTGGACAGCAGGATATCGGTGGGTACGTCGAATTTGAATATCAGGACGTGATCATACGTACCCAGGTTTTTCCGGAATGCCGACGGGCTCATGCCATGGGGAGGGCAGTTCATGCTCTGTCCGTAGCCCGGGCACGGCGGCTCGGCGCACATGGTTGCAAAGCGGTCTTCGATGCGAAGGTCGTTTGCCGCCAAAATCCCGGCGGCATGGGCTCCCAGGGCCACGGCCCTGTCCATCAACATGGTATGGAACGACTCCAGGTCCTCGGCCGCGTCTCTGCTGCGATGCCCGCGCATGGCGACTCGTCAATCCCCGGCGTTCGAAGACCGATCGGACGGTTCGGATTCGGTCAACGGAAGATAGGCGTGAAAAGTGCTTCCCCGATCGACTTCGCTTTCGACTCGAATCAGGCCGTTGTGTGCCTCCAGGATGCTCTTCACAATGGGAAGGCCCAGTCCCGTGCCGGTGATGTACATGGTCTTTTCGTTCTTGACGCGATAGAACCGGTTGAAGATCTGATCCAGGTCCTCCTTGGCAATGCCCAGTCCGGTGTCCTTCACGCTGATGCGCAGATACCGGCCCTCCACCCCCGCACTGACCGTGACGCGTCCACCTTCCGGGGTGTAGTTGATCGCGTTTGTAATCAGGTTCGAGACGACTTCTTCCATGTTGGGCCGATTCGCCACCACCGGGGGCAAATCCGGAAGGGGATCCAGTTCCAGATGAATACTCTTGGCTTGGGCCTTGGCCTCGTGAAAGGCCACCTGATCCTTCAGCATCTCGCCCAGGTGCAGGATTTCTTTCTCCTGCATAATCAGGCCCGATTCGATTCTGGCCAGATCCAGAAGCTCCGTGGCAAGGTCGGACAGGCCCCGGATCTTCTCCGAGGCTCTGGCCAGTATCCCGCCCTGTTTTTCCGTAACCGGCCCGGCCAGGCCGTCCTGGAGAACCTTGAGTTGGGCCAGGACCGAGTTCATGGGGCTGCGGATCTCGTGGGCCACCATGGATACGAAATCGGACTTGATCTGGTCCAGCCTTTTCAAGGCCGTAATATCATGGAGCAGGGTCACGGTCCCCAGATTCCGTCCGAGCCGGTCTCTGAACGGGACGCAGCGGGCCCCCATGATCATCTCCTCCTCATCTCCCCCGGCCTCGATGCTCAACTCCTCGGTCAGCTCGACAAACCGGTCCTCGGGCATGGAAAGGGCCTCTTCGATCATCTGCATCAGGACGGGGCTCTGGACGCACTCCTCCACACTGCAGCCGATCACGGGTTCCCCGTGATAGCGCATCATTCGAAGGAAGGCCGGATTGGCCAGGGCCACCTTCTTTTCCCGGTCCGTGGCCATGACGCCGCTGTCCAACTGATTGATGAGCACCCGGATCCGGGACTTCTCATGAGCGATATCCTGAAGAGTCCGCGTGTACTCGATGGCCTTGTAGACGATCAGCCTGAGCTGGTCCGGTGAAAAGGGCTTCGGGATGAAATCAAAAGCCCCTTTTTTCATGGCCTCAATGGAGTGCTCCACCGTGGCGTATCCCGAAATCACGATGAATACGGTATCCGGATGAAGGGCCTTCACGTGGGCCAGGACATCGAACCCCGACAATCCGGGCATCATCAGGTCCAGCAGAACGATATCGAAATGTTCCTTTTCCATCATCTCGACACCGATCTCCCCGGTTTCGGCACGGGCCACCTCAAAGCCTTCCTGCGTCAGAATCTTATGGCACCCGTCCCGAATCCGCTTTTCATCATCGACAATGAGGATTCGAGGATCATAGGGCCGTTGATTGGATGGAGTCTTTGCTGTCACGGGTCCATATCCTTGTGATGCCCGCCGAGCGAATCGGGAGGTGGGGACCGGCACGTTCATGGATCCCCCGCCCCCGTGCACGGCAGGGTCAGAATGCGGGTTCGTCGTCCGTAGGGACATACAAGGGCAGTTCAAGGAGAAACGTCGTCCCTTCCGGACCCGTCTCCTTGACGGAGATTTCCCCGCCGTTCTCTTTCAGAATGCCATAGGCCGTGCTCAAACCCAGGCCGGTCCCCTTGCCCGGTTCCTTGGTGGTGAAGAACGGGTCAAATATTCTGGGCACGTCTTCCCTGGGAATGCCGCAGCCCGTATCCGCTATCTCGATAAACGCCTTCCGGGACGGTTTATCCCGATACGTCCGAAGCGTCAGGACACCCTTTCGATCCATGGCATCAATGGCGTTCATGACCATATTGATGATCACCTGGCTGAGCTGATTCCGATCGGCATGAATGAGTATCATCTCATCGGACATCTCTCTGACCACCGCGATGTTGATAAACAGCTTCTGGTCGCGGATGAGACCCAGACCCTGTTCCACCAGGGAATTGGCCTGAAAGACCTCCCTGTTGGGTGCGTCCTGCCGGCTGTAGGCCAGCAGGTCCTTGATGATGTTCTTACACCGGTTGGCGTCTTCCAGGACATACTCCAGGTCTTCCCGATACGGGCTGTCGTTTTCGAGACGTTCCAGCACGAGATTGAGATACAGAAGAATGCCCGTCAACGGGTTGTTGAGTTCGTGGGCCACACCCGCCGCAAGCTGCCCCATGGATGCCATCTTTTCCGAGTGGGCCAACTGGACCTGGGCTTCCTGCAGTTGCCTTTCCACAAAAAGCCGCTCTCTCAGGTCGTTGTAAATCCCCATGGTGGCCACTTCCTGCACCCCTTCATAAATGATGGCCGCTGTCATCTCCACAGGGATCTCTTCACCCTCTGCATTGATGATGTCGATCTTGGTCGGCGGCAGCTTTCCCTTTCCACCCACGGACTTGTCCCTGAGCATCCGCATGATCTCTCTGGCCTTTCCGGGTGGATAGACCTGCTCTACGTTCTTTTTGCCCAGGACCTCTTCCATTCGATAGCCGAAAAGCTCTTCCGCCGCGCGATTCATAAAAAGGATTTCCCCGGCCCGGTTGGCGGCCACAATGGAACTGGCCGAACTCTGAAGGACCCCCTCGAAAAACTCTTTGGTCTCTCGAAGCTCCCGTTCCAGGACCCGGAGCCTTGTGACGTCCCGAATGCTCTCCATGACATACAGCACCCGGCCGTCGTCATCCAGGATGGGTGAGAAGACCCGGTCCTCCCACCTCACAGGGCCGTCGTCGGAAGGGACCTTTCTCAGGATAGTCCGGGCTTTTTTGTCCTTGAGCACACGGGTAAGCGGGCACTGGCTTACGGTGCAGGGCTTATCGGAATTGTAAAAGACTTCGTAGCAACGCTTTCCCACGACATCTTGGGCGAGGCCGAACTTTTCAAAAAACACCTGGTTGGCATTCACGATGACCTTGTCAGGGTTCAGAATGAGGGTAGGAAAGGAAAGAGATTCGAAGACGCGGATTCGCCAATCCACCTCTGCCGCAATCTTGTCTTTTTTGTCGGCCATATGCACCTTGAGGATCGGTCATCCGTTTCTGTGGAAACGGGGCGCATGCCGTAAGGAACGGCGGATTTCATCCTCCTTTCCCCACGGATGACAACGAAGCGTTACCGGTATCTTATCTTGCACTCCTGGAAAGAAGAACAACCGTGTTTTTAGAAACCCATGCGCTCGGGGTCATAGAGACGTCACGACGAGGGCAGCGCAAAGGCCTCGGCAAGCGATATCTTTGCGTCCTCCAGCCGGGTCTCCGGCAACACCAGATACACGCTGTTTACGGAACACCCGGCCGCAACGATGGGAATCCCCTTGTCGGTCAGGGTTCCGAACGCTGAATCGGCGATTCCGTATCGATCCCCGAAGTGGGGACCGTGAAAGAAGACCAGACCCACCGGCGCCGTGCTCTCGATGGTCTCACCGTACGCCTCTCCCAGAACTTCCCGAAGATGGTCGATCATCTCCCTTTCCCACTGCTGTTCGATCAAGAGACCGATGCAGAGGCCGTAATCGTAGGAGCAATGCCCCAGCACGAACCGCATGGAGATCTGCGTCCCTCCCATGTCCTGGATCGCCCGTCCCAAGTCGGCCATCCGGTCCAGACCGATGGCCGCCTGAATATGTGCGAGTCCTCGGATCTCGTTGAACCCGTAGGTCTTGATCTTCTCTTCCCAGTATACCGCTACGGTCTCCAACGCGGCATCTCCTCGAAGAATGAAATCTCGGACGTCCTCACTCCGATCTCGGGTCCTTGGCAAAGAGTCGCAGCCGGTATTCGACACCCGTTCCCGGCCGATACCGGTTACCCTCAGGAATCATTCTCCTTCAGAATGTGGCTCTGCTTCACCCGGATGTGGGCCCGGATCGGCCGCTGATTGGGCGGCAATTCCAGGTACTCCTCCAGTGCGGAAACCGCCGCATCGAGAAATCCGAAATCGGTCACCAGCGTAAGCGGAGCCAGAGACGACGTCATTCCTCGCACGGGAAGACCTGCGCGGCCCAGGGCGTGGAGGCACAGCCCCAGGATCCGCAGATTGGCTTGGTGGGGAAATATGGACATGAGCCCTACGGATGGAATCACTTCCGCATAGGCCTTCAGATCGGGATCCGCGTCGAGCAGACGTTTGACGTGCGCGCGATCTTCCATGGGGACGCAGCAGGAGACCTGGGGGCATCCGCCGAGGCACATGGCTGATATGAACGGCATACTGACACGGTTGCCCGCCAGGATTCGGCAAAGACGGGCAAGGGACTCCTGGGGACGGGGGTGACTCAGGAGGTTCACCTGAGAAAGCTCTTCACTGAGCTTGATGCCCTCGATCCGAATCCTCTTCATCGTCCTCACTTGCCGATCAGTAAACCGTAAAGCCGAGAACGCGGATTATGCCACATACGATTCCACGATCTCCATCAATCGATCCAGGTCAATGGGCTTGGGAATGAAGTCATCCGCCAGCGTGGTGATACCATCCCTGTGCATATACCGAGTCGTGGTCACGGCCTCACCGACGGCCGTCAACAGCACAACGACGATATCCTTGTACTCGGGATCCTTTTTGATCTCGTCACACACCTGGTATCCGTTCTTGTTCGGCATCATGACGTCAAGGATCAGCAGTCTGGGCCGTTCCTCCTTGATTTTCTCCCAAGCCTGGACGCCGTCATAGGCCTTGGCGACCCGGAACCCCTTGCTCTCGAGCTTCATGGACACGGCTTCCACCAGATCCGGATCGTCATCCACAACCAAAACAAGCTGTTTATCCGTCATTATCCGCCTCCTTCAACGTTCTCTAAAAGGACATCACACCCCGGGGCGAGGCAGGAGACCGGCCTTTTCCACGATCTCGGGTACCTTCTGCTCCCATTCAATGGCCATGATATGGAATCCGCTGACGCCCTCCACCTCCTTCAACCGCTGGATGGACTCCACCGCGATTCGGATCCCCTCTTCGGGCTGCTTCTCCTTGGGAACCCCGCCCATGCGCTTCACCACCTCATCGGGCACATCCATGCCCGGAACCCGGTTCTTCATATATTTAGCCATTCCTACCGATTTCATGGGGGTTATTCCCGCTAAAATATAGACTTTTTCATGAAGTCCTCTATCTCTTACACCCCTCATCCATGTCTCGAATTTATCCAGGTTGTAAATACACTGGGTCTGAATGAAATCCACGCCCGCCTTCACCTTCTTGGCCAGCCGGGCCACCCTCAGCTCGAATGGATCGGCAAAGGGATTGGCGGCCGCGCCGATGAACATCTTCGGAGGATTCAGGATGTCGTCTCCCCCCTGGAACTTGCCGTCATCCCGCATGGTACGTACGGTCTGAATGAGCTGAATGGAATCGAGATCATGGACATTGGCCGCCATGGGGTGATCGCCGAAAAAGGGGTGGTCCCCGGACAGACAGAGCATGGTATTGATGCCGTGGGAATAGGCGCCGATGATATCGCTCTGCATGGCCAGACGATTCCGGTCCCGCGTGACCATCTGAAGGATCGGATCGAGCCCCATCTGGGCGATCAGGATACAGGCCGCCAGGCTGGACATTCGAACCACGGCGGTCTGATTGTCCGTCACATTGATCGCATCCACATATCCTCGAAGCATTTCAGCTTTTTCTTTGACTTTATCCGGCAATGCGCCCCGCGGAGGGCCGCACTCGGACGTCACGGCCAGTTTACCCGATGCCAACACTTTTTCCAATGTGCTTTCCGTTTTCATTAGGCCAAATCCTCTCTAATGATTCGTCGCGGGCCACCATCCCGGCTCGTTCTCCAGTCCTTGGCAGGCACAATATCTTCGTACCGATCTTCCAAACCCAGGGCCTTCAGTCGATCCCAGATCAACTGCCACGCGCAGTCCACATCCGGGCTGATCTCACACTTCCCGTTGGAGGAACCCCCGCATGGGCCGTTCAGTAGGCGTTTGGAGCAGCGTGCAATGGGGCAGATCCCTCCCGTGAGCCCGAGAAGACAGTCCCCGCAACCCTGGCATCGCTCCGCCCAGACCCCCTGGCGTTCCGAGGCCCCCATAAACTTGGTGTTCACTGCAGGGAAAACAGGCATTTCCTTGAACCGTCTGGCTACCTCCTGAACGCCGCAGCCACAGGCCATGGAAACCACGGCATCCGCCTGGTCGATGGATGTCACCAGTTCTTCAACATACTCCGGGTCGCACTGTCTCTCCAGCGTGAGTTCTTTCACAGCAAGGGTCCGCCCCTCCTTCATGCGGGCCATCTGGAGCGCGGACGAGAGCAGGGCCACTTCCTTGCGCCCCCCGGCGGCACACACAGTGACGCATTCGTTGCACCCCACGAGGAGAATGCGCTCATAGGGTTCGATGTACATCAGGATCTCTTCAAGGGGTTTACGTTCGGCTGTAATCATTTCCTCTTATCTCCTTGAAAAAGCAGCGCTCCCACTTCCTTCACGGTCTTCCCGGGTGTGGCGAGCGATCCAAAGGTAGCGTTACTCCTGTCCATGTCGAGGACTTCCTGCATCCGGCCGTGGAATCATGCATCCACAGAGGTCACCCGACGGCGGCCCGGGCCTGGGCGGCCAGCGTTTCCCTGACGGGATTGGGACCCATTTCGCGGATTTTCTCCGTAAACTCGGCGGCCGTCTTTGCGAAACGCTCTCCCATGCCGGCGCTCATGGTCATCATCTCCACACGTTCCCCGCCGATACCGATCTCGTCCAGCATCTTCTTGACATAGGAGACGCGCTTGGCCGCCTTGACATTTCCATCCTTGAAATGACAATCCCCCTCCAGGCATCCGGCCACGTACACTCCGTCGGCCCCTTTTTCCAGGGCACGCATGATGTGGATGGCCCCCACCTTTCCGGAACAGGGAACTTTGATAATTTTAACGTTGGGCGGATAGCAGAGCCTCATGCTCCCTGCCATGTCCGCCGCCGTATAAGCGCAGTAATGGCAACAAAAAGCTACGATCACAGGTTCAAAGGCTTTCATGAGAACATCCCTTCCAGCAGGCCGTAGACCTTGGCCATAATCTGATCGTCTTCATATTGCATCAACTGGATCGCCCCTGCCGGGCACTCCGCGGCGCATAGACCGCACCCGTGGCACTTGGCCGGATCAATTTCCGAATACCCGTCTGCGTTGATAAAGGGGACGTTAAAGGGGCAAATACGGACACAAATGAGACAGGCAGCGCACTTGTCCCCGTTCACCTTGGCCACCGAAGCACCCAGGTTGATGACATCCCGGGCCAACAGGGTCAAGGCCCTTCCGACCGCAGCCTGTGCCTGTCCGATGCTCTCACTGATCCCCTTGGGGGAATGGGCGGTCCCTGCAACGAAAAATCCCGGGGTGGAGAGATCCACCGGCCGCAGTTTGACATGGTCCTCCAGGAAGTACCCGTCGCCCGTGCGATTCAGATGAAAGATCGAAGCCAGGTCCTCCGTGGCCTCGTCATCGGCCACGAATCCGGTGCTCAAAGCGAGGCAGTCGGCCGCTACTCGAATTTTTCGCCCCAGCACCGGATCGTTGAACGTCACCATGACACGGTCTCCGTCCGCCTCCACCGAGGGTCCGTCTTCCACCTCATAATGGACGAACAGGACGCCCCGCTCCCGGGCCCTTCGATAAAAGTCCTCCTGGAAGCCGTAGGTCCTCATATCACGGTAGAGCACGAATATCCGGGCCGTCGGATTCACGTCCAGGATTCGCAGGGCGTTTTTCACAGCGGACTGGCAGCAGATTCGGGAACAATTGGGGTTCTCCGGACAGCGGGATCCGACGCACTGGATCATGACCACATTTTGCCAGGCGTGCACGTCCTCGGGCCGATCCTCGATCAGGCCATCCAGATCCAGTTGGGTGACTACGGCCTTGTGTTCGTCCAGGAGATAGGCCTTCGGCCGGTTGGCAAGAGCCCCGGTGGCCAGGATGGTCGCCCCGTGGTTGAGCTGCCTGTAGGCCAGCCTCGGACCGATCTGAAGCCCCGTCGTGAACATGCCCGGCATGCCGGAATGATCCACGATGATGGCATTGAGCAGGACCTGAATCCTCTCGTGCCGGCTGGTCCTTTCGACCAAATCGCTCATGTAGGCCTGGACATCGTCCCCTTCCAGAGTCTTTCGAATGCCTTCGGCGATGCCGCCCAGCTTTCCCGACCTCTCCACGATATAGACCTTGTATCCCTTGTCGGCGAGACTCAAGGCGGCGGTCATCCCCGTGACGCCGCCGCCCACGACGAGGATGTCCTTGTTCATGGGGAGCACGTGGTCGGTCAATGGACGGGACAGGGCGGCGCTGGAGACGGCCATGCGGATCAGATCGAGGGCCTTGTTCTCCGCCTCCTGCCTGTCGTCACCGTGCACCCAGGTGTCCTGATCCCTCAAGTTGGCGATTTCGAGCAGGTACTTGTTGAGGCCGGCCTTTCGAAGAGCGTCCTGAAACAGGGTTTCGTGGGTCCTTGGGGAGCACGCTCCCATGACCACTCGATTGAGGCCCTGGTCTTGAATGACATCCTGAATGTGCTCCACGGACTCGCGGGAGCAGCCGCGTCCCACCATTTCGGCATGGGCCACCTGCGGCAGTTTTCGAGCATAGTCCACCACCCGGTCCACATCGATGAGCCCGCCGATGTTATATCCGCAGTCACAGACAAAGACCCCGATTCGCGGATCTTCATCCCGAACATCCCGTTCGGGCGGAAACTCCGGCTCCACCTCATCGGGAAACTCATCATCCGTCCCCTCGGATCCATCCGACATCCCCTGGTAATCCGAGGCCAGACATGCGGCGGCGCTGGCCTGAACCATGGTCTCCGGGATGTCTTTCGGGCTCTGCAGGAGACCGGCCACGTAAATCCCTTTCACCGACGTGGACACAGGCTCAAAGGTCGTGGTCTTGACGAAGCGGTGCTCATTGAGTTCGATCCCCAGCTTTTCGGCCAGTTCGTCCATGTCCCGGGAGACCCGGAAGCCGGTGGAAAGGACCGCCATGTCGAAGACGTCCCTCCGGGGTTCGCTGCTCTCATCCGTGACATAGGTGATGGACAGATCGCCCGTGTCCCCCACCGGCTCGATGCTGTGAGGCCTGCATCGTACGAAACGGACGTTGAAATCCCGCTTGGCGCGCTCGAGGTAGAGTTCGTAGTCTTTCCCGGAGGTCCGCATGTCCATGAAAAAGACAACCGCCTCAATGTCGTCCTGAAACCGCTCCTTGGTGACGATCGCTTCTTTCAGGGCGAACATGCAGCAGGCGCTGGAGCAGTAGGGCACGTCGCCCTGGTTGATCCCCCGGGATCCCACACACTGGATCCATGCCACTTTCTTGGGGACCTTCCCGTCCGACGGGCGCGTCAACTGGCCCAGGGTAGGACCGGAGGCCGAGAGGATCCGTTCGTACTCCAGGCTCGTGAGCACATTGGGATACTGCCCGTAACCCCAGTTCGCCACCACTCCGGGATCGAAGACTTCCGCACCCGCCGCCAGAACGATGGCACTGACGTCCAGTTCTTTCGCCTTCTCCCTGTCCTCCGGAAGGATGGCTCCGTCCTTGCAGACGTTCACCAGGCCGTCGACATCTTCGCATTTCTCCATGTCGATGGAATAGGCGTAGGGCGTGGCCTGGGGATAACGCATGCACGTGGGCGCCCGGTGGTCCAGACCCGGGGAAAACCGGACGCACTCGGGGAAACGTTTGAAACATTCCCCGCATGCCGAGCATTTCTCGATATCGATGAACCGCGGCTTCGTGGTTAATGTCACCCGGAAACGGCCCGCCTCCCCTTCCACACGCGTCACCTGGGTCAGCGTCATCAGGTCCACATGGAGTTCCCGGCCGCTCTCCGACAGGTGGGGGGACAGGGTGCACAGATCGCAGTTGTTGGTGGGAAAGGTTCGATCCAACTGGGTCATCAGGCCCCCGATGGAGGGGGCCTTGTCGATGAGAATCACGTCCCTTTTCGACTCGGCAAGGTCCAGGGCCGTCTTGATGCCCCCCATTCCGCCGCCAATCACCAGCACCTTATTGTTCCATAGAATACGCTCTTGATCGTCCATTGATTCCCTATTGGTTATGTATGGTAATATCCTTCGGTGTACGTGACGGCCTGCGGGTTCAGATGCCTGCGTAGTCCAGAATCTTGGGAAGTTCGTGCTCCCACCCGAGTGTGACGATCTGGACCCCTTGGGCGACGTTTTTCAATTCCGCTACTGTCTCGCCCGCAATCCGAATGCACTCCATTTCCCGGTTCTTGGCCTGCCGAATGCGCTGAATGATCTCCTCGGAAATACGGTAGGCGGGAAGGGTCGTGGCCATGTACCTGGCGATCCCTACGGACTTCAGGAGAAAGACCGTGGGGATGATCGGCACACCCAGGTCCTCGGCCTTTCGGGAAAAGGAGGAAAACACGTCCAGATCGAAGACAGGCGGGGAAACGATGAACTGGGCTCCCGCTTCCACCTTTTTCCGCGCCAGGTCCAGTTGGTCCGCCAGGGCCTTGTCGTCTGCATAAGGTTCGATGGTGCACCCCACCGTGAAGCTCGGGCTGCCCTTGAGTTCGATGCCGGCCATATCGACCCCGTCCTGAAGGGAGCGGATGGCGCCGAGAAGCTCCAGTTCATCGATGTCATTGACCGTCTTGGCATCGAAATGGTCGCCGTAGGCCATGTCCTCGCCCTGGACCACGATGAGGTTCTGAATGCCCAGAACATGGGCGGAGAGCAGTTCCGCCTGGATCGCGATCCGGTTTCGATCACGACAACAGACGTGAATAATGGCCTCTATGCCCTGCTGATGCATGAGAACGCCGCCCCCGAGAGCGCTCATTCTCATCATGCCGTCACCCATGTCGGGAATCACAACGGCATCGACGCGCCCTTTGATCCGCCGAGCGTGAGTGATCAGATCCGAAATATCCACGCCCTTGGGCGTGTCCATTTCCGCCAGGACCACGAATTCACCGGATGCCAACTGCTTCTGAAAACTCATGACTTCCCTTTCTTTGCCAATGTTTGAACCCAGCAAGGGCGGAGTGGTGCCGCCTTTTTCGTGAATGAGGATTCGGCCCTTTCCATCAGGGCCCCATGTTTCGGGATCGCGGAATCCATCCTCGCACGGCACATGGGGTGCGCCGGGGAAAAAGGAGAAGAGACGAGCCCGGCCTGCCTGATCTGGAAGGCATCTCAGGAACGGTGAGGGTCGAACACCCTCTGGAGGAAGGGGGACAACAATGCATATTCGTTACACCAAAAACACTTGGTATTGCAAAAAAGAGAGACCTGACAAGACGCCATTTCGGGAAACCTATCCGAGGGGGGCCGGCCTGTCAACAAGAAAAAGAAAAGATTCACAAGCGACCCTCACGCCCCGCGAAACAGGACGGCCGCGCGGGCCGCATTCAAGGGAACGGATGAGTCCATCACTGAAAATTTTTCTTCTCCTTCTCGGCCCAGTCAAGTATAAGATTTGGTTTTTACAATACAACGCACACACGCCTACGGGGGACCGGACGGGCGGGAAATCGAGCCCTCGGACCGGCATGACGCGAACGCCGCCGGAAGTCTGGGAGTGTTTTATGGGCCTTTTCGATCCACAACGTCGTTATCGAAAGCCTAAGGAGATCTGCAGGTATTCGGAGGCGTGGGAGCGGATCATCGACGTCGACGGCATCCGCGCATTCATCGCCTCAACGAAACGGGATATCGAGGAGAGAATCTCGGGGCTCGGCTTTCGTTTGAAGATGGCGACGATGCGGGACATGGAGGGGATCCTGGATCTCCACGACCGGTGCTTCCCTCCAGGGGCGGCCACCCTCGAGAACCCGTATGTCCTCCACCGCATTCTGAACTACGGGTATGCCCCGACCATCGAAGGACCCGACGGCCGCATCGTCGGCTGCAACATCTGCGTGGGCTACGACGACCCGGACCGGACGGCCTACGGCGTGCGAATCACCGTGGATCCCGCCGTGGCGGGGCACAACCTGGGAGCGGAGCTGGTCAACTATTCCTGCCTGATCGGCATGGAACGGGGGGCGGGAATCCGGAGGGGGCTGCTGGCACCCACCAACTACGGTTCCGCATCGAACTTCCTGAATTACGTAGGGTATGTGTGTGAATCCTTTCACCCGGAGCTTCCGGGCTTCGGCCCGAGGTTCGTGGTGGCCCTGCCCCTTTCCCCCGCGGGTGTCATGAACAACCGCATCGACCAGGAAAAGGCCCGGGACTTTGTCCTCACCCATGAAGAAAATCGGGACTTTCTCCTTCTGGATGCCGAGGATCTGGAGGGAATCGTCCGAACGTACCGTGGGTCCGCCTTTCGGATCGCCGCTTTCTTCAAGAAAGGCCCGTTCTCCAGCACCAACCGGTTTCTCGCCCTCCGGGCGGACGTGCTGGGGTTTCCCCCGGCCGTCTAAATCCCGTACCGGCCCCGCCCGGGACGGTGAGGTCCGCCGGGGCAAGGACTGTCCAGGTTCATACCCCGTCCGTCCTCCCCGGGTCCACGGTTATGGGGTCTTTCCGCAGAGCTTCCACACCGTCAATTTGCCGTAGTCTTGCTCCGCCTCCTTTTGGATCTGTTCCAGGGACTTGATCTCGTTAAAGACCTGATCCGCTGAGGCGAGGATGTCGATGGGCGGGTCCCATCCGATTTTTTTCGCCGCCGCAAGATTGATGGCCAGCCTCGGCCCCGGGGCAAACACAATGGGAAGATCCCTGGGCTTTGCTCCCTCCAGAATCTTGATCATCTTGGATACCATGAACCGGGCCCTCTGTTTGTACCGGCTGTCGGCAATGGTCATCATGGCGCCGGCCTTCACGTAGTCCGCGCCGTACATGGACATGGTGGGAATCTTGTACTGGTTGAGGATATCCATCACCTCCGGCACATGGGAAAGCTCAAACCCGATACAGATGGTCATATAGTAGGCGTCGATCTTCGGTGCAATCTCCCGGACACCCTCCAGGATCGAGGCCGGGGCATCCTCCTTGTTCTCAGGGACCTTGTTGTACCCGACGAGTTCGAAGCCGAGTTCCGCGCTCAATTTCTTCAAGGTTTCCAGATCGGCATATGTTCTCCCCGTAGGCGTGTCCGCATATACAAACCCGAGCCGCTTGAATCGAAACACGCTGTAAAAGAGCCGCAACTGCCTCTCGTACTTTGCCGGGTCGATCCGTGTGGTGAGGTTATCGCGGCCCGAGTCCTTGTAGTTGGGCACGATGCCCGATTCCACGGCATTGGAGACGCTCATGACCACCATGGGTGTCGTGACATTGGATGTCTTGACCATCTCCTGACCGGCCCACGTCCCAAAGGCCCAGATCATATCCAGGTCTTCACGGGCGGCCAGGCTTTGGGCCATCTCCTTGCACCGGTCCCGGTCCCACTCTGCAGAAAAGCAGGCGTCCGCCGGGAATTCTATCCGATCGGCCCATCCGGCCGATTCGAACTCCTCCATCACGGACGAAAAAAGCTGCCGGTAGGTGTGGTAGTCCCCTCCCTCAAGGTACCCGATACGGTATGTCCCCTCCGCCCAAACCGCCGGCACCGCCACCAGGCTGTACAGAACGACGCTGATCAGGACGGCCTGCACTCTTCCCCTCTTCATAGTGGTCACCCCTTCTCCTGTGGTTCTCCCAAAAAAATGTGCCTTGCTTGAATGTGCTCGAGGATGATATCGTTGCCGAGGTTCGGCGGTCTATACTACCATTTCATATACCAAATTCCCATGATGCCACCCAGAACAATTTGAGGCTTCCCCGAGAAAGCCGCCCGGAGGACATTTCCGATGGAAGGCGCACCCGGTTTCCAATCCCGGTCTCACTGCCCACCTCCCGGCTTCGCCGAACGAGGTATAGAGGCGTTTCACCCCTGTAGGGCCGCCGCGGGTCCGTGGAAGGAAACATGACGAGCATTCGAAACAAGATCACGTGGTCCATTCTGGTTTCCGTCCTGATCCCCCTCATGGTGGCGACCTTTTTTTCGGTCTACTTCCTCCTGGACAAGGTGGAGGAGGAGGCCCTGAGCAATGTACGCCAGGATATCAGGGTCGCATCCATTATCTACGTGAACCAATTGAAGGAGATCAAAAGCCTCTCCCAGCTCACGGCCAAGGACCGAATCGTCGTGGTGGCCCTTCAGCACGACATCCCCAACAAGCTTGCCGAGCAGCTCGCCCCGCTCCTGGACAGGGGAGACGTGACGCAGGTCACGGTCACCGATGCAGATGGGCGGGTGGTGCTGGACCTGCCGGGATGGGAACCGGCCGGGCGGGACCTCAGGGAGACCCCTTTCGTTCGGGAGGCCTTGATCGGAGGGCAGCCGGCGGGTTCGGAACGGTTCGATGGAACGGAACCGGGACAGCCCGCCGTGGACCTGAGTCTGACCGCGGCCGATCCCATCTTCGATCGGGACGATTCGGATCAGATCGGGGTCATTCGTCTCCGGTACCATGTGGGGCTTCGGCACGACATGATCCACAAGATCAGCGGCGCCATTCAGGGTCGCGTGGACCTCTTCGTGGACCTGGATCACGTGGTTTCCTCCTCGGTTCCGGGGAACGGGGACGATTCCAAGGCCTACCCGTTCCCCCGGGAAACCATGCAGCGGACCCTTCTCGAAAACAAGGCACAGGAAGAGGTCCTCATTGCCGATGACGGGTACCTGGCCGAATTCAAACCCATTACCGGGCTCGACTACCAGCCGGTCGGCATCATGGCCATTCACAAGCCGGCCCGGGAATACTACCGCCTTCGAATCAAGTCCGTCGCCAGCATTGTGGTGATCGCCGGATGCGCCCTGGTCCTGGGTCTGCTGATCGGGTACTGGCTCCAGCGAGGCATTACCGAGCCGATCATTCGACTGACGGAGCAGACCGCAGCCGTGGCTCGGGGGGACTTCAACCGGGGGCCGATCGATATTCCATCCCGGGATGAAATCGGAAAGCTCGCCTCATCCTTCAACAAGATGACCCGCGACCTGATCCTATACATCGAAAATCTGAAGACCACCACGGCCGAGCGCGAACGCATGGCCAAGGAACTCGAGATCGCCCATCAGATTCAGCAGCGTTTTCTCCCGTCCTCCTTTCCGAAGCTGGCGCGGGCCAGCATCTTCGGGGAAAGCGTTCCGGCCCGCGAGGTGGGAGGCGATTTCTTCGACGTCTTCATGATCGACGAGAATCGGGTCGGGCTGGTCATGGCCGATGTCTCCGGCAAAGGGGTCCCGGCCGCCATGTACATGGCCCAGTGCCGCTCCATGCTCCGGATCATTGCGCTCAGCGGGTACGGTCCCGACGAGACCCTCGCACGATTGAACCGTTTCCTGGCCCAGGACAACGACGATTGCTTTTTCATCACCACGTTTTACGGCGTTCTCGATCTCCAGGCCAGAGAGGTGACTTACGCCAACGGAGGCCATGATTATCCACTGATCTATCGTCATGAGACAGGGACCGTCGAAAGCATGCCGGGCACGGGAGGCACCGCTCTCGGCATCGTGGAGGATTTTCAATACCGGACGGCCGGGGCCCGATTTCAGGAAAGCGACGTCCTCCTTCTGTACACCGATGGAATCGTGGACGCCTTGAACCCCTCCGACGAGTCTTTCGGCCTTTCTCGCCTCAGGCAAGTCATCACCGACTCACACGGATTGTCTCCTCGCCGGCTCGGAGAGGAAATCCGCAAGAACATCCAGGCGTTTTCCCTGGACAAGGAGCAGTTCGACGACATTACGTATCTCATCGTCCGCTTTGATTGATCCGGTTGGAACATAAAGGCTCGCTCCACTCATGCAGACAGCATCCATGCGTCACAGCCCCGGGGCCGGGGGATTCGGCGGAAAAATCATCCTGATGGTCCTGGTCATTGTCGCCATCTCCCAGGGGCTCGGAACATTTCTCAGCGTCCTCTCCTTTGAAGACATCTACCTCAAGGCACTCATTTCCAAATACGAAATCCTCGGAAAAGACCTGAATCGCCAAATCGAGCAGGCCCTGAAGTTCGGGAAACCTCTGGACCGGTTCCTCGGCATGGACCGGCTGGTGGCGGCACTGTTTCGCCGAGCGGACGAGTTGGGCGAGGTCTCGGTTTTCGACCCCGACGGTCGTCCCCTGTTCTGCTTCAAGAAGGCCGAAACCGTCATGGCCCGGATGGTCGTAGACGACAAGGACGATGCAAGAGGCAGGGTGCTTCTGGACCACGAGGAACCCCTGTCGTCCCTTTCCATTGAAGGCCTTGACGACCCGCAGGGAACATGGCCCGTGGTCCGGGTTTCCCGCGGGCGTTACCACCTCATCTTTCCCATCCAGGTCTCCTTTTCCGGTCTGCAGGGATACCTGGAGCTTGCGTTCGACCAGTCCATCCTCGACACAAAAAAATGGGAACTGGTCCGGCGTTCCCTCGCCAAACTCCTCATCGCGGTGGCGCTCACAGGGATCGCCGTCGCTCTGCTGATCCGATTCCTCTTCGTGAACCCTGCCAGACGACAAGCGAAACGCTCGGAAGCCCTGCTCTTTGAAACCGGCACCGAAGGCCCAGCCGCAGGGGAACCCCGGCCGGTCTCCGAAGAGATCATAGGGGTTCAACGTGCCATTGAGGACTATGTGGCCCTTACTGTCGAGGTTCGAAACGAGGTTTCGACCGAACTTGGGCACCTGGAGCACACCCTGCCGGACGGCGATCCCAACGCTCATGTGATCCGACTCATGAAGGATACACTCTCGGGGGAGGACCATGAGGACGATTAGCCTGAGGCGTCGCATCCTGGTCATCGCACTCGGTCTGACTGTTCTCTCCCAGTGCGCATACCTGGTTGTAAACGTCCAGTCCTTTCGAACCAGCTACCATGAGGTGATCCAGTCCAATCTGACGGCCATTGGGAACAGCCTGAAAGAAAACCTGGACCGCATCCTCCATATGGGCATCTCCATACACAAACTGGTGGGTCTCGAATCCCTCCTCAAGGAGGTCCTGAAGGACTCGGATGAACTGGGCGCCATTACGATCCGGGACCTGTCGGGGATGCAGATCTATGCATGCAATCGTGACCGATTCATGAGCGGCCCGGATTTGAGGGAATCGACCGGGGATGGGGACCATCCGCTTTCTGATGATCCGCCCTCCCAGGTCTTTCCCCTGACAGGACCGGAAGGCGTTGTCATGGGCCGGCTTTGTCTTCATCTCGATGCCGGCCTGATGCAAAAACGGATCTGGGAGATCGCCCTGGATTCCGGGACAGTGATCCTGATTTCCGTCCTTGCCGTCATTGATTTCGTCTTCTTCCTGATCGCCTTCACGATCACCCTGCCTGTGGAGAGGGCGATCCGCGATATTGCCTCGGCCCGGCGCCAGGGGTCCATGAACCTTCCCATTTCGAGGACGGGCATCGACTTCATGGATCGCCTGTTGATCCGGTTCGACCGGTTTCGATCTCGAACGGCCCGCACCTGGATCCGGCTCACTACCCTGGTTCGCGCCGCAGTGCCGGAAGGAAGACGGGAGCAGGTCGAAGGCCGTGTTTCGGCCCAACGGTTTCCCGACCTGAGCCTCAGCCTGGATCGCCTGCGGGCCGTCGGGGCTCCGGGAGCCACATCGGCTCTGCTGAAATCCCCGGTCCTGATTCGGCCCGCCGTCTTCATCTTCATTTTTTCCGAGGCCCTGAGCATTTCCTTTCTTCCCCTGTTTGCCAAGGCCCTCTACCGGCCGTTCTGGGGTCTGTCTCAGGAAGTCGTCATTGGACTTCCCATCTCGGCCTTTATGCTCTTTGTCGCTATGGCCCTCCCCATCGGGGGAGCCTGGTCCGACAGGATCGGTCATCGAAAGGCGTTCCTCATCGGCTCCTTGATCAGCGCCGTCGGCCTCGTGCTGACCGGCATGGCCCAGAACATGGTCATGCTCATCCTGTTCCGTTCCCTGGTGGGCTTCGGCTTCGGCGTGGTCTTCATGTCCTCCCAGAACTACGTCATCGAAACCACGACCACCGCCAACCGGGCCGAAGGGCTGGCCATGTTCATCTCCGCGTTTTATGCGGGGACGCTGTGCGGATCCGCCATCGGCGGAATGCTGGCCGATCGAGTCGGGTTTCGCGCCATCTTTCTTCTGGGGGCTGCTCTGGCCCTGGCATCCATCTTCTTTCTCTACCGTTTCCTGCCGGACTTGCATTCGCCCGCAATCGGGAAAAGTGATGTTACTCGCGGAGCGGGGTGGTCAAGAAAACTGAGATCCGTCCTGCCTTCACCACGGGATTTTCGCCGGCTGTTCGCGGATCGCGACTTCGCGGCCCTGGTTCTGCTCCAGAACATTCCGAACAAGATCTGCCTGATCGGGTTCGTATACTACATCGCCCCCCTATTCCTGCAGGACCTGGGAAACAGCCGCTCGGAAACGGGGAGGTACATCATGGGGTACAGCCTCGCCATGATCCTGTTCAGCCAGGCCTTCTCCCGCTGGTCCGACCGTCGTCAGAAAATGAAGGCCGGAATCGTCTGGGGGGGAATCCTGTCCGGCCTGGTCCTGGTCCCCTTTTTCATGGCGGGAAACACCCTGATGGTGGCCCTTGGGATCCTCTTCCTGGGCCTTGCCCACGCTGTGTCCGTTTCCAATCAGACCAAGATGGCCTCCCAGTTCCCTGTGGTCCGGCGGGTGGGTCTGGGGAGCGGGCTCGGGATCTACCGTCTCTCGGAACGGGCGGGAAACGTAATCGCCCCCATCCTGGCCGGGTTTCTCGTTTCGACCCTGGGATATGCCACGTCCCTGGCCATCCTCGGCGTCTACACACTGGGGTCCAGTCTTCTCTATCTCGCGGTATCTCGAAAGCGGGCCTACCTGAGGGTTCGCCTGGAAGGCAGAGAACCCATCCCCTGCACCGTGAACGGCAAACCGGTCCGACTCCTTGACCTGGGTCTGGGAGGGCTTTCATTCTCGGGGATCGCACTGGAGCCCGGTGACGCCGCCACCGTCGAGCTAAGGCTTCCCGAGCGAACCCGCCCCGTTTCAGTAGACGTGGAGGTGATTCGCATGGACCAGGAAGGCATCTCTCACTGCAGGTTCGAGTCCCTCTCCGTGGATGTGGGCGAGGCCATCCAGGCCCATGTCTTCAGTCGTGCGGAATCGGGAGTTGAATGAAACGGCTTTTCCCGTGCCGTCGAAGCCGGAAAAGCCACCGGAAAGGGCCGGAATGGCCTTTCGCTGAAATGAATGTGGTATCATAACGTGTTACATCAGGAAGGCTCATGCAGGGGCGGTCAGGCGTGAAACGGAAAACAGGACACGGCGTCATGCCGTGGCATGGGGAATGGAGAGGCCATGGGAGACACCTTCAAGGCACTGGTGGTTTCAAGGGACGAGGTTCTGAGGAAACAGTGGGCAGCGGTCATCCGGGGTGGGATGGGCATTCATGTGGACGAGGCAGGCAACGCCGATGACGCCCTGAAGCGTCTGAAAAAGGGGCGCCATCCCATGGTCCTCTGCGACCGGGACCTTCCGGACATGGAATGGCCGCGTTTTGTTCAATCGGTCAAAGCGATGCCGGGCGGTCCGTCCACCGGGGTGTACGTAATCGTGGCGGCCGGCGGAGACCTGGACACCGAGGCCACGGAATGCCTCAGCGACGGGGCCGATGACGTCATCTGTCTTCCCGTGGATTCACCTGAACTCCTGACCCGCATCAAGGTGGCCCGGAAGACATTCTTCCGCCTGAACAAGATGGCTGTTGCCACGGACCGCATGTTCCGGGAGATGGACGTCCTTCTCATTCAGGAAGGGGGGTGCGCGCCCGGATACAATCCGGTCACGGCATTCATTACCTACCACCTGGAGGCCCATGGTCGAAAGGTGTTCGGCACTCTGGAAGGTTTCAAATCCCTGGTTTCAGGCAAAGACAACGACTTCCTGCGTCTGGTGTACGACAAGGACCAATTTCATCTCCTGGATCACGTCCCGGGCGTCTTCCACGCCGCCCCCCTGTCGGAATGGCGGGGTGCCCAGCTTCGAAGCGAGAGGTATAAGGCCTTTTTGAGGCCCGAAATCCAGAAAAAGGCCGCGGCCAACATCAAGAAACGAAAGGTCCGGGCCATCATCGCCATCGGCGGGAACGGGACCTTCAAGGGCATTCAATCCATGTGCGAACTCATTCCCACGGCCGTTCAGGTCTTCTTCATCCCCGTGACCATCGACAGCGACGTGGCGGGCACGGACTGCATCGGCCAGCATACAGGCGTGGAACTAGGGGCCGAAAAAATCCGCTGTTACATGGCGGACGCCAGGACCCACAAGCGGACCTACATCCTGGAGATGATGGGCGCTCAAAGCGGGTTTCACGCCCTCCATTCCTGCCTTGGCGCCCGGGCCCACCTGGCGGTGCTACCCAACAGCGAGATCGATCACCGGGCCGTAGCAGAGGCCATCAACAAGCGGGACGAGTGCGTCATCGTTGTGGCCGAGGGATACAAGAAAAAGCAGAGGGAAGCAGAGGGAAACACGGACAACGCGGCCGAGTACTTCCACAAGGAACTCGTGGCCACCGGCATTCCGATTCACCGCAAGGTGGTGTGCGAACCGTTTTCAAGAGACATTCGCGGCGCCGCTCCCAACAACCAGGACATCACCCTGGCCCAGCGCATGGCCTACAACGTGGCATCGTATCTCAAGGCCGGGACGTCGCGTCTCATGCCCGCCGTTCTTTCCGGCCAGGAATACGCCATCCCCTTTAATGAGATTCGAACGGACAACATGAAGGAAAAGGATCTGCTGGTCCTGTCCAACCGGCTTACCTGAGGGCGAAGTGAAGAGCGGGCGCCGCCTCAGGCCCCGGGCAGGGCCGGGCGGACCTTGAGCACCGTCTCCTTTCGAATCCGGACGCTCCCCGATTTCGCACCTGAAGGCTTGGAGACATACCGAACCAGGGTGCAGGACACGGCCGTCACTCCTCCGTCCCGAGCCTTGCTGTGATAGGCGGCCACGGCCGCGGCCCGCTTCAGGGTCTCCCGGTCGGGTTCTTCGTCCGGCCTGGCCCGAAGGATCACGTGGCTTCCAGGCATGCCCCGCACGTGGAACCAGTAATCGTTGGGCCTTGCCTTTTTGAGGGTCAATATGTCGTTGTCCTCATCGCTGCGACCCACCAGGACCCTCCATCCTCCGGACAGTTCGTACTCGTGAAGCTGCGGCCTCGGTGGAATGGTCGGCATAACGGCCTCCCCTTCTTTGTGAGCCATTTCCGTGGAAAACCTTACACGGCTGAAGTATGATAGATTAGTTTTCATCCAGAAATGGTCATTTTCCGCAATCTCTGCGTCAATCTTCGGGATTCCTTGTGCGAAGTACCCAATGTACATCTCCTCGGAATCCCTCGGTTTCCTTGATCTTGCGAAAAATCCTTCATTTCTGAATTGAAAACATACCAGTGCCCAATGATTGATTTACGGATGGGCACTGGACTAGAGCAACAACCGCATTCGAGGAGGATGATCCCATGGAGCAGCAAGGCATTGATCCGGGTCTTCCCTTGATTCAGGACGCCGACCTGGAAGACAAAATCGTGCTCGTCAGGGTCGACCACAATGTGGTCAAGAAAGGCGAAATCCGTGATCCTTACCGGATCGACGCCACCCTGGGCACGTTGTACCACATCGTGGAACGCGGCGGCCGCCTGATCCTCATGAGCCATGTGGGCCGGCCCCGGGACAAGAAGACCGGAACGATTCGAACGGACGAGGCCTCTTCCGTGGAGCCCGTTGTCGAGTATCTGGAACGAAAGCTCCACACCACCTTTGCCGTGCCCCGGTTCCCCGCAGACCCGGTGGCCGGAATCCGCGAAATCGACACCTCGGTCAACTGGTTCATTCGGGATCTTCGCAAGAGAAGGATCGGCGGCATCTATCTTCCCAACACCCGATGGTTTGAGGGAGAGGAAGGCACGGGAGAAAAGAGAAATCGATTCGCCCGCCAGCTCGGAGGGCTTGCGGATGTCTTCGTGAATGACGCCTTCGGATCCTGGCAGCCCCACGCGTCAACCTATGAGGTCACACACCACCTCCCCAGTTACGCCGGGTTTCTCATGCAGAAGGAACTCATCCATCTCAAACATGTCCTGGAACCCGAGCGCCCCTTCGTCGCAGTGGTGGCCGGCGCGAAATACGACACGAAAATCGGTCCGCTGAACCGGATCTATCAAAAAGTCGACAAGTTGCTTCTGGGCGGGGTGATTTACAACACCTTCCTCTGCGCAAAGTACGGCATTCGAATTCAGGGCGTCAATGAACCGGATATTCAGGCGGCCAAGGCCCTGGTGGATCAGGACCGGGAGGCCGGAAAGATCGTGGAACTCCCCTTCCTGGTGGAGTCGGACACCATGGAAGACCGTGTGGAAGGGGCATACCGGACCATCTCCATCCGGGACTTCAAGGAGGGGGAATCGTACGGGTATGTCCTGGACATCGACCCGCGTTCCTTTGACGAACCCGAAATCGTTCACGTGATGGGCTCCGCCAGGACGATCTTCACTAATGCGGTCATGGGCTATACACCCCGGTTCTTCGAAGGGTCTCAGAAACTGGACCGGACCATCGACCGGAATCGGGAGGCCCGAAAGCTCTACGGGGGCGGAGACACCCTTCAGGAATTCAAAAACCTGAGCCCGGGGCTGTACCTTGCCGCCATGGACAATGCCCGGTACTACTTCTTCACCGGGGGCGGGACCGTCCTCAAGGCCATCGAGGAGGGCACGCCCTATGGTCTCGAACCGGTGAAGGCCCTCATGGCCAATGGAGGAAAAACACCCGAAACGACCGGCTAGGAGGCCGGCGAAGCCCCTCTCATCAGGACTCCACGACATAGTTTGACCGGTCCATGACATAACGCTCGAAGTCCTTCTCCAAAAGGAACTTGGAGATCATCTCACTCACTTTGTCCGCCGTGTCGACCCGGTAGACGCCTTTTTCGTCGGCCCCGGCCATCTCCTTGGCATGCTGCACAATGGCCTGCAGGGCCTGAGGTGTCAACTCCACATTGGCTCTCACAAGTATAGTCTGAATGGACTCGCTCATATGCACAGCCCTTTCGATCCGGAATCGTAAAGACACGCCGGCCCGAGGAACCGGCTCTCCTGCATTGCACCTTCCGACGAACCCGCCATCAGGGCGCCGAGGTGTCCGGCGAACGCCGCTCGAGGGAGGGAGCCATGGCTCGGCAATCTATACCAGAAGCCCTTTGGTGTCAAACCACCCCGTTTCCCACCCCGTTTCCCCCGAAAGGCCTAAAAACGTATTGATATAAAAAACCTATTGTGTATGCTAGAATTCCGTCCGTCGAGCGGTTCGCCGAAGGGTATCGGGCCGCGAAGCGGGCACTTCTCGTCTCCGGCCCATTCGGGAAAACCACCATCGGGGTTCGTCATGTCGGAACAGGAACAAATCAGAAAATGGCTCAAGGAAGCGGGGATCTATAAGACCCAAGGCCTCTTTACCCAGGCCCGCGACATATTCAGCAGGGCCCTTCAGACCATCACAGAAAGCGAGACCCTTCGAACAAACGAGGCCCTGATCGCCGCCATTCGGGCCAAGATTCTGGAAGCGGACCAGGTCCTGAAGGAAATCGACGAGGCCCCGCAGACTCCCGAGCTTTCCGAGGATGTCACGAACCTGATCAAAAAATCCTTTTCCTTTGCCAAGGACAAGGAAGCGGCCGCCATCGAAGGGGCCATGGCACTAGCCAAGTTCGGACAACACGAAAAGGCCCTGGAGGAATTCAGTCTCATTCTTGAAAAAGCCACGCTGCCCGTGATGATCGCCAAGAACATCATTCGTTGTCACCTCACCCTGGGGTCGCCCCAGGGTGCGATTGATCAATTCAATTCATGGCTTGCCGGTGACCGATTCAGCCGAGAAGAAAAGAGCCATCTCAGGACCTTTCTCGAAAATCTCTTTGAGGGTCGGGGAATCCATCTGGCCATCCCGGAGATTCGAGATGAGGGGGGATATGTCCCGAGCACACCATCGGAAGAGGATGACGAACTCGACATCGCTTCCGTTACCATCGTGGTCGAAAGCGGCCCGAACAAGGGCCGGGCCACGGAGTTCGAGGTGGATCTCCAATCCGGAAACACCATCAGCATCATCATTCCGGCAAACCGAAAGGACCTGGTACAGATTTTCAAACACGGCATGCGTATCCAGGAAATCCAGTGCTTCTCCCCCATCGGTTTTTTTTCGAGCGCAGGCAAAGTCACCGGCAAGACCAAGGTCCTTCACGGCGCCAACCAGGGCAACTTCATGGTGGACATCAAACTGGATGACTGACCCGAGCCATCCCATTCCAAGGGAAGACGGCCGCACGAAATACTTGGTGTAGAACAGCGCATCAAAAAGGTCCTGGAGTAGTTATCAAAAGAGGCGTTAAATTCATGGCCGAATGCTATGGCCATGACAAACGATGATGGACAGATCTCATGGCAAATTTCAACGCACAGGAACGAACCATCGAATGCAAGATTGTCTTCTACGGCCCGGGCAGGGGTGGGAAGACCACCAATCTTGAGTTCATTTACAAGGCCGGCCGCAAGTATGCGACCGGCGATATGGTGAGTATCGACACCAAGGGGGATCGAACGCTTTTTTTCGACTTTCTTCCCATCGGCCTAGGAAAGGTTCGAGGCTGTGACGTCAAGATGCAACTCTTCACCGTGCCCGGCCAGGTCAAATATGCATCCACCCGGAAAATGGTCCTCAAGGGTGTGGACGGCGTAGTCTTTGTGGCCGATTCCCTGGAAATCCGGCGAAAGGCCAACCTGCTTTCCCTCAAGGATCTTCAGGACAACCTCAAGGAGGAGGGAAAGAGCATTTTCAAGATTCCCCTTGTCCTGCAATACAACAAACGCGATCTGGAAGAGGCCGGGCTTCCCGTCATGCCCATCGAGGTGATGGAGAAGGACCTGAACAGCAAGCTGAAGGCCCCCGCCTTTCCGGGAAGCGCCTTGAAAGGCATCGGCGTCGGGGCCACCCTGAAACGGTGTATGGAACTCACGTTGATGCAACTGAAAAAGGATCTGGACTGGGCGGAGTAGAGGAAGCCGTTGGCCATGACCGCGACACCCGACCTGGAAGGAAATCTGACGTTTGTGCCTCTCGCCGATCTGTTTCAACTGCTGGGGGGGAACAACAGCACAGGCGTCCTGCATGTAACCAGCCCCCACATATCGGCTCCCGCCACCATCTATTTTCAGAACGGCGACCCCATCAACGCAACGAACGGAGACACCCGCGGCACGGAGGCGGTCAACGCCCTCTTCGGCTGGATGGAGGGAGTTTTCCGCTTTTACCGGAAAGACATTCGGGTCGACAGAACCATCAAAAAGAGCCGAATGCAGATCGTACTCGACGCCCTCCGTCTTCTGGACGACGGGGAGATCCCGAAAGTGGGTCCTCCACCTCGAAGGGACGCCGATCAGACCGCTGCCAGAAAGGGAGCCGGGACCCTGCTCTGGAAGTCGATGCCGCTGATCAGGGGACCGGTGATCGACTACATGTACGTCGTCGAAGAGGAGACCTTTCCGTCCGGGAAGCGGGTGGTCACCGAGGGGCGCCATGGAAACTGGATATGGATCCTCCTGGAAGGCGAAGTGGAGGTCCTCCGGGACACCACCAAGGGGCCGGTCACCATCGCCCGCCTGGGAGAAGGAAGTTTCATCGGAACCTTCATGATCTTCCTTTTCGAAGGGAGCATTCGAAGCGCCCATGTCACTGCCGTGGAGGACGTACGCCTGGGTCTGCTGGACACCCAGAAGCTCTACGCAGAGTTCGCCTCGCTCTCTGCGGAATTCAGGAACCTCCTCTTGAGCCTTTCCCGCCGGCTGATCAAGACGTCCGACCGGGTGGTGGATCTCTTCACCGGCACGGTGAAAACGCCGGTCAGAGTGAAAGACAAAGAGCTTTTCCTCAAGATGGGGAGCGTGAAAGAAGAGGCATGCACCATCGCGGCCGGGGAGGCCGTTATCGTCTACAAGACGAAAAAGGGCGGCCTTCCCTTGCTCAACCTGGAACGGGGGGATGTGTTGGGAAATCTGCCTTTCGCCAATCCCGGCCACGAACCGCACTCCGCCTCGGTATTCGCGTCCAAAGGTCTGGAGACGGAACCGCTCGATCTGGTCCGGCTTCAGGGGGAACACGATCGGCTGTCCCTCACCTTTCGAAGCCTGCTCGAAAACCTCAGTACCAGCATCTCCATCACCACGCGACTCGCCTGTCACATTGCGGAAAATCAATAGAGAGGAGCGATCGGCATGAAACGATGGGGCGTTCTGCTGCGCATGTTCGTATGGTCCGTTCCGCTCTCCCTGATTTCAATCGTAGGACCCGGACTGCCCTGCGCTCAAAGCGCCGCCTTACCGGAGCTGCGCGTAGCCCTGCTGCCCATCATCGACGCATTTCCCGTTCATGTGGCCCTGGACCGAGGCTATTTCAAGGAACTCGGGGTGGATGTGGTGCCGGTCCGCGCCGCCAGCGCCCTTTCCCGCGACCAGATGATGCAGTCCGACCGAATTGACGGCATGCTCAACGAGCTGACCAGCACGGCCAGCTTCAATCGCGACATATCCCGCATCCAGGTGGTTTGCTCCGTACGGCAGGCCTGCAAGGAAAGCCCTCTGTTCCGGGTGCTTGCCTCCCCTCAAAGCGGTCTTTCCACACCGGCCTCACTGGACGGCATACCCATCGCCGTATCGAAAAACACCATCATCGAATACGTCACCGAACGGATCCTCGAAAAGAGCGGGCTGACCTCGGATCGAATCGTCACCACATCCGTTCCAGTGATTCCGGAGCGCTTTCAGCTCCTCATGAAAGGGCATATTCAGGCCGCCACCCTTCCGGATCCCCTTGCGGCAAGCGCAATCGCAGGAGGCGCCAGACTGATCATCGACGACGGTATCTATCCCCGCTTCAGCGTCAGCGTATTCAGTTTCAGCACTCGCTCCCTTCAAGAAAAACCCCAGGCCGTGCGCCTGTTTCTCAGGGGGTGGCACCGGGCCGTGGAAGCCATTGCCGACGATCCTGAGGCCTTTCATGAACTGATGCTCCGGACCGTTCAGGTGCCCGAGAACGTGCGCCGGACCTTTGCTATTCCGTCCTATCCCCGACATCAGGTGCCGGACGAGGCCCAATGGAACGATGTCATGGCATGGATGATCTCCAAGGGCCTTCTCGAATCGGCGCTTCCTTACACGAGTTCCGTGACGCGCGCGTTTCTACCGTGAGTATTCGTTCCATAACCGGGGAGCAGACAACCGTCCGTATGTTGCCTGATATCCTTCGTGCTCTTCATGCGAATCGCATCTTTTTCCGAAGAAGGACCGAAGGAGTCGGAAATTCGAGTCCGCCGTTCATTCCATGGAATGGTACACTCCCAGCGGACCACAGGGACGGCGTCCATCCGAAAGAACACGGCATGATCGAGATCGAGGAACTCACGTTCGGTTACCCGGATCAACCACTCCTCTTCGACCGGTTCGTCCTCAGCATCCCCCGCGGGGAAGTCCTGTCGGTCATCGGCCCGTCGGGATGTGGAAAGAGCACCCTGCTCCATCTCCTGGCAGGTCTCAGCCGGCCCGTCTCCGGAGTCATCCGTATTCACGGAAAATCGATCGAGCGTCCCAGGCCCCGCACGGGCCTGGTTTTACAGGATCACGGCCTGCTTCCCTGGGCCACGGTATGGAAAAACGCCTGGCTGGGGCTGCGCATCCGGAGGTTCTACGGCCCGGATGAACGGCATGCACCGGCGGACGAACGGATGGATCTTGATGAAGCCGAGGGCCGCATCTCCTATTGGCTGGAACGCTTGTCCATCGACCATCTCCGGGATCAATACCCCTTTCAACTGTCGCGGGGGCAGCGCCAGAGAACGGCCATAGTCCGGACCATGGTCCTCGATCCGGACCTGCTCCTCCTGGACGAGCCGTTTTCCGCACTGGACGCGCCCACCCGGGAAGGTCTTCAGAGACTGGTCCTGGATCTCAATCGTGAGCGAGGGCTGACCGCCGTGCTGGTCACCCATGACATCGAGGAGGCCGTGGTGATGGGCGGCACGATTCTCGCGTTGAAGGATACCACCAACAGGCACCCCCCATTTCTGGAGAACCCCTGCCAGGGGGACTTCGGTTTTGAGAAGAGGACCCCGTTTTCCCACATGTGCGAGCGCCTCCGGCGAACACTGGTCTCGGGGCTCAAACGATGAAACGGATCGATCGCATTCGTGCCCCATTGGTGGGGCTTTGCACATTTCTGCTCCTCTGGCAGGCTGCCGCCTGGGTCCTGCGCACCTCCATCGTGCCCGGGCCGGCTGAGGTCCTTCCCCTGTTCATGACCTCCCTGTTCGGGGATCTTGGGCTGCATTTCCTGGCCAGCGCCGGGCGCGTGCTGGCAGCGGTTGTACTGGCCGGTTGCACCGCTCTCCCCTCCGGCCTGGTTCTCGGTCAATTCCAGGCGCTGAATCGGGCGGTCTCTCCTCTGATCGCCGTTCTCTACCCCATTCCCAAGATCGTGTTTTTGCCGGTGATCTTCCTGCTCATGGGGATCTCGGATGTCTCAAAAATCGTTCTCATCGCCTTGATCCTCTTCTTTCAGATTCTGGTCATGGTCCGGGACGAGGCCATGAACATTCCGGCGGAACTCCTGCTCTCGGTGAGATCCCTGGGCGCCGGTAGGCGGGCCCTGTTCCGATATGTCTACCTCCCCGCGTCTCTGCCCGCCCTTCTCACGGCCCTTCGCGTCTCGGTGGGCATTGCCGTGGCTGTCCTGTTCATCGCGGAGCAGTCCCTGACCACGTGGGGCCTGGGGTATTACATCGTGGTGGAGACCTACCAGGTACTTCTGTATCCGGAGATGTATTGCGGCATTCTGGGGATGAGCCTGCTGGGCCTCATCCTCTATTTCCTGATCCATGGTATCGAGAAGCGGGTCACGCACCATCGCTCCACGGAGGCATGACTCGGACAGAGGAACCGGAAACCATGAAGGGCCGTTTCGCAAAAAACCCGTCCACAAACAACAGACCCGCGACCGGCCCGTTCCGGGTCTGGCTGCTGGCCGTCCGCCCCCGGACGCTTCCCGCATCCCTATCTCCGGTCCTGGTGGGATCGGCCCTGGCCCTTTCCGAAGGTCGCTTCCATCTCCCGGCGGCGATCTCGTGCCTGGCGGTCGCCCTGCTGCTTCAGATCGGCGTCAATCTGGCCAACGACTACTTCGACGGAGTCCGAGGCATCGATGCGGGCGAGCGGCTGGGACCCATGCGGGTAACCCAGAGCGGCCTCATTCCGGCCCGCCGGGTCCTGGCGGCGGTGTTCCTCTGTATGCTCGTTGCAGCCTTTCCGGGAGGGTATCTCATCTTTCTGGGCGGCCCTCCCATCTTCACGCTGGCCGTCGCATCCCTTCTCGCCACGCTGGCCTACAGCGGCGGCCCCTTTCCCCTGGCCTCCCACGGCCTGGGGGACCTGTTCGTCTTCCTCTTCTTCGGACTGGTGGGGACATGCGGCACCTACTACGTTCAGGCGGGTGCCTTTTCCTGGACGTCGGTCTGCGCGGCCGTGCCCGTCGGCCTGCTCATCACGGCCATCCTGGTGGTCAACAACCTGAGGGACATCGTCTCAGACCGCAAGGCCGGCAAGCGGACCCTTGCGGTGATTCTGGGGGAACGCAACACCCGGGTCGAGTTCGTTCTCCTGCTGGCCGGGGCCTATGCCTCGCCTTTCGCCTGTCTTCCATGGTGTGGCCGGGGTTCCTTCTGGTCTCTGCTCCCCCTGCTCTCCCTCCCCTGGGCATGGACCCTGATCCGGCGCATTCACACAACTACGGGCAGAAATCTGAATCGAACCCTGGGTGAGACCGCACGCCTCTCCCTGGCCTTTGGTGTACTGTTCTCCATAGGGCTGGCGCTTTCCCGTTGATTCCCTCCCATGATCCATTGTCTTTTTGATCGGTTGACACGATCCCCATCAACCGGTATCCTTTGCAACCAGGGCTGAACACCACCCGGAGGGCATTCGCACACCCTTGGACATCAAGCCCTCGCCGGGGTAAACCACGATTGCACACTCCGGCACAGGAGAAACGCATGGTACGTTTCCACCTTATGGTCGCGTTCGTGACCACTCTCCTCTTTCTGGTCCCTTCCCATGGACTGTCCGGCGATCTCACCGGCCGTGACATCATGGAACAACAACAGGCCCGCCATGCCCTGAAGAATGAGACGAGCACTCTGGTGATCGTGCTCGTGGACAAGGAGGGTGCCTCCACAACACGCGTCCTTCGCCGCTGGAGCAAGGATGTGGGAGAGGGGCTTTTCCGGACCCTCATGGTCTTCCAGGAACCTCGGGACATCGCCGGAACGGCTTTGCTGTCCTGGCAGTTGGCAGAGGGGCAGAACAAGCAATGGCTCTACCTTCCGGGCCAGGAAGGCCTGAGACGCATTGCCAGCCAGGGCCGGAAGAGTTATTTCATGGGGACGGACTTCACATACGAAGACCTGCAGCCCGATGCCCTGGACCAGTATCAGTACACGATCACGGGCTCTGAAGTCGTGGATGGGGAACCCTGTTATCTCATTGAAATCACGCCGGCGTCCAAGGAAAAGGAACGAGAGAGCGGTTACTCGAAACGGCTGACCTGGATTCGAAAAGACATCCTCTATCCCGTGAAGATCGAGTTCTACGATCGGAGGGGTCACTGCATCAAGACCCAGACGAACCACGAATTGATCCCCCTGGAAGGAGAGGGCTGGGCGTGTAAAAAGGCCATCATGAGCAATCACAAGACCGGTCACAAGACCCTCATGGGGCTCAAGGAGCAGGACACCGACGACCCCATCGATGATTCCCTGTTCACAGAAAGGTTCGTCCTTTCAGGGAAACACATGCCGTAACCCGTGAGCTCTGCAGGCGGCGTTTTCCATGTTCGGCGCCACGCCCGCCCCGATCCGGGGCGGGTTTGTCGTTGTGTGAGGGTCTGATTTCGTTTCGGACCGATGAAACCGGCATTCCGGGGACCCCATGCAGAAACTGATGCACTTCAGCCATACCCACCCCCGGCTCGTTCTTCCGCTGGTCTTTCTCATCTCCCTTTTCGCCGCCTTCCAGATTCCCAAGCTCAGGCATGACCCATCCCTCGAAGGCATGACCGTATCCCAAGACCCTGCCCGGGATGTCTACGAAGAGACGGTCAAGATCTTCGGTTCCGACAAGATCGTCGTCGTCTTCGTGCGGGACGACCACCTGTTTACTCCTTCCAAGCTCAAGCGCCTCGAAGATCTCGTTTACGAACTGGAGGAACTCCCGGGCGTGGACCGGGTGGAAAGCCTCTTTTCGGCCACCCGTTTCGCTGAGGAAGACGGTGCCCTGCATTCAAGTCCCCTGTTGGACTGGATTCCCGAGACCGAGGAGGAGTCGCTCCTCGTGATGCAAAACGCCCTGGCCCATCCCCTCGTTCTGAAAACCCTGATCTCCGCTCAAGGCGATGCCACGGCCATCAACCTGTTTCTGGAGACGGGCCCTTCCGATCCTCTTTTCTACCAGGAATTCGCCCAGCGTGCGGACCGCATCCTGGCGACGTTCGAGGGGGACTTCCAGCGGATGTTTCCCCTGGGAAACCCCTATTTCAAAACCGCCATATCCAGCCTCATGCTGAAAGACCAGAAGCGCCTGGTGCCCTTTTCCCTGATCGTTCTTCTGCTCACCCTGATGCTGATCACGAGATCTCCGGGCGGGGCTGCGCTGCCCCTGATCACCGCAGGGACGAGCACACTCTGGACCGTGGGATTCATGTCTCTGACGGGGATCCCCCTGAACCTCCTGACCATCATCATCCCATCCCTGATCATCGTGATCGGCTCCACCGAGGACATCCACCTGCTGTCCGAATACCTAGAGGGTCTTCACCAGGGAAAGGACCGCCATTCGGCTGTCCAATTCATGATCCGGAAGATGGGCACGGTGATCACGGTGACGGCCCTGACCACCTTTTTCGGCTTCCTGTCCATCTGCATCAACCAGATCCCCATCATGAGGCAGTTCGGCATGGCCGCCGCCTTCGGGCTCCTGGTGAATCCCCTGATCACGGCCCTCCTGACGCCCCTGTATTTTCGGTTCATGGGGACCCGCAACCCGAAAAAGCCGCCGAAGACCGGGGGACCGGAATGGCTTCAAGCCGCGGCCGGGATCGTGACCTCATGGGTCACGACCCGAAGAAAAACCGTCCTGTCCCTCTCCTTCGGCGTCATCGCAGTGATCACGCTCTTCAGCCCCTGGGTCCGGCTGAACAACGACATCCTGGGAGTCTTCAAGAAAGACTCCACTACCATTCGGAACATCGACGAAATGAGCCGGCACCTGGCCGGGGTACAGTGTTTCTATATTCGAATCAACGGAGGCCACAAAGAGATCTTCAAGGATCCCCGGAATCTGGCCCAGGTGGCCGGGATTCAGGAATTCATTCAACGGCAGGGCCGTTTTGACACCTCCCTCTCCCTGGTGGACGTCCTGGGGATGGTCCATCGTGGCATGGAGGGGGACCATCCGACCTCGCCCCTTCCCGAGACCAGAGAGCGTGTCTCCCAGTACCTCCTCTTCCTGACGCCCCAGGATACGGATCGATTTGTGTCCTCCGACTTCAGCGAGGTGAACATCATCGTCCGTCACAATCTCCATTCATCCCACGAGCAGCAGAAGGCCATTGACGAACTCAAGGCCTTCATCGACAAGACCCTGAACCCCCATTTCACATATTTTGTCACGGGGGAAAGCATCCTGACCCTTCGAGCGGCCGACGCCATGGCCGAGGGGCAGGCGAAATCCATCCTCCTGCTCCTGGCCTTCATCTTCATCATCATGTCTTTCATGTTTGTCAACCTGAAGGCCGGCATGCTCTCTCTGGTGCCCAATATCCTTCCCGTGGGGTTCGCCTTCGGCCTCATGGGGTTGCTCGGCATTCCGTTGAATATCGGAACCGCCATGGTGGCGGTCATCGCCATCGGCATCGCCCTGGACGACACCCTCCACTTCATGATTCGGTACAACACCGAGATGCGCCGGATGCAGAGCCAGGAGCAGGCCATCGCCCAATGCATCCGAGCTGAAATGCTGCCCGCCTTCTCCTCTTCCGCAGCCCTGAGCCTGGGCTTCGCGGTCCTTGCCTTTTCCGGATTCGTCTCCATCATCCATTTCGGACTGATCTCCGCAGCGGTGATGGTGGTGGCCTTCTTGTCCGACCTGTTTGTGACCCCGGCCCTTCTTTCCATGACCCGACTCCTCACCCTCTGGGATATGATCGGGCTTCGCCTCCGGAGGGAGGTGGTGGAGCGTTCCGAGTTCTTTCGTGACCTCAGGCCCTGGCAGATGAAAAAGATCATCCTGCTGGGACGAATCCAGGATGCCGGGGCCGGAGAGGTGATCTTCAGGGAGTGGGATGAAGGCGAAAGCATGTTCCTCCTTCTCAAAGGAGAGGTCCAGGTGTACGGCGTGCAGGAAGAGACCGGACAGGAGATCCTGTACAACCTCCTTCTGCCCGGCGATATCTTCGGGCAGATCGCCATGCTCGAACCCGGGCCCCGGTCCGCCCACGTTCGAGCCAAGAGCGACGTCACCTACGTGGAAATCAACCGGGAGGACTTCGAACGGTTGCAGAAGATGTACCCCCGCATCGCCGCGAAGGCATTTCGCAACATGGCGCGCATTCTGGGCCATCAACTGGTGGTGAGCAGCTGGCGTTACAAAGAAAAAATGAGAGAGTGACATGAAGAGACATCTGTATTTACTGATCCCTGTCCTGATCCTTTTTTTTACTGCGGTCCCGGCGCGTTGCAGCGATCAGGGCCTGCTCAATCTTCTCGACGCCCAGATGGGGGCTCAGGAAACCGGAGACGCCAGGGAAGAGGGGGCAGACGATTCAGGGAAAAAAGAGGCCCTCGTCTCCCAACTGGGCCGCCATCTCAAGGCCGACCTGCGCATCCGTTACATTCACTATTCGTCTTCGCCCACCCGGTTCGTCATGGATCCGGACAAGAGGGAACACGAGGGCGAGGCCCTGCTTCGGTGGTCCACCTGGGCCGAAAAAGGCCTGTTTTCCTTCCACGGAGGGGGATGGTTCGAGGGAGGGACCCAGGAAAACACCTACCAGGGAATCAGCCCGGTTTTCGAGGACGAGAGTCGGAAACGGCGGTATGCCGAACTCAACGAGCTGTACCTGGTGCGATCCTCTGTTTACGGCGATCTGACATTGGGCAAGAAGGTCTTTCATAACGGTCTGGCCCCGGTCTTTTCGCCGGCCAACCGGTACAATCCTCTTGACCTGACCGACCCCATGGACCCCAAGGTGTTCGGGTCCTGGATGGCGGCTTACGACGCCAGTATCGGGGACACCACCCTGAACTTCACCGTGCTCCCCGTGTTTCAACCGAAGAAACTGCCCAGCCTCTGGTCCCGGTGGGTGGATACGGGGCTCAGCGGCGACATTCCGGATCTCTCCCAATACACCCGGGAGGACCTTGAAACCGGGAACGCCCTGGTCGACAGCCTGCCTTTCAACATCACCCTCGCTTCCGCCCTTCAGGATGACATGTTGTCTATTCTTTACAGCTTCTGGGGCCTCTTCTTGGCCGATGCGGCGGCGAGCGGTGAACTCCGCGCCGAGTCGGATCGTCTTCTGGGAGCCATCCAAAACAGCCCGGTCGCCCCGGTGGAGCGACTGCCCCGTTCCGGGCTCAGCGACGCAGGCTGGTTCACCAGGGTCAAGCACTCCGTGGGCCTGTGGGACCTGTTTCTGTCCGCCTACTACGGCCCGGGACTCTATCCGGTGCTGAAAGTGGAAGAACAGGGAAGCCTCCTTGTCTTGGTAAAGGAAAATCCCGATGTCTTGAACCTGGCCGGGGGATTCTCCACCACCTGGCGCAGCCTTGAGCTGCACAGTGAAATTGTATACAATAAAACAATAAAAGGACGAGATGAAGACTACATTCAGGGCGTTATCGGAATCACATATTCCGATCAGACCCTGGCACGGTCTCTCGGCCTTCGACGATTCGACATGATCGTGGAGTATGCCGGAGAATACGTCACCTCCAAGCAAACCGCCGACGGATACATCGCCACATCCCGATTTATTCGACTCGGGCGGAACGACATCTTTGCCACCCTTCGCCTTGAACTCACAGACGATCTCGCGTGTTACGGCGCCCTGGACGAATCCTTGGAGGACGACGCCCGCTTCTATCGAATCGGCGCCCAATACCGTATTCGGCCCGGTCTGACTCTGGACGTGGCCACAGAGCAGTTTGACGGCCCCTTGCATACCTACTATGGCCACTGGAGCGAGAACGATCGCCTCATCGCCATGCTCACGTGGAACTTCTGATCCCCGGTCATTCGACGCTTGAATATCCAGGCCCTGGAATTTCCCCTTGACAATACCCTCGCCGTCCGTAAAATAACTTCTAAGTTTAACTAAACAGTTAGTTTAACTTATTCGTTTGCACCCTCCACTCCGGAGATCCCATGACTCACTCCGAGACCGAAAACAGACGAGCCGAGGCCGTTCAGGTGATTCTGGATGCCGCCACCGAGGTCTTCGCCGAGGTCGGGTTCGAAGGGGCCCGTATGGATGTGATCGCCCGACGCGCCGGCATCAACAAGGCCATGATCTACTACCGGATCGGAGACAAGGCCACGCTCTATGCCGAGGTCCTTCACCGGGCCTTTTCCGGAACCGCCGACCGCCTCCTTCAGCTCCTGGAAGGGGCTCGATCACCTGAAGAGAAAATCCGGGTCTACATCCGCGCCTTTGTGCAAACCATCGAGGAAAACCCTCACCTCCCCCCCATGATGCTTCGGGAGGTGGCCTCCGGCGGAAAAAACATGCCGGACCTGGCCCTGGCCGACCTGGGTCGCATCCTGCTGATCCTGAGAGATCTCCTTACAGAGGGGGTGAAAACCGGGGCCTTTGTGGACATCCATCCGGTACTCTTTCACCTCCTGATCGTCGGCCCCATATCCATGCGGACCCGGTTGAAATCCATCGCCGCAAGAAGAGGCGATTTTCAGAAGATCCTCCGGAGGATCGATGACGATCACCCGGATATGATGGGTGAACTGACGGAGATGGTCATCAAGGGCCTCAAGGTCTGAAAAACACCTTCAGGAAGACGCCATGGATACGAAAAAGCGATCCCGCATCCTGCTTCTCATCCTTATTGCAATCATCGGTATCGGGATTTTGGGCTACGGTTTTCTGTCCAGAGACGGCCGGTCCGCGGACACTCTGGTTGTATCCGGGTCTCTGGAAATCACCGAGGCACGCCTCGGTTTCAAGATCCCGGGACGGCTCATCGAGCGGGTGGTGGACGAAGGAGAGCCCGTTTCCCGAGGACAGCTCCTGGCACGAATGGATCCCACAGATCAGAACCTGGCCGTGGATCAGGCCGAGGCCGGACTATCCTATGCCCTTGCGGTACTGGCCGAACTGGAGGCCGGAAGCCGTGCGGAAGACATCCGTCTCGCCGAGGCCCAAGTGGACCAGGCCCGCGCAGTGCTCGTGGAATTGGAGCGGGGCAGCCGGGACCAGGAGGTCCGGGACGCTGTGGCCGAGTGGGACCGGGCCCGTGCGGCCCTCTCAGGGGCTCGCGCCCAGTTGGACCTGGTTCAAGCCGAGAAGGAACGCCACCAGGCCCTCTACGAAGACCGGGTGATCTCGTTTCGGGAATACGACCGGGTCATGAAACAATACGCATCGGCTGAGAGTGCTTTGGAAGAGGCCGAGGCACGGGTTCGAAGCGCCGGGGAAAAACTGAGTCTGAGAAAAGAAGGCACGCGCCAGGAGCGCCTGCTTCAGGCACGGGCCGCGGTGGTCCAGGCCGAGGCCGTATACGACCGGGTCAAGGCCGGCCCCAGGCCGGAGACCATCGAGCAGGCTCGTGCCAAGGTCCGTGTCGCGGAAGAGACCCTGCGCCAAGCCCGCCAGCAGTTGGCCTATACGGAGATCCATGCACCTTTTGACGGTGTCATCCTGAGCAAGGCCGCAGAGCCCGGCGAGTACCTGAACGTGGGCTCTCCGGTCGTGACCCTGGGTGACCTGGACGATGTGTGGATGCGGGCCTATGTGGGTGAGACCCATCTGGGCCGCATCAAACTGGGACAGGAGGCCCGGGTGACCACGGACACCTATCCGGGCAGGGACTATGCGGGAACGGTCCGGTTCATCGCCGGCGAGGCCGAGTTCACCCCCAAGACCGTCCAGACCCGGGAGGAGCGCGTCAAGCTCGTATATCGGATCAAGATATCCCTGGCCAACGACCACCGGGAACTCAAACCCGGCATGCCGGCCGACGCCGTTATCCTGATGGGGAACCCGCACCGTGAAGACCGCTGAAGCGGCCATTATGGCCCAGGGACTGACCAGAAGATTCGGGGGTCTTACCGCCGTGGACGGCCTGGACCTCACGGTCCGTTCCGGTGAGATCTTCGGCCTGGTGGGGCCGGACGGCGCCGGAAAAAGCACGACCCTTCGCATGCTCGCCGGCATCATGCGACCCGATGCCGGAAGCGCCCGCATCGCAGGGTATGACACCCGCCGGGAGACGGAACAGGTCAAAGACAACCTGGCCTACATGAGCCAGCGGTTCGGTCTCTACCCGGACCTGACCGTGGGCGAAAACGTGGCCTTTTACGCGGACCTCTACGGCGTCCGCAGGAAGGACCGGGAATCGCGCATCGACGAACTGCTGGACTTCAGCACCATGCGCCCGTTCAAGAAACGGCTGGCCGGAAAACTCTCCGGCGGAATGAAGCAGAAACTCCAACTCGTCTGTGCCCTCATTCATACCCCCAGGGTCCTCCTCCTGGACGAACCCACCAACGGTGTGGACCCGGTGAGCCGCAGGGACTTCTGGCGCATCCTCTATCGACTGCTGAAAGAGGGGGTCTCCATCCTGGTCACAACGGCCTACCTGGACGAGGCGGAACGGTGCACCCGCGTGGGGCTTCTGGACCGGGGGAGGATCCTGGCCCAGGGGCCTCCGGAAGAGGTCCGGGGTCTCATGAAGGGAACCGTGTTGGCCATCCGGACATCCCAGGCCTCTCACGTGAGCCGCCGGCTCAAGCAGGTGCTCCACTGGCCGGACGTGGACGTCTTCGGGGATGAGGTGCATGCGGTGGTTTTCGATGCGGCCTCGGCGCGCCTGAAGGTGGAACAATTCCTTCACACGGAGGCCCTGCCTTTCGACGAGATCCGGGAGCAGGCCCCTTCGCTGGAAGACGTATTCGTGAGCATCATGCCGCGGACCGAGGACTGGGATCGAGAAAGGGATACGCCGGTCGTGTTGACCCGTGCGGCCCGCCGGGCGGACAGCCCTCATGCCGTTTCCGTGGAGGGTCTGACCCGGCGATTCGGCGACTTCGTCGCCGTGAACCGCGTGAGCTTTCAGGTCAGGGCCGGCGAAATCTTCGGTTTTCTCGGCCCGAACGGCGCGGGGAAGAGCACGGTCATCCGCATGCTCTGCGGGCTCCTTCGGCCCAGCGAAGGCACGGGTACCGTGGCCGGGTTCGACATCCGCACACAGGCGGAATCCATCAAGCGTCGAATCGGTTACATGAGCCAGCGATTCTCTCTCTATGAAGATCTGACGGTGGAAGAAAACATCGATTTCTACGGCGGCATCTACGGCCTTGGAGGGAAACGCCTGGGCGATCGAAAGGATTGGGCCGTGGCCATGGCGGGCCTGAACGACTTGCGCCGAAGCCCGACGGCCGTGCTGAGCGGGGGCTGGAAGCAGCGACTGGCCATGGCCTGCGCCGTGCTTCATGAACCGTCCATTCTCTTCCTGGATGAGCCGACCAGCGGCGTGGACCCCTTGAGCCGGAGGCGTTTCTGGGACGTCATCTACGACATGGCCGAACAGGGGGTGACCGTCTTTGTCACGACCCACTACATGGAAGAGGCCGAGTATTGCCATCGGGTCGCCCTCATCTACCGCGGAGAGCTCGTGGCCATGGGAACGCCCCTGGAACTCAAGACCCGCATGATGCACGACCACATCCTGGACATCCAGTGCGCCTCCCCCCAGGATGTCATGGAATCCCTGGCCCGGCTTCCGGGCGTCCGGGAAGTCGCCCTCTTCGGAGCCGGGCTCCATGCCGTGGTGGAGGATCCCCATGAGGCGCGGCCGGCCGTCATCCGACTCCTGGAAGAGCAGGGAGTAGATATCCGATCCGTGGAGTCCATTCAACCCGGCCTCGAAGACGTTTTCGTCTCACTGATCGAGGCGGCGGACCGTGAGGAAGCCGTGCTCGAAAAGGGGAAGGAACCATGATGGACCTGCGGCGCTTCAGGGCCGTGGCCCGAAAGGAGTTCATTCACGTATTCCGCGACTGGCGCAGTCTGGCCCTGGCCCTGGCCATTCCCATGATCCTCATTCTGCTCTTCGGGTACGCCCTGAACCTGGACCTGAAAAACGTGCCCACCGTGGTGTGGGACCAGTCCCGCACCCCGCAGAGCCGGGCCTTTATCAGCCTCTTCGAGGGATCCCCCTATTTTTCCATCGAGGCCTTTTACTCTTCCTACGGACCCATTCAGGCCGATCTCGACGGAGGAGACGCCATGGTCGCCCTGGTGATCCCGTCCGACTTCGCCCCGTCCGTTCTTGCCGGCAGGGATGTGACGGTCCAGGTCATCGCCGATGGAAGCGATGCAAACACCGCACGCCTGGCCCTGGGTTACGTACGCGCCATCGGTCTTCTCTATTCCCGGAACCTGCGGGCCGAGCGCATGCGTTTCATGGGGGGATGGGAAACGGCCCCTCCGGTGGCACTGGAATCCCGGGCCTGGTACAACCCCGACCTTCGAAGTCAGGACATGATCATCCCCGGGATCATCGCCATCGTCCTGATGGTCATTGCATCGATGCTCACGAGCGTTACCGTGGCCCGGGAATGGGAGACAGGGACCATGGAACAGCTCATCAGCACGCCCATCCGAGGACCGGAACTGGTGTTCGGAAAGGTGGTCCCTTACGTTGCCATCGGGTTCGCCGACGTCGCTGTCGCCGTCATTCTCGGTCAGTGGCTCTTCGGCGTTCCCATGCGGGGTAACGCCGGGATTCTCTTTCTCGTGGCCACTCTCTTTCTCACGGGCGCCCTCTTCTTCGGCCTGATGCTCAGCATCACCATGAAGCGGCAGGTCGTCGCCAATCAGGCCGCCCTTCTGGCCGGCTTTCTGCCCACCATGCTCCTGAGCGGGTTCGTTTTTGCCATCGAAAACATGCCTGCTCCCATTCAAGTCCTCACGGCTCTCGTGCCGGCCCGCTATTTCATCACGCTGATTCGAGGGATCTACCTGAAGGGGATCGGCCTGGAGATCATGTGGCTGAACGCTATCCTGCTGGCCTTCTTCGCCTTCATCATGGTGGCGGTCTCCAACAGGCGCATGAAGCTGAGGCTGGAGTAGGCATGTTCGGACGTCTCAAGCAGATGGTGATCAAGGAATTCCTGCAGATGTTCAGGGATGTGCGGATGCGGGTGGTCATCTTTGTGGTCCCCCTCATTCAGATGACCGTCCTCTCCTTCGCCCTGACCACCGACGTGCGACAGATCCGGACCGGAGTGCTGGACCTGGATCGATCCCCTTCATCCCGGGAATTCATTCAGGAGTTCTCATCCTCCGGGCACTTCAACATCAAGATGCACGCCCGCGCCCAGGCCGACATGGCCCGCCTGCTGGATCGGAGCCGTGTCCGGGTCATCCTTCATATCCCCCCGGGCTTTGAGGGCGACCTTCAATCGGGCCGGACGGCACACGTGCAACTCCTGGCCGACGGAACCGACAGCAACACCACGAGCATCGTCTTCGGGTATGCCGAACAAATCGTGACCGGTTTCTCGGCGCGGGTCCAGGCCGAACGCCTGGTCCGGCTTCAGGGTCCGGGCCATGCCTTCGGGCATATGGAACCGGACATTCGTGCCTGGTACAACCCGAATCTGGAAAGCCGTCTCTACTATGTTCCGGCCCTCATCGCCGTCATGCTGCTGGTGGTGAGCCTGCTTCTCACCAGCATCGCCGTTGTCCGTGAAAAGGAGATCGGCACCATCGAACAGATGCTCGTGACCCCCATCACCCGGGTGGAATTCATTCTAGGCAAGACCGTCCCCTATGTCATCATCGGGTACATCGTCATGACGGCCATGTTCCTCATCGCCATGCTGGTGTTCGACATCCACATCAAGGGAAACGGCATCCTTCTCTATATAATGACAGGCGTCTACCTCTCCGGGAACGTGGGCCTGGCCCTGCTGATCAGCGTCAGCGCCGACACCCAGCAGCAGGCCCTCCTGACGGCCTTTCTCATCCTCATGCCGTGCGTCCTGCTGAGCGGCTTCATCTTCCCCATCCGGAACATGCCCTCGACCGTCCAGTATGCCACCCTCCTCAATCCCATGCGATGGTATCTGGAGATCCTGCGGGGGGTCTTGATCAAGGGAGTTGGTATGCGCGCCCTGTGGGCCCCCATCCTGGGTCAGGGGATCCTCGCGTGCATCTTCCTGGCCCTGGCTTCGGTTCGGTTCAAGAAGACCCTGGCGTGACCCTCCCCTGCCACGACGTCCCATTCACCTCTCCGTGGCGCCTGATAGAACGTTCAGCCCCCCATCGAGGGCCTCTCGAACCTTCTTGGAGAGTTCGATCAGGTTGAACGGTTTCTGAATGAAGCCCTTACAGCCTTGATCGAGGATGGTCCGGGCCTGGCCGTCCACGCTGTACCCGCTGCACAGGAGCACTCTGACCCCGGGATCCATCTCCTTCAGACGGCCGAAGGTCTCTCCGCCGCCCATGCCCGGCATGATCATGTCCAGAATGACCATTCCGACGGTGCCGGCATGTCCGCGGTACATGCTCAGGGCCTCGGGACCGCTCCCCGCTGCAACCACGCGATAGCCCAGGCTCTCCAGCATTCGTCCGCCGACTTCCAGGATCATGGGTTCGTCATCCACCAGGAGGATCGTCTCCGTACCTCTGACGGGCTTCTCCTCCTCCGGCTCATCCAAGGCGACAGCCTCATCGGAAGCAGGAAGAAAGATGGAAAAGACGGTCCCTTTTCCAATCTCGCTTCGAACCCGAATGCAGCCGCCGTGGTTTTGAATAATGCCGTAGGCCGAGGCCAGCCCGAGACCCGTGCCACGCCCCATGCCCTTGGTGGTAAAAAATGGATCGAAAATCCGCCCCAGTGTGGCCTCGTCCATTCCCACGCCCGTATCCGTCACCGAGGCCTTCACGTACCGGCCGGGCCGGAGCCCTCGGGGGGAGGCACCGGCCTCATCCAGTTCCCTGTTCTCCGTCTTCAGAACGAGATCCCCGCCTCCGGGCATGGCATGCCACGCATTCACGTAGAGATTCAGGAGCACCTGCTCGATCTGCCTTCGATCGATGTCCACGCTCCATAGACCGGGTTGAAAGTGCCTGCGCAGGCGAATCTCCTTTTTGGTCCGGCCGAACAGGGCGGCACTGTGGTCCATGACTTCATTCATATCGGCCGGTCGAACCTCGTATTTTCCCCCTCTGGCAAACCCCAGGAGCTGCCGGGTCAGGTCCGTGGCGCTCTGGACGTACTCCTCGATGGCCCGAAGGTGTTCCACATGCCTTGGGGAGCCGTCCGCATCGAGCATCATGAGGGATGCCCTCCCCTGAATGCCCATGAGGAGGTTGTTGAAATCATGGGCAACCCCGCCGGCCAGAATCCCGAGACTCTCCAGTTTCTGTGCTCGGAACATCTGATCCCGATACGCGTCCTTTTCCCTTTCCCGGTCCATCAATTCGAACTCGGCCGCCACCATCTGGCCGGCGGTCTTCAGAAGGTTCGTGTCCCAGTCATCCAATTCCCGGGGTTCCCCGAATGCATGGATCGTCCCCAGGACTCCGCCCCCGCGGTCGAAAAAGGGCACGCCCGAATACGAATCCGCAGACACGGCCCGCAACCAGGTTGAGGAACGAAGCCGTTCCCATGCGTGGGACGAAACGACAACCGGCCTTTTCTCCGTATGAATCTCGTCCAAGGGAAGCCCCTGAAGGCAATCGTCCATAACCCCGGACAAGGCATCCGCCCGAGCGGAGCCGACCACACGAGGATCTTCCTCTTCCCGTTTCCATCGAACGATAATTACACAAAGGCCCAACGCGTCGCCCACGGCCTCGGCGACACGAGTGAAAAAAACCTCTCCACGCGCGGTCAGGGCAATGGAATAAAAACGCTCCAGCCAGGCGGTACGTTCACGAAGGGAGCGCATCATTCCACTGATGCTGTCGCTCAAAAACTCGAGTTCACGGCTTCCCCGGTATTCCGGGGCCTTTCCGCTCTGAATCGCGGAAATCATCCGGTGAATGGGAATCCGGAGCAGCCGGTCAAAGAACCACAACAGGAGAAAGGCGCTGAGCAGAAGAAGAAGACCCGTCACTGCATAGGCGAGATGAACCCGGTGCATCAGGGGGGCGTATTCCGCCGTGTCCTTGAACAGGTCCACATGCCATTTCCACGGACGGAATTCGAAATGTGAAAGGTGGTAGATCGTACCGTTGTATGACATCCGCTGGAAGGTCTCCGTCGTCCGAAAACCGCACCCGGTCTCTTCCAGTCCGCCCGGGACCGCATGGTTCAGAAGCGCGTTCCCGTTCTGCTCCTCACTCACGAGGCACCCGACCCGGTTGCTTCGCACGAAGTCCTCGATGGCACCGAGCGTTCGCGCCTTTTGAATACGAACCGCCGCCGCATTTCCCATCCGGCCGCTGCGCATGAGTTCGGAGAAGCGGCTGTCGCAGACATTGTAGAGATCGCGGGACGTCTTGGCGAGGGCCTCCCGGATTTGCCGATCCGTGAATTCGGAGACCGACCTGAGCACGAAAAAGTAGAGCCCCGCCCCCACCATGGCCGTGACCAGAATGACCGGGACCACCATACGTGCAGGTAGGCCTTTCAGAATCCGTTCCCGGGCGCTCATCATGGAAAACGGGGCGCCGACGTCCGCAGTTCGTCCGGCCATACCAGCTCTTTTCGTCCGTTTTGCCATTGAATGATGAAGGTCTGCTGGCGCACCTGCTTTCCCGTGGAATCCACTCCGAAACGGCCGATAATAGTCATGGTATCCAGTTGGAACAAGGCGGAACGGACCTTTTCCCGATCCACGGTACGGGCCTCCTGAATGGCCTCTTCCAGGACCTGTCCCGCGGCATAGGCCAGGCCGGCATGGTATCCCGGGCTCTCGCCATAGGCTTCGACAAAGTCGCGTTCAAAGGCCCTTGCCCCGGGAAAGTCGGCCCTGGGCTCCCACAGGCTGGTCCCGAAGACCCCCTCGGCATCCGTGCCGCATTGATCGTAAAAAGCCTGATGGGCCGGCCCCACGGAGGCATACGAAGCCAGCGGAGTCCAGTGGATCCGTTTCAGGGCACGACACATGCGGACCGCCTCGTTCATGTGCCCGCAGACCAGAAGCGCCTGCGCGCCACTCTCCCTTGCCTGTACCGCCAGGGGCTCGAGGTCTTCCGTGCCCTTGGCGAACTCCTTGAACAGGGTCACATGAAGCCCGAACCGTTCGGCCCATGTCCTCGAACCGTTTGCCAGGTCCACGGAAAAGGAATCGTCGGCGTATATCACGGCGATCCGCTCCATTCCGTGCCATACGAGCAGTTCCAGGAAACCGGCGGTGAACTGGCTCGCCGGGGTATACACGCCCACGGCATAGCGATGGCCCTGCTGCCACAGCCGGTCCGCCGCAGCTCCGGCGATCAGGATGGGCACATGGTGTTCCTCGGCAATGGGAAGGACGGATTCGGTGATCAGGCTCGAATAGGGGGCGAACAGGAAATCCACCCGGTCTTCGGCCAGGAGGGCCTGGTACAAGCGCCTTGCCCGTTGGGGATCTCCCTGGTCGTCCTTGACGATCACCTGGACGGGCCTTCCCTGAATGCCTCCCTTTTGGGAGACGTGGGTTTCCCACAATCGAAACCCCTTGTAGAGCGCCTCGGACATGACGACGAACCGGCCGGTGAGTCCGAGACTGACTCCGATCTTCAGAGGGTCGTCTGCAGCCCGGGAATTCGACACCCAGGATCCTGTCGCCAGGAGAAGGCCGAGAACAACACCCAACAGGCCACGCGTTCCACTGCGTTCCATGAAGACTCCCTTATGATCGGGCGGAGGAGTGGCCCGACAGGACGGGGGTCCGATCAAGGTATGAACCGCACAGCAACCCATGAGGAGTTCGCGTGAGGGAACATGATGCTACAACAGGTTCATATAAAATATCGCAGAGACGGCTTCGGTGTCAATGGGCGAGGAAACAACCTGGGTGCTGAGCGCATGGGATCATCAACGACCCGATACAGTGGAGGGAACAAAAAATTGTTTGGACCCTCTGAACATGATACCGTTCTAAACGACCGGAGCGGCCGTGAGGCCATGTCGTATCCTTTGATCCACAGGAAGGCCCGTGACGGGCCCTTTCATGCCGCCGGGATCTTCGGCCCAGCAGCTTGTTGTCATATCCGATGTTCACAGGCTGAGGAAAAATGCCCAGATGCAAGGCTTGCGAAATCCCGAGGAATGAGGCGTACAACCCCGTACGCCGCAGTGACGAGGGATGAGCGAAACGCAGCAGATGGGCGTTTTTCAACGGCCTGGTCAAACCCATGACGAGGCACGGTTGTCATGACATCAAAACCGACCTACGAAGAACTGGAAGCACGAGTCGCGGACCTGAAGCTGGAACTGGACCGGGCAAAGGGGAACGACCGTGGAGTGATCCAGGTCTTGTCCGAGGACTTTCAGCGTCTCGCCGACCGTTCCCAGGACGCGGTCTATCGCCTGGATCTCGCCTCCCAGACCTTTCCCTTTTTTAACCGCCGGTTCCTGGACCTGTTCGGGGTGGAGGAAGGAAAGACACGAATCCTGACCCCAAAGGGCAGTATAGTCTGCATTCACCCCGACGACCAGGAGAGCCTGAAACAAGAACGAGCGAAATCTATTAAAAAAGGGAGTACAGGCGGAGAAAACGAGTACAGGCATATTGATAAAGACGGTTCGATTCGATGGATGCATGATAAATGGACTGTCATTCGAGATGCCAAAGGCTCACCTTTAGCCATTGAAGGTTTTATTCGAGATAACACTCGAAGAAAACAAGCTGAAGATGAACTAGATAAAAGCAGAAGAAATGCTTTAATTGGAAGTTATATTGTTCAAAATGGTAGATTTATATATGTAAACAATGAATTTTGCAGAATAACGAAATATGATAAAAATGAACTTATAGGTTCATTATCACTCAATTATGTCCATAAAAAGTATGTTAATCATGTAAAATCAAGTTCACTTCAAATGTTGAAAGGCCATAGACTGACCCCATATGAGTTCTGTATCGTGGCCAAGACAGGAGAAATCCGGTGGGTCTTGGAGACGGTCACCTCGGTCCTCCATGAAGGGCGGAGGGCGATTCTGGCCTATTTCATGGACATCACCACGGCCAAGCATGCGGAAAAGGAGCGGCGGGAAAAGGAGAAACTCCAAGCCATCCTGGAACTGGCCGGGGCCCTCAGCCACGAACTCAACAACCCGTTGCAGGTCATTGTGCTCTGCAGTGCCAATCTGGAGAGGCATGTTCAAGACATGCCTGAAGGGAGAAAAAAGATTCGAATGTTAAACGAACATACAAAAAAAATGGCCCAAATTATAAATAAATTTCAGAAAATAACTCAATATGCGACGAAAGATTATGTGCAGGGGAAAAAAATTCTGGACATCGATGCCGCTGCCGGGGAGTAGGCCCTCCTAGGTTTTTCGACCTGACCTCGCCCGGGGTCCCCGACTCGACCCCGCCGGCGTGGCCCATGGCCCCGGCCGTTGGGAGCTTTTGATGCAGAGAGAACCGATCCACCCTGCTGCGAGCGTCCCTTGACTTGCCGGAGAGAAATCGCTAGTCTGAATCTGCCGCGAATTTCATGAGTTACACCGTCTTCCCAGAAAGCGGCTTCACGCCGGCCACGCCCGCCGCCGAGGGAGTGCCCGGACATTTCATGGGGTGTGAAAGGGGAACCAAGGCCTATGGAATCCGACCGATTTTGCAGGCGCTGTTCCGTGGTTCGGGTCAACACGTTGTGCGGTCTGCATGAAAAAGGATTTCAGAACGGTGACCCAAAGGCGCAGGCCGACTTGAGGGCCATGGTGACCCTGGCCGCCGAACGCGGTTACCCGGCCGGGAGCCGGGTTCTGGAGGCAGGGTTGGATTCAGCGATGGTCAGGCGGCTCTGCTGGAACATCTCCTCCGTGCTGGAGGACCGCGATTTCCAGACCAGGAGGATCGACCTTGGAAACCGATGACCGGGGTCCCGAACCCGTGATCAGCGAGGAGATCGACTTCAACGATCTGCCGGAAGGGGACGGCGTGGTGGTGCTGTCCGGGGCCGGCCATATCCTGTCCGCGAACCTCCAGGCCGAAAGACTGCTTCGTCGCAGACTCCCACGGGGTTATACCCTCCGGATTCAGGATTTCATATCCAATGAATACATGCAGGAGGCCCGGGAGGCGTGGGAAAAGGCCCTGGAAGGGCATTCCCGTTCCAACCTCCTGACCCAGGTCTACCTGGATTCCGGACTTCCGGTGTCCGTCACCTTTTCCATGGACCCCCTGTGGGGAGAAGGGGGGGAGGTGATCGGGGTCCTTCTCACCCTCCGGGATCCGGTCTCGACCCAGTCGAAAGGACCGGATCGCCTGGGGGAACCGGTCTGGGAATACGACGCGCTCTTCGAGCATCTGGCCGAAGGGATCTTCACCATCAACAATCGCTGGCGGATCACGTCCTTCAACCGGCGGGCCCAGGAGATCACGGGTTTCCTGCGCGAGGAGGTCCTGGGCCGCAACTGCTGGGACATCTTTCGAAGCGACCTGTGCAAGACGAACTGCCCCCTCAAAATCACCATGGAGACCGGTGTCCTGCGGATGGACCAGGACGTGCGGATCGTGGACAAAAAGGGAAGCGCACGGTCCATCCTTGTGAACACCTCAGTCATCAAGAATAAACACGGACTGGTCATGGGAGCGGTGGAGAGTTTCCGGCCCATTGCCCAGATCGAACCGTCAGGAGAAGACGGAATCGCCAGGGCGGAAAGACACGATCACATCGTGGGCCGAAGCCCCAGTCTCATCCATGTGCTGAACATGCTTCCCGATGTGGCCGCTTCGGATGCGACAGTCCTCATCGAAGGAGAATCCGGGACCGGTAAGGAGTTGATCGCTAAATCCATTCACAGCCAGGGCCCCAGAAGCGGGGGTCCTTTTGTGGCGGTCAACTGTTCGGCGCTTGCCGAGACCCTGCTGGAATCCGAACTGTTCGGCCACGTCAAGGCCGCCTTTACCGGCGCGTTGAACAACAAGGTGGGACGATTCGAACTCGCCAAGGGAGGGACCCTGTTCCTGGATGAGGTGGGGGACATCAAACCCGAGATCCAGATCAAACTCCTTCGTGTCCTGCAGGAACGGGTGTTTGAACGGGTGGGGGGCACGAGACCCATTCGAATGGACTCCCGTATCATCGCCGCCAGCAACAAGAGCCTCTCCCAAGAGGTGAACCGCGGGCGATTTCGCGAAGACCTCTTCTACCGACTGCGGACCGTACCGGTCTTCATCCCTCCCCTGAGGGAGCGAATGTCCGATATCCCGCTCCTCATCGACCACTTCGTGACCGTGTTCAACCGGAAGTACGGGAAGAGCGTCCGCGGTGTGGATCCCAAGGTCCTGCGCCTGTTCCGGCAGCACACCTGGCCGGGCAACGTCCGGGAGTTGGAACATGCCCTGGAGCACGCCTTTGTGTTTGTCAAGGGACCCATCATCACCACCACCCACCTCCCTGAGTTCGAGACCGGCCACGCCCCACGGACCCATGCAGCCGACCCCCCGGGCCGGATGGAGAGCGGTTGGGAAGACGAAAGGATCACCCTTCAACGGGCATTGGAAAAGGCCCAAGGCCGCCGTGAAGCCGCCGCCTATATGCTGGGGATCAGCCGGAGCACCCTGTGGCGGAAGATGAAGACTCACGGCCTGACCTGACCCACCTTGTCTTCCCACCACTCCAGGCCGGCCACGGCGCATATCCCCCTCACACCCACATGACCCGGGGGTACGGCTTCCCTCTCCGCCTGAAAGGCGATCATGCCTGTCGGTGGACCGTATCGGTGTCGATACACGCCCTCACGAAAAAATCCGTTTCATGTTTTCCGCAGGATGTTTCACATCCAGCGATACACGTCACGTGAAACATCAATCCATCTATATCCATATTAATCTCTGTATTTCAATCAGTTATATGTTTCATATCCATCCAAACGTTTCAAGTCTGAAACATTTTCCCGGTTGTGCCGCCGATCCCACAACACACTTTTCCTATTTATTTCATGCGTTTAACCTTATGGCACGTCTATTGCGGAGATACCCTGACAATCAAGATTCAACCAGAGGTAACCCTCACGGAACGGACATTCCATCAGGAAGGGAGACGGATGTGAAACAGGACGTCAAGGATATCGACACCATACTGGAGAGCTACCCCGGAGACCCGAGGTATCTCATCAGCCTGCTCCAGGACGTGCAGGCCGAGTTCAACTATATCTCCGAAGAGAACATGATCCTCATCTGCGATCACGTGGGGGTTCCCCGGACTCAGGCCTGGGCCGTGGCCACGTTTTACGAGTCCTTCAGCCTGGAGCCGCGAGGTGAACACGAAATCAAGGTGTGCCTGGGTACCGCCTGCCACCTCAAGGGCGGACAACGCCTCGTGGACAATCTCTCCCGTGATCTCGGCATCAAACCCGGTGAAACCACTGCGGATCTCAAGTTCACCCTGGACACCGTGCACTGCCTTGGAGCCTGCGCTCTTGCCCCCGTGGCTGTAGCCGATGACGAGTATTACGCCAAGGTCACTTCCAAGAAGCTGAAACAGATTATCAAGGACATGTCCGCGGACTAAGGAGGGAGCCATGGCTCAAGTCAGTGCAGCGGAGAAAAGAAGCAAGCGCCTCGAATCGGTGGAGGAACTCCACCAATTCCGGGAGCGATTGGTCTCCCAACGGGATCCCGATCGAACCCGCGTCATCGTGTGCCTGGGAACGGGATGCCGGGCCAATGGAAGTCCCAAAGTGGCCAAGGCCATGAGGGAGGCCATTGCCGCGGCTAACCTGGATGCGTCGGTGGTCCCGGAGATCAAGACCACGGGATGCCCCGGATTCTGCTCCCGGGGTCCCTTGGTTATCATAGAGCCCTCGGGCATTTTCTACCAGCATGTCAAGCCGGAGGATGCACAGGAAATCGTGCAAACAACCCTGGTGGAAGGGAAACCCGTGGAACGGCTCCTCTACAAGGATCCCAAGACCAACGAAGCCATCGTACACCAGGATGATATTCCATTCTACAAGTACCAGCAGAAGATCGTCATGCGCCACATCGGCCACATCGATCCCCAGGACATTCAGGATTGCATCGCGGCCGGCGGGTACAGCGGGTTGGCCAAGGCCCTCACTGGGATGAGCCCCGAGGAAGTGGTCGCCGAGGTGACGGCCTCGGGCCTGCGCGGCCGGGGCGGGGCCGGATTCCCCACAGGCCGCAAGTGGCAGACCGCCATTCGAGCGGCCGAGAAAAAAAAGGAACCGATCTACGTAGTGGTGAACGGCGATGAAGGCGATCCCGGAGCCTTCATGGACTGCGCCCTGATGGAAGGAGATCCCCATGCCCTGCTGGAGGGACTGATCATCGGGGCCTATGCCATGGGATCCCACCAGGGTTTTTTGTACGTCCGCACCGAGTACCCCCTGGCCATCGAGCACCTGAATATCGCCATGGCACAGGCCCGGGAACTGGGTCTCCTGGGAGAAAACATTCTTGGCACGGGTTTTTCCTTCGAGGTGCAGATCAACCGCGGCGCAGGCGCCTTCGTGTGCGGCGAGTCCACGGCCCTGTTCACGTCCATCGAGGGCCGGGCCGGTGAACCGAGGCCCAAATACGTCCGATCCGCTGAAGAAGGGTTGTGGGGGAAGCCCACGGTCCTGAACAACGTGGAGACCTGGTGCAACATCCCGCTGATCATCGAAAAAGGGGCGGACTGGTATGCCAAGCTGGGCGTTCCCCACAGCACGGGCACCAAGGTGTTCTCACTGGTGGGTAAGGTCAACAACGTGGGTCTCGTAGAGATCCCCATGGGTATGCCTCTGGAGGACCTGATCGAGAAGATCGGAGGCGGTGTCCCGGGCCAGGAACACTTCAAGGCCGTTCAGACCGGCGGCCCTTCCGGTGGGTGCATCCCCCACGAACTGGGCCACACTCCCGTGGATTATGATTCACTGACCAAGGCCGGCTCCATGATGGGGTCCGGCGGCATGATTGTCATGGACGACAAGGACTGTGTGGTGGATGTGGCCCGGTACTTCTTGCGCTTCCTGGAGGAAGAGTCCTGCGGCAAGTGCCTGCCCTGCCGACTGGGGCTCAAGTCCATGCTCCACTTTCTCGACGCATTCGCACGAGGCGAAGGGTCCGTCGACGACATAACCGATCTGGAGAGCCTGGCCAAGGCGGTCCAGGACGGATCCCTCTGTGCCCTGGGCGGGAGCGCACCCAACCCGGTCCTGACCACACTCCGGTACTTCCGCGATGAATACGAGGCCCATATCCGCGACCACAAGTGCCCGGCCGGGGTCTGCAAGGACCTGATCACCTACCGGATCGATCCGGAGGCCTGCACGGGCTGCGGGACATGTGCCCGAAGCTGCCCCCAGCAGTGCATCACCGGCGAGAAAAAGAAACCCCACACCATTGATGCGACCCGATGTATTCGCTGCGGCATGTGCCTGGAATCCTGTAAATTCGGCGCAGTCATCGTGGAATAGCGAGGGATATGATGAAAAAGGAAACAAAAAAGAACGACGGCAAGATCCGCTTCACCATCGACGGTGTGCCCGTCGAGGCCGAAGAGGGATGGACGGTCCTGGATACGGCCCGGCAATACCACATCCCCATTCCCACCCTCTGCTACCACGAGGCCGTCAAGCCCAGCGGGGCATGCCGTCTGTGCGTGGTGGAGGCAAAGGACGGGAAATGGTCCAAGGTGGTCATCTCCTGCATGTACCCGCCCTTCGAAGGCGTGGAGATCGAGACCAAGTCCGAGAGGGTGCTCAATGTCCGGCGGTGGATCCTGGAGATGCTGCTCGCCGAATGCCCCGCATCCAAGGAGATTCGTGATCTGGCCGAAGAGTACGGCATCCACAAGAGCCGGTTCGCGGTGGAAGACCCGGAGGAGCAGTGCATCTTGTGCGGTCTCTGCGTGCGCGCGTGCGAAGAAATCGTGGGCGTGCGGGCCATATCCTTCGGGTCCCGGGGGGTGCACAAGCACGTGGCTACGCCCTACATGGTCCCCAACCAGGCCTGCATCGCGTGCGGGTCCTGCGTCACGGTCTGTCCCACGGGCGCTATGCAGGCCCGCCTGGACAAGGTGCGCGGTGACGTGTCCCAACGGACCGGCGGCGGCTTCGCCCATTAAGGAGGAAAAAATGAGCAAAACCAAGAACCAAGAAAAACCGACCGGGAGCGGAGCCAAGCTGGGTGTCTTCCTGTGCGAATGCGGTGGCAGGATTGACGGCAAGATCGATCTGGCCTACCTGAAAAAGACCCTGAAGGGAGCTCCGGAGGTCGATTACGTAGATATCCTGCCGTACAGTTGCATGCTGCCCGGATTGACCGGGATCCGGAAGGCCGTCTCCAAACAGAAACTGGAACGGGTCATCGTGGCCGGTTGCGAGCGGCGTATTCTTCTCGGCAAGTTCGAGAAGGAACTGAAGGACACAGGACTGGCCGAGGGGCAGATCGATGTGGTCAACGTGCGCGATTACGTGGCCGCGGTCAACCGGGGCGCGCCCGAGGCCCTGGCGGAAAAGGGAGCCAAGCTCATTCTGGCCGCTGCCGCCGGACTGAAGGCCCTGATCCCATCAGCACCCCAGAAGGTCGAGATCAAGGGCCCGGTGATGATCCTGGGCGGCGGCATGGCCACGTACTCCGCCGCGCAGGAGTTTGCCCGCAACGGTATCGAGGCCCTGATGGCGGTCTACACCGAGGACATCGAAGACGAGATTCGCATCCTCCACGAACGATATCCGGGCGAGCGGCATTATCATGACCGCTTGATGAAAATCATGACCGAGGTGGATTCGAGTCCTCTGATCAAGCACATCTCAGTGGGTGAACTGCAGCAGGTGATGGGCTCCGTAGGGAATTACACGGTGACCTTTTCCGCCGACGGGGACGGTCCTCCACGGGTGTACCAGGCGGGCGCCATCGTGGCGGCCCTGGACGGTGAGATGCTCAACCAGGGTTCGGAGTTCGGCCACGACGGGAAACGGGTCCTCTGCCATACAGAGATGGAAGAATACATCTGGCTTCACGGAGTTCCCAGTCACCGCATGGTATTCTGGATCAATGACCTGGAAACCGATCGCCCCTACGCCCACCTTTCCGCCCGCACCGCCTGGAACATGGCCTTGTATATGTGCAAAAACAATGCGAACTGCGACGTGACCATCCTGTACAACAACACGACCACGCTGCCTTTGAGTGCGGCCGAGCGCGTGCAGGCCCGGAAGATGAACATCCGTTGGGTCCCCTATGACGCCAAGGTGCGCCCCACGGTCCAGGACGGGTACATCACCTACGACGAACCCGGAAGCCAGATCGAGAGGGAACTCCTCTGGGACCAGCTTGTGCTCTCTCCCAAGCGGCATCCAGGCATGGAGCAACTCAAGGTCGCCCGGATTCTGGGGCTCGACGTCCACGGAGAAGAATTTCTCGAACGCAATCCCCAGATGGTCCGGCCCGAGCAGGTGGGCGTGGAGGAGAAATTCCTGGCAGGGTCCGCCCGGAATCCTTGCGACCTGCGCGAGACCCTTCGTCAGGGACGAAGGGCGGCTCAGAAGACAGCGGAGATCGTCAACAAATCCCTGAAAGGAGAGCTTTACGCACCGCGCATGGTGTGCATCGTGGACCAGTCCAAGTGCATCGGGTGCGGTCTGTGCAAGGAAATCTGCGATTGCGGAGGCATTGCTCCCGTGGAAGGCCCCGGCGGCAACATCCCCCGGGTGGTGGACCCCATGACCTGCACCGGGGGCGGAACGTGCGCCGCGGCATGCCCTTATGGCGCGCTCTCTCTTCAGAACAACACCACCAAACAGAGGGAGGCCCGGGTCACGGCCCTGGCCAACCGCCTGGCGGAAGGCGAGATCATGGGGTTCGGCTGCCGGTGGGGCGGAAGCGCCGCAGCGGACAATGCGGGCGTTCGCGGCATTCCCTACGACGAGCGGTTCCATCTCCTTCCCATTGACTGCATCGGTCAGCTCGACCCCGTTGTCATGGGAAGGGCCTTTCTGGAAGGGGCCAACGGGCTCCTGCTCCTGGGGTGCCCTCCCGAGGAATGCCACCACAGCTACGGCCTGGACCATACCTGGAGCCGCGTGCTTCTCGTGAAAAAGCTCTTCACCCTCATCGGCCTGGAGCGGGACCGGATCGCCCTGGCCCACATGGACCTGAACCAGCCGGAACAACTGGCCAAGACGGTGAACCGGTTCATGGAGATGATGGACGCCATCGGCCCCATTGTCCGGGACGACGTGATGAAGGCCAAGATTCGGGACCTCTACGACACGCTCAACAACCCACGCGTTCGGTGGGTCCTGGGGGCCAGTCTGCGAAGGCCGTGGGAGACCACCTATCCGGCCGACCAGCGGAATGCCCTGGCCTTTGACGAGACCTTCTCGGACGTGGTCATGGAGGAATTTCTTCGAACCCGGCTGGTGAACTACCTCCGGCGCGAGGGCAAAGTGCTTCACCTGAACGACATCGTGGATTCGGTCGGAGAGGAGAAACAGCGCGTTCTCCACTGCCTGAAGGACCTGTCCGACGAGGGGATGATATCCAGGATCTACAAGGATCGGGTGCCCTATTACACACTCCAGTAGGTACGATAACACCCATCCCTTTGAATGAAACGACCGCGAGAGCCGGAAGGCCTCGCGGTCGTTTTTATTACAGGATCATGATTGATGTCCTCGTAAAAAGTCACATACTCGCGCCAAGCCGCAAAGATAACCGATTAATATTAATAGTTTTTTTCTTTGCGCTCTTGGCGTCTCTGCGCGAAAAACCGTTTTTGCGAGATTGTCATGATTCACGTTGGGGAGGCTCCAAGGGGATCCCCCACTTCTTCATGTACTTCCAGACGGACGTCCGGCTCTTGCCCAGCCTTCGGCCCACCTCCGCCTTGTTCCATTGGCATGAGCCCAGGAGTTGGATCAAGGTCTCCCGGGAGAGCGTTTCGAAGCTCGAGCCCGAAGGGGAAAACGCAACCTCATCCCGGGATGCGGGCCGGTAGGCGAGTTGCCGGATTTCCACCGGCAGATCGAAGATGTCCAGCCTATCCCCGGTACAGAGTACAAAGGCGTGCTCCACCGCGTTTTCCAGTTCCCGCACATTACCGGGCCAGGAGTGGTCCATCAGGATCCGCATGGCCGAATGGGAGACTCCCTTGATTATCTTGCCGGTCTTCCGGTTCTGGCGGTCGATAAAGTGGCTGATCAAGATCGGAATGTCCTCCTTGCGCGCCCGAAGCGGAGGCAGGTGGACCGGAAAAACCTTGAGGCGGTAATACAGGTCTTCCCGAAACTCCCCTCTCTTGACAAGGCCGTGAAGGTCCTGGTTGCTGGCAGCGATGATCCGCAGGTCGATCGGCCGCTTCATGGATTCCCCGACCCGTTCCACTTCCCGTTCCTGAAGGACCCGCAGGAGCTTGACCTGCACATACGGGCTGATCTCGGCCACCTCGTCCAGGAAGACAGTCCCTCCGTCGGCCTCCTCGAAACGGCCAACCCGGTTGCGCACCGCCCCGGTGAAGGCGCCCTTTGCGTGGCCGAACAACTCGCTTTCGAGGAGGGATTCCGGCAGGGCGCTGCAGTTGACCGGGACAAAAGGTCCTTCCTTGCGTTCGCTGTTGAAATGGATGCACCCGCGGCCAGTTCCCTTGCCGGTACCGCTCTCCCCCTCCAGCAGGACCGTGACCTCGCTTTCCGCGGCGGCACGAAGGGCGGAAAAGACGTCTCGTATGGCCGGACTCTTTCCGATGATGTTCTCGAAGCGGTGGATCTCGCCCAGGCGGCGATCCGCCTCCTCTGCCTTGCGCCTGGCCTCCCGAAGTTCCGTGAGGTCGGTCACGGTCTCCACGACCCCTTTGATCTGGCCGTTCTCATCGCGGACCAGCCGTGCGCTTTTCAACACGGGCACGTCCCGGCCGTCCTTGTGCCGAAGGAAGCACTCGCTGGAATCCACGGCCCCGTGCCGGTAGATGCCGCACTCCTGAATCCCCGCGGGGCACTGCCGGGAAAAACACCGATTGAAGTTCAACAGGGTGCAGCCCTGACCCCGGACCTCCTCAGCGGTGTATCCGGCAATCCGTTCCATGGATCGATTCCAGGAGGTGATTCGCCCTTGCCCATCGAGCGTGAACACGCCATCGGCCATGGAATCCAGCAGCAAGGATGCGAACTCCGGATCCAGGACATTCCTGCTCTTTTGATGCGTCACGGATTCCCCCTTTCCCTGTGGTCCGCAATGGACCCCACCGGTCCAGAACCGGCCCGGCCCGCTCTGGTAACGTTACATAACGTTACATCCCATTATAGGTAACGCATCAGGCCGGGTCAACTCCTGATCGTCAGGGCCCCTTCCTGCGCCTCCCGATTCGGGTCCCATAAAAAACTGTTCTATTGTTTTCAAGTGGTTGGACTCGCAGAGCGTGCCCGGTCCGTATCGGCCTTCATGCCGGAGTCCCGAATGGAACGATTCTTGATGAACAGAGGGGAAGCGATTCATCTTGGAAGTGCGAAGGTGGAATCCCCGAAGGAGGTCCTCGTCTGTGAAACCACCCGCAATCCAATCCACAGGGCCATTGAAACAACACCTGGCCGACGGCGTTGGTCTGGTGGAGTTCTGTGTGCCGTGGTCCGCCCCATGCCGGGAGCAAAAGAGGATCCTCGCGCCGTTGGCCCGGCGGTTTCAAGAGAGGGCATGGATCACCCACATCAACGTGGACGAAAATGAGGAGGCGGCCAGAGAGTTCGGAATCGAGAGCCTTCCCACCCTGGTCGTCTTCAAGGATCAACAGGAGGTCCGACGTTTTCAGGGGCTTCACGCCGGGAACGTCATTTCCAAAGCCCTGGGCGATCTTGTGGGTGATGCGGCCTGAAAGAACCTGCGCCCTTCCGTCTCGCTACGAAGTTTTTTCTTTGGTCAAACATGGGTTGATGAGCTTTTTTTAAAACGGGAGGTGGACCATGGAGAGGATGTTTCAGCCATACCGCTTGGGGAACATCGAGCTTCCGAACCGATTTGTGTTTCCTCCGATCAAGACCGGTTACGGAGACCTAGGCGGATCCATCACGGAACGACAGATCGATTTTTACCGACGAATCGCCACGAACGGTCCCGGACTGATGATCCTGGAACCCGTGGCCGTCTCGCCGGAGGGTCGAGAGCACCCCAGGCAGATGGGTATCCATCTCCCGGAGAGTGTACGTCAGATCCGGAAGATCGTGGAAGCCATCCACGGTCAGGGCCGCTTGGCGGCCCTGCATCTCAATCATGCCGGTGCGGCGGCCAACCCCAAGGTCACACAGACGCCCCCGCGGGCCCCTTCCCCGGTCACCTGTGCGGCCAGCGGACAGGAGGCGGTTTCCCTCACGGAAGAGGAGATCTACGCCCTGATCCGCGCCTTTCAGACCGCAGCCGCCAAGGCGGCCGAGGCCGGCGTCGACTGTCTGGAACTCCAGGCCGGTCACGGATATCTTGTCGCCCAGTTCCTGAACAAAAAAATCAACCGCCGGGACGACCGTTACGGCCGGGACCGCCTGCTCTTCGCCCGGGAAGTGCTCTTCGCAGTCATGGCGGGCGCTCCCGATCTTCCCGTGGTGGTGCGCATCTCCGGCAGCGAGATGTCGCCGGAACTCGGAATGGAGAGAGAAGATCTGGAACCTCTCCTGGACCTTGCCGACAAGGCCGGCGTCGCGGCTCTGCACGTGGGTATGGGAAGCTCCTGCTTCAGCCCGCCATGGTATTTCCATCACGGCAGCCTGCCGGAACAGCCCCAGTGGGACGCCCTGTCCTGGATTCGAAGCCGGACCGACATTCCTCGGATTGTTGCAGGTCGGATGGGGAGACGGGACCGGGTCGAGCGGGCATTGAACGAAGGCCTGGCCGACCTGGTGGCCGAGGGAAGGCCCCTTCTCTCGGACCCGGATCTGATCCGGAAGTGGTCCGAGAGTAAAGACGACGAGATCCTTCACTGCGGATACTGCCTTCAGGGGTGCCTGCATCGGCTCAAGAACGGAGAACCTTTGGGCTGCAATGTGAATCCCGAACTGGGCCTGCCCGAACTGACGCCCACGCCCCACCCAAAGACCGTCCTCGTGGCCGGAGGAGGTCCCGCCGGCATGAGCGCGGCGCTTTATGCGAGGCGGCGCGGCCATCGGGTGACCCTGGTGGAACGGACGGATCGTCTGGGTGGCCGGTTCGACATGGCCTGGAAGGCCCCCGGCAAGGCCGAGATGAAGCCGGGTCTGGAGTCGTTCAAGCGGAGCGTGGCATCCAGCGGAGTCCTACTGAGGTTGAACACCACCGTGGACGAGTCCCTGGTCCGGGAGGTCCGGCCGGACCTCCTGGTGTGGGCCATCGGCGGAGGCGATCAGAACATTCCAACGATCCCGGGGCTGGAAGGCCAGCATCTGGTGACGTCCCTCGATGTCTTCCTGGGGACGGAAGACGTAAAGGGCCCGAGGGTCCTGGTGATCGGGGCCGGGCGTGTGGGTCTGGAGATCGCCGAGATGCTGGGCGGCCGGGGATATGAGGTGGTGGCCACCAAGAGGACGGATCCCCTGGGGAGCCACATGGAGATGATCACCCGAAATCTGACCCTCAAGCGTATATCCGGCATGCCCAAAGTCACACTCATGCCCAGAACCACGGTGAAGGGGTTTTACGACGGATACGTGGACCTGGAGCAGGACAGGACGCCCATGTCCGTGGAGCCTTTTCAGACCGTCATTGCCGCCTCCGGACTGCTTCCTTCGTCCGGGCCGGACGAGGCGATCCGCAGGCTCGTGGCCGACGTGGAGGTCATCGGGGACGCCTCGGATATCCGGGATATCTTCACGGCGGTCCACGAGGGCTACCGAGTGGCAGAACAGTATTGAACACGAAGAACCGGCTCATTCACCTTCCCATCTCAGGAACCGTGGGGGACGGGAAGACCCCGGCTTTCCAACTACCCATGACCGGGCTGCGGGCTGCCGCGGCCCTGGAGAGGAGCGACGCCTCATGGATCATCCATCCTTTGCCGACATCGCCATCGTATCCTGTGGGACCCTGAGTCTGGAACTCAACCATCTCAAGGCGGAGGGGTTCCTGGACAGCCCGCACATCTTTTACACCACTCCGGGACTTCACGAGGATATTCGGGAGTTGGAGCGACAGCTCAAGGACCGGATTCAAAAGGCCAAGGCCAAGTCGCCCAAGGTGCTCGTGGTCTATGGCGGCAAATTCTGTTACGTAAACGCGGATGAACCGACCCGCACCATGCAGACCCTGATCGAGGAAGAGGGACCCAGCGTGGCTCGTATTCGAGCCACCCACTGCATGGACATGATCGCCGACGAGGCGGAACGGGAGCGGATCGCGCAGGAACTCGCCGGCGGGGAAAAGGTCTGGTGGATGGTGCCGGGCTGGATCAAGTTCCGGGAATACGTATTCAAGGGGTGGGACCAGGGCCTGGCCAACGAGAACTTTCCTCGTCACACGGGAGGGGCCATTGTTCTCGACGGCATCGGGTACGTGGACCGGTACATGAACGACCATCCCGAGGAATTTCTGGAATACTCGGACTGGATGAGTATCCCCATTCAGGGATACTCAACAAGCCTGGATCGGTTCAAATCTCTCCTGGCGGAGGGGGCGGAGTCCTTGTCCCATGCGTGAGGCCTCACGTCTGGGATTCATGAAACCGAAGCGTCGAGGGTTTTCAGGGCGTCGTCCACGGAGATGTTGTGTTTCTTCATGAGGGTGTGGAAGTTGGGCCGCTTCATGCCCACGCGCTCCGCCGCCCGAGAGATATTGCCGTCCGCCTCCTTGAGCGCCTTCAGGGCAAAGGCCTTTTCCACCCTGCCGAAATGTTCCTCCAGGAAGGCCTTTTTGCGGGCCTTGAGTTCCGAGGCCGACCGCGGTATATCGTGATCGGACATGGGTTTCCCGGATTTCAGGTGATCCAGCAGATAGGGAAGATCCATGGTTCCGCCGTCGGACATGATGACGAGTCGCTCCACCACGTTCTTCAGTTGCCGTACGTTTCCGGGCCAATCGTAGGTAACCAGGACTTCCAGTGCATCGTTGGAGAATCCCTCAACACGTTTTCGGCTCTTTCGACAGAACTGGTGAAGGAAGTGATAGGCCAGTTTCGGAATATCCGCCCGCCGTTCCCGCAGGGGAGGGATATACATGGGAAACACGCTGAGCCGGTAATAGAGGTCTTCTCGAAAGGTCCCTTCCAACACCATCTGTTTGAGATCCCGATTGGTGGCCGCGATGATTCTGGCCGACGTCTTCTTCTCCCGGCTGGCCCCCACCGGCTTGTATTCCTGGGCCTCCAGCACCCGCAGGAGCTTTCCCTGAATCTCCAGACTCAAGTTGGCCACTTCGTCAATGAACAGGGTCCCTCGATCGGCCACCTGAAACACACCGGCCTTGTCGCTCACCGCACCGGTGAAGGCCCCTTTGATATGCCCGAAAAGCTCGCTCTCCAGAAGGCTTGGGGACAGAGTGCTGCAATCCACCGCCACAAAGGGTTTTCCCGCCCGCTGGCTCCGCGCGTGAATGGCATGGACGAACAGCTCCTTTCCGGTTCCGCTCTCCCCGTATAGGAGGACCGTGCTGTCCGTGGGCGCCACCTTCTCGATCTGATCGAAGACCCGCAGGATCTTGATATCCTCCCCCACGATGTTGTTGAAGCTGAAGCGGTCGTACAGCTCCTTCCGCAGGGTGATGTTCTCGTCCACCAGGTGTTTCTTTTCGAGGGCCTTGCCCACGGCCAGAATGAGTTCATCGTCTTCAAACGGCTTGGCCAGGTAGTCGAACGCCCCCAGTTTCATGGCGTCCACCGCGCTTTTCACCGTGGAGTACCCGGTCATCACGATGACATAGGTATGAGGACGCTCGTTACGTACCGCCCGAAGGATATCAATTCCATCGATGTCCGGCAGCTTCATGTCCAGCAGAAGGAGATCGAACTCGTTTTCCAGTGCAGCACCGAGCCCTTCCCTGCCGGTGCCGCACACCTCGACCCCGTATCCCTGCTCCCCGAGAATCATGGCGCAGGCATCACAGATCACCTTCTCATCGTCCACAATCAGAATACGACCCGAATCCATAGTCTCTTCCCGTATGATCACTTTTGCTTCGTCGGCACGCTATCCGTCCATGTGCCGTTCGTTGCAGTTGAATGGATGAATTTTAAGACGATTGCGTCCCTTCCTTCGAATACCGGGGTCTTCCCGGTCTTCACCGCCGCCGGACAGGGATGCGACCGCGACCGCATCTCAGGAGGCATGACCCTCCCCTTCGTTTCCATTCTCTCCGATCCACTGGCGGGACCGAATGATGGCGGGCAGTTCGACAATGAATCGCGTTCCTTTTCCCACCTCACTCAGGACATCCATGTCCCCATGGTGGTTACGAACGATCCCGTAGCTCACGGACAATCCCAGACCGGTTCCCTGGGCCTTGGTGGAAAAAAAGGGCTCGAAGATCTTCTTCATATGCTGCGGCGAGATGCCGCACCCGCTGTCCTCGACTTCAACCCACACATGGTTCCGCTTGCGGTCCATACCGGATCTCACACAGATGACCCCGCCTTCAGGGGTGGCGTGAATGGCGTTCATCAGGAGATTCAGGAATACCTGCTCGATCTGGACCTCGTCCAGCAGTACATGCTCCAGGTCATCGGCCAAGCGGGCCTCGAACCGGATGTGGCGAAGGTGAAACTCGTTTTCCACGATACGCAATGTCTTGGCCAGGACCTCATTGACGTCGGCCGGCCGCCGGTCCGGGGCCCGGTCCCGGGAAAACTCCAGGAGTTCCTCGATGATCTTCTTGCATCTCTTGGTCTCGCTGATCACCACGTCCAGGCCTTCCTGCAACGGGCCCTTGTCCGGCACCTTCTTGCGCATGCTGGAGCTGTACAGGAGGATCCCCGCCAGAGGGTTATTGATCTCATGGGCAATACCCGCGGCCATGCGCCCCAGGGCGGAGAGCTTGTCCGTACGGACGATCAGGTGATCCAGTTCGGCCTGCTTGGTCTCGATCTGGCGGGCCGTGTTCAGCGCGCAAGCGCACTGCTGGGAGACGGCCACCATGAAATCCAGTTCCTCATCGCTGAAATCCCGCTCCTCCCCCAGATAGATCCGTATGATGCCGAGGATGTCGTACTTCAGGGCCAGGGGCACATCCAGCATCATGCGCACCCCTTCGTCCCATTTCTCTTGGGGAACCTCCACCCGGGGGGCGTTCCAGATGTCCCGAATCACAAGGACCTTGCGGTTCAGGATCTGCTCGGTGAGCACCGTCTGGCCGGAGACCGGCCGTTTGCCCAGGTACTTCTTCCCCAGACCGCAGGCCGCCGCCACCTTGAACTCACGGGTTTCGGAATCCCAAAGCCGAAGCAGGGCCCCCTTGGCATGCAGCAGTTCCGTGGCCCGTACCACGGCCAGTTGCATGACATCGCGGGTCTTGGTGGTTGAATGGAGCTGCGTACTGATCTCCCAGAACGTCCGGTAAAACGCCTCAATCCGCTTTTTCGATCCCATTGCGCCCCTCGTCGCTTGTTCCCGGTGCGGTGTGATCCCGCCAACCCAAGGCCCAACCTTTGCTGCAAACTATGTGCCGGATTTCCCCGGTGCGTGGTGAGGCATCTTTTCCTTGGTGATCTGGGAAAAACAGGGGATCCCCGCGCCCGGCAAGGGTCTTCATCGGCATTCCGGGCGGAAGGCTCACCGGTTTACCCGCACACGGCTTCTCCTCTCGTCCCCCGCTGTATGCCGGACCCACCAACGGCCTCTGGCCGTATATGAATTTATACATGCCGAACCTACTGAAAAAGCAGAAGGATCGGAATTATGCCTCTCCCGAGGTGTATAAGTCAACATACATATTTCAGGGTCACAGGTGATGCCACAGGGCCGGATTCTCGCTGTAACCCCCCAGCATGTATACCCTTCTTTCTTCGAGGCCCGTTGATCCCGTCCTGGCACGCGCCTTGCTCCATGGGTCTGCCGGGTTCAGGCGTCCATCCAAACATGGATGCCCGGCCCAAACGAGTCATTCTCATCAAACGGAGGAAAACCATCATGGACTTGGGAATCGGCATGGAAGGAAACGCGGCCGTGGACCTCTCTCACATCCTGCTCGTCGAAGACGAACCCAACGTGGCCAAGGGTCTCAAGCTGGTGTTGGACGACGAGGGCTTTAACGTGGATTGGGCGGCCAACGGCAACGATGCACTCAAAAAATTTCGAGGAAACGGCTTCAATCTGGTGGTCACCGACCTTCGACTTCCGGACATCAACGGCATGGACGTGATCAAGGAGATCAAATCCGAGCGACCGGAGACCGAGGTGATGGTCATCACGGGGTATCCATCCGTGGAAACGGCCGTTGCATCCGCCAAGATGGGCGTCTGCGATTACCTGAAAAAGCCGTTCACGGACGATGAATTCAAGGCCGCTGTCTACGGGGCCCTGAAGGTGCGGCGGGATACCGGAGAAGAGCGATTTCTCAGCGATACCGAGGAAGGTCGTCTGATTCAGAAACGGGAAGTCCTTCGCGTCCTGAATCGAACCAGCGAGGACATGCACTTCTGGCGGGAGTTGATGGAGAAAGGCTCCAACGCACTCGACGGTTACCAGATCTCCACGCAGGGCAAGGCGGCCATCAGCTCCGGGGACCTTCGATGGATCCACACCAACATCGGGGAACTCACCCAGAAGCAGCTCCGGTTCGTCCTGAAGCGGATGGAACGGGAAGCCTGGTAAGGCCGGTCCCCTGCGTTGTGGATCGCCGGGCCAAGGCGAACTCCGGCCAATCCATGCGCGAATCCTGTGTCTTTACAAAAACGACAGGTCTTCGACCTCAGAAGGTCCTGAAACACAACGGAGCGTGTGCATCATGAGCCATCCACTTCAAAAGGATTCCGTCAACGGATCCGTCCTGGTTGCCGGCGGCGGCATCGCCGGTATTCAGGCATCCCTGGACCTGGCGAACGCCGGTTTTTACGTCTACCTGGTGGAAAAATCCCCTGCCATCGGCGGCGTCATGGCCCAGTTGGACAAGACGTTTCCCACCAACGACTGTTCCATGTGAATCCTGGCCCCCAAACTGGTCGAGGTCGGCCGGCACGTCAACATTGAACTGATCACTCTGGCGGAAGTCACGGGTATCTCAGGGACCGAGGGCGACTTCTCGGTTCGCATTCGCCAGCGCCCCCGGTACGTAGACACGGAAAAATGCATCGCATGCGGCACCTGCGCGGAAAAATGCCCGAAGCGCGTGCCGGATCTCTATAACGAGGGTCTGGGCCGGCGAAAGGCGATCTATGTCCCCTATTCCCAGGCCGTCCCCCTCAAGTACGTCATCGATCCGGAACAGTGCATCTACCTGACCAAGGGCAAATGCCGTGCCTGCGAGAAGTTCTGCCCCGCCGGAGCCATCAACTTCGACGACCGCGAAAAGGAGTTCGACCTGTCCGTGGGATCACTCATCCTGGCGCCGGGCTTTGTCCCCTTTGACCCGGCAAGGAGCGACCTGTTCGGCTACGGGCAACTCCCGGATGTGGTGACCTCTCTCGAATTCGAGCGGATCCTCTCGGCCACGGGCCCGTTTCAAGGTCATCTCACGCGGCCCTCGGATCCCAAGGGAGATCATCCGCCCCGGAAAATCGCCTGGCTCCAGTGCGTCGGTTCCCGCGATCCGAACGGCTCCGGGCATGCCTACTGCTCTTCGGTCTGCTGCATGCACGCCATCAAGCAGGCCGTCATGGCCAAGGACCACAGCCGTGAACCCCTGGATTGCGCCGTTTTTTATATGGATCTACGGACTCAGGGAAAGGATTTCGATCGGTACGCCGAGAAAGCGGTGAACGTCGGGGTCCGGTTTATTCGGAATCGGATTCACACGGTGGAACCGGTGCCGGGGACCAACGACCTTCGCCTGAGGTATGTCACCGAGGACGGCACCCCGGTGGAAGAAACCTTTGATCTGGCGGTCCTCTCCACCGGTCTCGAAATCGCCCCCGACGTGAAGGACCTGGCCCGAACCCTGGGGGTGGCCCTGGATGAAGACGGTTTCGTGCAAAGTGACGGTTTCCGCCCGGTGACCACCTCTGTTCCGGGCATATATGCCTGCGGCGCCTTTTCCGGTCCCAAGGACATCCCCCAGTCCGTGATGGAAGCCAGCGCCGCCGCCTGCGCAGCAACGGAAAAACTGACCCGGGCGAGGCACACGTGTACTCGGGTCGTCCCCGTGGTCACGGAGCGCGACGTCACCCGTGAGCCGCCCCGGATCGGGGTCTTCGTGTGCAACTGCGGAATCAACATCGGGGGTGTCGTGCGTGTGCCCGAGGTGGCGGAGTACGCCCGGACCCTGCCCCATGTCGCCTATGTGGAGGAAAACCTCTTCACCTGCTCCCAGGATACCCAGGACAAGATGGCGGCGGTCATTCGGGAGAAGGGCCTCAACCGCGTGGTGGTCGCTGCCTGCACCCCGCGCACTCACGAGGCCCTCTTTCAGGAGACCTTGAACAGCGCCGGACTCAACAAGTACCTCGTGGAGATGGCCAACATTCGGAACCACGACGCGTGGGTCCACGGTGACGATAAGGACGCGGCCACGGAAAAGGCCAAGGACCTGGTTCGAATGGCCGCGGCCAAGGCCTCCTTGTTGGATCCTCTCCAGGAGACCGATCTCCCCGTGCGCCGGGCGGCCCTCGTGGTGGGCGGTGGAGCGGCCGGCATGACGGCCTCTCTGGCCCTGGCCGATCAGGGCTTTCCGGTGCACCTGGTTGAACGCTCGGACCGATTGGGAGGCCATGCCCTCCGCCTTCACCGGACGTACACCGGGGGCGAGATTCAGCCCTACATGGACGAACTGATCCATCGAACAACATCCCATGAAAACATCCACCTCCACATGGAGTGCGCCATTCGCAGCGCCGAAGGATTTGTGGGCAATTTCCTGACCGAACTGGAGGCCGGCGGCGAAACCATCCCGGTGGAACACGGGGTGGTCATTATCGCCACGGGCGCCGAGGAGTCCCGGCCCGATGCCTTTCTGTATGGAAAACACCCGGCCGTTCTCACCAATACGGAGCTTGACGGGCTCGTGATGGAGGAAGACTCCCGCCTGGATCATGTGCGAAATGTGGTTTTCATCCAGTGCGTGGGATCACGCGACGCGAATCGACCCTACTGCTCCAAGGTCTGCTGTACGCACACCCTGAGGAATGCCCTGGAACTCAAACGAAGAAACCCGGATATCCGGGTCTCCGTGTTTTACCGGGACATCCGCGCTTACGGCAAGCGGGAGCATCTTTATCAGGAGGCGCGGGCCCTGGGCGTCTTGTTTTTTCATTACCACCCCGAGGATTCACCTGAAGTGACCGATATGGGCGAGGGTCTGCACATCGAGTTTCGCGATGACGTATTGGGTCGCCGGCTGGGGATGCCGGCAGACCTCCTGATCCTGGCCACGGCCGTGAAGGCCCGGGAAAACACGGATCTCGCCCGCTTTTTCAAGGTCCCGTTGGATGGAGACGGGTGGCTTCTGGAGGCCCATCAGAAGCTGAGACCCGTGGACTTCGCCTGCGACGGGGTCTTCCTCTGCGGCATGGCCCACTATCCCAAGCCTCTGGACGAGAGCACGGCCCAGGCCGAAGCGGCCGCGGCCAGGGCACTCACCTTTCTCTCCAGGGAACGGGTTACCCTGAGCGGCGTGGTCTCCTTCATCGATCCCGACCTCTGCTCCGCGTGCGGCGCATGCCTTCATGTCTGCCCGTACGGTGCCATCTCGCTCGACGAGGCCGCCGGGACCGCCGTGGTGAACCCGGCCCTGTGCAAAGGCTGCGGTGCCTGCTCGGCCACGTGCCCCTCGGAAGCGCCGAAGCTCAATGGTTTTGATAATCACCAGCTTTATGCCCAAATCAAGAGTGCCTTGCTCGCGTGACGAACAGGCCCAAGGAGCCTCTTATGACCACGAAAGCATTCGAACCGAAAATTGTCGCCTTTATCTGTAACTGGTGCGCCTACGGGGCGGCCGACCTGGCCGGAGTCAGCCGTTTGAGTTACCCGCCCAATATTCGGGCCATTCGAGTCATGTGCTCCGCCACCGTATCGCCACACCACGTGCTTCGCGCCTTTCAGAGCGGCGCGGACGGCGTCCTGGTGGGCGGGTGACACATCGGAGACTGCCATTACCTGTATGGTAATCACATGACCATCAAGCGGGTGACCTTTCTTCAGGAACTTCTCGAATTCGTGGGGCTGGGCAACCGGCTCCACCTGGAATGGATCTCATCGGCCGAGGCACAGAAGTTCGTTCGTGTGGTGACCGATTTCACGGAACAGATCAAGGCCATGGGGCCGAGTCCGATCACGGAATTCGCACACAAGGTTCGGGCCTTTGTCGGGCCCAGACCCGTCTCGGGCACACGCGCCATATCGACCCCTCAAACCACCGGGGACACGGTCGATGGGAAGGGCACGCGACAACGCGTGGCAGGAGGTAAATAAAACCATGCATTTGAAAACCGAGGCCGTGACCTGGCTGAAGGAGGGAAGAGTGGACGTCCTTCTCGGGTACAAGGAGGTGGACGGCCATTCCATTCCTTTCTGTTTTCAAAAGGAACACCCCGAAGAGGCCGAGGGGCTGATCGCCGGAACCGCCCGCTATCCTCTGGAGAAGATGGCGGCCCGCATCGCGGAGGCCCACCCGGAGTTCACCATCGGCATTCTCGCCCGGGACTGCAATCAGAGGGCCCTTCATGTGCTTGCCCTCTGGAACCAGATACAACCGGACAAGATCCGTACCCTGTCCCTGGCCTGCTGCCCTTCCACGCTCAAGGACCACGGCGACTGCACCTATCTGGAACCCCGTAAGACCGGGTTTTACAAGCGGCAGGCCGGAATCGACGGAAATCTGGATCTGGAGGCCCTGGAGGCCTACGCCCCCAAGGAGCGTTTCGACCGATGGATGTACGAGTTTCAGAAGTGCATCAAGTGCTACGGTTGCCGAAATATCTGCCCCGTCTGTTTCTGTGAGGAATGCAGTCTGGAACACCCGGACCTCATCGCCACCGGGGCCGTACCTCCGGAGATTCCCCTGTTCCATCTGGTCCGGGCCGTGCATATGGCCGGACGCTGCGTGGACTGCGGCCTTTGCGAGGATGCATGCCCCATGGATATCCCTCTCCGGACGCTTTACCGGAAGGTAAACCGGATCGTACGGGATGTGTTCGATTATCAGACCGGGACCTGTGAGGAGACCTCGCCCTTCAGTGCCATCGGCGACGGGGTCACGCTGGAGCTGAAACCTCTGGCCCGTGTGGCGTGATCCCGGGTCTCAATTTTCGGTTTCATAACAAGGATGACGAACCCGTAAAAACTGTTTTTCGCGCAGAGACGCCGAGAGCGCCAAGAAAAAATTATTAATATTCATCAGTTATCTCTGCGCTCTTTGCGGCTCTGCGCGAGAATGGGCCTTTTTGCAAGGCCATCAACCTGCGGATCGATCAAAGGAGGACCGTATGTCCTATGAACTGATTCCCTCGGTCTGTTCCTATTGTGGAACCGGCTGCGGAGTGCTCTTCGAGGTCATGGACGGAAAGCTCACCGGGACCTATCCCCTCAAGACCCACCCGGTGAACCAGGGAAAACTCTGCATCAAGGGGTGGAACCTGCACGAGTACATCACGAGCGACATGCGACTGACCGCCCCCATGGTCAAGGTATCGGGCCGGTTCATGAAGACCAACTGGAACGAGGCCATTGCTCTGACCGCGGACCGGCTTCGGGAGATCATTCGGGATCACGGGCCGGACAGCGTGGGCGTCCTGGTATCGGCCAAGATGACCAATGAGGAAAACTACCTGGCACAGAAATTCGCCCGAACGGCCATCGGTACCAACAACGTGGACCACTGCGCCCGGCTCTGACACTCCTCCACGGTGGCAGGTCTTGCCGCCGCATTCGGCAGTGGTGCCATGACAAACTCCATCGCCGAGATCGAGGAGTCCGGTTGCATCTTTGTCATCGGTTCCAACACCACGGAATGCCACCCGCTGATCGCGCGCCGCATCTTTCGGGCCAAGGAAAAGGGAGCGAGGCTCATCGTGGCGGATCCCCGGAATATCCAGCTCGGGCGCTTCGCCGACCTGGCCGTGAACCATCGTCTGGGGAGTGACGTGGCCCTGCTCAACGGCATGATGCACGTCATCCTGGAAAACGGATGGGAAGACACGGACTACATCGCCCAGAGGACCGAGGGGTTTGAAGGCCTTCGTCAGGCCGTGGCGCCCTGGACTCCGGAAAAGGTGGAGGCGGTGACCGGGGTGCCGGCGCGTGACCTGGAACGGCTGGCCGAACTCTATGCTGGAAACCCTCCGTCCACGCTCCTCTATGCCATGGGGATCACCCAGCACGCCACCGGGGTGGACAACGTCAAGTCATGCTGCAACCTGGCCATGTTGTGCGGCAACGTGGGGATTCGAGGAGGTGGGGTGAATCCCCTTCGGGGCCAGAACAACGTGCAGGGGGCCTGCGACATGGGAGGGCTTCCGAATGTGCTTCCCGGATACAAAGCGGTGGACGACCCGAAGGAAAACCTCCGCTTCTCCCAGGCCTGGGGGTGTTCCCTGCCGGACCGGCCGGGCCTGACCATCTCCGACATGGTGCCGGCCATGATTCAGGGGAAGATCAAGGCCCTGTATGTGATCGGCGAAAACCCGAAGTTGAGCGACCCGGACTGGAACCATCTGCACGAGGCCATGCATCACCTGGACCTGCTGATTGTCCAAGACCTGTTCCTCTCGGAAACGGCCCAGGCCGCTCATGTGGTCTTTCCCGCCGCCTCCCTTGCGGAAAAGGACGGCACCTTCACCAATTCGGAACGGCGATGCATGCGGATTCGCCGGGCCATCGAACCCGTCGGGGAGTCGCTTCCCGACTGGGAGATCATTCAGCGCCTCTCCTGCGCCATGGGGAAACCCATGACATATGAACATCCCCAGGCCATCTTTGAGGAAATGGCCGGCCTCACGGCATCCTACGCGGGCATGACCTATGAACGGCTCAAGATCGACGGGCTCCAGTGGCCCTGCCCGGACCGGGAACACCCCGGGACCCCGTATCTTCACAAGACCGCCTTTGCACGGGCGGGGGGCAAGGGCGCCTTCCAGGCCATCGAGTATAAGGACCCGGCGGAACTGCCGGATGAAGAGTATCCGTTCTTCCTCACCACCGGCCGGTCCTTTTCCCACTTCCACACCGGGACCATGACGCGCATCTCGTCCCACCTGGATACAGAACAGAAAACCGGCTTTGTGGATATTCACCCGGCGGACGCGCGAAGACTCGGTGTGGAAAACGGCGACGTGGTGGCGCTCACCTCCCGCAGGGGAACCATGGAAGCGCCCGCCCGGTTGACCCGCACGGTGCGAAAAGGGGTTCTTTTCATGCCCATTCACTTTGGAGAAAGTCCGGCCAACATGCTCACCAGCACGGTCTGCGATCCCATCGCAAAGATTCCGGAGTTCAAGGTGAGCGCCGTGCGTGTGGAAAAATCGACCGACCCGGCCGCCCACTCTCTCTATGCCTAGAGAACGGCTGCCCGCATCTCTCAATCCAGTCTTTCATCTTCCGACAGCCCTCGCCTGCACAGCGGGGGCTGTCGCTTTTCATCCAGCCATGCCCGGCTTCGCATTGACATGCCTGCTGAAATCCCCTATATTCAATGCGTTGAAAGAAACCGGAATCATCCAGGCATCACACGATGTTCAGAGGACGGCCCATCAAACCCTCCCATTCCAATGCCCCCCCGATCCCGGGAGATGAGGCGCTTCGCCAACGGGTCCATGACCTGGAAGACATGGCCCTGGAGCGGAAAAAGGTCGAGGAAACCCTCCGGAAGGTCACCCATGACCTCGGAGAGCGGGTCAAGGAACTCCAGTGCCTCTATGCCATCTCGGAACTCCTGGAAAAGCCGGATGTCTCCCTGGAAGAGATCCTTCAGGGGACGGTGGATATCATACCCCGTGCCTGGCAATATCCCGACAGGACATGCGCGCGCCTCTACCTGGACCAGCATGTCTTCACCACCCATGCATTCAAGGAGGGTTCGTGGCGGCTCGCCTCGGATATCTTTGTGCGGGCCGAGCGCCGCGGGTCTCTGGAGGTGCACTACACCGGAGAGCGAGCGAAGTCGGAGGGAAGCCCCTTTTTGAATGAGGAAGAGAACCTCATCAAGGAGATCGCCGAAAAACTGGGTCGCATTCTCTGGGTCAAACTGGCCGAAAAGACCGTACGAGAGTCCGAGGAAAGGTACCGCCTGCTTTCCGAACAGGTGGCCGACGGAGTGACCCTTTTGCAGAACGGCCGTTTTCTCTTTGCCAATCACGCATTCACCCGGCTCTTCGAGGTCGATGGACCTTTGAATGTCACCGGCAAAACCCTGACCGAGGTCCTTTCCGTTGTCCCCATTCAGGGTTTCGAGGAGATCTACGGGGCCGTGGAAACCGGAAGACCCGGTGAGCCTTCCTTCCGGCAGGTCTGCGTCAATCCAAGCGGACGCACCTTCTGGGTGGAGGGACATCATGCCCTTACCCAGGTTCAGGACCAGCCCGCCGTCCTTTCCACACTCAGGGATGTCACCGAGCGGGTCCTGCGGGAAAAGGCCATACGGGAAGAGGCCGATCTTCTGAGAAAAGAGAACATCAACCTTCGCACATCGATGAAAGAGAGGTACCGTTTCGGCCACATCATCGGCAAAAGCCGGGCCATGCAAGAGGTATATGAACTGATCCTCAAGGCGGCCCATTCGGATGCCAGCGTCGCCGTCTTCGGTGAGTCGGGCACGGGCAAGGAACTGGTAGCGCGAGCCATACACGATCTCAGCTCTCGACGGGAGCGAGAGTTCGTCACGGTGAACTGTGGGGCCATCCCGGAGAGCCTCCTGGAAAGCGAGTTCTTCGGACACAAGAAGGGGGCGTTCACCAGCGCCCATATGGACAAGATCGGCTACCTGGACATCGTGGACGGCGGGAGCCTGTTCCTCGACGAAATCGGAGAACTGAGTCTCGGTATGCAGGTCAAGCTCCTCCGTGCCATCGACGGGGGCGACTATTCTCCGGTGGGAAGTAACCGGACCAAGAAATCGGACTTCCGGGTCATTGCCGCCACAAACCGCGACTTGATAGAGCAGGTCAAGAACGGCGCCATGCGAGAGGACTTCTTTTACCGCATCAACGTGATCCCCATCACCCTGCCGCCCCTGAGAGAACGGATCGACGACATCCCTCTCCTGGTGGAACACTTCCTTCGCCTGTACAGCCCGGACCCATACCCCGGCCGTGTCCCGGGGAAGGTCCTGGACATGATGCAGGGGTATGCCTGGCCCGGCAATGTTCGCGAATTGCAGAATGTCCTCCGGCGGTATCTCAGCGTAGGCCGGTGGGACGAACTCGGCCCGAGGCAAGGTGTTCCCGAGCAAGGGGATCCGGAAAAGGGTACGCTGAAGCGCGCCGTCAGGGACCTTGAAAACCAGGCCATCCTCAAGGCCCTGGAAAAGACCCGATGGAACCGGAGCCGAGCCGCCGAGCACCTGGGCATCTCCCGAAGGGCCCTGTACCGGAAAATGAGACACCTGGGCCTGGACTAGAACAGCCCATTGCGAGCGAATTCGCCCATTGACTTTAATCGCTATCATTCCAACACGTTGCAATCGCCTTACCGGCCCATATGGGCGTTTTGGTCCCCTTCCCTGCGCCCCCCTTCTGCGCCTCGAAACCGATTTTAACTGCCATATCAACCCATTGCCTTCCTGCACTCCTTCGGCACGCCTATTGCGGAACCCCCATGTAGGTTGCGTTGTCCGTCTCACGCCGGCGGGATATCATGAACCTCCGGGACGACAACCTCTCCGGACCCACGGGCCGCACCGCGCCCGGAATGCGGAACGGGCACGGGATCGGGACATGCCATCCCGGATCCTCGTGGCAGTCCATGGGAATGTGAGGGCGGTATATGGGGATGAATGTGCTGATTGTGGAAGGCGATACCGTGTTCGGGGACCATGTGAAGGGCCTTCTGAAAGGCTGGGGACACGGGGCCGAGACATGCGCAAGCGGGAAAGACGCCCTGGAGAAATGCCGAAGCGGCAGCTTCGACCTCGTGGTGATGGAGGCCCTGCTTCCGGATATGAACGGGGATCGGCTGATTCCGCAGATCAAGCAGATTCGACCGGAGACCATGATCGTGGCCATGACGGACCGCAATTCGTTTGAACTGGAGGTCCGTATTCGGGAACAGGGGATTCTGTATTACATGATCAAGTCCCTTGAACTCGAAAACCTCAGGCCGCTCCTGGACCACATCTCTATGAAACGAAGACGCGAAGGGGAGCGTCCGGAAGGCGCATGGCGTGTTCCGCAGGAGGATACACAAAAAAAGGGAGGTGCTGAACATGAACCCAATGACACATGCCGTCCATGATTCACCCACCGGATTCGAAGGCGCCACCATCTGTTCGGCCTGCGAAGACTACGCGATCTGTATGCTTCGCCGGAGGAACCGGAGGCCCGTATTGTTTTGCGAGGAATTCAAGCCCGCCGCCGACACGCGCAGGAGGATGGAGATCCCCTCGTCCGAACCCCGGGGCGTCGACGAGATTCAGCCCGAAAGGAGATCGGGGCGTCACAGGTCGGCCTACAGCGGATTATGCCGGAGTTGCACAAAGCTCCCGAACTGTCATTTCACCAAACCCGGAGGAGGAACCTGGCACTGCCTGGCCTATGAGAGAATGGAGTAGACCGGCCTTCAGGCAATGACGATTCCAAACGACCGATGAAAAAAAAGGACCCGCTCATGACCCGGAAGACTGGAGACAAGGGACGCGCAGAAGCAGGACCGGAGGCATTGGTTTACGAAGGCATTCAGCAGAACGTCGAATTCCAGCATCAAAAGGCCCGGGAAAACCTGGAGTGGCTTTTTGCCAATATGCACCCCTATTTCTTCATTACCATGAAGGAGGAATCCGACGCCATCGCCCATCTCGCCGCCACGCTTCACCATGTCTCGAAAGAGAGAAAAATCACCCTCGCGGATCAGGACCGAAAGCTGATCGTGGCCCGTGCGGACATTCCAGGTTCTCTCTACGACACGCTGAAGACCCTCCGGGAACGCGAAATTTCCTATGCGGAAATGAGCCACTCCTACGGCCCGATCCCCGGAATCGGAAGCCCTCTGGAGATTCAGAGGTTCGAATTCGACCTCAAAGGCCACGCCGAGATCTCCGGTGCAGGAGAGGTCCATATCCCCGGGAATATTCGACAAAGCGCACTGGCAATGATGAAACGCCTCTACCCGGACTTCGACTTCAGTGCCTTTGACTCCATGCTCAGGCTCCTCTGGCTCAACAACGAACCGTATGTCCGCATATCCCCGCCGGAACGAATCGCCCGGGTCCTTCACCTGTACCAGGAGAGCAAACGGCATGACGGCCTCTATCTGGATGTGGAGACCAAGGCGGAGGGTTCCCATCGTCCAGAGTCCCGCATCATCTTTTCGGTCGGCAATCCCCCTCAGCGCGACTTCCTGACGCAGGTGGGCGAGATCTTCCAGCGGCTGGACATCGGGGTTCGGCGATCCTACAGCCTGATCATCAACACCGGCATCCACCCATACTTTTTGGGCACATTTTACGTGTTGACCCATGGAGGCGAATTGGTGGAGAAGGGCGGGAAACTTTTTCAGCAGCTCCAGACGGAACTCTACAACACCCAGATCCTATCCAATGCAAGCCCCGCCTACACGGATTTCGTGGCCCGGCGCGTCATGACCGGGGAAGAGGCCTCCCTGACCAACGCCTTTATCGCGTTCTGTCACACCTCACTGGCGCACAACCAGCCGGACCGGTTCGACGCGGCCTTTGTGCGGGAGGCGTTTCACTCCGAGCCGAATATCACTCTGAAGATGATCGACCTGTTCCGGAAAAAATTCGATCCGGATGTCAAAAAGCGAAAGACCCTGGTTCAGAGTGCGCTCCGGGAGACCGAAGAGGTCCTCTCCGCCTACAACACGGGACACAGGTCCCTGGACGAACCCCGCAAAAAGGTATTCAGGGCCTGCCTCTCCTTCATCAAAAACACCCTCAAAACTAATTTCTTCGTTCCCGAAAAACACGCCCTGGCCTTCCGCCTGGACCCGGGCTTTCTGGCGGAATTGGGTCCTGAATTCACATCCGATCTTCCCGAAGCGACACCCTTTCGTGTCACCTTCTTTTTCACCCGCCGTGCCCAGGGCTACCACATCGGATTCTCGGACATCGCCAGAGGAGGGTGGCGGACGATCATCTGCAGGACTCCGGACGAGCACACCACGAACACGCAAACCCTCTTTCGAGAGGTCTTCGTTCTGGCGCACACCCAGCATCTCAAGAACAAGGACATCTACCAGGGGGGATCCAAGCTGACCGTGGTCATGGACGCCACGGATCTCGACGAACCGTTGCCGGTCACCCAGCGTCTGTACAAGATCCAGTACGGCGTCATCAATGCATTCCTGGACCTCTTCGTCACGGAAAATGGACGCGCCACCAATCCCCGGGTCATCGATTACTACGGAGAGGATGAACCCATTGAACTCGGGCCGGATGAAAATATGCACGACGCCATGATCGAATATATCGCCCGCCAGTCCCTCCGCCGCGGATACATCCTGGGTATCGGTATCATGTCGAGCAAGAAAGTCGGCATCAACCACAAGGAGTACGGCGTCACATCCCGGGGAGTGGTCAAGTTCGCCGAAACAGCGATGCAGGAGGTGGGCATCAACATTCTGAAGGATCCGTTCAGCGTCAAGTTTACGGGAGGACCCAACGGAGATGTGGCCGGCAATGCCATGCGTCTTCTTCTCGAACGGTGTCCTAAAGGGGAAATTCGAAGCATTGTGGACGGCACGGCCGGCCTGTACGACCCCAAGGGCGCAAACCCGGCCGAACTGGGCCGGATTCTTCTCCGGGAGGACCTGGAAGGTTTCGCCCCCCACGCACTGAACCCGGGCGGGTTCATCCTCTTTCGTCATCAGTGCCGGCAGGAGGGATTGCGCACCCTATACAGGAAGGCGTTCAGAACCGACAGGGACATGAGGGAAAAATGGATCACCGCGGATGAATTCAATCGGGAGATGGACGGCCTTCTCTTTTCCGTTCCAGCGGACCTTTTTCTTCCCTGCGGCGGAAGACCGGAAACCCTGGACCGCAGCAACTGGTCGAGGATCCTGGACGCGCAAGGGAAACCGAATGTACGCGTGATCGTGGAGGGCGCCAATTCCTTTATCAGCCCGGAGGCCCGGCTGGAAATCCAGAAACAGGGAGTCGTGATCATGCGCGACGCATCCGCCAACAAGTGCGGCGTGATTTCCTCCTCCTACGAGGTGATCGCCAACCTGTTAATGACCGAATCGGAATTCCTTGCCCATAAGGAGGCCTACGTTCGGGACGTCCTCTCGATTCTGGAAAAGCGGGCCGGAGACGAGGCCCGGTTGATCTTTGAAAGACATCATGGTGAGGCCGCCAGACAGCCGTATTATACGGAGATCAGCGCCTCCGTGAGCACGGAAATCAATGCACTCTATTCCAGGCTCTTCGACTTTTTTCAAGAGCGCCCCGAACTGACGGATCAACCCCTCTTTCGAAGGGCCCTGCTGAACCATCTGCCCGCTCTGGTTCAACACGAGCAACGATTCCGGAAGCGGGTCAACCATCTTCCACCCAAGATCAAATTCGCCATCCTGGCCAGTGAGATCGCCACCATGATCGTGTATCAAGGAGGATGGGAACTGGACTTCGAAAGCAGGCTGCGGGGATACCTGAAGGCCCGTACGTCCCTTTCCCCGGTATCCGGCGCCTGAGACCCGACAGTGGATGCCATCGGCTTGCACGCTATTCCCGGATCGTGTATTCTTTTCGGGAAATCCCGGGTTCCTTGTTTTCCCTGTATCCTACTCCGAAAATACCCATTGGAGGCGAACCATGAAAAGCCGCTGTCTTGCCTGTATTTCGGCCTTCCTGTTTCCGGCTCTGGTTGCCGGGTTCGCTCTGGCAGCCTCGGAGTCCAGTTGTGTCCAGTGCCACGAAACGGTGTCTCCAGGTCAAGTGGCGGACTGGCGCGTCAGCAAACACCACACCGAGGGAATCGACTGTGCAGATTGCCACGGCACGGCGCACTCCAGCGCGAAGGACCCCCGGCTCGCCGTATTGCCGGACGAAAATCTGTGCGCCCAATGCCATGAGGAGCAGTTCGAGCAGTTCACCAAGGGGAAGCACAATCTGGGATGGGCCTCCATGAATGCGATGCCGGTTACGCACCTGGAACCCGACGAACTGATCGAGGGTGGCCGAGGATGCGGCGGTTGCCACAACATGGGCGTGAAATCCAAAGAGGAAAAGGAACGGATGGCCGGTCTGGGTTATCGATACCAGAACAACTCCTGCGACGAATGCCACACCCGGCATGCCTTTTCGAAAAAGGAGGCTCTGAACCCCAGGGCCTGCCAACAGTGCCACATGGGTTTCGATCACCCGCAGTGGGAGATGTGGAGCAGTTCAAAGCACGGTACCCGTTATCTGGTCCGCGAGGCCGGCGATCTCCCGCAGGAGGCCAATGCCCCTTCCTGCCAGCACTGTCACATGCCGGGTGGAACCCATGAAAACCACACGGCATGGGGTTTCCTGGGCGTGCGGCTCCCGCTTCCGGAGGACGCCCAATGGAAACAGGACCGGATCACCATTCTCAAGGCCTTGGGGGTCCTGCACCCGGAGACCGGAGAACCCACGGCCCTTCTGGATGCGGTCCGGTCCCTGGATCTGGCCCGGTTGACCCAGGAGGCCTGGCAGACGGAGAGGGAGAAGATGATCACGACCTGTGCCGGCTGCCACGCGGAATCCTACGCCCGGCACCAGTTGGAGATGGGGGACGCCATTATGCAAAAGGCCGACCGCCTCATGGCCCAGGCCATCGAAATCGTCGCCTCGCTGTATCGCGAAGGCCTGATTCAGAAACCCGAGGCCTATCCCTATAACTATCCGAATCTCCTCTTTTTCATGCGTACCGGCGGCGGGGATCTCGCCGGGCTTTCCTACATCGACCAACTCCTCCTCAAGATGTACCTCAAGCACCGCATGCGGACCTACCAGGCCTTTTTCCACGTCAATCCGGATTATGCCTATTGGTACGGGTGGGCCGCCATGGTGGAGGAATTGGGCGCCATTCAGGCCAAGGCCCAACAGATGCGCGCCCAGGGAAAAAAGGACCGACCCGCTCCCTAACCATGTCCCCGACCCCGTGGGCGCAAAACCGTTTTTCTTTGCGCCTACGGGGCACATCGATAGAATTTTCTTGCTCTTCCGTTCCGAATGAGTATACTGATAAATTGTCCGAAGCAAAGACACACTCCATATCGGAACGGAGCATCGCGTCCATGTCCGCCAAGTGCACAAACAACGGCTTCAGAAATATCGCCATCATCGCCCACGTGGACCACGGCAAGACCACTCTGGTGGACGCCATGTTCCGTCAGAGCGGCATGTTCCGGGTCGACCAGGAAGTGGACGAACGGCTCATGGATACCATGGACCTGGAACGTGAACGAGGCATCACCATTGCGGCCAAAAACTGCTCCGTCATGTGGAGGGGTTGTCGAATCAACATCATCGACACTCCGGGGCACGCCGACTTCGGCGGCGAGGTGGAACGGGCACTCTCCATGGCCGACGGCGCCCTCCTCCTGGTGGATGCATCCGAAGGCCCTCTACCCCAGACCCGCTTTGTCTTGAAAAAAGCCCTCGAAGCGGGCCTCAAGATCATCGTGGTCATCAACAAGATCGACCGGGCGGACGCCCGGCCGCCCGAAGTACTGGACGAGATCTACGACCTGCTCATCGATCTGGAGGCGTCCGAGGATCAACTCGATTTCCCCCTGCTTTACGCAGTGGGACGTGACGGCGTTGCCACACGGGACCTCGGGGAACCCGGCACCAATCTGCATGTCCTCATGGATGCCATTCTCGATGAAATCCCCGGCCCGACCCACGATCCCGAGGCCCCGTTTCAGATGCTCGTCTCAGACCTGGGCTACTCCGACTACGTGGGCCCCCTGGCCGTGGGTAAGATTGCAAACGGGTCGGCCGGCGCCGGAGACTCCCTGGTGTGCATCAACGACCAGGGAAGGCCCCTTCCCCTCAAGGTAACCAAGTTGCAGGTCTACGAAGGCATGGCACTCAAGGATATTCACGAGGTGCAGGCCGGCGATATTGTGGTGCTGGCGGGAATCGAGGACGTGAAGATCGGGGACACCATCTGTCACCGATCGGCTCCCATCCCCTTGCCTCGTATCCGGGTGGACGAGCCTACTGTGGCTATGGCCTTCACGATCAATGACTCGCCCATGGGCGGCAGGGAGGGAAAATACGTCCAGTCCAGCCGCATCCGGGAGCGACTCTTGAAGGAGACCCTCAAGAACGTGGCCGTCCAGGTGGAGGATACCCGGGACCGGGACAGCATGCTGGTCAAGGGGCGGGGGGAGTTCCAACTCTCCATTCTCATCGAGACCATGCGCCGGGAGGGATACGAGTTCTGCGTAGGCCGTCCCCGTGTGATCTTCCGGCATGAAAACGGGAGAAAACTCGAACCCATGGAACGGCTCTTTGTGGACTGCGAGGAATCGTTCCTGGGAGTGGTCACGGAAAAGCTCTCGCTTCGAAAGGCCAAGATGACCAATCTCGTGAACAACGACTCCGGTAGGGTGCGTCTGGAGTTCTCCGTGCCGGCCCGGACCCTGATCGGATACCGGGACGAATTCCTGACGGACACCCGCGGCACCGGCATCATGCACACCCTCTTCGACGGATACGCGGAATTCCGCGGCCCCTGCCCGAGCCGATTCACCGGGTCCCTGGTGGCGGACCGGAGCGGAAAGGCCGTGGCCTATGCCCTGGCCAACCTGGAACCCCGCGGCCGCCTCTTTGTGGTCCCCGGTGATCCGGTCTACGAGGGAATGATCGTGGGCGAGCACAACCGAGGCCAGGACCTCGATGTGAACGTGTGCAAGGAAAAGAAACTGACGAACATGAGGGCCGCCGGTAAGGACGACAACATCCTCCTCTCCCCTATCCAGCCCCTCACCCTGGAGCAGACCATCAGCTTTATCCGCGAGGACGAACTCCTGGAGGTCACCCCCAAGTCCCTTCGCATGCGAAAGGCCCTTCTCTCTTCCCAGAAGCGTCACACCCTTCGAGGCGCCCGCCTCAAGGCGGAGGCCCGCGCCGCCTGACCCGACCCGGACGCGTGGGGAGTTCCGGAGACGGCTAATGCGGCTCCAAACTTTCTTATAACTCAATCGCTATTTTTTATTAGCCCTATTCATGTCTTTAGTGTGAATTATGCTCCTTTTTTCACCACGAAGGGCACGAAGAACGGGAAAGAAGAATACGCCATGTGGGGTCCTTTGAGGGAAAAGGACTCGAATACCCGATTTTCCGGTACGCCCTCAGACCGTCTGCCTCTTGAGAAACATGGAGAAACCCGCCCCGATCAGCGAAATGCCGCCGGCCGCCAGAAAGGGGACCATGAAGGAACCGGTCTCATCTGCAAGGAATCCCCCGATGGCCGGACCCAGGGCCTGACCGATACCGAAGAAGATGGTCACAAAACCGAGGCCGGCCGGGGCCAGCCGGGGACCCACCAGATCTCCGGCCGTTGCGGCCATGATGGTGGGGATACTCCAGGCGGTCAGGCCGAAGAGGATTGCGGAGAGATAAAACCCGAACTCCACCCTGATCAGGGCATAGACGATATAGGCTGAAGCCAGAACGAGGTAGGCCAGGGCCGCCCCGCGGGCCCTTCCCAGCCGATCCGAGATCCCTCCCCAGATGACTCCGCAGAACACGCTCAGCCCGCCCACTGCAGCCCACAGTCCCCCTGCCCACTGGGGGGAGAGGCCCATCTCCTTGACCAGGTAGGCAGCGAAGAAGACCATGTAGATAATGTAGGACAGCCCGTAAAAAAAATAGGTGATCCCCAGGTACCAGACAGAACCTTTCTTGTAGACCAGCCCCCAGTCCAGGGTGGACACCTTGGGCCCGCCCGGCCCGCCTTCGACGCCACCTTCCTCGCCCACCTGTCTGAGCCCCATTTCATCGGGACGGCTTCGAATAAAGAGGAAGACCACACCGGCGACGATGAGGACCGCGCCTCCCAGATAGTACCAGGAGTACCTCCATCCTTCGTTCCCATAGGCCGCAAGGATCGGGGGGACCACCAGCCCCGATATGAGGGTCCCCGCTCCGATCCCGCCGGAGACGATGCCCGTGGCGAACCCGCGCCGTTTCATGGCGAACCATGCCGACCCGAGTGCCATGGCCGGGACATAGGCGGCGCCGTTTCCCAGGCCGGTGAGAAGACGCATGGCGAAGGCGAAACCGAATGTTTCGGCCAATCCGGTCAGAATCAGGGTCACCCCCATGAGAAGGAGGGCGAAGGTGATGACGATCCGAGTACCGAACCGGGCCGCGAGAAAACCACCGATAACCGCCATGGTGAGATAGCCGATGAAGTTGCCTGTCCCCAGAAGCCCGAGTTGGGTGTAGTCAAAAGCCAGGCCGTCCTTCATGGCGGGGAGAATGATGGTGTAGGCCATCCGTCCGAAGCCGTGCGCCGCAATGGTGGTGAGCATGCCCATGAAAATGACGACCCAACCGTAGTGAAGCTTCGACTCACTCATGGTTCCCTCCTTTTCTTGGGACAGCGTGTTACCCGGATTCGGATCATCGACCGACGATCATAACCCGAGGCTGGAAACGGCAAGGCACAAGTAGAAAGGACATAGACATCGGGTCCGAATATGCCTTTTTTTCGCCCTCCTGTCAAAGGAGGATGCGCAAAGCGGCCTTTTCCCGGCAGGCGGCGTCATCCGCACCGGCGACACCCATTTGCGGATTGACACTCGAAGGACCGGTCGCGTATCCTTCCCTCCGTTCCATAAACCATCGAGGATCCGCGGCCCTGTGCTCGTCCACCCGGATCGTCTTTTCCACACACCCGTTACACCTGCAACGGCCCCAGGTGCGAGCCGTTGCGGGGAATGAGACGGCAAACATTCGACCAGGAGCTCGTTACCCATGATCCAGGAAATCACCGCGCATCAGCTCGACACGGACATGTTTATCCACGAAAAGGTCCGCTCCATTCAGGAGACGGTCGGAGAAGGCACAGCCATCAACGCCCTGTCCGGAGGCGTGGACTCCTCCACGGTCACCATGCTGGGCCATCGCGCCCTGGGTGAACGGCTCAAGACCGTGTTCATCGACAACGGTCTCATGCGGGAAGGGGAACCCGAGCAGGTCACCGGATTTTTCCGGGAACTCGGTGTACCCGTGGATATCGTGGATGCGCGGAACGAATTTTTTGCGGGCCTCTCGGGGCTCACCGACCCGGAGGAAAAACGGGAGGCCGTCACGCAGGCCTTCTACCGGGATGTATTCGGACGCATCGTCAAGGAGAGCGGGGCCCGGCACCTCCTTCAGGGGACGATTCTCACGGACGTGGATGAGACCGTGGCGGGCATCAAACGGCAGCACAACGTCTTTGAACAGCTCGGAATCGACCCGCAGGAGGCCTTTGGCTACGGCATCATCGAGCCGCTCATTCAGCTTCGCAAGGACGGTGTGCGAAAGGTGGGAAAGGCCCTGGGTCTGCCGAGTGAACTCTTCGAGCGGATCCCCTTTCCAGGGCCCGCCCTGGCCGCCCGCGTGATCGGAGAGGCGACCCCGGACCGGATCGAGACCGTTCGAAAGGCCACCACCGTTGTGGAACGCCTGCTCAAGGGCATCGAGGCCTTCCAGTACCTGGCGATCCTTCACGAGGACCGTCTCACCGGCATGCGGGAGGGAAGACGCGACTTCGGCCTGCAGATCGAGGTGCGATGCTGGGACAGCGTAGACGCGCGCACCGCAACCCCTACCCGCCTCCCGTTCGACGTCTTGGAAAAAATCGCTTCGGGAATCACACGTGAGGTCCCGGGAGTGGTCAGCGTGACCTACAACATCGGGACCAAGCCTCCGTCCACCATCGAGGCGGTCTGAGGCGGCGCTCTGTTAACCGCCCAACAAATCACAACCGAGGCCGGAGTCCGACGGACTCCGTCCGTCTTTCCATTCCCCTGATGACCCATGTCAAGACCCGGTTGAAGGCCTCTTCCTCGAAGCCTTCAACCCCACTCCCGCCCCGTTCATCACGAAAATAAGGCCGGTGGCCCATTCCTGTGTCCCGTGAAGGCATTCCGACAGTCGTTTTCCCTGGGTTCGTCGCCTCAAAGCCATCGTAGAAATCCGCCCTGAGACCGGAATACGCCAGCCCAGACCTCCCGGCCGACCGGTTTCATGCCATTGCGGGTAAACAGCCTCTTTAATGCAATGATTGACTTCATTCAAATCATGATGATAGCATAGGCCTGGAATGGTTGATTGACCGCTTCAACCGACCCCGCCGGATGCGGGAACAGGAGGATATGAATGCGAACGGCAAAAATACTTCTGACGGCGTTGGTCACGGCGTGGGTAATCGGTTTTTTGCCTGCCCATGCCGCGGCGGCGGAGTTCACGGCCGACATCGTCATCACCGGACCGGGAACCCATACCACCTATTCGCTTTCCGTCAAAGACCCCATGATTCGTCTCCAGAAGACTCAGGGACCCATGCACATCCCGCCCTTTCCCTTCATCGTGAATCGAGACACGGGGGTCACGTGGGGGCTCAATCCTCAGACGAAACAGGTCGTGGTCATGGAGGACATGGATCAAACCATCCTGATGAACCCCCTTGCCGGGTGGGCCGCGACCCGGAAAGGCATGACCGAGAAACCGGGGCCGGTCGAGACCGTGAACGGTTATGAATGCGAGACGCTTCTCTATTCGGAGCCGGGAAAATCAGAGGTCGCCGCCAAGGTCTGGGTCTCGAAAAAACTGGACCACGTCATTCGGGAAGAACGTTTCGGCCTGAATGAAAACCCGGTGCTGGAACTCCGGAATATTCAGGAAGGGTCTCTGGACTCCGCCCTCTTTGACATCCCGTCCGGGTACACCCGAATGGACATCGGAGGCCCCGAACCCACATCCTCTCAGGCACCCCCATCCGTTGCCGCAGCCTCGTCTTCGCCCGATACCGATTCCCTAAAACCGTCTTCACCGGCCGCTTCTCCCGGAAACATCATGTTCATCCTGGACGCCTCGGGTTCCATGTGGGGCCAGGTAGAAGGGAAGGCCAAAATCGCCATTGCCAAAGAGGTGATGACCGACCTGATTCAGGATCTTCCGGAGGACGCCGCAGTGGGACTGGTGGCCTATGGTCATCGCCGCAAAGGCGACTGCAATGACGTAGAGGAACTGGTCCCCCTGGCCAAAATCGACAAGTCGAAACTGATCCGAATCATTCAGGGCCTCAACGCCCTGGGTAAGACGCCGATCTCCCGGTCGGTACGTCTGACGGCCGATCGCATCAAGCACCTGGAGGACGAGACCACCATCATCCTGGTTTCCGACGGCATGGAGACCTGCGATCCGGACCCCTGCGGCCTGGTCAAGGAACTCAAGGCGGCCGGCATTCAATTCGTCATGCATGTCATCGGGTTTGACGTGACCGACGAAGAAAAGGCCCAACTGGAATGCATGGCCGGGGCCGGGGACGGCCGGTATTTCACCGCCAAGACAGCCAAGGATTTTCAAATGGCGGCCAGAGAGGTGGTACGCAAGACCCAGGAACAGGGCTTTCTCCGGTTGAGCGCCCTTCGCGGAGAGACGCCTTTTCGCGCGGCGGTCGACGTAATGGCGGCCGGCGAGAACAAGGCGGCCAAAAGCGGGCGAACCGGGATGGACCCGGATCGGCGCGGTGCCCCCATCCCTCCCGGCGTCTATGATCTCCGGTTTCGGGATACCGACCTGGCCCACCAGCCGGAGGTGTGGATCCGGGGAGTGGAGGTCAAGGCAGGAGAGACCGTAGAACGAACCGCGGTTTTCGCAGAGGGGGGCGTTCTGCATGTGAAAGCGATCAAGAACAACGCCCCGGCCAAGACCTTTGTGCAGGTATTTCGTCAGGAAGACGACACGTCCATGGGGGACGAATGGACCCGGGAAGACGGCTCCCCCGCCGAGTACAAGCTCCTGCCCGGCATCTACAAGATCCGGCTCCAGGATCCGAGCGTCAAACAGCGGCCCGAGATCTGGATCGAAAACGTGGAGGTCAAGCCCGGAGAGACCGTGGAGCGCATAGCGACATTCGGTGCAGGCGGCATCCTGCACGTGAAAGCCATCAAGAACAACGCCCCGGCCAAGACCTTTGTGCAGGTATTTCGTCAGGAAGACGACAAGTCCATGGGGGACAACTGGACCCGGGAGGACGGCACTCCCGCCGAGTACAAGCTCCTGCCCGGCATCTACAAGATCCGGCTCCAGGATCCGAGCGTCAAACAGCGGCCCGAGATCTGGATCGAAAACGTGGAGGTCAAGCCCGGAGAGACCGTGGAGCGCATAGCGACATTCGGTGCAGGCGGCATCCTGCACGTGAAAGCCATCAAGAACAACGCCCCGGCCAAGACCTTTGTGCAGGTATTTCGTCAGGAAGACGACAAGTCCATGGGGGACAACTGGACCCGGGAGGACGGCACTCCCGCCGAGTACAAGCTCCTGCCCGGCATCTACAAGATCCGGCTCCAGGATCCGAGCGTCAAACAGCGGCCGGAGATCTGGATCGAAAACGTGGAGGTCAAGGCGGATCAGACCGTGGAACGGTTCGCCACCTTCGTGGCGGGCGGTGTGCTCAATATCACGGCCACCAAAAACGACGCACCCTGCAAGGCCTATGTCAAGGTCTTTCGGCAGGAAGACAAGACATACATGGGCGACGGGTGGACACGGGAAGACGGCGGCGGGGCCGAGTACAAGCTCCTGCCCGGCACCTACACCGCCAATGTGGAAGATCGCGCAGATCGAACGGTACGGGAGATTCGCGGAATACAGGTCCAATCCGGAAAGGACACTACCATCAACGCCGTCTTTCCAGTGGAAGAAGAGGTCCCGGAACCTGCACCTGAACAACCGCCTGAACCGGCTCCAGCGCCCGAGTCCAGAACCGACGCGGTTCCGGCTCCGAAGACGACCGGCGGTGGAACGTCACCGGACGCATCCGGTGAGCAAACCGCCTCGAGCGCCACGGTTCTGGACGGCCGGATCCCCCTCATGGAAGGCGCCACGTTACTCAAGGAAACGACCATCGGGACCAACAGCCGAATCGACATGGAGGTACCGGCATCCCCGGAAGATGTGGTCAACTTCTACAAGCAGGTCATGACCGTCAAGGGCTGGCAGCCGGGCCTGGCCATGGTCCAAGGGCCGACGGGGATCCTTCAACTCAAGAAGGACACCGTCCAAATCGTGATCAAGGCGGTCGGGAACGGGCAGAAATCCACGGTCAACATGGCGGTGATGACCCAGTGACATGATTCGGCTGAAGGATCAGCGTGGGGACATGGGCCTGACCGGGGCACGGATCGTCCTCCGTGCCCGCACGCTACCGGCCGGAAATCAGACCCTGACCGGTTTGCCCCCTTTATCCGTGCGACGACGCTCCTCGTCACGAATCTCCCGGCGAAGGAGCTTTCCCACCTTGCTCTTGGGGAGCATGTCACGGAACTCGATGTAGTTGGGGACCTTGTACGGGGCCAGACGGTCACGGCAGTGCCTGAGCAGCTCGTTCCCGCTCACGCCGCGCACATCCTCCTTCATGACCACAATCGCCTTGATCCGCTCGCCCACCCTTTCGTCGGGCACTCCCACCACGCAGGCGCCGACCACCGCGTCATGGTCCTGAAGCGTGGCCTCGATCTCGGAGCAGGAGACACGGTACCCCTTGTACTTGATGATGTCTGCGGACCGGTCCACGTAATAGATCTGCCCGTCCTCATCGATCTTGAGAAAATCGTTCATCCGGTACCAGATCTTGCCGTCGATCTCCACATAGGATCGGGCCGTCTCTTCGGGCTTTTTCCAGTATTCCTTGCTGATGAACTCCGAGGTCACCAGGAGTTCACCCGGGCTCCCTGTCGGCACCTCCTCCAGGGTCTCCGGGTCCACAATGCGGACCTCGCGCGAAGGAAGGGGGATCCCCACGCTGCCGGGAAGGGGGTGACCGTCCAGCGGCGTCATGCACGTGAATCCCACCTCGGTGGCCCCGTACACCTGGTAAATGGGCACATGGAACCGCTCACCCCAGCGTCGGAACACCTCCAGGGGCAATACGTCGCCTCCGCTCCAGCAGTATTTGAGTGAACTCAGATCGTAATACGACAAACGGTCGTTTTCCAGGATCATGCGATAGAGCGTGGGGGCGCCCAGAAACAGGGTCCCCTTGTGCCGCTCAATGGCCTTGAGGATGGGATCCACCTGCGGAATGGGCATGAGAACGGCCGTGTTCCCCTTGGTGAGCACCATGCCGAGAATCACGCCCTGGGCCATCTGGTGAAACAGGGGATTCACCATGATGAAGACTTCCTTCCCGTCTTCGATGTGACCCTGGCCCACCTGGCTGATATCGCTCACAAAGGAGACCATGCCCGTGTGGGTGATGATACACCCCTTGGGAAAGCCCGTGGTGCCGCCCGTGTAGAGGATATAACAGAGCTGTGTGCGGGGATCGATCTCCACCCGGGGCGGGTTGGGCGGGTGGCTTCGAAGGAGCCTGCGAAAGGAGTGGACCTGCGGACCCTTTTCGATCTTCCCCTGAGGTACCACGTCAAAGAGAAACCCGAGGAGCCGTTTGTAGGCCGGAAGCATGTCCACGTAATTCGTGACGATCACCCTTTTGAGGCGGGTCTCGGGCAGGACCTCCTGAATGTAGCGGAAGTTCGTGTCCATGCACAGGACGGTCTCGGCCTCCGCATCCTCGATGAGGTATTTGATCTCGTGAGGCGTATAGATGGGTGAGACCGGAACAGGCACCACGCCGATCACCTGGGCCCCGAAATAGGCAATCAGAAACTGCGGGCAGTTGGGAATGTAGAGCATGAGCTTGTCGCCCTTGCGAAGACCCAGGTCGTGAAGGGCCGTGGCGAACCTCCGGATCTGCTCCAGCAACTTCCGGTAGGAGGTGCGCTGGCCCAGATAGATGATGGCCGTGCGATCCGGATATTTTTCGGTGGCGCGCTCAATGCCTGCAATCAGCGGTTCGTCGTATTTTCCCATGGCTCTCTGCCTATCGGTTCCCCTCGATGTTCACCACGAAGTCCACGAAGAGCACGAAGAGGGAAACATCCATACCCATTTTCTTTTTCTTCGTGTCCTTCGTGCGCTTCGTGGTGCAAAAACAAAGGACCTTACGATCACCCACCACCCTGCCCCTACTCACACCCCGAAGTAGGCCGCCTTCACATCCGGGTTGTCCATGAGTTCGCCGCTCTCCCCTTCCAGCACGGCGGATCCGTTCTCGAGGATGTAGCCGTAATCGATGATGGGAAGTACGGGCCGCGCATACTGCTCGGACACGAACACCGTGAGGCCGATCTCCCGGTTGATGTTCCGGATCGCCTCGATGAGGATCTCCTCCATGAGCGGGCTCAGACCCAGGAGGGGCTCGTCCAGCATGAGGACTCTGGGCTGGGCCATGAGGGCCCGGCCGATGGCCAGCATCTGCTGCTCGCCTCCGCTCAGGAAGCCCCCTTCCCGCTTCCGAAGCTTCTTGAGGGCCGGAAAGATGGTGAAGACGTAATCCAACGTCTTTCGAGCCTGATCCCGCGTGGCGAGAATGCCCCCGATCCGGAGGTTTTCCATGACCGTACTCTCCGGAAAGATCCGGCGCCGCTCCGGACAAAGCACCAGGCCCTTGCGGGCGCGAAAGCTGGCCTCCAGATCCGTGATGTCCTCTCCGTCGTAAAGGACCTTCCCGAGGACCACGATGCGCTGCCCTCCGCGCATCCGCTCCTTGCGCTTGATGTCCAGAATGATCCCGGAGATGGTGGACATGAGGGTGGACTTGCCCGCGCTGTTGGCGCCGAAGAGTCCCGTGATCTTTCCCGGCGTGCAGCCCAGGTTCACATTGTTGATGGCAACGGCGTTCTCGTAGAACACCATCAGGTCCTTCACTTCCAATGCGGCCATCAGGAGGTCTCCCTGCCCATATAGGCTTTCCGTACACCCGGGTCTTCCATGACCTCGGACGGAGGCCCGTCCGCGATCTTCTCCCCGAAGTTCATGACCATGACCCGGTTCGCCAGACGGAAGAGTTCCCTCAGGCGGTGCTCGATCATGACCAGAGTCACCCCTTCCATCTGGAGCCGTTCCATGAGGGGGAGGAGCGAACTGATCTCGGACATGCTCAGGCCCGAGAAGATCTCGTCGCAGAGGATCACCTCGGGCTTGAGTGCAATGCACCGGCCCAGTTCCAGCCGTTTGAGGTAGCCCAGGGGAAGCGAGCCTGCGGGTTTGTATGGGACCCGGGCGTCCCGCTCAAAGCCGATGTCCTCGAGAATATCGATGGCCACGGCATCCAGGTCCCCGAGGGTTCCGCTTCGGGATCGTTTCACCCGAGGCGAGTTCAAAGGGATGATCAGGTTCTTGAACGCGGCCAGGGTGTGGTAGGGACGCATGACCTGGAATGTTCGTGCAAGGCCCATGTTGGCGATCTTGTGCGGCGGCTGGCCCGTGATGTCCTTCCCCTGAAAGGTGACGGCCCCGCGGTCGGGCCGGACGAATCCGGAGGTGAGATTCACCAGGGTGGTCTTTCCCGAGCCGTTCGGCCCGATGACTCCGAGGATCTCTCCGGGATAGAGATCAAAACTCACGTTCAGGACGGCCTGCACCCCGCCGAACGCCTTGCTCACGCCTTCCAGTCTCAGAATCGGCTCGTTTCCCATGGTTACACGTCTTCCCAGTGTTCGAACTGGTGATACTTTCGCTGCAGCCAGCTCAGAATTCCCTCGGGTTTGTACACGATAAAGGCGATGAGGACCAGGCTGTAGACCACGACCCGAAGCTGCCCGAACTCCCGAAGGGCCTCGGAGAGCGGGGTCAGCGCAAGTGCGCCGAGCACAGGTCCCGCCAGGGTCCCGAGCCCTCCCATGACCGCCGCGGCGATGGGGAGGATGGAAAAATCCATGGCAAAGAGGCTGATCCCCAGCCACCCGTAAAGGTGACTCAGGTAGGCCCCTCCGAAGGACCCGATCAGGGCTGCGATGAACACCGCCCGAATCCGGTACTTCGTTATGCTGATCCCCGAGGCCTTCACGGCCTGGTCATTGTCCTTGATTCCTCGAAGGATGAGCCCCATGTCCTCGTTGACCAGACGGCGAAGCAGAAACAGGGCGATCAACACCGCGGCAAAGATAAAGTAGATCTCGAACCAGGTGTTGGGCAGCGTGTCCAGGGCACTGATCCCCTGGGTACCGCCGAAGACACTCAGGGCGATGATGATATACACCGCGAAGAGCGGCAGCATGAAGCTCACGATAGCGAAATAGATGCCGCGAAGCCTCAGGGCCGGTATGAGCACCAGCGTGCTGAATACGGCCCCACCCAGGGTTCCGAGAGGAATGCAGATGAGCGGGTGCCACCCCAGGCTGCTGTTGAGCAGTCCGGAGACGTATCCGCCCGCACCCACGAAGAGGGCCCCGCCCAGGCAGACGAGCCCCACGAACTGGGCCAGGAAGTCGAAGGCGAGCGCCAGGAGGGCGTAGATGCCCGCCGCACACATCACCCGCTGCCAGTACAGATCCAGGAAAAGAGGAAGGACGAAAAGCCCCACGATGAGGAGTGCGCGCGGGAACATGAGGTAGGCCATCTCTCCCCAGGAACTCAGGGCATAGAGCCCCTCGGTGCGCACCTTGATGGGCCGGTCCAGCCGCTTCCTTCTTCGGGTCGTCCCTTCTGCCACGGCCTACACCCTTTCCTCGAGTTCCTTCTGCCTTCCCAGCAGTCCGGAAGGCCGGAAGAGCAGAATGGCGATGATCGTCCCCACAAGGACCACGGACTCCCACATGGCGCCGAAAAGAGCGGTGCTGATCTTCATGGCGAATCCCAGGACAAAGGCGGCCAGCACGGCACCGCCCCAACTCCCCAGCCCTCCGATGATGCACACGGCCAAGGCGTAGATCAGCACCTTGTACCCGGTCTCGGCCGTGATGTTCCCCAAAGGGAGGATAAAGAGCGCTGCCAGCCCGGCCAGGGCCGATCCCACGGCCATGCTGAGCATGGCCGTCCGGTCCGAGTGGATCCCCAGCATCATGGCCGCGTGCTCGTCCTGGGCAATGGCCCGAAGCCTCAGTCCAACCTTGGTATGATGGGTGAAGAACCACAGGGAGCCCACCACCAGGAAACCGGCGCCGATGATGAGGAGCCGCTGGTAGTCCACGAACACGCCGAAGATCTCCACCTTGCCCTCGATAAAGGGCGGCAGCATGTAGAACGGCCCGATAAACCCCTTGAATCCCCAGATCCCCTGCATGCGAAGCCCCTCGAGAATGATCAGGCTCACGGCGAACGAGGCGATGATCTCCGACGTGGGGAGCCCACGCAGGCGGATCAGGATGAACCGGTAGATGGCCAGGCCGATGGCCGCGGCGATCAGGAGCGACAGAAGAATGGCCAGGGGATAGGGAACGCCCAGGTCCTTGATGAATGTGTAGGTGAGAAACCCCACCAGGATGTAAATGGATCCGTGGGCGAAATTAGGCACCCGCGCCACCCCGTAGACCAGGGTGAACCCCACGGCGATGAGCGCAAAGGTCACGCTGTTGACCGTACCGTAGATCAAGATTTCCATGGGCTGCGTTTCCTGGAATCCGGACATCCCCCCCCGTCTCCGCGTTCCAAATGAACTGGACACGGAGCCAGGGGGACGGTCCTTTTATCTCAATACAGGATGGACGTTCCTTCCTGGATTTTCGCCTCCCGCAGGGACGCAGAGAACCCGGCACACATAGAAAACCGTTACACAGGTCCCGGCTGCAATCTCCGCGCCTGCCGCGGGAACGGGGCGTTGCGCACGGTCAGGATCGGGTCCGCAACACCTACTTCTTCAGCCAGGGCGGCATCTTGAGTTTGCCCATGGCCGCCACTTCAGGAAAGATCTGCACGCGCTGACCGTCCTGCCACTGGACCCAGCATCCCAGGACCGAGTTGCTCGGATCATACCCGTATATGATCTGGTGATTCTGGTCGAACCGGATCGTCCCGCGCACCGCCGGCAGGTTGGTGGTCTCCAGGGCCTTGATCAGGGCATCGTCCTCCAGGGAGTCCGCCCGCTCGATGGCGTCCTTGATCACGTAAAGCGATTCATAGGCGCTCACGCAGCCCGTGCTCCGCGGGGGCACGCCCCAGCGTTTCTGGAACGCATTGTAGAATTCCATGGACTTGGGCGTGGCATTGCTCGGAACATTCCCCGTCTCGGACAGGGTGACCACGGAGTATTCACACTTGCCGTTGGTGGCTTCCCAGAATCCCGGATCTTCGCCCGCGCCGATGAATCCGATGGGAAGGGCCGGGACCTCCATGTCGGCCCACTGCTTGAGCAGGACCGAGGTCTCCGGGGAATAGGCCCAGATGAACATGACCTGGGCGCCGGACTTCTTGCAGTCGCTCAGGGCTGCGGAGTAGTCCGTGGTCCCGATGGGGTGCTTGTCCTGTCCCACGATCTCCCAGCCCGTCTTGACGGCCAGTTTTTCCACAATGCCCGCGGCCGTGCGGCACATGAGACTGTCGTCGATGGAGATGAAGAGCTTGGTGAAGCCGTGCTCCTCCTTGATCTGCGAGAGGAGATCAATGGCCTCCTTGATATACCATTTCACGCTCCCGCTCTCACGAAAGGAGTACTTGTACTTGTCGATGTTCTCGCCCACCTTGGCGTCCCATCCCGGCGTGTAGCAGCCGATGGAGACCACGTCCACGACCTTGTAACGGGAGTAGAGATCCAGGGCGGCCATGCCGCACTCGCTCATGCAGGGCCCCCCCACGATCACATCGGCCTTTTTCTGAAGGATGAGCTTTTCAATGGCGAGAAGGACCGAACTCGTGGGCACACCGGGTTCCTCGTCGCGGCTGTCGATGATCTGGAGGTCAATGGGGCACATCTTACCCTTCAGCTTGATTCCGCCCGCCGCGTTGATCTCTTCGGCGGCCAGGATCAGGCCCCGTTCGCCGTTCTGACCGTAGGCGCTCGCCCGCGGCACCGGAGCGCCGATCACGATGGGGTCTCCCTTTTCCGCCGCCACAGCGCCGGACCAGGGGGCGACCAGAAACAGCCCTAAAACCAGGGTACACATTGCCATGCATCGTTTCTTCCCCATGTCTACTCCTCCTTATCGGTTTTGTGGAACCATGCACTTAGATTCGTGTCCATTGGTTTTTATCTTTTTTCCCTCAGAATCCGAAGACATCGACACCTTACCACCTTTTTGGGTTGATGGCGAGGCGATGCGCACATACCAGGTAACGATACGCTCGTGGTCTCCCGCTCCTTTTCCCTTCATTCCGGAAGCCGGCCGTGCGACGTTCACGAAGGCCGCCCCGGACGGTCAGGATGTATCCAAAATGCGTGCCGGGCCGTATGAAACCATTGCGAAACCCGAAAAACCATTATATAAACATTTTGAATACCGCATGAAAACACCGTCTCCACGCGTCCGCTTCGGCATGTCGAGACCCGATGGAAAGGAGGTCCGTTCACCGAATGTGACTCATCACTTTTGACCATTTCCCTGCAAACCTGGTCCTCGGGGACCACCTGAATCAGGGGGGCACATGGGAGTTACGCCTCAGTTTTCACTCGAGTCCGAGGCCATCATTCAGCACTGCACCTACGGCATCTGCGTGGCCGATGCCGAGGGCATCATGACGCGCGTCAACAGTGCGTTCGAGCAGATCACGGGTCTCGGGTCCCACCACTTCATCGGCCTGCACGTCCAGGAGGCCGTGGACAAGGCCATCATCGACAACTCCTCCATCCTTCGCCTGCTTCAAAGGAGGCGGCCTTCGACGGCCACCGTGACCACCATGGCCGGTAAAAAACTCTTCTCCAGCGCATTCCCCGTCTATGACCGAAGGCATAACGTCAACCGCCTGGCGACCATTATGCGAAGCGCGCAGGGCGTCCAGTCCATGCGTGAGCTGGAGAGCTTTTTACGGGACCACGCGGCCTACCGTCCATCCGAGGCCCGAGTGGTGGGGGCCAGTCCCCAGATCGCGGAAATCTTCAATCGAATCGAGCGGCTCTCGCTCTTCGACTGTCCCGTGCTCCTCAAGGGTGAAACCGGCGTCGGCAAGGGGTTATTCGCCCGCATTATACATGAGCGAAGCCCCCAGTGCCAGGGGCCGTTTGTGACCATCAACTGCAGCGCCATTCCATCCCACCTCCTGGAGTCCGAGCTGTTCGGTTATGAACACGGGGCCTTCACCGGGTCACGAAAGGAGGGCAAGAAAGGCCTGTTCGAGAGCGCCGACGGCGGGACACTGGTGCTGGACGAAATCGGCGAGCTTCCCCTGGAGCTTCAGGCCAAACTGCTGCGGGCGGTGGAGGCCGGGTCCGTCCTGAAACTCGGGGCCGTGAGGGAAACGCCCGTTAATGTCCGAATCATCGCTTCGACCAATCGTGACCTGGATCGCATGCTTCAGGAGGGCCGTTTCCGCCCGGACCTGTATTACCGGCTCAACGTGGTCCCGCTGTTCATTCCTCCCTTGAGGGAGCGCAGGGAGGACATCCCGGAACTCCTCTACCACTACTTGGAGCACTTCAATCTCCGCTATGGTACCAATACATGGATCAGCCCGGATGCCGTGGAGACCCTGACCGATTACGCCTGGCCCGGCAACGTGAGGGAACTCGCCAATCTGGTGGAACAGCTCATCATCCTGGAGGCCCGGGACCTGATCCGTGTGGAAGACCTCCCGGACCGCCTTCGCAATACCGGGCCGAAACGCGGCGAACCCTCGGTGCCTCTCATCGGTCCCGCTTCCGGGCACCCGGTTCAACCTCTGAAGAAGGCCCTGGAAGGCTATGAGAAGTTGCTCCTCACAGAGACCCTTCGCCGATTTCCCAGGCAGGAAGACACGGCCCAGGCACTCTGTGTCAGCATGTCCACCCTCACACGGAAAATGCGAAAATACGGACTCGGAAAGACCTCGTTCTGCAGGGAGCACGGGAAGGATCTCGGGTCCCCGTAACAGCGTGTTGAAACATCAGGCACTCACGACATGTCGTGGTAATCGAATCCCGGAATTCTCAGGCGGGTTTCCAGCTTTTTGATCGCCCAACTGCTCACCGTGGTCAGAAAAAGGTATACCACGCCTACGATCATGAACACCTCGGTGAATCGAAAGGTCTCCGAGGCGATGATCTTCCCTTCGCCGGTCAGTTCGATGCAGGTGATCATGTACGCCAGGGAAGAGTACTTGATCAAATAGATGAGCTCGTTGCCGCACCCGGGGAGCGCGAGCCGGAAGGCCTGGGGCAGTATGATGGATCGAATCATTTTCAGCCGGCCGAATCCCAGGGCCTCTGCCGCCAGCATCTGCCCCCGCTTCACGCTCATGAACGCCCCGCGGACGTACTCCGAGTGGTATGCGCTGCTGCAGAGGGTGAATCCGAGCACCGACGCCGCATACGGACTCAAGTAGATGCCGATGTGGGGAAGGCCGAAGTACCAGATAAAGAGCTGCACCACCAGGGGGAAGCCCCGAAACACCGTGACATAGAAATCGGCCCCGCGAAGAGCCAGAGGATTTCCGTAGACCCGGACCGCCCCTACGATCATGCCGATGGCCAGCCCGAGAAAGGCCGACGGAAGGATGAGCTGGACGCTTACCCAGAGCCCCCGCATGAGTGCGGGGAAGACGTCCTGCTGAAGGATCAGTAATTCACTCATGATCTACCGGGATTCACTGTACAGATCGGTCAGCTTGCCACAGAATTCCCGCGTACGGTCGCAGTCGGCACTGGACAGGATTTTCCTCGGCGGTCCGGCCTCCACGATGAGGCCGTCCTCCATGAAAATCATCTCGTGGGCCAGGTCCAGGGCGAACCCGATCTGGTGGGTGGCCATGAGCATGGTCATTCCTTCCAGACCCAGGTTTCGAATCACGGCCAGGACCTCGGTGATCAACTCAGGGTCCAGGGCCGATGTGGGTTCGTCCAGGAGCATCACCTCAGGATCCATGGCCAGGGCCCGAGCGATGGACACGCGCTGTTTCTGCCCTCCGGAGAGCTGGGCCGGGTACTTGTACATGTGGTCCTTGAGGCCCACGCGGTCCAGCTCCATGACTGCACGCCTGCGTGCCTCCTCCTTGGTCATCTTCTTCACCTTGACCAGTGCAATCTGGACGTTCTTGAGGGCATTCAGGTGATCGAAAAGGTTGAAGTCCTGAAAGATCATGCCCACCCTCTGACGGTAGGCATAGAGTTCCTTTTTCCGGGCCGCCAGGACCTCCTCTCCGTTCAGCCAGATTCGCCCCTCGTCGGGTCGCACCAGGAAGTTGATGCACTGGAGCAGCGTGCTCTTTCCCCCGCCCGAGGGACCGATCAGAATCTTGAGTTCCCCCTGCCCTATGGTCAGAGACGCCCCCTTGAGGACCTCTTTTTCGCCGTAGCGTTTGGTGATCCCCTCGACCCGAAGGACCGGATCTCCCTTGCTCATGAACGCCTCCTCACCTGACGTATCCCGGAATTCGCACCCGCTCCTCCAGGAGCCGCAACCCTTTGGTTCCGAGGAAGGTCAGGACCAGAAAGATCAGCCCGGCGGTGAAATAGAGGGGAAGGTGTTCATAGGTCCGGGTGGCCACGAAATGGGCACGGGCCATGATCTCGGGTACGCCCAGGGCATAGGCCACGGCCGAGTCCTTGAGAACAATGGAGTACTCATTGGACCAGCCGGGAATGGACAGCCTCAAGGCCTGGGGAAGAATGATGTGGGCGATGGCTCGCCGGTCGCTCATGCCCAGGGCCCGGGCCGCCTTGAACTGCCCGTCGGGAAGGGATCGTATGGCGCCCCGCACGATCTGGGACTGGTAGGCCCCGCTGATGAGCCCCAGGACGATCGCCGCCACGCTGAATGCCGACAGGTTGATCCCGATCATGGAAAAAAGGCCGAAGTAGAAAAGAAAGAGCAGCACGAGCAGGGGGACTCCCCGGAAGAACCAGATGTAGATCGCAATGGGCCTTCGCAGAAAGCCGGGACCATAGACCTGACCCAGGGCCAGGAAAACGCCCACCACCATTCCCAGCACCATGGCTCCGATCACCACACCGATGGTCACCAGGGATCCCTGGAGCATATAGGGCAAGGCGTCCAAGATCGCGGTAATGCTTCCGTCCATAGAACCTTCCCGATGCCGAATACGAATTCCGATTCAGAAACGGGGAAGGCACCGGGCGCACCCGATGCCTTCCTGGGGTGTGGGGGTCTGTTCGGCACCCCCTGCTAGAGTTCGTACTTGACCTTGAGTTCTTCCCAATAGGGTGATTCCATGAGCCGGCGGAGTCCTTCATTGAGCGTGTCCAGGAGTTCCGTGTCTTCCTTGCGCACGGCGTAGCCGAATTCCTCGTCCGGCATGCCGAATCGGCCCAGGATTTTCACAGGTTTTTTCTTGACCGCGTCCTTGGCCGGGGCATCGTCCATGGCCGCCCCCACGACCCGTCCGTTCACCACGTCTTCCACGGACAGGGGAGCGGAATCGTACATCACCAGTTCGAAATCCTTTCCCTCTTTCTTGATCAGGTTTTCCTGAATCCACTTGGCCTCGGTGGTGCCTCGTTGCACACCCACCTTGTTCCCACTGCTGAGGACCTGATCCAAAGTCAGGGTGGAGTCCTTCGGCACCACGAGCACCTGAGTGATGATCCAGTACGGGTTCGTGAAGTTGACCTGCTCTCTGCGCTTTTCGGTGATACTCATGCCGGCGGCGATGAGATCGATCTTCTTTGCGCGAAGGGTCGGAATGATGGCGTCCCAGTCGATGGGCTTGTGCGTGACCTTGAAGCCCATTTCCTTGGCGATCCAGTTTACGGCCTGCACATCGAATCCGTCCGGGTTTCCGTTTTTGTCGATATAGGCGAACGGCGGAAAGTTGGCGTCAATCCCGTTGATCAGTTCCTGGTCCGCCGCCGTGGCTGCAGGAATTCCCGCCAGTCCGACCAGGAGAAACGCCAAAGCCATCACAACAAACGTGCCCCTTTTCATGAAATTGATCTCCTTTCCATTCGTTATCATTATTATAACTCAACAGAACTCATTTTGAATGCAAAGACGGAGTATAGACGACCCATATCGGAGTGTCAATCACCAAGGGTATCACCAAGGATATCAGCGGGTGGAAAGAGCGAACGGATGCCGTGAACGTGGGGCCGGCTCTCGTGGGTCCAGGTCGCTTGAAAAAATTCGCCACCCGTGTAGGATGGGGGACTATTCACCGGAGTGAGCCATGTCCGACGCCCTCGAAACCATACTCTACCACCTGGTGGGCCGTGTGAAACCCCATGTGCCGGACCCGCCCATTGCCGCACCTGTCCCTGCCCAGCTCGGAGAGACGTTCGAGACACCGGCCGATGCGGCGAGGAACCTCAATGCGGCCTTTCTCATCGCCCTCTGCGGTCCGGAGCACTCACTCGCGGCTCGTGCACGGGGCGTCCTGGACCGAGCCCTTTCGAGCGGGGAGTGGACGGAGACGGCCCGCTTCTTCTGGAACGGCCTGAATCGTGTGCGGGGAGAAATTCGTTCCCGTTCCGCTCGGGACGCCTCATTCGCGTGCCGTCTCGAGGACCTGGCCGCCTGGTTGTCAGGGACCGGGACCGCCGGACGAGAGCGCGACACCGAGGAGAAGATATGGTCCGTCTTTTTCCCGGAAGGGACCGGCATTCGAGGCTGTGAAGAACGACGAATTGAGGAACTCAGACAGGTCCGCCGGGTCCGTGTTCTCTCCCCCAATACCGCACCGATCACGAACCCGGGGCGGGAGGTGCTTTTTACGGCCAATGCCCTGCTCACTCTGCCGCTCGACGGCGCCCTTGACAAAGGGCTTCACCTGTCGAGCGCTCTTCGGCGCAGGCTTCAACCGGTCATGGATGAGCCTCAAGAGACGTGGTACGACCATCCCGTAGAGATCGGCACCCCACCCGAGACCAATGAAATCCTGTATGGTCTGAAGGGCCTGAACGAGGCCATGGCCTTTGAAAAGGAACGCGGCGCGCTGGGCCGGGAAGACCGGGCGGTCTGCATTCTCTCGGTCTCCGTGACCCACCCGGGGCTCCATTCGGTGGCCCGGGACTACATTCGGGAAGAGATCGGGCGATTCGGCGGGTTTCCGCACCTGCGCGTATTCGCCTTCACCGAGACCGATACCCGGCGGCTGGGCCAAGAGGTGCTCGGCCCGGCCGCGGCCCGCTTCCTGGGCGAGACCCACCCGGCGGCCGCGTTTCCCGACATCTTTGGGGTGGACGGAGAGTATGGGCGTCACTACACCTTTCTCAAGGCAATAGCGCCGTTGTGGCATTTGCTCGTGGACCCCGGGGTTCGGGCCACATTCAAGATCGACCTGGACCAGGTGTTTCCCCAGGACGCGCTTGTCGCCGAGACCGGGGCCTCGGCCCTGGACCACATGAGGACCCCCCTCTGGGGCGCGACCGGCGTGGACAGCTTCGGAGACCGGGTGGAACTCGGCCTTCTGGCCGGAGCCCTGGTGAATGACCGGGATATTTACAAGGGTCTCTTCGTGCCGGATATCCCCTTTCCCCGCCTTCCTCCCCATGGGGATGAGGTCCTTTTTTTCAGTCCCCTTCCCCAGGCCCTGTCCACCGAGGCGGAAATGATGACCCGATACGGGGCCGACGGCCTGGATGGTCGAAGGGCCTGCATTCAGCGCATTCACGTGACCGGAGGGACCACCGGGGCCCTGGTGAGCACCCTCATGCGCCACCGGCCTTTCACCCCCTCCTTTGTAGGACGAGCCGAAGACCAGGCCTTTCTCCTTTCCTGCCTTGCCCGGTCTTCCTCCCGTCCGGCCTATCTCCATCAACCCGGCCTGGTCATGCGCCACGACAAGGAGTCCTTTGCCGTGGAGGCGGTTCGCAAGGCCCACCTGTCCAAACTGATCGGCGATGATCTCCGCATCCTTCTGTTTTCCGCCTATGCCGGGGTGCTCTCCGATCCTGTGGACCCCCTCAAGGAACGGCTTGACCCTTTCACCGGTTGTTTCATTTCCAGGCTCCCGGAGAGCCTTGTGCTCCTGCGATCCGCCGTCCGCGCCGCATCTTTCTTTTCCCACTCCCGCAATGAAGAGGGGCTTCAACTCGTCCGCGAGGGGTCGAGGCGCATCGAAAAGACCCTCGCCTTCACGCAGGGGAATGAGAGTCCGCTCAAACGGGCCTATGAGGGGGAACGGAGAGGGTGGAATGTCTACTTCGATGTGCTCGCGGCCCTGGCCGAGGCCCTGGACCGGGGCCACGGCGAGGCCCTGAAGCTACGCGGAAAGGCCCGGCGGATCGTGAGGGAATGCGCGCTGACGCCTTAGGTGACAGGCGCTCGGGGCCGGCCAAATGGTGTCCGCTCCGGAGGCCGGAGTCTTCTTCCGCTACTCCGCTCAAGAAAACCCCGGCCTCCTCCGGTTCGAGCCCTGAATGAAGATGAAAGGCAGGAGAGTCTTCATGGTCATGTTTACGGAGGTCTGAACAAGCCCGTTCGTTCAGGTTCGCTCCTTTTTTACCGTGAAAATACCCTGGAGGTCGGCCCTGTGCCGGGGCTGAGGCGAAGGGGATCGGGGCTTTCTGTAGCGGACATGAGTGGGAGGCCTTCGTTATTCCGAGCGGTTACGCCCGGGGGAAACCGCGGCCACCCCCCACGGGAAACCGCCAGGCCTCACGAGAGCGATGAAAAATGAGCCTCCCCCTGTGAACGCTTTCGGGCGGGGGTGGAACGCGGAGGGGGCAGGGATCCCCCGGGCGTAACCGCCCGGAATGACCAGGCCGGGAGCGGGGGAAGCGGAAGGAAGCCCCGATTCCCGGAGCCGGCGACAAGGCTGTTTCCTGTTTTCATCCTCGAGGATGACCGGAAGCCTGCTCCTGGTCATGTACGTTCGGTTGGGGTATGGACCAGCCGGCAGAGGCTGAAAACGGGTTTTGCTAGGCCGTCACATACGCGTCAAACGATCTCTTCCCGGTGGTCCAGTCCATAGAACCGCCGCGCATTGTCCCGAACCAGGGCCGTGCGGACCCCCTCCGGCAGGGCATCGGAACCGGCGATGCGGAGGAGATCGTCGTAAAAGCGGCTGCCCATGTCCGTGTTGAGCATGACTCGGTCCAGTCCGTCCGGGTGTTCGTCGATCATTCGCCTCAGGTCCTCCATGGAACTCTTGATGGGACTCACGGTCACGCCCGCCCAGAAGCCCATGGACAAGACACGTCCCAGGATCCCGGAAGTACAGTGATCCACAACGATCCTGCGGCCCTGGGATGCATAGGACTCCAGCACCTTCAGGATCTTTCCGGCCACTCGTTCCTTATCCCGGCGGGGCGTATGCACGCCGATGACCATGTCCTGAATCCCGTCCTCCCCGGCCAGATCCAGTTGGGAGCGGAAGATGTCGATCTCTCGGCTCGAAGCCGTTTCCAGACCGATCTCTCCGATACCGATGCATCCTTCATCGGCCAGGCGGGGTCGAAGGAGCCCTGCCACGTCGCCGGGCCGCAGGTCGGGCGGAATGTTTCTGGGATGCACTCCGGTCAGGTACCGGCATGGCAGGCATTTCCGGGCGATATCCTGAATGGTTCGAGACTGGCGTTCCAGGTATCGGGCCAGTTCCTCAGCGGTGTCCACACGTTTGCTGAAGGCCCAGGACACCGGCAGACAGCCCGCCGAACGAAGGCCGGCCAGACACTCCGGCCGATCCCTGAAGAGGTGGTCCAGGTGCACATGGGCATCGATGAATCGAATCGCCTCCACATCCCCCTCTTTCCCGTCATGGAAAGGCAAGAAAGTGAAAGACGAGTGTCAGGAAATTCTTGCCTTTGGGTCCTGATTAAGCATACGTTTCATACGAGAAGATCAGTTCGAAATCAAGGGGCGTTCCGCAATCAAGGGAGATCTCATGGAAGCGATCGACCCGCCGCAAAAGACCGGAATCCGTGTGGCGACCAGCATGGTCTTGGCCGTCTTATTCCTGGTCGGACTCTACCTCTGCAGCCGGTACAACTACCTCCTCTTCCACAGCATCGCCGAGATTTTCAGCATCGTCGTGGCCTTCGGCATCTTCATGATCGGATGGAACTCCCGCCGGTATCTCGATAACAAGTACTTTCTCTTCCTAGGCATCGCCTATCCCTTCGTGGGATTCCTGGATATCCTGCACACCCTGGCCTACAAAGGCCTCGGCATCTTCACGGGCTTCGACACCAACCTTCCCACTCAACTCTGGATCGCTGCGCGCGCCATGGAGGGTCTTTCCCTTTTTCTGGCCACATTCTTCATTCGCCGAGGGCTGCGCCTGGTCCCCCTGGTGCTGGGATACGCCCTGGGAACCACGATCATCCTCGGAACCATTTTCGCATGGGACGTCTTTCCCGAGTGCTTCATCGAAGGAAAGGGGCTCACTCCATTCAAAAAGATCGTCGAGTACGCCATCTCCGGGATCCTGGTGGCGTCCGCCGCCCGTCTCTACCGGCATCGCTCCCGATTCGACGCCAATGTGCTCATGCTTCTCCTGGCCTCGATCTTCATGACCATCGCCTCGGAGTTGAGCTTCACCCTCTTCAGCGACCCTTACGGACACGTCAATCTGATCGGGCACTACTTCAAGATCCTATCGTTTTTCCTGATCTACCGGGCGATCATCCACACCGGGCTCCGAAAGCCCTACCGCCTCCTGTTCGCGGATCTTCAGCAGAGCCAGGAGGAGCTTCACGCGGCCCATTCCGAACTCGAGACCCGGGTCCAGCAGCGCACCGCCGAACTCGAGACCTCCAATGAACTCCTTCATCGCGAGATCCGCGAACGGGAGCGGGCCGAACAGGCCCTTCACGAGTCCAAGGCACTCTACACCACGCTCGTCGAGGCATCCCTCACAGGGGTCTACATGCAGCAGGACGAGCGGATCGTCTTTGCCAACGAGCGGTTCGCGGAGATCCACGGCTACAGGCGGGAAGAGATCCTCGGCATGGAGTCATGGAAGGTCGTCCACCCCGAGGATCGGGACCGGGTCCGGCGATACAGCCGACGGCGAATTCGGGGAGAAGAGGCGCCGTCCGAATATGAGGCCCGGGGCCTGACACGTGACGGCCGCACCATCTGGGTCAACCGGCGGATCACCCTGATCCGATATAAGGGAAGGCCCGCAGTGCTTGGATACGTAGCGGACATCACGAAGCGGAAACGGATGGAACACGAACTCCGGTTCCTGTCCGCCCAGATCCTCACCGCCGAGGAACAGGAGCGGAAACGGATCGCCCAGGATCTCCACGACGGCATCGGACAACTCCTGGGGGCCATCAAGTTTCGCATCGAGTCGGTCCTCCTTCGCCCCGAAGGATCCAGAGGGAAGGATGCCCGAAGCGACCTCCGTGACGTCATCCACTTGATTCAGCGGACCATCGAGGAGATGCGCCGGATCCTCGCCGACCTTCGTCCGTCCATGCTGGACGACCTGGGCATCTTGCCCACCATCAACTGGCTGTGCCGGGAGTTCCAGAAGACCCACAAGCACATGGAGGTAACCAAGGAGATCGGTCTGGGCGAGCAGGATGTACCCGGAGAACTCAAGACCACCCTCTATCGCGTGATTCAGGAGGCGCTGAACAACGCGGGAAAGCACAGCCGAGCGGACCGGGTCTCCATTGCCCTTGCCCTCAAGAACGGGGCCATGGTCCTGGAAGTAGAGGACGACGGCGTCGGGTTTGTCGCGGACACGGCCCTGGATCCGGAGACATCGTCCGGAGGGCTCGGACTTCATGGCATACGCGAGCGAAGCCGGCTATCTGGTGGGGAGTTCACACTGGTCACGGGTGATGGGGAAGGCACGCTCCTCCGCGTGACGTGGCCCATGTCCCGGGAGGCCTCACCACAGGAGTGACTCGGCCCACCCCGGCGGCCGGCCCCAAGGGCTGAACCCATTGGGGCGTCCTTTCCAGGCGGGCTCTATGGGACCACCAGGCCCTTGTCCACGGCATAGGCGGTCAGGCCTGCGGAATTCCGCAGGTCCAGCTTTTTCATCAGGCTGGCCCGGTGCTTTTCCACGGTCTTGATGCTGATGCAGAGGAAATCCGCGATCTCCCGGTTTCGATACCCCTCGGCAATGAGCTTGAGGGTCTCCCGCTCCCGCTGCGTCAAGGTCTCCAGCGTGGTCTTCGTTCCCAGGCTTCTTCGGCCTTCCAGATATCCTTCAATGACCTTTTCGGATGCCCCCGATCCGAGATACCGCTTTCCCGCCATGACGTGACGTATGGCCATGAGGAGTTCGTCCCGGGTGGCGTCCTTGAGTACATACCCGTCTGCCCCGGCCTCTAGAGCCGCGTGAATGTACTCCTCGGTCTTATGGACTGTTAGTACCACTATTTTTGTATCTTTATGGTTCTTTCGAACCTCGCGGATCGCCTCCAGGCCGTTCATCCTGGGCATGGCCAGGTCCATCAGGACCAGGTCGGGCGAGTGGGCGTCCACACAGCGTACCGCCTCCCGGCCGTCCCCGGCCTCGCAGATGACCTCCATGCCGGGCTCGGATGACAACAGCGCCCTCAGGCCTTCCCTGAGGATCGTGTGGTCTTCGGCAAGTATAAGTCGTACCCGTTTTTCCATCGCCTTTCCGCACGCCTCCATCCCTCGGGCGGTAATCCGGCATCTCCATCTTCACCCTGCCTCTCGCGCCCCGATGCAGGCGGATCCATCTGCGAGGTGGCCCCTGCGGCCTATGCCGGTACCCGAAAATCCTATCTGAATGGACTGTCAGTTGTCATTCGTTCAACCCCCACCGGTTCTCTTCAGCCAAAAATTGGGGTGTTTTCCCAGCGGAAATGGGGCTTAGACCCCATTTACCACACAACCCCCTAACTGTAAACTGCTCCATAAAGGGAAAAGGGCACAAGGAGAAAGCCAGGCACATTCCGATATGGAGAAACCGGAAAACGGACCCAATGAGCATGATCTTGATCATCGAGGACGATCCCGATTTCCGAAGTACGCTTTCCGGGCTCCTTGGCAAACGGTTTCCTTCTGCGAACCTCCAGGAGGCCATGGACGGTGAAGAGGGCTTGGCCTATTTGGTAACCATGGTACCGGACGTGGTGGTGACGGACCTGAAGCTCCCCGGCCTGAACGGATTTCAGGTGACCCGAAGGATTCGAGGGGACCATCCCCATCTGCCGGTGATCGTCCTCACCAGTTACCACGATCCCGAATACGAAGAGGCGGCATACGCGGCCGGGGCCACCCACTTCCTGTCCAAGCACACCACCTCGGCCGAGGAGATCCTCAGCCTGGTCCAATCATTCCTGCCCGGCGAATAATATTTCGCGGGCGGGACAACCCGGGGCCGCGCTTTCGAGCCCCCATGTGAAGCCGGACCCCGATCCATCAGAAGGGAGGTGGGACCCTTGAAAGCCAAATGCAGGCCCATACACCGGGACGGATTCCGCAACGCTCTGTGCCCCAATTACAGGCAATGCCTCGATATGGCCGTTCAAAAGTCGTGGGAGTACTGGGACTGTGCTGAGTGCACCCACCGGACCAGTACGGACCCTGAACTCGACATCGAAGTGACCCTGAGTCATAGCGTGGCCTATTTCGACCTCCCCTTTGAGATCTCGGCGAAGATGTGAGAGGAGGGGAACATGTCCGTATCAGGCTTATCTCTTCTCTCTGGGCGTGATATGGTAAGGCTTGATTTGATAGGATGAAGATATTCGCTCTCATTCCCAGACGGCAATCATCGGCATGCCCCAGGGGACACATGTTCACTTGCCGATAGAATCAGGAGAAAACGCATGAAAACCAGAAAAATCCCCTTCTTTTTCACCGCTCTTGCCCTTGCCGCCCTGTTGAGCGGCTGCGCCGGCGGGCCTGCCACCAAGGCCCATGATTTTACCCCTCAAGACCTCAATCCGCTCATCCGTTCCGGGGAATACGTCCAGAACGTGGACAGCTTCCTGGTGATCCTCGACGCCTCGGGCACCATGTACGGCACCACTGCCGGGCATCGCAAGGTGGACCTGGCCAAGGGTGTGATCAGCCGCATGGACCGGACCATTCCCGACCTGAAATTGACCTCCGGGCTTCGAACCCTGGGGCAAAACTACAGCGCCGGCACCCGGCTCGTCTACGGCATGACGGATTATGCCAAGGGGAACCTGGAAGGAGCCGCAGGGCCGATCACCGGCGGTGGATCGACGCCCCTGGCCGCGGCATTGAACGCCTGCGACGGCGACCTCCAATCCGCGCCCGGAAAGATCGCCTTGATCGTGGTCAGCGACGGCCTGGAGACGGATACATCCTCCGTGGTCTCTGCGCAAGGGCTCAAAAGCTCTTTCGGGGACCGGATCTGCATCTACCCCGTGATAGTCGGCGACAACCCGGCCGGAGTCCAGCTCATGAATCAAGTGGCGCAGGCCGGCGGATGCGGTTTCAGCGTGAACGCCAATGACATCATGTCTCCTGAAGGCATGGCCGACTTTGTGAAACGGGTCTTTCTTGCCAAGGGATCCGGAGAACCGCTGGACAGCGACGGCGACGGTGTCACGGACGATAAAGATCAGTGCCCCGGAACGCCTGCCGGCGTCAAGGTGGACGCAGTGGGCTGTCCGCTGGACAGCGACGGCGACGGTGTCCCCGATTACCTGGACAAGTGTCCCGGAACGCCTGCCGGCGTCAAGGTGGATGATGTGGGCTGCCCCGTGGACACGGACGGCGACGGCGTCCCCGATTACCTGGATAAGTGCCCCGGAACCCCCGCCGGCGCCACGGTGAATCATCAAGGCTGCTGGGTCTTGGAAGGGCTCTATTTCGATTACGACAAATCGGATATCAAGCCCGCCGGGCACTCGAAACTCCAAGAGGTGATCATGGTCCTTGAAAAGAACCCGGACCTCAAGGTGGAGATCCAGGGTCATACGGACAGCAGAGGATCGGATGCCTATAACCAGAAGCTTTCCGAGAGACGTGCACATTCCGTACTCAACTACCTGATCAATGCCGGGATCGATGCCCGCCGTCTCACGGCCAAAGGGTATGGCGAATCCATGCCCGCCGCGCCCAACGATTCCGCCGGTAACATGGCCAAGAACCGCAGGGTGCAGTTGGACCCAGTCTTCTAATCACCTGGGAACTTTCCGGGCGGCCCCCGGGATCGGATGGTCATGGATCCCGGGGCCGCCCACCTTCACTCCATAACCAACCGAGCGCGGCCCGGGACGATTGCAAAACGTCCCGGGCTGTTATATCATCTGTTCTTCAATCCGGCGGGAAGCCTTGCCCGAGGGGCGTTCGTGCAAATGACGCCGAATGTCCCTTCACATCTTCACGACAAGATACTCGCTCTGTCGAGGTCCATCCCATGGAGAGGGGAGGAGTAGAATGAAGCGCGCCATAAAATGGATCCTGATCATCGGCGGCGGGCTCGCGGTCCTGGTCGTAGCGGTCCTGCTCGTAATCCCCATGTTCGTGGATGTGGATCGGTACAAGCCGGTGATCGAAAAAAAGGTGGCCGAGGCCACCGGTCGTCCTTTCCGACTGGATGGAGACCTGGATCTCTCCCTCTTTCCGTGGGCCGGGATTTCCCTCTCCAGGCTCCACCTGGGCAATCCCCCGGGCTTCGAAAAGGAGGATTTCCTCTACGTAGAGAACTTTGACGTCCGCGTAAAACTTCTACCTCTCCTTTCCAAGGATCTCCAGGTGAAGCAGTTCATACTGGAGGGGGTCCAACTGAATCTCGAAAAGAATTCGGACGGGAAAACCAACTGGGAAGACCTGGGCGGAAAGCCCGGCCCCACCCCCGCCCAAGCCCCTGCCCAAGCCGCGCCCGAAAAACAGGCCCGGCCATCCGGGACCGGGATTCCACTGGAGGCCCTGGCCGTAGGCGACTTCTCCATCACCGGGTCCCTTCTGTGGATCGACCGGGTCGCCGACCGCCGAACAGAGATCACCGACCTCTCCCTGAAACTGCATGACGTCTCCCTGGATCGGCCCATCGGCTTCGATTTCGGTGCGCACCTTGACGGGAAACCCCTCGCACTTCAAGGGAATATGGGCCCCTTGGGCCGGGATCCCATGACCGGGACGATCCCTCTGGACCTTCGTCTTACGGCCCTTGACCAACTGGATATGACCGTTCAGGGGAAACTGGAGGCCTCATCCAGACAATTCGACCTGGTCCTCGAGGTGTCCCCGTTCTCCCCCCGAAAGGTGCTTTCCGCCCTGGGCATGTCTCTCCCAGTGAAGACCGCGGATCCCGATGCCCTGAAACACGTCTCCTTCGGTCTGACGGCCAAGGGAAGCCCGGAAGAGGTCTCGCTGACCGGCGGCCGAATGGAACTGGACCAATCCACCATGACCTTCTCGGCCCGGGCCAAGGAGTTCGCCAAACCGGACCTGGCCTTTCAATTCGAACTGGACCGCATCGACCTGGACCGATACCTGCCTCCGCCGGCCGAAAAGGCGGAGAAGGCTGAAAAGCCATCTCCAACGGAAACAGGCTCCAAGGAGCCGGCCTCTCCTCCGGACTACGAACCCCTGCGAAAGCTGGTTCTGGACGGGGCTGTGCGCATCGGAGCTCTTCAGGCAAAGGGGCTCAAGATCCAGGATGTAGTGATGGAGGTCCGTGCCCAAAACGGCGTGATTCGCATGGATCCGCTGGGGGCCAAGCTCTATCAGGGATCGGTCTCCTCCACGGCGAACGTGGACGTGCGGGGCAAGACGCCCAAAAGCGTTCTCACGACACGAATGGAAGGGATTCAGGCAGGCCCTATGGTTCAAGACCTCGCGGGTAAGGACATCATCGAGGGACAGGTCCAAGGCACGGTGGAGGTGAGCACTGTCGGAGACCAGCCCGACACCATCAAACGGACCCTGAACGGGAAAGGGGATCTCCTGTTCCTTGACGGGGCCATCGTAGGAATCGACCTGGCCGGAATGGTCCGGAACGTCAAATCCACCTTCCGCCTGGAACAACCCGTTGCCAAACGTCCCAAGACGGACTTTTCCGAGCTTTCGGCACCATTTACCATTCAAGACGGCCTGATCCGGACACCCGGCACCCAATTGAAGTCCCCTCTCCTGCGGGTCGTGACCACGGGCACGGCCAACCTGGTGGACGAGTCCCTGGACCTTCGTGTGGATCCCAAGGTGGTGGCCACGCTCAAAGGCCAGGGGGACACGGAGGAACGGACCGGCATTCGCGTGCCCATCCTGGTGACCGGGACCTTTTCCTCACCCAAATTCCGACCGGATCTCAAGGGATTGATCGAAGGGGGCCTGAAAGACGGGCTTCCGGACGCGTCGACCTTGAAGGAGATGATCCGGCCGTCCGGGGAGCAACCGGAGGGTGAGGAGCCCCCGTCCACGAAAGATCAGGTCAAGGGACTGCTCAAGGGGTTCGGCCTCGGCCAGTGATTCCTTTCCATGGATACCGGATCATCCGTAGGATCAGAAAATGAATAAGGAGAAAAGGACATGGCAGAGTTGATGGACGTGATCAAGGGGCGACGCAGCATCCGTAAATTCGAATCCCGGGAATTGTCCGAAGAGGCCCTTCGGCACATTCTGGAGGCCGTTCAATGGTCGCCTTCCTGGGCCAATACCCAGTGCTGGGAAATCGTGGTCGTCCGGGATCCCGAGGTCAGGAAAAGACTTCAGGAGACCGTGCCCAAGAGCAACCCGGCGGGGAAGGAACTGCTGACAGCCCCTGCCATTCTGGTCCTCTGCGCCCGGCTTCGCAGTTCGGGATATTACAAGGGAGAAGTCACCACCAAGTTCGGTGACTGGTACATGTTCGACCTCGGCATTGCATGCCAGTCCATCTGCCTCACCGCCTACGATCTGGGCCTGGGCACAGTCGTCATCGGCCTCTTCGACCACGATGCGGCCGGACGAGTCGTGGGCATCCCCGACGGATACGAACTGGTGGCCATGATCCCGGTGGGGGTGCCGGCCCAAGAGTCCAAGGCACCCAAGCGCAGGGACATCAGCGAGTTTACGCACATGGACCGTTTTTGATGGAAAAGCCGTTCCTGTAAGGAGCGTCCTCGCGCGGTGTCGCGTCTTGCGGCTCTTCCTGAATGGAGGCCGGCGTCGCCGGAGGTCAGGTAGAGCACCCCGGTGCGCTGAAGGCATCGGAGGGTTCCACGTAATCCTGGAGCACCTCGCGCAGGGCTCCCACAAACAGCGAAAAAAGCGGCCGCGTGGAGGTCCTTTCCGAGGCCCTGAGTCCCGTAAAGAGCAGCATGCGAAGGCCCCGGGTCACTTCCAGTTGAACTCCCCGGCCCCGGCTGCATCGATTGCAGATATTCATCCGACTCCGACCGGGAAGACGAGGGTCCTCCCTGACGGAAAAACCGGCCTTTTCCAGGCTCGCCTTTACGCTGTCCCGAAGCTCGGTGTCCAGACCGCCCACCACGACCGCGGGTTCGCGTTCCCTGCACCCGTGTATCGTGATCACACGGGCTGCGGACGAGGCGATCTCCACGCCTGCGGGTTCATCGAAGCATGTGCTGGCGATGTGGAGATCCAGGTTGTGGTCCGGCTTCATCCCTTCAAAACTGTAAAATGCATGGCGGTCCCGGGCCACGGCCTCGGCGATCTCCGTGGTCCCGGGTTCGATGTCGCCTCCGTGGGGGGCCATTACCGCAATGGTCGCCCCTTGGTTACTGAAACGAATTCGATAGTCCCGCCCCTCCTGCTCCATGTCCCGGAGTTCCAGGTAGGACCCGTATTTCCCTCCCATGAACCTCTCCCGTTGGTGCCCGCCGGTAGCATTGCCGCACCACGATATACCAGCAAGATACAAGAATCGCCAGGCAAATCGGTGCATGTCGACCACGAAAACAGAGGGGAAAAAAGGATGTCACTCTCCCGTCGCCTCCGGCAAAGGAAACGAGAACGTCACATCGAGATCGCCACGAAACCATGGGTCGTGGGTCCTCTCCACAAAAACCATCCGGCCCTCCCGCTCGAGCAGCAGGACCGTGGACGAACGGGTGCCGTAGGTGGGGCTGGATATGAAGATGGGTGATAGAAGCCGCTCCCACTCCATGGAGACGCCCGTCCGTGGAAGGCCATCGTCGGCTGCCGGGTTCCGGTCGGCCAGAAGATCCAGAAGTCCGGCCACCGAGGGGCCGGGCTCGGACGATAAGAGTCCTTCGAGTCCGGCCTTGCCGTGAACGACCTTGGACCACGCCGTGTTCAGAAGTCCGTTGCTGAGTCCGTGGACGCCCGATTCGAGTCGCAGGGGCTTGCCGTCCCGATTGGAGAACCAGTACACCTCATCGCCCCGACCCACCAGCAGATTGAATCCGTTGTAGGCAACACCGTCACGCATCACGGATGCCAGGTAATCCACCGGGCCCTCCCGGCCCTTGAGATACTCGGACACGAGGCGGCCCCGCGACGGGGCCCCCGGTCTGTGATCCGCCGGGTTCCGGACATTGGTGAGCGCGCAGAATCGTCCGCCCCTGGTGACGCCCATCCACGTGCCTCCTTCCCGGAGATCCCGGCCTGCCAGCACATCCGGGGCATCATCCCAAAATTCGGCCTGCCGGGTGGGACGATCGTAGAACTCGTCTCGATTCGCCGCCACGACCAGCGGGTACCGGGGATGCGCATCAATCGCGAGAAGGATCAGGCACACCATTCTTCTCCGGTTCTTCTCTGGAATGGTCGAGCCGAATCGGACTACCGGCCCTTGAATCGAGGGCTTCGCTTTTCCATGAACGCCCGTTGGGCCTCGGCCATGTCTTCGCTCTGAAGGGACCGGACGAATAACGCCCGGATCGCCTCCTCGTCCTCTTCCGAAAGAGCGGGATAATCGGTGATCCGGTACAGGGCCGACTTCGTGCCTCGAAGTGACAGGGGTGCGTTTCCAGCCATGTCATGAGCGAGCTTCAGGGTATGGTCCTCCAACTCACCGTCCGCCACCACCTCGTTGAGAAGCCCGATACGAAGGCATGAGTCGCTGTCGTACCGCCTCGCAGTGAGGAACACCTCCAGTGTCCGGCTGAAACCCAGGACCCTGAGGAAACGGCGCAGGCCCTCATAGGGGTAGACCAGGCCGAGTCTGGCCGGAGGCATCCCCATCTTAGCGCTTCGCCCCCCGATACGAAGGTCGCACGCCACGGCCAATTCGCAACCTCCGCCCAGAGCCAGGCCCTGGATCATGGCGATCACCGGGTATGGAAAACCCCGAATGGATCTCAAGGCCCGCTCCAGCGGGGGATCCCTTCGCAGTGCGTCTTCTACATGGGAGGACGGTCGAACCGGAAGCGCGGAGATATCGTAGCCCGCGGAAAATGCCCGGGCTCCGGCACCCCGAATCACCACCACACGCACCTTGTCCTCCCCGGCCATGGCCTCCATGGTGCGGACCATTTCTTCCAGGCAATCCGGGGTGAGGACATTGTGCTTGTCCGGGCGGTTGATCACCATGGTGCATACCGCCCCGTCCTCTTCAATCCTCAACTCCTCCATGCTCCCCAAGGCCTCCCATCCTATCACACGTCCCCCATCCCGCCGGGCCGGGGTAGCATACCCCAGCCCTTCACCCGAGTAAAGGCCGGTGGACGGAAAGGAGATATCGAATTTAACTTAACTTCTTCCTGCGGATTCGCTATGAAATAGCAGGAGATGGGTGCTCACGTACCCGGCGGTGTTCCCGCGCGCCGCTCGACGGCGGCCATGAACATCCACGCGATCGCTCTTCGATTTTCATTACATTTCCGCGTCCCTGCGCGAGCGATCCGGTGTTTTCCTTTCCCCTTTTCCCGCAAGGAGGTCTTATGACCGGCGAGGTATACCACAGGCTGGCCCGGCATCTGGATGCCCTTCCGGGAGGATTCCCTCCCTCGGAGACCGGAGTGGAACTCCGAATCCTCAAGCGGCTCTTTACCCCGGACGAGGCGGAACTGGCCGTGTTCTTGACGCTCATTCCCGAGGAAGCGAGGGTCATCGCCCGCAGGGCCGGGATAGAGGGGGATGAAGCCGCACGCCGGCTGGACGCCATGGCGTCCAAGGGTCTGATCTTCAACATTCAGGGACAGGGACGCCCGACTCTGTACATGGCCTCCCAATACGTCATCGGGATCTGGGAGTACCACGTGAACGACCTGGATCCGGAACTCATTGGGGACATGAACGCCTACATTCCCACGCTGATGAACCACGAGGTCTGGAAAAAGGCCCCGCAGCTTCGCACCATACCCGTGGAACGGAGCATTCAGGCCCCCATGACCATCCTCGCCTACGAGAACGCAGAAGAACTGGTCCGGTCGAGAAAGCGCTTTGTGGTGGCCCCCTGCATCTGCCGGAAGGAACACCGGATCATGGGCGAAGGCTGCGACCGCCCCCTGGAGACCTGCCTCGTCTTTGACCTGGGCGCGGACTATTATCGGCGTAACGGCCTGGGTCGTGAAATTGACCTGGAAGAAACCCTGGCAATCCTGAAACAGGCGGACAAAGCCGGGCTCGTACTTCAACCCAGCAACGCCCAGCGGGTAATCAACATCTGCTGCTGCTGCGGATGCTGCTGCCAGGTCCTCAAGACCATCAAGATGCATCCCCGTCCGGCCTCCGTCGTTTCCAGCCCCTTTACGGCCCGGGCGGATCCCGAGACATGCAAGGGGTGCGGTGTCTGCGTGAAGCGCTGCCAGATGGACGCACTGGAGATGCGGGACGGCAAGGTTCTCCTCCACCAGGACCGGTGCATCGGATGCGGCCTCTGCGTCACCACGTGTCCCACCGGTTCGCTCATCCTGTCCCGCAAGGGTGAAGAAGAGCAGCCGGAGGTGCCCCGAACCATGGTGGAGTCCTCCATCAGACTCGGCCGTGCCCGCGGCAAGCTTGGTCCGGCCTCGTTGGTCAAGATGCAGATCAAGAGCAAGCTGGATCGCCTGCTCGCCGCCGGGCGAGGACGCTGAATCGACACCGCAGTGCACAACCACCACCTGGAGCTCATCAAGAGGGAGGAGGTCCTCTGGAGTTTCCCGTCGAGGATGGTGATGCCGAGGCCCCTCTTATATCAATAATGATATATCTATTGGATATTCCTATTCTTTCTTGACACTCTCCCCCATGGCGTCTAGAATCGGCCCTGTCTTCCTGATCAGCCTTTCCGCCGGAATGAAAGGCTGAATTCGACCCGTTATTCATGACCCTCTCGCAGGAAAAGGAGGAAATACATGGACAAGATCCTGAGAATCGACATGGGCGCTTCAGGAGGTCCTTCGTTCACCGAGACCTCCCTGGGCGATTACGCCGGCCTGGGAGGAAGGGCCCTCACCTCGGCCATCATCAGCAAGGAAGTCCCGCCGCTCTGTCATCCCCTCGGCGAGGACAACAAGCTGGTCATTGCTCCCGGCCTCCTGAGCGGAACCACCGGAGCCATGTCCGGCCGGCTTTCCGTTGGGTGCAAGAGCCCGCTCACGGGTGGCATCAAGGAGGCCAACTCCGGCGGCCAGCCCTCCCAGGTCCTGGCCCGCCTGGGATACGCAGCCATCGTACTCGAAGGACAACCTGCGGACGACACCCTGTACAAGGTGATCATCAACAAAGACGGCGTGACCATCACCCCGGACAACAGCCTGAAAGGGCTGGGCAATTACGATCTCGTGGACAAGATCAAAGGAGAATGGGGAGACAAGATCGCCTGCATCTCCATCGGTCCGGCCGGCGAGATGAAGATGTCCGCGGCATCCGTAGCCTGTACCGACATGGAACTTCGGCCCGCACGCCATGCCGGCCGGGGCGGGGTCGGCGCCGTCATGGGCAGCAAGGGGGTAAAGGTTATCGTTCTCGATGACTCCGGGAAGAAGATGCGCAGTCCCAAGGACCCCGAGGCCTTTAAGGAGGCGAACAAGCGGTTTGTGGATGGCCTGCGGAAACACCCGGTCACGGGCCAAGGCCTTCCCGCCTTCGGTACGAACATCCTCACCAATGTCATCAATGAGGCCGGAGGGTACCCCACGAACAACTTCTCCACGGGTCGATTCGACGGAGCGGGCGCCATCAGCGGAGAGACCATGGCCGAGACCGAAACGGCACGCGGCGGCCTGGCCACTCACGGGTGCCATCGGGGATGCGTGATCCGTTGTTCCGGCGTCTACCACGACAAGGACGGCCATTATCTGACCAAACAACCCGAATACGAGACGGTATGGGCCCACGGCGGAAACTGCGGCATCAACGATCTGGATGCGATTGCCATGCTCGACCGCCTGGACGACGATTTCGGGCTGGACACCATCGAGATGGGCGCGACCATCGGGGTGGCCATGGAGGCCGGAATCGCGTCCTTCGGGGATGCCGAGGCGGCCATTCGACTGGTCAAGGAAGTGGGCAAGGGGACGCCCCTCGGTCGGATCCTGGGCAACGGGGCCGCGATCACGGGCCGCGTCTTCGGCGTGGAGCGCGTTCCCGTAGTCAAAGGTCAGTCCATGCCGGCCTACGACCCGCGGGCGGTTCAGGGTGTCGGGGTCACCTATGCCACGAGCACCATGGGGGCGGACCACACGGCCGGTTATGCCGTAGCCACCAACATTCTCGGTGTGGGAGGCAGCGTGGACCCGCTCAAGCCCGAGGGGCAGGCGGAACTCTCCCGCAATCTCCAGATCGCTACCGCGGCCATCGATTCCACGGGCATGTGTCTGTTCATCGCCTTCGCGGTGATGGATCAACCCGAGACCTTTCAGGCCCTGATCGACATGATCAACGCCTTTTACGGTCTGAACCTCACGGCCGACGGGGTGACGGAATTGGGGAAAGCCGTGCTCAGAAACGAACGGGATTTCAACGAGCGCGCAGGATTCACGTCCAAGCACGACCGACTTCCGGCGTTCTTCAAAAAGCAGCCCCTGCCGCCCCATAACGTGACCTTCCAGGTCACGGATGAAGAACTGGATCAGGTGTTCAACTTCTGATCCCGGCCCAGTCCACCGGTTGAATCAGGAGTTTCTTTCCGATCCGAATACCATGGGGAGACCCCTGCGGGTCTCCCCTTTTTCATGGAGGGAGGGCCATGGGATCGAAAAACGCCGGCTATCGTCTCACGTTATTCGCACATCCCAGAATCCTGACCCTGTTCACGCCCCTGTTGCAGGAAGGCGTCTGGGTGGACGTGACTGTGGGTCGCTCCCTTCGGTCCATTCTCTGCGATCAACTGGGACTCGATTCACGATACGTGGATGAACGGATTCAGACCGTGTTTCTAAACGGCAGGCCCGTGGACCGGATGGAGACCGCCATGGTCCCGGACGGTGCGGTCCTGGCCCTCTCCGCATCTCTTCCGGGCCTGCTTGGAGCCACGCTTCGAAAATCCGGCTTTTATGCGTCCCTGCGACGGGGAATCACGCATGTGGAAGGAGAAGGAAGGAGTTCGAACCAAGGAGGACGGGGCCGGATCACCCTCAAAGTCTTCAATGTGCTTCTGAGGGAACTGGCACCCGGACTCCTCGCTAGAGGCGTTGTGGTGAACGGAGACCGCCTGTGGATTCGGATTCGGGAGGTCGAGGCCCTCTACCTGGAGGCGGTTCGTGTGGTGGAGTTGAACGGCGAACGACTGGACCCGGCCAGGCTTCCGGAAGCACTGTGGGAACCCGAAAGTCCCATTCTGGTATCCGTGAAAGACCCGACCGAGGCCTGACCTTCCGTCCTGAAACCGCCTCTCCCGGCTGCGAATCCCGTATCCCTCATCTTTGATGTCCTTTCACCCGCCGGCAACGGGCGGAAACACGCCCACCCGATCCCCGTCCTTCAGGCAGCGCTCTCCGGATGCATGCACTCCGTTGACAAAGACGAGTTTGACCACCTCCACAGGGACCGCCAGCAGGTCCAGGAGATCCGAAACCGTCGCCCCCTCGTTCAAGGCCACGGGAAAGGGGTCGTTTCCGCCTCCGTGCGGTGCATGGCGGCCGAGGGAAGCGAAGAGCTGAACCCGGACATTCATAGGTAACCCATCTCCCGCGTGAGCTGGCATCGGCTCTTCTGAAAGGTCCCACTCCCGCGGCCGATTTCTCGGTCCCGGCCGTCATAGACCCGGGACTCAGCGACCATCAGGGTGACCCCGTTCTGTACGACCTCGCCCACGGCGGACATGTCTCCCTCGGAAATGGGACGAATCAGGTGGACCTGGAATTGGACCGTCAGGACAAACCGGTCCGGGACCAGGGAGTTGCAGGCAAAGAAGGCAGCGTCGTCCAACACCTTGAAATAGACCGCCCCATGGACGGCCCCGGCCCCGTGATAAAAATCCCTGCGGACCGTCAGGGCCACCTCGGCACGCCCCCGGGACACGACGATCCTCGGCTGAAAATAGTCGTTGCACGGCGCGGAAAGGTACATGCGCTCAAGCCGCCGGTAGTGTTCATCCTGGACCACGAGATCACCTCCATGATCGTGTCTTCATCCGCTTTCCCTCGTCGCGACCGAAAGCATAGAGGTCGCTTCGACCCTTGTCAATTCGAAGACGCCTGGTTTACCTTGACCCGTATGGTCCGGCGGAGTATAAAATTCTTACCGCCGATCGTGTGGTCCCGCGGGAGGTCTTTCCGTACGGACGGCAGGCCCTACGGCTCATCCGGAGGCATCGTAATGCCGGAAAAGCGCTGGACATACCGAAGTGTGAGAGAGGCCGGTCCGCAGCTCGTCCGTTTTCTCAGGAGGGATGTCTGGAGGATTCGGCAGAAGGACCTTCCGGGACCCCGGGCCTTTTCCATTCGATTGCTTCGCGTCGCGCTTCTCACGTTTCGGGGCCTTTCCGAAGACCGGTGTCAACTGCGCGCCTCCTCCCTCACATTTTACTCCCTCCTCTCCATCGTGCCGGTCATGGCCATGATCTTCGGAATCGCCAAGGGCTTCGGGTTCGAGCAGAACCTTCAGGAGATCATACTCGAACGGCTCGCCGGCCAGGAAGACGTGGCGAATCAGATCATCGATTTCGCCCACGCCATGCTGGACAACGTCAAGGGGGGCCTGGTGGCCGGCGTGGGCGTGATCGTCCTGTTCTACTCCATCATCAAGATCCTCTCCCACATCGAGAACGCGTTCAACGACATCTGGGGGGTCAAGATACCCCGCACTTTGGCCCGAAAAATCACCGACTACCTCTCCATCATCCTCATCGCTCCGGTGCTCTTCCTCCTATCCAGCACGGCCACCGTCATCATCGCCTCCGGGGTCCGGTTCGTGATGGACAAGATCACCCTGCTCGGTCCTCTGAGCCCCTTGATCTTTTCCCTGTTGAAGTTTCTCCCCTATTGCGTGCTCTGGGTCCTGTTCACCTTCCTCTACATGTTCATGCCCAACAACCGGGTACGCTTCGCTTCGGCGCTCATTGCCGGCGTCATCGCGGGTACGGCCTACCACCTCTTTCAAGGCGCCTACATCTACTTTCAGGTCAATGTAAGCCGCTACAATGCTGTTTATGGGAGTTTCGCCGCCCTGCCCCTGTTTTTCATCTGGCTCCAGTTGAGCTGGCTGATCGTGCTCTTCGGCGCCGAGATCTCCTTTGCCCATCAGAATGTGGACACCTATGAATTCGAGGAAGAATCCCTCACCGTGAGCCAGGACTTCAAGCGCCTGGTGTCCCTTCGAATCGTCCAGCTCTTGATCGATACCTTTTCCAGGGGCTCGCCACCCTGGACTGCGGAACGGATCGCCCATCACCTGGAGATCCCCATCCGGCTGGTCAACCTGATGCTTTTTGAACTGACCCAGACGGGAATCGTTTCCGAGACGCCCGTCGGCGCGGACCGGGATATCGCCTATCAGCCCGGCTGCGACCCCGAGCAGCTCACCATCAAGACCGTCATGGATGCGCTGGATGAGTACGGGAGCGACGATATTCCTTTGGCCCAATCCGATGAGTTGGAGCAAATCCGCCGTAGTCTGGCCGACTTCGACCGGATCGTGCAAGACTCCCCCTCCAATCGCCCACTCAAATCCATCTGACGTGCAACACCTTGATTGACCTGGAAGCCCCTTGGTACACCTTTTTTCCATATGTATGGCAACGAGTCGCAGCCCGCGTATTCCGTTCAGCTCGTGCCTATCTGGAATCTCTTTTTGGGCACTGGCACGTCTCCAATTAAGAAATGGAATGTTTTTTGCTTGATCAAGGACCATTCCGCAGGACAGCGGAATGGGACACCCGGCAGGGTGCCCGAAGGGCAAGGGCCATGGAGGGCCCGAGTCAAATCAAGGGATTACGCGGAGGCGTGCTGGAGTACGCCGCGCAAGGAATCTTGTAGATTGAGGCAAAGATTGCGCTCCCGGGGATCCGCCCGCAGGGTGGGGTGTCCAAGCGAAGCCAGGACAAATATAGCCATTTCTGGATGGAAACTAACTCCTTTGCATGCTCCGCGTCCTTCGTTGTGGATACCGCTCTCCTCTTTTTCACGAAGGACTTAGCGCGGCACAGCCGCAATCAAAACGGATAGTCGTCCCTTTTCGCCACGGTCCGCGACCTTGGCCTTTCTACGCGGTAAAGACAACAGGGACTAAACCGCCTGAATACGGCCGGTTTAGTGATTGACATGAATGACCATAGTGCCTATTATTGGTAACGGCTACAACACACTGCGCCTATGGAACCCCAAAAAAAAGGGATACGATCGGCCAACTTCGATCACCTCGTCGGGATGGAAGTAGGCACATCGACGCTGCTTCGTGAACTCGCCCGGGGCGGGATGGCCGTGGTGTTTGTGGCCTTTCAGCGGACGTTGAAACGCCAGATCGCCGTGAAGATCCTTCCCAAGGCCGAGATGACGCAGGAGTCGGCCGAGAGTTTCCGTCATGAAGCGGAGACCGCCGCGATTCTCTCCCATCCCAATATTGTACCGATCTACGAGGTGGGAGAGACCGATGAATTCCTCTTCTTTACCATGCAGCTCATTCAGGGCCGTCCCATTTCCCAGCTCATCTCACGTATTCGGCGGCATGTGGTACCGTCCAGGCGGTTTCTCCCCCTCAAGATCACGCTGACCATCATGCTTCGGGTCCTGGACGCCCTGGACCATGCCCACCGCCAGTACGTCATCCACCGGGATATCAAGCCGGCCAACATCATGATCGAGAAGGACTCCGGCAGGCCCATGATCACCGATTTTGGAATCGCCAACCTGATCCGGGGGGAGGGACCGTCGTCCCGCGCGATTCAAGGTACTCCCGTTTACATGGCGCCGGAGCAAATCGTCACCGCGGACCTGGACAGTCGGGCCGACATTTACGCCGCAGGCGTTCTCCTTTTTGAGATGCTCGCCTCCCGCCTCCCCCTTCCAGAGCATGAGACCAAACGGGACCTCATGAGAATGAAAATCGAGATGAGGGACGATTTCTTTCGATCCTCCCCATCGGATCTCAACCCCTCCCTGGACGAGGAACTGGACCGGATCGTCCGTAAGGCCATCGCCTTTCGTCCAGACGATCGGTTTTCCGACTGCCGTGAATTCATGGAACACTTAGAGGATTTTAACAAACGGGCCCTTGGGCCGTGAACTGAGGAATCGTTTTGCCGGAACCCAAACGCTTCAAACTCCAATTGGCTCTGTTCGGCCGGGCCCTGTCCCTGCTGATGAATCGGGCCACCATGTACCAGGCCGACCATCCCTATTTTCGGGACGCTCTCGACTCTTTTTTTACCACTGCGGACGAACTCATTCAGGACATGTCTCCCCTAGTGTTCATCATGAGCCAGGAGCGGTTCTTCATCGACGAGGAACCCCTTGACCCGCGCATCAATGTAAACCGCCTGGTCACGCACTTCAAGAAGGCCGGAATCCAGTCCATCTCGTTTTCCAAGGGCCTTCGAAAAAATGAGCTTCGCACCTTCATGGAAGTCTTCACCTCGCTGAACCGTTACCCCGATGCGGACGCCATGATCAAGGCCATCGATCAGAAAGGCCTTCGACATGTTCGTATCAACCACGTCTACTACCAGAAGGTCACGAGTGACGACGAGGTGGTCTCGCGGGAAGCCTTGAAAAAAATGACCCCGGAGATGTCCACCGAGGCGGAACGTAAGTCCAAGAAGATGTTCCTGGATGCCCTGCTCGAAAACGTGCTCAGCGAAGAACTCGAAAAGACGCTCTCGGTCCAGAGCCTGCTCAAGAACCCCGCAGGGGTATCTCGGGCCATGATCGACAATGACCTCGCGGTAGCGCAGGGTTTGACCGGAGGGGCGGGCCCGGGACTCGAAGGAGGAATCGGTCCCGGCACAGGAGCGGGAACCGGAGGACCGGCTCCCGGAAAAGCCACAGGACCGGGGCCGGGAGTGGGCCCTGGACCCGGAGGCGGAGTGGGGCCCGGCGCTGGAGCGGGGACCGGAGGACCGGCTCCCGGAACAGCCACAGGACCGGGGCCGGGAGTGGGCCCTGGACCCGGAGGCGGAGTGGGGCCCGGCGCTGGAGCGGGAACCGGAGGACCGGCTCCCGGAACAGCCACAGGACCGGGGCCGGGAGTGGGCCCTGGACCCGGAGGCGGAGTGGGGCCCGGCGCTGGAGCGGGGACCGGAGGACCGGCGCCCGGAACAGCCACAGGACCGGGGCCTGAAGCGGGCCCGGGACCCGGAGGCGGAGCGGGGCCCGGCGCTGGAGCGGGGACCGGAGGACCGGCGCCCGGAACAGCCACAGGACCGGGGCCGGGAGTGGGCCCTGGACCCGGACGCGGAGCGGGGCCCGGCGCTGGAGCGGGGACCGGAGGACCGGCTGCCGGAACAGCCACAGGACCGGGGCCGGGAGTGGGCCCGGGACCCGGACGCGGAGCGGGGCCCGGCGCTGGAGCGGGGACCGGCGCTGGAGCGGGGACCGGAGGACCGGCTCCCGGAACAGCCACAGGACCGAGGCCTGAAGCGGGCCCGGGACCCGGAAGTGGAGTGGGTCCCGGCGCTGGAACGGCAACCGGGCGGCCGGGAACGGCCCTGGCTCACCAACTCGATCTGATCAGCGACGAGATCGAGAAAAGCATGCGCGGTGAAGGTGAGGCGGATATTCAGGACCTGGCCATGGCGGTCTTTCAGATGAAGACCGAACTGATCCAGGGGATCGAGTCCCAGAAGGCCCTGGGCATTGCCTATGAAAACGAAGAGGCCATCCTTGAAAAGGCCAATGAACTCACGGACAAGGTCTTTCTTCAACTGATCCGGGACGAATACCGTTCCGGTAAGACGTCCACCGGCCGCATGGCCCAGATCCTTCGAAGGCTGATCCCGGATCCCGACGAACTGAAACGGCTCCTTCCCAAGATCAAGACCGCCCTGCTTTCCGAGGGGATGCCCCTGGGCGAGTACCTCAAGCTCATCAAGGAACTGGGCCGGGAACTCCAGGATGTGGGGCTGGCTCGCATCCTCCAGGAATCTGCGGAACAGGTGGGGGTGGACGGCGAGGAACTGATCGAGGAGATCAAGAAGGATCCCAAACAGGCCGCGGAACTCCTGGTCCTGGCCGCCGAGCTGCGAAAGGGGGATGGGGATGATCAGGCCCTGACCGACATCCTGGTGGAATATGTGGAACGCCTGGGGTCCAGCATGACCCGGGACGCGGCACTCAAGGACGGGGGAGACAACGAGGACCACCTGCGCCGTGTGATGACCGGCGTGGAATCCAAGCTGGTGAAGCGCTTGCGGGAGATGGACGTTCAGGACGATGTCCTCTCCCGAATCGAAGACAAGTTGAACCAGCGGCTGGAGTCCATTGTCCAGGATATCAAGCTGGACTACATGCGATCCACCGGCCTCGGCTCCTCCGCCAAGGAAGTCGAGGAACTGACCGTCCTTCAGACCCTGGAACGGAGTGTGAGCGAACGTGACGAACTGGCAGAAATCCTCAAGGCCGTCCGGATCCAAGTGGAGGCCGGGGCCGTAGATGAGGACGACTTCTCCCAGATTTACGCGGAGATCGACAGACAGAAGAAGCTGCAGGAAGAGATGGAGGCCAATCGGGAGATGCCGCCCGGCGTTCTCTCGGCCAAAAATCTCACTCTCTTTATCGAAAAGGAGATCTCCAAGGCCATCCGGTACGACCTCCCGTTTTCAGCCGTGGCCTTTTCCGTGGTCCAGGCCAGATACCTCGAGAAGCGACCCGGCACGAAAATTCCGGCAGACGAGCTGTTGGAGAAGGTCCTCGAACGGCTCGCTCGAATCGTTCGAGACACGGATGTGGTCGGCAAGCTTCGTAAGAATCAGATGGTGGCGCTGCTGCCCCTGACGCCCCTGGCGGATGCCAAGCTGGCCCTTCGACGGACCATGAAACTGCTTCACGGCGAGGCCTTTGAGATGCAGGGCGTTCCTCTGGAGGTCAAGGTCGCCGGCTCCATCACGCCCTTTCAAAAGGGCAGGACCCCCAACACAGAGACCTTTATCGACGCCCTTTCCAAAGACCTGGTGGAGATGACCACCCGCGTAAAGAACATTCACGCCCTCCTCTGAACCTCCCCATTCGTCCGCACACCGCCGTTCCCGCCGATCAGGCGAAAGCGGATCACCTCGTCAAGATCGGACGGAAGCTCGCGGCCGAGTCCGATGACGCCTGCGCCGTCAAGAGGGATTTTGTTTTTTCGAAGCAACACCTCGTCCCCCTGATCAAAACGGATCAGGGTCCCGTTCAGGCTCAGGTCGAACAGGGTGTACCTCTCCTCCAGGTAGACGATAGCGGCATGGGTCCGCGACACCCTGCGGCTTCGAATCACCAGATCGTTGTGTCGTTTCCGGCCCATGGTCAAGACAGGCCTGGCCGGATCCATGTGCACGACTTTCCCGCCCAGGCGGACTTCCAGGTCCACGGTGAGCCGCTTGGGTGAGGCCACCTTGATGACCTCACTGCAATTCCGGCAATGGATGTACCCGGGGGAACGGTCCACTTCCTCCTGCGTTAGTTGAATGCGCGCACCACACTCCTCGCAAAAAGTGATCATCACAGAGGCCTCTCGTGGAGACAGGAGCATAGGCTTATGGCATCCCTTTCCATGGGGATGAAGGAACCGCGGCATCGCTGGGTAAATCCAGTGCTCCTTCTCCCGGGCGCAGGTGCAGAGACGGAGGCATATCCTAGTGTAAGGAGGTGATTCAAAGAGTCAACCCCTGATTATCAGGTAGCAAACAGGTATTCAAAATACCGACGGCGGGATCGTTCGCCGTTATACACGCGCTCATCCCATCGGCTTACACCGTTTTCTGATCCCCAAGACCCGAATGGGTTTCATAAAAAATATACATGACCAAGGGCCCCGGTCACCCATGCTGACGATAAAGCCTCGATGGGTTCCGCGGTCGGTGTGGATGGGGGTGTCACCGGTCCGTGTCCGCGGCCTGTCTTTTTTGAGGAAAGCCGGACGGCTCAAAAAAAGACTTGAAAACGCTCCGCATGATCGATAATATATAGGTGAACTCCCCTTCCATTCCATAATAGCATATACGACGGATCCTACGGCGGGAATTGTATTGGGATCGTAAAAGGCCGGGAAGTCCATTCGTCCCTGTCATTCGGACAGCCGGCGGCGGTCGCACGGGCCTTTACGAAATCATCCACTTTCGGTTTCCTTTTTTCAGGGCCCCATGTCTGCGCCGTGACGAGACTCCGTCGGCATGAACGTGAACGCCGGGAGGCGGCATGCGCGTCCGGTCCAAGCACACTGAGAGGGGATTCACCCTGATCGAGATGATGGTGGTCGTCACCATTATTGGAATCCTTTCATCCATCGCCATTTACCTGACCCTCAGCCTGAACGAGAGAGGACAGATCACCGCTATCAAGTCCGACCTCTCCGCCGCCTACAAGGCATCCATCGCGTTTTACACGGATCATCCCGATCAGGAAATCACACCGGACACGCTCGAGGAATACGGTTACCGCGGGAGCCGTGGCATTCAACTGATCGTAGAAAACGGGTTTTATGAGACCCTCTCTGTCGCGGCCACCCATCCCAATGTGGCCGGGGCCTACCGAATCAACCGTGACGGTCGCATCATCTCCCCATGAACCGGAAGAATAAAATACGGCGCACCCATTATCTGATCGACCCGCGTCTCCAGTTCGGGCTGATAATCCGCCTTCTGGTCCTGATGGTCCTCTTCGCCCTGTTCATGCTGTTGGAGGCCGCCATGGCCTTCTGGCCTGTGGTCTCGCACTATGTACCCGATGTGCTCATACCTTCCGCCCTCAGGCATATCCTCTTCCGGCTGGCCTGGTTCAGCCTTCCCATCGCTTTTGTCATAGCGGTGATCGTTGTTGTTCTGACCCATAGAATCGCCGGCCCCCTCTTTCGCATAGAGCGTGTCCTGGACGCCCTGATTCAAGGAAACGAGACCGAGCCCGTTCATTTGAGAAAGAACGATGAACTGAAAGGGCTGGCCCATCGGATCAATGCATTGATCCCGCTGGTCCAGGGCAACCGCAAGCCGCCCGCCAAGCCGTGCAATCCGTCGAAACCGGACCGGCCTGCCTGATCCGCACCACACCGCCGTTGCCAATTCACAGACAAAAAGGTACAAAGGAATCGATTCACGGATCGATTCAACCCGGGACCCGAACACGACGGTGTACCGCAGGAACCACTTCACACGGGCAGAATCATCCCCATGGGAACCCTTCGATTTTACATGGGCAATCGGCTGGAAACACTGGCCGACCTGCTTGCCGAGCGGCTTGCCGGCCCCCTTGTCTCGGTCATGGAGCCGGAACTCATTCTGGTCCAGAGTCAGGGCATGGAGCACTGGATCTCCCTGGAACTCGCGCGCCGGCACGCCATCTGCGCCAATGTCCAATTCCCCTTTCCCAACCGCTTCATTGAAGAGATCCACGCCCGTGTCACAGGGGCCTCGCCTTCCGCTCCCGCCTTTGCGCCCCATCGCCTTCGCTGGCATATCTTTCGTGAACTCGGCAGGCGCATGAAGGACACGCCTTTCGAGGATGTGCTTGCATACCTCACGCAGGACTCGGGCGGCCTTCGTCGCTTTCAACTGGCCGACCGAATCGCCGACACATTCGACCAATACCTGGTCTTTCGTCCGGACATGATCTTTCGCTGGGAGGCCGGGGACAAAGGAGACTGGCAGGCGGAACTCTGGCGGGCCCTTGTCCACGAGCTTCCTGGTGAGATCCACCGGGCGGCCCGGGTTCGAGAGCTCTTGAAGGCCCTTGAATCACCGGCCACAGCCCAAGTCCTGCCGTCCCGTGTATCCGTGTTCGGCATCTCGGCCCTTCCCCGATTTCACATGGACGTGTTGGCCGCCATGGCAAGGTTTGTCGAGGTGAACCTGTTTCTCATGAACCCGTGCCGGGAGTACTGGGGGGACATCGTCAGTGAGCGCGACATGGCCCGCACATCCGCCCGGAAGGCCCCCGGCTCCGATGGGGAGGACCTCCATTTTGAAAAAGGCCACCCCTTGCTGGCCTCAACGGGCATGATGGGCAGGGATTTCTTCGACATGATCCACGACTTTCCGGTCGAGGAGATCGAACGCTTTGAGGACCCCGGACAGGACTCCCTGCTCCATGCCCTCCAGTCGGACATCCTCCTTCTCAGAGAGCGGGGCAGAGACGAGCCCAGGACGAACCTTTCCGCCGACGACGACTCCATTCGGATCCATTCCTGCCACAGTCCCCTTCGGGAGGTGGAGGTGCTGCACGACCGCCTGCTCGAACTCTTCGAACAGGAGACGGACCTTGAGCCCGACCACATCCTGGTCACCACGCCGGACATCGAGACCTATGCCCCCCTGGTCCGGGCCGTCTTCGATACGGCGGGCCGCGACCAGGATCCGATCCCATACAGCATCGCCGACCGGAGCATTCGAAGAGAAGGCGCCGTCATCGATGCCTTCATGGCGCTTCTCGATCTGGACAGAGAGCGTTTCGCCCTTTCCAGGGTGATCGCCCTGCTGGAATCGCCCTCCGTGTTGCGACGATTTCACCTCACGGAAACCGAGATGCAGACCGTCCGCCGGTGGATGACGGAAACCGGTATCCGATGGGGGCTTGACGGCCTTTACCGGGGACAAAAAGGCCTGCCGCCCCACGAAGAGAACACATGGACCGCCGGAATCCAGCGGCTTCTCCTGGGATACGCCATGGCCGGCCAGGATGGACCGCCCTTTGAAACCATCCTGCCCTACGACCCTGTGGAAGGTGGAGAAGTGGAAATCCTCGAAAAACTCCTGGACTTAACCTCTGCGCTGTTCCCACTCCCGCCATGCCTGAACCGTCCCAAGCCGCCCTCTGAGTGGGGGGCCGTCCTGCTCGATATCCTGGATCGCTTTTTCGCGCCGGACGAGGATACGGAGAGAGAATTTATCCTGCTTCGGCGCTCCCTGAATGAACTCTCGGAAGCGCCCGATTCCCAGGGACCCGCGTCGGACGAGCCCATCTCCCTCGATGTGGTTCGATGGTTTCTGGGCCGGCGGTTCGACCGGGAAGGACTGGGGTTCGGATTTATGACCGGCGGAGTCACCTTCTGCGCCATGCTTCCCATGCGAAGCATCCCGTTTCGCGTGATCTGCTGCCTGGGCTTGAACAGCGACGCCTTTCCCAAGTCCCAACGGGCCCCCGATTTCGATCTCATGGCCCGGAATCCGAGACCGGGAGACCGTTCCCGAAGAAATGACGACCGGTATCTCTTCCTTGAGACCATCCTTTCCGCCAGGACCCACTTGCACCTGAGCTATGTGGGCCGAAGCCAACAGGACAACGGCCTCCTGCCCCCTTCCGTGCTGGTCAGCGAACTGATGGACACCGTCGCACAGGGTTTTGACACGCCCGAAGGCGATATCCAGGAACGACTGCTGGTCGAGCATCGGCTTCAGCCTTTCAGCCCGGCCTATTTCTCAGGCGCCGGCCCTCTCCGCAGCTATTCACGGGACAACCTCGCCTCCGCGAAGGCCCTGGTGGGGACCCCCGTCGAGCCCTCCGCCTTCATCCCCGCCCCCCTGGATCCCCCCGGCGCCGAGTGGCATCAGGTCGCCCTGGACGACCTGGTCCGGTTTTACAGGAACCCTTCGGCCTTCCTCCTCCGTTCGCGTCTCGGAGTGGCCCGGGAGGAGAGGGCCGATCCGGCCGAGGACCGGGAGCCCTTTTCCATCGAGGCCCTGGAGCGCTATATTCTTGGACAGGAGGCCCTTGAGCGTTCCCTGAACGGCGAGGATCCGCGAGCCGGATGGGAACGGGCAAGGGCCTCGGGAGTGCTTCCCCATGGTTCTCTGGGCCGGACCCTCTATGATGGCCTGGCCCGGACCGCCGCGCTCATGGCTGAAGGCGTGGCCCCCCACGTGCAGAACGATCGTCTTGAACCCCTGCCGATCCACCTGGAGATCGGGGGCTTTCAGGTCACGGGATCGTTGGACGGTCTGGTCGCGTGCGGAAGGATTCAATACCGCTTCGCCCCTATTCGCCCCAAGGACCGGCTGAGCGCCTGGATTCTCCACCTGGCCTTGAACGCCGCGGATCCCCGGCCCGTGGAGTCCAGGCGAAGCGTTCTGATGGGTCTGGCCTCCGGAAGTTCCTCCTCCCATTGGGAGGAAGTGTTCTACGATCCCGTGGAAAAGGCCGAAGATCTCCTTCTGGACCTCCTGAAACGTTACCTCCGAGGTCTTTCTCTCCCCCTCCCCTTTTTTCCCAAGACCTCATGGGCCTATGCCCACGCACTGCGGGTCGGGGAACACTCGGAAGCAAAGGCCCTGGAACAGGCCAGAAAGACCTGGGAGGGAAACGACTTCGTCCCCGGGGAGTGCATAGATTCACACGCGGGCATCTGTTTCCGGTATCAAGACCCCTTGGAGACCCGCGCCTTTCACGAGGAAGCCACAGGCATTTTCGGCCCTCTCATCGATCATGAAAAAAGGCCGGCCCCATGAACTCCCTCCATGCCTTCGATACCTTTGACATCCATAAGGCCCCTCTCGACGGCACCACCCTGATCGAGGCAAGCGCCGGAACCGGCAAGACGTACACCCTCAGCGGGCTCTTCCTTCGACTTCTGGTGGAAAAAGCGCTCCCCGTGGACCGCATCCTCGTGGTCACCTTCACCGAGGCCGCCACGGGGGAACTCAAGGAGCGGATCCGCGCCAGGCTTCGAAGCGCCCTGGACGCCCTGTCGGGCCGGGTCACGAAAGACCCCTTTGCCGCAGCCTTCGCCGAGACCGTGGACAAGGGTCCGGCGATTCGAATCCTGCGTCGGGCGGTCCAGGATTTCGACCGCGCAGCCATCTTTACGATACACGGGTTCTGCCGACGAGTCCTCTCCGAGTACGCCTTTGAGACCGGCGTGCCCTTTGATACGGAACTCCTCACGGACACCCGCGACCTGAAACGGAGCATGGTGGAGGACTTCTGGCGCCGACGCATGCACGCCTCCTCCCCCCTGTTCGTCGCCTATGCTCGGGACCGGGGGTTCACGCCGGACAGGCTCCTGAGGCTCATTCAGACAGGTTCATCTCTTCTGAAGCCGGCTGTCATTCCACGGCAGGAGATTCCGGACAGTTCCGCCGGGGAATCGGCCTGCCTGGAGGCCTTCCAGCGGATCGCCGAATCCTGGTCCGAGAGCCGCGTCGCGGTGGAGGAAATCCTTGCCTGTGATCCCGCACTCAACCGGAACCAATACAAGAGGACCGCGGTCCAGGGTTGGTTCCGACTCATGGATGCCTTTGCGGTTCCCGGCCGCCGCGACGCCCTGCCCTTTCCGGGCCTTGAAAAATTCACCTCATCCCAAATCCTTCGAGCGACGAGAAACGGGCAGTCCCCACCGTCCCACGCCTTCTTCGACCGGTGCGACCGTCTGATCGAATGCTGGAAGAGTCTTTCCGCATCGTTCGACCGCGCCCTTCTCGGCCTTCAAGCCGCGGTGTTCGATGAAGTGGAAGCCGGGGCCGAGCAATGGAAGGCCGCCCGAAACGTCTGGTCCTTTGACGACCTGCTTCGTCATGTCCACGCGGCGCTTCAGGGAATCGAAGGCGGACGGCTGGCCGTCGCCCTCCGTTCCCGATACCGTGCGGCCTTGATCGATGAATTCCAGGACACGGATCCTGTTCAATACGGCATTTTTCAGAAGGTGTTCGGGCCGAACGACACGCCGCTCTTTCTCATCGGCGACCCCAAGCAGGCCATTTACGGCTTTCGGGGGGCGGATATCTTCGCCTACCTGGATGCGGCCCGCCATGCGACTCGCCGTGCCACCCTTCTCCTGAACCACCGCTCCGAGCCGGGCCTGGTGCGAGCCGTGAACACGATCTATGCCGGCCACGAAAATCCGTTCGCCTTTCAGGACATCTCCTTCCACGAGGTGGAACCGGCCCGGGAAAAGGGTGACCTGCCGCTCCTTCAGGTGAAGAGGCAAACTCGGCCTCCCCTGCAAATCTGGTTCCTGGAGGAGGAAGAAGCAGCCGGCCGAAACGGGAAAATCCCCAAGGACACGGGGCTCAAACGGATACCCGAGGCCGTGGCTCGGAAGATCCGGCGGCTTCTCGCCCAAGGCCGCGCCGGTGAACTCCTTCTCGGAGAACGACCCGTTCGGGAAGGGGACATTGCCGTCCTCCTTCGCACCAACCGCGAGGCCCGAATCGTCCAGCGGGCCCTGGCCCGCTGGTCCGTTCCGGCCGTTCTCTACACAGGGACCAGCCTTTTCGATTCGACCGAGGCCGCGGAGATGATCCTCCTGCTGGAGGCCCTGGCCAGGCCGGATCGCGAAGGGCTGTTCAGGGCCGCGCAGGTCACCTCCATACTGGGATGTGACGGCGCCGACCTTCAGGCCCTGTCATCGGACACCGGACTCCTGGAAAACCGCCTGCTTCGGTTCCGTTCCCTCCACGAGACATGGAAGAGCCGCGGGTTCTACAGCATGCTTCGAGACCTCCTGCGTACCGAAGAGGTCCTGCCCCGTCTGCTCCGCATGCCCGGCGGAGAGCGAAGGGCCACGAACCTTCTACACCTCGCCGAGGTTCTCCATCGAGCGGAAACCGCCCAAAGGCTCGGAACGGGCGGGCTGATCCAGTGGCTCGCGGAACAGTGTGATCCCCGGACACGGGAATCCGAAGAGGAGCCTCTCCGCCTCGAGAGCGACGGAAACGCCGTCAAGCTCGTGACCATTCATAAGAGCAAGGGCCTGGAATACCCCATCGTCTTCTGCCCCTTTGCCTGGCATGGATCCGGCATTCGAAGCAAGGGGCCGTTCTCCTTTCACGATCCTCAAAACGGCTTCCGGCTCACCCTGGACCTGGGCTCGCCCGAACCCGATCGAAGAGAGCACGCGGCCCTGGCGGAAAGGGAGAATCTTTCCGAGAATATGAGGATCTTCTATGTGGCCGTCACCCGGGCCCGAAACCGCTGCTACGCGGTCTGGGGACGATTCAACGAGGCCGAGACCTCGGCCCCCGCATATCTGTTCCACGCCAGGCACATGGAGCCCGAAAAGACCCCGGTGGAGACCTCAGCCCTCCGCTTCGAAGAAAAGCAGGCCCCGGAGATGCGGCAAGACCTGGAAACCCTGGCCGAGGCCTCCGGTGGGACCATGCGGGTCTCCTCCCTTGAAACGGGCGATGCCGACATTCCGGTCCCTCGCCAAGAGAAAGGGCCGGTTCTGTCCGCTGCAGCCTTTCGGGCACGGATCGAACGGCCCTGGACCATTGCCAGCTTCTCCTCCCTCACATCGTCCCATCGGTATGCCGGAGATGCAGCGGATTACGATGCCCATCCCACCCCTGAAGAGAGACGTGGGATCATGTCCGAAGCGGCTCTTCAAGGGGAAGGGCCCGGCGAAGGATTTCGAGCCTTCCCCCGGGGCGCCCGGTCCGGGACGTGTCTTCACGCCATCTTCGAGGCCCTGGATTTCATGGACCCGGGAGAGACGATCCTCTCCGAACGGGTCCGAAAGACTCTTCTGGAATATGGTTTTGATCCGTCGTGGGAACCTGCGGTCTGCGACATGATTCGAAACGTGGTGGCCCTGCCCCTGGACGTGGAGTACCCCGGCCTTCGTCTGGAGCGGATCCCCATGAAAGACCGCTTGAACGAACTCCCGTTTTTCTTCCCCCTCAACCGGATCACGCCCCATCTCCTCGGGGCACTGATGGCTGACCACGGGGAAACCGGATCCTACGCCGACCTCCCCGAGCGGATCGGCCGGCTCGGATTCGCTCCGGCCCGCGGTTTCATGAGGGGATTCGTGGACCTGGTCTTTCGCTACGAAGAACGCTACTTCCTGGTGGACTGGAAATCCAACGACCTGGGCCCCACATTGGAGCACTATGCCCCGGAAAGGCTGAGCCGGGCCATGGTGGACGGGCTCTACCACGTCCAGGCCTTTCTCTACACCCTGGCCCTGGACCGGTACCTGGCCCTTCGACTGCCCGGTTACCGATATGACCTCCATTTCGGAGGGGCCTACTACATCTTCCTGCGCGGGGTGGACCCTGAAAGAGGTCCGGGTTCGGGCGTTCACCGGGTGCGGCCCTCCACGGCCCTGATGGAAGATCTTCGAAAGGTCCTGATTCCCGAGACCATGGAACCTGGACCGAAGGAGTCCCACTCATGACACGATCACGTTCATCCAGACCCTTGCCGCCTGGGGCGGCACGGAAACCGGAACAGCCATGACCATGGATCCTGTCTCCATGCTGGAGGGGCTTCTAAATACAGGCGCTCTGACGACCCTGGACACCAAGTTCGCGCTTTTCATGGCCGAACTTTCCGGTGATGCGGCGTCTCCCGGTCTTATCCTGGCCGCGGCCTTGACGAGCCGGGCCACCCGGACCGGCCATGTCTGTCTGGACCTGGCCCGGGCGGAAGAGGTCCTCTTCCCGGAGGGGAGACCGAACGGGGGCCCCTCCCTTCCCCCTCTCCGCCAATGGAAGGAAGAGATCCGGCGCGCCCGGGTCGCTGGTTTCCCGCAGGAACGCACCCCCCTGGTGCTGGACGAGGACGGCCGCCTCTATCTCCACCGCTACTGGTCTTACCAGGATGCCCTGCGCCGATGGATTCTCGATCAGTCCGTTCGTGTGCGCCGGATCCGGGACATGCCCTCGCTTCAGAACACCCTCTCCCGGATCTTTCCTTCGAGTGGATCCCGGTCCACCCATCCGGACTGGCAGAAAATCGCCGCCGCCGCCGCCCTTCTTCGACGCTTCACCGTGATCTCCGGGGGACCCGGGACCGGAAAGACCACCACTGCGGCGCGAATCCTGGCACTCATGCGAGTGCACTCCGGAGAGAGGCCGCCCAGGTTCGCCCTCGCGGCCCCCACAGGCAAGGCGGCGGCCCGCCTGGGCGAAGCCGTGCGATCGGCCCGATCCGCCCTTCCCCTGCCGGATTCCCTGGTGGCGGATCTTCCGGACCGGGCCACCACCATTCACCGGCTCCTGGGGACCATACCCGGCTCCCCTTATTTCCGTCATCACCAGGGCCGTCCCCTGCCCGTGGACGTGCTGGTGGTGGACGAGGCCTCCATGGTGGATCTGGCCCTGATGGCCAAACTCGTCCAGGCCCTTCCCCCCGAGGCCACGCTCATTCTCCTCGGAGACCGGGACCAGTTGGCCTCGGTGGAGGCGGGAGCCGTGCTCGGCGACATCTGTGGAACCGCGCCCGACCCCGGGTTTTCTCCCTCTTTTCACGCCCTGCTGGAAAAGGCCACAGGGGAAGACATCCCGGGACCGGAGACGGAAGACACGGCGGGGCCTGTGCGAGACAGCATCGTCCTGCTTCGACAAAGCCGTCGTTTCGACGAAGCAGGCGGCCTGGGGAGTGTCAGTCGCCTCGTGAATGCCGGGGACCACGAGGCCGTGATATCCTTCCTGAAGGACTCCCCCCGAGAGGATGTCCTCTGGAGGCCCCTTCCCCGGAGTTCCCACCTGGGCCGGGCCCTTCGGGACCGCGCCCATGGGCCCATGGTGAAGGCCCTGAAGGAACGTGAGCCCATGCAGGCCCTGGCCCGCTTCGATGAATTCCGCATCCTCTGCGCCCTTCGTGAGGGACCGTTCGGGGCCGCCGCGGTCAATCTCCTGGTGGAGCGCCATCTCGCAGACGTGGGCCTTGTACCCGCACAAGGCCGCTGGTACGCGGGAAGGCCCGTCATGATTGCACGAAACGACTACGCCCTTCAGCTCTTCAACGGCGACATGGGCATCGTACTGCCGTCGCCCGAGGCGGAGGGGGACCTCCGCGCCTGCTTTCCCATGCCGGACGGGTCCATACGAAGCATACATCCCATGCGCCTTCCCGAGCACGAGACCGCCTTTGCCGTGACCGTTCACAAGAGCCAGGGATCGGAATTCGAACGGGTCCTTCTGATCCTTCCGGATCATTCATCTCCCATTCTGACACGGGAACTCCTCTATACGGCCGTGACGCGGGCCCGACGATCGGTGGAGATCTGGAGCCCCGAAACCGTGCTTCGAGAGGCCGTGGGGCGTAGAACCCGCCGGTTCTCCGGACTTCAAGACGCGTTATGGAAAACCTGATCCTCCGATCCCTGTTCGCCGGCTTGCCACCGGTCGCCCCCGGCCTGGGACAGGGTTTGTGCGTTGCGCGCGCAAGGCCGGTTTTCGCTTGCCTTGATCGGCGGCCGCGGTAGACTGGGCACGGCCCCGTCCACATTCTTGGGAAGGGCCATGGACCACCACCGGGCAGGACCCTTGCCTTCCTGAGGGACCTCCATTCGGGAGACGAACGTCGTCATCTGCCGGGCGCTGCGATGTGAAGATCCATCAACCCCAGTCCGTACACCGCGGGTGAAGAAGGCGGACACCATGACCGAACTCCGCTGCCAGATCGAACGGATCACCTACACGAACGAAGAGAACGGCTATACCGTGGCCCGCGCCCGCGTGGCAGGCGAACGGGACTTGGTCACTATCGTGGGGAACCTCATGGCCGCGGCGGCGGGCGAGGTCATTCACATGACGGGTGAGTGGACCACTCACTCCCACTATGGAAAACAGTTCAAGATGGAGCGGTACCGATCCATCCGGCCGGCCGGTGTGGAGGGAATCGAGCGGTATCTCGGCAGCGGCCTGATCAAGGGGATCGGTCCGGTGATGGCCCGCCGCATCGTGAGGGTCTTCGGGGAAAAGACACTGGATGTGGTGGACAACCGGATTGAAGAACTGGCCTGCGTAGAGGGCATCGGGAAGAAGCGGATCGAGTTGATCCGCCGGGCCTGGGAAGACCAGAAGGACATACGCGAGGTGATGATCTTTCTTCAGGCCCAGGGGGTCAGCTCGGCTTACGCCACGCGGATCTTCAAGCATTACGGAAAGGATTCCATCGACGTCGTGAAGGAAAACCCCTACCGGCTGGCCTACGATATCTTCGGAATCGGATTCGTCACGGCGGATCGAATCGCGGAAAAGCTGGGCTTCTCCAAGGAATCGCCGGTGCGCGTGGAGGCGGGCATCCTCTACGTCCTGAACCATCTGGCCGATGAAGGGCATGTCTACTTTCCCCGCGGCCCCCTGATCGCCCAGTGCCGGGAAATCCTTCAGGTCCCCGAAGACCTCGTGGCCCGGTCACTGGACGCCATCGCACTGGAGGGGCGGGTCGTGGTGGAGGACCTGTCCGAAGAATCGAGCGGCACGCGGAAGGACACCCGCGCCGTGTACCTCGCTTCCTACTATACGGCAGAGACCTCGGTAGCCGAACGGATCACCACCCTGGTCAACACACCGTCGGCCGTTCGTTCCGTGGACACGGCCAGGGCACTCTCCTGGGTCCAGGACCGCCTCTCCATCTCCCTGGCTGAACGCCAGTCCGAGGCCGTTCGGTGCGCCCTCGAGAACAAGGCCATGGTGATCACGGGCGGCCCCGGCACGGGGAAGACGACCATTATCAACGCCATTCTTCGAATCCTCTCCCGGCTGGACCTTCGAATAGAGCTCGCCGCCCCCACGGGCCGGGCCGCCAAGCGCATGACCGAGGCCACGGGCTTCGAGGCCAGGACCATCCATCGCATGCTGGAATACAGCTTCAAGAAAGGCGGATTCCAGCGCAACGATCGCACACCCATGGAATGCGACGTCCTGATCATGGACGAGGTCTCCATGATCGATACGACCCTGATGCACCACCTGATGAAGGCCCTGCCGCCCCAGGCCGTCCTGATTCTGGTCGGGGACGTGAACCAGCTTCCATCGGTGGGAGCGGGCAACGTGCTGAGGGACATCATCGCCTCCGGCATCGTCCCGGTGGTGACCCTGAACGAGATCTTCCGGCAGGCCCGGGAGAGCCGGATCATCGTGAACGCCCACAGCATCCTTCGAGGCGAGATCCCCTCCCTGGATCCGGCCGGGCCGGACGAGGATTTCCATTTCATTCACCAGGAAGACCCGGAAAGGGTCCTGAAAATCATCCTGGACCTGGTGCGTGAACGCATTCCGGCCCGGTTCTCCCTGGACCCCGTGGACGACATTCAGGTCCTCTCCCCCATGCACCGGGGAACGGCCGGGGCCGAGAACCTCAATCATGCGCTTCAAGAGGCGTTGAACCCTTCCGGAGAGGGGATCGTCCGGGGAACCCGCCGCTTCCGGGTGGGGGACAAGGTCATGCAGATTCGAAACGATTATGATCGTGAGGTCTTCAACGGGGACATCGGGCGCATCGATCGCGTGGATCCGGAAGCCCAGGAGGTGACCGTGATCTTTGACGGGCGGGCCGTCCCATACGATTATTCCGATCTGGACGAACTGGTTCTGGCCTACGCGGTCTCCGTCCACAAGAGCCAGGGGTCGGAATACCCCGCCGTGGTGATCCCCGTGCTGACCCAGCACTATGTTCTCCTGCAGCGGAACCTGATTTACACCGCCGTGACCCGGGGAAAGCGACTGGTGGTCATGGTGGGAACGGCCAAGGCCTTTGCCATCGCGGTTCGAAACGACCGGACCGAAAAGAGATACTCGCACCTGGACCGGCGCCTGCAACGGACCGCGTCCCCTTTCACGAAAACCGCCCGGGCCAAGGCCTGAACGCGAATCCCCGGCCCTGCGGACCCGGGGGGTCGGAGCAGCCCGGCACGACCCACACAACCATTCTTCGAGGGAGGTCCATACCCATGAGGCATTCAACAAGGCTCCTCTTTCCACTCGTGATGTTCATGATCCTCTTTCCCGCGCACCTCATTGCAGGCTGCCTGGAGGGCAACTGCGTCAACGGTGAGGGAGTGGTGGAATACCCCGATGGAAGCGTCTACCGAGGAACCTTCCAGGACGGCAAGGCCCAGGGCAAGGGCTCGCTCAAGATGCCCGACGGGTCCGAATACATCGGGGACTTCAGGAACAACGAGGCCCATGGGACCGGAGAGATGAAACAGCCCGACGGGACCCGGTATGTGGGGGAGTTTGAAAACAACATGAAGCACGGCCGGGGAGTCCTGACCTTTCAGAACGGGGACACCTACGAAGGTGAATTCCGAAACGACGAGATGAACGGGCACGGCGCATACACCACCGCGGACGGCGGGTACACGTACGAGGGCGAATTCAAGGACGGAAAGGCCAACGGCCGGGGCCGAGCTGTGTTGAGCGACGGCATGCGGTACGAAGGCGAGTTCATGGATGATAAGGAGCACGGCCGAGGGACCGTCGTCTATCCGGATGGCTCCACCTATGCGGGATCATTCGTGGAAGGGAAGCGCAGCGGCCAGGGCAGACTCACCTTTTCCAACGGATCGGTCTACGAAGGGGAGTTCCGGGACGACGAGATCACCGGCCAGGGAACCTTTGAGGGTTCGGACGGGACCCGATACACCGGATCATTCCGGGAAAGCCGCTACCACGGCCAGGGAACCCTTGTCCGACCCGACGGCCAGAAGTATTCCGGGGATTTCGAGGACGGAGTGGAACACGGTGGAGGGGTGATCACCTTCACGGACGGCTCCATATACAAGGGAGAGGTCTCCAACGGACTTCGACACGGGCAAGGCGTCTACACCTTCCCGGACGGGACCGCATACACCGGTGACTTCGTGCAAGGACGCATGGAGGGCAATGGGCGGCTGACCCGCCCTGACGGGACGGATTACGTGGGCGGCTTCAAGAATGACGACTTCCACGGCGAGGGTCTCCTCCTCCACTCCGACGGTCGCATCGAGGAGGGCATCTTTGAAAACGGGGGATATATGGGCCCGGCGTACTGAACTCGTTTCCGTTCAGGGATACAGGAAGGGATTAGGACCCCGCAGTCCGCAGAACCGGATTCGGTTCGATCACACGCATCCGTTTCCATTGGCCTCCGAGGTAGCGGAGAAAGAAGGCGACGCCCAGACCGCAGATGTAGAGGGTGGCCAGGACCCATACCCAGAACACGCCCGCACCCATGAACTCCACCGCCAGATACACTGGGACAATCATCATTCCCAGGGAGAGAAGGCCGATGGTCCACATGATGAACCGCGTGTCCCCTGCCCCCTTCAAGGCGCCGGAAAAAATCAGGTTCAATGCGTCGAAAAAGGAGAACAGGGCAACGAATCGCATCAACGGCACTCCCAGGGCCATGACCTCGGCATACTCGGCCCCGGTATGGTGCCCGGCCTTGAACAGGCCCAGCAGGGGTTCGGGCAACCCGACGAACACCACCGCCAGACCGCCCATGTAGACCAGGGTGATGTGAAGCGCACTGATGGTGGCGTATTCGCCGTCCCCGGGCCGGCCCCGTCCCACGGCCTGGCCCACCAGGGTGGCGTTCCCGATGTGAAATCCCACCATGGGCATGAACGAGAGGGACTCGATGGAAAGCACGATGTTGGACGCAGCCAGTTCCAGATCTCCGAGTCTCCCCACCATCTGGATAAAAAAACCCATGGCAAAGATCTCCATGAAGAACTGGACCCCGCTGGGTGTGCCGAAACGCATGAGCCGGCCGAACAGGTCCCGGTCCAGGGGTCTTCGAGGCCAGGTCCCGAACATGGACCGGTTCGACCTGCCGAAGACGAGGAGTCCGAGAAACAGCACGATACATCCCGATGCCGCGACCGTGGCGACGGCCGCCCCTTGAATGCCCCATTCGGGAAAGGGGCCCACACCGTTGATCAGGCAGTAGTCCAGCGGGATATTCACCGCGGCCCCGGCCATGTGGACCACCATGACCACGCGCGTGAGGCCTCGCCCCGTGAAAAAGGAGGCCAGCGTGGATCCGAGGACCACCAGCCCCGCCCCCAGGGTAAGGACATCGAAGTACGCCGTCTCCAGGGCCTGAATCCGCTCTGAGTGCCCGATGACGGCAAAAAGCGGGCCGGAAAACACCACGAGACAGGCCAGAAGGACGGCCGACGCCAGGGAGAAATAGATCCCCTGCCACAGGGCCGCCCCCACACGATCCGAGGCTCCCGCCCCGGTATACTGGGCGACAAAGGTGTTGGTGTAGCTGGCCACACCCATGAAAAAAGCGATTGTGGTGAACGAGGCAATCCCCCCGGGCAGGGCCGCGGCAATGGCGTCCACCGAGTAGTGGGCCAGAAACATGCGGTCGGTGAACTGCATCAGGGTGATGGACCCCATGGACGCCACCAGGGGGAGGCTGATGCGCAGGACATCCCGGTATCCGTTCGGTGCCGACCATCGGCCCATACTGTTCCCCTCTCCGTCTCGCGAATTCCCCGATCCTTGACAGGGTCCGGTCACCGGGGGGCCATAGGATGCCCGGTTTGCTCTTCAGGGTAAAGGGGAAAGGAGAGGGCATCGAATGACGGGGCTCGGGGGTCGCGTATCCGGGATGGCGGATCGGGTCCGAAGTCCATGCACCGAAAGGGGTCTCATGATCTCGGCCGGCAGGCAGGCCCAGGGGGAACGCCTTGGGCGATTCTCTCTTGCGCGTCCGCTATCGGGGCGGTATATTCATCGCATTCGAGAACCGGCCGGAGCCTTTTCGTGCCCCCTTTCCGGCATCGCACTCCTCTCAGAACAAGGATGATTTCATTCATGAAAAAAGTGCTCCTCGTCCTCTCGGCCTGGGTCCTTTTCCTCCCGACCCCGGCTTCCATATCCGCGACGTCCTCCTTCTCCATGGAGGGGACCGGAATCGTTACAGCCGCCTTGTCCAACTGCGCGGGCGACTATTTCTGTGTGCTCAATCTGTTTCAAAACGCACCGGCCCGGCACGCCGGGGTCAAGATCGGGGACCGTATCGTGTCCGTCAACGGCAAGGCCGCGAAGGCCTTCGGCAGGACGTTCGAACTGGACAAGGCCCTGAATCCCCCGGCAGGAAACACGGTCCGTCTCGAAGTGGAACGCATGGGCCGAATCGTGGAAGACCCGAGAAAGTCCCTGGTCTTTGAGATCCAGTCCCAGGTCCTGGATCTCGGTCTCATGAACATCCCGGACCTGGGTTTTCCGCTGGTGCGGGTCCTGTCACCGGGGACCCCCCACGCCTATGGCACGACCCTCCGTTCGTCGGATCCCGTACGGCAGGGGGACCAGTTTTTCGTGTTCCGCCAGGGCCGATGTCTGGGTACGGGCTCCATCTGGGCCGAGGGCGAGTCCTTTACCGTCCGATTCAACCATCCGCCCGGCTCCCGGGACCTCTCATCCCTTGAGGGGACGCGGCTCGTCTTTTACCGGCCGGTCAACCAGTCCTTCCATGCCCGCCAGACCACCCAGAGGACGTGGCCCGAACCGCCTCCCCAGCCCAGGCCCAACCCCCTCTATGTCTCCTACTCCCAGCGTTCCGACCTGGAGAGCCTCCTGGGCCAAGTGCTTTCCCACGACCCGCAAGGCCGGGTCCTTACCCTCAAGGTGGTCAAAGACGTACACTCCGTACCTCTGTCCGGGCCTCCTCCTCCCGGAGGAACCCACTACAACATGGTCACGACGCGGTACGAACACCTGACCGTCCACTACCCGTCCCGAGTGGACGCCATTCCCAAAGACGCCCCGGGCCGGATCGAGAGGGACGATTACGTGGGCGTCTACTTCAAGAAGCAGGGAGATGAGATCCACGCCCTCATGATTCACCTGCTTTCATCGAAGGACCGGCCATAGGCCCGAATGAGTGGGAACGGCCCTTTCGAGACCTCGCCGCACGGCCTTCCGCCCCTCAGGAGAAAAAGGAGGAAACCGATGAATCTGCCCGAATACATCACCCAGGACGAAGTGCGAAGGATCTGCCGGGAACTGGGTCTTGGGGACTGGACGGCCATGGGCGACTCGAGGGTGGACCCCCGGGAGGCCCGGGTCATCCTCGATCTGGTAAACACGGCAGGCATGGACATCGACCCCGAGGCCTTTCGCACGGGGCTCGAGGTGGAACTGGAGCACGGGACCCGCTTCCCGGACGCCAACGTCACCAACAACCACCCGGTCCTCACCGGGCTCATCGTCCTGGCCCATCTCAAGGAATCCCTCGACTACTACCTCCTGCTCGATGTGGCCGAACTCGAAGGGGATCTCCTCAAGGCCGTGGCCCGGGGCGACGCGGCCAAGACCAAGACATATTACGCCCGTCTCGCCAGGGCACGCATCGCCCTGCGGGAGGCGGAACTGTCCCGGCTGGAAGGGTGATTCGAATCGGCTCACGTCCTTACGTCTTCCCAGTGGAAACGAGATTCGTTGAAGAGCGTAAGGCACGCGTCGACCACTTCCGAATCGTATCGCACTCCCCGTCCATCGAGGAGCTCCTTAAGGGCCGTGTCAATGCCCAGGGCCGGACGGTAGGGGCGATGCGAGGCCATGGCTTCCACCACGTCCGCCACACCTAGAATGCGGGCCTCCTCCAGGATCTCCCCGCCCTTCAGCCCCCGCGGGTATCCGGATCCATCCAGGCGCTCATGGTGCTGATGGGCCATGTCCGCCAAGGGCCATGGGAACGCGATGCTCTTGAGTATATCGTACCCCACCCGTGGGTGCTCCTGAATCAGCTTGAATTCGTTCTCGGAGAGGCGGCTCGGCTTGACCAGGATCTCGGCAGGAATGGCCAGCTTCCCCAGATCGTGGATCATGCCGCCCATTCGAATCCCCGTGACGCGTTCTTCATTCAGCCCGCGCTCCCGGGCTATGGCCGAGGCCAGTTCCGCCACACGTCTCTGATGCCCGGCCGTATAAGGATCCCGAATCTCCACGGTGAGCATCATGGCACGAATGGCGCCGTGAAGGGCCCTTCGAAGGGTCTCGGTCCGCTCCGCCACCTTTTCTTCCAGGAGCCGACTGTGATCCCTTTCGGCCCTCTCCAGCCTGCGGCGTTGAAGCGCGTTGTATACGCTGGTCACGATCCGGTTCGGCTCGATGGGTTTGGTGACGTAGTCGTACACGCCCGCCTGAAACACGAAGGCGGCCGTCTGCGGATCGTCCGTGGCCGTCACCATGATGGCGGCCGTGTCCGGGTAAGAGAGCAGCGCGTCCTGAACGAACTCGATCCCGGATTCACCCGGCATATCGATATCCGACAGGATGAGGTCGAATCCCCGTTCCCGGAGGCATTCCCGGGCTGCGGCCGCATTCAGCGCGGTCTCGCAGGCGTAGCCCTCGGCCGTGAGGATTTTGTCGAGCAAGCGGCAGATGGACCGTTCGTCATCCACGATCAGGATCCGTTCCATGGCTCTCCTGAATGTAAGGCCCGAAATCAGGGCGCGACAAAGGAAAAAGAAAATCCGGCGTCACTCGGAACAGGCATCCGGGTTGAGAAGGAGACGGATCGTGTCTGCCAGCCTGCCGCTCACCAGAGGCTTCAGCATGAATGCCCGGATTCCCATTGACCGGGCCTGAACCTCGTCGATCCGTTCGCTGAACCCCGTACAGAGGATAACGGGAAGATCGGGTCGCAGGGAGAGCATCTCCCGGGCCATGTGGTCTCCCGTCATGCGGGGCATGGTCATGTCGGTGATCACGAGATCGAACCGATGAGGATCGGCTCGGAACCGATCCAGGGCCTCCCGGCTGTCGGTGAAACTCTCCACCCGGTAGCCGATTCGTTCCAGCATCTGCCGGATCATCTTGGCCAGGATGGCCTCGTCATCCACGACCAGAATACGCTCGTTCCCCGTTTGAAGGGTCGCGGTATCCTGAGGGTCTGAATTCGTCGGCTCCGGATCGGAGGCAGGAAAGAGCACCGTAAAGAGAGACCCTTTCCCCGGCCGGCTTTCCACGGCAATGCTCCCCTTGTGGGCCTTCACGATGCCGTGGACCACGGACAACCCCAGGCCGGTCCCTTTCCCCTTTTCCTTGGTGGTGAAATACGGTTCGAAGATCCGGTCCCGAACGGCCGGCGAGATGCCGTGTCCGGTGTCCTGCACGGTCAGTTTCACATGGACCCCCGGGCCTTTGAGATTCCTCAAAGCCGCTTCTTCGGCGTTCAGATCCACCTCCTCCAGGCCCAGCGAAAGGACCCCGCCCTGTCCGGCCATGGCCTGGCTGGCGTTGGTGCAGAGATTCATGACCACCTGGTGGAGCTGGGTGGGGTCCCCGAGGATCGGCACACACCTCCGGATATCCTGGCGCATCTCGATGTCACTGGGCAGGGAGGAACGAAGCAGCTTAAAGGCCTCTTTGACGATGAGATGGTATTCGATGGGCTGGAACTCCTCCTCGGTTCGGCGGCTGAAGGCCAGGATCTGGCGAACCAGGTCCCGGGCCCGCCTGGCGGCATGGGTCACCTCATTGAGGTTGTCCCGGTCCGGACTCTCACGGGGCAGGTTCCGAAGGGTCAGCTCGGTATACCCCAGTATGGCCGAAAGGATGTTGTTGAAGTCATGGGCAATGCCGCCGGCAAGAGTGCCGATGGCCTCCATCTTCTGGACCTGACGGAGCTGCTCCTCCAGGGCCGCCTCCTGGCTCACATCGCGCATGACCACCACTGCGTTGGCGATCCTGCCTTCCGAGTCCTCCACAGGGGAGATGGTGGCCGCCGCCTCGAACCGTTCTCCGTCCTTTCGAATGCCCGGGAGGCGGCCGGTCCAGACCTTCCCCGCCTTGACGCTCTCCCACATGCTGCGGAAATCCCCCCTGGGATATTCGGGGGAGCGCAGCAGACCCGCCCACATGCCCTCGGCCTCCTTGCGCGAGTACCCGGTGATGCGCTCAAAGGCCGGATTGACAAAAAGGATGGTCGCATCCATGTCGGTTACGTGGACGCTCTCTGCGGTACACTCGATGGCGGCGGCAAGTCGCTTGAGGGAACTCTCGGTGATCTTGCGTTCGGTGATGTCCCTGAGGGAGGCAATGGAGACCGGCTCGTTGTTCAACATGGTCTTTACCACGCGCATCTCGGCAATGGCGGTTTCACCGTCGGGACGCGGAGTTTCAATCTCCATGGTTTCCCCTTCCTCCAGAGGAAACCCGAATCGGGTCCCCTGAAGGCGCCCCTCTTTCATATTGAAAAAGGCCCTTGCCGCCGGGTTGGCAAAGAGGACCCGGTTCTTCCCGTCGATCATGACAATGGCATCGGGCACGCTTTCGGCGAGAAGGCGAAACCGCTCTTCGCTTTCCCGAAGCTGCGCCTCCACATTCAGTCGTTCGCTGATCTCTTTTCGCAGGCGGTCGTTCGCCCGGGACAGCTCGGCGGTCCGCTCTCGAATCCGTTCCTCCTGGCCCTTGTACGCGGCATCCAGGCGTTCGATCATCTCATTGATCTCTGTGGTGAGTTCCTGGAGTTCGCGCCCGAATGGGGCCGGGATGTCCCCCACCTGACCGCGGCCGGCCTTCTGAGCGATCTCCCGGGCCTTTTTTCGAATCGACTCCAGCGGGGTGATGAAAAACATCTTTCCCATGGCATACTGAATGCCGAAAAGCACTAAAAACAAGGTCATAACAGTGGCTGAAAGAGGATGGGTGAGCCGGTTGGCCCAGGAATAGATGGCGGCCATGGGGACCCGCACGGAAAGGGCGGAAGAGACCATACCCACCCGGCGGTGAAACGCCTTTTCGCTCCCGTAACGGGCCACGAGTTCGGCCGGGGCATCCTTGGGGTCACCATGACAACGGAGGCAGCTCTCTTCCATGACCTCGCCCCGCCGCATGAGCACCAGGAAGAGACCGCCGTCAATGGAGCGGACAGCTGTTTCTTCCATGAGATTCTGACGACGGTTCAACTCGGCCAGAAACGCCCGCTCCCATGCGTCGGCCTCGTTTTCCGGAGATCGGGCATCCACGGCGCATTCCTTGAAAAAGATCCCTTCGGGATCCCCTGCCGAGGGCTGGGTATAGGCGTAGATCCTTCGAACGGCAAAGGTGGAAGACATCCAGACGGGATCGAACCGGTCCGGATCCTGCAGGGGTGCAATCAACCGAAAGACCGCAGGCTTGAGTTCGCGGGTGAAATAGGCGTGGATGGCCATGTTCCGGTCGAGATGGGTGCGGGCCAGAATTTCCGCATCTTCCATGGCATGCTGCCGCAAAAAATATGCCACCAGGAGGATCGTGGCTATGCCCAGCAGGAGAAACAGCCCGCACGAGACCAGGAGAGCGGCCGTTGTCAGGCGAACGGATGATCGGCGTCGTTTCATGGGTTGCCCCTTCGGCCAAAAAATCCTTTCAGGATGCAACTAATCATATGAAAAAAAAGGGATTTTCGCAAAGAAGAAAAAAAGGGCCCCTTTACTTGCCACCGGTACCGGAGCATAATGGTATAAAATAGTGGAGCAAACGGCAATCACCGGGATCGTTCCCTTCGGTCGGCCGTATGCGGGGCTTGGATCTCTTTCCGGAATGCCATCTTGTCGCCTGCCCCTCATGCGAAACGGTTTCAGGAAGGACGCCGCCATGATCCGCAGGACCCATCCGGTAAAGGCCCCGACCCTGGAGAGCATCGAGAAGCGGATCTGGCAACTGACCCTCTTGATGACCCTGGTCATCCTCTACCTGACGCTCCTTCTCGTGCTCCTGCAGATCTCGGGTTTCATGGGGCTATCGGAAAGTGTGGAACTCCCGGAAGACACGTTCAAGTACGCAGTCTCCCTCTCCGTCCTGGTCCTGCTGTTCTGCAGCTACGTGATCCTGTATCACCGGAGGCTCTTCACACTGTCCCGCGCCTTTCTCGAGGAGCAGGATCGAACCCGATCCCTGACTCAGAGTCTCCTGACCGTGAAGTCCCTGCTCCGTGTGAGTTCCAGCATCAACGTCAAGAAGGATCTATCCTCCATCCTGGGCCTCATCGCCGGAGAGACCATGGAGGCCTTCGAGGCGGATTCGGCCTCCATCATGCTGCTCGATCCAAAGACCCGGTCACTCAGGACCATGGCGTCCTGCGGCCCGGGCTCCGGGCATCCCGGAGACGCCCGGATGGGTATCGGGGAAAGCGTGGCCGGCTGGGTCCTTTCAAACGGCAAACCCATGCTCCTGAACGGTCAGATCAGCTCCAATGACGCCGGCTGTCCGGAGCGGACGACCGAACCCGCCTCATCCTGCCTCTGCGTACCTCTCGAGTCCGGCAGCGGCACCATCGGGATCATGAACGTCACACGTTCACGGGGCGGTCCACCGTTCATCGAGGACGACCTGGAGCTGCTGACGGTGTTTGCAAACAACGCGGCCATTGCCATTTACAATGCCAGGCTGTATGCCAAGCTGAAGGAGTTCAGCGCACACCTGGAAAAAAAAGTCCTCCATCGAACCCGGGACCTGGAGATCGCCAACCGTGTGAAGAGTGATTTTCTCGCAGGCATCAGCCATGAGTTCCGAACGCCCCTGAACGCGGTGATCGGATTTTCCGACGTACTGCTCAAAGAGACCTTCGGACCGCTGAACGAAGAGCAGAGAGAGTACACACGGGAGATTCTGCAGGGGGGAAACCGCCTGCTGGAACTGGTGAACGCGGTCCTCGATTTTTCCGCCATCGAGGCGGGCCGAATGGATCTGGAGGCGTCCCCTGTCCGGATCGCCCCCGTGATCGAGAGGGTCTCGGCCGAGCTGCACCGGGTCGCCGCCTCCAGGGGGCTCCGCCTCGAGACCCGAGTGGACCCGGGCCTCGAGCACGTGCGCCTCAAGGCGAATGAAAAGGCCCTGGAGCAGGTAGTCCGGCATCTCCTGTCCAATGCCGTCAAGTTCACGCCCCGCGGGGGGGCAGTCCAGGTGGAGGCGGAGCCGGTGGCCGACTTTCGGGCCCGGATCAGCGATCGGATCGCCCTTGGTCTGCTTCCACCCGGCGATTCGGACCGGTCCCGCGGCCCGGCCGGACGTCGCGGGGTGGAGGTGACCGTCGCGGACACCGGGCCGGGGATCGAATCGGACCACCTCATGCGGGTCTTCGAACCCTTTTTCCAGGCAGGGGAAGGCCTGGGCGGGAAGCGGCCGGGCACGGGGCTGGGCCTGGCCATCGCCGGAAGGCTGGTGGCGATGCTCGGCGGCCGGATCTGGGTCGAGAGCGACGGAAAGGCTCAGGGAAGCCGGTTCGCCTTTCTCCTCCCGGTGGAACGGGAAGAATCCGAGGACCGGTCCCATCAGGTCGAATCCTCGGGAAAAGACCGGGAAAGCGGTCATCGGCGCCCCGGGGACAACAAGAGCGTCCCCCATGCACCCGGAGGTCCATGACATGAAACCCGCCTCAGGCAGGACCATCCTTGCCGTGGACGACGAACCCGGGAACCTCAAGCTGTTAAGGGCCGTACTCCGTCCCGAGGGATATGCAGTGGAGATTGCATCCAGCGGGCGCGAGGCCCTTCACCGGCTGGCGTCCGGAGGTGTGGACCTGGTGCTCCTGGACGTCATGATGCCGGGCATGGACGGGTTCGAGGTCTGCCGGCGCATTCGAAGCGACGCCTCCATCTCCTACATCCCGATTATTTTCCTCACCGCCATGGCAGTGGACCAGGAGGGTGTTATTCACGGGCTGGACATCGGCGCCGACGACTATGTAAAAAAGCCGTTCGACTCCCTCGAACTGATCTCCCGCATCCGCGCCGCGCTTCGGGTCAAGGTCCTCCACGACAAGCTCAGGCGGGCCAACACCGAATTGTCCCGGTATGTATCCCTGGCCACGCTGCAGATGGTGGAACGAGGGGAGTCGGATATGGGGACTCCGGTCGGCAAACTGGCGGATGTGACGGTCCTCTTCTCGGACATCCGGGGGTTCACCCATATTGCAGAAGACAAGGACCCCGCAGAGGTCTTCCTTATACTGAACCGACTCCTCTCGGCCCAGCTCCACGTGATTCTGGCCTATCACGGAGTGGTGGACAAGCTGAGCGGCGACGAGATCATGGCCGTGTTCGAAGGACCGGACATGGGCGAAAACGCCCTTGCCTGCGGCGCCGCTATCGTGGAGGTGCTGCAAGACCAGGAGCGGCTCTCAGGGGCCGATTGGACCGGCGTGGGCATCGGGATCAACAGCGGTCCGGTGTTCGTGGGGAGCGTGGGTTCCGAGGTCCTGAGGGATTTCACCGTGGTGGGGAATACGGTCAACATTGCGGCGCGTCTCTGCGGAAAGGCCGATCGGTTTCAGGTCCTTTTTACGGGGTCGACCCGAAACCTCCTGGGAAGCCGCAGGCACCGGTTTCACTCCATGGGTCCCACTCCCCTCAGGGGCGTGACCCGTCCCGTAAGTGTGTTCGAACTGGTCTTGCCGGCAGTGAACAAACCGGTTCAAACGCCGCTTGAGAGGGATTGATGAATTGACGGCTTCGCATAAACCCGTTCAACCGACGGCAGCAAGGCCATAACGGCCTGAAGGCGTCCGGGAGAGTCTGAAGCCTCAGGGCTTTTTACATCCTCATCCTATTGGGTGGTATGAGATTCAGTTGCCCGCTTCGCGGGGTCTTGAACCCCATCGGGCAAAACGCAGAGGGCCCGGAGAACACAATGAAAGCACATCTCAGCCTGGTCGGCCCTGCCGGGCGGTCCCTTCTCTGCGGGATCATGGCCCTGTTGACGCTGTCGGCCTTCGGGATTCGTCCGGCGAACGCGGAGGGGCGGGTGGTGACCGTGGGTCTTTATGAAAACGCGCCCAAGGTCTTCATCGCAGATTCGGGTGAACCGGCGGGCATATTTGTCGATATCATCGAACACATTGCAGCGGCCGAAGACTGGGACCTGAGGTACGTCACCGGCACCTGGGGAGAAGGGCTGGACCGGCTGGAGAGGGGAGACCTAGATCTCATGCCCGATGTAGCCCACACATCGGACCGGGAAAGGGTGTTCGCCTTTCACAAGGTGCCGGTCCTCTCTTCCTGGTTTCAGGTGTACGCCCGCCGGGGGAGCGGAATCGATTCGATTCTGGATCTGGCCGAAAAACGGGTCGTGGTCCTGGAGCGCTCGGTACAGCAGGATGCCTTTGCCCGGCTGGCCGATGGATTCGGGTTGAACGCCACCCTCATTGCCCTGCCGGATTATCACGCCCTCTTCGAATGGGTCGCCCGGGGGGATGCGGATGCGGCGGTCACCAATCGTTTCTACGGGCTCATGCACGCCCGCAAATTCGGCCTGGAGGATACGGCCATTGTTTTTCATCCCACCAATCTCTTTTTCGCGGCCCCTGCAACGGCCTCACGCACACTGCTGGATGTCATCGACGGCCATCTGGCCCGGTTGAAGGAAGACCCCGGGTCCGTGTACTACGAGTCCCTGAAACGATGGACGTCGGAAGAGGTCTCCTTCACCCTGCCGGCCTGGGTCAAAATCGCCGGGATCGTCGTCGCAGCCGCCCTGATCATGAGCCTTGCCGGCGGCATGGTACTCAGACGCCAGGTCAATGCCCGCACCAGCGAATTGCGGCAGATCAACCGGGAGATGGAAACCCGGATCGAAGAGCGGACCGCCAAACTGGCTACGGCCATGGAAAAGGCCCGAGCGGCCGACCACCTCAAATCCGCCTTTCTGGCCACCATGAGCCATGAGCTGCGTACCCCCCTCAACTCCATCATCGGGTTCACCGGCATCATGCTCCAGGGTCTGGCCGGGCCCCTCAACGAGGAACAGCACAAGCAGATGCACATGGTGCAAAACAGTTCCCGCCACCTCCTGGCCCTGATCAACGATGTGCTGGACATCTCCAAGATCGAGGCAGGCGAGTTGTCCCTTTCCTTCACTTCCTTTGACTTGAGGGCTTCCATCGAAAAGACGGTCGAGATGGTCCTGCCGCAGGCGAAAAAAAGGGGGATCCAGGTGATGCGGGAGATCGGCGGCGATGTGGCGACCGTATCCTCGGATCAGCGCCGCCTGGAACAGGTCATTCTCAATCTGCTGACCAATGCCGTCAAGTTCACCGAGCAGGGGCATGTGCGCATCGTCTGCCGGTCGGACAACGATCAGTATGTCCTGTCGGTGGCGGACACGGGCGTCGGCATTCGGGAGGAAGACATCCCCGGGCTTTTTCAGCCGTTTCATCAGGTCGATACAGGCCTGTCCCGGAGGCACGAGGGGACGGGTCTGGGGCTTTCCATATGCAGAAAACTGATCGTGATGTTGGGCGGCGCCATCGATGTGGAGAGCCGATGGGGCCGGGGCAGCACATTTGCCATTCGCTTTCCAAAGGGTTCCGGAGAGGCGTCATGAGCGACCGGCTGCTGATCATCGAAGACAATGAGCAGAATTTCTACATGATGCGGTTTCTACTGGAAAAGAACGGATTTAGTGTGGTGGGTGCAGAGACCGGCCGCGAGGGGATCGCCGAGGCCCTGAATCGAAGGCCGAGGGCCATTCTACTCGATATTCAACTGCCTGAAATGGACGGCTACGCCGTGGCGGCCGAACTCAAGAGACACCCCGAACTGTCGGACGTGCCCATTATCGCGGTGACATCCTATGCCATGATGGGAGACCGGGAACAGATCCTCGCCGCCGGCGCCAACGGGTACATCGAAAAACCCATCAACCCGGAGACCTTTGTGGATGAAATCCGGAGGTACTTGGCGATCCAGGATTGACGGCCCTGCAAAGCCTCTTTAGCCGCCATGAGGGTCCCCCAGACCCCTGAACCGGGTCGAGCAAATCATCCGCCCCCGGGTCTTATGGACTCCCGTATCAAATCCCGAGGAGGGTGGAGTGCCATGAATGTCCTCATCGTGGACGACCAAGAAGAGAACCGGTATCTTCTGGAAAGCCTGCTCAAGGGCTATGGACATGCGGTACGACAGGCCTCCAACGGAGCCGAGGCCATGGAACGGCTTCAGGCCGGCGGGATCGACC